>Ga0126381_100000013_pt1 | contig 243386 bp, 203 predicted proteins | sample PanSoiMetPlot_28_FD_96465 | JGI IMG/M metagenome (GOLD analysis project Ga0126381, IMG submission 96465) | Tropical forest soil microbial communities from Panama - MetaG Plot_28 | ecosystem: Environmental > Terrestrial > Soil > Tropical forest > Bulk soil | place: Panama | collected 2016-02-17
CACGTCACACATTCGAGTCGGGATTTACATTTCCGTGGAGCGTTGGCAGCATTGCGCGGGACGGGTGCGTTTGCACGTCGCACATTCGTGGCGGGATTTACATTTTCGTGGAGCGTTGGCAGCATGGCCGCGGGACGGGCGCGTTTGCACGTCACACATTCAAGTCGGGATTTACATTTTCGTGGAGCGTTGGCGCGGGACGGGCGCGTTTCAAGTTCGCGCGTCCGAGTCGGGATTTACATTTTCGTGGAGCATTGGCGCGGGACGGGTGCGGTTGCAGCTCCGCACATTAGGACGTACGCGATCTGGGCAGACAGGTCCGCCGCGCCATCTCAATGCGACGGCGGCAACTCCACCGCAAACGAATTCTGCTCCGGCATACGAATCACGTGCGGCGTGATCACCACCAGCAGCTCATCCTCGTTCACGTTCTTGTTATGCACCGACGCCCCATACCCCAGCCCTGGGATCTGCCCGAGGAAGGGATAACCATTGATCGCCCGCGTGTCATTCATGTCTATCAATCCCGTGATCACGCTCGACTCGCCGTCCTTCACCGTGATGTAGCCGCTGTATTCGCGGTTGTTGATGATCGGAATGCCATTCACATTGGTCGTCCCCAAGGTGCGCAGCTGCAGCTCGAACTTCATGCTCACGTCTCGATCGCCGTGTACCAGCGGCGTCGTCTTCAGAATTAATCCAAGGTCTTCGAAATTAAACGAGGGAAACGGCGCCGTGAAGCTGCCATTGCCAATCACCCGGGCGATCGAGGCGGTATTGAAAATGGGCGCGAAGGTCGCGTTGATAATGGGATAGCGCTCGCCGATCTTCATCACCGCAGGATCGTTATGCGACGCGCGCAGCGTCACGTGCTCCAGGTTCTGAATGTCCGATGTATTCAGGCTGAAGGTGGGAGTGATACCCGCCCCGCCCGCGGTGAGCCCGAACAGGGTCAGGCCGCCGCCGAAGGTCACGAAGGGCTGCGAGAGGATTGAGCTCGTCGTCGAACTCGCCAGCTGTGCCAGCAGCGCCTGGATGGCCTGCGCGTTGGCCTGGTTGATGCCGCCCGACGCGATGAGCTGGTTGATCAGGTTTTGCGTGTTCTGCCCCAGTCCGGCCAGCAGCGCCGGGCTGATGTTGAACAGCGTGAACTGCGTTGGCAGCGCCGTCCCCAGCGATCGCGCCAGGGTGGTGCTGACGGCGTAAACACGCAGGTCGAGCAGCACTTCCGGCCTGCCCGTCGTGAGGCTGCGGATCAGCCGGTCGGCCGCGTCCAGCACGGGCAGCTCGGCGCGGATCGTGATGGCCGATTGCCCCTTTTGCGTTGAGATGAAGCGCAGGTTCAGCAGCACGCGCAGCGAGTTCATCATCTCCGTCAGCTGCTGGTCGTTGAGGTCCGGCAGATAGAACGTGCGCAGCCCCATGCGCTCAAATCGCCGCCGCATCTCAACTGTGTCCGGCAGCACATAAATCTGTTTCGCCGTCAGCGGGACCCAGAAGGTCTTCGTCACCTGGTTGGCCGCTTGCATCGCGGTGGCGAAGTTCACGTCCTGGATATCGAAGTGCACGCGCTGCGTCTTGACCGACTCCTCGAATTGCACCGTGATACCGTACGCGCGCCCCACCTCGGTAAGCAGCGCGCGCGAGTCGCCGCGGAAGTGGAATTCCTGGTGCTTGGGGTCGGGTTGCAGCGCGATGGGAATCGACTGATCGACAACGCTCACGCTGGTGGATTGCTCATCCGGCGTGGGCATCGAGTCGCGCAGCCGCTGCAGGGCGTAATCATTCGACGGATCGTACTCCAGCGCGCGCCGGAAATCCGCCATGGCTACGATCTCGTTATGCTCCTGCATCGCCTTGTTGCCGTGCTGCAGCGCCTGCATCGCCAGCTCCTGCCGCGTGAACTCGCGGGCGGTGACGTAGCTGACATTGCGCGGATCGAGCTCCGATGCGCTCGAAAACTTGTCCAAGGCCTCGTCGAGATGCCCCTTCGTTTTCAGCTTCACCCCAGCCTGAAACTGCTTCTGTGCTTCGGCCGCCTCGCGCTTGGTGACCGTCGGCAGCAGCACCGATTGCAACGGTGGGCTCTGGCCGTTTGCCGTCCCTGCCGATGACGATTGCGGAGTCGCTACGCCTGCCGCCGGGGAGGGAGTTTCTTGCGGTATGGCCTGCTTCTCCGCCGCTGATGCGCCCTGGTCGGCAGCACTCGCCGCCTGCGCCGGAACAGCAGCCGCCGGCGCGCTCGTTTGAACCTGGGATTGCGACTGGGCGGGAGCGGAACTTGTCGCGGCTGGAGTCGCTGGCGGTGCCGCCTGCTGGCCTGCCAGCATGCTCGCCATAAAGAGAACCACCAACATCGAAGCGAAGAGCCGCATCTGTGAAGAAATTGTAAGCCACAATCGCGATCGCTGTCGCGCTAGTGTTGCAGTGCCGGTCGTCATACCGGCTTTCCTGTATCTCCAGATCGCCACTCTGTGCAACCGGAGAATTGCGTGCCGGTTCGCCGGCCTTCCTGCCCGCCTCAATCTGAATCCCTCTCACTTCAAACAAGAACCCCGCTCAAGCTCGCGCCTGAGCGGGGGACTCAATTTCCGTTGCTCTTACTGACAACTGACAACCGGCAACTGACAACGGTTTTATATGTCGTAGTACATCTGGAACTCGTACGGATGCGGACGCAGACGCATAGCGTTCACTTCCTTCTCCCGCTTGTAGTCGATGTACGTGTTCAGCATCTCTTCGGTGAACACATCGCCCTTCAGCAGGAACTGGTAATCGCGCGCCAGATTGTCCAGCGCCGACTCCAGCGAGCCCGGCATCGACGGCACCTTCGCCAGCTCCTCCGGACCGAGATCGTAGATGTCCTTGTCCAGCGGCTGGCCGGGATCGATCTTGTTCTCGATGCCATCAAGCCCCGCCATCAGCATCGCCGAGAACGCGAGATACGGATTGCAGCTCGGGTCCGGCGGCCGGAACTCCACGCGCTTCGCCTTGGGCGACGCCGAATACATCGGAATCCGGCAGGCCGCCGAGCGATTCCGCCGCGAGTACGCCAGGTTCACTGGCGCCTCGAATCCCGGCACCAGGCGCTTGTACGAGTTCGTCGTCGGAGCGATGATCGCCGACAGCGCCGGCCCGTGCTTGATCAGCCCGCCGATGTACCACAACGCCAGCTGCGACAGTCCCGCATAGCCATCGCCCGCGAAGAGCGGCTTGCCGTCCTTCCACAGCGACTGGTGCGTGTGCATGCCGCTGCCGTTGTCCTGGAAGAGCGGCTTGGGCATGAAGGTCACCGTCTTGCCGTACTGGTTGGCGACGTTCTTCACGATGTACTTGTAGAGCATCATCGAGTCGGCCGACTTGATCAGCGAATCGAACTTCAGATCGATCTCCGTCTGCCCGCCGGTCGCGACTTCGTGATGATGGCACTCGACGGTGAGACCGCAGTTCTGCATGGTCATCGCCATCTCGGTCCGCAGGTCCTGGTAGTGATCGGTCGGCGAGACGGGGAAGTAGCCTTCCTTGTAGCGCGGGCGATAGCCGAGGTTGTTCTCCACGCGTCCGGAATTCCAGCGGCCCTCTTCGGCGTCGATGAAGTAGAAGCCTTCATGCTCGTTCTGATCGAAGCGCACGTTGTCGAAGATGAAGAACTCGGCTTCGGCGCCGAAGTAGGCGGTGTCGGCCAGGCCGGTCGAAGCCAGATACATCTCGGCTTTCTTGGCGATGTAGCGCGGATCGCGATCGTAACGCTGCTTGGTCACTGGATCGATCACATCGCACACCATCACCAGCGTCGGCACTTCGGTGAAGGGGTCGAGCATGTATTTGCCGGCATCGGGAATGAGCAGCATGTCGCTCTCGTGAATGGCCGCCCAGCCACGGATGGACGAGCCGTCCATGCCGAAGCCTTCTTCGAACGACGCCTCGCTGAGCTGCCCGATGGGATAGGAAACGTGGTGCCATAGTCCGGGAAGATCCGTGAAGCGCAGGTCGAGCACCTGCACATTGTTCTCCTTCACGAACTCCAGGACCTTCTTCGGATCAGGCTTGGTATCAGGCATTCAAAACTCTCCTTTGCGCCTCATCGGCGAGGCCGGGGGTTATGTGTTGCGTTGAAACTTTGCGGAACATCGGTGCTTCCGCCGTACCTCGTGCGGAGCCTTAAGGATTCCGCGGTAAGAAGCCGGAACTCGAACCCGCATGGGTCAGGGATTGTGTGGCATTGGACGTGGCGCGCAGCTTCGAAATTCGCGCTTCGAACACTGACCTGGCCAGAGTGCCTCGGCCCACGCATCAGCATACGAGCCGTGTCCGCACGGGGGGAAATACATTGTTTTTATATTGGCGATAAAGCGCGGTTATGCCGCGTAAATATGTGAATTTCCTGCGGAAAACGCGGACTTTTTCGTTGGAGAGCGGACGCACTCAAGCCAAGGTTTCCCCGAGTCAGGTCTCACATTCTCACAACTTCAGCGTGTACATATTATGCCCTGATATGTACATCGAATGCTATACTATGCCCAGTCAAGGAACCTCGATGCCAACTGCAGGTAAACGCACCCACAAACACTTTCAATTGGACGCAAGAAAGATTAAGCGTGCCCAGCGGGCTCTGCAGGCTAAGACAGAGACCGAAGCCATCGATCGCTCGCTCGACCTCGTGATTGCCGAGCACGAGAGGAACCGCTTGACGCTCGAAGCAACCGAACTTTTTCTGAACAGTGGAATTCCCATCAGGGACGTCTACGGAACTCTTGACGAATAGATGCACCCCGCGCTCTTCGACGCCTCAATTTACATTTCTGCTTTGCGCCGCGGCGACAACACCATCATTTCCATCAGACGCCTTGCTGACGATGGACCATTGTGGCTAAGTGCCGTTGTGCTCCAGGAGTTGTACGCGGGCGCGCGAGAGGGCGCCCGTCATGCCATTGAAAAACTGGAGCGAGACTTCGATCGGGCAAGGCGCATCGTGGTGCCGAATCTGGGAGATTGGGTTCAAGCCGGCAGGGTGCTGTCCCGGCTCGCCACCAAATATGGCTTGGAGCAAATCGGCCGTGGCCGGCTGACCAATGACGCCTTGATTGCGATGAGCGCAGCCAGACTGGGCATCCGAATCGTTACCGCCAACGAGAGGGATTTCCGTCGACTCGCCGAGTTTCGCCCATTCCAGTGGCGGGTTCGCGTACTCTAATCACCGGACTCATCTGCTCGAAACGTTAATCCCCAATCTTTCCGTCCTGCTCTGCAGGACGACTCAGCTTAGCCCAGAGCCTGCCCTGAGCGCAGTCGAAGGGACGCAGTCCTGGGTACGCATCCCCAAAACCACCCGGTCCCGGCAGGGACCGCTCCTTCCCCTCTTCTGTAAACTGCGACTAGTTCCATTGCGAAGATGAACCTTTTCCTCTCTACGCAACTGCGACGGGCCGGGCGATTGCTCGCCTTTTTCACCATCGCCTTCTCCGGACTTTGGCGGCATCGCAAATTGCCGCCCAACGCCACGCGCGCGCAATGCGCCGCGTGGCTGCATGAAGCCTGCCTGCGTGGCGTGCGCGCTTTCGGCGTTGAACTGTCAGTCGAGGGAACTCTCCCCACTCGCGGCCTCATCGTCAGCAATCATCTCAGCTATCTCGACATCGCCGTCTACAGCGCCGCCCTCCCATGTGTCTTCGTTTCCAAGGCCGAAGTAGAGGAGTGGCCGATCTTCGGGCGCTATGCGCGCTGGGCGGGAAGCGTGTTCGTTCGCCGCCACGACCGCGGCGACGCTGCGCGCGCAAACAGCAGCGTTCGCCAAAGCCTGAACGACGGCGTGCCGGTAGTTCTTTTTCCCGAGGGCACGACCAGCGACGGCCATCGCGTCCTTCGCTTTCATTCGACGATGCTGCAGCCCGCCATCGACAGCAGCGCGCCGATTACTCCCACCGCGATTCGCTACGAACTCGACGACGGCGATGCCGCCCACGAAGTCTGCTGGTGGGGTGACATGAAACTGGTTCCTCACATGTGGAACTTGCTGGGCAAGAAATCAATCCGCGCCCGGATCATGTTCGGCAAGCCGGTCATTCCCGCCGATCCGGTCTCGAAGTTAGCTGAGTGCGGAGCAGGTTTGGCTCCGGACATCGTCGTAGGAGCTCTCTGCGATCGCAAGGACCTGAGCCGCCTGCTTCATGACAAGGTGGTGCGCTTGTATGCGGGATTGATCGACGACGAGTTCTGAAGTGCGGTGGCACGGCCGCCAAAATTGCGATGACGGTCTCAACGCTTTTGCAAGCGAGCAGAGTGCGGTGACACCCTCGCAGCCCAAAGCCCGAGAGCGCGACACCCTCACCGCCCAAAGCCCGAAGGGCGACACAATCGTAGCCCAGGACGTAAGTCCTGGGTAAGCGGGTTTAACAGGACGGAGTGCCTTCAGGCACGGCACAAGGCAGGTGTCGTCCCCAAAGGGACTCAGAAAACATGAACCCACAACTTTCCCAGCACTCACGTGCTGGGCTACGCTTATGCCGCCCTTTGGGCTGGATGTATTCGCATGGTGATTCGCCGCTTTACCCGCTTGACCAATGCGTTTTCAAAGAAGCTGGACAAGCGCAACGCCGCTTGCGCTCTGCACTTTGCGTATTACAATTTCTGTCGGATACACAAGTCGCTCCGCGTGACTCCTGCGATGGAGAGCGGCTTAACTGACCACGTATGGACGCTGACAGAGTTACTAAGGTGAAGCAATTCGCGATTTGGGTCGCCATTTTCGCCGCTGGCGTCGCGGTCGGCCTGTTCTTCTCCCCGACCGTATCTTTTAGGTTTCAATGGCTGCGGTAAAAACGTATCAAGGCAGCTTCAAGACAATACCAACATCTCTGTGCATTCGCGATGGCGGGGTGTCCCACTTACTCGCTCTTTTCGAATGAGTGATCTTCGAACCACCCGAATTTCACGCCTTCGCCTTATCCACCTTACCTTCTTCGAACGGCAGCTCCGCCTCAATCGTCTCCTGCCAATCCTGCGCCTGCAACTCACGCGGCGTGTGCTCGAGCTGCCGCAACTCCGGCAGCGATTCGGCCGCAAGCGAGCGATCCATGTCCGGGAACTTCCGCGCCTCTGGCAAAACCCGGCGCTCCATCGAAGCCACCAGGTCGTTGTACGATTCGACCGCCCCACCGAGCCGCTTACCCATTCGCTCAAGATGATCGGTCATGGTACACAGGCGCTCGTAAAGCGTCTTGCCCGCCTCGCTGATCTTGCGTGCGCTCTCCGCCAGGTTCTTCTGGTTCCAGCCGTAGGCCACCGCCTTCAGCAGCGCGATCAGCGTGGTCGGCGACGTGACGATTACTTTCTGGCTGACGCCATACTCAATCAGCTCGGAGTCGGCATCCATCGCCGCGCGGAAGAAAACTTCGCCCGGCAGAAACAGCACCACGAACTCCGGTGTGCACGGCAGGTGCGACCAATACGCCTTGCTTGCCAGTGAATCGATATGCACGCGCACCTGCCGCGCGTGTTCCGCCAGGCAGATGTTGCGCGCCAGCTCATCTCCCGCTTCCAGTGCCGACAAGTACGCGGTCAGCGGAACCTTCGCGTCGACCACCACCTGCTTTCCACCGGGCAAATCCACGATCACGTCCGGCCGGAAGCGCCGCTCCTCATCGTTGAACGAGAGCTGCTCCTTGAAGTCGCAATACTCCAGCATGCCCGAGAGCTCCAGCACGCGATGCAGCTGCAGCTCGCCCCACCGCCCACGCGCCTGCGGCTCGCGCAATGCCTTCACCAGATTTCCTGTCTCCGTCTGCAGCGCCTTCTGCGTGTCGAGCAGCGATGCCACCTGCGAAGTGAGCGTGCCGTAAGCCTCGGCGCGCGTCTTCTCCAGTTCCTGGATCTGGAGGTTCATCCCCGCGAGCGACTGCGCAATCGGCTCGACGAGATTCTTGACCGCCTGCTCCTTCTGCGCGAGATCGCCGGCAGCCTGCGTCTGATAGTTCTGGAGAACGCTCTTGGCGAGTTGAAGAAAGTTGGTGTTGTTGCTGTCGAGCGCAGCCGCCGCCAGAGACTTGAACTGGACCTTCAGTTGCTCGCCCGCATCCTGCAGCAAGCGAAGTTTCTCTTCGGTGTTGCGCCGCTCGCCGGCAAGCGTCGCCTCAAGCGCGGAACGCGCATCGCTCAGGGCGCGGAGCTCCGCCACCTGACGCTCAGCGGCAGCCCTCGTCGCCGCAAGTTCCTGCTCCAGCGCGCGTGTCCGCTCGGCCAGCGCGGCCGCCTGCCAACGGCAAAATAAAAGCGAAAATCCGGCCCCGACTGCCAGACAACCTGCTGCGATCAGCACGACGACAAAGACGCTCATTTCAAAGGGTCCCCGAGGGTGATGCGGTCATTGTAGTGCCAGCGCGAGGAGAACGGAAGTCAGGAACTGCTGTGGAGTTATCGGGCAAGGTTCAGGTCACAAGAGGCGCTGGGTGCCGAGGCAACAGCGCCATTGAATCAAATCGGGAAAAGATCCTAAACAATCCGTCACATCGCAAGCTCTTGATGTCTCGAACTGCCTATAATTTTCTTCAGGCCTGTGTCACATCCGTGCCTGCACCCATGAGGAACGCCATGATCATGGACGGCGCGCAAAGGAGCACTTCCCTCACTGCAAGGGACGAGACTGCACGCTCCCGCACTCCATCTTGCAGCTTCGATCCTTCCAGCCTGCTGCCCAACCTTAGCAGCAAGAACAGAACTCGAGAATATGATCGCGGTGAGCAGGTGTTCTCCCAGGGAGCGCCGGCCGATGCCGTCTTCTGGATCGTCGCTGGTGAAGTCAAGCTGGCAGTTGTGTCCCCACAGGGCAAAGAGGCGGTCATCGCCATTCTGCCGGTGGGTAGCTTCTTCGGTCTTGATTGCCTTGCGGGTAGACGCCATCGTCTGGCCACTGCTACCGCGCAGGAAAGCTGCCGCATCGTGCGGCTAACAAAAGAAGAAATGTTAAGACTGCTGCATAACGAGCCGAAGTTTGCGGAGAGCTTTGTCGGCTACCTGTTGTCGCGTTGTCTGCGGGTAGAAGAAGACCTGCTCGACCAGCTTTTCAATTCCAGTGAAAAGCGGCTGGCCAGACTCCTTCTGCTGCTGGCGCACTACGACGAGGGCAGCGAGCCCTCGCCCGTCAAAATCAAACATGAAACTCTGGCCGAGATGATCGGCACCACTCGCTCGCGTGTCACCTTCTTCCTCAACCGTTTCCGCAAACAAGGCTTCATCGAATACGACCACGGTCTGCGCGTTCATCCTTCGCTGCTCAAAGTCGTGCTTCGCGATTAGCAGCACGGACCCACATAATCTCGAGAGATGAGTGCGGCCGAAAGGCCTTGGCGGCGAGCGTGCCGGCAAGCGCCGCCATTACACTTGCGGTCAACATCCCAGCTCGCGGCCAAGGCCGGCGCCCCCGGGACTTTATCTCGTCCCGGGAGCGGATGCGAATGCCATTAACCGAACAGCGGAGTCGGTAACGGATTCCGCGGTGGAATCGGCATGGGATGCCGGGGTGGAATCGGCATCGGCGGCGTAGGCGGAGTCGTGCCCGCCATCAAGGGTGTCGGGCTGGGATTCCGCGGTGGAATCGGCATGGGATGCCGGAGTGGAATCGGCATTGGCGGCGTGGGCGGAGTCGTGCCCGCCATCAGCGGTGTCGGTCCGGGGCGCGGTGGAATGGGTAACGGCTTGGGCACCGGAGGTCCGGGAGGTCCTGGCGGTTGTGGCGGAGTAACGGCCGCCATCATTGGCGGAATTCTCGGTGGAACAGGTCCGGGCTTCTTGGGTGGAATAGGCCCCGGCGGTGACGGTAATGGGTTAGAAGTTGAAGACGCAACGAGCCCTGGAGTGGGCAACGGATTCCGCGGCGGTATCGGCATCGGAACCCGAGGCGGAATCGGCATCGGCGGCGTCGGAGTGCCCGCCATTAGGGGTGTCGGTCCAGGGCGCGGTGGAATGGGTAACGGCTTGGGCACCGGAGGTCCGGGAGGTCCCGGCGGTCCGGGGTGCGGTGTAGTCACCACCGGAGTCGCGCCCACATACGACGGAGTCGTTGCATAGCCGGCAATCACTACCAGCACCAGAAACATTACGACTCCAGCAAACAGTTTGCGGGTCATAGATTTTCTCCTTAACTAAGAAGAATGTGTCGCCTTCTGGTTTAACCTGGGCGGCCTTCGACAAAGGCCGGAGCTGCGCTTAAGGCGAGTCAGGCACAGGGCTGCACGAAATGCGGTTCCCGGCGCGAAGAACTTGGGTGGGCAGCTAACAAGAAGCCTGCTTTAGTAGGTAGAAAGGCTAGACGGCCCTGTCCTCTCGAATAGACCTGGGAGAGAAGCTTCGTCGCTGGGCAGCGAGACTGCAACATCGGTACAGAAGGAGAGGGGCCGGCTAAAGTTCTGCCACCTTCAGTTCGACTGCCGGACTTAGCCCAACACGAAACTCTACTCATTATGGAATCTAGAACTGTTGAGTATTCGTGTATGTGCAAAATTGCACATCCTTCACCTGCGGCAAGGTTATCTCACTGCTGGGCAAGCCTTTCGCGCCCCATTTTTTTCCCATCTGCCGGGGCCTTGCTCGCCGCCGCGATATCATCTTCTATCGCGGGAGATTAGGTCATCATGAAAGAAATCGCTTCGTGGGCCCTGGACACGGCCACCCTGCGCGGCGCATCGCTGGCGGAAGCGCGCATTGTCGACGACCGCAACCGCGCGCTCGCCACCAAGAACGGCAAGATCGGCGCTGCTTCCGACGCCGAGTCCTTCGGCATCGGTATTCGCGTCATCGCGGATGGCGCCTTCGGGTTCGCCGCCACCGACGACCTCTCGCGCGAAGGCGTGCAGCAGTGCGCGGCAAAAGCCGTCGATATCGCCAAAGCCTCCGCCACCGTGAAAGACGGCGAGTTGCGCATGGTTCCCGAGCCGCCGGCTAAAGCCGATTGGACGTCCCCCTGCAAGATCGATCCTTTTGCCATCTCCATCGAGAAGAACCTCGAACTGCTCTTCGCGATTGACGAAGAGCTGCGCAAGGTGAAGGGTGTCACCCTCGCCGAAGCGAACATGAACTTCCGCCGTTATGAGCAGTGGTTTTTCTCCACCGAAGGCGCGGAGATCCACCAGACGATCACTACTTCTGGGGCCGGCTATGCTGCGCATTCCTTCGAAGGCACCGAGATTCAGAAGCGTTCGTATCCCAACTCGTTTGGCGGTCAATACCAGAACAAAGGCTACGAACTGATCGAAGAGCTCAAGCTGCTGGAGCACGCGCGCGAAATCGGCGAGCAGGCGGTTGCGCTGCACTCGGCGGAGCAGTGTCCCGAGGGCGCCTTCGACATCGTCCTCGATTCCTCGCAGCTGTCCTTGCAGATTCACGAATCGATCGGTCATCCCATCGAACTCGACCGCGTGCTTGGCATGGAAGCGAATTTCGCCGGCACATCTTTCCTCACGATCGAGAAGCTGCGCCGCCTGAAATATGGCAGCGAGATCGTCAATGTCGTCGCCGACGCGACCGAAGCTCACGGTCCGGGGCTCGGAACGTTTGCCTACGATGACGAAGGTGTTGCGGCGCAGTGCACGCCGATCATCACCAATGGCCTCTTTACCGGATATCTGACCTCGCGCGATACCGCGGCTGCGATCGGCGCCGCGCGCAGCGGCGGCTGTCTGCGCGCTGAAGGCTGGAACCGCCTACCTATTGTTCGCATGACCAACGTAAGCATTCTGCCCAGCCCATCGCCGCTAACGCTCGAACAACTCATCGCCTCCACCGACCGCGGCATCTTCATGGAGACCAATCGCTCGTGGTCGATCGACGACAAGCGCTACAACTTTCAGTTCGGCTGCGAGATTGGCTGGGAGATTGTGGGCGGCAAGCGCGGGCGGATGTTGAAGAACCCGTCTTACTCCGGAATCACCACCGAGTTCTGGAATTCGATGGACGCGATCTGCTCGCGTGATGAATGGACGCTGTGGGGCACGCCCAATTGTGGCAAAGGCCAGCCGCAGCAGGTGATGGGAACCGGGCACGGCTCAGCGCCCGCGCGCTTTCGCGGGGTCAGTGTGGGCACAGCCTACAAAGGAAGCTAGCGACTCTCAACTCGCTCACACGCGCCGCACTGGAACTCTGTGCGAACAAACTTGCCAGCCCTGCAAGGGCGTCCGACTGCCGTAAATCGAGCGCGTAGGCGCGGCGACAGCTTAGCCCAGGACGGAGTCCTGGGTACGCATCCCCCAAAATCAGTCCCGCAGGGACGCCACGCGTTTCACGCAACGTGTTCGTGCCCATAATGCGTACTCGGCCTTACTCGTCGACGCCCATATCAAATGGGCTCTGCCTACAACAATCCCAACTCGCTAAGACGCAGGTGAACCGCGCCACCGGTTCTCGCCGAGTCAAGCATCTCTCGAACCTTTTTCCCGCCGCTCGCGCCAACCTCCGCCGCGCGCTCTCGATTGCTTTCGACATAACGCATCATGTCCACGGCATAGTCTTGATCCGGCTCAGCCCAGTACTGTCCCGCCGTGTATGCTCCCCGGTTCCCTTTAATCTCAACCATGCGGTAAGGGACGAGGAAACTATCCTGGTCTGACATGAAATCAAGGTTCCCCGAATATCCCGTCGCAATAACCGGCTTTGCGCAAGCCATAGCTTCTGCCAGTGTCAACCCAAAGGCTTCGGCCCGATGCAGCGACACATAGCAGTCCGCATTCATCAAGAGTCGATGTTTTGTGATGCTGGTGAGTGGATCGTTCCGCAGCTTTATATTTGCTCCCGCTACGGCGCGCTGCATTTCTAAAAGGCGCTTTCTCGCTTGCAGCGCATTAGAACAATAAATCAATAACTCTACGTCTCGCCTGTCGCCGAACGCGCTCTGGAAGGCCTTCATCAAGCCCAGCGGAAACTTTCTTTCAAAACAGCTTCGAAGGTCGAAGGCAAATACGAACGAAAAAACATCTGAGCTTCCATCAGCGGTTGCATCTGATTCCGGCGCGGCTCCCATCGAGGGATCTATCGATGGATAAATGACCCTTACCGGCACCGGACACGAAGCTGTAACTGCTCGCCGGACGTACTCACTGGGTGTCCATACTTCGTCGACATCGCCGAAGATCGTCGCCCATTGCTTGGGAAAGCAAGAGCCCGGCCAGTCAAGATAAGCAATATTGAAGCGTCCAGCCAGAGAAGAAGACTTGTCTCTGGCAAACCACTGAAACATGTCAGCAGGCAACAAAAAGAGGTTCGTATTGTATGAATTTTCTTCAGCTGAGTGGCGGGATAGAGCTTCCTTCAAGCGAGCGCGGTCACCGGTGGTGCTCTGGATCGCGTATGACAGCTCGGCAGCGGTAATGGTCCGCAGGCTGCCTTCAGAATCCTCGCTGGCTTCCCCGGGATCGACGCTGCTCAGAATATTGATTCCTGCGGCAAGCCTGCTGGAAGGTTCTTCCTCTTCCATGCCTGTCCTGGAGCGGGCGCCCACACCTAACCACAAGAACGGGTCGCCCAGATACGATACATCCGGTCCAAGTTCCCAGTAGCGCCGCCGCATCGAGGCAGAGATGCGCATTCCATTCGCAAAATAATCGTGATCGTAGGGCCAGTTCCTGGTCTCATCCCAACCCTTTTGCATCACCAGATCGCGATAGAGAAGATAAAGTTTACGAGCCTGGCCGATCCCAGCGATGTCATACCGGAACCAATGCTTGGAAACAATCCATGGTTGGTCAGGATTAAAGCCGCTAAAGTGGAAGAAGAATAGCGGTCCTCCATCTACTTTGAAGCTATCGCCATCCGTAGAGACTGCACGCTCATGCAGGTTCCATCGCGCAACGTTATATCCCGGATCGCGCAGGATCTGAACGCCGTCATACAAACCCGGCACCAGGTCCATCCAACGCTGGTCCACAAATAGATTGCCTGGTCGATCATCGATGCAGTGGTGATAAAGCTTCTTCGACCACCAGCTGAGCAGTTGCTGCGACTCGAAACTATTTCTTAATCCAAGAAAACCGAGGTTGTAGACGCCGGTTTGCAGGATATCGAGATCATCCGAGTGCTGTTTATCGTCCGGATTGGGAGCCAGCAGATGCGGCGTAAGCAGTACATTCGCTTGGTCCAGAGCGAGACGAAGTTTGTGAAGCGACGCCAGGATGAGAATGTCGGCATCAAGGTACAACAGCTTCCGCGGCGCATACCGCTGAAACAGATAGTTCAGCAAGTATGGCTTTACAGCCGTGCCCAGTTCCAGCAGCGGATACTTGAACTGCAAAGAATAGACATGTGGAATCTCGAGCTGGTTGAGCGATAGGGATTCGAAAGCTTCCTTCTCCAGAGTAGCGAAGCCCGCCGGCGAATCCAGCATCAGGACAAACATCGGGCAGTCGGGGTGGAAGCGATGCCAGGATTCGGTCAGCACCCGCGCCATCGGAAGATAGTTCTTCGCGATGATGGTACAGGCAGCAAACTCTGTGTTTGTGAGTTCCATCTTTGAAGGTCGCACCCACTACGGAGGCATCAGCCGCGGAGAGCTATGACAGCATAAGCCCTGGCGCTCGCGAGCCGTTGAGGAGCGCCAAAATAAGCATCGTCTGGGCTTGCAGGAGCCTTTCCTGTAGAGTCTGCCGACAGCACCACCTTCAGAGCAACGATGAGAATCGCCGAATTCACGAATCCATTGCTGTCAACCATAGCTTTTAGTACGTCAGGGTAGACAGGGTGATAGTGACTCGCATCGCTGTGATAGTTGCGCCCGAACAGAGAATCACTGGCCGGAGCGGTAGTCTCAACGACGATCACGCCTCCCGGCTTCATCTTGTGGGAGCACAGGCTGATCATTTCCGCCAATGAGTTCGTGGGAAGGTACTCAGCCACTCGCGAGGAAAATACTCCTCCAAGGCATCGCTCGGGAAGCCCACGGAGATAGGTAAACAGATCGGCTTCGATAACCTTCAGCGCCTTGGCCCGTGCCTCCTCGCACGCAACCGGATCCGAATCGACACCGTACGCGTCGATTCCCGCCTCCTTCAGCAGTTCCAGGAATTCTCCCCGTCCGCAGCCAAGGTCTACAACCGGGGACATATCTTTGAAGTAGGGCACATACGGGCTGCGCTGATCGCGTACCGCCACCCCCGCCACATCGCGCGCCTGCTGTAATTGCTGATGCAGGGTTCGAAAGCGCTCATCGATTGTGGAGGGCACAGAACCTTTGAACAGCGCCACCTCATTCTGTAGCGACATGAGGTCGGACCGCAGCGACGTGACATCGGCGTGGACCGAACTTACTTTGTTTTGCGTGGAAAGCTGCTGATCGCCGAGCTGCACGACCTGCGCCTCGCCGGATGAGACCCTCGAGGACAGCTGATCGGCAGCCGACACGATAGCTTGCCCCTGGACCTCAAGCGCGCGCGCTACCCCGGCGTGAAATACCTGCAATGAACGCGTGTACCAACTCAACGCTCGTCCAATCGTCTTCTTGATGTTCTGAGCGAAGGCGTTGAGAAGGCCTGGGTTGCGTGGATTGACGTATGCGAACGCGGCCTCTGATACCCGCACCTCGGACAAGGCATCTTGGATCGCGCCACGATCAACTGGAGAACTAAGGGAGAGGGGCTGCTGACTCAACGCGGTGCTCGTATCATTCGTTCGGAGGCCCGGCTGGCGAGCGGCGGCTCCCTTGATGGCGGCGACCTGCGCCCTCAGCTCCGCTAGTATTTGCGCTTCCTCCATCAACTCTCCCGACTGAGTGTTTCGATCGTTCTTGCGTCGCTTCCTCGCCCCGCGCTTCTCCGTGACAAATCGCAGGCCAGGACGCGACGCGCACAATGCGAGCGACTACAACCGCCTAGATTTCCCGATAGTTTAACAGCCCCGCGCCGATCAGCACGAAACAGATAGGCCAGATCCAGGCGGCAAAGTTGCGGTCTTTGGAAGGTAAACGAATCTCCAGCCAGCGCGACCACCCGGCCATGACACCCAGCACGCCCAGCGGCATGTGGTTTAACTCTGCCATGAACTCTTCCTGGACGTTGGTGGTCCCGTGGGAGTGGGTCAAGAGCAATGCCGCGCCCGCCGCGCACAGCAATGGAAAGATGAGGGGCAGGATGCCCTCCTGCGATGGGTTACGCCGCACGCGCAGTTCGAAGATGGCGAAGGCGATACAAAGCAGCGCCGCTACTCGATGCTGAAATACCTCCGGCTTGACCCACGTCGCCCAGAAGCCTCGCGGTCCCAGCGGCCAGCACTCGGGATCGCCTCGGAGGAAGATGAAAATCGCGATGCCGATCATCAGCAGCGGCCAATACTCCGCCCAGGGCGCCTCGCCGGTGCGCGCCAGCAGCGCAAGCATCCCCATCGCAATCACGATCATGCCCATCCAGTGATGGTTGTACTCCGACCATTTCATGTCGTTCAGCACTCTGGCCGAAATCGGAGTTCCATCCACAAGATACGCAGCCGGCAGCTGATGCGGGTCCGGAATCGATATCGGCCGCCCGGGATAGATGGTAGAGAGTTCCGCGATCTCCGGACTTTGCAGGCGCGGCCAGCCTGGCTTCAGTCGCGCGGCAATGTGCGAATAATCAACCGTGTCGCTCGGCAAATCGACGGCCGGCGCCTGTGACGTGAGAGACGCAGCCGTCAGGACGATGGTGATGCCAATGCCTACTTCCGCTTCTACCAGCCGCCGCAGCCGGGGCAGCGCTCCCTCGGGACTGTTCTTGCGAAGCATCAGGAAATTGATCCCGCCCAAAGCCAGCAGCGCCGTCAGCATCATCACCTTGGCGATGACCATCAGCCCGTAAGAGGTGCCGAACAGCGAGTGCAGAGAGCCGATGTAGGTGAGGCTCATGCCGAATCCGCTCAGGGCAATAACAATGACGCTGATCAGCGCCAGGCGCGAGAAGCGCTGCGTGAGGTACCACTGCGTGGGAGCATCTTTGGCAGCGTACAGGCCGAGCAGCAGGAAGGGCAGGCCGCCCACCCAGAAGCCGGTACACAGCTCGTGCAGCGAAGTGAGCGCGATCAGCGGCAAGCGGCCGTCCACACGCGCGGCCGCATGGTTGGTGGTGACCGATGCCGCCAGGATCATCAGTACGATCAGCGCCAGGCATTGCGGGACGTAGCGGCCCTCTCGATTCGCCACGATCGCCGCCACCAGAGAGCCTACCAGCATGACGCTGCCGGCGATGAAGAAGCTCGCTCCCGCAACCTCGCGGAAGCTTATCTCAGCCGTCGCCATCAGCACCGCTGAATTGACGTACAGATAGAGCGCCTGCACGACAGCGAGAGCCAGCGCGGCAATCCAGAACATCCGGCGAGAGCGGGCGTGCACACGCTCCAGGCCGCCGGCGTCGGCTTCGCCGCCGGGCGCGGCAATCCAGAACATGAACAGCACGCCGCCCAGCAGCAGCGACTGCCCCACGAGCGTTCCCGCGCGCAACAGCACGGAGATGTACGCAAATATGTCGACCAGCTTCAGCATCATGCCATCAATTGACTGTGAAATGGACCTCGCCGCGGCTGATGTGGCCGTCGGATGCGAGCACTTGCCATTGCAGCGTATAGGCTCCGGCTTTCAGGCCGCTCGCATGCGATTCGAGTATGTCCGGCGCCGTCTGTTTGGGAGTCGGCAGCGAGACCTCCGAGCCGCCTGCCGCGATGAGATGCAACCGCGAACGGCTGCCGTCCACCCGGACATTAAAGCGCAGCCAGATAGGAACATCGGCCCCATTTACGGTCGCGTTCGCCGAGGGTTTGGACTGCATCAGCACTGCGTGGGCAAAAACCGGCAGCGCGCTTCCCATCATCAGAATGGCAATCGTCAGGAATGAAATTGCAGGAACTGACAGCACACGGCGCAACGTTCGAACCTCCACAGCAACTACAATTTTAAAGGATGATTGCAGGATACTACCTTCGCGGGCTGAGGCTCAATGGAGCGGCATCGCGCGAGGCTCACTCCTCCTCCCGCTTGCGGCCGTGCAACCCGACGAGGCGGCTGATGAGCACTGCCGGATACATGATTCCAATCACCGATTCGATGATGGCCAGGGAACGCGCATGTGCTGCCCACGGCACAATATCGCCATAACCTACCGTCGTCAGGGTGACAAAGCTGAAGAAGGTGAAATCCGCCGGAGTAAATTGCTTGCCCGGCACAACCGTGTCCTTGAACGATCCGGGCATCAGGCCGTCGATCATCATGTAAGCGACACCGAAGGTGATGCCGATGAGAAAGTAGGCGGAAACTGCTCCGGCCAGGGTGTCGCCGGTGACGCTCGGGTTCTTCACGATGGACCACACCAGCACACCGGTAACGAATGTCAGAAAAACGATGCCCAGAACTTCGTCGGGCACCTTGAACAAGGGCCGGTGCTCCACGATATGAACCAGGCGGAAGGCGATCGCCGGTGCGCCCAGAATTAAGGCAATCGTAGTGACCTTTCCGCGACCCATCAGGCTGTACAGCGCGCTGCTGAACACGATGACCGCGAGCAGTCGAAAGATCTCATCGCGGTACGCGATTCCAGTGAGGAACGGATAAATAACGATCAGCCCCAGCTCCGAGAACAACAGGGCGAGATAAGGCTGCCGCCGCCGCCCCTCAATAATCTTGATCGCTCCCTTCTTTGCCACGGCCGTTGCCCGCACGAAAGCCGTCCTCCTGAGCCCCCAAGCTTACCGCAGAGAAGCGCTGGCGCGATGCACTCAATTGCCACAGGGACTGCGAAGTAACTATCGCAATAGTGCGGTCGGATCGGGATCGGCGGCCGCGGGATTGGGCTCGAGCGCTTCTGACTCTTCCACTTTGTCCCCTTCGCCCGGCGCGAGGAACAGGTTCTGCTCGATGCCGTGCTGCCGCGTGTAGAGGTCGTAGTACCGGCCGCCGAGGTCGAAGAGCGACTGGTGCGTGCCGCGCTCCACCACGCGGCCGCCCTCGACGACCAGGATCTGGTCGGCTCGCCGGATGGTCGAGAGACGGTGCGCGATGACGAAGGTCGTCCGGCCCTGCATCAGGTAGGCCAGACCTTCCTGGATCATCGCTTCGGATTCGGAGTCGAGGCTGGAGGTCGCTTCGTCCAGGATCAGGATGCGCGGATTGGCCAGGATGGCGCGGGCAATCGAAACACGTTGTCGCTGGCCACCGGAGAGCTTCACCCCGCGCTCGCCGATGATGGTGTCGTACTTCTGCTCGTACTTTTCGGCAAACTCGTCCACGCGCGCGATGGCACAGGCGCGGAGGATCTCTTCTTCCGTGGCATTCGGCTTCGAGAAGGCGACGTTCTCGCGAATGCTGCCGTCGAAGAGGAACGAATCCTGGAGCACCATGCCCAGCTGCGTGCGATACGACTCCAGCCGCACCGTCGAAAGGTCCATTCCATCCACCAGGACCTTGCCTTCGTTCGGCTTATGGAACGCCGCAATCAAGCCGATAATCGTCGACTTGCCCGATCCGGACGAGCCCACCAAAGCGGTCACCGTTCCCGGATAAGAGTGGAACGAGACATCATGCAGCACCGTCTTCTGCTGCTCGTAGGCGAAGCTCACGTCCTGGAACGCCACGTCGCCGCGGACTTCGCCGAGGGAGATCGTGCGCCCCGGATCCTCATTCTCCGGGTTCTCATCGAGCACCTCGCGGGTGCGCTCCAGCCCGGCGATAGCTTCCGTGATCTGGGTGCCAATGCTCACTACCTGGATCAGCGGCGCGACCAGGTAGCCGAGGAACATCGTGTAGGTGAAGAATCCGCCAAGCGTGAGTTTCCCGGCCAGGATCTGGCGTGTTCCGATAAACATCACGATCGCGCCGATGATGCCCATGAGGGTTGAGGCCGAGAGGCTCATGAGGGACGTTGCGGTCAGGCTGCGGAAGACGTTTTGCAGCAGGCGCTCGACGCCAAAGCTGAAGACCTCATGCTCGCGCCCTTCGGCGTGATAGCCCTTCACCACGCGCACCCCACCCAGGCTCTCCGTCAGCCGGCCGGTGACCTCGGCATTGATCTTCGCGCGCTCGCGGAAAATGGGCCTGATCGTGTGGAAAGCTTTTCGCAGGAACAGCCCGAAAACCAGCAGAAAGGTAAACGCGATACCGGTCATCACGGCACTGATCCGGATCAGCACGGCAAGGGCAATGACCGCGGTCAGTAAGCCGCCGACGAAATCAACCAGGCCAGTTCCAATCAGGTTCCGCACGCCCTCAACGTCGCTCATGATGCGCGACACGAGTATCCCGGTCTTGTTCGAGTCGTAATAGGCGACGGGAAGGCGTCCGACGTGCTCCTGCACGCGGCGGCGCAACTCGGCGATCAGGCGCTGTGCGGCTTTCGACAACGTCTGGGTAAGGGCGAAAGAGGTTATTCCCTGGATCAGGGTGGCCGCCAAGACGACTCCGACCAGCGGGTACAGCATTCTCAGGTGGTGTTTGCCGATGATGTCATCGACCAGGTACTTGGTCGAGCCGGGCAGCACCAGGCCGGAGACGCGGTTGATGATCATCAAGCCGAAGCCCAGGGTGAGTAAGCCACGGCGCGGACGTATGAGTTCCCAGATCTCAGGGACTGCTTTGAAGAGTTCGGTTTTCTTGACCGGTTTGGTGGGACCGGTGGCCATCATGTAGTGCAAGTTCTTTGGATTCGCGAAGCGGCCAATTGGCTTCGGGCAAGAGCAGCCAAATCGGTGCTTGAGGCGGAGTTTAGCACGCGATAGACTGCTGCGGTTCGCGTGAAAGTAAAAGGTTTAGCAGGAACGCTTAAGGCAATCGATGAAAACGCCAGGGTGGCCGATGAAAACGGTAGTCGCAATAATTGCGCTGAGTCTGACGCCTCTGTTGCACTCGCAAACCAACCAACAGCTCCAGCCCGATCCAGGCCTGATGAACGAGATCAACCAGATCAAGGCCATCGACAACCACTCGCACCCACCGGCGCTGAACGGCCCGCATGGCGAGAAGGACGACGACTTTGACGCGCTGCCTTGCGATCCTCTGGAGCCGACAGCGGCCGGCTGGTTCTTCCGCGACGACAATCCCGTCTACATCAAGGCCTGGCAGAAGATGTTCGGCTACAAACACGACGACTTTCAGCCGGAGCACGTGAAGGAACTGGTCGCGGCCAAGGAGAACATCAAGCTGCGCCTGGGCGACAACTATCCGAATTGGGTGCTCGACCAACTCGGGATCGAGCAGGAACTGGCCAACCGCGTCGCGCTTGGCCCGGGACTGAAGCCGCCACGCTTCCGCTGGGTGCCGTTCGACGACATTCTGCTGTTTCCGCTGAACAACTCGTCGCTGGAGGCGCAGTCGCCGGACCGCAAGATTTTCTTCGGCAGGGAAGAGCTGCTCCGCCAGCGCTACCTCAAGCAGCTGAATCTGACGGCGCTCCCGGCAACGCTGTCCGGGTACACCGCCACCGTCGTCACCCCGCTCCTGGAGATGCAGCGCAAGAACGGAGCCGTCGCCATCAAGTACGAGGCGGCTTACCTGCGCTCGCTGGATTTCGAGCCGGCGAGCGAGATGGAGGCGACAGGGATCTACGCGCAGTACATCAAGAGCGGCAAGGCGCCCAACGACACGGAATACAAGACCTTACAGGACTACCTATTCCACTACATCGCACGCGAAGCGGGGCGGCTCGGCCTCGCTGTCCACCTCCACACCGGCGGCGGATGCGGCAGCTATTTCCACATGGAGGGCGCGAACCCGCTGCTGCTCGATTCCGTCTTCAACGATCCCACGCTGCGCAAGACCAACTTCGTGATGCTGCACGGCGGCGCCGGCGGCTTCGAGCAGTTCGTGCCCTATCTGCTGATGAAGCCCAACGTCTACGCCGACTTCTCCGAGCAAACCTGGATGACCTCGCCGCGGCACATCGCCGCCAGCCTCCGCTTCATGCTGGAGTTCTATCCTGACAAGGTGCTCTTCGGCACCGATCTCTATCCCTTTGAGCCGCAGGTGAACTGGGAGGAGACAGGATACGAGACCGAGACTGTGGGACGAACAGGCCTAGCCATCGCTCTTACCGGCATGATAGAGGACGGCGAGATCACGCGCGCACAGGCCAGCGAGATCGCGCGTAAGGTGATGCGCGACAATGCGATTAAACTGTATGGATTACCGGCACAACCGTAGCCGTTAGGGACGATCGGATTGAACCACAGAGACACAGAGACACAGAGTTTTGTTTAGTCTTCGCAGTCTCATATTATCGAATAGGAATATTTCAGCAGGAACAGTGTCGAGAGACCATCATCCCGCCCTCACGCAGCATCCCGAAGTGGATCAAGCAGAAAAAATCTCTGTGCCTCTGTGTCTCTGTGGTGAATTTGATTTTCTTTTTCCACAACAGCGTCTTCTTTCCCACAATCATGCACAAACGAAAAGGCCACCCGGCAACTGGGCGGCCTTCTCTTCAAGGGAGAATAGTTCCAACGGAGGCTAGACCGTCAAAACTTTCTGGACAAATAGTAGGGTTCGGGGAAGGGCGTGTCAAGCAATTTTTCCGGCTTAAATTGCTGTATTTTCAATAATTTACAATGAATTCGGGGAGCTGTGAGGAATTGGCTGAATTCTGCCCGATTTGGACAATTCACCTATAACTCACTTACCTTCCAATAACTTAGCGCTTGCTCGGACCTTCCAGGTGAAGCTGAATTATCTCCACTTCGTCCGGGCGATCGAACACCTTGTCGGGAAAGAAGCGCTTCACCAGTAATCGCGTGCCGCCGAAAAAAACTCCGAAGATAAGAGAGATGAGCAGAATAATTCCGATCAGCGCGAAGACTGCGAGTATGAGATTGCCGATGTTGTCGCGCTTGCTGACGCTGGTCGCTTCATCCCACGTCACTTCCGCTTCGTAGTTGACGGAGTTAATCAGGTCGCGCGCGGCGCTGCTGCCCACCGCGCCGGTTTCCACCGCGAGGATCGGCCCCGTGCGTCGCGCGAGGAAGGAGTTGCCGCTTGTCTTCATCTGACTTTCCAATGCGCGCAGGCGCTCACCGGCGATCTGCGGCGTTGGATACTCAATCAGCGTCAGCGCGACCTCGCCATCTTTCGGCGAGTAGTCCTGCATCAGGATCTCCGGATCGTGGCTGAAGTCGACCTGCTCGGCCGTGAGGGGCGACTTCGCGGCGAGAAGCGCTTGCGGTCCGAGAATGTACTTCGCCGAATTCTCCACCGCATCCTTTTTCGGAAGATACTCGGGAAGATTGGGCAGATTATCGGCGGACCCCTTCGCCGCGGGCAGCATGCCGGCAAGCTCGCGCAACTCCGAGGCCGACATCTCGCTGATGCGATCGAAGCTTGTTTCCACCAGCACATTGCTCCGGAAGAAGAGAATGCGATCGTTGGCCGAAGCCGCTTTGGTGCCGATCTGCTCCGTCCTCATCACCGGCTGGCGGTAAAACGTGAAGGCCCCGTAGGCTCCGGTGGCATCGTTAAAGCGGGCCGCCTTGATCGTCAGTTTGCGGCCATCGTCGCGTGTGTAAGTGGCTGTCTGTGCATCGCTAAAGCCGTATTCCTTCAGAACAGCCGGATAGGCGCCATCGGCCTTGGCGGGATCGCTGGTTAGCTGCGGCTGGCCGCTTTGCGTCCACCCGGCAAAGGTCCTGGGCAAAATGGCGGAGGTGTCCGCGGCCGCCGCCATTGCGGACAGCCAGACCGAAGCTATTGCGAGGATGAAGAAGCGCTTCACAAAACGACGGTACAAAGGAATTCCCTTAGTCATTAGACTACTGCGGCAGGGTCAAAGTTTCCAGGACGGAAGGTACGAGCTACGAGCCTTCGAGCTACGAGCCACTAGCTTTGAGCTTCGAGCCTGCCAGCGCGCCAGGGCCAGCCTTTCGCTCTTTGCTCGCGGCTCGAAGCTTGTAGCTCGTAGCTCTTTACTGACTCGCGTCCTTGTGGAACTTGGTCGCTACTTTCACACCGCTCAGGCCGCCGGCGTACTTGGCAATGCCTTTGTAGAGCGACTCGGCAATCTTCTCGCGATACTCGGGCGTTTCCAGCTTCGCTTCGTCGGTGGGATTCGATACAAACGAGATCTCTGCCAGGATGCTGGGCATGTTGGCGCCGATCAGCACCACGAACGGTGCCTTCTTGACGCCGCGGTCCTTCAGAGTAGAGCGCCGCGTGGCGAGTCCGGCGTACAGCGACTCCTGAACATCAGTCGCCAGCTCCCGCGATTCCTCGATCTTGTCCTTCAGCGTGATCTTCTTCACCAGGTCCTGTAGCTCGAAGATCGACTTCTCCGAAACCGCGTTCTCGCGGGCAGCCACTTCCAGCGCCGCCGGGTTGGAAGTGAAGTTCAGGTAGTAGGTCTCCACTCCTCGTGCGGCAGGATCGCTGCTGGAGTTGGCGTGGATGGAGATGAAGAGGTCAGCCTGGTGCTCGTTGGCGACGGCCGTCCTCGTTTCGAGCGGGATGAAGGTGTCGTCGTCGCGGGTGAAGATCACGTCCGCGCCGAGATGCGTCTCCAGCAATCGGCCCAGGCGCAAAGCCACATCCAGCACCAGGTCCTTTTCCATCAAGCCCTCAGGGCCGATGGTGCCGGTGTCATGGCCGCCGTGGCCGGCGTCAACAACGATCCGTCCGATCTTCAGGCCAAGCGTGCGGGTGAGGCTGCGATCGCCCGTAGAGGTGGGAGCGGCTTCGTGTCCGGCGGGCGCATTGCTCGCCGCTGTCTTTGACTTCTTCGAATCCTTCTTCGAATCTTTGGCGCGCGGCGCAACGGCTACCGCCGTCGGAGAGGTCGTGGGCTGGTCCGTAGCCTTCAGCTCGGGTCCGCTTGTGTCTTTGGGACCGGCGAAGAGCGGATCGTTGGGCTTTGCTGACGCAGCGGTCGTGGACGAGGTGGCGGATTCAGTGTCGTCATCGTTGTCGTCAACTACAACCTTGTGAGGCACGGGTTGTGCCGGCGGGCCCGCGGGCGTTGTGGAACGCGCCGGTTGCGCAGCGGATCGAGCATCTGACGCGCTGGGCTCGTTAGCTGGCTTCGTGGAAGCAGCGGCCGCTTTTGAGCTTGGGGGCGCTGCAACCGCACCCTGGCTTGGCGTCTCCGCTTCGTTCGCCTTCTCCACCGAGCGGTACGACCTCTCCTTCTCAACCGCGGTTACCGTTCCTTCCGGCTTTGCTCCCGCAGTGGCGTTCGCCTTCGCGATCAGCGTCTGCGACTGCGTCTGACGCCCGTGAATGTCAATGATGAGCCGGTAAGGATTGGGCAACAGAAACGCCGAGTAGTCGGAGACATCGGCCACTTCGAGGACGACGCGAGTGGAGTCGGGCTGGTACTGCGCGACGCGGATCTTCTTGAGGAAGCCGTCCTGCACTTCGAAGCTCTTGCCGACCAGCACGGAAGCCAGCCGGGTGTCATGCAGGTCGAAGAAGATGCGGTCGGGATGAGGCACGCGGCCGGCTTCGTATTTCACCTCGCCGTCCACATCGATGGCAACGCGCGTGTAGTCGGGGCTAGACCAGTGGCGGATTCCGGTGACCAGTTCGAGAGCGGACTTTTTCTTTACCGGCGCTGAGACCGGCACCTGCGCCGACGGCGTTTCTGCCTTCTCCGGCGCGTGTGCCTCCTCCGCCGGCTTCGGAGCGGGCGCAGGCTGGTCTAGTTCGGCCAGGGCCTGCTTCGCCTGCGGCGCAAGCGAATTGCGTGGGTAATGCTTCAGAAACTCGTGGAAGGTCTCGCGCGCGGCATCCTCATCGCCTAGATCTTCTTTATAAATCTGCCCGATGGTGAACAGCGCCTGGAAGCGGTACTTGCTGCCGGGATACTCGCGGCGTAGGAACTCGTATTGGCTGATGGCGGCGCGCAGGTCTTTCTCGCCCGGCTGGAACTGCCGCCCCATCTCGGCGAAGATCTCGGCCACAGCGACCACGCTGGCGTCAGCTTTGCTCGACATGGGAGCGACGTAGTAGACCTTGCGGTAAGCGTCGGCTACGTGCTGGTAGTCCTTGCGAGTGCGCTGATCGGCTGGGCGGCCGTTGAGGGCCTCGCGCATCTGCTCGGCCTTGTCGAACTGCTCGCGCGCCTCAAGTTTGCGGCTGGCCACGCTGCCCGAGGCGGCGTTCAGGCTGATCGTAAGAATGGATATGAGGGCCGCGGCGCCAAGCAATTGCTGCAGCAGGGATGTTATCTCCCCAAAGCCCGCCTCTTGGCGGATTTGCCTGCAAGCAACAGCAAGGTGGCGCATTTGTGCCCGACCACTGGTGAGGGGAAAAGAGGTCGCCATGCCTGCAAGCTTCGCTATCGCCGAGCGCACCTAAAGCCTCCAGATCAGCAAGCTGGTTTGTGGCGCACCCCGAGCGAGACGAAGTCGGGCGGAGATGTTTTCGTCCAGAGCACTTCGATTATAGGGTTCGGCGAAAGCGGTAACAAACGGCGAAAGCGCAACGGAATCATGGGAGTGACCCCGCCACAATGTCGGAGTGACTCCTGCACGCTCCCGGTAACCTGCCTGCAATGCGAAAGATACGCCAAGGGAGGGAGGAAAGAATTGTGGTCGGCACCGGGGCATACGGCAGTTTATACCAACCAACTCCCGGCAGCGAGCAGTTCCCGCCGTTCTGCAGCCAGCGCGCCCCCGAACTGTTGACCTCGAGGATGTTGATGGGAGCGCCTACGTCAGAGGGATGCGCGTTCATCTCCATGCGGATGAGGCGATCGATCGACGCGGCCGAGCCAACGCTTCGCGGCTGACCGGCGTCGGCAACGTAGGGCTTAATGCGCTCCCAATATCCCAGGTAGAAGATGCCGGTGTCGCGTCCGCAATTTCCAGGACAGATGGAGGTGATGGAGCGAAGTCGGTTCTGCTTACCGTCCCACCGCAATTGCACGACGCCCAGCATAGGCTTGCCGTTGACACTTTGCGCCATGGCGAGCTGAACGAAATCGGCCGGCCGGTTAGCTTTCAGCATCAGCGCCCGATATTCGGCAGGGTTGTTCTGTTCAACCTGTGCCAGCAGTTGTTCGGTGCGGCGTTGGAGTGAGTATGCCGTCGCCGACACATGATCTTCAAAAGTTCCCAGCCGGGAGAAGCCATCGCGGATGGCGTCGGTAGCACGATAGCTGGTTCCATAATGAGCGAGGCCCGAAACCGTGGCATAAACGCCACTGATCTCGAAGAGCTTGCACTCGGTGGCGCGGCCGTTCATCCCATAGCGGGCGAGACTATCGGCGGCCAGAACGATTCGATACCGGCTGCGCAAGGCTATTGCGGTTGTCGCTCGTGTCAGCGTTGCCGGAACGAAGCAGACGAGCGCCAGCACAAACGCTTGAGTCGAATTCAGCATCGCCCGGCGCATGGTATCCCATTCTTGCTAACCCGAAGCGGCCGTAAGTGACTCGTTGCCGCATCAATAGTCTGAACCACCGCCACCTGGCTCTGACAGCGTACATCGCCGGCAGGTCCCAACGATGACATAATGTCCTATGGTTCCGAGGACATCTATGAAACGCTCGATCGTACTGCTCGCTTTACTTGTGGTGTTCACTACGCTCGCCCCCGCGCAGGACAAGACGCAAGCTGCCGAACAAGCTGCCCAGGCGTGGCTGCGCTTTGTGGATTCGGGAGACTATTCCCAGAGCTGGGTGGAGGCCTCGTCGTTGTTCAAGGCCGCTGTCACGGAACAGGACTGGGTCAGGAAGGTCAGCGCTGTTCGCCAGCCGTTGGGAGCACTCATCTCGCGCAAGCTGAAATCCGCCACCCCGGCCACCCAGCTTCCCGGAGCGCCGGATGGACACTACGTTGTTATTCAGTACGAGACCAGCTTTGCCAATAAGAAGTCGGCCATCGAAACCGTGACGCCCATGCTGGATAAAGACGGTCAGTGGAGAGTGTCCGGATACTTGATCAAGTAGTTAGAAGCAGGCCTAACCCACTAAACTCCTTCCGCTTACGCTGTCGTCGCCGGGAATTTCCCCACGCAGGCGATCCAGAGCGCCTTGCTGCTCATCCAACTTCAGGTCAGCAATGTCGAAGACCAGCAAGATTATCCAGATCGTTATCGTCGTCGCCATCGTGGCGGCTGCCATTAACCTCTACCTCACATTCCGGCAACGCCACACTGGCGTGGCCGTAGCGAAGCAGCCCGAGGTCGCGCTTGATCCCGATTACTACGTCACGCCCAGGAAGCTTCATCCTCAGGACCTGAAAGACGCTAAAGAATTGACGAAGCAGCCCGTCTGGGTGCGCGATGGATATCGCTACACCTTCTATCCCTACAACGGGCATTCCGACTTTCAGCATGCTGCCGGGACGCTGGGACCAATCCAGAAGCTGGAGATCAAGGACGTGGTGGTGGATCGCACGCCGGACTCGTCAGCGCAGAAGCAGGTGATGGCCGTCTTCGAGCAGGACGGAAAGCGCTACGCATTTCCGATCGGCATTGAGGAACACGGCGATTACAAGATTTACAGCGACGAGATCTTGTTCATTCAGGATCCGCACGAGCTCTACAAACACTGGCCCGCCGATGTTTGGAACGCTATCGATAAGCACGAAGTGAAACCAGGCATGAACGAGTTGCAGGCGTTCTTCGCCATCGGCATGGGCAGCCCTGAGGGAACAGGAATGTCCAATCCACGTGTGGTGGACTTCCCCAACAATGGCCATCCCGTACGCGTAACCTTCACCAACGGCAAGGCGACAGACGTCCAGCCAAGTTAGTGATTCGCTTCTTCCTTTAACCCGGCGCAACCGGCGGAGATGAGTCCTGCCGTGTAGGTCGTAGTTACAAATTCCAACCGAGGCCAGACAGGCCGGGTTGGCACCCGGCGCTTCCAAAGCTCATGAGTTGAATGGTTTCTCAGGCGGGGGGAGCCGCCGGTGCTCGACGAAACACGGCCTTCACATGCGGCTGCACAAGGTACCACACGATGAGCCCACTGATCGCAATGCGCGCCAGACGATAGCCCCCAAAGAACAGGTTCAGGTGCGCCCCCATCATCAACAATCCCGGAAGTGAGAACAGCAGGGAGATGACGGCGAGGACGATGGACATGATCCGTCCCCACTCGCGTAATGCCCAGATACCGTAGGCGGCAATTGCGGCAATGAGCGCATAGGCCAAGAAGAAAATCGCTCCGAGCACGCCGACCGCAATGCCCAGACCTCCGAAGAGGCTGCTGTGCCCAGCAGCCAGCATGGCTCCCAGAACAGTTCCGCCGACAGCTAAGGCCGCAGCCACCATCAGGAGAAAAAACGCGCTCAGGGCATGGTACAGCGCGATCAGCAGCACTCCGGTTGGCCGCATGCCTGTTCTCCTTTATCTGGAATAGCCGGACAGTAAGCCAGCAGCGGCGGCAAGTCAAGGAAGTACCCGGGACGCAACAGAATCTGCTAGCTTTTCTCTGAAGGAGACATCGTGAAAGCCATACGCGTGCACGAATTCGGCGGTCCTGAAGTGATGAAGCTGGAGGAGGTGCCCGATCCTAAGCCCGGGTCAGGTCAGGTGCTCATCCGGATGCAGGCCGTCGGTGTGAATCCGGTTGAAGCTTATATTCGCACCGGGACCTACGCCTTCCAGCCGAAGCTGCCGTATACGCCTGGCAATGATGCCGCCGGAGTCGTCGAGGCGGTTGGGCTGGAGGTGCAGAGTGTCAAGGCGGGCGACCGCGTCTACGTCACCGCCGGCGTCGGGGGGACGTATGCCGAGAAAGTGCTCTCCGACGAGGGCAAAGTCCACCGCTTGCCCGATCACACCAGCTTTGAGCAGGGAGCGGCGATGGGCATTCCGTATGGTACGGCGTACCGCGGCCTCTTCCAGCGCGGCGGAGCGAAGGCGGGTGAAGTTGTCCTGGTGCATGGCGCAAGCGGCGGCGTCGGAACGGCCGCCGTGCAACTGGCGCGCGGCGCGGGAATGCTGGTCATCGGAACCGCGGGCAGTGAAGAAGGCATGAAGCTGGTGAAGCAGCAAGGCGCTCATCAGGTTTTGAACCATTCCGCCGAGGGCTACCTGGAGCAACTGATGAAGCTGACCGACGGCAGAGGCGTGGATGTCATCATCGAGTTGCTGGCGAATAAGAACCTCGGCCACGACCTCACGGTGCTGGCGAAGCGCGGGCGAGCGGTGGTAATCGGCAGCCGCGGCACGGTTGAAGTGAATCCGCGGGACACTATGTCGCGCGAGGCGGATATTCGTGGGGTTACTCTGGCCAGCGCGTCGGAAGCTGAGTATCGCCAGATGCACGCTGCTTTAATTGCGGGCCTGGAGAACGGTACGTTACGGCCGGTGATCGGGCAGAAAATTCCCTTGCGGGATGCGGCGAAAGCGCATGCGGAGGTGATGAAGCCAACCGGCGCTCACGGGAAGATTATTCTTGTGCCGTAGCCGCTGACGCGCATTTCAGCACAGTTATTCCCCGAGCATTTTGACGGCGGGATCAAGCGTTTCTCACGCCGCCGAATGAACCGGCTGGGTGAGCTTGTCCAGAATTCTTTCCAGCGTGTTGCAGCGATCGCGCAATGCCACCTTGAATTCGTGGTGATCAGCTTTTGCGATCTCGTGCAGCAAATGCTTTTGTTGTTCCTGTAACAGCTGCAGGAGCACCTGGTGCTCACTTTCGGTCAGCCGCAGTTCCATGGTGACCTCCTACCAAACCTGAAAAGCTCTAAGACAATTCTAGCTCCGCAACGCTCGGCACCCAAGGGGGCGGGCTTCCAGCAGCCGTGCCAGAAAAGGATCGTCTATAGCGATTCCGTGCGGGCGGCCAGCCTGCCTGCTACTACAATCAAGCAATGCTCCGCCTCAGTCTGGCCGCCGGGTGCCTTGCTGCTCTCTCGCTATGGGTACAGCTGCCACCATGCGCGATCGCGCAGCCGGCCGAGGTGTCACTACAAAAGGCAGTAACGGGCGCGATGGCCGGCCGCAGCGGCACAGCGGTTGTTCTGGATGTGCACTCCGGTCGCGTCTTAGCGGCTTATCGCCTGGACGTAGCCGCGCGCCGGGTGGCGCATCCCGGCTCCGCAATCAAACCGTTCACGTTGATGGCCCTGCTGCAATCAGGCAAGGTCAACGAACAAACCGCTCTGATGTGCAAACGCTCGGTTTCGATCGGCGGCCGCAAGCTCGACTGCTCCCATCCTGAGATGAAGCAGCCGCTGGATCCGGCGAGTGCACTGGCATACTCCTGCAACTCCTACTTCACGACGGTTGCTTTGCGTCTAACGCCGGCGCAGTTGCGGAGCAGTCTCCTGCAGCGCGGCTTCGCTTCGCCAACTGCTCTGGCGCAGGAGGAAGCGTCGGGCACAGTCGCCCTGGCGCAATCGCCTGAGCAGCTGCAACTTCAAGCGATCGGTGAGTGGGGTATCGATGTTACGCCCCTGGAGATGGTTCGGGCTTATCGCGCGATTGCTCTGATGCAACCGAAGCATGAGGCGGAGCTATATCCGCTCTTTGCAGGCCTGGAGCAGTCGGTGGCATACGGTATGGGCAACGCAGCACAGCCGGCAGGCGCGATGCGTGCAGCAGGGAAGACGGGCACGGCCGCAGCCGAAGAAGGAGCATGGACGCACGCCTGGTTTGCCGGCTATACACCAGCGGAGAATCCGGAGATTGCCGTTGTTGTGTTTCTGGAGAAGGGACACGGGGGCTCCGATGCCGCCGAGGTCGCGCGAGAGATTTTCGCGGGGTATTCGGGTGTCCAGAAGCGGGAAGCTCGCGAGCAGGGAGCGGCGCGATGAAAAGACTTCGGAGTCTGACCTTCGTCGTGCTTGTGCTCACCTGGATTGCGAGCGCTCCGTCTAGCGTATTCAGCGATCAAGGGCCGAAAGCATCGATAGCGGGTTTTCCTCATACTGTCCGCGTGCGATTGTGGTATCTGCATCCTCCATCGAAGCTGCGAGTCAGCGCCACCGCTGGTCAGGCGCAATTGCGGAAATGTCCCACATGTAAGGAAGTTGGAATCACAGCGCTGGAGGTGCGTGCTTCCGGCTCCTCAATCGTCGCTGCCGGCGAGGGCTCCACGGCATCCGAGCTTCGCATCGCTGGCCCCTACCAGCTGACTGCCGACAGTGCGCCGACAATTCACGCTGACTTTCCGATCGAGCTTCGCGCCAGCGATGGCCACTTGCTGATAACAGCGCTGATGCCAATGGAAGAGTACGTTGCCGGAGTGCTGGCGGGCGAGACCGGCAATTTCAAATCGGACGAGGCGCTGAAGGCAATGTCAGTGGCAGCGCGGACCTACGCCGTGCATTTCGGCAGCCGGCATGCGCTCGACAACTTTGATTTCTGCGACACGACGCACTGCCAGGATTTGCGCATTGCCGGAATCGACGCTCGGCTGCGCCGCATTGCCGACTCGACTGCCGGAGAGGTGCTCTGGTTCGACGGTGAACCTGCCGCAACCTACTACTACGCGAACTGCGGTGGACGTACCGAAGACGGGCACTACATTCTCGGCAACGATGAAGAGCCGGCGCCTTACCTGATACAGCACTCCGATCGATACTGTGTCCGCAACAGCGGCGCGCAGTGGAGCAGCGAGATATCAAAACGCGACCTGCAGCGCGCTTTGGCGGATGACGGTATCAGCATCCCGGGAAAGCTGCGCTCGGTTTCGGTCCTGCACCGCACTTCGAGCGGACGGGTCGAGTTCCTTCGCGTGGTGGCAGGGGGCGATGTGACAGTATCCGGGCTGGCTTTTCGTTCGGCGATCGGACGTCATATCGGATGGGAGCGGCTGAAGAGCAATCTGTACGACATCAGCGACCGCGGTGATCAGATTGCGTTCCATGGCCGCGGATTTGGTCACGGGGTTGGGCTCTGCCAGGTCGGCGCAGAGATCATGGGAGAGGAAGGACACTCCTATCGCGGGATCCTGAGTTTTTATTATCCGGGAACGCGGCTGGGAGTAGCCGCGCAGGGAATTGCCTGGCAGCAACTCGCCAACGAAGACATCGAGGTGCTCACGCCGCGGCCGGAGCGCGATCGCGCGCTGCTGCCGGTGGCCACGCGATATCTTCACGAGACGGAGGAAACCACCGGATTGATGTTCCGCTCGAAGCCGCGTCTGAAGGTCTACGCGACGGTAGCCGAGTTCCGCAATTCGACGGGCGAACCGGGCTGGATTGCGGCCTCCACCCGCGGGCGCACGATTCAGCTGCAGCCCACCGATGTCTTGCGGGATGCAGGAACACTGGATAGCACGGTTCATCACGAGCTATTGCATATGCTGATCGATTCGTATTCCCGTCCGGGCACGCCGTTGTGGTTGCGTGAGGGATTGGTGCTGTACCTGAGCGCGCCGAAAGGGGCGAATTCGCAAGCAGACAGCGTCGAAGACATTGCGTCGCTGGAGAAGTCGCTGCGCAGTCCGCAGAGTGAAGCCGAGTTGCGCAAGGCCTATGCGGATGCCCAAGCACGCGTCGCACAGCTGGCGCAACAGCATGGCAAGGAAACATTGCTGGACTGGGTGCAGAACGGAGTACCGCCCGAGTTCAGCGGCTCTCTCCAGCGGACTGGGGCGCATTAGCGGCGCGGCTTTCCATTCGGGAGGTCTTCTTGCGCGCGATTGCCGCGTCAGGAAAGTGGCGTCTCCGGCAAGGTTGAGGGGATCGGCTCCGGATCCTCTTTCTCGGCGCGCGAGCCGACGACCAACAGAAGCGACACCCAAGCCGAAATAAGAAGCAGGTAAGCCAGCGCAAATCGCACGCCCGCGCTCCACGCTTGCTTGCTCAAGGTGCTGAGACCGGGAATCCACCGGATCAACTTGTATGGAATGTACGCGCCGATCACCAGCAGCACGATGTACCAGAGCCAATATGCTGGCCGCCTCAACAGCCGAAGCGAGCGCGACATTCGACCCGGTTTGAGTCCGGCGGCCGCAACCGTGCTTGCCACTGGCAGCCAGATGATGGGCAGCACGATGCACATCAACAACAGGAGCAGGCAGTCGGCCGCATGGTATGTCGCGCGCGGACTGCCAATGTGGATTCCTGATTTCTGCCAGAACCAGACGCCGAACTGCGGCGCATACCGTCGCAGTAAAAACAAACACCATTCCAGAACGACAAATGGAATGAGCCAGCACAGGACGGCAAATATGTGTCCCAGGGCATGATGGAAGGCGCGCCAGACCCCTGCGTTCTCGCGGAATTCGCCAACCCGGAAATACGCGAACGAGCCCGCCCGCAGCCACAATCCGCAGAAGATGACCACCAACGCTAGCACGCCGGAGAACGCAACCTGCCAGCCGTGCGCATCAGGCAGCAGCAACCAGAAATAAACTGCGGCAATCAGGGCAGCATTGCCGACCAGATTCACCAGCCACAACATCGCCGCGCCTTTGTGCTTCGCGTTCATTTCACCGTCACCGTCAGGGCATCGCTGGTCGAGAGATATTCCGGCTGATACATGGGCTGCACGCTCGTCGGACTCACGCGGAAGACGCCGGGGTTCACCACCTTCAGCAAGTACACATACTCATGCTGCCCTTGCGGGAAATACATGTTGAAGAACGTAGTGCGATCGTCGCGGAGTTCGCGGTCGCTGTAGAATGCGCCCCACCAGCTGGGATGATCGTCCAGTTGATACAGATCGTCGCGCGCGATGGACTCCGTGCCGGAAGGAATCGGGTCCTCGATCATCAGGTAGTTCCACGCGTTGCCGCCGACGGTGATACGCACCGCCAGCGTGTCGCCGACCTGCACCGGACCGGAGAGCGAGTCGAGGTGATAAATGATCCGGCCGTCCTTCTGTTGCGGTGTCAGCTTGTAATACTGGCGCGCGGTGCTCAACTTGAAGCTGCCGGTGTTCACCACTTTCGATTCGCTGGAGTAGTACTCGCCGCGCGTCGACCAGTACACGCGCCCATCGCCCGTCTTTACGATGCGCACCTGATTGCCGCTCGCCGACAGCTGCGCTTCGCTCAAGGTTATGGTGGTCGCCGGAGCCATGGCGTCGGCCGGCGAAAACTTTTTCGTGAGAACACTCTTGCCGTTGACCTGCACGTCGATGTTGTAGTTCGGCTTCAGCTCCTGCGTACGCTCCAGGTAATCGGTCAGGCCGTAGACCACCATCGCCGTCTGCTCGGTCGATTCCCAGTAGTAGCCGTCGCTGCGATGGCTGACGAGATAGATGGCCGCCTTTTGCAGCAAGGGACTGGTTCCATCGGTGCGGTTGATCAGCTTAAGAGCATAGGCGGTTGATTCCGGCGTCGTGTCGCCGTAAAAATCCATGAGGTAGTTCTGATCGCTGGACCACCACGCCTGCGACTGGTCCTGCTTGGCCTCGCTTTCGAGCTGCGTCGTCAGTTCCTTCGCGCGGCCGTCGTTCAGTTCCACCATCGCCAGGCCGAGCACCGCCTGCCCGTACGCTGTCAGGGTCGAGCGCTGCGACCAAACGGAGTCAACCGCAGCGGTACTGCCATCGGTACCGCTCAGTACGAGCGCGTATGCCATGTACGCGCGCAGATCCGTTCGTACCTTGGTCGACTTGTTGAACTCCGGCAGCAGCCACGCGCGTCCTTTGTCGATCGCATCCTGCTTCACCTCGAAGCCCGCGGCCTTGGCCTGCGTGAGCCCGGCAAGCACGTATGCGGTCATGAAGGGATGGCTGTCATCCGTCTGCCACCAACCCCATCCGCCGTCCTCGTGCTGATAGTTGTACAGCCGGTCCAGCCCGGCCTGTACCTGTTTATTCAGAGTTGTCGGATCGATGTTCGACTTCACGCCCAGCTTCTTCAGCGCATCGGCGACGAGTACGTCAGGCAGGAAGCTGGACATCGTCTGCTCCGTGCAACCGTACGGGTACGACGTCAGGTAATCGAGCGCCGCGAAGACCGATCCCGCGATCGAGGGCGTGACGCTGACGATCAGCTTGCGCGTGCCGCTCTCAGCATTCGCCAGGAACGCCACCGGCTGGACTGTATCGCTCGTTCCGGCTCCTGCGATCGTGCCGGACTTCGCCTCCGCCAGCTTCACGCCGAAGGGCACAACCGGCAGTGTCAATTCCATCGCATCGCTTTCGACGTCGGTCAGCGCTTTGCCCAGCACCTTCGCCGAGTCGACATCGAGCACACGCACGCGATAATCAACCTTCACCAGGCCGCGCGACGGCACATTCACGTTCTGCTGCGAGCCTTCGAGCACCTGCAGGCCCTCGAACTGCATCGAAACCTGCGCGGTCTTGTCGTTGGGCAGGTAATTCTGCACGATGGTCGAGAGCGTGATCTCGTCGCCGCGGCGGAAGAAGCGGGGCACCACCAGGCGCACCATGATGTTCTTGCGCACGATGGTGTTCATCACCGCGCTCCCGACCTTCGTGTCCTCGGTTACGCCGCGCGTCGTGGCGCGCCAGGACGTAATCGCATCGGGATAGTCGAACTTTACCGTCGCCTGGCCGTTGCTGGCAGTACGAACGTCGGCGACCCAGAACGCCGTATCCGGGAAGGCCTTGCGAATCTTCGGCTGCACCAGGCGCTCTGGCTTGAGCTGCCCCATCGCCTTGGGCGAACGCACGCTGGCAAGTTGCATCTTGCGCTTACCCGCCTGCCCGTTGAAGTAGTAGCTGAGCGAGCTTTCGGTTGAGACCTGCGAATAAACCTTGCCGTAAAAGGCATTCATGATGCTGCCCGCGATTTCGGGCTTGATCGCGTAGATCGCCTCGTCGACTACCCCGAGGCTGAACTCGGCCGCAACAGGCTTGCCGCCCGAATCGCTCGCCTTGATGGTGTAGCTCGCGGCTTCGCCCGGCTGATACTGCGGCTTCGAAGGAACGAGTTGCACGTTGAGCTGATGCTGCGTGGGCGGCACGTTCAGGCTCTTCGACCCTTCATAAAATTTGTTGCCGCGAATGAACACCGCACCGACATAGAAGTTCGGCGCGTACTCCGGCCTGACAGGCACATCGACGGTAACGCTGCCGCCCGCGCTCTTGATCACTTGGCCCGTATAGAGCGCGCTGCCTTCCGCCGTGACCAGGACCGACGTCGGCTCCTTGCCGGTAACGATCAGCACGTGCGCCGTATCGCCCGGCTGATAGCTCTTCTTGTCGGGCACGATCTGCACGCGCTCCTGCTGCGTGCCGCTCCACCACGGACTGGCGCCCGGAGCCCACAGGTACGTGGTCGTCTCGATGGTGCGGTTCTCCGGCGTGCTGGCGCTGATAATGACGCGAAATTCGCCGGAGTCCGGGATCGTCAGCTTCACTTGCGCCTTGCCGCTGGCATCGGTCTGGCCTTGCGTCGTGGTCACCTGCTGGCCCGAGCCCTTGCGCCAATCCCAGCGATTCATCAGGACCTGAAACGCGGTCTGGACGGGCTTCTTGTCGTAGTCCTGCGCCGTGACGGTGATGGTTGCCGTGCTGCCCTTGGAATAGACATAGGAGTTCGGCTCGGCATTCAGGAAGAAGCTGCCGTAGGTTGCCAGCGCAAATCCGTGGCCGGCGATCTCGCGATTCCCCGCATCGGTCACACGGGCTTCAATACGATAGACCAGGTCTTGCTTCTTGCTATCGACGCGCGTTGGAACTTCGATCTGCAGCGTGCCGTCGGCATCGAGCGTGCCGCTCTTCTCCTCTTCCTGCTGGCCGCCGTAGGTGTCATCGTCACCGCTGTCACTGTCGCCCGCTTCTCCTTCGTCGCCGGCGCCGCCGCTGTCGGCCTGATCTTCGTCTTCGCTGCGTCCCATCGGCCAGTACGTCGAGGTGTGCACAACCCACTTGACCTTCGCGTTGGACACCGGCTCGCCGAAGTAATAGCGGGCGTCGATCGTCGCCTTGATCGGCTGGCCCTCCAGCACGCGCGGCGTCTGCGCCGTGACCTTCACCGCGTACTCCGGCTTCTTGTAATCCTCAACCGAGAAGTTGGTGCCCTCGATGTAGCTTTCGCCCATCTGCATCGAGAGGTAGTACGAGCCAAGCTTCGCATCGGCGGGAATCGCGTAGTTCCAGTTCGCCGTGCCCATGTCCGAGAGCTTCACCGTCTGCGTCCACATCACCTCGTAGGTCTGTGGATCGCGCATTTGCAGGCTTAGCTCCTGACCCTTCGGGATCGTGTAACCGCTGGGCGATTGCGAGCGCACGATGGTCTTGAAGTGTACGGTGTCGCCAGGACGATAGACCGGACGGTCGGTGTACGTGTAGCCCTTCAGGTTGCGATTCGGGTCGTTGCCGAGGTTCCAAGCTCCTGGCGTGTTGATGGCGAACTGCCCGTCTCCGACAGCCAGCACCGCGACGTTCTCCGGTTTTGCTTGGTTAATGCCGGTATCGACCAGCCCGTCCTGACCTGTATTTTTCGAGGCAACTTCCTGCTGATCGATCCAGACCTTTACCTGAATGCCGGCGATGGGATCGCCCGTGCGGCGGTCGACGACCAAGCTCATCAGGCGCCCCGTGCCGGCCTTGGTGATGATGGCTATGTCAGTAACGACGACGATCGTGTAGGCACGCAGGCGCCCGTCGGTCGCTTCTACGAGGTAGACACCTTTGTCGCTCACGGGAACCGTGGTGTTCAGACTCTCCCACTGCTCGTGCGCAGGAACCGTCCACTGCCACACGGAGACGACCTGCTGCTGATTGAGCACGGGCACCTGCGCGAATGTTTCGACCTTCGGACCTTTCGCCTGCTCGCCACCTCCCATCTGCCACAGGCGAATCGTGTGGCGCGATTCCGGCGAGAACTGTGCGCGAATGAAGTCGCGGATCCAGGCCCAGATGCGATGCTTCCAGGCGTGGAACTTTTCCAGCCAGGTATGCGCCTGCTTGGGCATCGCCGGCCCTTGGCCGCCGAAGTTGTGTAGCTCCTGCATCTGGCTGAAGAACTTCACCGGATTGTTCACGCGATAGACGCGGAACTCGAGCTGCTTCACGTTGTGCGCGTTGACCGCGATCTCCGGCTTCTCGCCAGGGAGGAAGGTTTTCTGGCTGGTGAGCGAGAACCAGGATTCGGTGTCGGAACCCTCCTGAGCTAGAACGGGAAGAACCAACAAGTGACAAAGCAGGACGGCAACGATGGTGCGTGTGACCGGCCTCATTCGCCGCCTCGCAGAATGTTCCAGCGATACACGCCGAGAAATACTGGATTCGACGGCACAGGCTGCCAGCGCGCGTCGGGGTAATTCAAGAGCTCCGTTATCGACAGCCGCTTCATCTGGCCGGGGGACTTTCCGTTCGGGCCAGTATGGTAGACAACGAACTTCTCACTGCCGGGGTCGATCTGGCTGTTGCCAAGGTAGATCATCGCGTGGAACGGCATTCGCTCAGCCGTGTCTTGACGGAAGAACAGCAGATCGCCGGGCCGTGCGCGCGCTACATCCCGCCCGATCAGAAACGTGTTGTGACGCCACAGCGTCTCAGCATCTGCGAACTGTGCAAAAGCTCCGTCGCGCACATCCTGCTCCGTAAAGCTGCCGTCGCGCACACGGAACAACTCGGTGCCAAGCGGAGTGTAGGGATACTGGTATTGCCGAACGTCCTCAGACGACACCGGGACTGGCAATGCCATCGCGCGCGACCAACTCGCATCGTGCGCGCGCAAGGCCTCGCGATAGGAGAAGCGCAACAGCGCCGCGCAATCGTCGATCTCCGCCTGCGGTTTCCCTTGGTAGAACTGGGCCTCGGCCAGCAGCGTGAACCAACGTCGAAACGCCAGCCGGTCTGCAGGATCGTGCAGACGCAGGAAGTCAGGCGTACCATCGCCGACGCTGTCGCCGTTGTCAGCAGTCGTCCTGAGCATCACCTCGTGCGGCACGAAACCGGGTGCGGTGATTCGGAGCTTCACCTCGCCGGGAACTACTCCGGCGCGCAGCGACGCAGTTGCCGACGTGTCCGCAACTGCCAGCGATTCCAGAACCGCCGCATGCGGCGTCTCGATTTCAACTTTCAAGCCGCGCAGCGCGCGTCCGCTCGGGGAGCGAATGGTCAGTTCGGAGGAAGAGAAGCCGTCAGCGGGAATCGCTTCTTGCGAGAGCTGAGCGACGAGGGCAGCAGGCGCGAGCGCATGATGCACGGTGAATGCACACACGACAGCTGCAACCGCCAGAACAGCCACCACTGCCATCCAGCGAGGCACGCCGCGCAATCTGCTCTCTCCTTTGGTGGAATGGGCGGATTATAAGAGCAGCAATTAGCCATTAGCAATTAGCAATTAGCCGAACCCCTTTACTACCTGCGTCTGCGCGGCAGCCCGTGTTTAAACCTTAGCTCGGCAACCCTTAGTTCGGCTGATGCGACACGGACCTCCATCCCGCACCCAAGACTGATTGCTAATTGCTAGTGGCTAATTGCTCTCTGTGGAGAAAACCCGCCCGCGCAGTTATCATTGACTCTATGAACCTCGGCATGCCGGAGATGATCTTCATCTTCCTGTTGGCCCTCGTGGTCGTGGGTCCGCGGAAGCTGCCCGAGCTGGGTCGCCAGCTGGGCAAGTTCCTTGCCGAGTTCAAGCGCGCCAGCAATGATTTCAAGAACCAGCTCGAAGCCGAGATGCTGAACATCGAGCTGGAAGAGCGCGCCAAGAAGAACCAGGAAGGCGCGAAGGTCCTGCCGCCGGAAGAGCCGTGGGAGCGCCTGATGAAGCCGCTCTCCGAAACCGTAAGTCGAACCAAACAGGAGCTGGTCTCGATCATGAGAACGGAGCCTGATCCGGCGAAACCTACACCAGCTCCGGTCCCGGCTGAAGAACCTTCTCCGTCCGCCAAGTCGGCGGATAACAGCTAACCATGCCCAGCCCAGTAGTCGAATCCGCCCAGCAACGCGCCTCCGAAGAAATGACGGGCATGAGCTTCCTCGAACATCTCGAGGAGCTGCGCCGCCGCATCATCTACAGCTTCCTCTACGTCGTGGCCGGCTTCTGCGTCTGCTGGTGGTTTCACGAGCAGATCTTCGCCGCCATGCAGAAGCCCATCGTCACTGCGCTCGCTGCGCACAAGATGGACACGCAGCTCGTCTACCTCAATCCCACCGATCCCTTCAACATGTACTTGAAGATTTCGTTTCTCGCGGGAATCTTCCTGGCATCACCCTTCGTGCTCTATCAGGTGTGGGCCTTCATCGCGCCGGGGCTCTACCGCAATGAGCGCCGTTATGTTATGCCCTTTATGTTTTCGACGGTGGGTCTGTTTCTGCTTGGCGGCCTCTTCGGCTACAAGATGGTCTACCCCGCAGCGCTCGATTTCCTCATCGGCTGGAGCTCGCAGTTCAAACCGATGATCACAGTCGGCGAGTACGTCGATCTGTTTCTCACGATCATCGCCGGCCTGGGCATCGTCTTCGAGATGCCGATCCTCGTCTTCTTCCTCTCCCTGATGGGCATTCTCAGCGCGGGCTGGATGTGGCGCAACTTCCGCTACTCCATCCTCGTGATCTTCATCATCGCCGCTATCATCACGCCGACGACGGACATCATGAACATGTGCATCTTCGCCGCGCCCATGATCATTTTGTACCTGGTGAGCATCGGCATCGCATGGTTCGTCCACCCAACGCAACGCAAGAAGCGCGCAGCGAAGGCAGACGAGAGTAGCTAGCTGTGAGCTCCGAGCCGCGAACTGCCGGCAGGGAATCCGAGCTGGCGGCGAGCGCCGAAATTCGAGCGCCGGAGGCGCGGCGTCAGTTTAGCAAAGGACGGAGCGAAGCGCAGTCCTGGATGGGTATGAAAAAACTGACCTGAGTCCCGTAGGGACGCAACTGGTCCTCGCGCTCAGCATCTCGCGTACTGACGATGACTACTGTCTGCTGATCCTCCCCAACTCCGCCGCCTCAAATTCCTTCCACTGCTGGATCGCCGCCGTCGCCGTCTGGTGTAGCTTCGGCACTTGCTCCGCAGCCTGCGTTGTGGGCGCCCTGTCGACCTCCTGCAGCATCGTTAGCAGTTGCAGCAACGAGTCGCGCGTCCCGGTCAGGCTTTGCGTTTGCGGACCACGCCTGCGCCGCCGTTCACCACCGGCGACTGCCTCCAGCTTCTTGCTAAGCGCATCGAGTCTTGCCGCCTCGACTCCCGACGCCTGCTCGCGCATCTTCTTCAATTGGGCGCGCGCGGCGTCAGCACGTTCGATCACCGGCTGCAACGTCATCAGGTCCGCATACACCTGGTTCGACGCATCGAGCTGCTTCTCCAGATCGGAGAGCGGCGTCTTCACCCGCGGATCCATCTCGACGGTGAGCGGCTGCATGTACTTCTGCCCATCCACCGTGAGAACTACCGTGTACTTGCCCGGCATGATCCACGGCGAGGTCGCCTGCGGCGCCGTGTTCTCATACACCGCCGAGATGGGATACTCCCGCTTAATCCCCGCTACCGGCGTGTAATGCATATCCCATACGAAGCGGTGAAATCCCGCCGCGTTCGACAAGGGCTGCGGCGGACGCACCCAGTACGACGGCACCGCCAGCTCCGGATCGGGCTGCGGCAGCGGATCGGCACTGGAAAAGCGTCGAACTGTCTTCCCATTGCTATCCAGAATTTCCAGTGTGGCCGGACCGGACGATGCCGATTTTAAGTAATAGTTGAAGATCGCGCCGTCCGGCGGATTCTGCCCAGCCGCAACATCGGGCGGCAGCGGCGTATCGGTATTGTTGTTCCAGTGGACGCGATAGGCCAGCTCGGGTGCGAATAGATAGGCGTTGCCGCCGAGCGTCTTCTCGTCCAGCCGCCGCAACGGCGTGATGTCATCTAGAATCCAGAAGCCGCGCCCATGTGTCGCTACGGCGAGATCGTTGTCCTTGACCAGCAGATCGCGAACCGACGTCGCCGGCATGTTCAGCCGCAGTGACTGCCACCGGTCGCCGTCGTCAAACGAAACATACACAGCGCGCTCCGTGCCCGCAAACAGCAGGCCCTTGCGCTTGGGATCCTCGCGCACAGAGTTCACATTTTCGTTCGCAGGAATACCGTTAGTGATCTCCGTCCACGTCGTACCGGAATCGCGCGTGCGATAGATATGGGGGCGCAGATCGTCGAGCCGCAGCGTGTTGATCGCGGCATACGCTGTCTGTGCGTCGGTGTGACTCGCCTCCAGCACGGAAACCTTCTGCCACGCCGAAAGCTGCGGCGGCGTGATGTTGTTCCAGTGCGCCCCGCCGTCCGTCGTCAGCCAGATCAGGCCATCATCGGTTCCCGCCCACATGCGATTGGCATCGACTGGCGACAACGCCAGCGCATAGATCACGCCGCGCTGCTTCGGCTGCGCAGTCGGATCGGTCTTGTAGACGCCAACTGTTGCAGGTACATCGAACGTTTTGCGCGTAAGGTCGGGGCTCACCTGCTTCCAGCTCTGTCCGCCGTCGCGCGTCATCCAGAGCGTGTTTGCCGCGAAATACATAACGTGCGGATCGAATGGCGAGAAGACAATCGGCTCCGTGCGGATCACGCGAAAGTCTGGCGCGCCCAGCGGCACCGGCATGATGTTCTGCCCCTGCGCCGTGCGCCGGTCGTAACGCGTCAGCTTGCCGCCATAGATGATGTCGGCATCGAGCGGGTCGGGCACGACGTACCCGTACTCTTCCGCGCCGACGGGATGCCAGTCGCGAAAAGTAATCTCGCCATCGTTGCCGCGGCTCGCAATGCACACCGAGCCACTCTCCTGCTGTCCGCTGCACAGTCGATACGGAAACGCATTGTCGGCGTTAACGTGATAAAGCTGCGCCGTCGGCTGGTTGTACCACGAACTCCACGTCTGACCCCCGTTCACGGTGATGATCGCGCCCTGGTCACTGGCGATGCCAATAATGTTCGGATCATCCGGATTGATCCATATGTTCTGATAGTCGTCGCCGCCGGGCGCGCCACGGAAGCCGGTCCACGCTTTGCCGCCGTCGCTGGATTTCCACGTGACCGTGCTGGTCATGTAAATGACGTCCGGATTCTTCGGATCGATCGCAGGCACCGGAAGATCTCCGCCGCCGATACGTCCCTTCGGCCGCGAATCCTTGGTCACCGTCGACCATGCCTCTCCGGCATCATCCGACCGGTACAGGTCCACCGCTCCCTTCGTCGCAACCGATGCAAACAGCCGCTTGGGATTGCTGCGCGAAATCGCCACATACGCCTGAACAATTCCATCGGGCAGTCCGCCACCAAGCTTCTTCCAACTCTGCCCGCCGTCGGTCGACTTGAAAACTCCTCCACTGTTGCCGTTCCAGTCACCGTTCTCCCACGGCCCCTCGCGCGCCTCCCACAATGTGGCATACACGACGTTGGGATCGGCAGGATCGATCTTCACATCATTGCCGCCAACGTTTTCGTCGTTGTACGCGATTCCGCCCACGTTTTCCTTGTTGGGAAGAATCTTCTCGAAAGTCTGTCCGCCATCGCTCGAGCGATAGATCCCACGCTCAGGGTTTGGCCCATAAGGATGACCGGCAACGGCGACAAACACCCGGTTCGCATCGCGAGGATCGACGGCAATCGTCGGGATCTGCTGCCCATCCTGCAGCCCAAGGTGTGTCCAGGTCGCGCCCGCATCGGTCGACTTGTAAATCCCATCGCCGACCGACAAGTCCGGCCGATGCAGCCCTTCGCCGCTTCCGACATAAACGATCTTCGGATCAGACAGCGCGACGGCAACCGCGCCGATCGAGCCCGTCGGCTGCTTGTCAAAGATCGGCTGCCAGGTGCGCCCGAAGTCGGTCGTCTTCCATACTCCACCGTTCACCACGCCGATGTAGAAGACGTTAGGCTCGCCCGGCACGCCGGAAATCGCGCGCGTTCGTCCGCCGCGAAACGGACCGACATTGCGCCACTTCAGCTCCGTCAACGTCGAGGTGTCGACCTGTTGTGCTTGAAGAAGAGGCGCGAAGAGAGAGAAAAAAGTGAGTAAGACCGCAGCTGGAATTCGCTTCATTGTTATCAATAATTCACCTGTAGAGCAGGGCTAACCACTCGGGCACCAAGTCGTGTGGACCATCGGGTGGAGCGCGCCGTCCGACTCGCGCCCTGACACAAGGCTGTCGGAGAGGCGAACTTGCCGCCCTTTCGGGCTGAACGTTGCCGGAGCGCGGCTCCAAATAAAATCAAAGCCACCACCCAATATCCATTGTGCGGTTGCGCGACAACGCAGAAATTCGATTGTGACGACACGCTTCTTTGCTTTGACGAAAAGCGGCTTGGCAAGAGCGCAAGCGCACAGCCATGAACCGCGACAGTGTAATGTAATCTATTCGCACAGACTTTGCAGGTAGAGGACCTCCGATTTGAAGCAATCAGCAAGACGTTTTTCCTCCATCATCCTTACTTTTTTCGCCGCCTCCTTTCTGAACATTTTCGCTGCCGCGCAAAATGTTCCTACGACATTGTTGAGCGGACTGCAATGGCGCTTAATTGGCCCCTTCCGCGGTGGCCGTGCCGTGGCCGTGACCGGCGTACCCGGCGGAGGAGCTACGTTTTACTTCGGATCGGTCGATGGGGGCGTTTGGAAGACAACTGATGCAGGTGTAACGTGGACGCCAATCTTTGACGGCCAGCCCATCGCTTCCATCGGAGCTCTTGAGGTTGCTCCCTCCAATCCTAATGTGATCTACGCCGGCACCGGCGAGTCGGACATCCGCTCCGCTCTGAGTTCCGGCGACGGCGTCTACAAATCCACCGACGGCGGCCAGACCTGGAAGAATATCGGACTGCGAGATACCCGCCAGATCAGCCGCATCGTCATCGATCCGCAGAATCCCGACATCGTCTACGTCGGAGCGCTCGGCCACGCCTACGGCCCGAATAGCGAGCGCGGTGTCTTCAAGTCGGCTGATGGCGGCACCACCTGGACGCATGTCCTCGATAAAGGACCCAACATCGGCGTCTCCGACCTTGCCATTGCCGCCGCCACGCCCAACATCCTCTTCGCCGGCACGTGGAACACACACCGGCCGCCGTGGAGCACCTACGCTCCGCTGCAAGGCCCGGGCGCCGGTGTCTATCGCTCAACTGACAGCGGCGTAACCTGGACACAACTGACCAACGGCCTTCCCGAAGGAGACTGGGGTCGCGTCGGCGTGGCGGTCTCGCCCGACGGTAAGCGTGTCTACGCGCTAATCGACGCTGGGAAGAAGTCCGGCCTTTATCGCTCCGACGACGGCGGCAACACATGGTCCCTCGCCAACAGCGACTCGCGCATCACCAGCCGCGCCTGGTACTTCAATCAGCCGACGATCGATCCGGCCAATCCGGACGTCGTCTATATACCGAACGTTGCACTTTACCGATCGGAAGATGGTGGCAGGACGATCTCCATCGTCCGCGGCGCTCCCGGCGGCGATGACTACCATCAGATTTGGGTGGATCCCAAAGCCTCCTCGCATCTGATCCTGGGCACCGACCAGGGCACGACCATCAGCCTGAATCGCGGCCAGACCTGGTCAAGCTGGTACAACCAGCCAACCGCGCAGTTCTACCACGTCATCACTGACAACACCTTTCCGTATCACGTCTACGGGGCGCAGCAGGACACCGGTTCTCTTGCGGTGCCCAACCGCACCGATCATGGATTGATTACGGGCCGCGACTGGTACATGGTAGGCGGCGGCGAAAGCGGCTGGCTGGTGCCCGATCCCACCGACCCCAACATCCTCTACGCCACCGGAGTCTACGGCAGTGTCGTGCGCTTCGACGTCCGGACATCCTTGAGCCAGGACATCACACCCTGGCCGATGCAGAACTTCGGCAGCGAAATCAACCAGCGTAAACATCGGAATCCGTGGACGCCCGTGCTGGTGCGCTCGCCGCTCGAGAAAAACGCGCTCTTCTTCGGCACGCAGTTCGTGATGAAGACGACTGACGCCGGCCTGCATTGGCAGCAGATCAGCCCCGACCTTACCGGCGCGACCGTGGAAGCTGCGACCGAAAAGCAATCCGGCCCGGCCACAGTGCAGAACGCCACAAACCGGGGCTTCGGCGTGGTTTACAGCATCGCACCGTCGGCGGTGAAGGCCGACGAAATCTGGGCGGGCAGCGACACTGGACTGCTGCACCTCACGCGCGATGGCGGCAAGAAGTGGGAGAATGTGACACCAAAGGGGCTGAGCGACTGGAGCAAGATCGCCATGGTCGAGGCCTCGCGCTTCGATCCCGCGGTCGCCTACGTCGTCGTCGATCGTCACCGCCTCGACGATCAGGCGCCTTACATCTATCGCACGCGCGATTACGGCAAGACCTGGCAACTCATCGCCACTGGAATTGCCGCCAATTCATTTGTGAATGCGGTCCGCGAAGATACCCAGAAGAAGGGTCTGCTCTTTGCGGGCTCGGAACTGGGAATCTACGTCTCCTTCGATGACGGCGATCATTGGCAGCCCTTACAGTTGAACCTGCCGACGACCTCTGTTCGCGACATGACAATCCACGGCGACGATCTGATCATCGCCACGCACGGCCGTTCCTTCTGGATCCTCGACGACATATCGCTCCTGCGTCAGATCGATCTTCCGTCGCAGTCACAGCCGCGGTTCTACAAGCCCGCGACGGCCGTCCGCGTCGACAACGATGTCTTCCTCGGCACACCGTTGCCGCCAGAAGAGCCCACGGCGAAGAATCCGCCCGATGGCGCTATCCTCGACTACTACCTGCCGATATCTGCGAAATCGGTGACGCTGGAGATTTTCGATCCCTCGGGAAAACCCGTTCGCCGATACGTCAGCGGAGTCAAGAAAGAGCAGCCTCAGTCGCCGCTGCCCATCGCTGAGCGTTGGTTGCCGAAACCTGTCGTCCTCGAGAATATTGCCGGTGCACACCGCTTCGTGTGGGACTTGCGCTGGGGAAGTTCAGGAGCGAATCCTGAGGTGGATGAACAAGGCTTCGGCGCACCACGCGGACCGCGCGTCGTGCCGGGTACGTATCAGGTGAAGCTGACGGTCGATGGCAATACCTTCACCCAGCCGCTGAACGTCGCGACGGATCCGCGCTCGCAAGCTACCACAGCAGAGCTCAACGAGCAGCAGCGCGTGGGGCTCGAGATCTTCACCGAAGTCCGAAGCGCCCGAAAATCCCTCGCCGAAATCGGCGCCGTCAAAAAGCGCCTGACCGAAATCGAGAGGCAAAGCCTGAAGCAACATCCCGAGCTGCTCACCCAGGTCACCGAGCTCGAAGCAGAGATCAAAAAGATCGAGAAGCCGGAGAAGCTTCAGTCGCCGGGTTCGATTGTCGGCCTCGATTCTGCGAGCATGGGTCTCGCCTCAGCTCTGCGCGTCGTCGAAAGCGGCAATCGCACGATACCGTCGCAAGCCATGGATCTCTACCGCGAGGCCAGCAAGGTAGCCAGCGACGGGATCGCGCAATGGGCCCGTCTAAAAAGCTCGCAATTGGCAAAGCTGAACGAAGGCCTGCAGAAGGCGGGCATCACGACCATCCAGGTGTCATGGGTCGAGGAGGAAGCGGAGTATCTGTCGTCGGAGTAGCGGCTAGCGCTCGACCAACTTCTCCAGATCCTCAAAGAACGCGGGGTAGGAAATTGCGACACATTCGGGTTTCCGGATGACCGTCTCGCCTTCAGCGCGCAGGGCCGCGATTGCGAATGCCATCGCGATGCGGTGATCGTCGTAGCTCTCAATCTCCGCTCCATGCAGCTTTTGCCCGCCAGGAATGCACCATCCGCTCTCCGTCTGCTCCACCTGCGCTCCCATGGCTTGGAGATTGCGCGTAACCGCAGTCAGGCGGTCCGACTCCTTCACCCGCAATTCGCCTGCATCGCGCACCTCGAGTCCGCCGGCGGTGAAGGGCGCAATCGCGGCAAGCACCGGCAACTCGTCGATGAGCAGCGCCGTCAACGCTCCTTCGATCAGCACATGCTTGCCCTTCCCGGCAGCGAGCGCGATCGTCCCCACCAGCTCGCCATGATTTTCCTCGACGCGTAACATCGACAGCCGGCTGCCCATCGCGGTGAGGACATCCAGCAGCGCCGAGCGCGTGGGATTCAAGAGCACGCCATCAATTACAAGATTCGATTCCGGAAAAATCGAGGCAGCGCACAGGAAGAACGCAGCTGACGAGATATCGCCCGGCACAAACGCTTCCAGCGGCCGCAGCAGTTGGCCGCCTGTGACGCTCACCGCGTTCTGGCTTCGCTCCACCTCCGCGCCGAATGCGCGCAATGCCAGCTCGCCATGATCGCGCGTGCGAGCGTGTTCATGCACCGTTGTCTTGCCAAGGGCAAGCAACCCCGCAAAGAGGACGCAGGTCTTGACCTGCGCGCTGGCGACGGCTGGCCGATAGTCGATCGCGTGCAGCTTCCCGCCATCAATCCGCAGCGGTGCCCGTCCGTCGTCCGAACTGATCTTCGCGCCCATCTCTGCCAGCGGTTCGATGACGCGCTTCATCGGCCTGCGCGAGAGTGATGCGTCCCCGATCAGCTCACTGGTGAACGGCTGTGCCGCAACAATGCCGGAGAGCATGCGCATCGTCGAACCGGAGTTGCCGCAATCCAGCGCCTTGCTCGGCGCGCGAAGCTGCGGACCAACTCCGTCGATGATCACTGCACGCTGGTCATCACGCTCGACCTTGCAGCCGAGATCACGCACGCATTGTAGAGTGCTCGCGCAGTCGGCGCCCGGAGCGAAGTTGTCGAAGCGGGAGCGCCCAGCCGCCAAGGCTGCAAGCATCGCATAGCGATGCGAAATCGACTTGTCGCCAGGCACGCGAAGGCTACCCAGGATGTTGCGCGCCGGCCGAATGATGATGCGATTGTTTTCGTGCAAGCTTATCCGAACCCAACCTGGAACTAACGACGGTTGCCTCTAGGGTAAATTAAATATTTCCATTCGGTCTGCAAGTCACTGGCCAACTATTTTCCTCAAAATTCATCTCACGTTGCAGTGCGATGCAGAGAAAAGCAGCGCACTCGAAGCGCGGCGCGCTCTCCAGACCAACCGCAAGGGAGGTCGAAGGGAAATACACCTCGCGGAACAAAGCGAGCAGGTGAGCAACATGTTTTCCCGGGCCCCAATTGCAATGGCGTTCCTCGTAGCTTTTGTCACCAGCCTCATGACGGCGCAAGTAACGCCGGTCGCAAGCATCGATTCCGCAAACCCTACAGTAACAGCCCTGGAAGGCAAGGTCCTCGGCGCCGATGGCCAACCGCTCTCCGGGGTCCATGTTGAGTTGGACGAGGCCAGTACTGCTCTGCCGGTGACCTCAACCTACACCCGGCAGGACGGCACATTTCAACTCTATAACGTTCCCAGGGGAAACTACGACGTCGTCGCTGAGTCGCCTGACTTGCAGGTGAGCGATCAGGTTATGGTGCAATTGGATCGGCCCAGCTTGGAGCTGCGTCTTCGTCCTACGACGGCCGCAGATGACAGTGACGCAATGATTTCAGTCGCTCGGATTCTGGTACCGGCAAAAGCGCAGAAGTATTACCGCAACGCCCGCGAAGCCTTCAGCGAGGGCAAGAACGAGGAAGCGGAGAAGCTACTGGACCAGGCGCTGGAGATCGAGCCTCAATTTGCCGAAGCACTCGCCCTGCGTGGCCTGATTCATATGCAGGCCGATGATCTGGAAGAAGCGCAGGGATATCTCGAGAAGGCGGTGCACATCGATCCCTTCTACAGCCCCGCGTACATGGCATTAGGCGCTGTGTACAACCATGAAGGACGCTACGACGATGCCATTCGCGCCTCGCAGCGGGGGGTGACGCTCTCTCCGCGCTCCTGGCAGGGCTATTTTGAGATGGCGAAGGCCTCCGTAGCAAAGGGCATGTACGAGCAAGCCTTGAAATTGGCTCGTCAAGCACAGCGACTCGGCGGCAACGGCTTTATCGCGCTCCACCTGGTCAAAGCTTCTGCTCTCCTGCCCTTCAAGCTCTACAAAGATGCCCGCTATGAGCTGCAGGCTGTGCTGTCGCATGCGCCAAAGGGAAGCAACGTGACGGACGCTCAGACATTGCTGGCGCAAATCGATGCAGCCGACGAGGACAAAGCCGCAGCGCTCCATTAAAGTCAGTCACAAACGGTCAATGACGACGCCCAGCTCAAATGCTGGGCGTTCTGTTTTTGACTGATTTCTTCGGCGCATTCAGCACCGCGGCTCTAGAGTTACAATTTCGCTCGGGTATCTTCATTGGACAACAAGGCCATTGCGAACATCTTCTACGAAACTGCCGACCTGATGGAGGTCGACGGCGCCGACTCCTTCCGCATACGCGCCTATCGCCTTGCTGCCGAAGCTCTGGAAGGTTACTCGGAGCAAGTGGCCGGGCTGTGCCATGAACCGAAGAAGCTGCTGGCGATTCCCGGCATCGGCAAAGGTATGGCGGCCAACATTCAGGAGCTCTGCCGCGAAGGCAAGCTCACGCAGCATCAGGAGATGCTGAAGAAGTATCGACCGTCAATGTTGGAGTTGCTGAAGATCCAGGGGCTGGGACCGAAGACCATCGCGCTGCTGTGGAGCGCTTTTCAGGTAAGCGATGTGGAGGGAGTGGAGAAGCTCGCTCGCGAAGGCAAGCTGCGTGAGCTCCCGCGCCTGAGCGAGAAGAGCGAGCAGAAGATCCTGAAAGCGATTGAGGACTACCGTCGTATCTCCGGTCGTTTCCTTCTCGACCAGGCCGACAGCACCGCGGAGAAGCTGACTGAGCACCTGAAGCACATTAAAGGCATCGAGAAGATCACACCCGCAGGATCACTGAGACGAGGCCGCGAAACGGTAGGCGACCTCGATGTGCTGATCACCGGTCCCTGCTGTGTCGATGACGGGCAGCGCGCTAGCCTGCAAGAGGAGATCTTGCGCTTCCCGGGCATTCATCAGGTACTCGCGAAGGGCGATAACAAGGTCAGCTTCAAATTGCGTAGCGGCATGCAAGTCGATGTACGTCTGTTGCCACCGGAGTCCTACGGCGCGGCGATGCAGTACTTCACCGGCTCGAAGAACCACAATGTCACGCTTCGCCAGCGCGCGCTGAAGATGGGCTGCACCCTGAGCGAGTATGGGTTGTTCCGCCTGGAAAATAATGAACGCGTAGCCGGCGCTACAGAAGACGAAATTTACGGCACGCTCAAACTCGACTGCATCCCGCCGGAGATGCGCGAGAACTGCGGTGAGATTGAGCTTGCGGCCGCGCACAAGCTGCCCAGGCTGATCACGCTGAAAGACCTCCGCGGCGAAGTGCACATGCACACCGTTGAGACCGATGGCCGCTGCACCATCGAGGAGATGGCCGAGGCGGCGAAGGAGAGGGGCTACAAGTACATCGCGATTACGGACCACTCGAAGAACCTGGCCTTCGCCAACGGCCTTGACGACAAGCGCGCGGTAGAACATATCGCGCGCATTCGGGCAGCGAACGACAAAATTGGCGGCATCACGATTATGGCCGGCGTGGAGGTCGACATTCTCGCCGACGGCGAGCTCGATCTCTCCGATTCGGTGCTGGAGCAGATGGACGTGGTTGTCGCGAGCGTGCACTCGGCGTTCAACCAGGAGCCGGAGCAGATGACCGATCGCTTGCTGCGCGCCCTCGACAACAAGAATGTGTCGATTCTCGGCCATCCCACCGGGCGTTTGCTCCTGCGCCGTGATGCGTATCGCTTCAACATGGATGCGGTGTTGAAGGCCGCGCTGAAGAACAAGATCGCGATGGAGCTGAATGCCTATCCCGATCGGCTGGATTTGAATGATGTGCATTTACGCATGGCCCGAGAGCGTGGAGTGAAGATCGTCATCAATACAGATGCGCATCACACCTCCCATTTCGAGAAGGTCAAGTATGGAGTTCTGCAGGCGAGGCGCGCCTGGCTGACTGCAACCGATGTGTTGAACACGCTGCCCGAGAAAGAATTTCGTAAGGCGATGAAACACAATTGGCCGAACTAGTGGCTAGTGTTCAGTGGTTAGTGGCGGGAAAAAGATTGGAGTGTTTATGCCTGAGAACGAAGTGCCGCCGAAAGCCGGCGAGCAGTCTCCAGCAGCCCCAACGCCGCAGCCCCCTCCAAAGGATGCGACAGGCGCAGATGCAGCGCCGACTCCCGGTTATGAGGAGTTCGGGACGGCAAAACGTACCTTGCCGCCGGCTGCTCCCGTGGCAATCGCAATCGTCGTGGTCGGGGTAGTGGTTGCCATCCTGGCTTACACCAATCGTGCAAAGCCGGCGGCCACAGGAACTGTCGACGGCGTTTGGTTCAGCCAGCCCGCCAACATGCCGAGCCCAATGATCCTCATCGAGGTCACGATCAGAAACGTCAGTGACAAGACGCTGTACATCAAAGACATGAAGGCGGCGGTGAAGACCGATCAAGGCGATCAATCCGACGACGCGGCTTCGGCCACGGATTACGATCGCTATCTCACCGCTTATCCCGATCTCCGCGGACACGCGCGCCCATTGCAGGTGGAGATGAAGATTCAACCCGGCGCTGAGCAGAAAGGTTCGGTGATGATTTCGCCGTCCGTGACGCAGCAGCAATTCGACACCCGCAAAGACTTGACGGTAACGATTCAACCTTACGATCAAAGGGCAATCGTCGTGCACGAAAAGGGTGGAATGGGGAAGTAGCCGTCTCGCTCGCGCGCTTTCGAGCTCGGCCCGCAGCGGCCACCAGATTCTGAGGGCTGGCTCGGACAGAAACCCTGCTGAACTTCCAGGTGATAGTTCGCGCTGGTTAAATCTGTAAGAGATTTTGTATCGGGGCACGACTGCAGTCGTGCCGTTAGGATCGATTTCTATTTTTTCTTGAGCCGGCTTCAGCCGGCGGCATATGCAGCAATCATGCAAGTCCTGGTCATCGGCGGCACACGCTTCATCGGAGCGCATGTCGTCCGCCAACTCGCCGATGCGGGACACTCGGTCACGGTCTACCACCGTGGACGGCACGAGGCGGAGCTCCCTTCCAGTGTGCGACATGTCCGCAGTGCGGACGCCGCTATGCCGATCCACTTGTTTCCCGCGGATCTGCTGACGCCCAAGCCGGACGTCGTCATTCACATGATCGCGATGGGCGAAGGCGATGCCCGCGCTGCCGTCGAGTTCTTTCGTGGGCACACACGACGCGCCGTCTGGATCAGTAGCGGAGATGTTTATTTGGCTTACGGTCGGTTCGCTGGTGTGGAACCCGGTCCCGCAGGGCCGGGCTTGCTTCGAGAAACTTCGCCGCTGCGAACCGTCCTGTATCCCTATCGCGACCCCAGCAAGCCGGCCGACGACATCGCCAACATTTACGACAAGGTTCTTGTCGAGCGGGTCGCGCTAAGTGCCCGCGATGTGCCCGCAACCGTGCTCCGTCTGCCGAAGGTCTATGGTCCCGGCGACAACGCCGATCTGGCAACCGTCTACGCATTCCGCAATCATCCCGATTGGCGGTGGACACATGGATACGTGGAGAATGTTGCCGCCGCGATCGTGTTGGCGGCTGTGCATCCTGAAGCGGAAGGGAACATTTACAACGTCGGCGAGGAGTACACGCCGACGATCGCGGAGCGATTACGTAAGTTGCCGGCGTCTTCGGTCCCGCCAAACGATACCGCGAAATTCAGTTTCGCCCAGGACATCGCTTACGACACGACACGGATTCGCGCCGAGTTGGGATATTGCGAAATCGTATCGGAAGAGGAGGCGATAATAAGAACCGTAAGCGGCCAATAGCAGAACGCCGCTAGCATATTAGGGAAAAACCTAATCCCTGCCGGGACAGAGAAGGCGTCGTAAGAAGCTAACCCAGGAGTTTGTCCTGGCCTAAACTAAACCGTCCCGCATTGCGGGACGGTTTCATTCAGATTCGAGAGTGCGATTACTCTCCGTATTACGGCGTCACCGGTGACGGCGCGTTCTTCGGCGTCGATAAGTATCCGGTAACAGAGTTCTTATCTGCGGTGAACACGACGACCTCATACAGCATGTGATCGCGACCGGTATAGAACTGTAGCGGCTCATTCAGGTTGCGGTCCTTCTTCTCGATGGTGCGATCATCGGCGATCACGTTCAGCGTGAAGCGACTCCGCTTGGGGTCAACCTTCTTCAGCTGCAGGCTCACCGTTGAAACCTGGGTGCGGGCGCCTTTTGGCAGCGTGAAGTCATAGTAATTGCGATCGCCCTTATGCTTCAGCAGTTCCAATTCCTGAGTATTGTGGGCGATCAGGCCGCTCATCACGCCCTGGTCTCCCACCACCCGCTGAAGCTTCTCGTTAGTGGCCGCCAGATCGGTCTGCGTCCTCACGATATCGGTCTTAGCCGCGCCAACATCCGTTTTCACGGTGCTGACTTGTCCGCTGACGTCGGCGATCTGCTGACTCTGCTGCCTCTGCTGCGCGGCCAGGTGGGCCGCCGAAGCCTTTTGGGCGCGCTCTAACTCGGCGGAGCGCTCATCCAGTTGCTGCTTGGTCATGCCAAGTTCCGAGCTGAGGGACTGGCGCAGCTCCGATGAGGTGGCGCGCAGGCGGTTGACCAGATCAGCCTGCTCGGCTTCCAGCGTCTGCTGCTTCTGCTCCAGGCCAACGATTCTGGCCTTCAAACCATAGAGCAGATAGAGAGATGCGATGACGTAAATTGCAGCGGCGGCCAGAAGAACATACTTCAGGATCGAGCTCTGGTCGGCAGCAGGAGGGGCTTGCGGCTCAAGCGCAATACGCTCTTCTTGTTCTAGCATGGCTGATCCTTTCGGTACCCTTAATTGTCCGAGAGCAAAAAACCGGTGTCAATGAAGTAATCGGCTGAGGACGCACATCCGTAACCTCTGGTAACCGCCGTCACAGACATAGCTTGACGATTGGGTCAAAATAGACGACGGAGTCCCTGAGCAGAAAGCCTTTATGCCTTAGCTGGAGCTGCGGACGGGGCCCTTTACCCTTCATGACTACGGCCGATCAGAAGAAAAAGAAGACATTCAGGCGGGTACTCGATCCTGTGGAGCGATCCTCCGAGGTCCTGTTCGGGGTGATCATGGTGCTCACCTTTACCGCTTCGTTCCGCGTGGCACGCGCCAACCGCGAAGAGGTACGCGAGATGCTGGTCGGGGCCCTCGGCTGCAACCTGGCCTGGGGGTTGATCGACGGGCTAATGTACCTGATGGCCTGTGTCAGCGAGCGTGGCCATAACATCGCAATCCTCAAGTCCATTCATAGAGCAGGGGAGCCGACGAAGGCGAACCAGATCATCGCGCGGGCGCTGCCTCCGGTGGTGGTCAGGGCCCTACCTGACGGTGCCCTCGACGGCATGAGGGAAAACTTGCGAACTCTGACTGAACCGCCGGCGCGCCCGAAACTGACGGCCGAGGATTGGCGGGGCGCGGTCGGCGTATTTCTCCTGGTGTTCCTCTCTACCTTACCCATCGTGCTGCCCTTCACCCTCATTTCCGACATCAAGCTGGCGACACGGGTCTCCGACGTCATCGCTATCACCATGCTGTTTCTTGCGGGCCACGCCTACGGTCGCTACGCCGGACATACTCCGTGGGGATGGGGTGTTTCCATGGTGGCGATCGGCGCCGTGATGGTAGGCCTTACTACCGCGCTTGGAGGATGAAAGCTGCTCTCCATCTCGCTGTCGTACTGGTGTTGTGCGGCTGCCGCCTGCTGGCGCAGGGCCCGCCAAATCCTCCGCCGCAGAAGGCGGCAAACCCGTGGACATACTCACTAACGATCGACGGCTACATCGTGCCCGACCAGGACGGGCCGTCGTACGCCAGTCCGGTCTTCACCGCGGACAACAAGGTTCACCTGGAAGCGCGCTACAACTACGAGAACCAGCGGACCGGCTCGCTGTGGGTGGGCTACGATTTCACCTTCGGCAAGACGGTGCAATTGGCGCTGACCCCGATGATCGGCGGGGTTTTCGGGCGCACCACCGGGATCGCGCCCGGTTTGGAAATGTCGCTCACCTACAAGAAGATCGAGTTTTCCCTCTCGAACGAATATGTGTTCGACACCTCGAATAGCTCAGGAAGCTTTTATTACAGTTGGCCGCAGCTAACGTACTCACCGGTTGAGTGGTTCCGCATAGGTGGAGTCGCGCAACACACAAAAGCTTTCCAGACGGGGCTGGAAGTGCAGCGCGGATTTCTGGTCGGCTTCTCGCACAAGCAGGTAGAGTTCACGACTTATGTGTTTGATCCGGAGCAGAGTCCTACTGTCGTATTGGAAGTGGGATTCAGTTTCTGAGCATCGAACCCGCCCTGCGCCATCAAGACATTCGGTCGACAGGGCGAGCACCTGCATCAAGCAGCGAACCGATTTCCTCCTAACAACCAGCTAAGGCGTAGGTATGCATGACAACGTCGCAGTTCCGCTTACCTTCGGCGACGTGTTGTTGATGCCGTTATTGATGGTCAAATTCAGCTCAGTGGGAGCCGTGGCCGTGACCACAGCCTGTCCCACAACGAGACAGGTTGCGCTGCCGTTGTCGCTGATCGATGCCGTGGCATTCGGCGCAACCGACCACGTCAAACCGTCCGCCACCGTTAATTCGCGACTCGTGTTGTTGCTGAAGGTCGCGTTCGCCGTGAATTGCACATCGCCACCGCGAACGCCCGCGCTTGCCTGCGACGGAGAGACCGTAATCCTGGTGATGGTTGGGTGTCCTGCGCCACACGCCATCCAGCCCGCGGCAGCAACAAAGATGCAAAGTAGGTGTAGGGCCCGGTGCTTCATTGTGTCTCCTGGTGAAGAGTTGGATTGCATGTCGCGCCCGGGAGTTGGTTTTGTGACAGGAACGTAAGATGACTGAAAGGCAGGAGTAGTGATGCTAGCGAAGCCATTCCTGGTCACCAAAGTTGCCCAAACTGTTCGGTCGCCGATTGACCCCTGGTTGGTAACCGACTGCCGGCGAGAGAGCAGAATCAGTGGATGGAGAAATCGCTCTTTATGACCGCTCCGTCTTTCATCCGAAAATGATGTCCAATTACAAGTACTCCTTGCTAACCGAGGGGAGCCGCTGTAGTCTAACTCGGTAACCGAGAGGAGACTTTGGTGAGCAAGCCGTCCGATCTGGTGCAGGGAACACTGGACATGCTGGTCCTCAAGATATTGGCGTTGGAGCCCCTGAATGGATGGGCCATAAGCCAGCGTCTGAAACAAATTTCCAGCGATGTGTTGGGCGTCAGTGATGGCTCCCTTTATCCCGCGCTGCATAAGCTGGAACGTCGCGGCTGGATTCACGCGCAGTGGAAGGCGAGTGAGAACAATCGTCGCGCCAAGTTCTACTCCCTGACGCGCCTGGGGCGGAAGCAACTGGAAAAGGAAACCGCTAACTGGAACCGTGTCTCGGCGGCCATCTCCGGCATCGTGCAGCTCGACGAGGTCTGAATATGGACATCGAACAATGGCTTTATTCCTTGCCGCTGCGTTTGCGCGGCTTTTTCATCCCAAATCAGGTCGATCGAGAGATGAAAGAGGAGCTGCGCGAGCATCTTGAGCAGCAAATCAACGAGAACATGGCGAAAGGAATGGCCCCGGAAGAGGCGCGCCGCTCCGCCGTGCTCGCCATCGGCGGGATGGCGCAGATCGAACAGCAGTGCCGGGAGGCTCGCGGCAGAAGCGTCTTACACGATTTTATTCAGGACCTGCATTACGGCTGCCGGCAATTGCGTCGCAGCCCAGGTTTTTCTGCGCTGGCGGTTCTATGTCTCACCTTGGGCATCGGCGCGAATGCTGCTGTCTTCAGCTGGCTGGAAGGGGTCCTCTTCCGTCCTTACCCGGCGGTCGCACATCAGGAGCGCCTCTTCGCGGTTGCCGGAACGGTGCAGGGAGAGAGTCGCCCGGATTTGCTCTCCTGGCCTGACTTCGTCGACCTGCGCTCAGGTTGCACACTCTGTGAGGACGCTTTTGTCACTAGTATCACCGGCAGCACACTGAATATTGGCGACCATGCCGAAGTGACCACCGGAAGCGTTGTCTCAGCCAATTATTTCGACGCGCTCGGTGTTCATCCGATTCTCGGGCGCGCATTCAAACCAGACGAGGACGTAGGCAACGGCTCCCATCCGGTTGTAGTTATCAGCTATCAGATGTGGCGCGATCGCTTCAACGGCGACCCGCAAATCATCGGGAAAACACAGCGTTTCAACAATGTCCGGCACACGATCATCGGAGTGGCGCCAGAGGGATTCTATGGGACCTTCGTAGGCCGCGTGATGCAGTTCTGGGTTCCGGCATCGATGGCAGAAATCTTCCGAGGTGGAGGTCGCAAACTCGAGGACCGCAGTGCGCGATGGATCGAATCCTATGTGCGGCTGAAACCCGGTGTCAGTCGGGCACAAGCACAACAGCAAATTTCCGCCATGGCCGCGCGATTGCAAACGACGTATCCGGCCACCAACCGTGGTCGCGGCATCGCGATATGGCCGTTGTGGCAGACGCCCTTCAATCATGCTCGCACCATGGGGCCGACGCTCGAAGTGATGGCAGTCGTGGTCGCGTTTGTCCTGCTTATTGCCTGCGCCAACGTCAGCAATCTCCTGCTGGTGCGCTCGTTTGTTCGACGCCATGAAATGAGCGTTCGTCTCGCCATTGGGGCCACTCGCGGGCGTCTGCTGAGGCAGCTCCTCACCGAAGGCCTCATTCTCTCGGCGCTGGGAACAGCCGGAGGATTTTTCATGGCGTATGGGTGCCGGCACCTGCTCGGAGTGTTGTTGCCCGAGGGGAGAGAAATGTACTTGCCGGGACGAATCGACGGACACGTGATGGCGCTAAGCGCCGGTCTTTCCCTGGTGGTTATGCTCATCATGGGCCTCGTTCCGGGATTGCAAACGCGCCACCTGGACCTTGCCGGCCAGCTGAAGGCCGAGTCGGGAGGGACGGTTGTGGTGCGGTCAAGAGGCCGGATTCGATCGGGATTGGTAATTTTCCAGGTGTGTTTGAGTTTCATTCTTCTGGTTGGGGCCGCTTTGTTGCTCGAAAGCTTGCAGAAAATCCGCACTACCAGCCCAGGCTTTTCAACCACGAGTGTAGACATGACGGGAGTGTCATTGGTGGCGGCCGGCTACGACGTGCCGCGAGCCAGGAAATTTCAGGACGAACTCATCGACCGTCTGAGTGCATTGCCTGGCATCCAGTCCGCCGCCTTTGCGGCAGTGACGCCACTGGGCTATTTCGACTTCTCATCCACTCCCATTGCCGTGGACGGATATCAACCTTCAGCTGACGAACAACCTGAAGTTCAGTACAACCAAGTTAGTCCGGGATATCTCGCGACTATGGGAATCCCTCTTCTTTCGGGTCGTGAATTTACGCGAGGTGATGATGAAAACGCAGCCTTGGTTGCGATCGTAAATCGAACCATGATGATGCGGTACTGGCGCGGTCAGGATCCGATCGGACGCCGACTGTAGGTGAAAGGGCGCTGGGCGCGAGTCGTAGGTGTGGCCGCTGATTCGAAATATGAAAGCATGCGCGAGACGACGAAGCCTTTCTTCTATGTTCCGCTGCGCCAGGATTTCGTCGTAGAGCCAGATCTCAATATCCGTACTACACAACCCCTGCAGAGCACATTGGCCGCAGTTCTTCGTGAAGTACACGCATTGGACCAGGATCTTCCGCTCTACGAAATGATCACCCTTCAGGAACAAGTGGACCGCGCCAATTCGTCGCAAGTGGTTGCCGTCACCCTGGTCTCGACTTTGGGAGGGTTGGCGCTTTTGCTGTCGGCTGTCGGTTTGTACGGGGTCATGTCCTACGCCGTGGCACAGAGTAGCCGCGAACTTGGACTGCGCATGGCTTTGGGCGCGGGTGCCGATGACCTGCTTCGTCTGGTCATTTCGCGCGGCCTGCGCTTAACGGCGGGAGGCGTCCTTTTCGGTACGGTTGCGGCGCTTGCTCTGACGAGGTTACTCGGTCAACTTCTCTATGGTGTCAGCCCGCACGATCCATTGGTGTTCGGATCAGCACTGGCAGTGATGACGATTACTGCAATCTCAGCCTGCCTCCTGCCCGCATGGCGGGCCAGCCGGACCGATCCCGCACGCGTCCTGCGGGCCTAGCCCTTCCTTCCACAACCGCTAAGGCAAGGGTTCTGATTGTCCTGGGTAACGGGCTTACCGGAGGTTATGGGAGGGCCGCAAACCGGCTGCTGACAATTTATGAGATAGGTTACACAGATCAACTGCCGAACAATGCCCGGCCTTGGAACGGTGCCAGCACCAAGGTAAGCACAAGCATCGCGGCTGCAATCAACGCGAGCCAACGCCGCTCGCTACCAACGTCGGGCCATTGCGGGACGTTCGGGTGCTGCATGCCCGTGAAGGCGAGAATCGCTGCCCAAAGCCACCAACCCATCCAAAGCAGTCCCATAGGTATCAGCGCCGCAATAGTTGTTCGCGTTACCCATTTGTGCGCCCGTGGAGAGACCGCGTATGTGATATGCCCGCCATCCAACTGGCCGCCGGGCAGCAGGTTCAATGCCGTGGCAAACATGCCAACCCAAGCCGCAATAGCCACGGGATGCAGGTACAAACCTCCTAAGGCCGCGCGATCATGCGTGAAAGGTATTAGCAAATGTCTGACAATTCTGAATATCAGCGGATAGCCAAAACCCACGGCCGAATTCAGGGCGCCGGCGGGCATGGGTTTGGAGAGGGCGAGTCCCCAAAAGAGCACAGGCACAGCCACGAGGAAGCCTGCAATTGGCCCGGCTATGCCGATATCAAACAATGCTTTCCGAGATCGAATAGGCGACTTGATGCGGATGACCGCACCGAATGTTCCAATGAAAGTTGGAGCGGGAATGAAGTAGGGCAATGTTGCGTAAACGCCGTTTTTCTCGGCCACAATGAAGTGCCCCAGCTCATGAGCGAGCAAGATGCCCATCAAGGTTAAGGAGAAAGGAACGCCCAGCATCAATCTACGGGGGCTTTGCAGTATCCATCCAGAGTGAAGCACGGGGAGGACGAAGGTATCGATATCAAAGGCTGGCAGATCGTGGACAAAGTTATCTTGTAATCGCGCTCCGACAATTAGCGTCGTCAGCAGGGTCAGCAGAAAAAGCAGAATATGCAACCAATAGCGCCGCTTCACTGCAACCGCAGCAACCAACACTTGCGGGTAGGATGCGACCTCGAATGTGTAAGAGGATGGCGGTGTGGGATCTGACATCGTTGACTTTTAGATGAGCGGCAAGCTCAGGCGGAAGCAACGCCGCTCCCCACGCGCCTGCGCGAGACGCATCGCCATTCCGCCTACTCGATCGACTGCAACTCCTTACCAGGCTTGAAGCGAACCGCCTTGCCAGGCGGAATGTTAACCTCGGCGCCGGTCCGCGGATTCCGGCCGATACCCGTCTTGCGCGGTCGCACGGTGAAGACGCCGAAGCCGCGCAGCTCGATGCGGTCGCCGCGCGCCAGCGACTTCTTCATGCTTTCGAAAACGGTCTCGACTGCCATCTCCGCCTTCGTCTTGGTAACGCCAGTCTTGGTGACAACTTCGTTGATCAGATCGAGTTTGATCACAAGTGACTCCGCAGGGTTGACGTTCGCCGGGCGTAATGGCCTACACCACAGACGATGTTGTGATTCTATCCGACTTCTGGGCTATAAGGTAAGTTACTTCTAAAACTTCAACTTCGGAATGGACGGGCGGAATCGTATTGAAGTAGCTGGCCATTGTCAACCATATGCGGATTCTGGCGGGCTCGTTTTAGGTCTCTGATTTTTTCTCGGGGGGAAGGGCCGGGTTACGCTTCTGGTCTGATCTCGATAACCACAAATAGAGAATCACCGTGTAAACCGGCCACTGGATCAGCGGGATGAGCAGAAGGTATCCCACTTGCTCCTCAAAGCCGGGTTGTTGAACCTTTGCCAATAAGGGGACAACGTAGGATGCCGGCGCCTGTAACAAGTCGCCCAACGCATGGCTCACTCCATCGGGCAGAATGTTTACCCCGAGGACCAGGGCCACGGCAAGAACCGCCTCAAGGAGCAAACCGAATCCCAGAGCTGCGCCCAACCTTCGCCAGGTGAATTTTGCGAGTGCCATTAGCTTTCAGAGTTTGAGTCATTGTCTGCCCAAACGCAAGCCTCGGGCAAAGCTGTGGAAATCGAACTTGCACGCATCCCGTAAAATAGCGTTTCGTTTCGGCGACACGCCGAATCCCAGGAGACGCATGTCCATCAAGAGCGACCGCTGGATCCGCAAAATGGCCACCGAGCACGAGATGATCAATCCCTTTTCGGAGAAGCAGGTCCGGGAGGGTGTGATTTCGTTCGGCCTATCCTCCTATGGCTACGATCTGCGGGTCGCCGACGAATTCAAGGTCTTCACTAACGTGAACAGCACCATCGTCGACCCCAAGAAGTTCGACGAGCGATCGTTCGTCAGCGTGCAGACAGATGTCGCCATCATCCCGCCGAATTCTTTTGCACTGGCCCGCTCGGTGGAGTACTTCAAGATCCCTCGCGACGTGCTGACCATCTGCGTGGGCAAGTCGACGTATGCGCGCTGCGGCATCATCGTCAACGTGACGCCATTTGAACCTGAGTGGGAGGGCTTCGTGACGCTCGAAATTTCCAACACGACGCCGCTGCCCGCGCGCATCTATGCCAATGAAGGCCTTTGCCAGATCCTCTTTTTCCAGTCCGACGAGATGTGCGAGACGAGTTATAAAGACAAGAGCGGAAAATATCAGGGCCAGAAGGGAATCGTACTGCCGAAGCTGTGAACAGCGGTTGTCAGTTGCCGGTTGTCAGTTGTCAGTAACGGTTCCGCTCCGCTTCGGTTGAGCCGCCCTGGCGGCCGACGTCGGCAGCATCCGATCAGGTATCCTACCCCGAGTCGAGCAACCTGCTCGCATCCGTCTTCCTGGTATGGACGCAAACCCGCTCCTATTTCGCGATCTGACTTATATATTTCTGGCCGCGGTAATCGGCGGGCTCCTGGCATGGCGTTTGCGCCTGCCGCTGATACTCGGTTTCGTACTTGGCGGGATCGCGATCAGCCCATACACTCCCGGTCCTCACCTCTCGCAGCTGCACACCTTTGAAGTTTTTGCCGAGGTCGGCGTGGTCCTGCTGATGTTCTCCATCGGGGTGGAATTCTCGATTCCCGACTTATTGCGCGTGAAGTGGGTGGCGTTAATAGGTGCGCCCCTCGGAATCTTGCTCGTCGTCGGGCTTGCAACCGCGGCAACGACGTTGCTTGGAAAAAACCTGATGCAGGGAGTTGTGATCGGCGCCTCGGTTTCGGTAGCCAGCACCATGGTCATGGCGCGATTGCTGAGCGATGGGGGAAGGCTGAATACCGTTTATGGCCGCATCATGATCGGCATCACGCTGATGGAAGACCTCGCTGTCATCTGCATGACGGTGGTTCTTCCCGTGCTCGCCGGCTCGGGCGAAGGCCGCGCCGCGCGAGTCGCCTGGACCCTCGGCAAGGCTCTTCTGCTTCTGGTCCCGCTTGTGTTCCTCACCCTCAAAGTCATCCCACGGCTTCTGCTGCGAGCGAAGGCGACGCGCGACCCGGAGCTTTTTCTGCTGATTGCCATCGCCATTTGCCTCGGAGCCGCTGCTTTGGCCCAGGCAGCAGGCTTTTCCGTCGCGCTTGGCGCCTTCCTCGCCGGATTTTCCATCAGCGGCTCGCACGAGCTGCACGAGGCCCATTCGCAGCTGTTGCCGCTGCGCGATGCCTTCGTGGCCCTGTTCTTCGTCTCGCTGGGAACGTTGATCGACCCCAAAGTAGTCTTCGACAACTTGCCGCTTCTTTTCGGTATGCTTCTGCTGGTTGTCGTAGGAAAGTTCGTGGTGTGGACGGCAGTAGTGTGGATCTTCCGTTATCCGATCTCTGTAGCGATAACCGTGGCTACCGGCCTGACCCAGATTGGCGAGCTCTCGTTCGTTGTCGTCCAGGTTGCGCGCTCGGCGGGATTAGTCGGAGAGACGGTTTACAGCACCACGATAGCTGTGTCGCTGTTGTCGATCCTGATCAATGTATTTCTGCTACGCGGCGCGTTCGCGTATGTTGCACCGGGATTGACGGCTGAAAGCTGAGAGCCGGCAGCTATTACTTCCGCGTGGCTTCGCTTTCCTTGTACATGTACTTGATGCTGGGCTTGTAGATAAGCAGATTGGATGCCCCAATGCGGTTCACCTTGAGGCAATACTTGTCGTACCACTCGATCACGCCGTGGACTTCCTCGCCATCCTGCAGCACCAAGACCATCGGCGTCTTGGCCTGCATCTGTTTCTGATAGTAAAAATTCTCGGCGTGGGTCTGCTCCGGGGGCGTGGCTTTCTTGCCGTTGGAGCGCTCGCTCCGGTCCATGCGTTCGCGGCGCTCGTTGTCCTGGCGCGGATGGTCGTTGCGGTTCAGCGCGGGACGGATCAGCTTGCGGTTGGCAAATGCTTCGGGCTCAACCGCTCGCCCTACTGCGGTGGCATCCATGGAATCTTTCATTGGCTTGGCTCCCTGTGGTCTGCACACCAGCCTTTTCGGCGATTATGAACCCGGGTTGCAACGGACCGGAGTGTGGCTAGGCCTTCTGTGTGTCGACCCGAGGTTTCGGTTAGGTGTGAACTTAGCGATACCCTAACACAGGACCACCGGCAAAACAATCCGTATCCAAATACGACTTTCGGGTCACGACTCCAGTGCCGTGGCAAAGCTGTCCAAGGCGAGCGAGCGCAGTAGATTGCGCCGCATGCCGCTCTCCAGTTCGCCCAGTCGCTGCACCGCCGAGACGACCCAGGCGAAGTCAACGGCCCCTGCCATTCGCGTCAGCTCCGGCTGGATGTCCTGATTGCGCACAAGTTCAGCGGTCCCTGACTTCAGAAACAGCATGTCTTCCAGCAGGGAATAGAGTGTGCGAATGAGTTGCTCGGTCTTGGCCTTTCCCTCGGCCCCGGAGCGGTAGGTGTCGGTCACGCGGAAGAGATCGCTGTGATCTTTCGAGCCAATTGCAGAGGCCAACAACGTCAGGGCATCTTGCCGGGCCGCGAGGTAGGCGGGAAGATCAAAGCTGCGTGCCCGACCCAGCCCGCCGCCGCAAACTCTTGCCACCAGCGCCCGCTCGCGCGATTTCCACTCCGGGCGGTATTTCTCCAGATAGGTCTCAACCTCAGCTGTCGAGATGGGAGCCAGCCGCAGATGCATGCAGCGCGAGCGAATGGTAGGCAGCAAGGCGGATGGATTTTCTGTGAGCAGGAAAATCGTTGCGAAGTCCGGCGGCTCTTCCAGCACCTTCAGCAGCGAGTTCGCCGCTTCCTTCATGAAATCTGCCTCGCTGAAGATGTAGACGCGCTCACGGCCTTCAACCGGTTTGTAATAAATCTCGCCGATAACGTGCCGCACCTGATCGACCTTCACCAGCATCTGTGGTGGATCGGGCGGGATGATCAGCACGTCCGGATGCGTCTGCACGAAGATACGGGTCTCGCGCTTGTCGGCGTCACGCATGTTCTCGCGCGCTTCCACTGCTTCGGAGAAACGGTCTTCCAGAGAGTCGGCTTCGGCGATGCGGACACAGTTGCTGCAATGACCGCAGAAATCCGGCAGGCCGTCGGTGACGGGCCTCTCCAGGCAGTTCATTGCCTTCGCGACCATTTGGCTGAGCGTGTACTTGCCGGCACCGCGCGGGCCGGAAAAGATCATCGCATGAGGGAAGTGGTCGCGCGCCAGCATCTCGCGCAGGGTCCGCACGATCTCTGTATTGCCGTGAAACTCAGAAAATCCCATCGCTCAACTCATTCCGCCGCTTGCAGCAACTTCTGCTTTACCACCCTCATGATCTCATTATGAACAAGCTCAATCGACGGTCGTGCATCGATCATGGCAACCCGCTGCGGCTCGCGGCGGGCAATCTCCAGGAACTTTTCCCGGACACGCGTGAAGAATGCGTGACTTTCTTTTTCGAAGCGGTTCTCATCCTGCTCGGCACCTTTGTTGCGTCGCCTGGCGCGCTTGACGCTCGAGCTTACGTCCGAGTCCATCAGAATCGTCACGTCGGGCCACAAATCCCTACAGAGAATTTTGTGCAGATGAAGAACCGGCTCGCTTCCCAACTGGCGTCCGCCGCCCTGGTAGGCTTCGGTGGAATCGGTAAAGCGATCGCACAGTACCCACTTGCCGGCCTCAAGCGCGGGCAGAATGATTTCAGCAATCAGCTGCGTGCGCGAAGCAAACATCAGTGCCATCTCGGCGCGGGAATCCAGTCCCGCGGTGCGGGAATTGAGCAACACCGCTCGAATCTGCTCGCCAATGTTCGTGCCGCCGGGCTCGCGCGTGGTGACGACGTCGATTCCATCCTTGCGGAGACCGGCAGCGAGCTTTTCCAGTTGCGTGCTCTTGCCGCAGCCGTCCAGTCCCTCGAACGTGATGAATTTTCCCCGCCGGGATTCTTTTCGCACCGGCCAATGATATCAACGACACAGCGGTGCCTGGAGACGGGCCTATGGCAAGCCGTTCCGAAGCCCACGTAAAGGCAATCCTTTCGAAAGTTCTGCCGCGCTTTGTCAGGCGGGCAGATCGCCGTGAAGGAGCAATGAGCTAGGAATTACTGGCATCCATTTCGGCAAGGGCGGGAATGGCTTGCCTCTGCGGCGCCCGCCGGCCTGAGATACTCGCGATCGCCTGGTCGACTTCCGCCACGTCCCTGTGAAGCAGATCTGCAATAGTTTTCTCGATGATGTCTACCGGCTCAAGTTTGCAGAGATACTTATCCACATACTCGGTACCGTGGGGAATTTCGCCGGAGCCGGACAATAGCAGGATCGGAATATAGGATTTCAGCTTCCGCATCTGGCGGGCTAGTTCCGTTCCCGTGATTCCATCCAGGAAGTAGTCCAGTATCACCAAATCGACGGGCTCTGTCCTAAGCGTATCCAAAGCCTCTTCCGCTTCGCCGACGGCCAGTACCCTATGGTGATGCAGTTCGAGCATGAGCTTGCGGACCGTTCGGCCAGTTACATCATCATCGACTAGAAGAATCAACTCTTCTGTAGCACTCATCCAGCTAGTCCATCCAGTCAGACATCTTGCGTCTGTAGTTTTTCCACTCTACATGCGACGCCTTAAAGGAGCAGTGATGGCCCAGACTACAAATACGTAGCGATGTTGTCTGTCCAAAATTAGACGCTATTTGTAAAATCACCAAAGCCAACATACACCTTTCGTTGTAGCCAAATCCTTAGTCCCGCGTTGCGATTGGTCATCGGAATCGTTGTCATGACCTGTGAACATAGCTCCACAACGATCCATTCACGTATAGCTCTCTGTTTCTGTATTCAATGAACCCAAGCTTGCGAAAGCGATTCATGAAGAAACTTATCCGCGGGCGGGTTGTTCCTACCATTTCCGCAAAAGTCTGGTGCGTAATTCCGGGTATATTGCTGCCTAGCGCACTCTCGCTTTCAATTCCAGCCAAGGTGAGAAGTATCTTGCCCAGACGTTTTTCACTGTCCTCGAATAGCTGGTCCGCCAGCGACTCCTGAAGTTGCTTGTTTTTTGAAAGCAGGAAGGACACGAATACCTGGGAGAAGCGCTGGTGTTCTCGCAAGAGACGGCGGGCTTCGCTGGTTCGAATAGCTACCAGAGACGAATCAATAATGGCGGTGGCAGTGTTGAGATAGTTAGAACGTCCTTGGAGAATAGCTTCTTCCCCAAGGAAGTCTCCATGGCCAGGCAACAGGAGAATCGCTTCCTTCCCCCGCTCCGAGATGGCGCTTATTTTGATTCTGCCCTCTTGGACAAGAAAGAAAGTATCGGCCGGCTCGCCTGCGCGAAATATAGTTCGTCCTTTCGCGAATTTTCGAAGAGGCCTGTCTCGATCTGAGGGTAGTAGCAGGTCTCTTACATCCGCGGTGTGGGCGAATGTTCGCTTCGGTCGTGCGGGATGATGTCGAGCCATGCGACGTATGGGCGCGTCACGTCCACAGCAGTTGAAATGTCGGCGGGGGGAGTGGCCCACAGGCAGATGTCGGGCGCCTCAGGACGTGGCCGAGGCAGCTGGCTAGTTAACCCACCGCATAGCAGTGCGGATAAACTGAACCTAGTTACAGCTGCTTCCATCCTCATAGCTGCGCTCCGCGTGATATTGCCACGGACAAGTACGCGCTTCCGCGTATCCTAAACCGACATCATGGAAAGTCAAGAAAAAGCGGCGTGAATAGCGCAGGTGCACCATTACCGTAAGCTTTGCCAGGTCGAGTAAAAACCCCGAACTAGAACCAAGGTGGTTCTCCGCGCACTGTCGGCGCTTTCCCTCAACTCTTCCTGATGCGCCAGTTTACGTCGTGTAGGGGTTACGTTTAGGCCAGAGGGCGACTATAATCAGTGTGGGACATTAGTTTTATGATTGCCGCAAACAACCTGGTTGGGTTCAAAAGCGACAGTTTGTACTCGCTTGGCGCTACGGCCGGCCTTCGTTTCATTCGCCACGGCAACGGCAGGATGTTGCGCCAGAAGACCGGCGCCCGCTCCAAGCTGGCCCCCAGCATGGCCCGTCCTAATCTCTTCTCCGGCGACTAGTCGGCGTTTTCCTTTCCATCTCCCCGTGTTGCATTAAGTCCAACCAGACTGCGCTCGCGGGTCGACTAAAGCTCCGGCACAAACCCGTGCCGCAAGCCTTTCGGAGGAAAACACCATGTCCGCAAATACTCTTACTCCTGTTGCCGGTCCTAGCCTCAAGACCTCTCTTCCCGGGCCAAACGCTCGTCGCATTCTGGAAGGCGATCAGCGCTACATTTCGCCCTCCTACACCCGCTCTTACCCGCTGGTAGCGAAGCGTGGGCGCGGCGTAATCGTACAAGATGTCGACGGCAACGAATTTCTCGACTTCTCCGCCGGAATAGCGGTTACCTCCACCGGTCATTGCCATCCGGAAGTTGTCGCCGCGATTCAGAAACAAGCGGCTGAGCTGATCCACATGTCCGGCACCGATTTCTACTACGAAAGCATGGTGGCGCTGGGCGAGCGGCTCTCGAAGGTTGCTCCCATGAAGGGGCCGCACAAGATCTACTACGGCAACTCCGGCGCAGAGGCGATTGAAGCTGCGCTGAAGCTGGCGCGCTATCACACCAAGCGGCAGAACATCATAGCGTTCTACGGAGCGTTCCATGGGCGGACGATGGGCGCGCTGTCGCTGACGGCCTCGAAGCCGCAGCAGCGCCGCCGCTTCGCGCCGCTGGTGCCGGGCGTGACTCACGTGCGTTATCCCGATGTCTATCGCGGCTGTGTTGGTGGAAGTCCGCAGGAAGCCGATGCATTCGCGCTGGGGTGCGCTCGCTTCATCGAGGAGAAGCTCTTCAAGACGACGCTGCCACCCGAGGAGGTCGCCGCGATCTTCGTCGAGCCTATCCAGGGCGAAGGCGGCTACGTCGTGGCGCCGACCATCTTCATGCAGGAACTGCGGCGCATTTGCGATCGCCACGGCCTTCTGCTGGTGGCTGATGAGGTCCAGTCGGGTGCCGGTCGCACCGGCAAGTGGTGGGCGATCGAGCACACTGGCGTCGAGCCCGACATCGTTTGCAGCGCGAAGGGCATTGCGAGCGGCATGCCGCTGGGTATCACGATCGCGAAGGACGAAATCATGGACTGGGTTCCAGGCTCGCATGCTTCGACCTTCGGCGGTAATCCGGTGTGCATTGCAGCAGCGCTGGCCACCATGGATGTTCTGGAGCGCGAGGCGATCAAGAACGCTGAGGTGGTAGGGCGACACATTATGGGTCGTATTGCGGAATGGCCGCAGCGGCTCGATCTCGTGGGCGACGTCCGGGGACGCGGTCTTATGATCGGGGTCGAGATCGTCACCGACAAGAAGGCCAAGACGCCGGGCGCTGCCGAACGCGATCAGATTGTGCAGCTTGCTTTCGAGCGCGGACTGCTATTCCTGGGATGTGGTCCGAATAGCATTCGCATTTGTCCGCCACTCGTTGTGACCAGGGAGCAGGCCGACATCGCCATGGACGTGCTGGAAGAATGTATCAAGGTCGCCGGGGACAAAGCGCATGCGCATCGCTCGACCGGCGGGAAACCATTGGGGTCGTAGCAGCGCGTCTCCAGACCCGCGCTACGCTTGCGCAAGGCACAACGTTCTGCAAAGGTACCGGTCGAGAGCGGGGACTTGGACGTCCCCGCAACCACCGGCCCAGCGGCCGGCGCTACAGCTTTCAGTCCCTGCAATACGCACACTGTCACAGCTCGATTGTCGGTCGTGACGTCAAACACTAGACTGCGAGATTCTATGATGCGACTCTCCCTACTCACTCTCTCCTTCTTTATTGTTCTGACAACTCTGGAGGCCAGCGCGCAATACACCGACCGCGCTGCCATGAACGACCTCGGTGGTCCGAAGGAATTCGCCGCCCGTCGTACGGAGCTTTGCGCCAAGCTGAAGACCGGTTATGTTCTGCTTTTCGCCAAGATGCAGGTCCCTGCCGCCGAGCACTACCGCGAGGACAACGACTTCTATTACTACACAGGCCTCTCTGATCCAGGCGCGATCATGCTGATGGATGTCGCGACGCAGCGAGCGAGCATCTTTGAGCCGCAGCAGAGTCCGCGTGAAGTTCAGGTATATGGCCCGAATCTTCTCTCCATGTCGAAAGACCAGCAGAAGGAGTTGGGCTATCCGGCAGTAGCGCCTCTTTCCAGTCTCGATGGCGCCTTGAGTTTTCTTTTCGGGGCGGGAGGGGATCGCGATCTCTGGGTGCGTCTTGGTTTTGCCGATAAGCCCGACGGGGCGCGCTTCGAGACCGGCCGTGATTACGCCGCCGAGTACAACAATCCGTATGGGCAGAATCTGCCCGGTGATCGCGATGCGCTGCTAAAGCTGCACGAGCGGTATCCGGCAGCGAATTTCCGTGACATCACGGGCGCAATGGATACGATGCGGAACATCAAGCGTCCAGGGGAAATCGAAGTCCTGCGGCGCAATGGGAAGATCAGCGCGCAAGGCGATAAGCAGGCCATCGCCATGGCCCATCCTGGCATGTACGAGTATCAGATCGAGGCTGAGGCCGCCTTCGTCTTCCGCAACTCCGGCGCGCAGGGCCTGGCATATCCCGCCATCGTCGGCTCCGGTCCGCATGCCAACACCTGGCACTACTTCTTCAATCGCGACAAGATTGAGTCCGGTAGCATCGTGGTCTTCGACTTCGCTGCCGACCTCGATCACATGACCATGGACATCACCCGCACCTTCAACATCGACGCCAAGTTCACTCCCGAACAGGCGAAGTGGTACAACGTCGACCTGGAGAGTCAAAAGGCTGTCATCGACATGCTGAAGGTCGGCAACACCTACGAGCAGGCGGAGGCGGCGGGCAAGAAGGTCTTCGAGCGCGAGGGCATCGCGACGCAGTGGTACGGCTTTCCCGGGCACTTTGTCGGGCTGGCCACTCATGACGTTATGCTCCCGAAGGGCCCGATCCAGGCCGGACAAGTCATCACCGTAGAGCCAATCGTAGAGTTTCCCGACAAACACTGGCACTTCCGCGTTGAAGACACGGTTCTCATCACCGCCAACGGGCCGGAGATTCTTTCGGCGAGCATCCCCAAAGAGATTGCGGATGTCGAAAAGCTTGTCGGCACCGTGCCCGCGGTGGAGCCGGTAAAGTGAATGCCCCGTCCCGCCGATGGTCAGAAGCGGTAAGATAGAAAGTTTGAGTGCCGAGGTCTGCCGTGCCTGAACTGCGTAAAGATCCGATCATCGGACGTTGGGTCATCATCTCTACCGATCGTGCCAAACGCCCCTCCGACTTCACCCGTGAGCCGGTAAAAATGAAGGGCGGCTTCTGTCCCTTCTGCAGCGGGAATGAGGCAAAGACTCCACCGGAGGTGCTGGCCTACCGGCCCAATGGGGCTTCGCCGAATGCACAAGGCTGGACGGTGCGGGTGGTGCCTAACAAATTCCCCGCGCTGGGTATCGAGGGCAGCCTGAACCGCCAGGCCGAGGGCATGTTCGACAAGATGAGCGGAATCGGCGCCCACGAAGTGATTATTGAAACCCCGGAGCACGATGTCACCCTGCGTGAGCTTTCGGAGAAGCGCATCGAAGATGTCTTCTGGGCATTCCGCGACCGCATTCTCGACTTGAAGAAGGACCGCCGCTTCAAGTACATCCTCATCTTTAAGAACCATGGCCAGCTTGCCGGCGCGACGCTGGAACATTCGCATGGGCAGTTGATCGCCTTGCCCATTGTGCCCAAACATGTGGTGGAAGAACTGGAGGGCTCCAAGCAATACTTCTTTTACAAGGAGCGCTGCGTCTTTTGCGACATCATCCGGCAGGAGACGGAATCCGGTGTGCGGGTGGTCGCGGAAAACGACGGCTTCCTTACAGTCGCTCCGTATGCTCCGCGCTTTCCGTTCGAAACCTGGATTCTGCCCAAGCGGCACGAGTCGGCGTTCGAGAACTCGTCGTCGCAGGTGTATGAGGGCCTGGCGAGGGCGCTGAAGAACCTGCTGGTCCGTGCCGATCAGGTGCTGGACAATCCTGCCTACAACCTTGTGATCCATACCGCTCCGGTGCAGGAAGCTTCGATGGATTACTACCACTGGCATCTGGAGTTCATGCCGCGGCTGACGAAGATCGCCGGCTTCGAGTGGGGAACGGGTTTTTATCAGAATCCCACTCCTCCGGAAGAGGCGGCGCGTTATCTGCGCGAAGCGAAGGTTGAGGCGGCGCAGCCGGTGGCGGCAACCTAATAACTTCATGCGGCGCCGACGCTTCCACTGCCGGCGTGAGTGCATCAATTGATATAAGCTTGCATTTGGGGACGCCCGTATCCTGGGTTTGTTCCACGCCACGCGCCGCTTCTCGAGCTGCTGATGACCAACACGTCCATCGTCGGTTTCCGCTCTGTGGAGAATCGCACGCATTTCCTTAGCGGTCTCTACAGCGATCTGCTGGAGAACGGCATTCGCTACTTCTTTCCTGGGGCGACGCTGGAGCGCGTCTCGCAAGGGGCGGAGCAGATGCCAGGATTGCTGGCCGCGGTGCCCAGTGGCGGACAAGTGGAATTTGAATGGATGGGCAGCGGGTATTCGCTGAAATCCTCCTCGAACAAGTTGTCGGATCATCAGAAGCGGCTGCTGCGCAGCATCGGCATGGTGCTGTCCGCGCGTTATCAGCTGCTGACCAACGAAGAACTCGCGGCGCAAAGTTTTCAGCTGTTTCGTGGGCTGCCGGAAGATCGTTTCGTCTCCGCATTTCTTGACCCGACGCCGCATACCAGCGCGGAAGCTATTGCGGGCCTGCCTGATCGCATTGCAGATGCCATCGAGGTGCTGCGCACCAGCAGCATGAGCACGTACGAAAACCGCCGTATCGCTACGGGCGTGTTGTTGTTCGGATCGATGCCTGAGCCATGCCACGAGCCGCCGCGTACCCCGAAGCGTGCGCTGCGCTATTCCCATTTGCTCACATCGATTCGCAGCTTTCATCGTCTGTGCGACGGCCTGCGGACGCTGGCGCTTGTCGACCAGAACGGCTTGCTTGCAGAGTTGATTGACGTTCACGAGTGGGCCGAACCGTATCGCGACATGCCGCTGGCAGTCCCTGCATCTGCAGACTACATCGATCATTGCCGTGCGACATTGTGCGGGGGACATGTGTGTCTCATTTTGTCGCCCAATGGTGAGATCAAGATCTGTTCCGATGGCGTGCCGATCTTCCGTTTCATCGACGGGAAGTGGCGGCTGGTCGATGCGCGTCATCGTTACGGGATGTGGAAGAAGGCGATTGGCAACGCCGAGTTGGCGGAACGTCTTTTTGAAGTTGCGCTGAATCTTACGGAAAGCCGGCGGGGCGCACTGTTTGTCGTGCTCGACCGCCGCGAGTCCGCCTCCGAATTGGTCTCGCAGCCTGACCTGCTCGATCATCTCAACCACGACGGCTGGATGGAAGGCATCACCAGCAAAGACCAGCTGCACTATCTGCTGCGCGACAAGAGCATTCTCGATGTCCCATCCACGGTGCTGGAGAACATCGCTCGTATCGATGGCGCGGTCGTGCTCTGTCCTGACGCCAATCTACTGGCTTTCGGCGCAATCCTGCATCATCACTCTACGGAAGAAGCGCTGAATCGCACCGTCGAAGGTGGACGGACCACCGCCGCGATTGCCGCGTCCCGCTACGGCACGGTCTTGAAGATCAGCGAAGACGGGCTGATGTCGATGTATCGCAGCGGCGAATGTCTCTGGGAGATGTGACAGGCTCCTGAGGCTTCCGTGGTCAGCTCGCGATCCGGATCAACTCCTGCTGTTCCGCCGTGGGTGGGTCTGGAGGCGGCTCGCTCCTCACGTCGTTTCCCGTCAGGTACTGCCAGGCTCTTCCGACGGCGGAGGAAGCTTGAAAAACGTGAGCCGTGGTTAGCGGGCCAACGAGTTTGTGACGCCCGATCGCAGCCAACCCCATGGATGCGGCGCAACCACATTGTGAACAGTCGGGATCACCACCAAACTGACATGGTTCGATCTTGGTCTTCAGGTCGGCGGAGATGGAGAGCGTGGTGCGGGCGAAGATGCAGTCCGCGGGTGACGCAGGCGGCGTCAGATATTCGCGCACCATTTCCTCGGACATATTCAGCTTCGGATACAGCCCTCGCAATTCAAGCAAATCCTTCACTACCGTCCGACGTTGCTCGTTGGACAGGCACTCGACTGGATGTGTTCCGCGTTGTGGCGTGAAGATGCTCATCCAGATCTTCTCCACATCACGATTGGCCGACCAGAAGGCAACAAATTCGCCAAGATATCCCGGTCGCTGCATCATGGCGCTGGTGATGGTGCAGTGGATAGCGACATGATGGCCGCGGATGTTGCGCAGGATTTTGTCGTAGGTCGCAGGCTTGCGGCGAGCGTCATGTTCGGGCTGAAGTCCGTCAACCGACACGCTGACGCGCAGTTTAGGTATAGAAGCCCACGATGGCGAGATGGGCCGGAAGGCACTGGTCACCACCTGCACGTGAATTCCACGTTCCGCAAGCCTGGGGAGGATCACGTCCATCTCGCGATAGCGCACCAACGGATCCCCACCCACAATCGACAGGTGTAGTGGCCTGTGCTCATCGACCAGAGCGAGCACGCGCGTAATCAGTTCCTCGCCTTTGAAGTCGGCGAGGCTACGCAGATTTGTGCCGCCACTGAGATGAGCGTCCTCGTAGGCATAGCAGCCCGGGCAACGCAGCGGACATTCGCGTGTGATTTCGAGAGAAAGACTGGGCGCACGCCCGGAAAGAATGCGGCACCATGCTTGCAAAATCGATGTCAGTTCCAAAGAAACTCGCCTCTCTCTCTATCCCTCTTTCGATGTGCGTGGTTTGTATCGGTTGCAAGATCGATTGTTTGCACCACGAAGTCTCGTGGCACGTTTCTTATGAGGCTAGCATTTCAAAAAGCAGAGGGCCGCGTTTCGTCACAAATGTCATCCGTTTGTAATATAACCTTCAAAAGCTAGTTTAGAGGTTATATCTTGTGCTATGATCAACCTGGCCCGCTAAGTAGGGAGAAGAAGGTTAGTCCATGATGGCTTCCCCCAGATCGCAGCCGGCGCGTCCCCACAGGCTTCTCCTATTCCTGGCGTTTGTCGTCATCTATGTGGTGTGGGGGTCGACGTATCTGGGAATTCGCTACGCGGTGGAGACCATCCCGCCTCTGCTGGTCGTCGTAATCCGGCAGGGGTTGGCCGGATTGGCCATCTTTGCCTGGGCGTGGCTGCGCGGGTATCGGCCGACATGGCATGAATGGCGCGCTAGCCTGGTGCTGGGGCTGCTGTATTTCGCGATCGGGCATGGAACCCTGCACTGGGCGGAGACGATCGTGCCCTCCGGATTGGCAGCCCTCCTGGTAGCTACCGAACCGATTTGGATCGCCATCATGGCCGCCATGCTGTCACGGGAGGAGCGGCTCACGGCGAAAACCATAGCTGGACTTGTGCTCGGTATTGCCGGGGTAGGGCTGCTGATGCGTGCGGAATCCGGGGCGGGCAATGGACGTCTGATGCTGGGTTCTATCGTCATTGTGATGGGCGCGCTGTCATGGGCCTGTGGCGTGATTTACTCTCGTAATCCGGCCCTGCCCAAAAACCCCGTCGCGCGGGCTGGAATGGCGGCGATGTCGGGAGCCGGGCTTTTGCTGGTGGTCTCGGCGTTTACAGGCGAACTCACGCACGCGCACCCGAGCTCGTTCAGCGCGCGCTCGATCTGGGCACTGGTCTATCTCATCGTGTTCGGCACGATTCTCGCCTTTACGACCTACACCTGGCTGCTGGATCACTGCTCGCCCACGCTGGTTTCGACGCATACGTATGCCAATCCGATCGTCGCGGTGCTGCTGGGATGGCTGCTCGCCGGAGAACCTCTGAATTCGCGAGTTGTGCTGGCGGGGGTGGTGACCTTGACGGCGGTGTTCCTCATCAGTCGAGGTACGGGCGAGAAGGAAGGAACGGTAGCGGCGGAGGCTGAGAAGGCGGCGTGAGTTGCGCCTGAGGCCCGCCGCCGGGGCTCGACATGCGCGTCTAAAATACTAGTAGTGGCCAAAAATCTAGCGGAATTCGAATTCGATCTGACCGGGGGACAGTTGGCGCTGGATCTTGCGAACACGGTCAGCCGCCGCGGCGATCCCGCCCGGCGCAAAGACCACCTGGAGACCTATCGTGACTTGATTGCCTTTGCAAGGCAGTCGGGGGTGATGTCCGCCAGACAGGCCGGTGAGCTGATTGCCTATGGCGAGCAACATGGCGCACAGGCGCGCCGAACGTTTCAGCAGACGATCAGGCTGCGCGAGACAGTGTATGAAGTTTTTTCGGCGATTGCGCGGGGAAAGTCGCCGTCAGCCGAGGACCTGAACCTCCTAGGCAATTTCGCACGCGAAGCGCTACGACACCGCTCACTGGCGCGAATGAATGGCGGTTATCGCTGGGAATGGCAGGCGAAAGAGGGCACGCCTCTGGATCGCGTCGTGTGGCCGATGGCACAAGCTGCCGCCGACCTGCTGACCTCCGACGACGTTAAGATCGTCCGCTGGTGTGAAGCTCCAGACTGCGAGTGGCTGTTCCTGGATCATAGCCGGAACCGCAGCCGGCGCTGGTGCGACATGACAACCTGCGGCAATCGGCAGAAGGCGAGACGGCATTATCAGCGGGCGCATGAAGCGTGAGTTTGCCGGGACCCCAGCCCCACAGATTGCAGACGCGGCATTTGGCGAGCGCCCCGGTCGACCTCCTCGGGATGACCACCCTGCCCTAATCGCTGGTTCGCGGCAGCGGGGTGATTGAGAACTTGAGCAGCTCGGTTCCGCGCACCACTTGCACTTCACAGCTGACGCCGCTGTACTCATCGCCGAGCAGACGATGCAGGTCGTCGACGCTTCCGATTGCATGTCCGGCGAAGCGGATGATGACATCGCGTTCGCGCAGGCCGCCGCGCTGCGCAGGCGAGCCTGCGACGATATTGAGCAGCAGCAGCCCAGTCTCCAACGGCAGATCGTAATAGCGCACCAGCCGGCGGTGCAGAGCGACCTCTTGTCCCATGACGCCGATATAGCTGCGCCGTATGCGTCCATCGCGGATAAGGCGCGAGGCAACGAACTCCGCGGTATCCGCGCCAATGGCGAAGCAGATGCCCTGCGCGCCCATGATGGTCGCGGTGTTTACGCCGATGACCTGCCCCTGTGAATCGACGAGCGGGCCGCCGGAGTTGCCGGGATTCAGCGCAGCGTCGGTCTGGATAACGCCGTCAATCAGCCGCCCCGAGCGCGAGCGCATGGTTCGACCCAGGGCGCTTACGACGCCTGCCGTCACCGTATGCTGAAACCCCAGGGGATTACCGATCGCAACAACGAGCTGCCCGACAACGAGTCTGCGCGAGCTACCCAGCGGAACGGAGGGCGCGGTCACGCTGCTGCGAATCACCGCCAGATCGGTGTCGGGATCGTCGCCGACCAGTTCGGCAGGGAAGCGCTCACCCGCCGAGGTGGAAACGTGAATCTCGGCGGCATTGTGTACGACGTGGGAATTGGTCAGGATGAATCCGTCCGGGGTAAAGACAAATCCCGAGCCTGAGCCCTCTCCGCCGCGCTGGCGCACCTGGATGTGCAGCACGGCTGGACTGACGCGCTGCACGGCACCGACGACGGCACGCGAGTAGGCGTCAAGCAAGGTGTGATCGGGATTTCCCAGGATGTCAGGTTGTTGCGCAATCGCGTTGGGGAGAGGGTCGTCGCCCATCCACTGGAAAGAAGACATATTGCCTCGTGGCATCTGGATGCTGGAACGGTGAGGGACGATTCGGGGCATCCTGGTCTGCTTTGAATTTCTTGCGGGAGAGATCCACGCCGACATCGGAAGGCAGATCGGACTGGAGGCTCATCGTGATGACAAAATCAATTAAGGCCGTCAGCAGGTTTGCTGGCGGCCTTTTGTTGCGATGAGAGAGGACGGAGCTTACCGCACCGGAATCGGTTCCGATCGGCGGCTTGGCGGCAGGTTGTCGACGTCGCCAGGCGTTCTCGGCGGATGGTCCGACGTGACGCCCGGGATGGGCTGCTCGCCCGCCGAACTCATTTGCGGCGCGTTGATCTCATCCATTGTGTAGCCGTACGAAGAAGTGAAGATGGCCTGATGGTATAAGCCGTTGGTCGGCTGCAGGGCCAGGGAATAAATCGGGAAGGCCCTGCCGCCGGCGGGGAAGGCAGTCGCAACATAATCGGCCACCATTCTGCCGGAGAAGGTGTTAGGTAGCCAGCTTAATTGCATCGGGTGCGACAGCGCGCGCCCTGCGGTCCAGGTTTGCCCGCCGTTGTTGCTGATCGAGAAGCCCGCGACCAGCTGACAGCTGTTGCCGCAGTTGGAAACCGGATAGTAATAGTAGGTCATCGCCATATGGGCGCTGCTGCCCGAGGTATGGATGTCGATGCCCATGCCATTGATGAAGTGATCCACATTAGAGCCGATGGGATCGAGCGGGATGCGGACCTTGGATGTCCAGTGAACGCCATCGGTTGAGCTGCTGTAAACGATATCGTTTGCGTTGCAGCCGCTTTCGAAGCTGCAGTCCGGCCAGGACTCGTAGACGGTTCCTGCGCCGTCGATAGCGGCTGAAGGAAGACCGGCACTGCGCAGGACGCCGTCTTCAATATGGCTGGGAGCGCTGGCAATGCTGACTGCACGGGTCCAACTCTGTCCACCATCGGTGGACATGAAAGCCGACATACCGCCATTGAAATCGGCGAAGGGCACGACCACGTTTCCATTCGGCTGAACCACGGGATTTCCACCGATACCAAAGTCTGAGCCCTGAGTATTCTTCGGCGGGCCCCAGGTCTGTCCCCCGTCGCTGGAGGTACTCATGTACAGCAGATCGCCAACATCGGGATTGTCCCATTCGACATAGCAGTTGCCGTAGTGTGGACTGGTTGGTGTATTGTCGCAGGCAATCCAGTTCTTGTCGGCATCCTGGTTAGTGATGACGTACACGGGGTTGTTCCAGTGAATGGCGTCGCTCGAACTGCTAACGGCGACGAGGTCAAAGTTGTTGCCGATCGGCAAGGTGCAAATTAGCCACACCCCGTGCTTCGCATCGTAAGCCACCGCGGCGTCGCTGGCCGCGCTGTTCGGTCCGCCACCGGGACCGTTCACGGTGAGACCGGGAAGATAACCGTTGGTCCAGGAAATGCCGCTGTTGAGCGTGGTCGCCCAGCCGATATCAGCACCGCCGCCGCTGTAGATACGGCCTACCTGGAAAGCGGCGACTATGACGGACCCATTGGCGAAGGCGCCGGGCTCAACTTCTGTCATGTGCTGGCTGCTGCTGTTCGTAAAGGTGTCCTGGCTGAGCTGGCGAAACAAGGTTTGAGCATGGCCCGGAAGCGCGCTGGCGGCGCCAAGTGCCAGGGCGAGCGCCACGGCCAGGACAGTTGCATTGGCGCTGCGACCGGCGAACGACTGCAAACTTTTCATCGAAATGTTCCTCTTATTCTCTTGAATTTCCCTAAATGGTGGGACATGAGCGATTACACATGCTGGACAGGAGGAGGACGAGGCCAACCGTCGAAGCGTTCAAACTGTAACGTTTGCAGCTCCGCGATGTCAACGGAAACCATAGTAGTTGGCGGATGGCGCCTCAATTTCGAGCGGCTTTTGAACAACACTGTCCGGCATGTTCAGGCGCGAGCCCGCGGCCAAATGCCCCACCGCATCGTGTTACACTTCACTGCCGCCAACAAAGGAAACGGGAGCGACAGGCTCTCCGGACGAGTTGATCTTCTCTTTAATTCTTACAGCGAGGAAATTGGCAGTGAGACAAATGAAATCCATGCCTGATCTGCGCTTCTACAGGGCTACTGTTCTTATCACGCTGGTGACAATGAGTATGGTGCCGGCCATGGCGCAAAAAACGGTCGTGCAGGAGGCAGGCGGGGAGCGCAAGATTGAGTTGCAGTACAACGCTGCGGGCCAGGTGACACAAATCCGCACCATTGGCTCCGACGGCCAGCTGTTGCAGAAGCAGGACCTGGAGTACCCAGCGGGCTCGTATGTACCACAGACAACGGCCACCTCATACTGGCCGAACGGTAAAGTCCACAAAATCACACGCGACACCTACGATAACAACGCGAATTTCACCGGCGAGTTCATCCAGGTGTTTGACGACTCGGGCAAGCAGACGGCAGGGCACGATCTGAAGCACGATCCCCAGACGAACATGTATCAATGCAAGGAGTGGAACACCGCGGCGCAAAAGTATGTGGAGATTGAATGTCCCGCCGGCGAGGAGTCTTCCGGTGCGCCTGAGACCGTGAAAAAGTTCACCCGGGACGAAGTAATGCAGCAGCTGGCGCAGGCGAAGCAAACGCGGCTGGAGCCGGCGAGGACGACAGCGCCGGCCGCCCCTGCGGCACAAACCGGAACCAACGTGAAGGAAGTTGGGCTGATACTGCCGGCAAATATCCGGCCAGGAGAGCGGGTGTCCGGAAGCGTAGTGGAGAATCCCAGCGACTACGAAGCAGAGGAGGGCATTCGTGTGACGCGGGTCGCCCTGCCATTCGCGCCATCGGGCGCCGGTTCGACCTTAGCTGGGTGGATGCTGGAGTTGTCGGGCGAGGCGCCGCAAGCTGCGGATGGACCGATTGCGCTCACCATCCCGCCGGGACAGCTGGAATTGGCCATTCTGTTCCGACAGAAGGGGAATGAGGGCAGCCCGGTGTCGAAGGCGATCAGCCTTCCGCGCGCGACGTCGTCAAAAACGAAGAAGCCGAGTTCGTATGAAGCTCAGGCGATCTGCTTCAAAGGTCAGGTGTGTGAGATACGCGGACCCTTTGGCGGCGACAGCTCCAAGACCTTTGTGGCCTTCGAGCAACGTCCGGCGAAGGTCCTGGCGGAAACCAGTGACGCGGCCTACGTGGCGGTTCCGGAGCGCACGGAAGCCGGACCGCGACCCATGATCGTTGCCGAAGGATCGAAGGTGATTGCATTCCCGATGGTCGTAGCGCAGTTCAGCCTCAACCCTGATCGGCGCGATCTGAAACAGGGAGAGAAGATGCTGGTCTATCCGACCATTGAAGGACCGGAGGAGCTGCCGGATCCGCTGTGGCAGGCTGGAAATTTTCCGGCGTCGAATCTGGTAGAAGCGAGGAAGTTGATTCCAGGATTCCAGCTTCCGCACGCCAGCCGCGAAGCGCGCGAGAGGCGCGAAGAAGAAGAGAAGCGCGAGGCGAAAGGAAAGCCGCCCGGAGCGTCAGCCAAGGACGAGGAAGACATGGGCGGAGAGATTCTCCTGGTGGTTAAGAATCTCACACCGGAGCAGGCGACATTTCACGAGTCGAAGAACGGGACTTTTGTATTTCAACTGAGAGCCTCGTCCTTCAAAATGGGCGAGTTCAAATACAAATTCGTGGTTGAGGCACTGAAGACGGGAGACTTTGGGGTGAAGGGATACGTGATTCCCTTCCTGGCGCCCGTGGAGGGACAGGAGTTTGCGGCGACGATCGCCTCGGCAGAATAGTTGGCGCTAATCAGGGAGCGATTTTCCACGGACGGGCTCCCTCCATGCACAGTCATGCCACATCCGTTCCAGGGATCGGCGCTACGTCAGTCGCCAGGGGCGAAGTAGCCGGAGATGTCGAGGATCAACTGTGTCGTGCCTAAGGCGTAGGCGTCGACCTTGTTGTTGTGCGTGCCTACGACGGCCATGTTCGATGAGACCTTGGCATCCACGGCGTTGAGGGTAGAAGCAACCGGCACAGGATCACCATCCGCCCACAACGTGAGATACCACAGCAACGTCGACGGCACCACGGTTGCGTTGAAGACGAGCCCCGTGCGGTAGCAGGGGTGCGGCACTGGCTGCCGGCCACGTTGACCGGCGGATTACGCTGACCGTTGAACGGGCCTCCTGACAGTCGCGTATCGATAACTCGACAAGGGAAGGCGGGATAAAAGGACAACCCCTGCCCGCTCGGCGCAGCGAAATAGCCGTTAATGTCGCCAATCAGCTGAGTGTCCTGATTGCCATAGGCTGCGATGGCGCCGCCTGCGCCGGCGGAAACAATGGCGGCGTTGGCGACGACCGTCGCTGTCGGATTGTTCAGGGTGGAGGCTTCCGGCTGGTTCTGTCCGGCGGGCCAGACGGTGAGATAAATGAGCGGTTTGTTTGCTACCGCCACTACGGTGAAGTTCATTGAGTAGGCGATGGCATTCGAGGGAATCTGGCAGTCGCTGGCGAGCACAGGAAAGTCGCGCTCCTGGCCGCCGAACAGGTAGGGGCCACCCAGAATTCCCGAAGCCGTCCGCGTATCGAAGACGCGGCACGGCGCCAGCGGATAGAACTGCAGCGTGTTCTCGCCTGGAACCTCGAAGTATCCGTTGATGTCAAGAATTACGTCGGTCGAATTGGTGGTATATACGCTCACAGCTCCGTCAACGCCGCCAGGCACAATTGCTGCATTCGCCTTGTAGCGACCATCGGAATTCATGGTGGAGGCGACGGGCATGGGCGCTCCCGTGGGCCAAACCGTCACGAAGTCGATGGGACGGCCTGACACGGGAACGATGGTGACATTGATTGAGTAGGCGATGGCCGAATCCGGGATGCCGCAGACGCTTTGGGGAAGGGAAAAGCTGCGCGAACTTCCGGACGAGAGATACGGGCCGCCGTACAGCCCCGGCGGACGACGCGTATCTGCGGCACGGCATGGCGCGATAGGTACGAACTGCGCGGGATGCGAATCGCCGCCGGCGATGACAGAGACGCTATTGCCGACGCTGTCGACGACGTAAATCGTGTTCGTTACCTCGTTTACGGCGATGGCGGTGGGCCAGGTGGCGCTGCCCAACTCTACCGACATAGTGGAATCGTCAGTCGCGTCGATCGCGGTCACCGTCCTGTTCCAGATGGAGTTACTGAGATACACGCGATTGGTCAGGGGATCGACGTCAATCGAGGTTGGTGAAGTGCCGACGTTAACCGCCGTGCTTGCCAGGGTGGCTTCATCGATCTCGGTGACTGTACCGCTGCCGCTGCTGGTGACATAGAAGCGGCCGTGCACGGGATCGACGGCCGCGGCTGTCGGATACGTGCCGACTGCGATATTACTGACCGAATTCGTCACGCCGTCGATGATCGAGACATCCCCGGAGCTGTAGTTGGCCACGAGGATTTTGTTGCTGAACGGGTCGACGGAAACGCCGCGGGGATAGCTATGGACGGCGACCCGCGTGGTGAAGTTATTTGCCCCGTTAATGATGGTGACGTCGTTGCTGCCCGAGTCGGCGACATAGATCAAGTTGGTGACGGGATTCACCGCAAGGGCAACGGGGTGGGATCCGACGTTTACCGTGCTGGTGTGGTTGGTGGCGCCATCGATCACGGTGACGGTGTTTGCGTAGTAGTTGACTGCATAGATCTTATTTGTCGTCGAATTGGCAGCAATCGCGATTGGATACCCGCCGACGGTGACGGTGCTGGTGCGGTTCGTCGTTCCATCGAGCACGGTCACGCTATTTCCATTGGCATTGGCAATGTACACCTTGTTGGTGACCGAGTTGACGACGAGAGCGTCGGGCGCCAAGCCTGCGGAAATCGTGCTGGTGCTGAGGGTGGCACCGTTGATGATCGTGACGTTGTTACTGTTTTGATTGGCAATGTAGATCTTGTTGGTTACTTGGTTCACCGCAATAGCGACCGGATACGTTCCCACGGGGATGGTACTGATCAGGGTCTGCGACGACGCAGGCAGCGAAACGATTATCAAAAGAACGATTTCCGCCACACGGTTTCGAAGTGCTGGGGCGTTGATTGTCATCTCGGCGACACCTTCTCTCGCTGCTCCAATTCGACCGATGAGCAGAGCGATCTTAATTTTGGCTGCCGACGCTGGGTTTCAGCGTGAATGGGCGAGGGGCTTGGCAAGATTGCCGTCGCTTGCACATGACGGCAATGGGAGAGCAAAAAACAGCCGCGAGTGCGTCAAACAAAGAGCGCACTGCGCCATGACCTACCTGTGGTGAAGCTTCCTTGTTTCAAAATAGTGCAAGGGAAGAGGATGAGGCAGTGACGGAAATTGCAATTTGGGGCAGGAGTTTCGGAATGGGAATCGATGCCCTCGTCAGCTTCCGCCGCTCCGCTGTAGGATGGGTATGCATTCCTGGAGTGTGTTATGACACCTGCGTTAGCACAGTTGGAGCCAAAAGAGCTCTGGAAACATTTTGCCGAGCTGGCGGCGATTCCGCGCGCCTCGACCAAAGAGGCGAAAGCCCGAGAGTACGTACTTTCGGTTGCGGCGTCAGCGGGGCTGAAAGCCGAGCATGACAACGCCGGCAATACCGTAATCCGCAAACCGGCGCGGCGTGGCCGGGAAGGCGCGCCTATGGCCCTTCTGCAGGGACATCTCGACATGGTGTGCGAGAAGAACGAGGGCACCCCGCACAATTTCGATACCGATCCCATAAAGGTGAAGCGCGATGGCGATTGGCTGACGGCCGACGGGACGACGCTGGGCGCCGACAATGGCGTGGGCGTCGCAGCCGCGCTTGCCGTCATGGAGAGCACCGATATCGCGCATGGGCCGCTAGAGCTCGTCTTCACCATCGATGAGGAGACCGGGTTGACAGGCGCGGCCGAGTTTCCTCCGGGAATGCTGCATTCCAAATACTTCCTCAATCTCGATAACGAAGAAAAGGACACCATCTGCATTGGCTGTGCCGGTGGAGTGAAGACTACGGCTCGCCGCAAAGTTACGCTGCGTCCCACCAAAGGAGACAGCGGCTGGCGGATCAAGGTCTTTGGCCTGAAGGGTGGTCACTCGGGGGTCGACATTCACCAGGGCCGCGGGAATGCGCTGCGGATTCTGGGTGGGCTACTGCAGAATCTGATGAACATCTTGCCGTTAGAGATTGCGAATCTCACCGGCGGGAGCGCGCAGAATGCGATTCCGCGCGAAGCTTCCGCGATCGTCGCGCTCGACTCAGCTAGCGTGGAGAAGCTGAAGGCAGCGGTCTCGAAGCTGGAGAGCGAGCACAAGGCCGATCTCGGCGGCTTCGATTCGGAGCTGCAGATCAGCGTCGATAAGGTGGAGCGGCCGGCGAAGGCAATTGACGATGCTGACGCAAGAAAAGCCGTCGATCTGCTGGCAACTTTACATCACGGGGTGCTGGCCATGAGCCCGGACGTTCCCGGACTGGTGCAGAACTCTACCAACCTCGCAATTGTGGCGACGAAGGGCGACGAGATCGAGATTGTTACCAGCCAGCGCAGCGCCATCGCCTCCAGCAAAGATGCGGCGGCGCGGATGGTGGCAACCGCCTTCCGCCTGGCAGGATTCGAAGTGGAGCATAGCGGCGGTTATCCGGGATGGAAGCCGGAGCCGAACAGCGAAATCGTGCGCAAGCTGCAGCAGGTGCATGAGAAGGTGTTTGGACATCCGGCCAATCTGATCGCCATGCACGCAGGTTTGGAGTGCGGCGTCATCGGCGAGAAGTATCCGGGGATGCAGATGGCGTCGTTCGGTCCGACGATTGTGGGTCCGCACAGCCCGAATGAGCGGGTCGAGATCTCCTCGGTAGAGGGTTTCTGGAAGTACCTGAAGGCGGTGCTGGAAAGCATTTGAGGTAAGACATGCGTCTGCTGGTGAATTGGTTGTTGAGCGCGATCGGCTTGTGGATCGTTGCCCACTTCATGCCGGGATTTTACGTGCGCGGCTTCGTGGCGGCACTGATTGCCGCGCTGGTTATTGGTTTGGTGAATGCCACGCTCGGACTCTTTCTGAAGATCATTACACTTCCGCTAACCGTGCTGACGCTCGGGATCTTCTGGCTGGTGATTAACGCGCTCATGCTGATGTTTGCATCGGCGATTTTGAAGCCCGACTTTGTGGTGCGGGGATTCTGGCCGGCGTTCTGGGGAGCGATCGTCTTAGCGCTGGTCAACATGGTGTTAAAAGCGGTGGCGCGGGACGTGGAGCGGGAGTAAGCGTCGATCTGAAGATCGGCGTTACATCCCGAGAGATCGGCGCTACAGCAGCCCCAGGCGCCGCACCGTTTCTACAACATCGCCGGTTTGGAAGAGGCGGATCCCCGCAACTCCCGATGCTCCCGCTTGTAGACAGGCGCCGGCGTTTGTCAGATTGATCCCGCCCAAAGCCAGCACCGAGAACGGATGTGAGGCGCCGGCCGCCGTCTGAATTTGCGACGATGCCTCCCTGAGCGCCTCAACTCCGATTGCTTTCGCGTCAGTGTTCGCCTTCTCGAAGATCGGCGCCAGTACTGCGAAGTCGGCACCCTCTTGCAACGCCTCGCGTAAATCGGCTGCGGAATGGGCAGAGACGCCAATGGTCGGCTGGCGCTCGCTGCGTTTGCTCCATAACGCCCGAACCTGGGAGGCGGAGATCTCGCCGGCGGGAAGATGCACACCGTCGGCTCCGCAGGCCAGCGCAACGTCTGCGCGGCTGTTGATCAGCAGCCTGGTGGAGGAGGAGTTCTCGCGCACGGCACGTAGCGCGGCACGCGTCAGATGTTCCAACTCGCGCGAGGAAAGGTCCTTCTCGCGAAGCTGAATGTAATTCACGCCCGCGCTGGCCGCCTCGGCAATTCGCCGCAGCAGCGCGGATTGCCGCTCGGCTTCCGTTCCGGAGAATGCCTTGCGGTCCGTGATGTAGTAGAGCAGCACGCCACATGGATTGTATCTACGGGATGGACGCCTGTTCCGATTATCAAGGTGCAGGCCCAGGCATTCGAAAGGGGCGAATGGGCGGGCACCCGCATCCGGACCGACTCATTCGAAAAGAGGGAATGAGTGGAACCTGGACTCAGTCCTATGGCTTCTTCTTCTCGGCTGCCTCCACCGCTTTTCTGAAGACGACGACCGCTTCAAGTTTGGGCGATTTCAGCGCGTCGTCGGCCGCATAGGACCACGCCGGCGGCTCGTCCAACGGATATTGCGTTATGTTGCGGCTCGCATCGCCTGGCAGAGGCGTGGATCCGAGATAGACCTCAAACAGGTCCTCCCCTGAGCTGATTTCGGAGCCAATCCTGGCACTTGAAGCCCGTGGGGAAGTGGGATCGGTGCGGCTGAGCGGCGGGGTCTGCCCGCGATGAATGCCGATATTGGTTCCCGAATCGCTAGGGCCGAAGACCACGGGCGGGGGACTTGAGGGATCTACCGTCGTAGCCTGGCGGTGACCTTTACGAACCACGACGATCAGGTCGGCGGAGCGGGTGTCCTGCGTAACTTGATACTTTTCCCAGTTGCGCAGGGCTTGTTGCACGTCGAGCCTTGCTCTCTCATTCTCCTGAGCGCCTTCCGCCGAAAGCTGCGACTGAGACGCCGCCACAACGGCGATAGTCCGTGCCTCGACCAAGTCGCGTTGATATTGCAGCGAGATGGGTTTCTGCTGTCCGCCCGCAAGCGTTGCGAGAAGTACAGAACCCAGAATCCATGTCGACCGGTTCATAGGCACCCCCCTGTCGGAGACACGGTAATGATCATGCCTAAGTCAACTCTGGTTTGAATCCAAGGTTTCCGCGGCGGTTGTCACGAGCGAAAACTCTATATCGATCGAGCGCATGAGTTGCTACTGACCGTGCAGCTATTAGCAATATGTTACGCCGCCGGCGGGACAGAAGCAATGATCACTTTCGGCAACAACGTCATCTCCAATAAAAAGCGGAGGCCTTTTCAAGCCTCCGCCGTCAATCCGGGCGCCCTCCTCTAAGGTCTGGCTGTCATGTACAGCATGTCGCCCGGCTTGCCGCTCTCGACCTTGTAGTCGGACGGGATCTGGAACAGTGACGCATCCGGATCGCCGCGCGTCACACTGGTCACCGTGGTCGTCATCGTCCCCATCATAGGATCGGTGTGCGTCATCGCGAGCGGAATCTGCAGGTCATTGGAGACCCAGCGCTCCGTGGTCACGGTAATCGGTTTCGCGTTGCCGATCTCGCCCGCGGGGATGGTGCGCGTCACGCGCGTTCCCGTCGCCTGCAGGCCAAGGATGGACTTGGTGCCTAGCTGCTCGGTATTGATGTTCTGATCGCCACCGTCTGGAAGCTGGGCTCCTCCCATTACGTGCATGCTATGCGGGCCCTCCGGTCCGTGCAGCGGCATCTCGTGAGCCGTTTTCTTCTGCGGATTCAACACGAAGCGCTTGCCCGCGACCGGATCCATGATGATGATCATCGTGCCCTCGGTTGCGCCCGTAGCCGGAGTTACCAGCTTGAAAGGCACTTCACGACGGACGCGGCCCTGCGAATCGCGGTATTCCGTGCTCTGGTTCTCGGTGTGAATGGAATTGCCATCCGACAAGGTCGTGTCATGGGTCACGGTGATGGTCGCCGTCATCGGCGCGCCGGTCACGACCTTGTGCCCCAGACCGATTTCCTCATGGAAGAATGTGCCACCCATGGCGCCGGCCGGGCCTTGCATGGTGATCATCATTCCACCCGGGGGGGGTGGTGGGGGCGGTGCAGCTTCCGATTGCGCCAATGCCGGCACGGACATGCCGGCCATCAGCAGCATGGTTAAGAACCAGTTCGTGGCGCTAATTACTACAGATCTCCTCATAGGTTCACCCTCACTTACAGATTCGGTTGTACAGCTCTAATTTCGTTCGCCTTTAATTCACCATCCGGACTGCTCGCACTACTCCGTCATAGCCAACCACCACGTCCGCCAACTGCGGCTGCGAGCCCTGGCTGGCGGGATTGGGCACTAGTTCCATGCGCACCACCTGCGAGTCGGCAGAGCAGCTCAGGGGATCGCAGAACATCAACGGAACGTAACCTGCTTCATCGACCTGCGATTCCTGAGCGGGACTCGGCTGTCGAGTAACGCTTGCCTCCGCCATCCGATGCACGATCCGCTGCCGGTACTGAACCCCTGGCGTGTGCTTTGCGCTCAGGCTCACCGGGTCGCCATTCTGCGATTCGGGTTCCGCTGTCGCAGCCTGCTTCGACGGCTCCTGCCGGCTGCTGGGAGGCGAACTCTGACTCTGCACCGGTGCGAGCGTCGAGTTACGGTGGACCAGTCGCACGCTCAGGAACAGGCCGACTCCAATCGCAGCGGCGACGGCTGCGTACGCACCGATTTCAAACCAGCGGCTCAGGCGGAAGGCGAAGATCTCAGCAGGAACCGATTTCTGCGACGCTGGTTCGCTCTTCGCCAGGACCTGGGCGTCTCCAGCGTGCTTTTGCCGGAACGCTTGAAAGATGGCCTCCTCTACCTTCGGACCGGCCTGCACAGTCGCAGTTCGTGCCTGCAGCGCATGCAGCGATGCTGCCAAGGCACGCTGCTCGCGCGTCCATGCGCCGCAAACGGCGCACTGTTGCGCGTGTTCCAGGAGCTGCGGCTCCTGCGTATGGATGAACTCCAACAAGGGAAGAGCTTCGGTATTCTGCTTGAACTCACGGCATGTCATGGCATGCACCTCGCCGCAATGTTCGAGATCCCCGGCGCAACCGCCGCCGAGTGCTGCAACTTCTTGCTGAGCATCTCGTGGGCCCGATGCAGGCGCGACCGGATAGTCCCGATTGCGCAGCCTGCCGCGTGCGCCGCGTCTGCGTAACTCAGCTCCTGTAAATCGCACAACACAACCACCTCGCGATAATGTTCCGGCAGCGACAGCACCGCTTTCCATACCGCGGTCGATGTCTGTCGTCGCGCGATCCCTTCGCTCGGATCGCTCTCCACCATCAAGGATGCGGCCTCCTCTTCCAGCGGGCTCCCCAGTACGTGCTCGGGATAATTCCGCTCCAACGCGCGCCGGACGTAATTTCTGGCAACGCCGAACAGATACGCTGCCACCGTCCCTCGCTCCGCGTCGAAGCCCTGGCCGCGCTGTACGAGGAAGAGGAAGACTTCCTGCGTCACCTCTTCAGCGATGTGGGTCGAGCCGCTCATATGCAGCGCAAAGCGATAGATCGGTCCCTGCCGCCTGCGATACAGGGCAGCGAACGCTTCTTCGTCTCCGCTGAGAGCCTGCGCCAGCAGCTGCTCGTCGGTTCGATCGCTCAGCAACATTACCTCGGTGATCAGCCGGATCTCGTTTTCTGTCTTTATTTCAGCCGGCTGAAGTGTAAAGTTCCGTAAAGTTCGGACGGAACGGTCCCAGCGCGAAAAGCGCTTTGTGCTACTTATCGTAGACCTTCACCCGTTTTCTGACAGGCTGCCAAACAAAAAAGGCCCCAGGTTAGGAGGCCTTTTTATGATCGCAATGAAGGAGATCAATTGAACGACTGCGAGCCCGAGCCGTCATTGCGCTTCAGTGTTGGACGGTCGTCGGTCGGCTGGCTGCTGCCCGAGGAGGAGCCGTTGCTGTTGTTGTCGGGCGATGGATTGTCGGCGGTCGCGCGGCGCAACGTCGGACGGTCCGCCTTGTCTTTGTCGTTTTGCAGCTTGTGACGGTTCTCCAGCGACGCCAGGCGGGCTTTCACCTGATCGAACTCCGAGGTGTCCACGATGTACTCGGGCCGTGCCGGCAGGACGGTCTTCAGCTCCTTCTGCGCCGCATCCACGCGATCAGGCGTCATCGGATGCGAAGAGAAGGCCTTTGCCAGCGTGCCAGGCTTCTTCTTCTCCTGTGCCTCGATCTTCTCGAAGAAGGAGATGAATGATTGCGGGTCATATCCGGCCTTGTACATGTACTCCATGCCGAGGAAGTCGGCTTCGGATTCGAAGGTGCGCGAGAACTTCATGAAGGTCAGCGGCACGCCGAATCCGAGCGCCGCCTGCGACGCCTCATACACGCCCCAGCCGCCGGGCACGAAGATCAGCGGAATGCTGGCGAGGTTGACGATGTTGCTGCGCGTCTGCTCGCGTGCGACGTGGCAGGCAGCTACGTGGCCGATCTCATGCGCCATCACGCCGGCTAATTCAGCTTCATTGTCCGCGGCAAGGATCAATCCGGAGTTCACATAGAAGAAGCCGCCGGGAAGCGCGAAGGCGTTGATCTCGTCGGTATCAATCACCTTGATCGTGAATGGGACCTTCGCGTCGGAGTTACGAACCAGGTTCTGGCCGATGCGGTTCACATACTCGGTGATGGTCGGATCGTTGACCATCTTGGCTCCGTGCTCGACCTGCTGCGAGTACTGCTTGCCCATCGCGACCTGCTTGTCGAGCGAGTACCAGTTGCCCATGCCCTTGTTGCAGCCGACATTGCGGTTCCCGATGGCATCGATGTTGTCCATCGTGTTCTTAGGCGGAGCGTTCTTCTCCGGCTTGTCGGGCATGTACTGACCGGGGTTGTCGGAGGCGGAGCTCTGGCTGGTGGACGAAGCGTTCTGGGTGCTCTGGCCCTGTGAGGTCGATGGGGTGTTCTGGTCCGATGGCGAAGACGCGCTCTGGTTCTGGGCCATGCCCAGCGGCACCAACATCAGCGCAAGCGAGCCAACACTTAGGAAACGGTATGCGGAACGCATGGTGTACACCTTCTTAGCTCCACTGCGGGAGACACTGCGAGCGTGGAAGCCCCGGGTTTCCTGTATAAACCCTAATCGCTGCCACTTGTTGCCGCCAACCTCTATTCTCGTACGCAGAGCAGACAAAGTCCACTGCTGTCTGGACGCTCTTTCTAATCAGATGTGAGCATCCCATTAGGGTTTCCAAAGTATTTGGAGGTGAGTTTCATTTTCTTTGCCGGCTAAGGTATAGCGAAGGAGGCGCCGGTCACAATGTGACGGGGTTTAAGCATCTGAGAAGGCGACGTTTGCCTCCTCCTCAGCTTGGGAGTTGCAATTCTGGCGTGCCGCATCTTTTGACTCAGGGCGGCTGGAAGTATGATTCTAAGAAGGATAATGAACAGACACTGGAAAATCGTGAGCACGTCAGGGAGTCACCGGTTGTGACCAGTACGCTGAAAACCGAGGTGAACCTCACGCGCGACTCCCATCCGGACTACTCCGGCCGGATGCAGGCGATGCCGTCAACTAAGCCAGGCAAGATTCTGCTGGTGCGCTTCAGCGCGCTGGGCGATGTCATCCAAACGCTGCCGATCCTGACCATGCTGCGTGTCGGCTTTCCGGACGCGAAGATCGGCTGGGCCATCGACACGGAGCTGGCGCCGGCGATTGAAGGTCATCCTGCGCTCGATTATGTCCATCGCTGCTCGCGGCGGAGTTGGTCGAAGGCGATATCGAATCCGGTGAAGTGGGCGGCAGCCGCGCGTGAGTTTCGCGCGTTTGTTGACGAAGTACGATCGGTTCATTACGACGTTTCCATCGATGCGCAAGGGCTGTTCAAGACAGCACTCTTACCGTACCTCGCCGGCGTGAAACGCCGCATCGGTTTCCGCCACGGGCGCGAGTTCAGCAGCATGTTCTACACCGAACGGCATCTGCGCCGCGGACAGTACTTCGATCCCGCAATTTGCCACCTCGAGCACATGGCGTACCTGGCGCACAACATCGGCGCGGCTGATGTGCGCTACACGATTGAGCCGCCACGCGTACCTAATGCCGTGAGACAGCGGCTGAGCGAACTGCTGGATGGCGCGTTTTCCTCCAGCGCTCCGGTGGTAGCGATGGCTCCCGCTACGCAGTGGGTCAGCAAGCATTGGCCGGAGGAGTACTGGACGGCGCTTATCGCGCAGCTGCTGGCCGAAACTGACTTAAATCTAATCGTGCAGGGCGCGCCTTCGGATGCTGCCGTAGGAGAGCGCATTCTGCGCGGCTTTTCGGCGTCGCAGATTGCAGGCCGGGTGTGCAATCTCTTCGGTAAGCTGCCCATTCCCGAGATGTATGCCCTGTACGAGCGCGTGCAGGCTGCTGTCGGCTCCGACAGCGCGCCGTTGCACATCGCGGGCGCGATGCGCGTGCCGGTGCTGGTGGGAATTTACGGGCCGACCGGCTATCGCCGTACACCGCCGATCGGCAGCCCGCATATCAAGCTGTTTTCGACCGAGGGCGAACTGGCGTGCCAGCCGTGCCATAAACGGGTTTGTCCACTCGGCACGGATGAATGTATGAAGCGTGTGCGGCCGGAAGAAGTATTTCAGGCCCTGGTCGACGGTCTGACGGAAGCTGGGATTGTGTTTCAGAGCAAAGGCGCAACGGTGGTGCGATAGGAGTAGCGCCGATCTCCAGACCCGCGCTGCATTCCGTGTAGTGGAAACTGCGCACATGAGTGCGTCGAATGCGTAAGAGCGGGGACATGGACGTCCCCGCTAAGCCGGTCGGGGGACGGGCGCTACAGCTATGCTTAACCTTTCCAAGCTCGCGGCGGCGGAATTCCATTCCGAGCCATTCGAGTATTTGCTGGTCGACGACGTTCTTGAAGCGACCTGCAAGCCCGCGATCGTGCAGGATTTTCCGCGCATTGAGAAGACCGGCAGTTTCCCGCTCTCGCGCTTAGCCTACGGACCGGCATTCAAGGAGCTGACGGCTGAACTCCTCGGCCAGGATTTTGCCGCTGCTGTGGGCGCGAAGTTCTCCATGGATCTCAGCCAGTATCCGACGATGCTCACCGTGCGCGGGCGTTGTGATGGCGGCTCGGATGGTGGAATCCATACCGATTCGAAAGACAAGCTCATCACCGTGCTGCTGTATCTGAATCCTGATTGGGAGAACAGCGGAGGACGGCTGCGCCTGTTGCGCTCGAAGAATCTGGAAGACTACGTCGCGGAAGTTCCGCCGACCATGGGCAGCCTCATCATCTTCAAGCGCAGCGACAGCTCCTGGCATGGGCACAAGCCGTTCGAAGGCAAGCGCATGAGCCTGCAAATGAATTGGGTAAAGAGCGACAGCTATCTGCGCAAAGAGCGCTTCCGGCATGAGGTCAGTTCGTTTGTGAAGGGTCTGGTTGGGCGCAAGAGCTATGAAGGATGACGAGTCGGCTCGGTGAACGGCGCGCCCTGGCCAACAGATGGCCAGAACCCAGCACCCAGGGTCAAATTGATCGATCAGAACATCTCGCCGAGTGCCTTCGACTATACTTCTGCGCAATCCATGCCAAGCAAAACCGTCGGCCCGCCGCTCTCCGTCACGATCGTTGCGCAGAATGAAGAGCGAACCATCGCTCGCGTCCTCGCGGCCGTCAAAGACATCGCCGACGAAATCGTATTCCTTGACAGCGGTTCGACTGACCGCACCCCCGAGATCGCCAAGAGCTTCGGCGTGTGTTTCTATCATCAGGATTGGCTGGGCTACGCCGAGCAGAAAAACAAGGCGATCGATCTCGCATCCGGCGAATGGATTCTTAGCCTCGACGCTGACGAGGTGCTCACGCCAGCACTCGCAAACGAGATCCGCGAGTTGCTAGAACGCGGCGTGCCCGATGACATCGCCGGGTTCAAAATCCCACGCGTTCTATACATCGGCGATACACCTGTCCCCGGTGGCGGCTTCTATCCCGACGCCCAGCTGCGCCTGATTCGCAAAGGCAAAGGCCGCTTCCAGCCGCGCGTCGTTCACGAGTCGATCAAGCTCGGGGGTAAAGTGAAGCGGCTGAAGAATGACATGCTGCACTATGCCTACACGGACATCGCGCAGTTCGCCGAGACGATGGACCGTTACGCGCGCTTGAGCGCGCAGCATTATCTGGACTACGAGAACACGGCGTGGCGGAGAAGCCGGCTCAACGAAGTGCTGAATCCGATGTGGACATTCTTCTATCGGGAGATTGTGCGAGGCGGATTTCTACATGGGGCGCTGTGCTGGCGGCTGAACGTGATCTACGCCGGCTACGTGCGGAAGAAGGCCAGGTATTTTCGGGAATTAAGGAGCGCGAAAAAATTGTCGCGCTAGGCGTTTTAGGACGCGGCCAAGGCTGCTGACTCTCGCCTGGCTTGCTGCAGCAGGGCCAGGTCCGGATCCGCATCTTTCCACAACTCAAGGAAGTTTCGATACGACTGCTGTGCTGCGGCTTTGTCATCCATCATTGCCTGCGCGCGTGCCAGTTGCAACCGCGCCAGCGCCCCAAGAACGAAGTTCCCAGTCACACCGGGATGGTCCAGCATCTTCGTAAACTCGGCAGCAGCCGCCCGCGCCTGCCTGGCTTGCAGATAGGCCAATCCGCGCATGTACGCCGGATAGAGCGGGCCCAGCTCGAATGGCGGCTGCCAGCCAAGCTCGTAGTTCAATGTTCCTTGCAGGGCGCTGATGGCCTGTTCCGGCGCGTGCTGTCCCAGAGCAATGGCCGCAGCAATCGAAGGCAGCCAATAGTACTGGATAGTCGTGTCGAGTGGATATTCCTGATTCAGTCTATCGGCCAGCTTGCGAGCCTGGGCGGCATCACCGCTACGCGCCAGGGCCAGCGCGCTAAGCGTCTGCACATGCCTGCTCGGATTAAGCGAGAGCGCGTCGCTGACCTTCTTGCGCGCTTGTGACGCATTGCCCACCTCGGCTTCACGCAGCGCATCCAGCGCCTTCCACGACGCTGCTGATTCGTTCGATCCAGCCCGCTGCGCCGACTCAACCGCTCGGTTTGCGTAATCGCGGCCTTTGGCGATTCGTCCGTGGTAGGTCTCGGTATCGGCCTGAATAGATAACATGCGGTCTTCAATGCCCGCTTTACCGCTCGCTGTAGCGAGTTGCAGCTCCATGACCGTCTGGTTTCCTTGCAGGAACGCGAGCAGATATCTGCTTTCAATCAGGGAGGGGTCATCGAGGTCCTGTGGCTGCGCTCGATCGTAGATTGCCTGCGCCTCAGCCAGCCGGCCCTGCACAACATACACGAGCAGCAGATTAGAGTTCACGTAGGGGCCGGCACCGGGTGCGAGGCGAGACTCCTGTTCCATCGCCATGGCGGCTTCGTCGTATTTTCCTAAACGCACATCGTAGAATCCCAACGCGGCATACGGTTGGTAGCTATTTGGGTAGCTCTGGATCCATCCCTTATAGGTTTCAACCGTCTTCTGCAGCTCGCCTGAGACCAGGCCGTAGTATGCCCCGTCGATCTCCATCTGCTCCCGATCGCTCACCCGGTCGCGCAATTCATAAGCCTTCTTGATATTGCGAACCGCCGCATCGTGCTGTTCAAGGTTGAAGTAGGCCGCGCCGAGGACAGAGTATGCGCGGGCGAAAGTCGGATCCAGTTCCACGGCCCTTTCAAGGTAGGGAATGGCGATGCTCTCGCGAGGACGGAGTTGCACGCCTCGCGTAAAGGCCTGCAAGGCTTCCAGCGATGAGGTCGTCGCTTCTTCCAACGGCTTATTGAATTTCGCAACCGAGGCCAGCGACTCACCCAACTTACCGCGCAACTCGTTGCCGACCTGGTTGACCGCCTTCAACACGTCATCCTGGTTCTCGGCCTCGGCTTCGGCGCTTGCCAGGGTGTTGCCTATCTGACAATCGATGGCCTTGAGCCCGATCAGATAGTGTTTGCCCACGGCGGCAATCGATCCCTGCAGAAGCGCCTGCGTACCGGTACGCAGACAAACTTCGCGCGCGACCTCCGGCGTCAGGCGCTGGTTCGCCGGACGATTCATCAGGCTCAAGGTTTCTTTCACCTTGGTGTCGGACAAGACGTTCAGGAATGGCGACTGTTCCAGCTGAATTCCCAGCGCCGTTTTCAAAGCATCATCGAACACCGTATCGCCGGTGGAATTGATGAAGTCGGCGAGCATGATGGTGTCTTTACTGGTAAGAGGCTTGGGGTGGCGCGATTGCCAATACCACAGGCCAGAGCCCGCCATCACGAGAAGAAGTACAGCGGTAGTTGCCCAGGCGAGCCATTGTCGCGAGGTCGCTGCCCGGCTGTCCGCTTTAGCGGACGCGGGAGAGGCGGCAACTTTCCTGGTAGCCGCAGCATTGTCGAGGATGGCGTTTCGGCCCAGCAGTCCACGGCTCAATTCGCGGCGCAGGCGCTTGAGATCGCTTCCTATCTCCGAGGCGTGCTGGTAACGCTGTTGACGGTCCTTCTGGAGGCATTTACTGATGACGCCTTCCATCTGCGGCCAGATCGCGGCATTGAGTTGGCGCACCGGCGTGGGGTTGTCGTACAGAATCGCATTGCGAAGGCCCTCGCGAGTGGTTCCGTTGAACGCCCTTCGTCCGGTGACCATCTCATACAACACCAGGCCGAAGCAGAACAGGTCGGTGCGCGAATCGAGCTTATTGCCCTGCAATTGCTCCGGCGACATGTAGCCGGCCGTTCCAATCGACGCTCCGGCCCGGGTGAGGTTCGCATCCAGATCGGCGCGGGTGGGCTCAGCCGGCTCCGTGGCCGCGACGGGAACGCCTTCGCCAGCGGTTTCGCGCTTCTCGGTGATCAGCTTCGCCAGTCCGAAATCGAGGATCTTCACCTGTCCTTCGCGGGTAACGAAGATATTTGCCGGCTTGATGTCGCGATGCACGATCCCCTTCTGATGGGCTGCATCGAGTCCCTCGCTGATTTGAATGCCAAGTGCGAGCACCTTCTCCTGCGTAAGGAGCGATTTGGACGAGCGCTCCAGCGGCGAGCCGATGGCAGCCAGCGAGATCAGGTTTCGCAGGGTCTGACCTTCCAGATACTCCAAAACGAGGAAAGGACGCCCTTCATGCTCTTCGATTTCGTGAATGGTGCAGATGTTGGGATGATTTAACGCCGAAGCCGTGCGCGCCTCGCGCTCGAAGCGTGCCAGCGCGATGGGATCACTGCTCAACTCTTCCGGGATGAACTTCAAGGCTACGGCGCGGCCGAGTTTGAGGTCCTCGGCGCGATAAACCACTCCCATGCCACCGCCGCCAATGATGTTCAGCACACGATAGTGGGAGACGACTCGACCGACCAGGACTCCCGATTCCAGTTGCGGCCTCGCCGCCACAGGGGCATCGCCCGTCGCGATTCCGGTTGTGGGATCGGAGGCGGCGCTGCTGGGGGCTGAAGGCCACTCGACAGGGGCAATCAGCCGGTATCCCCGCCGTGCCACGGTTTCCACGTAGCGGGGCTTGTCCGCCGAATCCTTCAGGGCAATGCGGAGTTTCTTGATGGCGGTGTTGATACCGTGATCGAACTCGACCACGGTGTCGTTGGGCCAAAGCTTGTTCTGGATTTCTTCGCGGCTGACGACCCTGCCTGCTCGCTCGATTAGCATGAGCAGGACCTGGAAAGGTTGTTCCTGCAGACGAACCTTCTGGCCATCCTGGTACAGCTCGCCCGCCTTCAGATCGAGGTCGAACGTACCAATCCGGACGCGCGCTCGGAGGCTATCTTTCAGTTGGCCTTCCAAGGGGGCACCTTTCCAGGAGCGTTTGACTCTGAGAGCGTTTGCGCGAAGTGTAACACCACGAGGGTGACACTTCCAATAGCGTGCGAAGCAGAGTTTTTCCGCCAAGTAACCCCATCAGATCGACGAACGTCCAGTTTGTAATTTCATGTATGGCCTGCCGCTGCAATCACTTAGCAGGACTTTAGGGGAACATAGCCAATCCACCTCGGATGCATTGTCCCGCGTGTACTCCGCACCCATACTCCAGCGCAGTTTCAAGGGATTTGGGACCGGTCCCCGGGATCGGCAGTAGTGGTCTCACGACAGCAGTAGGCGGGGCGCACGGAGGACCGCCATAACCCCTGACCAAAAGGAGGTCACAATGAAGTCAGTTATGAAGTCGGCGGCGCTCTGCCTGCTCGCTACCATGGTGGTGATTGCGGGCCAGGCCACAGCAATGGCTGGAACTACCGTTGTCTACAACAACGGCTTGCCCGACGGCAATGACGCCTGGACAATCGACTTTGGATACACGGTCGCAGACTCGTTTACGTTATCGGGTCCTGCGAACGTGGACCACGTCGATGTCTGGGTGGTCATGTTCCCGGGCGACACATTGAACAAAGTCGAATGGACCATCTTCACTCTTGGCCCCACCTTCAACCGAGTGTGGGGGAGCGGGACCGCGGCGGCAACCTACGAAGGTGGAGACTGCTCGACCACCGGATGCAAGCAGGGATTTTCGTTTCCCGGTATCGCATTGCCCGCAGGGACGTATTACCTGAAGCTGTCAAATGCGCAAGCGAGCAACGGCGACCCGGTCTACTGGTGCGAAAGCGGCGGTTCGTCGCTGGCGTTCGAAAACGCGGTCGGGACGATTCCCTCCGAGGCTTTCGACGTGGTTGACCCGCCGGCCGGCCCTTCCGCACCTCAGCCTTCGAGCTCCGGCCCCGGAACTGTAATGCTCGGAACCGGCGCTTTGGGGTTGGCCGGCATGCTGGCCCGCAAGCTGATTAGCCTGTAGGCGATATGGCTACAACCTGAGCAAGGACGGCCGCTCGAAGAAGCGGCCGTTTTCTTGCCGACATGCTCCACGCTGCTGTGAGCTAACAACTTACATTTCTGTGTGTTACCCGATCACTGGCAAGTCACTCGCAATACACTGGCAAAGCATTGTGATTCGGTGAGGTCTGTCGCAAACTCCGCAGCATAGTTCAGCAGGAGAGCAAGCGATGAACGACCTACGTTCAGCAGGAGAGCAAGCGATGAACGACCTACAAGAGCTTTACGACGCCACGCAGTTGTTGTTTCGCGCCTTTAACTATCTGCAGCCGCGCATGATGGGTGGAAACCTGGCGCCGCCGCAGCCGATGAATGCTGAGGCACTGGCCGGCTGCATCCTGCACGGGTGCATGTCGCGCCTGGTCCGTGAAATACAAGTGCAGCGCGAGCGGCTGCTGGATCCCATGCTGGCTAAGACGAGCTGGATCACCGATCAGCTGGCAGGATGAGGGGGTATGGCCGGCGTGCTTCAGTAAGCGCCGTGGCCGAAGTGAGGTGAAGTCATGAGTCGCCAGGAAGGATTACCGGAGCCGAGAATCTATCGCCCGTTCCTGAAGCTGATACTGATGATGAGAGAACGCCGGCTTGCAGCAATCGTGGGGCGCCTGGGCGCTGACTGTGAAGCAGGCAACGAGGATCCGACTGCGTCAGGCATCGCGATGCCCCGGGGAGAGACAGCTTTGGGGCCGTTGCTGACCATGATTCTGGAGGTAAGCGGCATGATCGAGCGTGAGCGCAGATCTGCGCGACAAGAGACGACGGAGAAGACGAGCTGCACGCGTAACAGGGAACTTCAGCCCGTGGCGATTGGAGCGCGTTTGTGCTGCCGCGTCCCGCACTGAGGCGACGCTCGCCGCCGTAATTTTTCGGGATTAGCAGCCGCCCGCCCGGGCGGCTGTTCCCGTGTTGCCGCGAAGCTGAGCGCACAACAATATCGTTCTTAGGATCTTCCCCGCAGCAGCCAAGCCAAGCCCAACAACCCAGAGCCAAACATCATGAACGTACCGGGTTCGGGTGTTGTAGTACCGCTTTGCCCGCCAAACACCGTGAACGATTCCGAAGGGATCGATCCCACGGTGTTCTCCGAAGCGGACGCCGCGCCGGAGTTCTCGTCCCAGTAAGCGGGATCGCCCGTGGTACTGGCGTTTTGGATGTTGATCCAGTAGGTTCCGGCATTCAGCTCGGGTCCATTGAACGTGGTGGTCTCGTTGCAGACGTTGTATCCGAAAGCATTTAAGGTACAGCTGCCCTGCGTGAAGTCGACGATCTGGTCAAAGTAGCTTGTACCGCCGGCTTCGCCAGTGGTGATAGACAGTTCCGCCGTGCCGAGCAGGCTGCCGGGTGTCAACCAGTCCGCCATGGTGAAGCCGGTGATTTCGGTGTTATTGTTTGCCACCTGGAACGTGTCACTGACGATGAACGTGCCAAAGCTGATGGTCCAGGCGTCGGTGTTGCCGTCGATGGGGCCATTGCTGTAGATGGTTTGCGCTCTGCATGGAAACGTCACGATGGCTACGAACAGCATGAAAAGAAAGAGGGCCCCGATGTGTCTGCTCATCGTCCACCCCACGGATACAGGGCTAACATGATAGTTCCGTTGTCAACGTCCGCCGCCGTCAAACCTTGTACGATGCCGGCGGTCAGAGGGGTGGGATTCAGCATGTTAAACTTTCTATAGACCTCCTTATGGCTCAAATTCAGCGCAGGAAGAGTTATCAGGCCACAGTTGGCGGCGTGCGCGTCGGCGGAGATGCACCAGTTGTGGTGCAGTCCATGACGAACACCGACACCGCCGACATCGACGGCACTATCCGCCAATGCATGGCGCTGGCTCGCGCCGGCTCCGAGATCGTGCGCGTCACCGTCAACAACGACGCAGCCGCGAAAGCTGTGCCGTACATTGTTGACGGCCTGGAGAAGCTTGGCACGCCGGTGCCGATCATCGGCGACTTCCACTACAACGGGCACATTCTGCTGAAGAAGTATCCCGACTGCGCGCGTGGGCTAGCCAAGTACCGCATTAATCCCGGCAATGTTTCTATTGGGAAGAAAGACGACAACAACTTCCTGGCGATGATCGACGTGGCCATTGAGAATGACAAGCCGGTGCGCATCGGTGTCAACTGGGGCTCACTCGACCAGGCGCTGCTGACGCGGTTAATGGACGAAAATTCCAGACTCCACGAACCCAAAGACGCGCGCGACGTCACTATGGAAGCGATGGTGCAGAGCGCGTTGCGCTCGGCTGAGATCGCGGTCGCTCATGGCATGCGGCGTGAGCAGATCATCCTCAGCGCCAAGGTCAGCGGCGTGCAGGACCTGATTGACGTCTACCGCGAACTGGCGCAGCGTTGCGAATATCCGCTGCACCTCGGCTTGACGGAAGCCGGCATGGGCGCGAAGGGAATCGTCAGCTCGACCGCCGCGCTCGGCGTGCTCATGCAGGAAGGCATCGGCGATACCATCCGTGTCTCGCTTACTCCTGCGCCGAACGGCGATCGCACCGAAGAGGTTACAGTCGCGCAGCAGATTCTGCAATCAATGGGCATTCGCAGCTTCACCCCGCAAGTGACAGCCTGCCCCGGTTGCGGCCGCACCACAAGCACCTTCTTTCAGGAGATGGCAGAGCAAATCCAGAGCTATCTGCGCGAGCAGATGCCACAGTGGAAGTCGCGCTACGCCGGCGTGGAAGAGATGAAGGTCGCAGTGATGGGCTGCGTCGTCAACGGCCCGGGCGAATCGAAGCACTCCAACCTCGGCATCTCGCTGCCGGGAACCTTCGAAGAGCCCAAGGCGCCGGTGTACGTCGATGGCCGCCTGATGACTACGCTCAAAGGCGATCATATCGTCGCCGAGTTCATCAAGATCCTCAACGACTACATCGAGTCGCACTACGCGGAGAAGCAATTAGCAATTAGCAGCTAGAGATTAGCAATTAGAAGCCATCTCATGCAGGGGTAATGAAAGGCTTCAGCCGTGCCACACAGGGCCGCTGAGGATGTGGGCTTCACTCTTCCTTATCCCCACAATTCTGCGATTCGCCGCGACACCGTGCCCCGGGCCTCTCGTTTATCAAATCCGCATCTAAGCCGCTATGGAATCGTATGCGGATCTACGAGAGAAGTTCGAGCGGAATAAAGAAGATTTCATCCTGATCGAGATCGAGAGCGGCATAACGTTCGCGAAGCTGGCGCTCGACGCTCGCGACACCGAGAAGCTGAGCCGAAATCGTAAGAACGCCCGCAGAGCTTATGACACTGCTCTAGGCTTTCTTCAAGAAGGCGCCATCAAGGACGAAGCCGTGAAGCAGAAGATTTTCGTAGCCCTTGCCGCTCTCAGGCAAAACCTGCTGCAATTGGGCGAGAAGGTTTCCGAGTGAACTTGCTAGTTCCCAGTTTCAAAGGTGATTCTCAATATCCTTCCTTTCGTTCCCACTAGCCATCCTGCTCGCGGATTGGCGAAGGCCACGCCCCAGTAGCCACTCACGTCCGGGAATTTGTACCACGTCGTTCCTTCGTCGGGGGACCAGGCAGTTCCGCCGTCATTGGCTGTGATGACAACGGTACGAGTGTGCGTTTGGCCGTTCAGGTTATGGGATGCGGCGCCGGTCGCGTAACTGAGTCCGTAAATCGCGCCGGTCACTGGCGGGTGAGTGGTTAGCGACCATGTTTTGCCGCCATCGCGCGAGACGGCCGTAGCCGCGTGATCAGGGTTCTTAGGATTCAAGTCGCCGCCGCCAACCATGCCATTCTGCGCATCGCGAAACGCGAGAGTGAAAGCTCCTGCTCCCGACGTGCTCAGCAGGGAAGTGTTGTATGCGACCCACGTATCCCCTCCATTACTCGTTGTGAGAATCCGCGCCGTCGGTCCGTTGCCGGTGGCAATCCACCCGTTGTGCTCACCCTGGGTTGCGGCACAGGTGCCGCTCGAGGCGAATGAGCCTTCTCCTTGAAGGGCAGCCGGCATGTTCTCGTTGATGCTTCGCCAGGCCTTGCCATCGATGGTCCGCAGATTGGGAAAGACGCCGTTAACTGAATCGCTGACCGCAATGCCGCGCTGCGGCGTCCAAAACGCGAAGCAGTCGTAAAATGCTCCGGCCAGCTTGTTCTTAAACTGCATCGTCCAGTTCGCGCCGCCGTCTTCGGTTTTGTAGATGCGGAAGTCGCCCGCGTCCTTGCCTACGGAAAGCAGGTACGCGATCTTGTCGCTTACGCCTTGCACGTCGCGGAACTCGAGGGCCTCGGCGCCCTTCACCACGCCGGCTTTCCACGTCTGTCCGCCGTCGGTGGTGAGGGTGAACGTCCCGTTGCGTCCCGATGCCCAGACGACGCGGTCGTTTACCGGGCTGACGGCAATGAGGTTATTCGTAGTACCGCTACTCTGGGGAATCAGCGCCGGCGGGCGAGGCGGCGAGGGCTGTTGCGCGACCATAGCGGCACCACAGATTGCAAACAGCGCAATACGGAAAAGCATGCGCTCCAACATTAACCCACTCATTCGAAAAGATCGAATGAGTGGGGCACCCCGCACTCAGACGCTCTGTCGAAACTTCGCAGCTCGAGGCAAAATTATTTTGCAAGTTCGCCTGGCATTGGCGTTCAATAGTCGCAGGCTGCCAACGCGGGGTTCTGTTCGCGTTTCCAATATTGGTTAGCCGGCGATCCGGGCGGTTGTGGAGGAAGTTCATGCGCGGCAATTCCCTTTTTCGTTTCGCTCTCGTGTTGATTGTGTTGGCGGGCTTCTCCGCACTGTGTTTCGCGCAAGCCGCTGAAGAAGGAGCCATCACCAACGCCGATATCGTCAAGATGATTCGTGCCGGCCTGCCGGAGAGCGTGATCGTGCGCGAGATCCGCATGTCGCGCGCGCCGCTGGCCGCGACTCCCGCCGCAATGATTCATTTGAAGAAGTCAGGCGCGTCGGAAGCGATCATGAATGCGGTGCTCGACAGCCAGGCCGGGCCGCCGGTCCCGGAGGCGTACGCGACGAGCTCCATCTACGGAGAGCATCGCGCGCACCTGCCGTCGTTTGAAGCCGACCTGCGAGTGAAGCCGAATAAGCACGAGCGTGTCTCGGTTGGGCAGAACCACATCTCGGTGCAGCAGTCGGGCGAGCCTTTGTTCAGTCTGACGTGGAAAGATACCACTCCGAAACAATGACGCGGCGTAGTTTCACACGCAAGCGGTTTACATCGCGGCATTAGCGATCAAGCCCTTGCCAGCGGTCGAAGATCTGCGCGCCGAAGTTCGCCAGCATCGCGGTTGCTTCCGCCCCGGGATCGCCGTAGACCTCGAAGCGATCGACGCCCGCGAACTCCAACGCCCGCGGGACAAGCTGCTGCACGACGGCGCCCTTGAAGTGCGTGAGTAAAGCGTTCGCGTCGGCGTACGTCTCAAGGAGGCGGCAAAGCTTGCGATCGCGGCTCAGATGCCATTCATAACCGAGCGTGCCGGGTTCCTTCTCAGTGCCCGCGGTCATCTCTTGCGCGATGCTTGCGAAGTCAGAGAACTTGCCATCGTGAACTGTGAGTTCGACCAGAACGTAGACTCGTTGCGCTGGCATGGCGACTCCTTTCGTTGATCTCACCAAAAGCAACGGATGCGAGATGTGGACGCCCAGGGTATCGGTACAAAATACTGTCGCCGCTCTCCTGGCCCACACATCGCCGATGCAACACTGATGCTAGCGACCTCAGGCCGTCAATAGCCAGCCAACCCGTATCACTTCGACGGAAAGAGGAACTTCAGCATCGGGCCGACACGCGCGGCCCAGGCGGTCTCATTGTGCCCGGCGCCTTCCACTTCGAGATATCGCAGGTCCTTGCCTTCCACCCATCCCTTCTTTACCAGGGCCACGTTGAGTGCGCGAGCATCGGGAAGGGCCCGGTCGCCTTCTTTGGTCCCGATGTCCAGCCAGATGTTCAGATTCGGCTTGCGTGGGATCTTGGAAACGGTCTTCAGGATCGCGCGATTGCGCCACCACACCGAGGGCGACATCACCGCCAGCTTGCTGAAGAGCCAGGTGTAGCGCAGTCCCAGATAAAGTGTCACCAGCCCTCCGAGCGAGGAGCCGCCCAGTCCGCAATTCGCCTCGCCCGGCAGTGTGCGATAGCTGTGATCGACGAAGGGCTTTAGCTCTTCGACCAGCATCTGCCCGTAGGTGTCAGCTTGTCCGCCGCCCAGACGCTTGTCCTCCACCGGCGTGTATTCGTCGATGCGATGCTTGCCAGTGTTGTAGATGCCGACGATGATCAACGGCTCGATCTCGCCGGCGACGGTCAACGCGTCGGCGGTCTCGCCCATCCGCCAGCAATTGCCCTTCACGAAGGAGGTCTCTGGATCAAACAGGTTCTGCCCGTCCTGCATGTAGAGAACGGGGAATCGGCGGTCGGGCTGCTCGTCATACATCGGCGGCAGGTAGACGATGAAGTCGTGGGTGGCGTCCTCGACCTTCGATGGAAACTGCTGGTGCAGGCGCAGACGGGACTTCAGATCGCCTGCCACGGCGGCAGACGCTGGGCTCATCGACGGAGTAGACATGGTTGTGGCGCGGTTATCCTTTTTCGAAGTGGATTTGGATTTTGAAGGGCTCGGAATTGGATACGTCTCCTGCGTTCTGTGTTACTTGGATCGGCTGTTCTTGCTTTCCGCGTATTTCCTGAAGGCGTCGATTGCCGCCTGAGTGTACTGCCCCACCTCAATGATGTAGCCGTCGGGATCGCGCATATAACACCGGGTCTCGCGGCCGTGATTGTCGAGCGGCTCGGTCAGAAACACGGCGCCCTTCGCCTTCCACTGCTCATAGCAAGTGCGGATGTCGGCGACACGCAAGTTGAGAAAGCTGTTGAAGGTATTGAGATCGCGTGGAGGCTCGAGGAAGACCTCAGGCTTGTCCGGCGTCGGGCCGCCGCCCGAGTTCAGAATGATCCAGGAATTGGCGAGCTTGATGTAACAGGGATTTTCTTCTCTAACCACCATGCCGCCGAGGACTCCGGCATAAAACTCTTTGGACCTGCCCTGGTCCTTCACAGTGAGGAAGTGAGTGACGTAGAAACCCTGGTCTGCGATGGGAGCGTCGGGCAGGTTCATCGGATCGGTTGCCATCCTGTAGAATTGTGGCTCCTGGACAGTTTCATTCCGCCTGAATGAAGCCGCTCTAGAGTACCAGACACCTGTGTGAGCTCCATAAAATCTCTCTTCCCGAGGCATACATAAAGTGAATCGTGAATTCCACCGTTGGTGGTCGAAGGACCTCAACCGCGACATGGACTTGCTGGTCTTCGGGCATGACGGCCCGAAGGTCCTCGTCTTTCCCACATCGCAAGGGCGCTTCTACGAATACGAAGACAACAAGATGGTCGCCGCGCTGGCCGATCGCCTGGACAACGGCTGGCTGCAGATCTACTGCGTTGATAGCGTCGACGGCGAGAGCTGGTATAACAAGTGGGCGCATCCCTACTGGCGCGTGCAGCGGCACCTCGCATACGAGCACTACATCCTGAACGACGTGCTGCCGCTGATGTGGAACAGAAACTGGAATCCGCGGACGATCGTTACCGGGTGCAGCTTTGGGGCATATCACGCGCTGAACTTCGCTATGCGGCATCCCGACAAAGTTACCGACTGCGTCTGCATGGGCGGGGCGTACGACATCAAGAAGTTTGTCGACGGCTGGTACAGCGAAGACGTCTACTTCAACAATCCTCCCGACTATCTTGCCAACTGCACCGATGGTTGGCGGTACAACCACATTCGCACCGTGCTCTCGACGGGCGAGTGGGACATGTGCTGGAACGATAACGAGCGCATGGCCGGCATCATGCGCGGGCGCGGGATCCGCCATGAACTGTACGTGTGGGGCGATCGCAGTTATCACGATTGGCCATGGTGGCGGCCGATGGCGCGGGCGTATCTGGGGTAGAGGTCTTCAGTCACGGACGCTAGAGACTAGAGAGGCTGGGTCGCGAGCAATCACCGCTGCCGCGGTCCGTGTCCCTGCCGGGACAACCGTAATTCTTTGGACGCGTACCCCAGGACTGCGTCCTGGGCTACGCTGAGTCGTCCCGCGTGCGCGGGACGAGTGCAATGTGCGGCACTCGCCTTGGCGGCCGCGAACGCGTCGATCAGGCAACGCATCCCTGAAGCGGTACTCCATCCAGTTTTGCTATCGCACGGATGCCTGGGTGTCTTCCATCGTGCCGGGCTGGGCGTTGGGATTCATGGGGCGCAGGATCAGCAGCTTCGACTTGCCTTCGCGGCCACCGGGTACGAGTACGAGACGCTTTGCCGGGTCATACGCGACGGTGTGCCCTTTCACTTGCATGGGGATAGTGTCGGTTGCCGCGAGCCGGCCCTTCGCGGACATTACCAGCAACGAGCCCTCGCTGGCGGCATACAGGGTGCGCGAGTCGGAATCAAGCCACAAAGTATCAACGCCTGCGGGAGCCGTCACCCGATCGATCTCGGCGCCTGTGTCAGGGCTGATCGCCAGCACCGCCGAACGCACTGCCACATACAGTTCGTGGCTCTGCGGATCGTAAATCAGACTGGTGGGTTGCGAGCCATTCAGCGGTAAGCGCCTCGCGATCTTCAGCTGCGGATCGAGCACCGCGATCTGGTGCTGGTCCTGCTCGGTGACAAACAGCAGCTTGCCCTCGTTGTCGAAGGCTAGACTGCGGGGCGTACCTTGAATATCGACCTGGACAACATTCTGTTTCGTATGCAAGTCGAGCCGTGACACAGTACCGTTCTCCGCATCGGCCCAGTAAAGATTGTCAGGAGCATCGAGCAGCAAAGCGTCGGGAGAATCGGGCAGCGCGATCGAGTCGACGACCTTCCAGCCATTCGTGGTAATCACCGCAATGGAGTTGCTGCCGTGATCGGCAACGTAAACCTTGCCGCCCTGCTCATCGACGGCGATGGAGCGCGGCGCTTGCAATCCGGTGATTTGCGCGATGACGCGACGCTTTGTGGGATCGAAAACGTCGACCGCGGAAGCGCCCGGGTGAGTGAGCAGAAGCATGCCATTGGCGAAGGCAGATTCCCCGAATCCCGGCGAGCCGGGCAGGTTGACGATGCCAATCTGACGAAGGTCCGAGGCGACTAGAAGGCAGCCGCCAAGCAACATCAGGAAGCTGAGGAATCGGGCAAGACGCATGTCGGTGTGCCGAAGGTGAGATGCGGGACGGAGATGGTAGGGCTGCCTGCAGGCCTGGCCAGACTAGGGCCCGAAAAGGCAAAGGCGCGGTTTCCCGCGCCTCGACTGCTTGAAATTTTCCAGTGCTACTGGTTGTCCGATGCGCCGCCCGGCTGAGTTGCGCTGTCGACGCCCAGCTCATGTGGCGACGGGATGTTCGCCGTCTCCGGGTTGAGCAGGCCGCTGTGGTCGGGCCCAAGGCCCAGCTTGATCAGGGCGCGGGAGTCGGGGGTGATCTTCGTCTGCCAGCCGTTGTCCGCCTGATAGCGGAGCATGGCTTCCTTCGACGCCTGGTCCCAGACGCCCGTGGGCTGACCGCTGAGGTAATGCTCGCGGATCAGCGCGTTCTGGATGGCGATCGTCCTTTGTTCGTCGATGCTGCGCTGTCCGCGGGAGTGGGCCGTTTTCTTAGCACGCTTGGAGGAATGATGGCTGGCCGAACTATGATGCGTGCTGGAAGCTTTGGCGTGCTTGGTTTTGGATTGGGTTGTCGTGCTTGCCGAGCTCCATCCGGCAAAGGCCAACAACAGCAGAGCAATGCTGGCACTTTGGAGTGTAGTTTTCCTGATAGGCAACGACCACCTCTCTGCTAGAAATTCATAGAGTTGCAAATAAGCGCCCATTGTAAATAAGGCTCCGCCAATTTGGGAACAACAAAAGGTACCCCGGTGCCCAGAATGGAACCCCGCTTCCCAGAATGGGATAAACCCCGCGGGAATGGTGTCTTCTGATGCCGGATGCCGCTGGCGGGATTGCTGGCGCGTCGCGGCGGCGATGAATTGGGGGCCTGGAGGCCCCCAATTCGGCCGATCTGGAGATCGGCGCTACCGGCTACGGCAGGGTGCCTCCCATGAACACGGTGGAGTTGTCGCGCGTGCCGCGCGGCCGCACCAGGAAGACCACGTCCTGACCGCTCTTGGTCTGCGTCTCGATGCGGTGGAAGTCGTCCTCGTTATTGACCGGCTGCTTGTTGATCTCAAGGATGACATCGCCGCGGCTCAGACCGGCCGTATCGCCGAAGCCGTCGGGCTTCACGTCCTGCACGATCACGCCCTTGCTGTTCGGCAACTGATAACGGTTTGCCATGTCCGGCGTGATGTTGTGCACGGTAACACCGAACTTGCTCTCCTGTGGCTGGCCTTCCTCGCCCTGCTGCTCCTCGCCACTGAGGCGGCTGGCGAACAGCTTGGAGCGGTCGGCAATCGTGACCTCGGCTGTCTGCTCCTTGCCGTTGCGAATGTAGCCGATCTTGGCGTTTGCACCCGGCTTCAGGGCGGAGATGTCGGCCACCAGTTCGTCACCATTCTTCACCGGCTTTCCGTTAACCGAGACGATCGTGTCGCCGGTCTTGAGTCCGGCCTTCTCGGCGGGACCATTCGGAGTGATGCTGGCGATGGTGACGCCGCTGTTGACGCCATAGACGCGTGCGACCGCTGGATTCGGGACGGCATTGAATTGCACGCCGATGGAACCGCGCGAGACCTTATGCTCGGGTCCGATCAGCTGGTTATAGACGTTGACGACGGTATTGGACGGCATCGCAAAGCCGACACCCTGGTAGCCGCCGCCGCTGGTGTAAATGGCGGTATTGATGCCGATGACTTCGCCGTTCATGTTGACCAGCGGGCCGCCGGAATTACCGGGGTTGATGGCGGCGTCGGTTTGAATGAACGATTCGAATTGACGATTCGGGACGATATTGCGGCCGATCGCGGAAACGATGCCGGCGGTCACCGTTTCATTCAGGCCGAAGGGGCTGCCGATAGCCAGCACCCAGTCGCCTACATTCATGCTGTCGGAGTTGCCGAGCTTGGCCGCGGGCAGCGGTTTCTTGGCGTCAATTTTGATTACCGCCAGATCGGTTTCGGCATCGGTGCCGACCACGGTGGCCGTATAGGTTACAGTCTCCGGATCGCCCATCAGGTTGACGCGGATCTTGTCAGCTTTGTCGACGACGTGATTATTGGTGAGGATGTAGCCCTTTGGGTCGACGATCACCCCGGAGCCCAGCGAGCGCTCGCGCAGGTCGGGAGTGTTGAACTGCCCACCCCCGCCGCCCTGGCCGCCCTGACCCGGCTGGCCACCGAAGAAGCGGTTGAAGAAGTCCTGGAACGGGTTGTCTTCATCACCGCCACCGGGGGGGCCTTCATCCTGGCCCGGAGGAGTCATGCGGCGGTGCGGATTTCGCATCGTGGTCTCGGTATTGATATTGACAACCGACGGCTCAAGCTCGCGTGCGATGCTGGAAAACTGGTTCGACATCTGCACCGGCGAAGGGACTTTCAGCGGCGTAGCGTCGCTGGAGGAATTCTGCTCTTTGCCCTTTACCGCTCCCGAGACGAGCGTGCCAATCAGAATGCCTAGCGAGAGTGTCGCCAGGATAACCACGGTTGAGGCAAAGCGATTGGCCCTGAACCTTTGCCTGAAACCTGAAACTTGCGAATCCATTCACTGTCCTCCGGCTGACAAAGCCCAAACAGAAATTATACAGTCGCCGCTTTTCACTGTGATGTGAGGGGAATCACTACCGGTTCTCAAGCGTTAGACGACCGGGCGACACGATTGGTCACCAACATGCACAGGTGTGATGCGCGCGCTCGATGCCTCGTTGCGGCTTCCTGCCGCCTTTCGCTGCTGATCTCACCTTCACGACAACTTGTCATCCCGAGCCAGCGAGCTCCCACAGATTTGTCATCCCGAGCCCAGCGAGGGATCTGCGGCTTCTCCGCGGCAGCAGGATCGCCTTACCCCATTGTCATTTACCTTCTTCGTAGACGGTTTTCCCCCCGACCACCGTGCGCACCACCTGCGTCTTCAGAATCTCCGCCGGCGCGACCTTCGTCAGATCGCGATCCAACACTACGAAATCCGCCAACATTCCCGGCGCGAGCGTGCCTTTGTCTCTCTCGGCGAATTGCGCGTAAGCAGCGCCAGTCGTGTATGCGGCGAGCGCCTGCTCGATGCACAGCTTCTGCTCGGGATAGAATTCCTTCGTCCCGGCTTCGTTCTTGCGCGTGACTGCGGCGTAAATTCCACGGAATGGATTCATCGGCTCGACGGGAAAATCGGTGCCGAACGCAAGTGGCACACCTGCGTCTAGAAATGACTTCCATGGATACGACGTTTTCGCGCGCTCGGGGCCGATGCGCTCCACCACCCAGTTCATGTCAGTAAGCAGATGGCACGGCTGTACCGACGCGATCACGCCAAGCCGCTTGAACTGCGCAATCTGATTGGGCGCGATGACCTGCGCGTGCTCGATGCGGAAGCGAAAATCGCGGGTGCGATTGTTCTGACGGGCATCGCGCTTGGCTTCAGCGAAGGCGTCGAGTGCCATCTGCGCTGCGCGATCGCCGATGGCATGGAAACCCAGCTGAAATCCCGCCGCCGAGCGCTCCGCGGTCATGCGGTTCAGCGTCGGCTGATCGTATTGCGGTATGCCGGAGTTGCCGGGATCATCGGAGTACGGCGCGAACAGCGACGCGGTGCGCGAGCCGAGCGAGCCGTCCATGAAGGCCTTGAGCATCGCCGTGTGCAGCATCAGGTCTTCGGCGGCATGCTCGGCGCGATGCTTCTGCAGCAGATCGAGCGGCTGGTTGAACATGATCCACTCGCTGATGCGCACAGTCAGCTTACCTTCGCGCTCCAGGTCCTGGAAGACGAGGAAGTCTTCCCAATCGGAATTGTCCTGGATGGAGGTGAGGCCCCAGCGCGCGGCATCCCGCATGGCCAGTTCGATTCCGTGTCGGCGCAAGGATAGCGATGGGCGAGGAGCGGTGGCGATCATCATTCCACGCGCTGTTTCCCGCACGATGCCTGTGGCTGTACCGTTCGCATCGCGATCGATCTTGCCGCCCGGAGGATCGGGAACCTTCGCCAGCATTCCGGCGGCCTTCAGCGCAGCCGTGTTCGCCACCGCGATGTGGCCATCGACACGCGAGAAGTAGGCGGGATGGTCGCCTGTGACCGCATCGATGTCCTGTCGCGTGGGTAGCTTCTCGCCGGGCCAGAGCGTGTGGTCCCAGCCGTCGCCGATGATCCAATCCTGCGGTGGAGTCGTCTTCGCGTGCTCGGCGATGCGCTGCTGCATCTCGGCCAGCGACTTCACGCCGACCAGGTCCACCTGCAACATCTCGCGGCCACCGCGCGCAAAATGCAGGTGCGCGTCGTTGAAGCCCGGCATCACGAAGTGCCCGCCGAGATCGACGACCTCCGTGTGATCGCGTTTCAGCTTGCGGATCTCGTCGTTAGACCCGATGGCAACGATGCGACCGTTGCGCACGGCCATCGCCTGCGCGCGAGCAGGAGTGGATTGGGTGTAGATGTCGCCGTTGAGGAAGATGACATCGGGCGCGTCGCTGGTCGAGGAGGAATTGCCGGGGCGACTTACATTGATTGTCATGAGTGGGAACAGCAATAACAGCAGCACCTTCATTCTTCGCCCACTCCGCACAGCGCCAGAGCGAGCAGCAGAATGCGTTTCAAGCCGAGATCGCGCCCAGCAGGATCGTACCATTCGTGAATTGTGTGGGCCCCACCGCCGCTTCCGCCCGCGCCGATGGCGATGGCTTCTCTTCCCAGCGACAGCGGAATGTTCGCATCGGTTGACGCCCGCTGAATGCGTGCCGCGTTGCCGAGTTGCGCGTCGACCGCCCGAATCGTCTTCAGGAGCTGCGAGTCGGCGGGCAGGTCCGCGGCGGGACGGTTGCCGATAACCCGTACTTCGGCAGTCAGCAACTCCTGCTTCTTACGGCCGGTGATCTCCGGAATCACGTGATCGACCGATTCGTGCAGCGCGCGCTCCAGCCGGTCGAGCTCATCTACTGAGGCCGAGCGCGTGTCGACGCGCATCGTCGCCGACTCAGGGATGGAGTTCACCGAGGTTCCGCCGTTAATGATGCCGATGTTGTAGGTCGTCTTGGGCGAAACCGGAACGGGCGTGCGCGTGAAGCGGTCAATGATGCGCGCCAGCGCCACGATAGGATTGGCCACGCCGAAGTCACTCCAGGAATGGCCGCCCTGTCCGCGGACGACGATTTCGTAGCGGCGGCTGCCCAGGCCTTCGGCGATGATCGTGTCGCTGCCGGCGCCGTCCAGCACGACCAGCGAAGCAATCGTCGCCGACCATCGCGGCTGCTGATAGATGTGCCGCATACCGCGCAGATCGCCTTCACCCTCCTCGCCCACGTCGCCGATGAAGAGCAGCGGCGCAGTGTTCGCCAGTCCGGCAGATTCCATTGCCTTGGCGAGGCCCAGCAGAGCGACGATGCCGGAAGAATTGTCGGAGATGCCGGGGCCGTAGAGCTTGTCGGTGTCGCGGCGCACAACGATCGGCGTGCCGGCGGGAAATACGGTGTCGATGTGCGCGCTCAGCGCGATGAAGGGAGCGGCAGGATCGGTGCCCGGACGGATGCCAATGACGTTGCCCAACTCGTCGCGATGAACGTCGCTCAAGCCGACAGCGGCGAAGCGCTCGGCCAGCCACGCGCTGCGTGCCGCTTCACCCCAGGGCGGAGCGGGAATGGCTGTGACTTCGACCTGCAAATCTTCCAACTCGCGGGCGTGCGCGCGGAACCAGGCAAACGCGTCATGCAACCGTCGAAGCTCGGCAATACGTGAAACCTGCTGCTGCGCCGAGCGGACGCCCCGCGACTCGCTCGTGGAGAGCGTCTCTGCGGGGGCAAGTCGAACTGGCGAGCCGGGGCCCATGGATGATTCATGGTAATACGCGAGGGAAGGCGGAGAGAAGAGAGGACGGGTCAGATCGTCAAGGGTTCGTGTCAGGGCGCGGCTTCAGCCGTGCCGCAGCACCAATACCTGAAAAACAAGGGCCTTAGCGCCTGCGGGCGAAAAGCAGGTCCCTCGGCTGCGCGAGTCCGATCGCTACGCGATCGATCTCGCTCCGCTCGGGATGGCAATCTATCTAAAGAATCTGTTCTCGCAAGCGGGGCCGGGGCATCTACGACGCAATCTCCGACCGCACTCCATTCGCCGACTCCGTGCATTCCTTGATCTCATCGTCGGTCAGCATGCGGTCGGAGTCCTTCGCGCGCTGGTAGATGCGCTCCACGAGTTCATCGGTCACGGGAATCCCATGGCGCTCCAGCCAGAACTGAACGTTGGACTTGCCACTCATGGGGCCGATCTCGATGATCTGCTCCATCCCGAAAAAGTGCGAGGGCACGCCGGAGTAGATGCTGTTGGCCAGCATGACATCGTTCTTGCGATAGGCCTTGATCACAGCCGCGGCGTGGACGCCGGTGCCGGTTCGGAAAGCATCGTCGCCAACCACGGGGTAGTTTTTTGGAATAGGAATACCCGTCGCCTTGGAAACGGCGTCGCAATACTCCTTCAACTTGGTCAGGTCCTGGCTTTTCCACGGCTCGATGCCAAGCAGCTTCAGATTCACCAGCATCTGGTCCATCTGCGTGTTGCCGACGCGCTCACCGATACCGCATGCGGTCGCATGCACAACCTCTGCCCCCGCGACCAGCGCCGCGATCGAGTTCGCAACTGCCAGGCCGCGATCGCAGTGGCCATGCCACTCGACGCGAATGTTCTCGCCCGACGGCTTCACGACCTCGTTGATCACGAAGTGCATCAGCGCGACCACGCCCATAGGCGTCGCATGGCCAGTTGTATCGCAGATCACAATGGCCTTCGCGCCGTGGCGAATCGCTGTACTGTAAAGCCGCTTGATGGTTTCCGGATCGCAACGTGTCGTGTCCTCCGTAACGTACATCACGTCCAGGCCGAGCGATACCGCATACTTCACCGCGTTTTCCGTGGTGCGCAGCAGGAAGTCGTCCGTCCAGTCTTCGGTATATCGGCGGATGGGGCTGGATCCAATGAAAGTCGCAACCTCAACCGGCACTCCCGTCTTCTCCACGACCTCGGCAACGGGGCGGATGTCGTTCTGATGGGTGCGGGCCGCGCAGTTCGGCTTGATCTTCATCTTGGCGCGGCCGATTTCGTTCGCCAGAGCTTCGCAGTGCGCCTGCGCGCGCGGGCCGGCGCCGGGCAAGCCGATGTCGAGCATATTGATCCCGACGGCTTCCATCAGGTGGAGGATCTCGACCTTCTCCTCGATGGAAGGATCGCGCACGGAGGGCGACTGCAGGCCGTCGCGCAGGGACTCGTCGTTCAGCAGAACGCGGCCTGCCGGGATCATCGACTTGGCGTAGATGGTGTTCCAGTCGTAAATCAGATCAGAGACGTTGGCGGACACTTAGTTTTGCACCCCGTTCCCGACGCCCCACGCGCCGGATGATTAATAGACGGCCCTGTCAAGCTATTGAGGATGGAGTACGCCTTCCGGCGGGCAGTTTACCCCACTTCTCCCCGCGCTTTAGCGGAGTTCCACCCTGCATCAACCCCAATTATCCCCCAACCGGGCCTATTGCTTCTGTTTTTCTTCTTCGGAGGACTTGGGGGCGACTGTCAGGCCGAACACTGATGGCTTCCCCATGCCTGCGACGTTACGTCCGCGCGGCTCTTCGTCGCTGGGCAAATACAGTGTGCGACAGTGTTCGCAGCGGTAGATTTCGGCTTTATCGCCAAAGGTCTGGCGAACATCGCCGCAGGCTTGTTCCAGGACGTCGGCCAGGTAAAACCAGCGCTTCAGATGGCCACCGCACAGCTTGCCCTTCTCGTCTTTTTCGTTGCAGGCACGCTGAAACGGCATCTTGTACTTGATCTTATGCTTTGCAAGTTGCGGAAGTGGCTTTTGCGGCGCCTCGGCCATGTTGGCAAGTATCCCTTGCCGGGTGCCAACAGTGCAATATCGTGACCAAATATGGCGTCCATCGCAAATTTGCAGCAGGAATTTTGCGGGCAAACCGAATCGAAAACTGGCCATCTAACAAACAAGCACTCTTGCGATCTGGAGTTAGCGCTGATGATCTGGGGCCGACTCAAAATGGGGAGTAAACAGCGTCAGGCCAGACCGTGGCAGAAGATCGTCAGCCCGCCCGAGAATGAAGTTCAGAATGGAAGCGAGCCGACTGGGTTGGTTCGTCGATACCTCGATCTGGCTGACGTGCTCATCCGTCGTGTGCAGCGCCGGATGGAGCGGACGCAATTCAGGAACGGGACCCGTCACCGCGACGCAGCCTGATGGACCTCCGCCTCTAGATTTTGGGTCGGCGCATCAGGCCGGTCGATCGTAGACCACCCCTCAATTTTGCCATCCAGCTGCCCCCAAACAGGAAATTTACCAGCCCGTCCATCTGCTGCTGATAGCGCTGACCGTAGCCGAACCACCACGGCTTTGGCACACGCGGAAGAAGGTCTACGTTCACGTACTTCACCTGCACCATCTCCTGCAGTCCCAGCTCGCCGTGCGTGCGGCCGATGCCGCTGTGCTTGAAGCCGCCATGCGGAGCATCGGCGATCCCGAAAGACGAGATCACGTCATTGAGCATCACGGTGCCTGCCTTGAGCTGCGCGGCGATTTCTAACCCGCGCTTTCGGTCCGTGGTCCAGACGCTGGCGGCCAGCCCAAAGTCGCTGTCGTTGGCGAGCCGGATCGCTTCCTCGTCACTGTCGAATAGCGCGACCGGCAGCACGGGCCCGAAAGTCTCCTCCTGCATGATGCGCATATCGTTGGTCACGTCGGCCAGCAGCGTGGGAGCATAGTAGTTCGGACCGATCCCGGTCAGGCGCTTTCCTCCGGTCAGCAGGCGCGCGCCGCGTTGCACCGCTTCGTTCACGTGTTCTTCGACAATCTTGAGCTGGCGCTCGTGGATCATCGGGCCAACCTCCGCTTCGGAATCGAGCCCATTGCCGACGCGCAGATTCTCGATCTTCTCGCGACACTTGGCGATGAATGGTTCGTAGAGGCTGCGGTGTACATAACAGCGCTCCACCGAGAGGCATGTCTGACCGGCGTTCATGAAAGCGCCCCACAGCGCCCCGCTGGTCGCGATCTCCAGATCAGCGTCGTCGAGCACGATCATCGGGTCCTTGCCGCCCAACTCCAGCACCACCGGCACCAGTCGTCGCGCGGCGGCCTCCGCGACCCGCCTTCCCGTGCCGACACTGCCAGTGAATATGAGCTTGTCGACAGGCGATTCCACCAGGGCCGCTCCCGTCGGCCCCTCGCCCACGACGACCTGCATCAGGTCGCCGTGCAGGCCGGCGTCGCACAGCAGACGTTCCAGCTCCAAAGCAATCAGGGGAGTAAGCTCGGAAGGCTTGAGCACGACCGCGTTGCCGGTTACCAGCGCGCCAACGGTCTCGATTGCCGGGGTTGAGAACGGATAGTTCCAGGGGGCGATGATGCCGATTACCCCGTAGGGTTCGCGCACCAGCATGCCGCGCTTAATGTTCATCAGGATATTGCCGTGCGGCAGCGGCCGTTCGCGAAGGAAGTCGTAGGCGTGGCGAATGCAGAACTCGGTTGCGTCGAGGACGACGAGCACTTCGGTCGCGAGCGCCTCGGCGGCGGGCTTGCCAACTTCGCGGCAGATCAGTTGCGCGACGGCATTGCGGTGCTCGTGCAGCAGCCGCTGAAAGCGGCGAAGAAGGGCAATACGCTCACGCACCGGCGTCACCTGCCATCGCGGTTGCGCTGCCTTCGCGCGTTCAACGGCGCTGCGAACTTCAGCTGGTGTGGCGCAAGGCAGCTCGGCGAGGACCTCGCCAGTCGCGGGATTGGTGGTAACAAGCATTGCCGGGCCGGCGATTGTTGGTTCGGTTGCCATCGTGGTATCTGTGTAGCGCCGGTCTCCAGACCGGCTGTGGTGGCGGCCTCCACGCCGGCACCTTCGTTATGCAAAACCTGTGACTCGCGTGGGAGACGAATTGCCGGTGGAGACCGGCGCAACAGCCGGACTGGAGTCCGGCGCTACAATTTAATACTCCACGCTCACCAGATACAGGCCGCAAGCGGCTGCCGTGGGTCCGGCGGCACTGCGGTTGCGGGCTTCCAGAATAGTTGGCACGTCGCCGACACTCAGCGATCCCTTGCCGACGAGCAGAAATGTTCCCATCAGATTCCGCACCATGTGGTGCAGGAAGCCGTCTCCTCGCACAGTGTAGATCAACTCCTCTTTGGTGCGCGCCCATTGCGAAGAATGAATCGTGCGGATGTTGGTGATCTTTCCAGAATGGGAAGAGGCATCTGCTTCCGCGCCTTCCGCCGTGCGAGTGCTGCGATCGGGATCGGAGGCGGCGAACGACGTAAAGTCGTGCGTGCCGACAACATGATCGGCGGCGCGGATCACCGCCGCTTCGTCCATCGGATACGGGTCGTGATGGACGTATCGCGCCAGAAATGGCGGACAGATGTCGCCGCGATAGATGCGGTAGCGGTAGGTCTTGGCCTTCGCCGAGTGGCGCGCATGAAAGCTGTCGGGCACGACTTCAACGGAATTCACTCGAATCGAAGGCGGGAGCACGTCATTGAGCGCGACGACGAGATTGCGCTCGGGGATCGGACTCTCCAGTTGAACGGACGCGACCTGAGCCAGCGCGTGAACTCCCGCGTCGGTGCGTCCCGAGCCCTGTGGCAGGACGTCTTCGCCAGTCAGGCGATTGAGGCAATCGGCGAGCGTGCCCTGCACGGTGCGCAGTCCCGGCTGGATTTGCCATCCGTGAAACTCCGAGCCGTCGTAGGCCAGCGTGATTTTCAGGTTGCGCGACAATCAGCTTCCCGCAATGTTCCTGTCATCCGAGCATAGTCGAGGGATCCGCCATGGACTTGTCATCCCGAGCATAGCCGAGGGATCTGCGGTTCGTCTGATTGGCACCAACGCCCGCGAAAAGCAGACTCTCGTCGGTCGCCGCGACTATCCTCGGGATGGACGACATAAATAGCCGATGCGCCCCTCACCATGCTGAAGCTGGCCTCGGAATGACTCCCACTATCAACCGCTCAGCGCTGCTTCAAAAGGCGCGCTCGCCGCCAATCTTTTCGATTCGTTAAGCAGTGTAAAGCTATGTAAAGCATCCACTTGCCCGCATCTCGCGTCAGCTATACTGGCTCTTCTGCACGGTACGAGCTTGAGATTACTCCATCCCTGCGACGATATCTTGAGACTGAATCTCCGCCAACTGTCTCAAATCTGTCCGTGCCCCAGCAAGATTCCTGCGTTGCCCTTGTTAGGGTGATTCAGGCGACAGCAAGGTGCCGCAAAGGCATGAAGAACTCTTAGCGTCCTTTTCAGGAGTGCAAGAATGTCCGTTTCTCGTCCGAATATCAATCGCGTCCGGGTCATTACGTTGCTGCTGTTGACAGGTATGGTCTCCTGTGTGGTCCTCGCGCAGGACACATCGCAACCGCAGAGCGCGCCGCAGGCGGCATCGCAGCCAAGCGCACCGCAAGCGAGCGGACCGCCGCAACAAAATCCCGAGTCCGGCGCCAATGCGCAGCAGACCAGCCCGCAGGCCTCGACGTTGAAGCCGCTTCCGCAGGCGCCGGCCCCGCAGCGCAACGCGCATCCGTACTCGGAGCAGGATTACACCCACGGCAAGCATCAGTGGCCGAACCCCTTCGTCATCTATGGCGAACGCGAGGTCGCACCGGTACGCGTCTCCAATTCGGCGCACGTCGACCAAATCCTGCGCGACGGCAAGATGTATCTGTCGATCAACGACGCGATTACGCTTGCCTTGGAGAACAACCTCGATGTCGGCATCCAGCGCTACAACCTCTCGATTGCCGATACCGACATCCTGCGCACCTCATCGGGCGCGGTAGCGCTGGGCGTGAATGCCGGGCTGGTGCAAGGCACTCCCGGCGGCACGACCGGCACCACCTCAGCTGGCGGCACAGGGACCTCGACCACGGGCGCGACCGGCGGCGGTGTGGGCGGAACGCAGATTGGCGTGGGCGGCGCAGGCGCTGGAGCGGCGGGCATCGTCGCCTCCACCCAGGGCGAAGGCCCGCCGATTGACAACTACGATCCGGTCATCACCGGCACCGTGAACTTTCAGCGCGCCATTATTCCCGAGTCAAACACCATCATCACGGGAACCAACACGCTTTATCAGAACACCACAAACGCCAATTTCCTCTACTCGCAGGGCTTCTCCAGCGGGACGTTGATGACGGCGGGCTTCAACAACACGCGTAATTCGTCCAACGCCCTGTTCAACACGTTGAATCCATCTCTGACTCCAAGCTTCCAGTTCGAGCTGCGGCAACATTTGCTGCAAGGCTTCGGCTTCGATCCTAACCTGCGCTGGATCCGCATTGCGCGCAACAACAAGATGATCTCCGAGGTCACCTTCCGCAACCAGATCATCACCACGGTCTCGCAGATTGAGAACATCTACTGGGACCTGGTCAATGCCTACGAAAATGTCAATGTGCAGCAGCGCGCGCTGGACCTCGCCAACAAAACGCTTTCCGACAATCAAAAGCAGGTGGCGGCCGGAACGCTCGCGCCGCTTACGGTCGTGCAGTCGCAGAGCGCCGTGGCCACAGCCAAGCAGAACCTCATTGCAGCGCAGGTCGCGCTTCAGTTGCAACAGCTGCTGATGAAGAATGCCATCACGCGCAACATGGCCGATCCGATGCTGGCCGTCGCGCCCGTGATTCCCACGGATACGCTGAGCACCACGACAGAATACGAGGTTGGGTCGATTGACGATCTGCTTGCCGAGGCGTTGAAGCAGCGCCCGGAGATACTCACCGCGCGGTTAAACCTTACCAACAGCCTGGTCACGCGGAAATCGATCCGCAACCAGCTGCTGCCCACCGTCGATCTCTACGCGTTCTACGGCGCCTCGGCGCTGGCGGGGCCGACCAATCCTTTATGCACCGATCCGACGCGTTGCGCTCCGCCCGGCTTTCCGACGAGCTACTCGGGCGCATTCAGCAACTTGTTCAACAGCAGCTCGCCCGATAAAGGCGTTGGCGTGAACATTAACATCCCGCTGCGGGATCGCCAGGTGCAGGCCGACCAGGTGCGCAACGATCTGGAATACCGCCAGGCGCAGTTGAGCCTGCTACAGGCCGAGAACACCATCATGCTGCAGGTGCGGCAGGCGCAGTTTGCCTTGCAACAGAACTGGGTGGCGCTGCAGGCGGCGATCTCGGCGCGCGACTACGCGGCACAGAGCCTCGACGCCGAGCAGAAGAAGCTGGTGATGGGCGCCTCCACCAGCACGCTCGTGCTGCAGGCGTCGAGCAACATGACGCAGGCGGAGTCGAATGTTCTGGCTGCGGCAACGAACTATGAGAAGTCCAAGGTACAGCTGGATCTGTCGACGGCTGAGACGCTCGCGCGGCTCGGGATCGATCTCACCGATGCCCAGAGCGGCAAGATCAAGCACGAGCCGAACGTGCCAGGCGTCGTGCCGGCGAGCGGCCCGAACGAGCTCACCACACCGCACCTGATTCAGCTCGGGCCAGGCGGTCCCGAGACCGGGCCGACGATGGCGCCGCAACCGCGAACGCCGCAACAGCCACAACCACAACAGCAAAATCCGCCGCCGCCGCCGCAAGCGGCGCCTCAGCAGATGCAGATGGAGGTGTTGCCGCAGTAGGACCAGGCAGGTGCAAGCGGTAAAGAGTAGATTTTTCTACCCGCGGTAAAATAGAGATGGATCGCAGTGGAGGACGGTAACGTGTCGCCTTTGGACTTGACCGGCGTTTTGAAGGATGCTCCGATTGGGGAGTGGATTGCCCTTTCCAGCGGACAGGACAGGATCGTGGCAACCGGTAAGACTTTGTCGGAAGCGATCGAGAAGGCACACGAAAAGGGTGAAGAGCACCCGATCGTCATGAAGGTTCCCCCGATCAGTTCGCTGATCCTCTAGTGACCAATGCGTTTCCCATACGCAGTCTTTCCTGCCAAACCGGACGCTGCGTTTCCTGACCGGCAATCGATAACCCGGCCGATCTTGACGATTTACGCTAGAAAACAGGGGATTGTCGATCGCCACCTTCGCGATCGTTGATTCCGGTGCGGACAACTGTTTGTTCCCGGCTTCACTGGCACCGCAATTAGGAATTGCCATTCCCAATCCTAATGCCTATGTATTCACTGGTACGTCTGAGCACGGGCAGATCGCTTATTTCGGGACCGTGCAAGCGAACATCTGGAACGGCAGGCCGGACGAATCTCCGATTACATTCCCGTTGTACGCAGGCTTCTGCGAAACCCTTGAGCATGTCGGGATGGGATTGCTCGGGCAGGACGGGTTTTTTTCGCAATTCAACATCCAGTTTGAATACGCGGCCAATTTCTTCGACGTCTCCTAAGCCCGTCTTGCCCCATCCGCGCGCATCCACTAGCATGGAAGGTTCGTCTTAATACGTACAGGTGTGCTCATGGCCAACAGCCGCAAAACCAACGGGAAAACTGTAACCGAATCGCCGGTCACCGATGTGTTCGAGGGACGCCATCCCTCCGCGTCCGAAAAAGAGTGGGCGGAGAAGACGCTCGCGCCGACGCTGGAGAAGGCTGCGGAGCGCCCGATCGGCGCGCCCACAGGCGTCAATGTGGACGAGGAAGGCCACGCGCGCTTCACCACGATTTCCGGCGTTCCCATTCGCAGGCTGTATACGCAAGCCGACTTACCCGAAGACTGGAGCAACGACAAGTACCTCAATTATCCCGGCCAGCCGCCGTTCACGCGTGGCATTCATGCCTCCGGCTATCGCGGCAAGATGTGGACCATGCGCCAGTTCTCCGGCTTCGCCTCGCCCGAGGAGACGAACCAGCGCTACAAGTATCTGCTGGAGCACGGCGGCCACGGCCTGTCCGTCGCCTTCGATCTGCCCACGCTGATGGGTTACGACAGCGATCATCCCTTCAGCGAGGGCGAGGTCGGAAAGTGCGGCGTCGCCATCGATTCGCTCGAGGACATGGAGATCCTCTTCGACGGCATCGATCTGGAAAAGACCACCGTCTCCATGACCATCAACTCGCCTGCGTCGATCCTGTGGGCGATGTATCTCGCAGTCGCCGAGAAGCAGGGTGCCGACTGGAAGAAAATTTCCGGCACCATTCAGAATGACATTCTTAAAGAGTACATAGCCCAGAAGGAATACATCTACCCTCCGGCGCCGTCGATGCGGCTGGTGATCGACACCTTCGAGTTCGGCTCGAAGTTCACGCCGCGCTTCAACACGATTTCCATCTCGGGCTACCACATTCGCGAAGCCGGCTCGACCGCGCTCCAGGAGCTGGCATTCACCATCTACGACGGCGTCGAGTACGTGGAGTGGGCGCGCCGCCGCGGCCTTGATGTCGACGAGTTCGGCCCGCGCCTCAGCTTCTTCTTCAACGCGCATAACGACTTCTTCGAGGAAATCGCCAAGTACCGTGCCGCGCGCAAAATCTGGTACCGGCTGATGAAGGACCGCTTCGGCGCCAAGAACCAGCGCACCTGGCTGATGCGCTTCCACACGCAGACGGCGGGCGTGTCACTGACTGCGCAGCAGCCGATGAACAACATTGCGCGCGTTGCCATCCAGGCGCTGGCCGGCGTGCTGGGCGGAACGCAGTCGCTGCACACCGACAGCTACGACGAAGCGCTGGCGCTGCCCACTGAAGAAGCGGTGCGCATCGCGCTGCGCACGCAGCAGATCATCGCGTACGAGTCGGGCGTAGCCAACACCGTCGACCCGCTGGGCGGCTCGTACTTCGTCGAGCGCCTCACGCTCGACATGGAGAACGGAGCGTTCGATTACTTCGGCAAGCTCGATGCCATGGGCGGCATGGTGGCGGCGATCGAGAAGGGCTATCCGCAGAAGGAGATCGGCGAGGCCAGCTACCAGTTCCAGCGCGCCACGGAAGCGCGCGAGAAAATCACTGTTGGCGCAAACGAGTTCGTGGTGGAAGAGCCTGCGCCGAACATTCTCTACATCGGCGAGGAAGTCGCGCAGGCGCAGACGAAGAAGCTGAACGCGCTGCGGGCGCGACGCTCGAACGACGAAGTGCGCCGCCGCCTCGATGCCCTGAAGAAAGCCGCTGCCGAGCAACCCAAAGCCGCCGCGAACGCCCAGATCTCGCCGGTGAACACCATGCCCTTCATCATCGATGCAGTGAAGGCCTACGCGACCGTGGGCGAAATCTGCGACGCCCTGCGCGAGGTCTACGGCACGTACGAGGAGACGGCATTCGCGTAGGAAGGCAGTTGTCAGAACTAGCTATCGCGTGAGATGCGGCGGTGACGCATCGTCCCCGGCGCCCTTGGGCGAGAGGCTGGGGCGACTATTCCACCGGCAGTTCAAAGCGAAAGGTTTCTTCCTCCACGATGACGGTGAGCTGAGCGCGGCGAACTTTCTTGCCATTGCTCGATCCGCTCTCCGTAAGTTTGCCGAGCGGGTAGAAGACTACGCCTCCGGCATTGGCGTGCGGCGGCACGGTGTTAGCGAGGAACGCAAACTGCTCGACGGCATCCGGTGACGTTTGCCGCTGCAGTTGCACCAATGCGTAGGCGCCCACAGCCTCGCGGTTGCGAAGGCGGCAGACCAGGTCGCATTCGGGAGCGCGCTCCGACTCACGGCCGGTTTCAAGTTCTCCCGGCGTGTCGGTGTAAAGCAGGTTCTTGCCGCCAGGCATCACTCCGCCATTGCTGCGCGCCATCATGGTTCGCATCATTTCCAGCATCTGGGGAGCCATATCGCTGGTGATCGGCATCTCCGGATCGCTGCCCGCGACAGCATTCACTCCATAGCGCGCCATGTTGTATGGCTTGCGCATCTTTGTCGCCAGGTCGGTGCCCGACACGGCTGCGACCACACGTCCCGCTCCATCCTCCAGCCGTACATCTGTCGGCTTTATGGTGAGCGATTGCTGGCCTGTGTTGTAAACGCGCACCTTTACGGCAGCGAACTTGCGATTGATGGCGGAATGCGCCGCCGCTACCACAATCGCGTCCTTCCCAACCGAGTACTGGTAGATGATGCCGTCGACGTAGAACATCCCCATTGCATTCTGGGATTTCTGGGGCGTCCTCGCGTCGTTTTGGGCGAAGAGCGGGCAGACAACGAGAAGCGCAAACGACAAGTAGCGCACAAGACCTCCAGTCACGGCTGGCATGAACCTGAGTCGGTAATCGGCAGCTGTGCGTCGCAGCATTACATGGCTTCGTAGCGCCGGCGTCCACGCCGGCGTGTCGCGTCGTGAGAATACGAGAGCGAGTGCGGGAAGCGTGGGTCTGGAGACCCGCGCTACCGCCGGTGCTAAACTTTGCCCGTGGTGAAGGCTAGTTCAAGCCGCGGCGCCGAGCCCTCGACTCCAGGGACGCTCTATCTGGTCGGCACACCCATCGGCAACCTCGAGGACATCACCCTGCGCGCGTTGCGCGTGCTGAAGGAAGTCGACCTGATCGCCTGCGAGGACACGCGGCAGACGGCCAAGCTGCTAAGCCATTACGGCATCGACAAACCCACGATCAGCTACCACGAGCACAACGAACTGACGCGCGCCGCCGAAATTGTCGTCCACCTGGAGGGTGGATACAACGTCGCGGTCGTCAGCGATGCCGGCATGCCTGGCATCAGCGATCCCGGATACCGGCTGGTTACGCTCGCTATCCGCCATCACATCCCCATTGTGCCGGTTCCGGGCGCCGCGGCTTTTGTCTCGGCGTTGGTGGCCAGCGGCCTGCCGACCGATTCATTCCGCTTTGGCGGATTCCTGCCCCCAAAATCAGGCGCGCGGCGTACGGCACTGGAGGCAATCCTCAACTCACCGAGGACGCAGATCTTCTACGAGGCCCCGCATCGCCTTATCGAGGCAATACGCGACGTTGTTGATGTCCTCGGCCCCGGCCGTCACGTCGTGGTGGCCCGCGAAGTGACAAAGCTGCACGAAGAATTCCTGCGCGGTCGCGCCGAGGACGTGCTGCAGCAACTGGACAAGCGCGGTGAAGTGCGCGGCGAGATCACGCTGCTGATCGGCAAAGCCGACGAATCGGCCCAGTCGCCTGCCGCAAGCAAGAATGTCGCGCAGCGAGTTCTGGAGCTCGTCGCTTCGGCAAAGCTCGACGAGAAAGCGGCCCTCAAGCAGGCCGCCAGGGAATTCGGCCTCTCGCGCAGCGAAGCCTATCGTGAGTTACAACGTCTAAAATAGTGAAGTACTTGAGGAACTAAGGTTTCGGGGCATTTGACAAGAGAGACAGCGGCGTGAACAATAGCGGGCGAGTTGGAAGTGGCCGGGCTGCAATCATCTGTTTTGTTCTGAACGCGGTATCTCCACCCTGAGCTTCCGACCTTCGACGCGTTATGGCCAAGATCCTCTGCGTGGATGACGAACCGAACATCGTGTCTCTGAAGTGTGCCATTCTTGAGGCCGCCGGACACCAGGTGACACCGTCGACCTCTGCGCGCGATGCTATTGAGAAGATCGAGCAGAACAATTACGACGCCGTGGTTACCGACTGGCGCCTGGGAGACGCTAACGGCCGCGCCATTGTGCAGGCTGCCAAGACGCACTCCACCATGCCAGTGGTCGTGGTCTCCGGATATGTCGCGGAAGCCTTCCAGGCCGCCGAGCCCCTGGCGGACCTCTACCTGGAAAAGCCAGTCAATCCCGACGAACTGGTCACCATTGTGAATGAGCTGTTAAAGACGAGCGACCACGCCACAACGTAGGTCCGGCTCGCCGCGTTGAACGCTCATGCCCGTGTAGTTCCCGTGATTCTCGCGACGGCAGTGGCGCTTCTAAAGTCCAAACAGGCTTGGGGCGCTGCACTTCTGCAGTGCTCCAAGCCCGTCACCTCCGATCGGTCCTCGATCGGCACAAGGGAAACTGCCTATCCTGCTATAGCCCGTCGATCGCGTTCGGGCTTTCAGTGCACGACGCTTGCCCGCACTCCGATTTCCATCCGCCCCTTCGCCGCCGCAGCCACAGCGGCATGCGCGCGCGCGGGAATCAGCGGGATGGAAGCCGTGGCTTGCGCCAGGATCCGGTGGTGCACGACGAAGAGCGCTAACTCCAGGCGGTCCGAGACGCCGATCTTGTCGAAGATATTACGCAGCGCGTTCTTCACTACTTGCTCGCTGGTGAAGAGCTGCTCCGCGATCTCGCGGTTCTTGTAGCCCTGCACAATGGCAGCAATGATGCGCAGTTCCCGGTCAGAAAGGCGCTGGCGCACGCGCGCTCCTACCAGGTCCTCGTTAATCTCGGCTTCCGACGGATTCGGCCCTTGCAGGAACGACTGGCCCTGGGCCAGCCGCCGCACTGCCTCGACTACCAGGTTACCGCTGGCTGAGCGGTAGATTACGCCCTGCACGCCCATGCGCATGTAGTCGGAGGCATTTTCGTTGTTGTCACAGATGATGAGCACGGCAATCTGCCGCCGACGCGCGATTTCCTGGATTTCAGGTAGGAAGGACAGGAAACCGGTCGACAGGATTACCACACGCGGACGAAGTTTATCTAGCGCATTGAGGATCGCTTCGGGTGTGGGCGGCTGACCTACGATGCGCAGGTCTTCTTCCACCGCCAGAACCTTAGCAACGCCCGCACGAAAAATCGCCTGATGGTCAGCGATGATCACGTTGATCATAGGGGGTTACGAAACCTTTCCTGAACTTGGCTTCGTCATTTTTTACCCGGGTACTACACAGAGCTAAGGTAACCGGCACAGAGACGTTACCAGCTCTTAACACGGGTTACGGGTGGCCAGGTTGGAAAGATACCACGGACGGAGAAATATGGAATAGCTCTTAAGTGGCAGTTTCAAAAAATGACGCAATATTGCGCTCGTGGCTTGAACAAGGGCTGCCAGGCGCTGCATTACGTTATCGGCGGGAAAACATTCCGGCTAAGCCGTAGCCGCTGACCATGGCGACCAGCGTACCCACCGCCAGAAGCCCCCAGATATGCTCGCGCGCATACTTCCTCACGTCGAGGTGCTCGCGCACGGTTTCCCGCAGAGACGACTTCAACTCGTCCACCGAATTGTGAATACGCTCGCGCTGTTCGGCGGCGCGTTGTTCCAGCAGTTCCGTAGGCAAGTGATTTACGACTGCGCTGCTCATATCTGTGATTTCCCCTCTGTTTGCAACCAGATGCGGTCCTGTTGCAGGACTCGGATCGTGCGCTCCGGCTTGACGCCCTTTTGCTTCAGCTGCCTCCAGGCCAAATACGCCGCAAGCCCGCCTACAACGGCGTACACGACGGTGACCAGGATGAAAGAGATCGCGTAATTCCATGGATTGGGCGCGAAAGCCTGGGCAATGATGGTGACAAGGAAGCCGGTGAACAGCAGCCACGCGGTGCCCAAAAGTGCTATGCCAATGCTCAAGACGGGAGCCGCCGTTTTGAGGGATTGGTACTTCTCATTGAGCTCGGAGCGTAACATTGCAAGCCGGGTGGCCACGAATTCCTTCAGCTCCTCCTTCAACTCTTCAATTACTTCAGTAATCGGTTTGGTATATCCGTTAGCCACGGTTTCCCCTCCAAGCTCTCAGAATCACTCCCAAGGCGAAGCCGGCACTGGCGCCGACCAGCAGAACGCGAAGCGGATCTTCCGGTTGCCAGGCGGTCAAGGCCGCCACGCCGCGACGCGCTTCGTAGCGAAGCGAATCCACCCGGCACATCGCCACCCGGCGAAGCCTCTGCATGCGGCTTCCGCGGCGGGTACCCGCTGCCGACGTATAAGCTGCCGCCTTGTCCGCCAGCTCCAGCAAGCCTACTTCGGCTGCATCCCGCAGGTTGGCGGCTTTCGTTTCAGCGGCCCCGCGAAGCTCGGCAAACTTCGAAGCAGCATTTTCACCGACCAGATGAATGCGCGAGCGCAGCTGCTGCGGAAGCCGTCTCACTCCGGCGACCGCGCTGCCCAGGCCGCGGCCCACAGCCTCAGCCGAGCGGTTCAGCGAGGGATTGACGGTGGTTGCCGGGCGGGCTGTCTGGCCCCGGCCGCTCTCTTTGGTTGTATCGCTGGTGTGGGCAAAGTCCGTGGGATACTGAACATCCCGTTGTGGCGTATCCGTGCGCACCACGTCTGCCATGAGAACCTCCCTTCCGAGCCCGAAATGCTAGCGCTTTCACCTAGTAGGATGACCATCGCCAGCCTCGTGTTTGAAGCGGTTGCCGCGGAAATTCGGATTTTTTGGGGTAGCAAGGGGCCTGCTGAGGGTGGAGTACGCCTTTCGGCGCTCGCGTCGCCTTCTGTGCTCAGCATCTGCTGATCACAATTTCCATTAACAACCAAGTTTCCTTTTCGGCACGTCGCTGTCACCGAATCCGGGTTACTTGTATCATCAAAGTTTGGCGACAATTTCCACATCTTCCCGCATCGAAACCCGTCCCAACTGGGCTGAAGTTTCCCTCTCCGCTCTGCGCCACAACTTCCGCGTAGTGCAGGAACATGTCGGCCGCGATGTCACTATCTGTGCCGTCGTGAAGTGCAACGCCTACGGCCATGGCGTGGAGGAGTGCGCGCCCGCGCTCGAGCAGGCCGGCGCGAAATGGTTCGGAGTCACCTCTACCGACGAAGGCATTCTGTTGCGTCAGTGCGGCATCACCGGACGCATCCTCATCCTCTGCGGTCTTTATCCCGGCGAAGAGGAAGAAGCGCTGCGGCATTCGCTCACGCCCGCGGTTTTTCGTCTTGAGCAGGCACAGGCACTCGCGCGCGCCGCAGATCGCCTTAATCTGACGCAAAAAGCGGCGATTCATCTCAAGATCGACACCGGCATGGCGCGTCTGGGAATCCCGCTGGCCGAACTCGAGTCATTCGCGGAAGCCATGAAGCGTCAGCCGCAAGTTGAACTGGAAGGTGTCTTCAGTCATCTCGCATCCTCGGAGATCCTCGACGATGAAGACACCGCGCGCCAGGTCGAGCGCTATTCATCCGCGTTGCGCACACTTGCAGGATACGGACTCCACCCTCCGCTGCGTCACCTGGCAAACAGCGGCGCGGTCGAAGGCCGTCCCGATACCTGGCACAATTTCGTGCGCCCCGGCCTTGTGCTCTACGGATACGAGTACGCCCTGCAGCGCCGCGACGGCTCACTCGTGAGCGATGTTCCTCGAATGCCGCTGAAACCAGCGCTGTCGTGGAAAACGCGCGTGCTCAGTCTGCGTGACGTCGGTGCGGGGCAAGCCCTGGGATATGGCGGCTCCTACATCACGCCCGCCCCCGCGCGCATCGCGGCGGTCTCGGTAGGATACGGTGACGGTCTTTCGCGCAAGGTTTCCGTCCGCAACGGACACGATCCCGCCCTCTGTCACATTCATCCCTCCGTCGGCCATGGCGAGGTGTTGCTGCGCGGACAGCGCGCTCCCATCGTCGGCCGCGTCTCGATGGACCTTACGCTGATCGATGTAACGCGCGTGTCTGGCGCTTCGATTGGAGACGAAGTCGTCCTCATCGGCCGCAGCGGCAACCAGCAGCTCACCGCCTGGGACTTGGCGCGCTGCTCGGATACGGTCGTCTACGAGACGCTTTGCAATCTCTCCAAGCGCGTGCCGCGCCGACATGCGGAGTAACGGGAGTGGCGAGCACTGCCACGTAGCACTCTTCCCAAACACGCAGTCATCCCATTTCGATATCGTGAATCACCCCGCGACGTGATGCACGTTACTGATCTTCCGCCTATCAAAGTGAAATTGTAAGCGTAGCAAGAGGGCCAAAGGGCAACGGGAGATGACTCTCCGACCGCCATTGAGCCGGCGGTGCGCTGCGGACCCTCCTACGTGCTGGTCTCTATCGGAGAAAGGAGCGCCAGGCACATGGCAACTGCCCAGATTCCCCTCGATAGCGCCGAGCAGGCGTTCATTGATCAAGTCATAGCCAAGAACAGCGGCCGTCCCGGTGAGTTGCTCGGCATCCTGGAGGCGGTGCAGGACTGGAACCCGCACAAGTATCTCTCCGGCGAAACGCTGCGCTATATCGCCGAGAAGCTCGACATACCGCTCTCGCGGCTTTACAGCGTTGCGACCTTTTACGCGCTCTTCAATCTCGAGCCCCAGGGCGACAACACCATCTGCATCTGCCGCGGCACGGCATGCCACACGCGCAACTCGCGTGCACTGCTGGAGAGTCTGCGCTTTGAGCTCGGCCTCGGTATCGAGGAAGAGGAGGGCGAGGCCGACAAGCTGACGCTGACTACTCCTGACAAGAAGTTCACACTGCGGACCGTGGCGTGCTTCGGGCAATGTGCGCTGGCCCCGGTGGTCGAGATCAATCATCGCATCTGCGGTCACGTCAACGAGCGAAGCCTGCAACGCGAGGTCCGCGCGCTGGAACGGGAGAATGACTGATGCCGCGCATTGAGGACATTGGCGTATTTAATGCCGTCCGCGAAGCCGGGCTGGCGAGACTGGTCCCCCAGGTTCCGCGCATCGCCGTCGGCATGGGTACCTGCGGACGCGGCAACGGAGCGGAAGGTTTGTATCACGCCTTCGCTGAAGTGCTGGAGCGCAGCGGCACCGAGATGTACCTGGCCAACGTCGGCTGCTTCGGCGCCTGCTATGAGGAGCCGCTGGTCAACGTCTACGTGCCGGGAAAGCCCCTGCTCATCCTCCATCGCGTGCAAGCTAACGATGCGGGGCGAATCATTAACAGCATCAATAGCGGCAACTTTCCTTCCGAACTGCTTTACTGCAAAGTCGAGGAGTGGGACCACATCACCGGAACCATTCGCTACGGCCACGGCCATCCCGAAGTGCCGCTGTGGAGCGATGTCCCGTTCTTCAAGGGCCAGAAGAAGATCGTGCTGCGCAACTGCGGCCTCATCAACCCCGACGATGTCGAGGAATACATCGCGGTCGGCGGCTATCAGGCGCTCTACAAGACGCTGATCGATGAGAAGCCCGAAACCGTCATCGAGCAGGTGAAGGCTGCCAAGTTGCGCGGTCGCGGTGGCGCAGGCTTCCTCACCGGCAACAAGTGGGAGTTCCTGCGCAAGGCGGTTGCCGACGAAAAATTCATCATCTGCAACGCCGACGAAGGCGATCCCGGCGCGTACATGAATCGCAATGAGATCGAGAGCGATCCTCACGCGCTGCTGGAAGGCATGATCATCGGCGGCTACGTGATGGGCGCGACGCAGGGCATCATCTACGTTCGCGCCGAGTATCCCCTGGCTGTCCATCGGCTGAACCGCGCGCTCGAGCAGGCACGCGACTTTGGCCTGCTCGGCAACAACATCCTTGGCCGCGGATTCAACTTTGATATTGAGCTGGTAGAAGGAGCGGGTGCGTTTGTCTGTGGCGAAGAGACGGCGCTGATCGCATCCCTTGAAGGTGAAGCCGGACGTCCTCGGCCACGGCCACCATTTCCTGCGCAGAAAGGTTTGTGGGGCAAGCCCAGCAACATTAATAACGTCGAGACCTGGTACAACATCGCGCCCATCATCACCAAGGGCCCGGGATGGTTTGCGGAAACCGGCAGCGCCAAGAGTTCGGGCACGAAGGTCTTTTCGCTGGTCGGCAAGGTCCATAACAGCGGCCTGGTCGAGATGCCGATGGGTACACCGATCAAGACCTTCATCTACGACATCGGCGGAGGCGGAATCGACGGCCGCGCCATCAAGGCCGTGCAGACCGGCGGTCCTTCGGGCGGCTGCATCCCCAGCGAGATGTTCGAGACGCCCGTCGACTACGAGAGCCTCGGACAGCTGGGCTCCATCATGGGCTCAGGCGGCATGGTGGTGATGGACGAAGACAACTGCATGGTCGACGTCGCCCGCTACTTCGTCGAGTTCACCAACTCCGAGTCGTGCGGCAAGTGCATCCCCTGTCGTGTGGGCTTGAACAAGTGCCTGCGCATCCTGAACCGCATCACCGAAGGCGCAGGCGGCATGGAGCACCTGGAGCGCCTGGACGAGCTGAGCCGCTACATTCGCGACTGCTCGCTCTGCGGGCTGGGTCAGACCGCGCCGAATCCGGTGCTGACCACGATGCGGCACTTCCGCCAGGAGTTCGAAGACCACATCATCTCCCACCGTTGCGTTGCCGGCACGTGCACCGAGCTGGCGCTGGCGCCCTGCGAGAACAGCTGTCCGCTGCACATGAACATTCCTCGTTTCCTCCAGCTCTACAAGGAAGGGCAGATCGAGGAGGCGTTCGAGTCCATCATCATGGACAACCCGCTGCCGTGCTCGACCGGCCGCGTCTGCCAGCATCCCTGCGCGCATCGCTGCCGGCGCCAGACCGTGGACGAGCCGGTAAACATGCGCGAGGTCCATCGCTTCATCGGCGACTACATCCTGATGGGCGACCAATTTGAGGAGGCGGTCACGCGCGTGCTCGCGCGCAAGCTGGAAGGTACTGGCCGCAAGGTCGCCGTCGTCGGCGCAGGCCCGGCGGGGCTGACGGCTGCGTTCTACCTGGCTCTCTTCGGGCATGACGTGACCGTCTTCGACGCGCTCGCCGAAGCCGGCGGCATGTTGCGTTACGCGCTCCCTGAGTATCGCCTGCCTAAGCCGGTGGTGAGTCGGGAGATTGAGCTGATCGAGCGGCTGGGTGTGAAGTTCGTCCTCAACACGCGCCTCGGAACCGACATTTCGCTGAGCGAATTGGATGAGCAGTTCGACGCAGTATGCCTGGCAATTGGCACGTGGAAAGAGTCGTCGATGAGCTTGCCCGGCTGCGAGCTGAAAGGAGTCTTTCCCGCATTGCCGTTCCTGGAAGCGGTGGGCAAAGGCGACGCTCCTGCTCTGGGCCGCAAAGTTGTGGTGATCGGCGGTGGCAACGCCGCTATCGATTCCGCCCGTACGGCACGGCGGCTGGGAGCAAGCGTCACGGTTGTTTACCGTCGCGAGCGCAAAGACATGCCGGCCATTGAAGAAGAAACCGCGGCGGCAGAAGAAGAGGGAGCGAAGATCGTCTTCCTTTCGGCGCCGCACCGCATCATCGGCGACGCCAAAGACAATGTACGGGCTCTGGAAGTGGTGAAGACGCGACTGGGCGAGTATGACCGCTCCGGACGGCGCAAACCCATCCTCACCGATGAGGTGCAGCGCTTCGAGTGCGACTCCATCATCCTTGCCGTGGGGGAGACCGCCGATCTCGAATTTGCCGAGTCCTCAGGCATGGAGATCAAGGGCGGCAGCAGGATTGAAGTAAATCACTTCACGTTGCAGACGAGCCGGCCGCGTTTCTTTGCCGGTGGCGATGTCGTAACCGGCGCCTCCAATGTCTCGGGTGCGATGTCCTACGGCAAGCGCGCGGCACAGTCTATCGACGAGCACCTGATGGACAGCAAGCGCTGGGAGATGCTCTTCCGGCCGATGAAGTATGCGCAGACGCCGCCCAAGGAGCCGAGCGAGAGCCGGCGTCATCATGCACGGACGCTCGCGCCCTTGCAACGTGCGAGCACCTTTGAAGAGGTAGTGCAGAGCCTCTCGGCGGAAGAGACGCACGACGAGTGCTGCCGCTGCCTGCGCTGCGATGCCACTGTGGCGGTTACACGATAGGAGGTTTTCCTTGCCGCAAAAGAAAATCTCGTTGCGTATCGATGGCGAGCTGGTGAACGCGCTCGAGGGGCAGACCGTGCTCGAGGCTGCGCGCGCCAGCGGAAAGTCCATCCCCACCCTGTGTTTCCTCGAGGGCCTCACTCCCGTGGGCGCGTGCCGGTTGTGCATGGTGGAAGTGTCAGGCATCGACCGCCTGTTTCCCGCCTGCACCACGCCGGTGCAGGATGGCATGTCGGTGATCACCAACTCGCCGCGGCTGTCGCGCTATCGCCGGATGACGATTGAGCTGCTGCTCGTCGAGCGCAATCACGTCTGCGCCGTCTGCGTCGCCAATGGCCACTGCGAACTCCAGGACATGGCGTACAACATGGGGATCACCAGCGTGCGCTTCGCTTACAACTTCCCGCGCCTGCCGGTTGACGCTTCGCATCCACGCTTCGTCATCGACCACAACCGGTGCATCCTGTGCACGCGATGTGTGCGCACCTGCGCCGAGATTGAGGGCGCACACGTGTGGGAGATGATCGCGCGCGGCATCAACGCCCGTATCGTCTCCGACTTGAACCAGCACTGGGGCGAATCAACCAATTGCACCGACTGCGGCAAGTGCGTCAAGGCATGTCCGACCGGGGCGCTGGCCGCGAAGGGCAAAGCGGTCGAAGAGATGACGCGCTCGACCGTCGCCCTCACCTCGCTGGCCCGCCATCGCGCAAAGGCGCCCCACAACGGAGGAGCCCAGGTATGAAGAAGCTGAAGCTGGCTACGGTTTGGCTGGATGGCTGCTCGGGCTGCCACATGTCGCTGCTCGACCTCGATGCCGCGCTGATCCCCATCGTGCGGAAAGTCGACATCGTCTACGGCCCGCTGGTCGACGCGCAGGAGTTTCCCGAAGATGTCGATGTCACGCTTGTCGAAGGCGCCATCAGCACCCAGGAAGATGTCGAGCGGCTGCGCGAGATTCGCTCCCGCTCCAAGGTACTCGTCTCGCTGGGAGATTGTGCCGTTACCGGCAATGTGCCGGGGCTGCGCAATGTCGTTCCCGTGAACAGGCTGCTGCAGCGGGTTTACGTGGATGGCGCCGATGCCGACGCCTGCGTTCCGCACGATGGACTGCCGCAACTGTCGAAGCAGGCGCGCCCGGCGCAGGACTTTGTGAAGGTTGACGTTTGCCTGCCCGGCTGCCCGCCGCAGACGAAGGTGATTGGAGCGCTGCTGAACAGTGTGATCGAGGGCCGGAAGACGGACGCCACCCAGAAGATTAAGTTTGGGTGAGCGAAGGACTTGTAACACGAGGGGCAGGAAGATTAACCACAGAGACACAGAGGACACAGAGAAGAAGGACGAGAAGAGACGGACGAAATCAGGAAAGATAAAGAACAAAATGAAGATGTAACTCTGTGTCTTTGTGCCTCTGTGGTGAATTGAATTTCGATCGGACCCAAGCAAAGGGAGCGGCAATGAAGCGCATCACGATTGAGCCAGTAAGCCGCATCGAAGGCCACGCGAAGATCACCATCCAGCTGGACGATGCCGGCAAAGTGGCCGACACAAAGTTTCAGGTCACGCAGGTGCGCGGCTTCGAGAAGTTTGTCGAAGGCCGACCCTATTATGAAATGCCGGGTATTACCTCGCGCATCTGCGGCATCTGCCCTATCAGCCATCAGCTGGCCGCCTCGAAAGCTTGCGACGCGATCATGGCCGTGCGCATTCCGCCCGCTGCCCGGCTGCTGCGCGAGATCATCCATTGCGCGCAAGTGGTCCAGTCGCACGCGCTGAGCTTCTTCTATCTCTCCGCGCCCGACATCCTGCTCGGTATGGACCACGATCCCGCGACGCGCAATGTCGCAGGCCTGATCGAAGCCAATCCCGAGCTGGTGCGCGCCGGCATCGAACTGCGCAAGTTTGGCCTGCTGGTGATCGAAGGCCTGGCTGAGGAGCGCGTGCATCCCTCGTGGATCGTGCCTGGCGGCGTGAGGTCTCCAATGACCGCCCAGGCGCGTGATCGCTTCCTGGCGGCAATTCCTCAGGCGCTTGCCACGACCGAGAAGACGCTCGGCATCTTCAAGGGCGCGCTCGATTCGTTCAAGGAAGAGATCGCGAACTTCGGTTCGGGTCCGACGATGTACGCGGGCCTGGTCGACGACGCGGGCAACATTCAGCTCTACGACGGCAAGCTGCGCCTGCGCTGGCCGGATTCCGGCATCGTGCACGACGACATTGCGGCCGAGGACTATGCGAAGTTTATCGGCGAAGCGACGGTCAGCGACTCCTACCTGAAAGCCCCGTTCTACAAGCCGCAAGGCTGGCCGGAGGGAATCTACCGCGTCGGCGCGCTGGCCCGCATCAACGTTTCCGATAAGATGGGCACGCCGCGCGCCGATGCCGAGCTCCAGGAATTCCGCCAGCGCTTTGGCCGCATCGCGCACAGCTCCTTCCTGTACCACTACGCGCGGCTCATCGAGATCACCTATGCCCTCGAGCGCCTGCAGACACTGCTGCAAACCCCTGATGCTCTCGACACTCTTGTTCGCGCTGAGGCTGGAGTCAACTCGCTCGAAGGCGTCGGCATGATCGAAGCCCCGCGGGGCACGCTCATCCATCACTACAAAGTCGACGACAACGGCGCAATCGTTTGGGCGAACCTCATTGTCGCGACCGGCCACAACAACCGTGCCATCAGCAACGGTGTACGCCAGGTGGCGGAGCACTTCATTACGGGCGACAAGCTAGAAGAGGGAATGCTCAATCGCGTCTCGGCTCTCGTGCGTGCCTACGACCCCGGCCTGAGCTGCTCGACCCATGCGGTGGGTGCGCCACAGGTGGAGATCTCGCTGCTGGATGCCAGTGGAGCTCTTCTCGATCGCATGCGTAATTAAGAAAGCGAAGCTGCTCTTGGACTTGCTCGTCGCTTGACGGGCGCACCGCGTTATGACTATCATCTTTTCCACGTCGTATGAATTCCTGCCTCCAGCTCTGTTGCATCTGTAACTGCCGCTAAACGCACTTCTGCGTTGGCGGCCAATCCCATACAGCTCTGATTCGATACTCGCGCTGCCGCTGTGTCGCTGCAGGCGCGCATCCCTTTCCTCTCCGAACCCGCAAGGAGCAAGTTATGAGCAACATTCTTCAGGAAGTCCTCGCAGCTAACCAGAACTATGTGTCCACCTTTGGCGAGAAAGCCAAGCTAGTCATGCCGCCGGCGCGTCACTTCGCGATACTCACGTGCATGGACGCGCGGCTCGATCCGGCGAAGTTTGCCGGATTGGCGGAGGGCGATGCGCATGTCATCCGCAATGCCGGCGGGCGCGCCAGCGATGACGCCATCCGTTCGCTGGTGATTTCCTACAAACTTCTGGGCACGCGCGAGTGGTTCGTGATCCATCACACGAATTGCGGCATGGAGTTCTTTACCAATGAAGTGATCCGCGGGCTGCTGGCCAACAGCCTGGAAACGGCCGAGCTGACGGAGAAGGGGTTTCAGGACGTGGGGCACGGTCCGGGATCGCGCGAGGGAGAGTTCATCGACTGGCTCACCATTCGCGACCAGGCGCAAAGTGTGCGAGACGATGTGCAGCGCATCCGCGAGCATCCGCTCGTACCGGACAACATCGCGGTCTACGGGTATATCTACGATGTGAGCTCTCGGAGGCTGATCGAGGTTCCGGAGCGAGCGGCGGTGTGCTCGGGTATCGCAGCGGATTGAAACTAGACGCTCGGGAGGCACCGGTCTGGTGACCCGATGTTATGACTCGCCACTGTACGCGCTTAAGCGGTCGTTCGGAGTTTGTCAGGATCGATGTAGGACTTCGACATGCAAGTGCGAGTGTCGAAGATCGAGCGCCGTAGGCGCGAAGACAGTTTAGCCCAGGATGGGCGAAGCGGAGCCCTGGCTTGGCTGGAACTGGTTCACTAAGTCCCGTAGGGACGGCATTGGCCTCCCACACTCGGGTCAGCGGCACCTGTTTGTGGAAAGCGGCTTTAGTGGGAGCAAAATCAGGCGAGATACTGCTGCAGGCTTTCGCGGATGGCGGCCTCGTCGACCTGCTCGCCGCGATTCAGGCGCTCGAGGATCTGGTCGACGACCTGCTTGGCCTCGTTGCGTTCGCGGTGCAGCAGGAAACCGTCAAAGACGTGCTGCCCGCGCATGGCCTTCTCGATCTCGGTTTCCTTGTCGTGCTCGCCGAGTTCGGTGAAGTACACGACGTGGTAGCGGCCGCCGTAGTCCGCCTCGCGGTAGATTTCGAACATGACCTTCTTGGTGTCGCTAGTGAGTGGCATGAAATCGTGGCCTGAGTTACGTCCAGTGTACGGCAAGGGCGCCGCGCTTCGAGCTCCGTCTGTCGTTTGACCGCTAGCAGCTAACGGCTAATTGCTAATTGCTAATTGCTAATTGCTTCTAATCATCTCCCGACGCGGTTGCGGCCTGCGGTTCGTCCATCGGCTGCGGGAAGGGAATTACCTCAGCCTCTTGCGCCACCGACTTGTGCGTCAGACTCATGCGCAACTGACGCTCGTATTCGGCAAGTTGCTCTTCCAGCTTCTTCGCCGACTCGGCCTTCTTCAGCAGGTCCTCGCGATAGCGCTTCAGGAAGTAGTCGATCGTCTCCACGCGAATCTTGATCGAGCCCGTCGGTTTGTTCTCGTCCAGGTCCTTGAACGAGAAGTAGGGCGTACCCGATTTCTCGATGATGTCCTCAATCACGCTGTAGATGGGCGCATCGTGCCCGCACTTGAAGTTCGAGATCTCCAGCGCCACCAGGTTGGGATGACGCGCGGTAAACTTCGCCGCCCAGATCTTCGTGTTCGTGCTGGCCGAGTAGGCGTTCTTCCACACGTCGCGAATGTCGAGCGCATGCGTGATCGCTCCGGAGCGCACTTCTTCGCCGAAGAGCCGATCCATCAGGTCTTCGTCAGTGGGCAGGAAGCTCTGCGAGAAAACGGGGTAGCCGAGCTTCTGGAACTCCTCCATGATCTCGTGGTTCAGGCCGGGATCGTGGTGATAGACGCGACCCAACATCACGATGCCGAGGCGGTTCTCACGTTCCAATGTGTCGAGCACCTCGCGCGCCCGCTTGCGCTGGCTGAGGTCGAAGTCCTCGAAGGCCTTGTATGCGGCTTCAATCGCGCGGTCGTTCTCTTCTTCGCTTAGGCCGAGGACCGGCGCCCACGTCTGGAACATCTGCAGCCCGAACACCTTCCTGTCGTCGATGTTCAGGATGGGATCGAGATACTGAATGCCGTTGTCCTTGAAGACGTCGCTCTCTTTGGTGAAGGCGGCCTTCACGGCGTTGGGCGTCGCCGTCACCGTGGGGCACGCATTCGAGCCGCTGCAATTCTTCAGTCCCTGATGCAACGTGTCGATCATGGGGAAGAAGATGACGTCGAGCGGCTTCTTAACGTGCTTCTGGAAGATCAGGTTGTAGACGTGCGGGATACCGATCTTCGACGGGAAGCACGGATCGATGGCGCCGCGGCCCGCTCCCTGACGATACATCTCCTGGCCGGTAAACTCGGAGTAGATGAGGTTCTCCGGCTCAAGGCCAACGCTCTCGAGATAGGCGCTAAACATGGGCGCGTAGAGATACATGTTCAGCACGCGCGGCATGCCGACGCGCATCGTCTTGCGCTTGTTCATCAGCTCAACGCGATGCTGTACGGCTGCCTTCGCCTTACCGAAATCCCAGCGGCCGGGCGTCGGCAGCGGGTCCGCAACTTTTTGCGGATTGCGCGAACGCCAGACTTCATTCGCGGCGATGTCCACGAAGTTGGGATTCGCTTTCTTCACCGCGTCGAGGCCGGCTTTGATTCCACGCATCGCGTTGACGTCTTCCACCTGGCCCTTTTCGCAGGTGGAGATGATCAGGCGGCGCTCGCCGGCTGCGAGCGGAACCTTCGACTTGAAGACCGGCAGCGGGGAGGCGGGCTCGAGGTGCTCGTTCTTCATGTCGCCGACATTCACGTCGATGAAGGTGCGCAGGCAGTTGTTCTTGCAGAAATAGCAGCGCGTGTCTTCGTTGCGCGTGGTCTTGTAGCCGATCTTCTGGACCGCGTCCAGGCCAATAAAGCTGGTGCGATGGCCGTTCTTGTAGATGCGGATGGCTTCGACGCCCGCGCCGATGGCGCCCGACTCGCCGCAGTGCTCGTGGACGATGACTTCCGGCTCATGGCCGACGCCGTGGAAGTGGGAGTTGATGAAGTCAACCTCGGACTTCACGGCAGCAAGGTTCTTCTGCGTGCCGCCCTGGAGGATGAACTTCGATCCTAGCTTGGCGAGGTTGGGAATGCCGGCGACGTACAGGAAGATGTTCTTCGGCAGAACGTTCGCCAGACCGGCGAGAATCTCTTCACCGCGCCAGCCCTGGCGCTGGAAGTTCACAATGTCCGACTGCATGAAGACAGCGCAGCCGTAGCCGAAGACGGGCATGGTTCCGGCGGAAAACGCGATGTCGGCGTACTCCTCGACCTTGTAGCCGAGCGACTCCGCCGTGCCTTGCAGGAAGTAGCCGTTGCCGGCCGAACACTGCGTGTTCAGCTTGAAGTCTTTGACACGCCCGTCCTTCAGGATGATGAGCTTGATGTCCTGCCCGCCGACGTCGACGATGACGTGCGGGTCTTTGTAAAACTTCATCGCCGACTCGGTGTGCGCGACGGTCTCCACCAGCGCCACGTCGGCCTTCAGCACATCTTTGAGGACGTCTTTCGCATAACCGGTGGTGCCCACGCCCATCACTTCCAATGACGCGCCCTGCGACTCCACCTGTTGCCGCAGCGCTACGAACATGTCGATGGTGTCCTGGATGGGGTTCCCGCCGGAAAGCTGATAGGCCTTGCACATCACGGTGCCGTCTTCAGAGAGCAGCACTGCCTTCGTAGAAGTCGAGCCGCCGTCGAGTCCGACAAAGCCGCGCACGACCTCGCCCGGCGCGAACTTCGCGCCGATGAATTTCGGCACGCGATATTTGTCTTTGAAGCCCGCCAGTTCTTCCGGCGAAGTGCTCAGGCCGGCCGCGCCTGACTTTGACTTCTCAGCCATGCGGCCGACGGAGATGTAGTCCTCGAGGCACTCGGTGCCCATGTAGATGCCGACTTCCGGCTCTTCATCCTTGCCGAACTCGACCGCGCCCAGGGCGGCGAAGTACTGCGCGTTGTCAGGAACCTTGATCAGCTCTTCCGGCTTCGCGCCTTCGGGCAATTGCACCTTGCGCTCTTCCCAGGTGCGCGGAATGTTCAACTGCCACGCCTCCTTCATGCCGCGGATGAAACTGTTGGGGCCGCCCAGCAGCAGCACATGGGGCCGCAATGTATGGCCGCGGGTCAGCACCGTCAGGTTCTGGAGAACGATCGCGTCGAAGAGCGACGCCATCAGCTGATCGGGCGGGATGCCTTGCTTCTGCAGGCCGTTGATGTCGGTCTCGGCGAAGACGCCGCACTTGCCGGCGACGGGATGCAGCTTGATGCCGGTATAGCCCTGATCGCAGAGCTCCTCGGCAGGAATTTTCAGCTTGGCGTTGATCTTGTCGATGACCGCGCCCGTACCGCCGGCGCATTTGTCATTCATTGACGGGATTTTCTTCTTGCGGCCGGTATTCTCGTCTTCCTTGAAGACGATGATTTTCGCGTCCTGACCGCCGAGCTCGATAACGGAATTCACTTCGGGGTGCAGCTTCTCAACCGCGAGCGAGACCGCCGTGACTTCCTGTACGAATTTTGCGCCGATCAAATTTGCCAGCGCGCCACCGCCGGAGCCGGTGATGAAGATCCGGCAATTGTGTGGGGCGATGCCGACCTCGCTCTCCATGCGCTTCAGGAATTCAAGCAGCTTTTCCGGTTGCTTAGTCTCGTGACGCTGGTAGTCCTGCCAGATCATCTTGTCGGTTTCGGTTTCGACGACGACGGATTTAACCGTGGTCGAGCCGACGTCCATGCCGACGGTGTAGACGGCCTTGTGGCCGGATTGCGCGGCAACCTCGCGCGACTTGGCGAGGACGCGGGCGGGCAGGGAAGTCTCAGCGGGCGCAGAATTCGTTAGGGAGTCGAGTGCGACGTCAACCTTGGGATTCGGGTTGTCACAGCAACCGGGGCTGGATGATCCGTGTTGGTGAGAATGACTCACGAAGCCTCCGTGATGTGCGGGTCTTTGCCCGCTTGGTTCGTGCGCGGGGTTGAAGCCCCGCTGCGCTATCTTATGTCGCCCTTATGGGGCCTACGCGTCGCCGAAGTTGCCTTCGACTCTGCGGAACCCGTGTTTCGCCTGCCGGAACAACCACTCGATCACGCGCTTGTCGTTGTAGCACCAGGCAAGGATGTGGTTCAGCGTCGAGAAGCAGCTCTTCTGGCACTCCTTCTTCATTTCTTTCAACTGCGTGGTGTCGAACTTGTGATTCTCAATGGTGCCCCAGTCGTATCCCGCGGAGTACATGGGGAAGCACGGCGCGAGCGTGCCATCCACGCGCACGATCAGCGTATTGTGTCCGGCGCGGCATCCCCAGTCGTGCAGGTCGCCGTGGATGAAGTTCTTCATCTGTGCCAGGCGCTCTACTGAATTCACCATGTGATAGCCCGACTTCTGCTTTTCGATCAACCAGTCGATCAGCTCAGCGACTTGCGGATGGTGCTCCTCGCGGATGAAGGTCGGGTTCGTGTACAGATGCTTGAAATGCGGCTGCTCGGTCATCGGCGATTCGCAGATGTGGTAGTCGGTGGCGATGCCGTTGTCGTGCGCCAGCTCCGTCAACTGCCGGACATCATCCATGTTGTTGGCGCAGATGTTGATGTTCAGAAACACCGAGTAGCCGTACTTGTACTGCTTCTTGACGAGATAGTCGAAGTACTTGCGGATCGGAACCATTGCCTTGGGCAGTCCGCGGCCCGGAACGTCATCCCAGGCATCAACCGCAAGGTTGACCACGCCGACTCCGGCGTCCGCGACCTTGTCGATCACCGGCTCGCGCATCAGGCGGCCGTTGGTCGGCAGATATACCCAGAAGCCCTTCTTCGCGGCGTAGTAAATGATCTTGTGCGCGAAGTCGGGCCGCAGCAGCGGCTCTCCGCCCATCAACGCCAGCACACCGGCGCCGGAGTCGCGGAGCCAGTCAAGCGAACGCTTGGCGACGTCCTCGGTCATGCCGCGCACGCTGTTATCGAAGGCCCAGCAGTAATGGCAGTCGAGGTTGCACTTCCACTCGTTGAACAGGTAGGCGATGATCGGGTGGAAGTCGCCCGGCAGAACGCGCGAGCGGATCCACGGCACGGCCCATCCGCGCATGGCGCGAATGATGTGCTTGGTGGACCATGAGCGGCGGTTGCCGTTCTTGGGGAAGAAATCCTCGTCGGCAGCGTTCATCAGCTCCGGATGCTGCGGAAATACCGGCGTCGGCAGCGTCTGCTCCTTGCCGTCCTTCGGCGGAGGAAGCAAGCGCGGCGTCTCCGGCGGCTTCATCAAAAGCTCGTGAAGTTGGACATCTAGACGATAGGTAGGGGCGGCCTGTACCCCTTCAGGTGTCTGCACTTCGGGCATTCCGCGAAATCTTCCTTTCTTCTATGGCTGGGCCTTCGGCTGAACCCTGAGTCAAGCCGCAGGCCTGCTCTGCTGTTCTTTCTTTTTGCCGCAGCTGTGACGCCGGCTGCGCCCTATGCGGCAGCGGCTGCGAGTCTGCGGGCCGGAATTGCCGGCAGGCTCTTCATGCGCGTCTTGCCGTTCATCAGATCGTTGATGTGCATCACGAACTGTGCCGCCACGCCTGCGTAACCGTGACGATGCGGCACGGGATAGAAGACGTTTCGCAGCTCGGGATGCTCCGCGACGTACTCCTTGAAGTCGTCCAGCCGTTTGCCGGTTGACTTCAGGACCTGGTCGAACTCCATGCGGGCCTTGACCTTCGCCTCGCCGAGAGCCATCTGCACGCGGCTGTGGGCGTTGATCTCGCCTTCACCGGAGGTTTCGATCGGCAGGAAGATCATCTCCTTGAAATGATTTGCCACTCCAGACTGAACCCCATCCGACTGAGACGACGGCATGCAGCCGAAGGGCTTCAGCGCCAGCACCATGTGGCAGAGGTGGTTCTTGGTGTAATAAACGTTCTTGCCGACTTCGAGGTGACCTTCGCCACCGCGCGCGAACTGGTTGTAGAAGGGATCGGCCATATCGGCCATCATCTTCTGGTCGACGAGTTCATGCGCGATGTTGCCCAGCCCTTCCACCACGCGCTGATACTGCCGCGCGTAGATGCGCTCCCCAACGCCGATCATCCACTGCTTCTGCCGGAACTTGAGCTCGTTCTTCAGCTTCTTCTGCAACTCGTACCACTTCACGTGCTTGTAGGGAGCGTCCAGCGAGCGGCGTGCGGCAGCACGGGCCTTCACCTGGTACATCATGTACATCACCCACGTACCGATGGGCTCAACCAGCACCTGCGCGCCTTCGCGCTCCAGGAATTCGAACATGTGGAAGTTGCCGTCGCCTTCGGTGATCTGCGCCCAGAACTCGCCAATGATTTTCACCACCGGCTTCACGCGCAGGCGATCGACCTCAATCGTGTTGAGCTGCTCGCGAACCGCTGCCAGACCATCTTTGTACGGATGGCCGTAGAGTTGCTCGCGCACCTTGCCCAGCGAGTTGACCCAAAGCTCCCACTTCTTACCCTTGTTGGGGCGAATCTTCTTCGCGATCCACTCGGGCAGATCTTCGTGATCTTCGAAGGGCTTGCGCTCGCGCAGCATGGCGCAGAGCGTGTCAACCGACTGCTGGAAGATCTCATCCGTCTTGCCCTTTTCAACTTCATAAGGACGGATGCGGTAGATCATCTCGTTCATGATGTCGCCGAGGTTGAGCGCGTTAAACATGCCCAAGCCGAAGTCGACGGTGAACTTCAGCCCCGCTTCACCCGAGGCCGCCTTCACGCCGTCGTTCTGCTGGAAGAGCAGAACGCGGAAGCCATCGAAGCCGGCATTCTGCAATGCCAGGCGATACTCGGCCTCGTACATGCCGAAGCGGCACGGGCCGCAGGATCCCGCCGTAAAGAAGATGTACTTATCGCAGATCTCCTGCTTGCTCAGGCCCTGTGCTTCAAGGCTCTGGAGATGCTGCACCAGGTTGCCGACGGTGAAGTACGTGGGATTACACTGCCCGTTGTTGCCGTACTCCTTGCCGATCTGGAAGGCCGAGACGTTCGGCACGGGCATGACTTCGCAGTTATAGCCGCAACCCTGGAAGACCGCCTGGATCACTCGCTCATGCTTCCAGGTCAGGCCGCCGAAGAGGATGGTGACCTTGCCCCGCTCCTCCGCGCCGAAAGACCGCTCGACGGGACGTTTGAAGTGGCGGACCGGACCCGAGTCCAGCCCCATCATGCTCGCCAGCCGGGCACGCTCCTGGGCGAGCTTGCGTTGGATTTCCTCCTCGGTACGAGGAGCTGTCAATTGGTCAATAGGGAAATCGATGCGAGTGACCGGCATGTTTTAACCTTCCTCTTCTTCGAGTGAAATTATGTCTAATTGCTTGTAATTGACTGATTTAGTTGCACTCGGAAAGTGCGGCGCAGGCAGACGAAGAGTGTAGCAATCGAGGGTGCGAGCGATAGGGGTGAAAACTCTCACGGCGCAGCGATCTTTTGTAACAACAAATTGTTACAACACCGTGCGAAGAAGTCGCAACGGACTCACCCACACGTCAATGCCTCTATTATCAATTCCAACCCCAAAACATCAAGCGGAATGAGAGGAATTCTTGGCAAATGAGTTGCTAACTTGCGAACTTGGCACAAGAGTGCCAATCGAGCGGTCCGCGAAGGTCACAAAAGCATTTCGCTCATCCACATTACAAGCGACGTAGATGCGGGGCATTAGGGAGAGGCTTCAGCAAATCTGCCGGGTTACGGTGCCGACTTGTCTCACCAGATTCCTTTGTCGCTTCCCGTGAGCCGGAATGCGACAGCGGCGGCCGAAGCGAGGTAAGGAAGAAGGGAGAGGCGCAGCGTCGCTGGAACATCGCCGCGAAGAGCTGTGTAGGTCACCTGACGCGTGTAAAGGTCCGCGCCGTTGGGGACGATCGGGACGCGCAGAAACTTGCCGCGCGCGAAGATTACTTCGCGTCCGAAGCGTGCAGCGTCCAATACCTGCTTTGGCAATTCGGCAGCTTTGTCACGGTATTCAGCGACAAAATCGCGGACGATCTTCAAGTACGTCGCGACGCCGGGCCACACACCGCCGAGATCGGCAGCCTTCTTCAGTTCGCCGAAATCAAGCTGCTCTGCATCGAGCAATCCGGCCGTATTCACAATGTCGCAGACGCGGAAGTAGAAGTGCCGATACATGCGTTGCAAGGTTGCAACAATGACACGCTCCTCAGGCGCAGGTACGAGGAAGGTTAAGCCGTTGACGGTCTTCGGCACACGGCGAGTGACAAAACGCTTGGCCATCGCCATGTGCTCGCCGGTTTGCCCGAGGCGTTGAGCGTGAACTTCCACCGATTCCGGCAGGCCGGGAATAGCGAAGTTCCATTTGTTCGCCAGACGATCGCCCCAGCTGCGCGACTCAATATGCGCTCCCAGCCGGTTCAACATCACATGCACAACCTGTCGCTCGTCAGCGGTCGTATATAGGTCGAGGTCGCTACCCAGATCCGGCCAGTGATCCAGCGACTTCATCACGGTCGTGGCGCAGCCGCCGCGCTCCAGCTCATCGCAAATGTGATGCAGGAAGGTCAGCGCGTTGCCGATGCGCTGTTGCTCTTCCGTCAGGATGGTGCGCGTCCATTCGAGAAGCTTTGGGTCCGATGTTTGAGACCGTACGGTCTGGAAGGCGCGCATCACAACGTGATTGGACTGCGCGAGCGAAAGCAGTCGCGTGCGGTCGGCGTCGCTCAGCGAAGTAACGTGCTGAAGTGCCGCCGGCGATTTATCCGGAGCAAGGGTGAGATGCAACAGGGCGTCGAGGTCGATGGAGCCGGTTTGCTGTGAAATGGGCATCATGAATTTAACTGGTATTGGAGTACTGCGTCTGAGACTGCAGATAAGCTCTTACTTTGGCTTAGATGTAATCGAATTACCTGGAGTTGGGCGGCACAGGAAAACTTGTCGAAGGCCGATCTCGCGATGGCCCTCCGGATCATGCGTGCGGGAGACAAAAGAAAGCGGGGACGATCATGGGCGATCGTCCCCGATGAATGAGGCCCAAGCCTGTCTCACTGGGGCGGGTACTTACAAACATCGTTCGGGAAGCTCATCCCGTTCGCAAACTTGACGTCGTTGAAGTAAGGATCGCCCTGCGTGTAGGTCTTAAACAAATCGTTGGGAGGCGGCAGCGGCGTAGCCGGAGCGTGATAGTTCTGAGGCATGACAAAGCTGAAGCCGAAGCAGTTCATCACGTTAGGGTTGTTGTTATCGGTGGGGCAATCGATATCACTCGGTCCCCAGGCACAATCGGCGTCATTGCAGCCGTTCGGATCCTTGCATCCGCAACTTCCATCGGCCTTTTGTGTGCAGTAACTTTTTGGCCGGCAGAACGCCAGCTTGCTCTTCTTGAAGGCATCCCCAAAGGCGGTAAGATCCACGTCTACGTGCAGAATCGGATTGTTGTAGCTGGCTGTTGCCCAGCTACTTCCTGTAACCGGCGTGGTTGAGTAGCTGTTGGGATCGACCTTGACCGACTGCACGTTGAGTTCCCCTAGACTCGAGTCGGGGGCATAGATATCGTACGACTGCTTTGTGGTGGCAGTGGCATAGATCAAGTAAACGTAGTAGGTGTGTCCGCCCAGGAAAATGGTCGGATTCCAAATATTGGCGGGGTCAAACTTCAGGCAGTGGTTCTTGTTGTTGGGATCAATCTCGACGCACTTTGGACAGCCTCCCTGCGAAGTGCAATTTTGGGTTGTGTCGATGTAATAGGCCCCGTGGTTGATCGACAGCGTGCTGCGCTGGCCGTTGCCTTGTCCCATCATGCGAATCTGCGGCCGTGTGTTGTTGTCATTTTCCTTATCCGTCAGGTACTCGCGGTAAAGGGGGACACCGCGGCAGGTGTTAGTCCCGCAGTTCGTCGCCCATTTCATCTCCAGGTCGGCCGGATTAAAGCACCTGTAGTCCCCCCGCTGAGTGATGGCGCAATCGGCGATCATGGCCGTGCTCAACCATTCGTAAGGACTGGTCCGGGCAGTACCTTTGAGGCTCGGAGGACTGCTGGGTAGGACACCGACATCAGACAGGCACTCCGGTTTGGTTTCCGGGGCATTAAAGTAATCGTCCTCATTAATCGATATGGAGGGGCGGGTGGTTCCGCCTTGCTTTCCCAATAATCCAGTCAACGTTCCATCATCGTCATTCAGCACCGTCTGGCGGTCGATGTTGTTAAAGGATTTGCTGAACATGTCGACGCTGTGCGTGCAGTAGCGATTGTTCACCCCAACTTGATCCTGAATAAACGGGTCGTATTGGCCGGGCCTTACGGGCTCAAATAGAGGCTCGACCACAAAGTGGCGGATGTCGACGTTCTTGAACCATAAGTTGCGGGAGTGAAAAGCTGGAGGATAGTAAAAGCCGTTGGGTTGTTTCCACCCGATGGCAGCATTCGGCAGGTAGCAGTAAGAAGCCTGCTCCTTGGGAGCCTGCAAAACCCCCAGATTCCAAGCGAGCGGCACCTTGCTATTACGGCAGTCCCCACCGGAGCTGGCCGAGCAGTCAGAGATTTTGGATTGATTGATCGCGATGTAAGCGTTATTCGCCTGGTGCGAAGGCCCGTCGTAGATGTTAAGCAATTTTTGGCCGGGGTAAGTGGGCAGATTGAAACTCACTCCTCCATCGCCGTAGGCGCAATAATTGCGCGCCTGGCTGCTGGTGTTATCGCAGCTAAGACCCAGGGCGGCGGTATCCTCATTGAAGGGCCCCACGTCTTCTGCATAAGGGTTGGTGTAATTACCTTTCTCATCGCCCTGGGTGTGACCGATCAGCACGGTGTTACGCGCCACCAGCCATTCACCCAGGCTGACATCCGCGCGGGTGTAGCCTCCGCCGGTGACGAAGTTGAGACCGCCGCTCTGGGCATCGGTAACCGCGCTGTTGGAAACCAGGTCCCAGCCTTTTCGCAGCCAGACGGCGGCAAAGTTTGTCTGGGCGTAATTAAAGGAGGTGGTGTAGTGGTCCAGGATAGTCACCGCGCAGGTGCCGAAGAAATCTCCACCGTCGCAGGGATCCAGGTTCACCGCGCAATTGTTGTCCTTGGCCGTGCAAAGGGTTGGATTATGCAACTCCGCGACGACTGGGTAAAAGACGTTGAATGGCTGGTTCGGCAGATTGTTTCCCGGCGGTCCGGGAGGGGCCGTTGAGGTCACGGCCGAGAGCTTGTCCGTCCCTGACGGTGTCATTCCCAGGCATTCCGCCGTCTGCCCGTTCATCTGGAAGGAAGACGTAGCCGCCACGCAGGAATTGCCGACAAATTTGTCCAACGGAGTGATTCCGGCGCGATTGTAGTTGGTGGGCCCATATGAGGGAGGATTCTGAACAATCTGCTGCGAAGCGTAACCGTCCCAATACTGATACTGCGACGGGCCGCTCACGCCGGTCGGCAGCCACCAATAACAGGCGCCGCAGGTGGCCGCACCGGCTGCGAAGTTGTACTCGAAATCATTCCACCCGTTGGTGATCCAAAACACGCTGGGATGGTTATAGTCGGAGCGAAAGGGCATGTAATCCATGTTGTGGAGGGAAGGATCGACCGGCTGGTTGTCGGCGAGAATGCCGGGGACCTGTCGCGGATTGTGCACCGTGTCCACGATGGCGGCCCGCGCCAGTACGCCAAGGTTGGCGTAAATCTTGTTGTTGATTTCGGTCGCGTCTTCCAGGTAGAAGCCGTGCCCGATCGAGGCGTAGCCTACATTGCGCGCCAGGTACATTCCCTCGGTGGCGTGCAGCGTGACCCATCGCGTCATGGAATCCCAGATGGAACAGTCCTTCAGATAGTTGAGCGGCTCGGGAGTGGGGTCGGCGCCGTGGCAACCGGCTGAGGTACCCTGCGCACCATGTGGAAGTGCACCGAATAGCGGCCCTTCGCGCCACCCTGGCCAAGCTGATAGAACTCGACGCCCTGCACCTGGTAGCCGGCGAAGCCCTGCCGCACAATCGTATGCCCACCGAAGTAGTTGTCGGGATTGCCGGGATCTACGGAGAACGGCTTGGAAGGAAGGTCCCCCTCGGAAACAATGCGGATGTTTCTGTCCAGCAAGCCAACCGCGGCGCGGGTCTCAACCGCGTTCATGACGTCGGTGTTGGGATCGTTCACAGGTCCGATACCGGCCGGCAAATCGGAAAGGGAATACGTTGTGGTGCGATGCTCGTAGGTAAACGCGCTGGTCAGGACAATGTTGGGGCCGTTGTTCGCATCCTGCGCGAGCGTTCGCACTTCAGCGTGCGAGGGCAAATAGTCCGTGGGAGTTACCACGATGTGGTCGCCCGCTTTCCAGTCCACGGCCTTGCTCAACGTGATCTTCTTGTTGTCGGTCGGATCGACTGCGACCAGCCGTACCCAACTGGTGCCAGTGAAAGCTGGGTTGCATTCCGTACCCGGCACCTTCGGCATGCACGTCTGCCCCTGTTGCAGATAGCTCACGCTCTCCGATCCGAACAGCTGCAACACGCCACCAAAAGAGACCGCGAGTACTTTGTGACCGAAATAAGTAACGCCACCTCCGTCCGCTTGACCTTGAACTTCGTACTGATAGAAGCAATCGTCGCTGGGAAGTACTACTTTGTATCCCGTTACAGACTTGCACGGGTTCTTACTGTCATTCTTGGGCAGCGGCGGCGGCGGCGGCGGATTCATCGCCAGATCATCCGCCATCAAAGTATTCGCCTTCCAAAGCGGGTCGGGAATGCCGCACGGCGAGCCCTCAGGCTGCGGATTTCCTACACACGGGATACCCAGATCATTGGGCGCTCCCCAAAGGTGAAACGTAAGATTTTTCTTGAACGGCAGTGCGCCGGAACCCTGGCTGATCTGCGGACGATAACCCATGGTTGTCGATACCGCGATCAATTTTCCGGGAAGCAGCGTCGCGTTGGGAGGCATCCCGGCAAACGTGCCTTGAACAAGGATCGATTCGGCGTAGAAGTCGATGCTGTGGTCGTCATGGAAGATGAGCGATCCGCCGCCGATGACGTTTACGTTGTGAAAGACGTAAAGCAGGGTGTCGCCTGTAGTGGGAGTTCCGTTGACGTCGCATTGACCCATGACGACAAGATCAGTCTTGTAATTGTTCTGAAGATCACCGTAGGGATTGAGCGTCTCGGGCCCGTTCGCCCCGCACGTCTTCGGTTCAGCCCAACACAAGGAGCAGGCGGAGAACATTAATAAACCCAACAACGACGCGCGGACGGCCGCCTTCCTTAGCGTGTGAATAGTACGTTTCACGGCTCATCTCCTCAGGCTAGCTCGTCATTCAAGAGCTTGCGATTAAGGCCGTTTGCCAACGGTCCAGTTAGGGGGCTCTACCTGTTACTCGATCGCAATACTCAAGAAGGCCAGCCGCCGGACGATTAGGCGCGCAAAGGCTTTGCGGTTCATGAGCAGACAGGACGAAGGGCATGGGCGCACGGTGCAACGCTCCTCTTACCGGAGCAGGACTGCCAGAACAGAGTTTTAGTTAATCAATGAGGGAATTTTTGAGCGAGAGCGTACTACAGAACCACACTACTGTCCAGCGATAATCTCCCGCTAGATTCGTGCCCGGTGGCAATATTCAAAAGTGTTTTTTGATCATTCGTAGAAGTGCATTTCGGATTTCCCGCCAATATTAAGGGCCGAACCTGGACAAGGTGAGAAGTTCTCTTCTAACGCCGAGACCCATGAGCATGAATAGAGCGCGAGAACACTATTAACCTGCAATCCATGCCATGGGGTAGCGAGAGTGGCTATGAAGGCGCCACTCTCGCTTATCGGATATGCCTAGTGCGACTGCACCGCCTGGAGCAGGTTCAGAAGTCCCCAGCCAAAGGTGTTATCCTGCAACGGTGATGGCCCGCGGCAGGTGCCAGTGGCTTGCAGCGTCGACAAACGTTGCGCCGCACGTTCCATCACTGACTCCGTCTGGCCTACGTCGCCGATCAGAGTCGGTTTTGCCTGCCACAACAGCGCAAGACCACCCGCAACATGCGGCGCCGCCATCGAAGTTCCCGACCAGCCTGACTGATATCCGTTGCCCGGCACTGCTCCGCGGATGTTGACTCCGGGAGCAGAGAGATTCGGCTTCGTGCGATGGCTGCCGTCCACGGTTACAGGCCCGCGGCTGCTGAAGCTGGCGATGTTGTTGTTCGAGTCCGCTGCGCCTACCGTCACGGAACTAGCGTAGATCGCAGGCGGATACTCAATGGTGGAGCAAGCCGGACCGTCATTGCCGGCGGCCATCACCGGATAAATACCGGCCGCCCGTACTGCATCGACAATGCTCTGCAGCGTATCGAAGTTGCAGCCTTCGCTCTGCGGGCAGATCCACGAGTTGTTCACCGAATCCGGCGCCTTGCTGGGATCGCCTTGATTCGGTTGGTTAATGGGCCACGGCGCGATCATGAACTGGAAGCACTCCGTGTAACGCGCGGGCGAGCCGTTACCGCCAGCGTCCATGTTGCGGCAGGCAATCCATCTCGCTCCCGGCGCCACGCCGATCTGATTGCCTTGACCGTCGTCGCCAACCATCTCGCTCGCAGTAAACGTTCCGTGGCCGTGAGGATCAAACGGAGCAGTGGTGTGGTCGACGGCGTCGTCCCAGTTGAAGTCGTGGTCAGCCTGCTGTCCGTTCCAGCCTCGATACTGGTTCTTCAGCGCGGGATGGTCCCACTGCACACCCGTGTCCGCCCCCGCGACGACCCGGCCCTCGCCACGGAAGCCAAGCGCCCACACATCCGGCGCCTTCACACGCTGAATGTTCCACTCAACTCCTGGAGCTTGATAGTTGGCGTCATCCTGCCCGGCCGAGGGCAGAGCAGTACGCACGTGAGGGTTGGCGTCGATGTGCGCCACGTCCGCTCGAGCCGCGAGCGTCTCCATGAGATTGCGGTCGCCGCTCACTTTGATCATGTTTACGATGTAGAACGACTGATACGGCACGCCGCGTTGCCGAAGCAGATTGAGGATCGGACCCTGCGTTGAGTTCGCCACCGCACGCAGCGTGTCGTACACGAAGCGGCCCTTCTCGGCTTTGGTGACGAGATTGTAAGCAGGACTGAGATCGGCTTGGCGCGTGAGCACCACGAGAGCTTCCGTCGTGCCGCCATTCGCGGTTTCTGAGAGGACACGGGAAGCGATTTTGCTGCCGGCCTGAGACGACCAACCCTGTAAGGTCATGCTCAAGAAAATGGCCGGGAGCCAGGCTAAACGTGACAGCTTATGTAGTTTCACGAATGTCTCCGATGGCAGTGATTGGGATTGAGTTCCCACGGCTGAGCACTGGGGGAAGAGCGCAACTCGCGAAGTGCAATGTAATCTGTGGGCTAGAGACTGTCAACCCGGGCGCTCCAGGGAAGCGCGGCCCATCGCTCACACTTCAGTGTGATTCGAGTCACAGCAAGGGTGTACGCGATTTTGGCATAAGAGTCCCATGACACACGTAGGCGCCCGCTGCAATATCCTGAAGGCCTCTCCAGCGCTGAAGAGCAGCCTCGAGGCCGCTGGCCGTAAAGAACGTTTTTCTCCCACCCAAACCCTATTTCGCGAAGAAGCCGACAACGCCGGCGTCTTTCTTGTGGTGAAGGGCAAGGCGTGCATGAGCGTGAAGGGCTTGCCGAAGCTGGACCGTATGTTTTCGGCCGGATCAGTGCTGGGGTTGCCATCGACCTTCACGGGACATCCCTACAGCCTGACGGCGACAGCCCTGACGGAGCTTGATGCCGTGCATGTCTCGGCAGAAGAGTTCCTGCGCCTCATGCGCGAGCAGACCGACCTGTGCCGCGAAGCCACCGAGATGCTCGGCCGCGAGGTGACGTTCATCCAGTCAGCTTTAGCGGAGCGCCGAAAGCAGGCGGTTACGCGCAAGATTGGAACTGCCGAGCTGGCAGTAATGTAATAGCCGCCGGCAGATCAATCACTCGACAACAAAATCAGCCGTGCGGACGGGCGTGGAGTTTCCAGCCGAATCCAACGCCTTCACTTCCAGCTTGTAGGATCCCGGCGGGAGTTTGTCGAGAGGCAAACGCAAGCCGATCGGCACGACAGGATCTCCTGCTTTCGCCGTCGGAACCGGACCGCCGGTCTCGACCTTCTTTTCGCCTGTCTTGCTATCAACCACCAGCATCTGGATGCCGACTTTTGGCGGATTCTCGCTGGTCAGCAGCGGCTCGTAGACCTCGACGTAGAAGACGGCCATATCGCTTTTCTTGAAGTTGCCCGTTCCGGCCGGCACGATCTGCATTCCTTGCGTCACAAGCGGAACATGATCTTCCAGCAAGACAGCATCGAGCGAGGTGCCCGCCTGATTCAACGGGCGCAGCTCTTTGCTGAGCGCAACTGTGCTCATCGAGAGCTTCTTAGCGTCATACGGGTCGACCGTCAGTGGCATCTGCAGCTTGCCGAGGCTCTCTCCATCTGAGCTGAAGGCAACCTTCAGCTGGTATTGTCCCGCGGCGATTTCAAACTGGTCCTCGTAGCGGTAAGGTCGTTTCTGGAATTCCTCCAGCTCGTCTTTGCTGTTGAAATTGAACTCGACGTTGTCGCTGAAGCGCGCGGCGATGGAGCCGTCAGGCTTGTAAGCGAGCCCAAGGACATTGATCTCGGCGTGCTGCTTGCCTTTTTCTTTCGAGAACTTGATCGCACTGGGCGGAATCTCGATTGCCAGGTTCACGCGCGCGACATTCGGTGAGGTGTAGAAATACGGGGCCAGCATGGTCGCGGCCACATTGCCCGCCTGCGCGCCGGTGGCCTGCGTCTCAAGTTGCTTCTCGATGGGCTTGCCCGCGAGCAGGTCTGTGGGACGAGCGTTGCAGTATCCGCTGCGGGAGCGCACGACTGTGTTATCGCGCGCGACCTTTACGTGCAGGGTGTGGCAGGTACCTTCAGCCGATTCCGGAGGGGTGTAGCTCAACACGTAATACTGGTTCTGCTCCTGCGCGATCCTCTGAATTCCTCCCAGCAGATCGTTCGAATTCACGATGACAAATCCGCCCGTGCCCTCCGCCAGCAGGTAGAGGATTTGTTGGTTCTGGCTTCCGTTGGAAATCGTCGGCAAGATGTTGCTCGCCTGGCTATACGGAGTAATCACCCCAACGATCGCTGATGTGGATGTTCCAGGTGCGCGAACCGTGGAACTGCTCGTGCCTCTTGAGCCTCCCGTTGTGCCGCCACCCGGACGTCCTCCGCCACCGGGACGCCCGCCGCCACCACCACCGCGCTGGACATAGACCAGGCGTGCCGGCCTATCGTCGCTGTAGACAACGGCGCCTTCCGTGGTACTGCCGTTGGTATCGCTGTCATCGCTCAGATACAGCGTGGCCGGCGTTAGCAAGCCTGACTCGGAGTCGGGAAATTGCCTCACCGGCACGGCTTCCGTGATCGTGCCGACGCCGCGAACATCGATGGCATAGATCGCGACATTCGCCTTATTGCACGCGGCGATTGCCGCGGTGACTTCGGCTTGCATCACGGCATCAGCGGGATTGTAAGGAAAGCCGGAAGACAGCAGGACCACGGTCTTGCGTCCGGGAACGCCAGACAAGCTCTTGGCCATGTCGCGCAAGGCCAGCAGCATGGTGCGTGCGCCAAAGTTCGCTGCCATGTCGGGCAACTGGGGGATGCCGTTCCCCTCCGCTATCGGTGAAACTGCCGAGAACTTCACGTTCTGTGCCGCCTGTTTCAGGCGCGCGGCATCGGTGGTGAAGTTCTGCGAGACCCGCAGCGTGCCGTTGAAATCGACCACCGCGATATAGCGATCTGCGCCGGTATTGCTGTCCAGGAACTGCAAGGCCGCCTTGCGGGACGAATCCCTGATCGGCCACGCTCATGGTGGAGTCATCGAAGAAAAGGACGAGATAATGCTTCTGATTAACGGTCGGCGATGACGCGCCGGTCTCAGACGAGAAGCTCTTGATGGGCTGCTCCTTGCCGTCCTCGAAAACCTTGAAGTCCTTTTGGCTGAGGTCGCGGATATAGTTGCCCTTCTTGTCCGTCACGACCGTATCGACGAGAACAAGTCGTGTCTCCGTGGTGACAGTGGGTATGGAACCGGGCGCAGCTTGCGGCTCCGCTTGCTGTGCCTGGCTCGCCGAACCAGCCGAGAGGAGAACTAACGCCGCGGATAGCCAACCCTGACACTTCATCTCATTACCTCGTTTTACGGGATTTCCACTGCCTTATTCTGCGCCGCGAGTTGTCCATCTTCATCGCGCACGACCAATCGAACAATATAGCTTCCGGGTTTCACGTCAAAGCTGCTCTTCAGTGTGATCCCGGAGTTCAGCCGCGCCAGAGTGTCGGCCTTTAAATGCATCTGCACAACCTTCTGATTTCCCATCACAAAATTCCCATTCCGGTCGAACAAGGCTGAGACTACGGTGACATCGTTATTGTTCCTGCCGTCCGCCTTGCGAAAGTGGACATGCCGCACGTCGAGACGCGCGACTACCGAGAGTTTCGCATCGTTTTCGTCGGACTTGAAGAACTGGGTATGCAGCTCAAGCGGTATCTCGCGAACTTCTTTCTGCGAGAAGACAGCGTCTTCGATCGCCCGCCTAGCTTGCGCGGAAGCATCGACGGCTGCGCTGGGAGCGTAGTAGCCTTTGCGGGCCTGGACCGCGCCATCGGCCGGCGATTTGAGCGTGACCTTCAGCTTGTGATACTTGCCATCGAACTTCAGGTTCTGCGGCGAGAATGCCAGCAGGTAAGAAACTTCCGGGGGCGCTGCCAGCCGGCGGAATCCCTCTTCGAAATCGTTATTGTTGCGGAAGAATGTTCCGCCGGTAGCATCGGCAAGCTCGGCGAGAACATTCTGGTTGATGTCTTGCTCCGCAATTTGGTACTGCAGGATACGGCCCGCATTCGAAACGTTAGGCTGCCTGGTTACGCTCACGTCGGGCATGGGGGTGTAGAGACCGCGCGCATCAAGCGTGTTGATGACGGCGATCGCATGTACGGCCCGCTCCATTACCTCCGACTCTCTCCATTGCAAATCGCCGTTGCCCGTCATGAAGAAGCCGGGCGAGACCAGCACGATCGTACGTTGGCCCGGCAGCTCCGCCATACGGCGCACCAGCCCCTGGATGGTGGAAAGCACAAGCCGTACCTGGCTATCACCGATCTCGAGCTCGCGGCGCGATGCCGAGTTCACAATCATGGCGAGCTTCTGCTCCGGACCGTTCGCTGGATCGTTTAGTTTAGTGCCTCCACCTCCGCCCAGAAGCGTGCATTTCATGGCATCGTCTAAGGCCCTCTGCTGCATAAAAACATCATGTTGATTGATGATCAGGTCGGCCTGGTAGTACGTAATGTACGGGCAATCGTATTGCTGCGACTCCCGTGAACGCGGCACGATACGATTCATGGCGGCAATAAGTTGCGCGCGGTCAGTCGTGAAGTCCTGTGGGCCTTGCCCTGAAGTCGTAAAGACGCCGGCGCGGTCTTCGGGGCCAAGCGACTGCAAATGCTTAACGGCGGCGTTCCTGGTCTGCGACAGATCGGCGAAGCGGAGGTGCATGTCGTCGAACAGATAGGCGACGAAGCGCTTCGCCATTACCGGCTGTACCGCTATGGGTGCAGCGGTTTCATCCGGCACTGTGGCCGCGGGTTCGGAATGGACGGTGGGCTTGTCGGTGGCCCGCTCGACGCTGAACTTGCTGATGATCTGGGGCTTGCCATTGTCGAATAGCTGGAAGTCGTCCTGCTTCAGGTTATCGACGGCATGGCCCTTCGCATCACGCACAACCACGCGAACTTCGACCAGATTGACCCTCACTTTGAAGGTCGTTGTCTCCTCATGCTGGATGATCTCGGCAGCATTCTGCGCGGTAGCGGTCCGTGCGGCAGCAGGTGTGGTCGATTGCGAGAACGCTAACTGCGTCAGAAGAGCCACGACTATAAGGAGCCATGTCGCGAATAGCGGCCGGGTTATCGAATGTCGATCCGGACCGGCGCGGACTGCGCTTTCTCTGGCCGTCACCATGGCGCTCGACCTCTGCTGCAATCTAATTCTAAGTACATGCGCGACGGTTCGCGTGTTACGTTCAATGAAGTTGTGTAAAGGTTGTCAGTTTGGGAATGACGAGGAATAGGTTACCGTCGATAAGAAAACCGTTCTGCTAAGTGAAGAAGAACATGCCACACTTAGGGAATTTCAACCGCGATCAAAGCACCCCGGCATGAAGCACAGAATTCAGTTTTGTGCAGGCAAATCAAGGTATTTGCAGGATCGAGTGTAGATCATGCGTGTGCTAATGCAAACACAACGGCGGTGGAAATGTGTTGCAGATCAACACTTCAATTTTGATAAGGCGAACAAACTTGTAAGGTTTACGGCCAGACTGGCGCGGTCCGCAGAGTTTGTCCTCCTTCTGGCCTTGACCGCGGCCGCAGGGCAGACGACGGGACAGCAAGCTCTTCCGGACGCGCCCGGGAGACAAAACCAGCCAACGGGAGCGCCGGGATTCACGATAGGCGGAGCGCCGCCTGTCATTCTGCAGCGTCCCGCCGTCACCGACAAGAGCAAGCCGCAGTTCTTACAGGCAATCATCCTGCCGGGACGCGGCATGGACGTTCTCCAGATCAAGGCCTACCTGCCCGGCAAAGGAGAGATCAACGTATTAAACGCTCCTCCCCTGGAGGAGGCCGGACATTTGCTCGACAAAGGCAACGACGAGTTCGGCAACCAGGTATTCAAGTTTGGTGGCGCCATTCTGCTGCCCTTTGCGAACCGCATCCGCGGCGATGTCGCGCCGGACGGAAAAACCGTAACTGCAATTGTCGCCGGAAGGAAAGTGGTCCTCCCCGCGAACTGGAGCGGCAACAAACCCGGCGCGGAGAGGCACGCCATTCATGGGTTGATGCAGCACTCGCATTTCCAGGACGTGATAACCCGAAACGGCGCGCAGGATTCGGCGGTCACCGCGACTTTGCGCGCCGGCAACTTCGATGGCCACTGGCTCTCGGACACCGATGTGGAAGTCCAGACCGTACTGAGTCACGACGCTTTTGAGATGACGGTGACCGCCAAGAATGTCGGGCCTCGGCTGCTTCCCATGGGTATCGGCTGGCATCCGTATTTCGTGCTGCCCGGCGGCGATCGTCAGGAGGTACGGCTGCATCTGCCGAGTGAAACCCGTGCGGTGATGAATAACTACGACGATTCCTTTCCCACCGGGCGGCGCGTACCGGTGAAGGGGACCGACTATGACTTCTCAGCGCCGGGCGGCCAGGCGCTGGACAAAATCTATCTCGACGACAACTATTCCGTTCTCGATTACGACCAGGGAAAAACGGTTACGGAGTTGATCGATCCGGCGGCGAAATATGGATTGCGGCTGATCACGCTGACCCCGAAGATCAAGTCCATCCAGGTGTACGCACCGCCGGACAAGAATTTTGTTGCTATCGAGCCGCAGTTCAATTTACCTGATCCTTACAACAGGAATTGGGGAAACCTGGACAATGGAATGGTGCTGCTCCAGCCTGGCGAGTCGGTGACGTGGCGCGTTCGCCTGGAGCTGTTCACGCCGAAAGAATAGGTGAGCGATGCATCGTCTTACGATCAAAACGCACAAGAAGCGCGAGGTCATCGACATCACGCAGAAGCTGGAAGCGATCCTGTGGAAGCACTATGCCGATAAGACTGGTATATGCCACCTGAATCTGCTGCACACCACTGCCGCGCTCACCACGGCCGATCTCGATCCCGGGACCGATCTCGATATGCTCGACGCCTTCGAGATCATGGTGCCCAAGCTTGACTATCGCCATGAACATAATCCTGAGCACGTGCCCGACCATATCCTCTCCGCAATGATTGGAACCTCCGCCAGCCTCGCCGTGGAAGCGGGTCTGCTTTTGCTCGGTACCTGGCAACGCGTCGTTCTGGTTGAACTGGATGGCCCGCGGGAGAGGGAACTGGTTATGTCTCTGGCCGAGACAGTATAAGATTTGACCCGCGCGAGGAAAACGACGACCGCAAGAGCGGGCGCCTCAGCAAAGCAGCGCCCCGCTCCACGCAATGTGGAGGAGTACATTGCGAGAATCCCGCAAGCTGCGCGCGGCAGGTTTCTGAAGCTGCGCGCGACGATTCGTTCCGCTGTGCCCACCGACGCGATAGAGACCATCAGTTACGGCATTCCCGCCTTCAGGGGAGACAAAGTACTGGTCTGGTTTGCGGCGTTCGCGGATCACTGTAGCCTGTTTCCAACCGCCGCAGTAATTGACGCATTCAGGGACGAACTGAAGAACTTCTCCACCTCCAAGGGGACCATTCACTTTCCTTTGCACAAGCCACTGCCTACCAAGCTGATCAGGAGAATTGTGAAGAGTCGAATCGCGCAGGAAAAAGCTGCAACCAGCAAATAAGGGTCAAAAGGAACGGGCCGGCGGCGAACTGCCTCGCCCTGGCCAAAGTCCGGCTGTGAGCGGGGCACCCACCGCTGCGAGGTTTTCCAGCAAGCAATGAAGCCGGACGCAAACGAGATCTTTTACACCATCACTTCCGCGGTGCGATGTTCCAGCTCATGCGCGACGGCGATCGAGAGCCGCCGTATGCCTTCCCGTATCTGCTCTGGCTGTGCGTTGGAGAAGTTGAGCCGCATGTGCGAACCGCCGTCGCCGTTGGGGAAGAACGGATCGCCGGGAACGAACGCGACGTTTTGGCGCAACGCCATTTCCAGCAGACGTGACGAATCTATACCTGGGGGCATGGTAACCCACAGGAATAGCCCACCCTGCGGATATGTCCAGGATACTTCCGGCGGGAAGAAGTCATGCAAAGCCGCCAGCATGGCATCGCGGCGTTCTTTGTACGTGGCGCGGATCAGCTTTACGTGTTCGTCAATGAAGCCATCGCGCGCGGCTTCGTAGGTGACCATCTGAGCGAAGGTGCTGGTGTGGAGGTCGGTGCTTTGCTTCAACTGCACCAGCTTCGCAATGACGTCAGGAGGCGCCACAATCCATGCGACACGCAGGCCTGGGGCGAGGACCTTCGAAAAGGTGCTGAGGTAGATTACGTTGCCCAGCTTGTATTCTTTGTCGCGCGCAAGATTCGTGCGGTCCAGCACCACAAGCGGTGAAACGTGCTCGCCCTCATATCGGAGCTGCCCGTAAGGATCATCTTCCACGATCGGAATGCCGTACTTGTCGGAGAGGGCCACCAGCTGATCACGCCGCGGCCGTGAGAGCGTGACGCCGCTAGGGTTCTGAAAGTTGGGCAGGATGTACATGAACTTCGGCCCTGAGCGCAGCGCCTGCTCCATGTTGCAGGTCTGCATTCCGGCATGATCGGTGGGCACGGTAACGTACTCCGCGCCCATCAAGTCGAAGGCCTGCAGCGCGCCGAGATAGGTAGGCGATTCAACCAGAACGCGATCGCCGCGATTGATGAGCAACTTGGCGATGAGATCGAGCGCCTGCTGCGAACCGGAGGTGATCAACACATTGTCGACGTTGGCGAGGATGCCGTACCGCACCATGTGGGCGACAATGAGTTCGCGCAGCGGAAGATATCCTTCCGTGGGACCATACTGCAGTGCGGTGGATGCCTGGGTCTGCAAGACCCGCTGGCATGCTTCCTGGAAGCGCGCCACGGGAAAGACCTCAGGGGCGGGCAGGCCGCCGGCAAACGAGATGACCTCAGGGCGCTGCGTGATCTTTAACAGCTCGCGGATTGCGGAGCTTTTGGCGGTTTTCGTGCGTTGCGCGAAGCGATGTGCCCAGGGCGCGGCCATAAACCCTCCTCTTCAGTACTCATCACGGTAGCTCCGACCCTAAAACTTGTCTGTGATGGCGGACACCAGGCCACGTCGGCGCCCAATGGCACTTTCATGCAGGTGCAATTGGCACTAGGCTATTAACTATCTGTAAACGGGATTGACAAACCCAAGAAAAGACGCCACAATCCAGCGCGAACGTAGGGCATAATCTTGCTACCTGCGATAACAGGGAGTCGGTTTAATGCGCCGCTTCCTCTGTGCAGGTTCCCACCCAAGTCCACCCTTACTTGGGTGGGTTTTTAGCTTCAGGGCTTCCGCTTAACACTCGCGCCTTTGCTTTTCGCCAAACGACGATGCTCCCAATCGCCGCAAAGGTCAGCGACTGGGAGCGGTTCGTTCAACAGATTGAAACAATCTACTTCTTGTAGCCCGCTTTGCGCAGGGCGCTTCCGAAGCACTCGATGAAATTGGAGACGCTTTCGGGGGTCGCTAATGGTCCCATCAGGCCTACGCGGAAGACCTTGCCCGCCAAAGGTCCGAAGCCGCCCGCGATCTCGATGCCGTTTTCCTTGAGCAGGGTGGCGCGCACCTGCGCATCGTCGATTCCCTGAGGCACCTTCGGCGTATTGAGGTTCCAGATGCGGTTCTGCGGCGGCACCAGCATCTCGAGTCCCATCGCTTCGATCTGGCGCACGAACTCCAGATGCGCCTTGCGATGGCGCTCCCAGCGGTTCTCGAGACCTTCTTCTTCGATGAGCGCAAGGCCCTCACGCAGCGCGTAGAACATGGTTGCCGACGCGGTGTGATGGTAGCGATGCGACTTCACCAGGTAATCGGCGATGAGGTTGATGTCGAAGTACCACGAGCGATTGGGCGCGGTGCGGGTCTTGAGCCAGTCCATGGCGCGCGGTGAGATAGTGAGCGGCGCCAATCCCGGCGGACAGCTCAACCCTTTCTGCGAGCAGCTGTAGGCGATGTCGATTCCCGTTTTGTCGATTTCGACCGGCATTGCGCCGAGCGAGGTCACTACGTCAGCGATGACCAGCGCGCCCACTTCATGGGCGGCCTTGCAGATAGCTTCGCCGCGTTGGAAGGCGCCGGCAGAGGTCTCCGCCTGAACGTAAGTGACAACCTGCGGCTTCTCGCGGCGAATGAACTCGGCGGCTTCCTCATCGCTGAAGACCTCGCCCCAGGGCTTCTCGAAGCGAACTACATTGCCTCCGTGCCGGCGGGCCATCTCGCTCTGACGATCGCAGAAGTAGCCGTTGGCGAACGAGACGACTTTGGTTCCGTCAGTTACAAAATTGCTGATCGCGGTCTCCATGCCACCGCTGCCGGTGGCCGAGATCAGGAAGGTCATCTCATTCTTCGTGCCGAAGACCGTGCGCAGCAGTTGTTGAATTTCGCTGGAGATCTGGAAGAAGTAAGCGTCGAGGTGACCGACAATGGGTTGGGCCATCGCCTGATACACCCGGGGATGCACCTGACCCGGACCGGGGCCATACAACAGCCGCTTCGGAGGGCGAACAACTGTATCTTGCATAAGAGCAGTGGGTTCTGCGAAGGTGACCATCAAGCAACTCCTTTACCTAGGAACGGATGCTTTCAGTATAGGACCCGGTCGGTAAAGGTGCTGTGATGGGTAAACATTCCGGGCGGACTAGGCACGATGTAGAAAACCTGGCTTCGCCCGCGCCGAATACGTCCAATTAGCAATCTGGGATTTAACCCCAACCGTGGCTAAAGCCATCTTGCAACACGTCGATATCACCGGCTATAGGCCACCGCTTCAATCGAACTGCCCCGCAGCTTTCGTCCACTCGTCCACCCAGTCATTCACCGTCTTGTACCAGAGGCGGCTGTTCTGCGGCTTCAGGACCCAGTGGCCTTCGTCGGGGAAGTAGAGCATCTTCGACGGAATCTTCAGGCGCTGCAATGTGGTGAAGAGCTGGAAGCCTTCGGAGACGTCGAGGCGGTAATCGAGCTGGCCGTGGACGACGAGCAGCGGCGTCTTGAACTTCGTCGCGAACATCTGCGGCGACCATTTGTTGTAGAGGTCGCGGTTCGTCCACGGCGTGCCTTTGAACTCCCACTCGTTGAACCAGAGCTCTTCGGTGGTGCTGTAGGCGGATTGGGTGTTGAACATGCCGTCGTGCGAGACCATGCACTTGAAGCGCGTGGTATGGCCTTCGATCCAGTTGACGGCGTAGCCGCCGTAGCTGGCGCCCAGCGCGCACTCGCGGTTCTTGTCGATGAAGGAGTAGTGCTGCTCGGCGTAGTCGAGCCCAAGCATCAGGTCCTGATACGGCGGGCCGCCCCAATTGCCGTTGATGGCGTCAATGAACTTCTGCCCGTAGCCGGTTGAGCCGTGGAAGTTGACCATGACGACGACGTAGCCGCTGGCGGCGAAGAGCTGGGCGTTCCAGCGATAAGTCCAGTCGTCACCCCATGCACCCTCGGGACCGCCGTGGATGAGGTACTTCACGGGGTATTTCTTAGTGGGATCGAAGTTGGGCGGCTTGACGAGGAAGCCCTGGACTTTTTCTTTCAGCGCGCCGGTGAACCAATACGCTTCGAGCGGCTGCATCTGGACTTGCGAGAGCACATGGTCGTTCAGCTTCGTAACCGGCTGCGCGGGATACAGCATGCATTCGTTGACGCTATAGGAGTGCGCACTCTCGTGGGCCTGGACACCGGATTGCGCACAGGCTGAGACCAACGGCTGACCGACATCGGAGCTGTAGATCTCGTTCGGCGCGGCAATCGACATTCGATCGAGAACTAACGTCTTGCCATCTGGCGCCGGCGTAGGACTGTCATTGAATCCGCCGATCAGCTCTCGGGGCCAGGGATTCTCCGTCGTGACGACAATCGCGTAGATCGGCGCTTCGCCTTCATTCTCTGCCGTGAAGTAGATCGTCCTCGAGTCCGGCGACCACGCCACTGACTCGACCCAGCGGTCGAACTTCGGGGTCATGTCGGTGATCTTGCCGGTGGCGCGCTCGTAGAGCATCAGGCGGAAGCGGTCGCTCTCGTAGCCGCCGCGCAGCTGCGAGCGATAGGCGATGTACTTGCCGTCGGGCGAATACATCGGCGTCGAGTCGCTGCCGGGATTGGTGGTGATCTTCTTCGCCGTGCCGCCTGTTAGGGGCAAGACGAAGATGTCGCTGTTGGTGCTCGTCGCCCGCACTTCGTCGATGTTGCTGGTGTAGGCGATCTCCTTGCCGTCGGGCGAGAACGAGTACTGGTCCTGGCCGCCTAGCGAGAAGGGCGGGACATCATGCGCGCCGGGAGTGAGATCGCGTGGAATACACCCTAGACCGTTACCGCCTACCCCGCCTCCCTCGATCCCAGTGTGAATACAGCCGCCGGTTTGCATGATGAACAGGTGGTTGTACTTGCCGTCGAAGTAGCTGGTCCAATGGCGAAACATCAGTTGCGTGAAGACCTTCGCCTTGACCTTCGATTTGGCTTGCTCTTCGTCCTTCATTTTGTTGCAGCCGTCGTCGGGGCAGTCAGGCCAGACGGAGGAAACGAAGAGGATGAACTTTCCGTCCGGCGACCAGATGCCGCCCGAGGCCTCGGTCGAAAGGTGAGTGATCTGGCGCGGCTCGCCAGTCAAGGTCCCGCTTGAGGTGTCGAAGTTCTGCACGTAGATCTGCGAGCTGCCGTCCTTGGACGATTCGAACAGCACGCGCTTGCCATCGGGAGCGAAGCGGATGCGATCCTCGCCTTTCCCATCCGCGGGGGTGAGTCGCCGCGCATCGCCTCCTGCGATCGGCACGATCCACAGGTGCGGCGTCTTCGAGTTCGCTTCCAGATCGACATCCACGGCGCTGAACGCGACCCACTTCCCGTCAGGCGAAACGATGGGCTCGCCGATGCGCTTGAGCTGCATCATGTCTTCGAAGGTGAAGGGACGTTTTGTCTGGGCAGAGACAAAGAGCGAGCAAGAAATTAGAAAGAAGATAAGACGACGTAGCATGTAAGTCTCCGAGGCGGCGTTAAGGAAAAGAAAGAGAAGCGCGCCAAAAACTGGTTAGTTTAACAGCAGGAAAACCAAAGTGCTCTGAGCGCGCCAGGGGTGGCAGCGGCGGCCTGCTCACAAATGGGCCGTCTCGCACATTCAGTCGACAATGAACAGGGTCGCGCCGTCCGGCGCTTCTGAGCGATGTGGCGGATCGCCATCGCCGACGTGGTAGCTTTGGCCTGCACTTAACTCGAACTTCTTTCCATCCTTCAGGGACATGTGGAGCGACCCGCGCAGGCACAGAATCACGTGGCCTTTGCTGCACCAATGGTCGGCAACGTAGCCGGGCGAGTACTCGACCATGCGGACGCGCAGATCGCCAAAAGTGCGCGTCCTCCACAACGCGACTCCGCGCTCACCGGGATGCTCTGTGGCAATAACTTCGTTCCAGTCGGTAATGCTCATCGACATGGGCGGCATTTTCATGGCAGCACCATTAGCGCAGCGTCTATTGCCCTCCGTGGCTTTTGCGATAGTCGATGAACTGCTGCTGACATTCCTCAGCTGACTGGAGTAGGGCGGGATAGTCGGGAAGCGCGCGAACTTTCTCCAGCAGAGGATCGGTGCGAAGCACGTCAGGTGCGCAGTAGTTTTGCCCAATCGCGGTCCGCAGCAGGCGAATGCCTAACTCAGGATGTCCACATCCGGCCAGGCGGGTGGCGTTCCACACCTTCTGTTCCGGATCGCGCACCCTCATGCTTGTATCAAACTGAGCCGTGACGTTGGCGTTATCGGCAGGCAGCATTTCTCCCTGGGCGCACGCAATGGCCACCTCGCGCGCTGCATTCGGCGGCAAGTTGCGGTATCGCTGCAGCGCTTCCTGTTTACGGCCCTGGCGCATCAGGAGGTCGCCTATGAGCCAGCCTGACGAGGCTGTACCTGTGTCAAACTGCTGGAAGAGCTCTCCCGCGCGCTTCCAATCCGCCATCTGCACGTAAGGAATTCCGCAGGTGCGCAGGAAGAGATTGGTGGGATCGAGACGAACTGCCGTCTCGCATTCGCGCGCAGATTCCTCCGACAACCCTACATAGCGCAGCACATAGGCCATGGCGAAGTGCGAGTCGGAGTCGTTGGGCCACTTGCGAAGCAGTAGTCGTGCTTGTTCCCAGGCATCCGTGATCTGGTGCGACTCGGCTTTCATGATCGCCAACCCGCGCTGCGCTTGAATGAAGTCCGGATCGAGCGCCACGGCGTGCGCGGTGGATTCGATGGCATGCTGGTACTCGGCGTCGTCACCGCCACCGTAGTCGACGTCATCGTAATAGCGGACGCCGAGCTGGTACCAACCTGCTGCGTACTGTGGATCCAACACCGTGACCTGCTCGAGCAAGCGAATGGCCTGCTTGGTGAATTTCGGATCGTCGCGCGGTATGGCGAGGGCGCGCAGAAACAGGTCGTATGCCTGGGGATTGCTTGCGGTAGCGGCAGGCCGGTTTGTCGGCGAACTACCCAGAGCCGGCAGCAAGCGCTCCCGCACCGCTTGCGACAAGCGCTCCTGCATCTCGATTGGGGTGCCGATCTGCGCGTCGAAAGAATCACGCCACATGATCTGGTTCTGGTCGACATCAACTAATTCCAAGGTGATGTGCCAGCGGTCGCCTTCGCGCAGATACTGCCCGGTAACAATCTTGCTGACGCCCAATTCCTTGCCGGCGGTTTTCGGATCGGTTTGCGCGGTGTAGCGCTGCGTCAGGCTGGCCGGCCGCAATGCCAAAGAAGGGGAATAGCTCAGGTCGGTCGTAACCTGGTCCGGTATCGCCAGACGTAAGTAATCGTGCGATTGGTCGTCGCTGGCGTTCTGGAAGGGAAGTACGGCGACGGTGGTGTGCGCCGGTTCCGGCTTCATGGATGAATGATGGGAGCGCGCGAACCAGAATGCAGCCACCGCAGCCCCCGCCATGACCAGCAGCAGCATTACCGTCAGCGGCAGTCTGCGCATCGCCGCAGCACGCTGCTCTGCGGACTGCCGGCGGTGTGAGGCACTGTCGCCTCCCGTGCTCGTGCCGGCATGCGGTCCGCTGCCCGTGTCGCGCCGCAATCGTTGCAGCTCCGCGCGCATATCGGAAGCGTGCTGATAACGCAGGTTGCGATCTTTCTCCAGCGCTCGGCGAATCACCCCTTCCAACTCCGCCGGTAGTTCGGGATTCATGCGCGATGGCGGTGTGGGCTCGTCACGCAGGATCGCGCTGGAAATCTCGCCCGACGTGTCGCCTTCGAAGGGCATCCTGCCGTTCGTCATCTCGTAAAGGACGGTGCCGAAGGAGAAAAGATCAGTGCGCGCGTCGAGCTCTTTCCCGCGTAGCTGTTCCGGTGACATGTAGGCAGTCGTTCCCGGCACCGTGCCAGGACTGGTCAGGTGCGCATCCGAAGCTGCCATCGCCGTCTGCGTCTCGCCGGAACCCTTGACGGTCATCTTGGCGAGGCCGAAGTCGAGGAGCTTGGCGTGGCCGCGTTCGGTGACGAAGATGTTGGCAGGCTTGATGTCGCGATGGATGATGCCTTTGTCGTGTGCCGCCTCAAGCGCGTCGGCGATCTCGGTGCCCAGGTCCAGCACTAACTCAATGTCGAGCGGTTCGCCCGCAATGCGATGCTTCAGGGTCGCGCCTTCGAGCAGCTCCATCACCATGAACGCGCGGCCGTCTTCTTCGCCAATGTCGTGGATGGTGCAGATATTCGGATGGTTGAGAGCTGACGCCGCACGCGCTTCGCGGCGGAAACGCTCCAGTGCGACCGGGTCACGCGCAACGTCATCAGGAAGAAACTTGATCGCGACAAAGCGTCCCAGCCGGGTGTCCTCGGCTTTGTACACGACACCCATGCCGCCTCCGCCGAGCTGGGCAAGGATGCGGTAGTGCGAGATCGTCTCCATCATGGCGGAGCTCTGTAGCGCGGATGCTTGATGATAGGGCGCTATGGAGGCGCGGTCAATGCGCTCCGTCTGCCGCAGCGGCGATGGCAGGCTCCGGTTGTGGCTTGGGTGTGCGGCGTGCAAAGCGGATCGCGGACGACATCTCCTGCGACGGCTTTTCGATGAACTGGTACATGATCCACGCCGCCCACATGGAGGCGGCGATGCCGATGACGTCCAGTATTCCGATGTAATAACTCGAGTACGGCAGCCAGTGCGAAAGAAACCCGATCACGCTGACGCCGATGGGCAGGTGTAGCAAGTACAACGAGTAGCTCACGTCGCCGACGCGGTCCATGCGGCGGCTCTGGAGCGTAGAGAACGCAATCAGTAAGCCTGTAGGCACTGAAACAAGAGGAACAAGCCAGCCTGAGACACGGTGCATTGAAAGCACCATCACCACAATCAGGCCGAGCATCTCGCGCCATTCGATGATCTCAGCACGGTACTGGAAGACGAAGACGCCGATCAGAAATATCGGCAGGTAGTGAAACACCAGCCTGTCCCAATACACCGTGAAATATGCCAGCATCATCAGTGATGTCGCGGCGAAGCGCAGCAGACGCCGACTGCTGGCCAGCAGCGGCACGCTTAATCCGATCAGCAGATACCACTGAAACTCAATGGCCAGCGTCCAGTAGACGACATTGATCCAGCGCACATGCGCCAGATCGTTGAGATAGCCGAAGTGCAGCAGCAGATCGCGGCCGGTGGTGGTCAGCCTCGGAATGTGGAAGAGCGGGACAAGGATGAAATTCGTGGCGAGAATCGTGATCGCGATCGATGCCAGGTATGGCGGATACAAGCGCACGTTGCGTTTCAGCAGGAAGCGCGGATAGTCGCGAAGAATATAACGCGAGCGGTAGAGGCTCCAGGGAATGACGAATCCGGAGATGACGAAGAAGATCTCGACGCCAAGATAGCCGTATTTTCCGGAAAGGCCGAGATATTTTCCCTGCCCGGCGACGAAGTGCCCCCACGCGACGGCAAGCGCCGCAAAGGCACGAAGGGCATTGATGATGCCAATTCGTTGCTTGGAGTCAGCTATCTGCACTGTAGCTCATGGTAAACGGCCAGCACGGTGGTACGTCAAACAGATGTCACCCAAGTGTGTGATGCGCGCACATGATGAGTAAAGGCCCGTGCACGCTGGTTTTTCTGGTAGGCCATCCATAGTTCTCCACGAAGGGACCTTCAGGCCGACGAGGATCTGCTTTTCGGGTAAGGGGCGAATGCATCGCCCTGCATCGACTACAATATTAAGAAAGGTGATCCATGAGGTACCGCTTCAACCGCTCCTTGCTCCAACCAGTCTTTTTGTCTTTATTGACCGTATGTTTGACACTCCCCGCGCTGGCCGGCGACCGCGGCGAGGGGAAGCTCGATCCTTCGCAGCCGACGGGCATCACCGTCGACGAAATCATCCAGAGGTTTGCGGCCAAGGAAAAGCAGTTCAAAGTCGCGCGCGAACAGTACACGTACACACAGGATGTCACGATACAGACGCTGGATGGCAACACCATTGACGGTCAATACCGTCAGGTGAGCGACATTCTCTTCGACGACAGCGGTAAGCGCATCGAGCAGGTAACCTTTGCGCCTCAATCGACTTTGGAGCGCGTTGTGATGACGCAGTCCGACTATGACGATATCCGTCACCGGCTGCCGTTCGTCCTTACCAGCGACGAGATCGGGAAATATCAAATCCTCTATGTCGGCAAGCAGAAGGAAGACGAGCTTGGCACGTACGTGTTCGACATCGCGCCCAAGCAGATCGAACATGGCGAGCGATACTTTCAGGGCCGCATCTGGGTGGACGATCATGACTATCAGATCGTGAAGACCTATGGCGAGACGGTTCCTCAGGTCCACAATGCCAAGCATCCGGAAAAGGAGAACCTTTCACCCAAATACACCACCTGGCGCGAGCAGATCGACGGTAAGTACTGGTTCCCCACCTACACCTACGCCGAAGACACCCTGCATTTCAGCAACGGCGATGTCGAGATGCGCTATGTCGTGAAATACAAGAACTATAAGCGCTACGGCTCGAAGTCGAAGATCACTTACGATGGTCAGGAAATTTCTCGGGGCGATGGACAGCAGCCGAGTACTGGTAGTTCTGCGCCGAAGCAGTGAAGCTTCGAGCTGTCTCGTCAGCTGATTGCATCAAGGCTTCAAGTTGTTAGAAGCTGTCGAACGTACCGGTTTCGATCCCGCGATTGCGAATAGCTCGAAGCTCGCGCCCGAAGCTCGCAGCTTTTTCACGCCACGCGCGCTGCCGATCGCATTGCCGCGCGCTGCAGAAATCGCTTCATCACGTTTGTCCACATCACCTTTTTGCGCTCGGCGCTTTCTTTGATGACCCGTCCCTGAAGGAACATCTGCAACAGTACTTTCATCTTCAGCGCATCCAGCAGCGCCTGCTCCTGCGAGCTGACGCCGTAGGCTTCGGTGAAGGCGTCCTGCACCAGCGTGGTGATGTCGCGATTGCAGAAGGGGTACTTCTCCAACACTTCGACCGTGGCCAGGAAGGTGGCGGCGTCCATCAGCGAGTGGCCCTGCCGGGCGAGACTGGCGAACTCGCAGTAGCCGACCCCGTCCTCGGCGACTAACACATTGAGGGGCACGAAGTCTTGCAGCCTGGCCGATGAGCGAAGGGGGCGCCGTTGCTTATTGAAGGCGCTCTTGGCGGTGATAAGAATCGCGTCGGTCGACTCCGCCGGCAGGCCGTCTTTCTGCGCCTTGGCGCAAAGTCTTTCCATTTCGGACAGCAAAGAGTTGCTATCCAGAGGGGATGGCACCCCGGCCGTCGCTTTGTGAAACTGCTGCAGCCACTGGCCGGCCTGTCTGGAGGCGATCTCCAGCACATGGTGGTTACCGTTATCGGGCAGCAGTGCCACCTTCATGATGATGCTTTGCAGCGGCAGGCCGTGGACTTTGGTGCTCACGACCGCACCCAGCTCGGAGAAGTCGCCGATCGGCCGTGGCACACCTTGTAACTTCCGGCGCTCCGCAGTTTGGTGGGCAAACTGGAGATTCTGCGTCTCATCGCGGGCCAGTTCCTGTGCGCTCCGGCCAGTGCCTCTGCCGCGATAGATCTTCGCGTTGACGCGCTCGCTGCCGTCGGCGAAATCGAGCACGATTTCGTAGATGTAATGATCCGGTTTGGGTGTGTGTCCAACTACGCGTGCAAATTTGATCTCAGGACACCGGGGAAAATAAGCAGAACCTGAGTTGCGCAGGTAGTCGACGATGAGGTCCAAGGAATTGTCTGCCATCAACTCTCCAGGAAATCGGCAGGCAATTCACGCCCACCTCGGTGTCACATAGTGAGATGCAGGCTTGCGACAAAACGCAAATCGTCGCAGTTAAGGTTCCACTACTGGCCGAAAATGACGTCTACAAGTTGTTGATTCGACAAATGGCAGTGCGGGTGAGTATTTAGATGCACATGTTGGGAATGCAAGGGACCTGTACCAGCGTTGGAAGTGATGCGGCGAGAGTGCCGTCCCTAACGAACCAGGTTTTCTTCCTTGCGCGAAAACCCAGCGCTTTCCGCGCTGGGTAGAGTTAGTTCCATCCCGCTTTGCGGCGGACAGAGTTTACGCTTGGACGCCGGCCTGAAGGCCAGCTCTGGCCCTCAGTAGAACAGATACTTCTGCCACTTCGAATCGGAGCGGCCCATCATGCGCATGATGTGGCGGCTGGTGTGGAGGTTGAAGGCGCGCGGCTCACGCATCAGCTTCATGTTGGACTCGTGCGGAAGCATGTTGCCCTTCCTGCGATTGCAGGTGTGGCAGCAGGCGACTAGGTTCTCCCACGTTGAGGCTCCGCCACGCGAGCGCGGGATCACATGATCCAGCGTCAACTCCCCCGCGGCGAGGATCTTGCCGCAGTACTGGCAGGTGTTGCGGTCGCGCAGCAAGATGTTCTTGCGCGACAGAGCGCGCGTCTGATGCGGGATGCGGCGATACTCCAGCAGGCGGATTACGGAGGGCACGCGCATGGCAACGCGCGCGGCGTGCAGGACATGTCCGTTGGCTTCTTCCATCATGGCCACACCCTTCAGCACCAGGATGATGGCGCGACGGGCAGCACAGACGTTGATCGGCTCATAGGAGGCATTCAGCACCAGTACAGGCGCGTGCATGGCCGCCCACTGAGGCGGCTCGTCACCGGCAATCCGGGCGTGGTGCATACAGCCGGCTATGGACTTTCCGTATCGCGACGCTGCGCTATGGCCCTGCATTGACATGAGTTGTTTAGACCGAGGTGGTCGCCACCTCGATTTCCTCCTCTTCCCCTGGATCGGCAGCCGTCAGATCAGCGCCATCAAAGGCGCGAGCCACAGTGGCTGCACAGACTTTTTCCGCACCTGCCTGCTTCAGCACGCGGGCGCATTCCGAGAGCGTGGTACCCGTGGTCATCACATCGTCGACGAGAATGACACTACGGCCGTTCACCGAGCCGGCATGTTTGACGCGAAAAGCATCTCGCATGTTTTCGATGCGTTCTTCGCGGCTCAGGCCAACCTGCGAGATGGTGTCGCGGTGCCGAACCAGTCCATCACAGACCACCGCCGGCTTTCCTGGAAGGCGCTTGGCTGCGGCCCGGGCGATCAGTTCCGCTTGATTAAACCCGCGCGAATTGCGCTTGTTGTTATGCAGCGGAACCGGGACGAGGACGGGGAATGGTCCTTCGTAGCCGTGCAGCAGGCCGGTAATCGCCTGCGCCAGCATCTCACCCAGTGGTCCGGACGCCGGAGTGACGCTCTCGTACTTCAACAGGTGAATGAGGCCGCGCAGACCTTCTTTGTATTCGCCGAACGAGACGGCGCGTTCGAAGTCCGGAGGATTATCGCGGCAATTGGGGCATCGGCCGTCGCCCATCAGCAGCATGGCCGCGGCGAGTCGATCACCGCAGACCACGCACTGTGGCGCGCGAAGCGGACGTACAGCAGCCAGGCACTCATCGCAAACAGGAATTCGAGAGATGTTGTCTAAGGGTGTTGAACAGATTCTGCAATCGGAAGGGAAGAGTACGGAAAAAATACTACGGAGAAGGATCCTTGAGGGCACAACCGCAGCGACACGCTTCCACGCGGGCGTTTCTCGTCGCTTTCGCTTTAGAGTGTCACCACTGCTGAAGACGACCCTCCAATCCATGCCGCCGAGCCGGTCATGGAGGCCCTGTCGCCGGTGCGAGCGGGTCCGGAGAGCGATGGTTTTCGCCTTAAGCCCGGTCCCGAAGCACCGTGACAGAACAGTATATGTGCTTCACCATGCAAGGTGCAATGCCGGACAAGGTACCGGGCGGCGGATTCACCAGGAATTTACGTTCACTCTCCAGTCAGAAACTTGTATTGCGCCGCCGTCAACGGCACGACCGAAAGGCGGCCCTGGCGCACGAGTGGTGATTCGGCAAACAGCGGCTTGCTTTTGATCTCGGCAAGCGAGACTGCTTTCGCAATCGCCTTCCCAACTTTTATCTTTACGGCAGGGTTGCGCGGGTCGGAGGGATCGACGGACACAACCGACGCAGTACCGACGGCGCTCTTGTGGTCGCCAGTCTCGTAGATGATGAGGCGCTCGCCGGGTTTCATACTGCGAAGATGCTTCAGCGCGACAGGATTGGATACGCCGTCCCAGGTGGTTTGCTTGTCGCGCTCCAGGTCGGCAAACGAGTATTCCGAAGGCTCTGTTTTTAGCAGGTAATCCACCGCGCTCTCCTTGCTGTCCTATACTTGTAACCGGTGCGGCTGGCGTGCTAACGTGCGCTTCGGCTTTTATTCATCAGGCGGCTGCGCTGCACAGGTCACGCGAGGTATTCATGGCTACAACAACCATCAGCACTGACAAACAAGTCCAAGCCCACAAGCCCTATGTGCCCCACCACATGGACATGCCGGAGTTTACCATCCGCGCCGTCCTGATCGGGCTGGTGATGACCGGCATACTCGGCTCGGCCAATGCCTATCTTGGATTGAAGGCCGGCATGACCATCGCCGCGACTTATCCGGCAGCGGTAATCGGTATGGCCCTGCTGCGGCTGATGAAGGGTTCGCTGCTGGAAGAGAACATCGCGCGAACCGTCGGCTCCATCGGCGAGTCCGTCGCGGCAGGCGCGGTCTTCACGATTCCCGCGTTCGTGATGGCTGGCCTGTGGCCGGGACTTACCTCGGAGAAGTATTGGAACTCGGTCGTGCTGATGATCATTGGTGGCACGCTGGGCATCCTGCTGGTCACGTTACTGCGGCGGGTCATGGTGGAAGACCGCGAGTTGCCATTCCCTGAGTCGGTGGCCGCCTCGGAGATTCACAAGGCCGGGCAGCAAGGTTCCAAGGCCGCGAAGATCCTGTTCGCGAACATGGGATTCGGCGGCCTCATTTACCTGCTGGGAGCAATCAATATTTTTTCGGCGAACAACACCTTCCCGGTGAATATCAGCGCGCTGGGCAAGAAGCTGCTGCTGCGGACCAGCACCAATCCCGGGGTGACGACAACAATTACTGGCGGCGCGTCAATTCTGACCACACCCGATGTGAGTCCGGCTTACCTGGGAGTGGGATACATCATCGGCCCACGCTTGGCGTCGCTAAATTTCGCCGGCGGCGTGCTCGCCTGGGGACTGCTGGTCCCACTTCTAACCTTCCTGCTGGGCCCCTATCTCCAGGCAGGGCTGCCCGCGGGACAGCCCGTCTCGTGGACTCTGCTGGCAAACGCCATTTACTTTTCCATCGTGCGTCCCATCGCCGTCGGCGGCATGTTGGTCGGCGCCTCATACACGCTTTTTAAGATGCGCAAGCAGTTGGGGGTGGGCATCGGACGCGCTGTCTCCGACTTGAAGAAGTCGGCGGCGGCGCATGATGCGACGAACCGCACCGAACGCGACCTGAATTCCAAAGTGGTTTTCCTCGGGATCGCCGTCGTGTTTGTGGCCATGATCGCGCTCTACTACTACTTCATCGCCGGCGGCGGAAATCTTACGACATCGAAGATTGTCTCGGGAGCGATCGGCGCAGCGATTGTGATGATCGTTCTCGGCTTCTTCTTCGCTGCGGTCTCCGGCAACCTGGTGGGCATGATCGGCTCCTCCAACAATCCCGTCTCCGGCCTGACGCTGTGCACGCTGGTGATTGCGGCGCTGCTGATGGTCGCGTTGGGAGTCGCTGGCAGCGGCGGTGTCGCCGCTGTGCTCGGCGTTGCCGCCGTGATCTGCGTCTCGTCGGCGGTGGCAGGAGAGATGTTGCAGGATCTGAAGGTCGGCTACATCCTGGGAGGCACGCCGTCCAAAATGCAAATCGGCGACCTGCTCGGCGTGGTCGTCGCCTCGCTGGTACTCTTCTTCCCGCTGGCGGTTCTTGACCGTGCGTATCACTTCGGCAGTTCGGCCCTACCGGCGCCGCAAGCCGGATTAATGGCGATGCTCTCCAAAGGAATTGTCGGCGGCGACATGGCATGGCCGCTGGTCGTGGTCGGCATCCTGATGGGCTTCGCTTTGATTCTCATAGAAGTGCGCAGTGTGATGCTGTTCGCCGTCGGGATGTATTTGCCACTGGGCACTACCTTCGCCATCTTTCTAGGCGGCGTGGTGCGCTGGATGACCGACAAGCTGCGCGACCGTCGCGGCTACAACGATGCTCAGAAAGCGCGTGTAGACAACGCCGGAGTGCTGACCGCCTCGGGCCTGATCGCCGGGGAAGCGCTGTGCGGACTAGTCATTGCTGGACTGGTGGGATCCGGACACGACGTCACACTGATCAAATGGGCCGCGCCGTTCTTCATGGCGCTGATCGCGTTGGCAGTGCTGATTACTGCGATGATTCGCGTGCCGCTGGCCAACGCCGGCAGCCCTGACGAACCAGCGCCGCCGACGGCGATCATGTAATAGACGTAAAGCCAGTCTCCACCGCGCAAGCGCAAAATGCGCGCTTGCCGGGTGCCCCGGCTCTGGAGATCGGAGCCCCAGTTGAAGGCCGGTGCCGCCCCATCATCCCTTACCAGTCGATGCAGCAGCGGCCGAGTCGTCCCTCTCAATGCGAAATGATCGCGGCCGATAGTCCTTGGGCAGGAACTGGTCTGGGATGGCCGTGCGATTCCCATCGCGCAGCGCGTGGAAGATCGGCGACATGATCTCCACACCCCCGGCATAGAAGCAGTCCTGGATGTTGGCGTGCAGCTCGGCGTAAATGTTCACCATCTGCGCTGGCTGGTCCGTATAAGCATTGATTTCATACTGCACATAGGAGTCCTGCAGGGCCGTCTGCAAGACAAACGGCGCAGGGGTGTGCAGCACGTACTTTGTCTTCAAAGCTGCTTCAATCAGCAGGGAATGAATCTGGCGCCAGGGAGCGTCGTAGCCGATCGTCACCGAGGTGTGCAGGATCAAGCCGTTGTTCTGCGCCAGCAGGCTGTAGTTCGTCACATAGCTGCTCAGGATCACGGAATTCGGGATAATGATCTCCTCATTCTTGTAGGTTTTGATGTGCGTGGCCAGCATGGTTTGTGACATAACTTCGCCCATGTTGTCGCCAATCTTTACCCAGTCACCGACGCGAAAGCCGCGGGTGTAGATGAGAATCACGCCCGCAACCACGTTCGCAACGGCGGAAGTTGATCCCAAAGAGAAGAGCACGCCGATAAAGAGGCCGACGCCCTTGAAGGCGGGAGAGTTCTCTCCCGGCAAGTAGGGATAGATGACGACGGCGGTAAACGCAATCAGCAGGAAGCGGACGATCTTATAGGTGGGTTGCGCCCACTCCGGATAGAAGCCGGAGATGCGGATGTTGCCCTGTTCCACTTCTCGCAACACAACCCGGACAAGCTTTATGAAGTAATACATCACGGCGACGATGACCGCGATATAGAACAGGTTTGGCACGTAATTCAGAAACGCCAGGCCGACCAGCCTGACCGGCCGGACGACGTAGTTGAGCAGTTGCTCGCCGTGCTCGCGTGTCCAGGGGAAGTAGTTGAACTCGGTCGCGAGGAAGACCCAGGTAAGGGAAATCAGCATCAGGATGCGCAGCAACCGAACGGCAGTCATCAGGATGGCCGCGATGCGCTTGCCCGCCATGATTTGGGATTGCTGAATTCGAAAGCCCTTCAGCCGTGTCACTTTCGCTTCGATAACTTTCAGCAGCCAGCGCGTGCCGCGTATCAGCAGCCAGCAAACAGCTACATAGATAAGGAGTGTGACGGCGGCATAGATGCAGGCCCGGATGAGATAGCGCGGGGTATGTTGTTCGCGGGCCTGCGCGACGGTGTTTCGAATGCGGTCAGCCAGGACTTGCGCCAGGGCTTGCCGGGTGATGTGATAGTGGCGAGCATCATCATCGCTGATGACGAGCAGGATGTTCTCACCAAGCATGATCGAGGTGCCGTAGGGCGAGTCGGCGACCACGATGTTCGCAAGGTTGGTTTGCGGAGAGTAGATGAGTTTGCGGAAGCGATCGGAGGCTCCCGCCGCGCGGTCTCCTGCAGAAAAGTTGCCGATGCCTTCGTAAATCCGGAAGATCTCGGTCCCTTCGACTTTGACCGGATAGCCCTGGGGCTCCTCCTTGGCCTGAGTTTCAGGCTGCGCCAGAAGTGATGCCGGGAGAAGTGAAGCGGCTAAGAGGGTGATGAAGGCGAGTCGTTTGGCCGAGCGGACCATGTGCCCTCCGTGACCCGAAAAAGCTGGGCCGCACGTACTGCCGTCATGTTAGGCGATGAGGGCAGCGGACTCAAGGAAGGAGATTATGGAGATGTCAGCCCAGGCGTCCGCCACCAAGTTTCATGCCACATAAAGATTCGTGCTGTGAAAGGCGCGTGTCAGGCCGTTGTGCGCTGGAGTTTGGCTTTTGCTGTTTGCTCTCGAGCACGCAGCCACTCCATCCAGCGATCCAAGCCTTCACCGCTGACACTGGAGACATCGATGATCTCCATGCTGGGATGGACGCGGCGGGCGTTTTCGCGGGCGAGTTCGGCTTGGAAGGGAACGTAAGGGAGAAGGTCGATCTTTGTCAGTAGCATCAGCTCTGACTTAAAGAAGATTGACGGATATTTCAGCGGTTTGTCTTCACCTTCGGTTGTGCTGAGGAGAACGATCTTCGCATCTTCGCCGAGATCGTAGCTCGACGGGCAGACCAGGTTGCCGACGTTCTCCACAATAAGCAAATCGAGATCTTCCAGCTTCCAGTCTTCAAGATGCCGCTCGATCATTTTGGCATCGAGGTGGCAGGTGCCGCCGGTAACAATCTGACGTACAGGAAAGCCGAACTTCGCCAGCCGTCGCGCGTCGTTTTCCGTCTGCAGATCGCCCGTAAGGACGGCGACGCGCGCGCCCTTGTCCATGCGCTCCAGGGTGCGCTCCAGAAGCGCCGTCTTGCCTGAGCCAGGCGCGCTGATGAGGTTCACGCAGAGGACGCCGTTCTGGCGATAGCGTTCGCGCAGTTGCTCGGCAAGCCGCTGGTTTTCGTTCAGGACTTTCTTTTCGACTGCGATGCGGTCCATTGTTTTACGCCCTTCACTCGTCCTCAAATCAGAGCAGCATTCAGCACTCAGCAGTCAGCCCTTACGACGTGTCATCCTGAGCGAGGTCGCCGCGGCGACAGAGTCGAAGGACCCCTATTCCGGAACAATATCGTTCCGAGCCGGATAACATCCCTATTCGCCTATCTCCATGTAGGCGATGTCGAGCTCTTCTCCGCTGATGCACTCTGTCGCAAACTCCCCGCAGAGCGGGCAGCGCGGGTCGAATTCTTCCATGCGGAACTCGTAGGCGCACTTCGCGCAGCGTTGCACCCGAGGGATCAGCTCCACCTCGAGCGTCAGCGGCTCGAGATCAGTGTCCTTCACCAGGGCGTCGAAGCCGAACTGCAGCGCGTCGCGATCGACACCGGAGAGCTCTCCAATCTTAACCCCGACCTTGGCGATGTGCTCGCCGGGATGGCGTTGCGCTTCCTTCCCGACCGATTCAAGGATGGAGGCGGCGATGCCGAGCTCGTGCATAGTTCAAAGCATAATTAACCACAGAGACACAGAGAAGAATGTTTGTGGTTTCGTGCTGCGACGAAGCCAGGTGATCCCGCGGCTAGTGCATTTCGCGCAGTTAAGAAAATTGTTTGTTCTTTCTCTGTGTTCTCTGTGCCTCTGTGGTTAATTTCTCTCGAAAGTGTCCAGAATGTCCGCAATTGGACATCTTCTCGGCGAGAACCAAACTCATCATAGCTCCTTCGTGTTTTGGCTGCGATTGGCGTTTATTTTTTGGAAACATCTGGCCATGAATTTCGTCTATCCCTGAGTAGGTGCAGCTCGTCTCCGTTTCCTTGGGGTTCAACGCAGAATCAGGTAGCTCACCATGACCGAAGGGTTGGCGCATACAGCAGGCGCTGAACTCGCTCCCGAGTTCAGCAGGCACCGTAGTGTGTCTGCGCGTCGTGATCCGATGCTCGAAACGCTGGGCCAGTGGGGCCGCGTTTGGGCGGTGGGATTTGTGCTGTGGACGCTGCTGGCCTTCCTCGGCGCAGCCGGCACCCACGTCTACACTTCGTCGGTGGGCGGTCCGGAGAGCTGGGCGCAACTGCTCGCCTGGTACATGACCATCTCGGTCGTGTGGTCCGTGTTCACTCCTCCCATCTACGCACTGTCACGCCGATTCAGCTTCGAGCGCGGCAACTGGAAGATGGTGCTGCCGCTGCACCTCGCCGCCAGCGTTGTGCTGACCTGCTTCGCTGCGTCGATCATCGTGTGGGTTGAGCCGTACGTCACATGGACCCCGGAGGCGCACCTGCCATTCTTTCCGCACATGCTCTCGCGCGCCTTCATGGACTTCCAACGCTACTGGTACATCCTGCTGATCACGCAGGCGATCGATTATTACGGCAAGTATCGCGAGCGCGAGTTGCAATCATCTCAGCTCGAAGCGCAACTGGCACATGCGCAGCTGGAGATGCTGAAGACGCAGCTGGAGCCGCACTTCCTGTTCAACACGCTGAATTCCATTGCCGCGTTAGCGCGCAACGACGGACCTGCCGCGGAAAATATGACGCTGCAGCTCGCCGACCTGTTGCGCTTCTCGCTCGACGCGATGGGCGTGCACGAAGTCCCGCTCAGCCGCGAGCTCACGATGCTTCAGAAGTACATCGACATCCAGCAGACGCGCTTCCAGGACCGGCTGGAAGTCGAGATGGACATCGCCGGCAATACATTGTCGGCGCTGGTGCCGAACATGATCCTGCAGCCGCTGGTGGAAAACGCGATCCGTCATGGCATCGGGCCGCGCCGCGCGCCGGGTCATGTGCGCATCACCACGCGCCAGGTTTTCGACGAGCTGTGGATGGAAATCGCCGACAACGGCCTTGGCTTGACGCGCTTTGGGGGCGTGATTCCTCAGGAAGGCGTTGGCTTGCGCAACACCCGCGCCCGCCTGCAACAGCTTTATAACCACGATCACCGCATGCTTCTGGAGGATGCCCCGGGTGGAGGCTGCCTCGTGAAAATCCATATCCCTTTTCGCACTTATTCTGAGGAGGTCCGTACTACCGATGCCCATTCGAGTGTTGCTTAGCGATGATGAAGCTTTAGCGCGCGAACGCCTGCGCAGCCTGTTGGAAGAAGAGCCTGACATCGAGATCGTGGCCGAGTGCGGCGACGGCAAGTCGGCCATCTCGACCATCAAGCGCGAGAAGCCCGACCTGGTGTTCCTTGATATCCAGATGCCCGAAACCGATGGCTTCGGCGTGGTGTCCGCTCTGGGCGCCGAGCAGATGCCGCTGACGATCTTTGTTACTGCGTACGACCGGTACGCGATGAAGGCATTCGAGATTCATGCGCTCGACTACCTGTTGAAGCCCGTGGTGAAGGAGCGCCTGACGGAGGCGCTGGACCATGCGCGCAAGCAGCTGCAGCATCCTTCCGAGGCCATGTTCCAGCGGCGCGTGCTCGATCTGCTCGCCGAGCTCGATTCACGCCAGAATTCGCCACAGCGCATCGTTATCAAGGCTGACGGCGAGATTGTCTGCCTCAAGCCTGCGGAGATCGACTGGGCGGAGTCGGCGGGGAACTATGTCTGCCTGCATGTTGGCGGGAATACGCACATCCTGCGTGAGACGATCACGTCACTCGAATCGCGGCTGGGGCACCGGCAATTCCTGCGCGTGCACCGCTCCACGCTGGTGAATGTCGACCGGATCAAGACGTTGCGGCCGTCGCTGTACGGGGATTACTCGATCCTGCTGCGCGACGGAACCAAGCTGACGTTGAGCCGCGGGTTTCGCGAGACGGTTTTGAAGCGCCTGGGAACGGCGTAGCGGAGCCACTGGTCTCTCTACACCTTCGCAGACAAAAACCCGCGTCTCTCAAAACAGATTCAGCTGCTCTTCGTTCAGGGTGGCGTGACGGATTTCGTTGCGCGCTGTCACCGCGCGCGTGATGCCGTATTTCCTGCGCAGCCGCTTCATCAGCTCCGAGATGCGTTTTGCGTAGGCCTTGTTCACGAAGGCACGCTCGCCGAAGCGCTTGCGATACTCGAGGACGAGCTGCGGGAATTCCCTCTCCAGAAAGGGCAGGAAGACGCTCGCGGAACATGGCTTCAGGAAAAGCGGGTTAGCGTAGATGTAGTTACCGCCGGCTTCTTTCGTCGCGCGAACCACGGCTTCGAGCGACGACAGCTTATCGGTGATGCCGGGGAGCACGGGAGCGCAGATCACGCCCGCTTTCACTCCGGCGGCGCAAAGCTCGCGCACCGCATCCAGACGCAGGTCGGGACGGGGTGCTCGCGGCTCCAGAATTCGTGCCAGCTTCACATCCAGCGTGGTGATCGTGAGATTCACGAAAAGGGAATTGTGCTCACTGACCCGCTTCAGCAGGTCAATGTCGCGCGTTACCAGCTCCGACTTGGTAACGATGCCAATCTCAAGCCCATTATGTAAGGCTAGCTCTTCCAGAATGCCGCGCGTCACTTCGTAGCGCTTCTCCGCGGGCTGATATGGATCGGTCGCCGTGCCGATGGCGATCTCTTCACCGCGCTTCACCTTGCGCAGTTCCTGCCGCAGCAGCCATGCCGATTGCTGCTTTACATAGATCTTGCGCTCAAAGTCGACACCGTCGCGCATCTCCATGAACTCGTGCGTGTAGCGCGCATAACAGTATTTGCAGGCGAATTCGCAGCCACGGTATGGGTTGATGGTCCATGTGAAGGGCACGCGCGCGGATGTGCAGCGGTTCAGCAGGGCGCGCGACGGCAGGGTGAAGTACTCGACCAGATGGCCTTGGCGGATCGACTCGCCTTGCGAGGCCAGCCTGGCGATACCGACCAATGCCGGCTGTTCTTCGTCCTCGATCTGGAGCAATGCGGGATGCATCGGGAAGCGCTTTCAACTTTCGCTATTTATTCGCCTATGAGATGCTAGGCCGATCCCTTTGGTTGCGTCAAGTGCCGCGTGCTTACTGCTCAGATACAAACCCGCGGCTTCCCTGGCCATCCAAGACTGCGAACGATTTGCAACCGCCGGAGGGCATGGAGGAGGGTTATGCCGGACCAGAAGTACATCGTCAATGCGCTGGAGAAGCTGATCGAAATTAGCCGCGATGGCCAGGTCGGCTATCGCGAGGCGGCGGAACATGTCAAGAACCACGAACTGAAGAAGCTGCTGAGCGAGATCTGCCTGGAGCGGGCGCGCTTCGCCGGCGACCTGGAAAATGAGGCGATTCGTTATGGAGAAGCTGACGTGGACCGCTCTGGAAGCGCGCGCGGAGCGCTTCATCGCGGATGGACCGGCATGAAGGCCAGCCTGGGTGGGGGTGATGACGCGATTCTTTCTTCCATGGAATCCGGCGACACCTACGCGCGGAATCAATATGACAAGTACATTCGCGAAGGCCAGCTGCCTGACGACCTTCTGGGAGTCATTCGCAATCAGGCGCAGGCCATCGTTGGAACGCTGGATCGCATTCGCGCGCTGCGCCAGCAACGTAAGGCGGCCTGACGCGAGGCTGAATCGCCTGGCTGAAACGTAACGCGCGTCTTGTGCCTGGCTTGATGTATCTCACTTCAAATTTCTGGCGAGGAAATCCATTGTGATTTTCTGCGCCTTGGCGGTATCGTCGGCGCGGTAACCGTCCTTGTTGTTGGGATTCTCAAAGCCGTGGCCCGCGTCAGGGTAAATCTGAATCTGCGTGGATTTGTCGAGCGCTTCCATCTGCTTCTCGAATTTCCGGACGTCGGAAAGGGGAATGCCCCGGTCCTGGCCCCCGAAGATACCCAGAATGGTGGCGTGAATTTTTCGCAGCGTGGAGCGGTCGCTGGCCAGGTGTCCGTAATTGATAACCGAGACCTTCAGGTGTGGATCGATGACGGCCAGATCCAGTGCATAGCCTCCTCCCATGCACCATCCGATTGCGCCGACGCGCTTGGGATTGATGGCTTTCAAGGAGCGCAGGTACGCCGTCGCCGCCAGCAAATCACGATTGGCGCGGTCTTCCGGTACGCCGCGCATGATCTCGTGCGCCTGGTCGGGAGTGGTGGCCACCTGGCCGCGATACAGGTCGATGGCCAGCGTAGCATAGCCGGCGTCAGCCAGCTTGGAGGCCTGCTCCTTGACCCAGTCGTTCAGGCCCCACCATTCGTGGATCACGACCAGCGCGGGGAAGGGACCGCTGCCCTTCGGAATGTAGAGCAGCGCCTTCACCGTCTCGTCGCCGCTGCGGTAGGTGACTTCATCAGGGTCGACGGCAAAGGCGGATAAGGTGATCAGGCACAACAAGAGAGTTAACAGTATGCTTCGCACGATTCCTCCGGAAAAAGGTTGAGCGGCGCCTCACCGAATGCGTCCGCCACATCTTGTTGTGGACATCTCACCGATTGCGTTGCAATGATCGAGATGCCGAAACTGGACGCAGCTCCGACGCGGGCCTGAGGGCCCGCGGTCCTCTACTCTGTTTCCAGCACCAGGTAGCTCAGCGCGCCTGAGCGTTCTATTTGGAGCACGATAGGATCGCCCGCTTTTATCCGGCGCAACTCCTGCTTGAGTTGGGCAAGGTCGTGCACCGGCGAGCCGTTGATGGCATGAATGATATCGCCCGGCTGCGGACCTTCACCCAGCAGCGTGCTGCTGGGAGTGCGCGCGGCCACTAGCACACCGCTCGCCATTCGCAGGTCGCCGAGTGAAGGGCGCACCTCATCGTTGACGGTCACGGCCAGAATGCCGAGCCGATTGATAACGTTCGTCGGCCCGGTAACCATGTCGGCGAAGCGCTCAGGATCGTCCGTACGTTCGGCGACGGTCACCCTCACCGTTTGTACCTTGCCATTGCGCAGCACGCCAAGCTCAGCCTTATCGCCAATCTTATAGTTGTAAAGATCAACGGCGAAGTGCCGGACGTCGCTGACCCGTTTGCCCCCGACGCTCACCACGATGTCACCAACCTTGAGGCCCGCCTTCTCGGCGGTTGAGTCCGGCAAGACATCTTGGAGTATCACGCCTTGGGTTGCTGGCAGGTGCAGGCCTTCCACTAACTCCGGCGTGATCGTGCGGAGATAAACACCGATTTGGCCACGGTTCACATGCCCTTTTTCGCGAATTTGGTCATAGACACTGCGCACCACGTCGCTGGGGATCGCGAAGCCCAGGCCTTCATTGCCGCCCGACTCGGAGAGGATGAAAGTGTTGATCCCCACGATGTGGCCGTCTACGTCGACCAGCGGTCCGCCGCTGTTGCCGGGATTGATGGGTGCGTCGGTTTGAATGTAGATCTCGGGACGGTCGGGATCGATCTGCCGCGTCGTTGCGCTCACCACCCCCATGCTGACCGAGTTCTCCAGGCCCAGCGGGCTGCCGAAAGCAAAGACCACCTGACCCTGCTTCAGGTCATTGGAGTCGGCGAGTTCGAGGGTCGGCAGGCCCTTCAGGTCGATCTTCAGCACGGCCAGATCGCTGAGTTTATCGATACCGACGAGTTTGGCTTCGATCGGACCATGCGGGCTTGCGTCCACCTGCTCCGCGGTCTGCTTGTCGAGGCCTTGCAGGCGGACGCGGATCTTACGCGCACCTTCGATGACGTGCGCGTTGGTCACGATGTAGCCGTCTTCGGATAGCACAACACCTGCGCCGATGCCGCGCTGCGCCTCCAGGTAGGCGGTGTCGTTCTTCTCTTCGTCGGTAGACAGACTGAAGCCGGTAGTAAGGACCTGCACAACGGATTTCGTTACCTTGCCTGAGAGTTGTTGCACAGACTCGCTGAAGACGTGCAGCGGATCGCTCTTGAGCAGGCGGGCGGATTCGGCCGAGCGTGTGGGTTGCTCGGTTTGGGCGGAGCACATGGGAACATGGAGCAACGCCAGTGCGAGCGAAGAGATCGCGCAGAAGCGTGGAGAGAGCGAAATTGGAAAGCGCTCCGGCATAGTTACGAACTGATTTGTTTTGTATCACGGCGCGACTTTAGTTGTGCCGCGTCGCAAATTCCTTTTGATGTGTCATCCCGAGCGCAGTCGAGGATCTGCGGTTTGGCGGCGGAAAGCAGGTCCCTCCGCTCCGACGAATGTCTTCGGTCGGAATGACAAAACATAGAAATCTTCAGTGGCTGGAGTTGCGCCCCCCGGCATGAAGCAAATAGTAAAGAGCCGATGCTTCATAACAAGAGTTCCTATTTGCGAACTGCAACCGTTCCACTCATTTGTTGCTTCGAGTTTATCTCCGGCTGTGCCAGCGCAAACCGCCGCGCACCAGGATCGGCTGGCCGATCGTCGAGACAGGGGTCTTGCCGATGTTATACACCTCATTCGTCAAGTTCTCGCCTTGAAAGAAAATGTCGAAGCCCTTCGGCAGCGGATGCGACACCGTCGCGCTCAGCACGAAGCATGATCCCAAGGGGAACAGATTCTGGTCGTCATCGAACTCGTTGCTCTCCGCGCGTCCCTGGATCGCCACCAGGAACATCTTAGGTGCGGCCCACGTTCCCTGAAAGGTAAAGATGCTTTGCGGCACCAGAGGAATCATGTTGCCGACGAGCGAGGGGTGACCGGGATAGCTGGCGACAGTTGTGTTCATGAACTGGTATCCCGCGGCCAGCGTGATTCGGTTGGTAAAGCGGATGTCGGTACCCAGCTGAAATCCCCACGATTGCGTCCGTCCCAGATTTTGCCGCATGCGCGTGATCAGGTTTGGGGTCGAACTGATGGTGACATTCGCCACTGGATCATCGACCACACCGCCAAAAAAAATCCCATGGATGGACACGCGATTGCTCAGCATTGTGGTACGCACGCCTGCTTCGCCGCCGGAGAAGCGTTCGGCGCGGAGGAAGGCGTTCGCGTTCGTCACCACATTGCCGACGCGAAAGGAGCGGTAGAGTTCGTTCAACGTTGGTGCGCGGAAGGAGCGATATCCCGACGCGTACAGTACCCAGCGGTCGCCGATCCGATACGACGTGGAGATACGCGGGTCGAAGGCATTCTGGCCGCGGTCGGGGTAGTAAATAATTTTCGGCATGCCGTGCGTAGGGAAGCGAAAGGAATGTCCGTCGTAGTTGCTCCATAAATCTTCGCGCCCGGCCAGGGTCAGCGACCAGCGAGGCGTGATCTGCACGATGCCCTCGACGAATGCGCCGAGCGCCTCCTGCGTGCCACCATTGGAGAGATTGGCCGTGGGATTTCCGCCGAAGTATGTCGTCTCCAGGCTCACGCCGTTGTCGTAGGTTCCATCAAGGCCCGCGAGCATTGTCAGGCGGCTGACGACTTGCTTCGACCACTGCGCAATCAAGCCCATCTGTTGCGACGGAACGTACTGGCTATTCGTCAGAGATTCGCTGTCGCGGTCCGCGGCCACCGACGAAAATGTCTGATGGTAGTTTTGCGTCCCTCCGTATAGCCGCAGAGTGAACAATCCGGCGGTTGGGCTGTTGTAGTCCGTGCCGAAGGCCAGCTGGCGAATGGTGGTGTCGTTGATCTGCAACGGCGTGCCGTTATGGCGGTCTTCGCCGTAGATCTCGCCGTTCAAAAACATGCGGCCTCGATCGCCAAACAGCCGCTCGAGTTTCAAATTGCCGCTGCCGTATTGCACGTTGACCGGAGCATCGACTGTGCCGCGCACGCTCTGGGGAACGTCGATGTAGCCTTGAGTCTTAAATCCCTCGCCCGCCGCCGAGACATCCCATTGCCCGAACCGCAGGGCGCCCCAACCGGAACCAAAGGGCGAGTTCTCATTGCCGTAGGAGCCTTCCACGCTCGCGTGGGTCTCAACCGCGGTTTTCGTCTCGAGATTCACGACACCGCCCAGCGCATCGTTGCCGTAGAGCGCCGAGACGCCACCGGGCACCAGCTGCACTTCGTTCAGCGACGACTGCGGCACGCGCGCCCAGTAGATCCATCCGCCGAAAGGATCATTGATGGGAATGCCGTCAACCAATACTAGAGCGCGACTCGCACCACTCGCGCCCAAGCCGCGCAGCGACACACCCTGCGACGTCGGATTTGCGGTCTGACTTCCCGACCGGCGCAACAGCTGAAATCCGGGCACCTGACGCAGCTTGTCATCTGTCGTGAGCGGCCCCCACTCTTCCAGTTGCTTGTCGCTGACGACCACCGCATCTGGTTGCGACTCAACGTTGTCGACGCCGGTTGGAAGAATCGAAGTGCGAGTGGAAGTGACGTCGAGGCTCTGCTGTACGGTCGCAGGCTCAAGCGTTATGTCGAGCTCGTCGCTGCTGGGGCGCCATGCCGCTGTGGTGGTCGCAAAGCCCGGGGCGCTCGCCTCGACAGTGCCCGACTCGCCCACGACTCCGCTGAACTCGAATGTTCCATCGGGTTGCGTTACCCGGCCGAAGTTCTGACCTTCCACGTGCAAGATGACCTGTGCGCGCGCAATCACGGCGCCGCTGCGGTCCTTCACCACTCCATGAATGTCATGCGCAGGCGCGCTCCAGGCGAGCGCCGGGGCCATCACGCCAAAGGCAATCAATACGAAGCATTTCGAGCTGGCGAGACGCAGCACGCCCATCAGCTTGCGCATGAACATGAGAATGCGATGAGTGTACTAAGCGGCTATCGAAACTCAAAATGGGGCGGCGCTGGACAGCGGGACTATATGTGGCACACTTGTGCTTCACGAGAACTGCTCAGCTGGCAGGTAGCGATGGCGGAATGGTGGAAGGATTTTTTCGACGGTGATTACATTCGCCTCTGGGGCGGCTGGTTTGCGGGTGAGCGGACGGCGGCTGAAGTGGACGGGCTTTGGCAGTTGCTTGGATTGCAGGAAGGCAGCCGCGTGCTCGACGCTCCGTGCGGATACGGCCGCCTCTCGCGTCCGCTCGCCGAGCGGGGCGCAATCGTCCTCGGGGTTGATCAATCCGACGCCTTGCTGAAGCACGCAGAGAGCGAACGCGGAGCCCTCGCGCCCGATCGCCTGCGCTACCTGCGACACGACTTGCGGCAGTTGCTTCCAGAGAGCAGCTTTGATGTGGCGATCAACGTTTTCTCTTCGCTCGGATACGGGAGGGAGGATGACGATCTAGCGATCCTAAGCAATTTGCGCGCGGCGGTTCGTCCGGGTGGCTTGGTGCTGGTGGAGACGATGCACCGCGACCTGGTGGTCGTCAATTTCCTTCGTGGCGCGAAGCCGTCGCGGCGTATGGACGACGGAACACTCGTCGTTGAGGAACCAGTGTTCGATCCCATCGCCGGCGCGGTGAATGCGACATGGTACTGGGCCGGTCCAAAGGGCAGCGGCCAGAAATCCGCGAGGATTCGGGCGTATTCGGCAACCGAACTCGTCGCCCTCGTGGAGAAGGCAGGCCTGCGGTTCCGATCCGCGCACAAAGGCTGTTCGCCGGAGCCGTTCCAGGCGGAAGGGCCCGAGATGGGAGGCAGGCTGGCGATCCTGGCAGAACGGTAATTTGGCGCGAATCTACTAAGTCAGGTGGGCCGTCGGCGCCCGGGTCTGTGTTTTCGTTTCCGCTAAAGCTTTCGGCAAGGGCCATGGCGGAACAGCCATCCCTGAGCGCGCAATGACTGCCTGTGTTCGGCGCTGGACACAGACATTGACCTCACACCGCGTGAGAATATGGTCATGCGGTCGCGAATGGCACTAACCTGCTATTGCCAGCGAACTTAACTGCAAGATTTTACAAAGCAAGAAGAACATTTTTATTGCCGGAAATGTCCACCTCGTCTACTATCTCACCTAGTCTTCGGCGGGGTTGAATCCAAACGGGACCTCAGTCTCCCACCGGAATCAACTGCACGAGATCAATTACTAAATTCAGAAGAGCTCTTCCAGGGAATTGGCCCTTCTCTGCAACAGGGAAGGTTGGCAAGCGCCGATTTCGCATACTAGGGGCGAGAGGCGGATGATTTTGCTCAGGGGCGTAGTTTCTAAGGCAGTAATCCCTTTTTTAACTGTTGGTTTACTGGCGACCGGTTGTTACGCGCAGAAGACGCCCGGCGGTGATTCGGCCACCATAGCTTCCGGCGCTACCTCTTCACCATCGGCTCCAACACCCTCTCCGGCCGACCGCGTCATTCTGAAAGTAGGAGACCAGAAGATCACAGAGGCGCAGTTCGAGCAGTATATTTCCGACCTCGAATCGCAGCAGGGGCCTGCCGAACTCAGCCGCAAGAAACTGGGCGACAATTACGCGTCCTTGCTGATGCTGGCGCAGCAGGCGAAGGCACATAATCTGGAGTCGACGCCGCAAGTGCAGCGCTTGTTCGCGATCGACCGCGCGCAGATTCTTTCCAACGCAGAATTCGGACGGCTGAGGGACGAAGCCAAACCGACCCCACAGCAGATCAGCGAGTACTACAAGGCTCATGGTGACGACTACGATGTGGTAACCCTGCGCCGGGTGTTTGTGTGGAAGAAGGGCGCGGGTTCTACGCACTCAGCTGGCTTGAGTCCGGAGGATGCCAAGGCGATGGCGGCCGCACTCCGCAAGGCTTACGACTCGGGCAGCGACGCTACCAAGCTGGTCAAGGATCCGGAATCGGTTTCCATGGATGCGCAGCCCGTCACCTTTCAGCGTGGCGAATTGCCTGACGCTATGGAGAAGTCTGCCTTTGCGATGCATACCCCCGGGGAGTGGACCGAATTGGCGGACTCGCCGGACGCCATTGTTCTTCTGCAATTGGTGTCTCGCAGCCGGCGCAGCCTTGCCGAGATGACACCGCAGATCGAAAAGAAGCTGCAGTCGGAAAAGTTGAAAGAAAAGCTTAGTGAGTTGAAGAAAGAAAGCGGTATTTGGATGGACGAGGGGTATTTTTCTTCGAACGCTCCAATACCTAGTCCCAGCACGGGGCCTGAAGCTTCGGGCCAAGGTAAGTAAAACGAGAGGAGAAAATGAAGACAGACTACAGAAGTAGATCGTTCTGGTATCTTGCGCTACCAGTTCTGATACTGGCAGTGTGTATCCTTCAGCAACCGGCCCAGGCTCAGCAGACGACCACTGGTATCGACTGCTCGCAGATTTCCGCGCTTCACTTGCTGAAGCAGGATAATATGCGTGCCGGCCTGACGCTGATCCAGTGCGGCGTGGTCCAGGGTGGCACGCCGGAAAACGGCGGCAGCGACGTTGACGGCAATGCACCTGTGCCGCCGAACGTCCTCGTCAGCAACAAGACCTGTAACTCTAGCAACTCCTGCACACGCAGCGAGAGCATGGTGTGGCACAGCGTGCGCGCTGGTGACAACACCGTGGTTGTCAACTTCAACGCTAACTATGGCAGCTCCAGCTGCTACGGTGGCCTCGCGTACTCACTCGACGGCGGGTCGACATTCATCGAAGAGGAACCGGGCTGCTCGGGTCATGGCTCCAATTATGGCGACCCAATCGTCGTCTACAACCTGCGCATGGGCAAGTGGTTCATGGGCGACCTGGTGACGGGTTGCGGCGGCCAGGGCGTTGGCCTTTGGACGTCGACCGACAGCATCACCTGGACGACCGGCGCCTGCGCTCACAACAACTCGGCTGATGATCGCGAGTCCATGTGGGTGGATAACAATCCTTTCAGCTCCAAGTACGGCCGCATGTACATTTCGTTTAACAACTTCAACGTAGGCGGCGGCGCGTTGCAGGTTGTGCATTCCGACGACGGCACGACCTGGAGCACCCCGGTGACCTTGAACGGCGGCTTCATTCGCGACGTGCAGATCACCGGCACGCCTCCCGGACCGACGCGTCCCAGCATCTTCACCAGCACGGTATTCGTTGCTGCCATGGATGAGGGCGGCGGCGGCCTGAACACCCGTCAGAACGTGATGTATCGTTCCACGGACGGCGGCGCGACCTGGACTTCGGCAACCATGGGTCCGCGCTTCAACCCACCGGGCGACGGCGTCTGCGCTTCCAACAGCTACTTCGCCAAGATGAATCCGATCTGGCGGCACATGGGCTGGGGCGAGCCGGGCGTTGGTCCGAACGAGGTTGTTCACTATGCTTATGCCACCAAAGGCTCCCTCTCGACGGGCGACATTTATTATGTCCGCTCCACCGACAATGGCTCAACCTGGTCCTCGCCGGTCCTGATGAATGACGCCGAGACCAACCAGTTCCAGAGCCACTGGATGCCCTCGCTGTCTGTAAACTACAGCCCCGGCGCATTCACCCAGCCGCAGTCCGTGACGGTCTCCTGGTATGATCGCCGCCAGTCCACCACGTCCTGCAACTCGGCAACCGATCCAGGGTGCAGCTATCAGCGCTTTGGCGTTCAGTCGAACGACAACGGCGCAACCTTTGGAGCGAACTTCGCGATCAGCGATCAGGTCATTCCCCAACCCACGCAGAACAACTCGCTTGTGCAGAGCTGCTACGCGGGCGACTATGACTACTCGACGGCTTTGAACAACAGTGCTTACATAACCTGGACCGACGGTCGTGTCTCGGTAGGAGGCTCGGCGGTGCAGAGTGTAGAAGGCGACGTTGTTCCCGAGCCGTAAAACCAGATTTAACCTGCATTACGCAGAGGGCAACGAAAGTTGCCCTCTTTTTCTTACGCTGACTGCCGCCGATTTCAATCTCGTAACGCTGACGACAACCATAGCGGCGTCTCCAGCTCGGCACTTCCTTGAACTGTAGAAACAACCTGCCAATCCTAAGATAGCGGTTGAGCGGCTTGCCGGATGTTCTCCAGAGTGCCCAGGTCACGCCAGGAATACTCGTCGGTGCGGAAAGCGATGATGGTCTGGCCTGCGGCGGCAAGACGCAGATACGCCGGAACGATCGAGAAGACACCTTCTTCGATCAGCAGAGGGAAGATTCGACGCGAGATCACATGAATGCCACAGAAGGCCAGGGACTGAGTTTTGGCGCCTCTCCTCGCCATCTCGGGTGGCAGCCCCTCCGACTCGCGGCCACATAACTGAAGCGCCGCATCGAACAGCAACTGTCGGGAGCTGGCACGTTGCTGGACTGCCAGCGTGGCAAGGGCGTTCGCCTTGCGATGCACTTCGAGCATTCGATCCAGGTCAATCGAGCTGACGACATCGACGTTGTGCAGGACGAATTCGTCTGCATCGCCTTCCATGAGAAAGGGCGCCGCCTTCTTCATCCCGCCACCGGTGTCGAGCAGAACATTCTCGCGCGAAATTTCAACGCGCATTTCGAAATTCTTCTTCGCCGCAAGATAGTCGACAACCATGTCGGCGAAGTGGTGAACGTTGACGATCACCTCACGAATACCGAAGCTGCGCAGCCGGGCGAGCGTGATCTCCAGCAAAGTCCGGCCATTGATCTCGACCAGCGCCTTGGGACGATCGTCGGTCAGCGGCCGCAGGCGCGTGCCGAGGCCGGCGGCGAGAATCATGGCTCGCATCGGTTCACGCTCTCCAGCTCGCGATGCTTCAAGAGGATGTTGAGCCCGTCGCGGGCGCGCAAGTGCTGCGCCAGTTGCTCGGCGAGATATACCGAGCGATGCTGCCCGCCGGTGCAGCCGAAGGCGACGCTGAGGCTCTTGAATCCGCGCCGCTGATAGGTGTCGACTGACCCATCCACGAGCGAGACCACGTTGGCGAAGAACCGCCGCACGCTTTCTTCGCCCTCCAGATATTCAATCACCGGCGCATCCTTCCCGGTCAAGGACCGGAACCGCTCCTCGCGTCCGGGATTGGGCAGAGCGCGCGCGTCAAACACAAAACCGCCGCCGTGGCCGGCGTCGTCCTTGGGGAGCCCACGATGGAAAGAGAAGCTCAAGATGCGCACCGTCAGAGCATCGCTTTGCGAGCCGGCCTGCATCCTCTCCGAAACAATCATCTCCTTGAATACGCGCATCAGTGCAGGCAATGCGACGGGAAGCTCGACGTTGGCGAGCAGCCACCGCACGTTCTTGAGCGCGTAGGGGATGCTCTGCACGAACAACGGCTTGCCCTCGTACAAGCCGCGAAAGCCGTAAGCACCCAGCGCCTGCATGATGCGCACGTAGACGTAGGCGTAGTAATGCCGCAGAAAAGCATTGCGGTCCAGATTGACGAATCCGGCCAGCTGAGCAAGGTAGTAATCCAGCAGCTGTTGCCGCAGTTGCGGCGGCAGATCGGCCTTGGCATCGAAGAGCAGGGAAGCGATGTCGTATTGCAGCGCGCCCTTGCGTCCGCCCTGGTAGTCGAGAAAATACGGGCTGCCATCACGCAGCATCACGTTACGCGATTGAAAGTCACGAAAGAGAAAGTAGTCGCGGTCGGCGGTGAGAAGGAAATCGGCGAAGCGCGCGAAGTCGTCCTCGAGCGCCTGCTCATTGAAGCCGATGCCGGCGAGGCGGAGAAAGTAATACTTGAAATAGTTCAGGTCCCAGGCAATCGATTGCCGGTCGAAGCTGGCCCGCGGATAACACACGCTGTAGTTCAGATCGTGGCCCGCTTCGACCTGGAAACGCGGCAGAAACGCGATCACCTTGCGATAGGTTTCGACGACCTCCGCCGAAACCTTGTCATGCGAGCGATGGTTGGCGAGAAACTGAAACAGGGTGGTGTCGCCAAGGTCCTCTTCGAGGTAGGCGCCACGATCGAGGTCCTGGACATAAATCTCCGGCACCGGCAACCCATGCCGGCGAAAATGCCGCGAGAATTCCACGAACGCCGTGTTTTCTTCGCGACAGTCGTAGACGATGCCGATCGCGCTGTGCTGTGAGTTGCTTACGCGGAAGATGCGGCGTCCGGACGCGCCCAGTGTGCCGTGCAGCGGCTGCACGCCTTCGGCAGGGGAACCGAAATGCTGCTCAAACAGAGTTTTGAGAACGTCCATGAAACCAGTGCCCCTGCAACCTGGTGGGGCGTCATTCGAAATGAATGAGGTCTTGTCCGACCTTTACGGCGCTACCCGGCGTAACATCAACCGATTTGATAGTACCAGCTTGCTGGGCCAGAACGTTGCTCTCCATCTTCATCGATTCCAGAACCAGCAGCACGTCGCGCACCTGCACCTGTTGCCCGGGCTGTGCGTTTACCCGTACGACCAGGCCGGCAATCGGGCTGCGAATGATCTTGGGATCGGTATTGAGGTCAGGCTGGCCGGCGGTGGGAAGGACTTCCGATTGAATGCTGGCGCTGACGGGTGTGGAAGGATCGATTTCAGCTTCATTCGCGACTTCAACATCGACTTCGTAGGCTTTGTCTGCAATTACGATCTTGAGCTTCAAACCGCCTCCTTCGTGACCTCAGCAAATCAATGTGAGCCCCGGAAAAAACATTCATCACGGAGACACGGAGAACAGAGGGTTCGTCTTTCGGTTTTCTTCTGTGGCTCTGCGCCTCTGTGGTGAACCTGGCTTCAATGCCCCCGCTGCACGAGGTTGTGCGACGTTTGAATGATGTCGCGACCTTGCGACGCCCAAACGTTGGAATCGTCGTTGAGTTCATTGATTATCCGGATCGACAGAATGCGCACTGGCTTTCCCATAAATTGCGCAGCAGCGGCTTCGATCACGGCCACAATCTCTGCCGTTACGCCCTGCGACGTCTCCACCGCAGCCGCCGGCGGGGGACCATCGGCAATCAGACTAACACCTGCCACGACGCACCTCCTCGCTGTTTATAGCGGAATCAGTCCATGTTTCTTGGGCGGCCGGAACTCCCGCTTGGTGTGCAACGCGTCCAGAGCTTCGGCCAGGTAGCGGCGCGTATCGGCCGGCTCTATGATGTCGTCCACCAGCCGCCGCCCCGCGGCGACGAAGGGATTGGCGAAGGTATTCCGGTAAAGGTCGATCATCTCCCGACGCTTTCGCGGAGGATTTTCCGCCGCGTCAATCTCATGACGGAAGACGATCTCCGCCGCGCCTTCGGCTCCCATGACCGCGATCTCCGCCGTGGGCCACGCCACTACACGGTCGGCCCCCAGGTCTTTGCAGCACATCGCGATATAAGCGCCACCGTAGGCCTTGCGCAGGATTACCGTGATCTTCGGTACTGTAGCCGCGGAGTAAGCGAAGAGAACCTTCGCGCCGTGACGAATGATGCCGCCGTACTCCTGCTCCACGCCGGGCAGGAAGCCCGGCACATCGACGAAGGTCAGCAGCGGAACATTGAAGGCATTGCAGAAGCGCACGAAGCGAGCGACTTTGTCGGAAGCATCGATATCCAGGGCGCCCGCTGCGGCGCAGGGTTGGCTGGCCACGATCCCGACCGACCGGCCCTCCAGCCGCGCGAAGCCCACCACCGCGTTTGGCGCAAACCCAGGCTGTATTTCAAAGAAATCCTGGTAATCGACAATGCGACGGACCACCTCGCGAACATCGTAGGCAATCTTTGGCTCCACGGGGATGATGCTGTTGAGCTCCGGATTCGGCTCCAACCCCTCCGAGCAGCCCAGCCGCGGCGGATCTTCCAGGTTGTTGGAGGGCAGAAAACTCAGCAGGCGCTTGCATAGCAACAGCGCGCCCTCATCATCTTCAGCGATCAGGTGCACAACGCCGGAGCGATTCATTTGCGCCGCCGGCCCCCCGAGTTGGTCGGCGCTCACGCTCTCGCCCGTGACCTGCTTGATGACTTGCGGTCCGGTGATGAACATCTGCGCGCGGCGCGTCTGGATGATGAAGTCAGTCAGCGCAGGACTGTACGATGCGCCACCGGCGCATGGGCCGCAGATGATCGAGATCTGTGGTACAGAGCCGGAGAGCATGACATTGCTGTAGAAGACGCTGGCATATCCGGCGAGGCTGTCAATTCCTTCCTGCACGCGCGCGCCACCCGAGTCGTTGATGAAGATGAACGGGCTACCCGTCTTCAGCGACAGCTTCATCATGTCGACGATCTTGGCGCAATGGACCTCGCCTGCCGTGCCGCCAAGCACAGTAAAGTCCTGGCTGGCCAAATGCACCGTGCGGCCGTCGATCTTCGCGCATCCCGTTACCACTGCGTCAGCCGGCACTTCCTTGTCGGCCATGCCGAAGTATGTCGAACGATGGCGCGCGAAGATGCCGATCTCCTGGAAGCTGTCGCGGTCCACCAGGCTGGCTATGCGCTCGCGCGAGGTGAGCTTCTTCGAGGCATGCTGTTTTTCGATGCGCTGCTTGCCGCCGCCCTGCTGGATCTGCTCGCGTTTGGCGCGGAGGGTGCTCACACGCGTTTCAATGCTGTTAGGAGGGGCTGCAACTGCTTCTGTCGCCATGATTGCTCCTGTCCACGCTCGAAGGGGCCCTGTCACTTATCGGCATCTCGAGGGATCTCTCCAATTTCCTCGAGCGCCAGTAAGCTGGAGGGAAGACACGTCGTCGCGCGGTCTCGGGAGGAGACACCGTGACTAGATCGGAGTGACGGTCGACAACCTGCGAGCACTTGCTGTTCTGATTGAAACGCGAAAGCGTGCGCGGCGGCAGTTACGAGAGTCACATAAATTTGTGACAGGAGACCATTGACGGAAAAGTCCTTGCTGTAAGGGCCCGCGCCGCACCACCGGCATTGAGGGTGGCACAAACAAAAAGCGCGGGTCTGGAGACCCGCGCTACGGCCGATCTAGAGATCGGCGCTACGTCTGTTTAGCCAACGCCCTAGTTCACGGTAACGTTGAACGGCGGCGAAGGGATGCCGTTGGTGACGATATACAGCTTGCCGGCGCCGGTCTCCATGTTGGCCGGAACATCGAAGTGGGTGTAAGTCGGTATGGACTTCGTGGCGACCGCCATGGTGCTGTGGTCATGCGTCTTGGCGTAGAACACGTGTCCGGTGGCATTGTTGACGATGCGCACCAGCGGATAGTTGGTGGCCGTCTCGAACTCGTCACCGAAATTCGCCGCCTGCGACAGTCCGTTGAACTGCTTGCCGAAGACGGTATAGCTCTGGCCGCGGGTGACGCTCGATGGGCAGGTCAGAATAAACGGAGCCCACGGTTGCAGGTAGCTGCCGGTCGAGGTGTAGACCTGCGAGCCGCCCACCAGTATCTGTCCCGTCGGCAACACCAGCAGGCTGCCGCCAAACGAGCTCAGGGTGGGAGTGAGGTTGGTGCCGTCGAACTCGTAAAAGCGTCCCGAGTTGCCCTCGACAAGTACCTTGCCGTTGACCAACAGCGCTGCGAAGTTGTCGCCGGCATCGTCGTTATTCGGGAAGTCGGGACCGGCGGTCCAGGTGCCGGAGTCGGTCGGGGTGGCCGGGGGATGGTAGACCGACGTATGGCCGTGGTTCTGGCCTTGCGGCGTAGCGCCGGTGGCGTAGACGGTTCCATCCGGGCGCAGAATGCCAGGGCCGGTCTCTCCCGGAGGACAGTATTCACCGCCGCCGTACTGGATGCAGCCGACTTCCGGCGGGCCCATCAGATCGGTAGCTGTGTTTCCGTCCGAAATCCATTGCTGCAACGAGGGAACATAGTGCTCGGCGTGGGGGCTGTTCAGCACGTCCCAGGTCAGGACCGTGCCGTTGGGCATCAGTACCCAGCCTTCTTCGGCGTTCCAGTCGGCTTTGCCGGTGGAAGCAACCGCCGTCCAGGTCATGGTCGACGGATCGAGGTCAGCCATCTGCATGTCGAACTTACGGCCGATCAGGAAATGGCCATTGGGAAGAATTGTCGACGGCGAATCGCCAATGTAACCCCAGCCGGAGGGCGGAGTCAGATTCGTCCATGTGTTGGCGACCGGATCGTAAACCGCGCCCAGGTTGGTAAACGAAAAGTTGCCGAAGTTGTACTCGCCGCCTTCGATCAGTACGCGGCCGTCGGCCAGGGTTTGCGAGGCCATGGCATAAGGATCATAGTTGGCAGCCAGGCTGGCCACCTGCGTCCAGGTACCGTTGACGTAGCTTCCATTTATGTCCGGGGTAAGCTTCCACCAGTCCTGACCCTCGCCGCCCTGGGCGAGAACCGTGCCGTCCGTCAGCAGGAAGGTAATAATCGCCCCATCAGGCGCCTGGTGAACAAGATTTGTGAGAGTTTGCGCCTGCGAAATTGAGCAGGCAGTAAGCAGAAGTACTGCAATGGCAAGTAGAGATTTCTTCGTCAAGACACACTCCTCGATTCTTCTCGAATTCCAGAAATTAAATGCGACCCACACGTGTGTTTACTGGATCCCGATCCGAGCGGCGACTCTAATGACAGGCGCTGGATGTCAATGCTGAAAACTCTTGGGGGAGTGGCAGCAAAGCGGTTCGAGCTCGGCAAACAAAGTGACAAAATTTTCCTGCATAGGAAGGAGCGGTGTCAATTGATTTGAGATTAGCGAATCCTGAAATGTCGAAAAACGGCGGTCGGCCTCCTGCGCCACGAGCGTCCATTCGCTACACGCCATCTGCGATGAGATATGATTCTCCGCACCCGATGACACGCGAGCTCCCTGAACTGCTCTGGCATCGCCGCAGTCATGCTGGCCATCGTAGCAGCAGGCGGAAGCGCAGGTCTTCAGGCCTGCGAACCTTGCATCGCAATATTGGGGCTTTAACCCCGCTCAAAAATTAAAGAGGGCGAATTCGAATGCTCAAAGGACTGCTGCAAAGCTGGCCCTTCATCCAACAAATCCGCACCGGCACAGACGGCACTGGCCCGGAGGCGATGACCCATCGCACGAAGACCCTTCTTCCCAAACACTACGACGCCGAATTCACCCGCTCCATCTGTCCTTATTGCGGCGTCGGTTGCGGGCAGATGGTCTTCCACAAAGACGGCGAGCTGATCTCCATCGAAGGCGATCCGGGGTCGCCGATCTCGCGCGGACATCTCTGCCCTAAAGGCGCAGACACGTACGAGCTCCACACCCATGCCGGCCGATTGATGACCGTGAAATACCGCCGGCCGTACGCGACGAAGTGGGAGGAGATTCCGTTGGAGCGAGCGATGGACATGGTCGCCGACCGTTTGTGGGAGAGCCGCCAGCGCACCTTCATCGAGGAGCAGGACGGCGAGAAAGTGATGCACACCACGGCCGTCGCCCATCTCGGCGGCGCAACCCTCGACAACGAAGAGAACTACCTCATCAAGAAACTTTTCACAGGAGGTCTGGGCATGGTTTGCATCAGCAACCAGGCCCGGATATGACACAGCTCTACCGTGCCCGGTCTGGGCACATCCTTCGGACGCGGCGGCGCTACCACGGCTCAAACTGACCTCGCAAACGCTGACGCTATTCTCATCATGGGATCGTCGATGGCGGAGAACCACCCCGTCGGCTTCCAGTGGGTGATGGAGGCGCGCGAGCGCGGCGCAACCATCATTCATGTCGATCCGCGCTTCACACGCACTTCCGCGATGGCCGACATCTGGGTGCCGCTGCGTTCCGGCACCGACATTCTCTTCCTCGGCGGCCTGATTCACTACGCGCTGGAGAACGACAAATATTTCCGCGAATACGTGCAGTACTACACCAACGCGCCCATGGTCCTGCGCGAAGACTTCCGCGACACGGAAGACCTGGACGGCGTCTTCTCCGGATGGGACGACGAGAAGAAGAAGTACAGGCCGGATACGTGGCGCTATCAAGGATCGGAGCAGAAGGACTCAGGCGGCCAGAAGCCGGGGCATTCGCCCGCGGGCGGAGGCCACCCCAATGACCGCGGTGGCGAAGCGGCGAAGACGAGCGAGTATGAGGCCGATCCCACGATGGAGCATCCGCGCTGTGTCTTCCAGGTTCTGCGCAAACACTTCGCGCGCTACACACCGGAGCTGATCGAACAGCATGCCGGCGTCCCGAAGAAGCTGTTCCTCAAAGTGGCGGAAGCATTCTGCAACGCCTCCGGCCCTGAGAGGACGGGCGCCATCTGCTATGCCGTAGGTTGGACGCAGCACTCGAAGGGCGTGCAGATCATTCGCTCGGCGGCGATCCTGCAAATGCTGCTGGGTAACATCGGGCGTCCTGGCGGCGGCATCCTCGCCCTGCGCGGACACGCGTCGATTCAGGGCTCGACGGATATTCCCACGTTGTATGACATCCTGCCCGGCTATCTGCCGATGCCCTTCTTCGAGGCCGACGCCAACGACTTCAAGAGCTACATCAAAAAGCACAAGGCCGCTGCGGGTCTTTGGTCGAATTTTGACAGCTACTTTGTCAGCCTGATGAAGGCCTGGTACGGCGACAATTCAACCAAAGAAAACGGCTGGTGCTTCGATTACATGCCGCGCGTGACCGGCGATCATTCGCACTTCGGCTACTGGCTTGACATGAAGGACGGCAAGATGGAAGGGCTCTTCATCATGGGGCAGAATCCCGCGGTCGGCGCTCCGAACGCGCGTCTGCAACGCTCTGCCCTGGCGAAGCTGAAGTGGCTGGTGGTGCGCGATATGGTGGAGACCGAGAGCGCCTCGTGGTGGTACAACTCCCCCGAGGTCGGACGCGGAGAGCTCAATCCGAAAGAAATCGCGACCGAGGTTTTTCTCTTTCCTGCCGCCGGGTCGGCTGAGAAGGACGGCTGCCAGACCAACACGCAGCGCCTGATTCAATACCGTACCAAGGCAGTCGATCCGCCGGGCGACGCGCGCAGCGAGACGTGGTTCATGCATCACCTTGCGCGTCGGTTGAAGGCGAAGGCGGCGGCTGATCCCAGCCCGCGCAATGCTGCGCTGAACGCTCTGACCTGGCCGTATGGGGTGCACGGCATTCACGACGAGCCCAACGTCACCGAGGTGTTGAAGGAGATCAACGGCCGCGATCTCAGCAAGGGCGAACAACTGGAGAGCTACAAGAAGCTGAAGAAGGACGGCAGCACAGCCTGCGGCTGCTGGATCTACTGCGGCATTTATCCCGAGGAGCAGCTCAACAAGGCCAATCAGCGCGAGCCGCAGGACTACCTCGGCCACGGTTGGGGATTCTCCTGGCCGAACGACGTTCGTATCCTTTACAACCGCGCGTCGGCGCGTCCCGACGGCAAGCCATGGAGCGAGCGCAAGAAGCTGGTCTGGTGGGACGAAGAGAAGCGCGAGTGGACCGGCCTCGACGTTCCCGATTTCGACAAGGCGAAGGCGCCGGATTATCGCCCGAAGCCAGGTGCGAAAGGCATGGATGCGATCGCCGGCGACAAGCCGTTCATCCTGCATCCCGACGGCGTGGCGTGGATCTTCGTCGCCAGCGGCCTGAAGGATGGTCCGCTTCCCACGCATTACGAGCCGCTGGAGACGCCCTTCGGCAATCCGCTTTATCCGGAGCGCATTTACAATCCGGCAGCCCAACGCAAGGAGCGCCCGGACAATCCTTACGCTCGGCCCGGCGACGAGCGCTTCCCGTACGTGCTTTCGACGTATCGCCTGACGGAGCATCACACAGCCGGCGGGATGTCGCGCACGCTCTCGCATCTGGCAGAGTTGCAGCCGGAGTTGTTCTGCGAGGTCTCGCCGGAACTGGCGGGAGAAGTAGGGCTGACGCACGGGGATTGGGCAACCATCACAACCGCTCGGGCGCTGATCGAAGCTCGCGTACTGGTGACGCCGCGCATGCGGCCGCTGTGGGTCGAAGGGCGCACCGTGCACCAGGTCGGCCTGCCCTATCACTGGGGCTACAACGGGACGGCAACGGGCGACGTCGTGAACGATCTGCTGGCCATCTCCGAGGAGCCGAACGTGCGCATCATGGAGACCAAGGCGCTGATCTGCGACATCGAGCCCGGGCGGCGCAGTCGCGGGCCTGAGGCGCTGGAACAATTACGGGAACATCTGGAGCAGCGTGCATGAGCGCAACTACCACTGGATTTCTGACCGACTCGACCTTGTGCATCGGGTGCAAGGCGTGCGAGGTCGCCTGCAAGGAATGGAATGGGCTCGCCGATGACGGGCTCAACTGGTCAGGTAATTCTTACGACAACACCGGCGCAGTCGGCCACTCCACCTGGCGTCACGTGAAGTTCGTAGAAGGGAAGCCCGAGCCGGGCTTCGGCGGCAATGCGAGCGATCACTTCTCGTGGGAATTTTCCTCCGACGTCTGCAAGCACTGCGAAATTGCCGGCTGCCTGGAAGCCTGCCCCACGGGGGCGATCGTCCGCACCGAGTTCGGCGGCGTCTTCATTCAGCCTGATGTCTGCAACGGCTGCGGCTATTGCGTCGTCTCGTGTCCCTTCGGGGTGGTGGCGCGCAACCAGGACGATGGCCGCGCCTTCAAGTGCACCTTCTGCTACGACCGCCAGAAGGTTGGGTTGCAACCAGCCTGTGCGCAGGCGTGTCCTACGGAGTCGATCAAGTTCGGACCGCTGGAGCATCTGCACATCGTCGCCGAAGAGCGCATGAAGGAGTTGGAGAGCCGCGGCATGCACGACGCCGAGTTCTACGATCCCGTGGACACGAATGTCGGCGGCATTCACGCGTTCTTCATCGTGCGCGGCGATCCGCGCCAGTACAATCTGCCGCCCAAGCCGGAGGTGCCGACGAAATACCTGAAAGACGGTTGGACAGGCTCGGCCGTTGCCGCGGGCCTGCTGCTGTTTGGCAGCATCTTCGCTTTCCTGGGGAGCGCGAAGCGATGAGCGATCCGATACATCGACCGTCGAAGGACGAGGCGCGAGAGCAGAGGCTGTTTGAAATCCGCAGTGAGGCGGAAAAGAAAGGCCGCGTTGAGGCGATCGGAATTCGCCCGGCCGGCGCGCCGTTTCCTGTGGCCTCGCCCCAGACCGGCTACTACGGTCTGCCGCTGCTGAAAGAGCCTCCGTGGACGTGGCAGATTCCGCCCTACTTCTTCCTCGGAGGCGCTGCTGGTTCAGCCGCCGTGATCGGCGCGGCAGCGCGCTGGTTTGGGGACGACGATCGTCTGGCGCGAGACTGCCGCTATCTTGCGGCTGCCGGCGCCCTGGGCTCTGCCGGACTGTTGATCTGCGACCTTGGGCGGCCGGAGCGGTTCCTGGGAATGATGCGCATTCTTAAGCCGCAGAGCCCCATGTCGGTCGGAGCATGGACACTTGCCGTCTTCGGTACGTTTTCCGTGGCAGCAGCTTTCGCGGAAATGCTCAACCGTCGCTTTAACATTGCGGCGATCGAGGTGATTGGGAATGTTTCGGAGACGATCTCCGCCCTCGCAGGTTTGCCCTTCTCCAACTACACCGGCGTGCTGATCGGCGCCAGCGTGATTCCGCTGTGGAATGCAAACGTGGCGACGTTGCCGATTCATTTCGGCATGTCAGGACTGAACTCCGCTGTCTCGATCCTCGAGCTGATGGGCAACGAGAATCCTGCGTTGAACACTCTCGGCATGGGAGGCTCGGCGGTCGAGGTCCTGGAAGGAATCAACGTCGAGCTCTCCCGGAAGCCTGCGATGGATCCGCTGAGGCGCGGGCCGAACGGACTGCTCACGCGCATTGGCGGCGTACTTAGCGGGCCGATTCCGCTGGCGCTTCGAGTAGCAGCCGCCTTCGCCGACCAGCGCCGATCCTGCAAGCTGCGCAGGATCGCCGCTGCGTCCAGCATCGCGGGATCGATGTTGACGCGCATTGCCTGGGTACAGGCGGGGCACGTCTCGGCGAAGGACTGGCGCTCGCCGTTACAGGTGCCACCCTCGAAAGCGCGCCCTGCGATGCAAGCCCTGGCCGCGATCGATAGCGGCAAAGCCACACCTTGACAACAAGTCGGCGTATTTCGTCTCGCGCATGAGCCCGAAGGGCGGCACAATCGTAGCCCAGCACGTGAGTGCTGGGGACCAGTTTCGTCTCCTTTTTCCAGTCCGTCAGGGACGGCACAAAACCGGTCGCCCTGAAATCGACCCTGATCCAGCCACATTCTTGTGTCGTCATGCTGGACTCCCCAGCGCTTCTTTCACAACCCAGCACTCACGTGCTGGGCTACGATTGTGGCGCGCTGGGCGCTCAAGAATACACCTGGCTATCCACGATGTCGTGCGGTCCGAGACTTCGAGCACAACAGGCACTCTGTGACATGTCGCCGACTACTAGTTCGCGACCTATAAAAACTACGGATTGCCATACTCTTCAGACCGTGTATGCTTTTTCCCGTCTCAATTCCCTAATTTTGACGTCATCGGTTCCGCGTTCCGAAGGCGACTCTACCTCGCTCTAACTTTGCGTCACCGCACGAAGGACGGGTCTCATGGCAAACTGCAGGCAGGCTCTCTCCGTTTTTCTCAGTATCAGCGTGTCGCTCAGCGTGATTGGTTTCGACGGCTGCAAGAAGTCGGAGCAGGCGCAGTCGGGCCAGCAGCAGGCGCAGCAGGGCCACGCTCCCGCGACAACCAGTGCGGTGCCCACCGCCGATCAGCTTTACCAACTGGTCGCGCCTATCGCGCTCTTCCCCGACAATCTGCTGGCGCAGGTGCTGGCTGCCTCCACATATCCCAATGAGGTGACTGACGCCTATAACTGGCTGAAGCAGAATTCCAGTTTGCAAGGCCAGCAACTGATGCAGGCGGTGAACGATCAGTTATGGGACCCCAGCGTCAAGGCCCTGACGGGACAGTTTTCCAGCGTGCTGGACCAGATGGCAACGAACCTGTCGTGGACCTCGGCGCTCGGCGACGCCTACTACAACTATCCCAGTAGCGTGATGAACGCTGTGCAGGTCATGCGGCAGCGCGCGCAGCAGTCGGGCAGCCTGAAGAGCAACCAGCAGCAGACGGTGACGGTACAGAACCAGGCGCCGGGAGCCGCGCCGCCGCCACCACCGCCGCCGTCATCGAATGCACCGGCGCCGCCACCGCAGCAGACGGTGATCGTGCAGCCACCGCCGCAGACGATCGTGATCCAGCCCGCGCAGCCTGATGTCGTCTACGTGCCCACATACAATCCGACGGTGGTTTACGGCGCGCCAGTGCCCGCCTACCCGGGATACTCGACGGGGGATATGGTAGCCACGAGCCTGATTTCGTTCGGAGTCGGCGTGGCCGTGGGTGCGGCGATCAGCGGAGGAGGATGCTGCGGGTGGGGATGGAATTCGTGGAATTGTGGCTGGCACAGTAACACCGTCGTCTACAACCACAACACGTATATTTCCAACTCAAATACCTTCGTCAACCGCAACAATTACTACAACAATGCGAACTACAACAATATCAACCGGAACAACGCGAACATCAACAACGTTAACCGGAACAACTACAACGCCAATAACGTCAACCGCAACAACTTCAACAACAACAATTACCGGGCAAACAACTTCAACAGCGGCAACTACAGCACGCCGCACTTCAATCAGAATCTCGACGCGCCGCAGTATCAGAACCGGCAGAACCAGAACCTCGGCGGCGCGCAGCAGGGCGGCCTCAATCAGAATCGGGGGCAGCAGGGCAACTTGGGTCAGAACCGTGGACAGCAGGGCAACTTAGGGCAAAACCGCGGCGAGCAGCCCAACTTCAATCAGAACCGCGGACAGCAACCGAATTTCAATCAGAACCGCGGGCAGGAGCCTAAGTTCAACCAAAATGTCGGGGGGCAGAACCGGCAGAACTTCGGACAGGGCCAGAACCAGGGCTGGCGCAATGACGGCGCGCGCGGTTACGGCCAGCAACCGGACCGCGGCATGGGGAACAACGCCTTCGGCAATTACAGTCCCGGCGGTAATGCGCAGCTGAACAGCGCCCGTGGGCAGCAGAGCCTGGAGGGACGGAACTTCGGTGGAGGAAACTTCGGCGGCGGCAATGCCGGAGGAGGAGGTCGCTTCGGCGGCGGCGAGCGTGGCGGCGGACGCCGTCGCTAGACAGAAGCGGCATTGATTTCGAATCGAGGGCAGGAGGTCAGGGAGATGCAATCGGCAAGGCTCAATTCCACCCGGCAGGGTTCTGGCGCGGGGAAAAATATCTCATGGATAATGGCGGCGTTCATCCTGCTGTCGAGCGCGATCACCGGCTTTGCGCAGCAGAGCAACGGGAAGACCTTCGCCTCCCCGGGCGACGCTGTGCTTGCTCTTTACGACGCCGTGAAGGCGGGCAATGCCCAGGCGCTGACGGAAATATTCGGCTCCAACAGCAATGACATCCTGCACAGCGGCGACCAGGTTGCCGACCGCAACGCCGCCTCCGATTTTGTCAGACGCTATGACCAGATGCACCGCGTTCTGCTGGAACCCGACGGAACGGTGACCTTGTACGTGGGCGCCGACAACTGGCCTTTGCCGATTCCCATCGTGAAGAACAGCAGCGGTGCCTGGTATTTCGATACGGAAGCAGGAAAGAAGGAGATTCTCTACCGCCGCGTGGGACGCAACGAGAACGACGCGATCGAGATCCTGTACACGCTGGTTAAGGCACAAAAAGAATACGCTTCTGAGCCCCATGATGGGGATAGCGCCAAACATTACGCGCTGAAGTTCATCAGCGATGAAGGCAAGCAAAACGGACTCTACTGGAAGACCAGTGACAATCAGCCGCCAAGCCCGATCGGGCCGCTACTCGTACAGGCGGCCGGAGAAGGCTACACAGTGAAGCAGGGTCAACCCACTCCATACCACGGCTACTATTACCGAATGCTGACCAGGCAGGGCGCGGCCGCGAAGGGGGGCGCGCACGATTACATCGTCAACGGCCAGCTCTCGCGCGGCTTCGCCTTCGTCGCCTATCCGGCCGAGTATCGCAACTCCGGGGTGATGACCTTCATCGTCGACCAGGACGGAGTGGTTTACCAGAAGGATCTGGGCAACGACACGGACAAAATCGCCGGCGCGATGACGGAGTACAACCCTGACAGCACATGGACGAAGGTCGACTGAGCTAGTTCCATCGACCGTTCGGTGGCAGCTGCGAAGGTGCTACACCGCGGCGAGACAGTTGGGATGCTGGCAAGCACACCCGATCTCTACCTCGCGCGATCCCGCGTCGCGACAGGAGTCACTGCAATATTTCTGGCCGGGCTGTACGGTACAAGTGCACGGTTCGTGAGCGCACGTTCTGCTTTCGTTTTCTGCCATGATGATTTCCTGGGATGGAGAATTGCCGCCGTGGTCGCGGCTACTGGCAATTGGATGCACGGACGGTTGCGTTGTTGCCTCCCGCCGGAGACAACCTCAGATCATGCCCGATTTGAGAGAGTAGCGCGGTAGAGGCGCGACATCAGGTTGCAGCGCCAATCCCATCCGTGCGGTGAAGGAGAAGGTGCTGCCGTGGCCGGGATCGCTTTCCACCCAGATTTTGCCGCCCATCAGCTCCACCAGCCTGGAGCAGACCGCCAGCCCTAAGCCCGTGCCGCCATACTTTCGGGTCGAGCTGCCGTCGCTTTGTGTGAAGGGTTCGAAGATAGCGGCGTGTTTGTCTTTGGGTATTCCGATGCCGGTATCGGAGATGGCAAACAGAAGCTCGGCGCTCTCGGCCGTGCACGATTTGCAGCTGACCCGCACCTCGACTTTGCCCTGATGCGTGAACTTGACGGCATTGCCAATCAGGTTCACAAGCACCTGCCGCAGCCGTTCTCCGTCGCCCACGACTATCGCCGGCACATCCGGCTTGATCTCATACACGACCTGCAACCCGACCTGCTGGCCCTGGAAAATGAAAGGACGTATTGTCTGCCGCAACATCTCCGGCAGGTCGAAGGCAGCTGCATGCAGCCTTAGAGCTCCCGACTCCGTATGCGTAAAGTCAAGCAGCTTCTCGATCAGCTCGAGCAATGAGCGGCCCGATGTCTTAATCGTCAGCAGGTACTCGCGCTGCTCGGCATCGAGGGAAGTATCGAGCGCAAGATCAGTCATTCCGAGGATACCGTTCATGGGCGTGCGCAGCTCATGGCTGATATTGGCCAGGAATTCGCTCTTGGCACGGGCTGCGGCCTCGGCGTCCTCCTTCGCACGCAGCAATTGGTTCTCTGCCTGCTTGCGCAGGCTGATGTCGGTGGCAATGGTGGAAATGCCAAGCACCGTGCCGTTTTTGTCGACTACAGGAAACACAGCCAGCGACAGGTCGATCCTGCTGCCGTCCTTGTGGACGCCGACGGAGTCGAAGCGCTCGACTGGTTCGCCGCGCGCGATCCTGCTGAGTACGCACGGCACCTCTTGCAGGTGCTCCGGAGCTACGAGCATGGAGACGTGCTGGCCGATGGCTTCGCCCTCCGGGTAGCCAAACATCTTTGCCGCGGCCGGGTTCCAGGAGCGGATGACGCCATCGGCGCTATTGCCGATGAAGGCGTCGCTGGACGAGCTTACAAGGGCCACTAATTGAGAAGTAGTTTTTTCCGCTTCTTTGCGCTCCGTGATGTCGCTGAAAACGCCGTCGGCGTATCGTACTCCGTTCTGCTCATGGGTCTGCGTGTGAGCGATCGTGGACCCATATCCACCGCCCGTCGTCGTGACGAATGCGATACTCGACGTCGAAGACGCAGCCGTCATAAAGCGACCGGTAGCCGCTGATGACGCGATCGCTATCGGCCGGATGAATGCGGCCGAGCCACAACTGTTCGTCGTGTTCACATATTTCTTCGGCGGTGTAGCCAAGTACCCGTTCCACATTCGTGCTGATGTAAGTGGTTTTGCCATTGATGTCCGAGGTCCAGGTGACGTCGGGAAGATTGCTCAGAAGCCTGCGATACTGCTCCTCACTTTTCCGTAGTTTCTCTTCCGCGCGCTTTTGCTCGCTGATGTCGATGCCTACGCTGAGAATCAGCGTCTGATTGTCTTCAACAATCCGAACTCCGGTCAGGTAACAGGGAATTCTCTTTCCGCTTTTTGTGACCCAGGCCGCTTCCATTTCTGCATGACCCTCGGTCCAGGCGCGACCCATGATCTGCGGCACAAGTTCGCGATAGTCCTCGGCGATGGTCGTTTGAGCGGGCATTTGCGCCAGCTCAGCGTCGGAATAGCCGAGCCTCTGCTGGAAACGCGAGTTCCAGCGTACGAACTTGTTGTTGGTGTTCACCGTGACCGTCAAGCCGGGCAGATTCTCGATTACAGCGGCGAAGTTAGCTTTCTCGCGCTCGACAAGATTGTGCTCGGTTTGCAGGCGCCATTGCACGGCCACTGTGGCCGTGAACGCGACAGCGGCGCCCATCAGGATGCTGAGGGAATGGTGGTGCCACGCCACAATATAAGGAAAAAAGACAGAGGTCAGGGCTTCGTACGCGGTGAAGAACACCATCGCTACCGCGGCGGCCGCCGCGGCCTTGACGAAGATGGACGGCTTCCGCATCGGCCAACGGGAAGCTGCCTTCCGGCGCAGTATTGCAGTTTCCCATTCCACATACTATGGATTGGCCTGTGATGTGCCATGTGACGCCAGTCACGTATATCCGGTCACGACACTCCAGAATGGTCCGATTTCGCGGCAAGGACCAAAAAGAAAAGCGACGGGACAAATCCTGCCGCTTTCGGTCGCCCGTATGGAACGCTTACTTCGCGACCTGCAACTGGTTGTTCACCTGGAAGACATCGCGCACCTCATTGGCGGCGATGTTGGCCAGGTTCTTGTCGCCCTCGTTGTGCACAATGCCCTTCAAGGTAACGCGTTGATGATCCACGATGATGTGGATGTCAGGCGATGCCGGCCAGAAGTATTGCGACAATCCGGCCGTCCGCGACAGGCTGCGAAAAACGCGTTCGCGGGCCTGTTCGTCATACAAGTTCGGCGACAGCACCTGAATATTGTTGACCACCTTGTCGACGCCTTCAATTCGCTTTATCGCGTTCGCTGCATCCTGCCGGGTCTGCGAATGGAGGCTGGTGACGGAGCCGGTCAAGGTCACGGTGCGGCCCTGAACCACGTATTCCAGGTCGTCAAACGTGGAGTAGTACGGCAGCTTCAGCAATTGATGCCGGACCTGCTGTGCGATCTTCGCTTCGACGGGATCAGCGGATTCCGTCAGCTGGCCTTTGTAGTCGAGGATGACTGGACCGTTGCTGGTGACTGCCGGCGCGGTCTGGCCTGTCTGCAATGCGGTCTGGGCCTGGGATTTTGTTGAGGTTTGTGCCGCCGCTGCCAGGCCAAAGGCCAGCAGCGAAGCAAACAATAACGTTCGTTTCATATCCTTTCGTCCTTAGTTCCACTCGTACTCGTTAGATAAGAACAAAAACCCTACGGATTCGGGCTGGACGCCTGGTGTAACATCACTTAACAAAACGTAACGCAAACAGTATCGTTACTACCCTTGCCAGCGTCGCTCCTTCGTCGGCCCCACAAACTCCAAAGGAGAGACACCATGCCTAAGATTCAGGCCAACGACATCAAGCTGAACTATGAGCAGCAGGGATCGGGAGAGCCTCTGATCCTGATTCCCTATCTGGCAGCCGACAATGCCTGTTATGCCTTCCAGGTAGCCGAGTACGCCAAGCACTTCACCTGCATCTCGGTCGATTTGCGCGGGACGGGAGAAAGCGACAAACCTGGAGGTGCTTATTCCACGGAGCTGTTCGCCGACGATGTTGCCGCGTTCATGCACGCCATGGGAATCTCAAGCGCGCACATCTTCGGCCTGTCGCTGGGCGCGGGGATCGGCCTGTGGATGGGGGCGAAGTATCCCGACAAGGTCAAGTCGTTGTCACTGCACGGCTGCTGGACAAAAACTGATCTCTACCTCAAAACCGTGGTCGAGGGGTGGCAACTGGCGGCCAAAGCTCTGAACAGCGTTCCGGAGATGGTGATTTCCGCGCTCTTTCCCTGGTGCTTCACGCCCGACCTCTACGCCACGAGGCCGGATTACATCCAGTCGCTGGCGCAGTTCGTGCGCAGCCGTCCGGCGCAGCCTTTGTCATGTTTCCTGCAACATTCCAATGCGGTGATTGCGCACGATGCCTCGGCGCAATTGGGCCGCATCACGGCGCCGACACAGATCACCCTCGGCCAGTACGATCGGCTGACGTCACTGCGCTTCGCCGAGCCGATCAAGTCAGCGATACGACAATCCGAGCTGGTGGTATTTGAGGGATGTTCGCATGCGGCGTTGTATGAGAACGTCGAGGAGTTTAACCGAAGGACGCTGGCGTTCTTGCAGCGACATGTAGGAGTCGCGGCCAGCGCATGAAGCGTTCACAACTCGAACCCCGTTATTCGTAGCGCAGCGCTTCGATGGGATCGAGCCGTGAGGCTTTGATCGCGGGCAGCATTCCGCTGACCAGGCCGACCAGGGTCAGAATGATGGTCGCGACAACGACCGTGGATGGATTGATGATGAGCCTGATATCGGCCGCCTCGGCATTCTTGGCGACGGCGCTGTAGAAGGTAATGCGGCCGACGCCGATTGCCACCGCATACGCAAGCAGAATTCCGGCGATGCCACCGGCAAAAGTAATGGCCAGCGCCTCGGCCAGGAACTGGAAGAGGATGTCGCGACGGCGGCCGCCGAGCGCCTTCTCGACACCGATCTCGCGCGTGCGCTGCGTCACCGACACCAGCATGATGTTCATCAGGCCGACGCCGCCGATGCCCAGGGTCAGCGTGCCGATGAAGCCCAGCAATATCTTCAGTCCGGTGGTGATAATCTCGAACTGTTTCAGCTGCTTCATCATGTTGAAGAGGAAGACGGCGCGCTTGTCGTCAGGCTTGAAGTTGTACTGCTGCGCCAGGGCGCCGCGCACCTGCTTCTCCACCAGTTCGTAGTCGTTGCCTTCGTATGACATCCAGATGCCGTCAAGGTAGTGCGTGTCCTTGAAGTCGCTCATGGCGCTGAAGGGGATGTAGACGGTCTTGTTGACGCTGTCGTCGCCCTCCTGCATGTGCGGCGCGAGCACGCCCACGACCTGATAGCTGATGCCCTGAATACGGATGTGCTGGCCGAGCGCGTACTGGCCGGAGAAGAGTTTGAGCTTGGCGTCGGAGCTGATGACGGTGACGCGCGCACGCGAGGCTTCGTCATCTTCGTTTAAGTAGCGGCCCTCCGCGAGGTTGAGCGCCAGAATGTGGAAGATGCTGGGGCGGTTGCCCTGAACCGGCAAGTCGTAGGTGCGAACGTCGTGCTGCACGCTCAGGGACTTGTCTACCTCGGGCGTGATGCGATTGACGAGCGGCGCCGCCGACTGAATGCGCTCAAGATCTTCAATGGTGAACTTGATCTGCGTGCCGGCCTTTTGCCCGCCGGCCTGTTGCGAGGTGCGTCCGGGAAAGACGCCGATGATGCGCGTGCCCCAGTTGGCGAAGATGGTCTCGATGGCGCGGCCGAATCCTGCGCCATAGGCCAGCAGGAGGACGACGGTCGCGATGCCCCACGCCATGCCCAGCATGGTGAGTGCGGTGCGGCGCCGGTTGTAGCGCATGGCAGCGTAGGCTTGGGACCAAAGATCTCTGAACATAACTACTCCTGCCTCAGGGCTTCCACCGGCTGCAACATGGCAGCTTTGCGTGCGGGATAAATTCCCGCAATGATGCCCGCCGTCGCCAGCGATCCGATGGCGAGTGTGGCCGACATGAACGACATGGTGGGTGGATCGAACCCAGGTACCTGACCCATACCGCGCATCAGGAACATCAGCAGCCCCGCTCCGGTCATGCCGATGCCGCCGCTCATCAGCGTCAGAAATGCGCCTTCCAGGAAGAACTGCAACAGGATGCTGAGACGGGTTGCGCCCAGCGCCTTGCGCAGTCCGATCTCGTGCGTGCGCTCGCTCACCGCCACCAGCATGATGTTGATGATGCCGATGGCGCCCAGGGTCAGCGTCACGATTCCGACGCCGCCGAGGAAGAGGTCCATGGCGTCGAAGATCTTGCCGACGGTCTCGGAGTTCTTGATGGTGTCCCAGTCTTCGAAGGCGTCATTCTCATGCCAATCGAAATTATGGTTGCGCGCGATGATCTTCCGCACTTCCTCCCGCGCTATCGCGTGCTCCTGGCGGACGCGAGGCCGGTAGTTGATGAACGAGACCGCGTTGTCCTGGCCATCTTTGGTCAACGGAAAGTATTGGCGCATGGTGCTGAAGGGCAGGAAGACGCGATTGTTGGTGGAGTTGTTGTCGCCGTGGCCAACGCGCTCTACCACCCCGATGACCTCAAAGCGAATGCCGTTCAGCAGTATCGTGTTGCCGACTGCGGGGCGGCCGGGGAAGAGGTTCTTCAGCATCTCGTCACCGACAACGGCAACCAGCCGCCGCTGCGACTCGTCGTCCTGATTCAGCCAGCGCCCGGCGGCCAGCGGCAGATAGCGAATCTGGCCGTAATGCGGCGGAACTCCGCTGACTTCGCCATTGGTGTTGGCGTACTCACTGACCTCGCGAATGTCCAGACGGGAGAGCACAGGTGCGGCGGTGAGCACGTGCGGCGCCTCCGTGACGATGGCGTGGTAGTCGTCGTCGGTGAGGTTATAGCTGCGCGCCGAGCTCATGTTGCCCATCACCGCGGGCGCGCGGCCGGGGAAGACGAACATGATGTCTTCGCCCAGCGATTTCAGCTCGCGGCGGTTGCCGGAGCGGAAGCCCTCGCCCAGTCCCACCAGCAGCAACAGCGATCCCACGCCCCAGGCGATGCCGAACATCGTGAGGAAGGAGCGCAGCTTGTGCGCCCAGAGTGTGCGCAACATCTGCCGGAGGATTTCGAAGAACATCATGGATGTAGTTCCGAGCTAAATGACGGCCGGGATTCACCACAGAGACACAGAGGAATATCCAGCGTTCTTTCCTAGCTTTTTCTTCTCTGTGTCTCTGTGGTGAGACGAGCCTTTCTCCTACATCGGCCTAATCTGTTCTACGTCACTGTGCCTAACTTGGTTCCGCAGATAGCGGACTAATAGCTATTGGACACTATTAAACTCGCAAATTGCAGTGACTTAGAACGCAATGAGATGAGTGCCAGATCACCGATGTAGAGTTGATGAAAATTCATGAGGATTCACAGCGCCGGTCACAAAAACGCAACGGAATTGGTTATAGTGGAAGTACACCGGCCGCAATCTGAGAGGTTGCTGTAGGGTGTAAATATTTCAGGGTTCAGGAGTCAATGAAGATGCCGAAAGCACCTCAGGACAAGGAAGGTGCAACGCCAAAGAAACGCACTCGCAAGGCCGCGACCGCGAAGGATGCGGGCAACGGTGTACATGCGGAAAGCGGGAATGGCGCGGCAGCGCAATCCGGAGCTGCAACGTCCGTGGCTGCACCGGTAGGAGTACCGAAGCAAGGCCAGGTTTCATCCAACGTGGAAGAGCAGATCCGCCGGCGCGCCTATGAGATTTACCTCGAGCGCGGTGGAAGCGGCGGTTCCCCGGAGCAGGATTGGCTGCGTGCGCAGGAAGAGATCCGCGCCCGCATTATCGCCACTTAGTCCGGAGAATGGTCCCGCGATAAAATTCAGCCTGTTCGGAATTTTGCAGGAATCCAAGCAGTTCTTTTGCATCAAACAGTAGACCCGCAGAGCAGTTTGATGTAGCTCCGCTCTCATTGAGCGCTGCGGCGGCTGTTTGCAAATAGTTGCAGCGGCCTGTGTTGGTTTTGCTGTTTGGTAAAAATTGCCGGTGCGATTGTGTCAGGCACGCGAGCGCATCGCATTTGCCGGCGAACAAGGACTGAAAAATAGATTGAGCCAGATTCTGCTGGTTGACGACAACGCCGTACAACTCAGTATCAGGGAAGCCGTGCTGCGCAATGCAGGATTTCGGGTCTCCCTGGCCACCACGCCGGAGAGCGCACTGGCCACACTTCGCGTCCTGCCGCAGCACATAAGCGCAGTGGTGACAGACCATCTCATGCCCGGCTGCACGGGGGCGGAGTTGGTCCGGCAGATTCGCACGTTCAACCCGGAGCTCCCCGTAATCGTGCTGAGCGGCCTGGCCGAGGCCGAAGCAGAGTACAACGGCCTTTCCGTCATCTTCCGGCTCAAGCCCCTGCCGCCTTCCGAGCTGATTGAACTGCTGCACTCCAGTCTGGGCGGAGCCAACCCCCGCCGCGGCGTGGCATAATTTCCTCGAGAGTCTCGCTAGCCCAAAGACGTCATGCCGTATGTGACTAAAGTCACATGGCATTGTGCGCACAGCAGCGGTATGCTTAATCTGTTCGGTGCGGCGCTCGACTGCCGCGTAGTCCAGTTGGGGAAGGGGAAGGGACTTATCGATGTCTGAGCAGGGACGCAGATATGTGCGCTTCGGTGTGGTGATCGCGATCATCGTGGTCGCTTTGGGCTATTTGGCCTATACCGGTGTGCAGGACAGTAAGAGCTATTACGTCACGATCAAAGAGCTGAACGGCATGGGCGACGGCGCTTACAGCAAGCGCCTGCGCGTAGCCGGAAATGTTGCCCCGGGATCGATCAAGCGCCAGGGAACTCATGCGGAATTCCTGCTGGTGGAGCAGGATCGCACCCTCCCGGTGGTCTACGCCGGAACGGAAGCTCTTCCCGACACCTTCAACGACAATGCGCAAGCTCTAGCCGAGGGCAAGTTCGGCCGGGATGGGGTTTTCCACGCGACCAACATTCAGGCCAAGTGCGCCTCGAAATACGCGCCTAAGCAGGATCAGCCGGGAGCGGCGCCGACCGCGCAAAGAGCTCAGTCGTGAGCGGAACATTTTGGCTGGGATTTGTAGCGCCGGTCTCCAGACCGGCTGTCGCGGTGGCGTCCACGCCGCCGGGTCGTGGTTAAATTCCAGCGTGGGTCTGGAGACCCGCGCTACAGCCGATCTGGAGATCGGCGCTACGTTTTGATGAGCTCCGCATGAGGGAACGACCCTCGTTGATCGAAACCTCGACATCCGACTTGCCCGTTATTGTTCTCGATAATCTCGTGAAATTCTTTGGCCGCTTCGCTGCCCTGCGCGGAATCTCGGCCAGCTTCGCGGCGAGGCGTCTCTACGTCGTTCTCGGCGACAACGGAGCGGGGAAGAGCACGCTGCTGCGTATCGTTGCCGGGCTGATGGAGCCGAGCCAGGGCTCGCGCACCGTGCTTGGAGCGAAGCGTGTGCGCGAGGTCGCTCACCGCGTCGGATATATGGGCCACGCGCCGCTGCTGTACGACGAGCTCAGCGGCATGGAGAACCTGCGGTACTTTGCGGGGCTGTATGGCATTTACGACGAGAACGTCGGCCGCACGGCAATGCGGAGCGTCGGCCTCGATCCTGATCTCGCGCGGCGTGTCGGGCAATATTCACAAGGTATGCGGCAGCGACTGTCGTTGGCGCGGGCCGTGCTTCACGATCCCGAACTCATCCTGCTCGACGAGCCGTTCTCCAACGTCGATGTCCATTCTGCGCGCGACATGGCCACCGTGCTCGGCCGGGTCCGCGATCAGGGCAAGACGATCTTCGTCGTCACCCACCAGGCGCAGCTGATGGAAAGCGTCGCCGACGAATTCGTGCATATGTCAGCGGGACAGATCGTCTCGCGCGAGGAGCTGCGGCGCGCGAGCTCCGAAGTGAGAAGCGCCACATGAGCACCGCAACGGTAACGCGCGCGACGCTGGCCAAAGATGTTCGCATGGAGTGGCGCTCCAAGGATGCCATCAACTCCATGCTGTTCTTCGCGCTGCTGGTGGTGGTGATCTTCAGCTTCGCCTTCAATCCCACGGCAGAAGAGTCGCGGCTGATCGCGGGCGGGCTGATCTGGGTGGCGTTCCTCTTCGCGGCGGTGGTCGCGCTGAACCAGACCTGGGCGCGCGAGCTGCGCAACCAGGTGCTGGACGCCTATCGCGTCTCGCCTGCGCCGGCGAATGCGCTCTTCCTCGCCAAGGCGGTGGGTAACTTCCTGTTTGTAGTAGTGCTGGAATGCCTGATGACGCCGCTGTTCGTCATCTTCTACGAGCTGCGATCGGTGGGACCGGTCTGGCAATTGATAGTCGTAGCGTTGCTGGGGACATGGGCGCTGGTGGTGAATGGCACGTTCTTTGCTGCGCTGTCGATCCGCACACGCAGCCGCGAGATCATGCTGCCGCTGATCCTCTTCCCCATTTCGATTCCGGCGCTGCTGGGCATGGTCGACGCGACCACGTCGATCCTGACCGGCGAAGCTTCGCCGGATTTCTGGATCAAGATGCTGGCGGTTTACGATGTCGTGTTTACGGTAATCTGCTTGCTGTTGTTTGAGACGGTGTTGAATGCGGAATGAAGAGCGTTCTTCGCCATTCGCTATTCGCGGTTCGCCATGCGCCCGAACTGTGTTCCACATCTGGCGAAAAGCGAATGGCGAATAGCGAACGGCGATCACGCGAATCGCGCACGGCGAATAGCGAAGAACCAACTATGAAGAAACTTGCATTAATTTCGATTCCTCTTACGCTGGGGCTGCTCGCCATTACCAGCTACCTCGCGCTCGCGGTCGCTCCCACCGAGCGGACGATGGGCGACGTGCAGCGCATCTTCTACTACCACGTGCCGTCAGGATGGGTGGCGGGCTTCTGCTTCTTCATCAACTTCGTGGCTTCGGTCTGGTATCTGTGGCAGCGCACCGAGGCGAGCGACGCTCTGGCGGCCGCCTCGGCGGAGGTCGGCGTGGTCTTCTGCGCCGTGCTGCTCATCCAGGGGACGCTTTGGGCGCGGCCGGTGTGGGGCATCTGGTGGACATGGGACGCGCGCCTCACGACCACGCTAGTACTGGAGCTGATCTACATCAGCTATCTGGTGCTGCGGCGCTTCGCAGCCAGCGGCCAGCCGCAGGTGCTGGCGGCGACGCTGGCCATCTTCGGCTTCGTCGATGTACCGATCGTGTACATGTCGATCCGCTGGTTCCGCACGCAGCATCCGTCGCCGGTAATGGGCGGCGGCGAGAACTCGGGGCTCGACCCGGCCATGGCGCGCGTCTTCCTCTTTAACCTGGCGGCCTTCACTTTGCTGGGCCTGCTGTTCATCTGGTTGCGATATAAGCTGCAGAGGAAAGAAGAGGCGCTGGAATCCGCCCACGCGCAGGCGGCGCTGAAAGGAGTCGCGCAATGAATTCGATTACGTTCCTTAAGGCGGCGTACGTGGTGGCTTGGCTGGCGTATCTGGGGTATCTGGGACGAATCCTGCAGCGCATGAAACGGGTGGAGGACGAAGCGAAGGAGCTGGAGAGGGGGAAGTAGGAATCACCACGAAGCCTTTCGGGCTTGCCCTACTCGGCGAGAAAGAGCGGCTCACATGATGGAAACCATCGTAGCAGCATGCTTGTTCCTAACCATGCTGGTGGCCATGGACATTGGCTACCGTATCGGTCGAAAAAGAAAGTCCAGCGATCCGCAGACCTCAATTGAGGTAATCGGAACCGTGGATGCAGCCGTCTTCGGATTGCTTGGCCTGATCCTGGCATTCACCTTCAGCGGAGCTTCTGAGAGGCTGGTTGTCCGTCGCGCGCAGATTGTCCAGGAAGCCAACGCCATCGGAACTGCTTATCTGCGCATTGATGTGCTTGCCCAATCCGACCAGCCTGCCATCCGAGAACTATTTCGTTCCTACCTGGAAAAGCGGATCGAAGTATTTGATCAGTTCACGCATCAAGCCGCATCCAACGCTGCGCTGGAGAAGGCTGAGCAGTTGCAGCGCGACATCTGGTCCCGGTCGGTGGCGTCCTGCAGGGCTGACTCGAAACCGGATGCGTGCCTGCTGATGCTGCCCGCGCTGAATGAGATGATCGACATCACTACCACTCGTACGATGGCAACGCGCACCCACGCATCGGGGGTTATTCTGGCGCTGCTGATACTGCTGGCATTTGCCGGCGCGATGCTCTCGGGATACGCAATGTCGCGTCAGCCGAAGCGCAGCATCGTGCACATGCTGTTGTTTTCGTTGGTCGTTTCCGCTTCCGTTTATGTTGTACTCGATCTTGAATACCCACGGGCGGGTGTTATTAGCCTCCAGTCAATGGATCAGGCTCTCTATCAATTGCGAGAAACAATGAAGTAAGGCAAAAGCGTCCCTCTGGATGGTTATGCTCGGTAGCCTCTGTGTCTCTATGGTTGAATAGCCTGTGACCTCCCAACGGCGCGGCACTTTCCAATTTCTCAGCGTGGCCTGCCTCATTGTCAGCGGACTGTTTGTCATCCTCAGCATTCCGTTCTTCTGGGCACAGATCCAGGTGCTGCGCTCGTGGCCGGTACGGCAGGCGCAGGTGATCCGCAGCGAGGTAACCGTCGAGCCCGCGGCCAAGCACGAACAGCGCTACGCCGCCAAGCTGGAGATCGTCTACGTTGTCGAGGGACGGCCTGTCGCCGCGGAGCTGACCAGCTTCGAAAGCACCAACTACGAGGCGACGGCTCGCCGCGCAGCCGAGTTTCCCGTCGGCAGCCGCTGCGCCATCCGCTACGATCCCGGCAATCCGACGCAGGCGAGGGTCGGTGCAGGATGGAATCGGCGGTTCTTTGCGGTGCCGCTGATCACGCTCGGATGCGGCGTGTGTTTTGCCGCGGTTGCGGTGGGATTTTTCATTGCGGGAAAACTTGCAGGCGCGCGCTAAAATATTTCCGCGCCGCCCAGGTTGCCACTTACATCCAATTGTGCGCAGGGGCTAAGACAATGAGAATGCGGCTTCTTACCTCGCTTTTGCTGGTGTTGTTCGCGACGTCGTTGTGCACCGCGCAAACCTCAACGCCCGACAAGCAGAAGTTCAGCCCTCCCTCGCGCAAGTTTCATTTCACTTACGCCTTCACCGTTAAGGACATTCCCGCCGGTACGAAGCTGGTGCGCGTCTGGGTCCCGGTGGCGCGCAGCGATGAGCATCAGTCTGTGCGCCTGGTCACGGTGAAGTCGCCGGTGCAGACGCGATTAGGTGAAGAGCCGGAATACGGCAACCAGATCCTTTACGTCGAACTTCACAATCCGACACAGGCCACGGCAGACTTTGTGCTGGAGTACGAAGTGACGCGCCGCGAGTACTCGCGTGGCGATTACGCCCAGCTGAAGACCAAAGACACCAAGCCCGGAGTTGTCCCCGCGTCAATGAACCGCTATGTCCAGCCGGACAATCTCATTCCAACCGACGGCAAGATCAAGGAGCTCGCGAACCAGGTAACAGGCAGCCAGCCGGGAACGGTTGCCAAAGCTAAATCCGCCTACGACTACCTCTTCTCCACCATGCGCTACGACAAAACCGGCACGGGATGGGGACGCGGTGATGCGGTCTGGGCCTGCGACGCCAAGCACGGCAACTGCACTGACTTCCACTCGCCCTTCATTGGCATGATGCGCGCCGATGACATTCCCGCGCGTTTCGACATTGGATTCCCACTGCCGGAAAGCAAGGCCGATGGCGACATTGCCGGCTATCACTGCTGGGCCGAATTCTTCGCGCGCAACATCGGCTGGGTCCCGGTCGACATCTCGGAAGCCTGGAAAGCGAAGGAGAAGTCGGACTACTTTTTCGGTAGCGTCGATGCCAATCGCGTGCAGGTTTCCACCGGTCGCGACATCACGCTCTCACCCAAGCAGGACGGCCCGCCGCTGAATTACTTTGTCTACCCATACATCGAAGTCGATGGCAAGCCGTACGAGGGGCTCAGTAAGCGGTTTACCTTCGCCGAAATTACCTCCGAGCAGAAGACGGCCGACTCGCGCCCGGCACCCTCGCCGGCCATGTGAGTCAAAGGGCGGACAACCTCCCGCCAACGACGCGTATCCCATCCCGCGAAGGAGCAGTTCTATGCGTAAAAATTTGATGCTTGCTATGGTCCTTCTGACGTCCGCCATCTGGTTGCAGGCGCAGCAGGGTTATCCGCAGTCAGGTGGCACACAGAGCTCGGACCAGTCCATGTCCCAGAGTTCGGGGCAGTCCATGTCCAAGTCAATGACGGTGCGCGGCTGCCTGCAGGGTACGAACGGAAGCTACACCCTTACCGATGAGAAAGGAATGACTTACCAGCTGTCGGGCGACACCTCCAAACTCGCGGAGCATGTGGGCCACGAGGTTCAGATCACGGGCACGACTTCCGGAGCGTCGCAAAACGGATCGTCGATGGGCTCGCAACAGCAGATGCTGGAAGTAAAGCATATGAAGCACATCTCAACGAGCTGCACTAAGTCGTCGATGGGCAAGTAGGGGCCTCAATCCCTGGGGAGAGTCACCCCAAGAACGACCCCTCGCGGCCCAGCTAGCCCTGGCTGTGAAGAGAGAGGTGTCTCTGCCTTGAGTGGAGGATCCCGTCCACCTCTTCGTTCTTCAAACACTGTAAACCTCTGCGCCAGCAAAGATCGGAGCTGTGACAGAGAACATGAGATCGGTATGTAGTTGCACTCTTCTGCTTGTTGTTACGACTCTAATGTTGTCCTGCAGGGCCTCTGCTCCCGGCGATGCGGAAACCAAGCTGGCTACGGAAGCTAAGAAAATGATGATCGGCGGCAAGGATTGGACGAATCCAACGCCTGATACGCCTGAGACCGCAAAAACCGGCATGGAGCACTTCCAGCATCATTGCCAGGTTTGCCATGGACTGGACGGCCATAACACCGGCGTTCCCTTTGCGGCGAAGATGTCGCCTCCGGTGCTCGACCTGGACGATAAGGACGTGCAGAAGTACGACGACGGGCAGTTGAAGTGGATTATCGAAAACGGAATCCGCTTTAGCGGCATGCCGGGCTGGAAGGGCATTCTGGAAGATGACGAGATGTGGAGCATCGTGCGCTTCCTCCGTCATCTGCCGGAGAAGGGCAGCCAGGGTGTTCCGCAGGTTTTCAAAGAGAGCGAAGAAGAGCATCAGGAGATGATGCACTCGCCCCAGCAACACCCGGGCGCCGAGCACGAGCACTCGCACCACTGAGAAACAGCGACTACATTGCCCATTTCTTGGCATGTCTTAACCTGCAATAATGCCGGTGCAGATTAGTACTAATAACAGTTGAATTTGGTCGCGCCGCGGCCAATACTGAGGTTTACTTATCAGGTCAGAAGCCGCATGGGACCATGTGATTTCTCGGCTGCGGAGTCGCCGCAAAGAGCAATCTGTTCCCGACGTCTCAGACTGCCATTCCGCTGCACGCTGGCGTTAGCGGCAATCGTGGCGTCTGCGGCACAGACCGCGCGCGCACAGGATTTGGCGCCGCGCGCCTATCTCATCACGCCGCTGAATTCCAATGTCGTTACGTTAACCTGGTCGTTCTATGACGGCGGCGTCAACTTCAATGGATCAGTTCCCATAGCCGATGCCACGGGCAGGTACAGCGTTCCCATACTCACCGTTTACCATTCGTTCGGCGTATTTAGGCATTCGGCCAACGTAACCGCCTCGCTGCCCTATGCGGTTGGAACCTTCGAGGGAAAAGCCTTCGGCGAACAACGGTCGGCCTACCGTTCCGGCCTGCTGGATTTCCAGGCAAGATTATCTGTCAATCTCATTGGCGGACCGGCGATGCCGCTGCAGGACTTCGTCAAGTGGAAGCAGAAAAGGATTCTGGGCGCCAGCTTGAAGATTGTTGCTCCGACCGGTCAGTATGATCCGACGAAGCTTGTGAACTGGAGCATCCATCGCTGGGCGTTTAAACCGGAGATTGGCTATTCACAGCGATGGGGCAATTGGATTCTGGACGGCTATGGCGGGGTCTGGCTTTACACGCTGAATGACGCCTCCTATGCGCTGCCCAAGCCGAAGCCGCAAACAGAGGAGCCCATCGGCTCCTTCGAAGGACATCTGAGTTACGACATAGGCAAGAAGGGGCGGATGTGGGCGTCGTTGGATGGCAACTTCTGGTTCGGCGGCGTCACCAGCCTGGGTGGCATTCGCAACGCTAAAACTGCGCAGACAAGCTCCCGCATCGGCGGCACCTTTGCCCTGCCGATCTCCCGGCACCAGTCGTTAAAGTTTAGCTACAGCAACGGGACGTACATCCGCTTTGGCGGCAACTACCAGAACGTTGCCGTTGCCTGGCAGTACTCCTGGATCGGAACTCATTTCCGCTGAGTCGGCTTCGCCGTTCTCGTGGACGACCTCGCCGGTCAGGCACTGCAGGGTATGTGCCAGCTGCTCCTTTGCCCGTTCCAGGAGCGCGAGTTTCTCGGCTTTCTCTTCGCGTTCCGCGTCGATGGACGCCGTCAACTCGGCCATCTTCCCCTTGAGCTCCTCTTGCTCCTTCAGCAGCTGATCGCGCTCTTTGACGAGCTCATCGTGCTCTGTCGAGAGCCCGTTCTTCGCCGCCTCGAGGCTCTCCACGGCCTTCTGCTGTTCCTCGGCCTTTGCCGCAGACGCCTCCAGCTTTTCCTTTAAGCTCGCGATTTCTTTGTTCAGGAGCTCCATCTCAGCAGAGTCGGTCTTCTGTTGCTCCTCAAGCTCGGACACGCGCGCCACCTGCTGCTCGAATTCCGCCACTCGTGCCGCCAACTCCTCCAGCTCGGGTACGCGCGCCGCTTGCTGCTCAAGCTCCGCCACGCGTGCTTCTTCTTTCTCAGCCTCAGCCGCCTTCGTTTCCTGCTTGAAAAGGTCGGTTTGCCCTGTTGCTTCCAGCATCCGTGCCTGCAGCTCAGCGATCTCCTTTTCTAAATCCGGGACCTTCGCCACCTGTTGCTCAAGATGGGTGCACTGCTGCTTGGCTTTGTCGAGCTGCGTGCTGGAGTCGACCAGCTTCGTCCGTAGCGCCTGGATCTCATCACGTTGCCGGACGATTTCATAGTTGCTGGACGAGAACGGCTGGTTAAAAAGACTGTTTTGCTCGGAACGTTGTGCCTCAGGCAGCAAGGCCTTGATCCGGGAACCAACAAGTATGTTGACCACCACTGCACCACCAACGATGCCGACGAGCAATGCGACGATGAGCGGAAGAAGCCCTTGCATACCATCCCCTTTCGGTTGGAAGACGTAGTTCTAACTGTTTTGGGGCACAAGAGAAGCGCTGTCAAGTTACGAAGGTCACCACCACCTTCTTGCCCAGTAACCATCGCTGCCGAGGCGTGCCGCCTTTGCGGCAAGCAGGGGCGCTTAGTACGACGCTTGGCACTTCCACCAATTGCGTGACTGTCACTTTTGCCAGTAGCCGCTGGTGATATCTGCGGTTAGCGTAATCCCACGACATCTTCGCACGTGCATTGCACCTGGGACGCAACTGTCGGCTGTCGCAACCTGGCAGCTCAATCGCAACAAGAGCTGCAAACGGTGGCGCAGTGAAGTGTGCGGCTTTCGCGCGAGAACGTTGGCGAAGATTATGCAGGAGGATGCCTCCATGGACCGCAAACCAGCCGCAAGAGTTCTGATAGCCGATGATCACAGGCTCCTGGCGGAAGCCTGCCAGAAGATGTTGGAGCCGGAGTTTCAGGTTGTTGCCATCGTCACCGATGGCCGCGGACTGGTGCGAGCTGCCGCCGAACACAGGCCGGACCTGGCGATTATCGATATCGCTCTTCCCCACCTCAATGGACTGGACGCCTCCCAGCAAGTCAAACAGAAACTGCCTGGCGTCAAGCTGTTGTTTCTTACCATGAATCGCGATCCTGAATTGGCCGCCGAAGCTTTCCGCCGGGGCGCCTCCGGCTATGTCCTCAAGCACGCGGGAGCAGAGGAGTTGCTTATAGCCATCCGCAAGGTCATGCGCGGAGAGTCGTTCCTTTCCTCGGGAATCACACGGGATACGATGATCTACCTGCTCAGGCAGCCGCCGCCTCAGGAGGGAGCCAGACACATTACGCCGCGACAAGTTGAAATATTGCAGTTGCTGGCGGAAGGACAGTCGATGAAGCAGATAGCGGCGACCCTCGACATCAGCCCGGGAACGGTCGCGTTCCATAAGTACAGCATGATGGAAAAACTTGGGACACTAAACAACGCCGAACTGCTGCGCTACGCGATCAAGCACCACATGATTTCCGCTTAGAAAACGTCTGCACGGATTGCTCAGTGACCGGTCTGAGCACCCGAGGTTTTCTGCGCCTGGTCCCCCATTGCCAGTTGATATGCAACGAAGTATTTGTACACATTCCCCACGTAGGTAACGGTCACCTGCCCGATGTCCTGAGCAACCACCAGTTCCACGTTGCCGAACCACACGTTGGGGTCGAGGCCCTGTTTCTGTGCCTGTTGCCGAAGCTGCGCGATGCGATTGGGTCCGGCATTGTAGCTGGCAAACGCCATGAGAGTCCTGTTCAGCCGATCGATTTTGGGATCGTTGAAGTACTGACGTTCGATCTGGTACAACATTTTGACGCCGGCTTCGATGTTGTCTTCCGCGGTTGTTACATTGGGAACGCTGATGGGAGGGGCGGCGGCATACTTCGGTATCACCTGCATGATTCCCACCGCGCCATCGGGGCCGCGCTTGTTCTGCTCGAGCCGCGACTCCTGATAGCCCTGTGCCGCGATCATGAGATAGTCGAAACCGTATTCGTTGCCGTACTTCTTAAAGTATGCGACCAGCGTCTGGAACTTCTTCATCTCATCCGGCGAGATGGAATTCCTCACCCACTGCGTATTTTGCAGATAACGGCGTAAGAGGGTGTTACCGAACGACGTTCCCAGCGCACGCGGAGCGATGAACTCGTCCAGCAGTTGCTTGAGTTGGGGACTGTTCTTGCGAACGGCCCAGGCCGTTTGCTGGCCGCTGGCGATCACCAGATCATAATGCGGTGTGAGATTGGGCAGCACCTGTGCCCACAGCTTCGCGCGTGTTGCGCTCGTGACCGTAGCGGGGATCATGCCGGAATTCACCATCTCCACCAGGTCATCTTCGAGCAGGTTCTTGTCCGCATCCTTGATCAGGATCGGCGGCTTTCCCGCCTTTTGCAGATTCTGGCTCACCTGCTGAAGCTTTTCGTAACTTGCCAATAGGGGGCTCAAATAGATTTGCTTGCCGCCAAGTCCCTCCAGGCTGGAGACGCTTCCAAACTTCGGCCCACTGACAACGATCTGATCTACATTTTCTTGAAGCGGCACGGTGAAGGCGACTTGCTGCTGCCGGCCGGGTGTGATCACCAATGCGTATGCAATAACGTCGCCAATCCCTTGTTGTAGAGCAGCCTCTATCTGGTCGGGCCGCACAGGAATAAACGTGACCTGCACCTTAAGGGCGCGCGTTTTGTATTTCTGGTTGACGAAGGTTTCCAAGGCGCTCAGCGCCTGGTAGTCGACGCCCATCGGCTGACCGTTGTCATAAAAGAAGCCGATGGGATTGATCAGAACCAAGGCACGAATGTTGCGCCGCTTCAGCATTCCTTCCAGATCATCGGTGTGGCGGCCGTACGGGGCGGAAAACGTTATACCGGATGTGTTGGCTTGCTGTTGAACGGTGGGAGAAGTGGCAGGCTCTTCGGAAAGCGCGGGTTTGGCGACAGGCCCCGGTAGAAGGAATGTAGCGACCAGCACCGCGGCGAGTGCCCACGGCCGATTTGATAAATGGCCTGACATCCTCCGCTCCTCAGGCGCCATGGTCGGAGCACCCCAACCGCGCACTTGTGCGTGCGAAGATGCGACAAAACGCCAAGCGTTCATCGTGCGGAAGGTCCACCAACGTATTGCCGAAAGGATGACCGAAGAGTCGCCGAGCGCGGTTGCGGGGGCCGGTGCTCAGACCGGCCCCCGCCACTGCATCATCCCGCTAACTAATCGACTACTTCTTTGACACCAACGGCGGTCTTCTGTCCGGCCTTCTCGGTGTAGTGAATGGTGACTTTGGTTCCTTTCTTAGCGCCTAGAAATGATTCCGCCGAACCCTTCTCCACGCCCTTGCCGGCATCCTTGGCGCCTTCGACGCTTGTCTTCGACGTGTACTTAACTGTCTCTTCCGTTCCATCGGCCGTCTTGACCACGACAGTCTTACTTGCCTTGTCCACCGACTTGACGACACCCGAGAGCGCATGGACTACATCGTTAGCCGCGGCCAGCAGCGAAAGCAGCAACACAAGCACGATCCGCAACTCTAGGATGCAGAGCACTTTCCATGTTTACCCGGCGTCTAGAACGACACTTCCGCTCCGACCACCGGCCCTTGCTGGGTTAAATGAACGCCGATGCGGTTGCTGCTGGCTTTATTGTTCACAACCAAACGGGAACCAAGCTGATATCCGGCGTTTATGCTTATGTGCTTGTTAAAGGAAAAGCCCAGATCGTCAACCGTAGAGAGAAAGTTTCCGTATCCAAACAAGTACATTCCGAGCAGTTGTCCCTCGACAAACAGGCGCGGCGAGTCCGTCAGGTAAAAGCGAGCGTCGGGCCCTGCAACCGGTATGGGGGCCACCAGAGACGAACTCGCCGATACCGCAGCGTGATGTACACCATCATGGGTAATTTGCGCAGCTGCGCTCAGGCTCGCCGACGCGTCAAAGAGGTCGATCTGTACCCCGACGCCAAGATGCCCGCGCTTGCGCCGGATGAAGTCGTACTCGTAGCCCGGCGCAATCAACGGAGCGCTGAGGTGAGCACGCGTGCTTAGCCCCACGTCGAAGGTCTGACCCTGGAACATGACTGTCCGGTCCAGCACATGTTGCCGCGTCTGGTTGAAAGAACTTCCGACCAGGTACAGATGGTTCTTGTGGGTGAATTTCCAATCCAGCTTGCCGCTGAAAGTGGAATAACTATTGAAGCCCAGGTCCTTGTTGAGATCGATCGTTCCACGTTCTGTGCTGCCCTGAATATCCCCGAAGGGTTGGAGTAAAACCAGAAACCCGAGACGCGAATCTTGTAGGAGTCGAACTCCTCAGTCTCCTGGCCATGCAGGGGGACGACAATACAGCTCAGGAAAAACGCCAACAAGAGAAAACAGGAACTGCTAATACCTCTGCGGCTGGGGTTGAATTTACGCATTCTTGCCTCCTCACGAGCAGCGTTCATGTCCGTGGTTCATACGGGCAGTTATCTTCGCACGATCGGATGTCACCTTGCGATTACAATTCATTACATTCAACAGCCAGCCGTGCCCGGCGTTTTCAAAAACAAACATATGAAGGACCCCACAACGAAGGGCGTGAGCTGTTGCCCACGCCCTTCCCAGAGCGATCACAGCCGATCTAGTCTGCCGAAGGTACGGCTTTCGGCATGTTGTTGGGATCGATCGCGGGTACCGGGTTCTTGGGATGCTGCAAGTCCGGTATCAGATCGTTGGAAGCTCCACCTGGGTAGCGTTGAATGTTCGGATACTTGATGATCGTCTTGTCAAAGTCCAGCAGCGTCGCCGAGAACAGCGCCGCCGACCAGCCATTATCTTCGCCGGCGTACCTTCCCGGAGAGGTCTTCAAATTGTTCATTTCACCTTCAGCTCCGTTGAAGATCATGTCGTATCTCTCGAACGGGTCCATGGTGAGGTTATACACCGCAGGAATCGAGCCCAGAGGCTGGCTTGGGCCGAGCCAGGAATCTTTCGCGGTCCAGATGAATTTCCAGGCTATGCTTAACCAGGGCTCATTGGGATCTCCCGCTATGTCGACACGAATGGCGTTGAGATATTCCCCATTGATGTAGATCCACGATCTGCGTGCGGAATGCTGCGCCTTGCCGAGGATATAGGCGCTGTTGTCCATGCTGTCGAAATAAATGGGCTTGCCGTTGTTGTCCTTCATTTCGCCGGTCGGAGGAGGCGTAATTCCGGACATCGCAGCCAATGTCGACCAGCAGTCGATATGCGACATCATCTCCCCATAGGTCACGCCGGCAGGAATATGTCCCGGCCACCACATGATGGCAGGCACGCGCCAGCCGCCTTCGAATGCCGAACCTTTCTCGCCGCGGAACGGGGTGGTCCCCGCGTCGGGATAGGCGTCGAGCCACGCCCCGTTATCGGCGGTCAGGATAACGATGGTATTGGGAGCATCGGCGCGGATCTCATCCAAAACCTTACCGATGTCGGCGTCCATCTCCATCAGTGAATCCGAATAGTCGCCGAGATGCGACTTGCCGCGGAAGTCGGGGGCCGCATTGGTCGGGTTGTGCATCTTGATCCAGTTGATGTCCATGAAGAACGGCTTGCCGCTCTTGGCATGATCTTTGATGTACGCGACCGCGTAGTCAGCCTGGCGCTCATCCATTGTCGCCATGTAGTCGTAGGTGATATTGGCAACTTGTTTGGCGGGTTGGCCGGCCACACCTTCCCACTCGTACGAGTTCACCACCGAGTCATACATCTTCGCAAACTCGGGGTTATACGACGGGAACCAAGGATGGAACCACTTCGAGGTATCGGGATAGGAATAGACGCCGGCGTAATAAGCGGCGAACTCTTTCATCTCATCGAAGCCGTGATTCGTCGGATAGGCAACCGGCTTGTCCCCCAGATGCCACTTGCCGGAGAAATAGGTTGTGTAGCCGTTCTTCTTAAAGAATTCGGCAATGGTCGGGGTCTCGGGACGCAGGTAATTCTCGTCGCCCGGGGCAACGACGATCGACAGCGCCGAGCGAATCGGAATGCGCCCCGTCATGAACGAGGCGCGGCCGGCCGTACAACTCGCCTGACCGTACCAGCTGGTGAAAACCGCGCCTTCCTTGGCCATGCGATCGATATTGGGCGTAGGGTGTCCGAGAAAAATGCCGCCACCTGTATAGGCGCCAAAGTCATTCCATCCGGTGTCGTCCGTCATCAGCATGACGATGTTTGGTTTGCTATTTTGGGCTGAGCTCGGAACTACACCGCCAGACAGCATGAAGCTAGAAATCGCGAGCGCCCCCAGTACCAGTTTTCGAATACCAACTCCTACGTCCATCTCTTCCTCCTCTTCTTGCTTATTGCCGACTAAGCTTCTGCTAATCGCAGTAGCCAAGCATTTCTTCTCAGGCTGGATTACAAAACTCGCTATTAATCGCAAAATTTTCGACGTTAGTACGATTTCGCCAAACCCACACGTGGGGGCTTCACCGGACCTGCCACTCCGTAAATCACGGTCAGGCCCGATCCGCCGCCCCAGGTCGATGTGGCAAACACCGGATTCTCGGCCGTTGCTGCATCGATCGAATTCCAGTTGTTGGCGACCCAAACGTCGCCCGCGGGATCAATGTTGACGTCGGTGATCATCTGAATACCGCCGCCGGTGAATTGATGAATGAGTTCGCCGGCCCTGGTGCCTGTGGGATGGCCTTTGGTATCGTCGCCAGCGAGCAGCACGATGGATCGGTTCTTGATCATTCCTACCCATACGTCGCCGTTGCCGTCGATGTTGAGGCCCCAGGGGGCATCTAACGTCCCGCCTCCGTTGTAGCCTCCCGGCACACGCTGCGTCCCGTCAGGCTGGATCATGTTCACCACGCCAGTCGGCTTTGGATAGCTGAGGCCAGCCGCGGCCAGTATTTTGAACTGCTGCATAATGGTGGCGTGCGGAGGCATTTTCGGCGGAGGAAAGTCGGGCGACATGTTGCTCGCGACCCAGACATTGCCCTTCTGGTCCAACCCGAGAGCGCGAACGCTCAGGCCGGCGTGAAAAGTCTCGACTTTGGTCGGATCGTTGGCGGGAAATCGCACCACGGTATCGGATGCCGAATTGCTTACCCAGACGCGATTCTGCGGATCAATGATGACGTCGAAGGGAGACGCCAGTCCCGTCACCTTGACGATCTTCCCTTCGTTAACACGTCCACCGGGGAAATACAGCATCTGATTGCCGGGACCATCGCAGATCCACACGTCGCCATTTTCTGCGACGTTGACGCCCATTAAGCCGAACAGACCCTTCGTAATAGGAAGTTCGCTCTCGCTCACCGGGCGGCCGTCCAGATCCATTACCAAGATCTTTCCGTTAAAGCCCGAAATCCAGACCCGGTCATTGGTCACGAGCGTGCCCCAGCCAACTCCGTCCAGACCCATGCCCCTAAAACCGGTGATTGGGGGCGAAAGCGGTGTTCCGTTGGGGGCCATCTTCACCACGCCTCCCCCTATGGCGCGGTTCACACCTGACTGCGAGCCCGGCATCCAGTTTTGCCCACTCCACAGGTTTCCGTCCTTGTCGAACATGAACCGTCCGTTGGCGAACATGCCGCCGCCCGCGAAACAAAGTGCGAGCGCGAAATCGGGCGGAGCCAGTACGAGGTAGGGCGCGAAGGGCGCGGCGCGACGAGCCCCGTCCTGTGGCTGCGGATAGGCCTGATCAAAGAGAGCAAAGAGGTCTTTGGGCGCGGCCCACGGTTGGCGGGCAATTCCGGCTACGGCTTCTAACGTGTTCGTTGGAGTCGCGTTCCCGGTCGGGGTTGCGGCTTTATAGAAGCTCGTCCGCCAGTTGTCATCGGCAACCGTGAAGGACGCGGTCAGCAACGAGCCCAGGGTATCCAGCGTTGCCAGCGTCGCAGTCTGGGTGCTGTTGAGGGGATCAACCAGCACTTTGCCCCATGTGCCCGTCGTTGGATCCACGAGGTTGGGAGCGTTCCCGGCAGCGATGCGCAGTCCCAGGGGATTGCCCGAGATCGAGCTGCCGCTTATGAACCGCGCGGCCGTGTAGGCCGAAGCTACCGTCGTTAGCTCATTGACCACGACTTCAGCCGGTGGCTTAATTCCCAGCACGCTAAGCAACACAATGTTGGGATTGTCACCGCTGCCCTGTTTGGCTTTGGCTGCGCCACCAGCGGCGATGAGATAAAGGACAGTATCGCTGCCACGCGCTCTGCCACGGAGCTCAAAACGCCCATCGTCACTGGTCTTCGTCTGAGCTAGTTGCTTAGGCTTGTCCGCGCCTGCTTCCCATAACGTAACCGTCGATTGCGCGATCGGCGCGCCACCGCCAAGCACCCGGCCTCTGATGGTTTCTTCGGCCATCATCCCGGCCGATGAAAACAGAACCGTCGCCACCAGCACAAGGAACGTCCAGCCTTGAAAAAGCACCCGCACGCGCATTTTTTTAGTCTCCCCGAAGAACTCGGTGCAGCCTTCGCGCGCGTGGGCGCGAGGCCATCAAACACCATGAGTTATTGGTGAACACCCCACTGCCGCCCTCTGAGCTTTGCCTGAAATTTGACTACGTGCGACCTGGATTGGGAACTGTCACTTCGGACAGGGGCACAAAGACGCCACTACGTTCGGATTACAGGATTTCCAATGGCGAGCAGCATGGCCGGGCAAATGTTAGTAAGGGATTGACTGCGAGACATATCTTCGGCCCTCAAGCGCTTCGTGGATTGCGGGAATGAGGTCGGTCGACACGTGGGATTTCGTAACGTAGGCGGAGGCGCCGGCGGAAAAGGCTGCGGCGACAAAGTCAGGATCTTCATGCACCGTCAGAAAGATGAACTTGGTTCTGGGATTCGTGCGTCGCAGCTGGGCCACTGCCTGCAGACCATCAATCACGGGCATCGATATATCGATTACCAGAACATCTGGATCGAGGCGCTGTACTTCGCGGACCGCATCCCGTCCGTTACTCACGGCGCCGACGATGTCAAAACCATCCCCCAGGATTACGCGTACGCGCGCGAGAATCGTGTCATGATCGTCGGCCAGCAACACTCGTATCCTGCCCATACGCTCCACGCAAACGTCGGATGCTTAGCGGGTGATTGTGTGCTCGGCCACAGGGGGCTGCATACTGTCACAACTGACAGGTGTAAATCGCCCAGCCACAACTTCGCGGGGGGCGCCTCAAATTGGCGAGATGATGGAGTGTTTGATGGCGTATTGCACCAGCTCAGCATTCGTTCGTATACCCAGCTCTTCCATTACGCGGTATTTGTGGAAGCGCACCGTCCTGAGCGAAATGTTGAGAACGTGCGCGATTTCTTTCATGGAGCGGCCTTCGGCAAGCATCTGGAGCACCTCGCGCTGGCGCTCGCTGAGTTCCCGCGGACGGTCAACCGATTTAGGATCGCGGATGAAGTTCTCCTCCATAGCGCGCTTGATTTGCGGCGTGATGTAGGAGATCCCGCGAAGCGCTTGATGCACCGCAAGCAGCAGTTCCTCCTGTTGCGAGCTCTTGAGCAGATAGCCGGAGGCTCCGATGCGCAGGGCCTCAGTGGCCACATCCGGGTCGGGATTCATGGTGAGGAAGATCAGCTTCACGTTGGGGAGGAGTCGCTTCAACTCGCGTCCCGCATCCAGGCCGTTCAGCAGCGGCATGCCGACATCGGCCAGCACCACGTCCGGCCGCAACTCCGCAGCTGCCTTGAGGAGAGCGTGCCCGTCACCAACCGAGCCCACCACCTCGTACACAGGCTCCAGAAGCTTGTGAAAACCGGCGCAGATCATGGCGTGGTCATCGGCAATCAGAATGCGGGGACGCTTCATGCCGTCCCCGTCGCCGTTTTGGTCTGATCGTTTTCCACGTCATCGAAGGCTTCAGCATGCCCTGTGGTTAAGGGCGCGATAGCGACGATCCGGGTGCCTGCTCCAGGGCGAGAATCAATAAGCAGTCGGCCACGCACGAGGTGAACTCGTTCCTGCATGCTTACCAGCCCCAAACCGCGGTTCGCTTTTGCCTCTTCCACGTCGAAGCCCCGGCCCCGGTCGCTCACGGTCAATTGAACGTCGCTTGCGCTGGCCTGTAACTCTACCGAGAATTGAGGTGCGCCGCTATATTTGACCGCATTGTGCAGCGCTTCCTGGGTTACACGGAACAGGCACAGGGAAAGGTCTTTAGACAAATGCGTGGGCACGCTTTCGTCCTTGAACTCGATTTGCACCTCATGCTGCTTCTCAAATTCCTTGCAGAAGCCCCGTATGGCAGCCACGATACCCAAGTAATCGAGCTTGGACGAATGCAGCTGATGCGATAAAGACTGCACGTCGCCTGCAATCTCCGCACAATGCTGACGGATCTGCTCCAGCCGTTGCTTTGTTGCCGGAGGCGAGCCGTTGCGATTCGCCTGCTCCAGTTCCATCGACAGCAGAGCAAGGCGCTGGCAGATGTCGTCGTGCAGGTCCCGTGCGATTCGGGTGCGCTCTTTCTCCTGTGCCTCGATCAGGCGGCCGCTGACATTCTCCAGCGCCTCTTGCGCCAGCTTCTGGTCGGTGATGTCGATGGCCGAACCAATGAATCCAGCGAAGGTTCCGTCGCCATTCAGCCGCGGGGAGGCCACATCGAAGATCCATCGGTAGACGCCGTCCCAGCGCCGCAGCCGGTATTCCACGGAGAATGGCTTGCGGTCCTTCACCCCTGCCGTAAACACGTCCATTACATTTTTTCGATCATCGGGATGTAGATAGCTCGTCCAGACGTCACTGTATTCGGCAATCGCATTTGGCCCGGTGAATTCCGCACGGCGGCTGTTCAGGTACGTGATGTTGCCGCGCTGGTCGCACATCCAGATCATGGAAGGAGTAGTGTCGGCCATTACCCGGAAGCGTTCCTCGCTTTCGCGGAGGACAGCTTCTGCCTTCCGCTTTCTCGCCCGCTGCCATAACAAAGCAAGAATGAGGAGAGACTGCGCGAGGATCACCACTAGGGCGGCCACGATGTATCTCCGGTCACGCTCCCAGAATGAGGGCTGGCGGTACAGGACAACCGTTCCCGCGGGAAGTCGCGATTCCGGTATATGCCAGCGGCGAAGCTGCCGCCAGTCGACTTGGGCACGATCGATGGACCCGCGTACCACCGGAATGTTCTCCGGAGCTTCGCCGGACAAAACCCTTGCGATCAGTTGTCCTCCATTGAGGATCTGTTCATTGGCATCAGGATACGATCCGCCGATGGCACCATAGTCCAGGCAATAATTGTGAATGCAATATGTCGGCAGCAGCTTCGCAACCGCTGACATCAATTCGTAAGTACCCATCACCGGCTGGGAGGCTTCCGAAGGAACGACATCGAAGATGGCGATGGTGTGTGGAGGAAGCGCGGAAACTGTCTTTAGCAACTGGTCAGGCGGAGTACCAACCAATTCGATTACGTTCAGCGTGGCTTTGTAGTCTGCCAGCTCCCGGCGAATCTCTTTCAACCAGAACTGCTCGAATTCCGAGGCCCCCGAAATTACGGCGATGTTCCTTGTGCCCGGATTCAGTCGCAAGCCCAGATTGATAGTTCCGCGGACGTCAACCGGGATCGTGACCCCTGTAACGCCAGGCCAGAGAGCTCCTTTTGGAAGCCTGTCGGGGGCAAGCAATATGAAGACGATGGGGACATGGGGGAACATTTCATCGCGGTGGTCGAGAGCAAACCGCAAAGCCGGAAATGCGCCGACGACCACGATGTCCAACTTCCTGCCCGCGTAGGCATCGCGCAGGTTGTCGCTGAGTGACTTCTCATAGCCCGGCACGCGAAATCGCGTGGAATCGAGATACTCCACATTAAAGTTCACCGGACCTGCAAAGCGACTGCGCACCGTGGCCTTGAGGTATTCCAGGGCATCGAAGGTATCGCGCCGGCTGAAGCTATAAAGAAACAGAACGTTTTTTTCGGACGATGTAGTTTGGGCCGGCAAACACGCCGCAAGGGCCAGCAATAAAAGAATGCAACACCAGCCCTGATGTCGGGGCATGAAAGCTCCAGCTGAACTAGCGCTGCTTGAGATCTGATCGCCAGGCATAAAACTACCCTTCACATCAAAGGTAGTGCGCTGCAATATCGCGCTCGTGTCTGTCTCGGCCAGTGTGATCGGAGTATTACGAGAGTCGAGGGATTTGAGTACTTTAGCTCAGCTCTACAGCTGTATGCAACGAAAACCGTTTTTGGACAGGCCCCCACCCCTGAGGTCGGGCTGTAGCCCTTTCGGGACCCTTGCCGCAGATGACAGTTGTTTCCCGATGTAATCGAGCGTATCGTGTCGCCCAATACATCCAGTTCCACAAGCCCTGACGCAATTCGCCGTCAAGGATAAGTCCCGCAGGGCGGCGGCAAGAAGAAACCAGCTGAGGTCGCGAATCGGGGAATCGCTTCTCCTAGAGAAATGAAGATGAAGCAGACTGATCGCAAGCGCCATCAGAATACCGGCTCTCCCACGGGCCAGAGCAGGGACAGGAGGGCGAAGTGGCCGCTTGTGGCATTAGCTGCGGTCGCGGTAGGCGGCCTCGTATGGGTTATCTATGGGCTCCATCCCCACAAGGCAACTGCGGACAGCAAGGTTCCGGGCCCGCCCGCTGCCGTATTTCTGCCGACGAAACCTAATTCCTCCCGCGCTCCTGCTGCTGCTCCCAGGGGAATGGTCTGGGTTCCCGGTGGCGAGTTCTCGATGGGGGCCAACGATCCGCCGGACATGGACGAAGTTGGCATGAAAGCTACCGAAGACGCGCGTCCGGTTCATCGCGTCTATGTCGACGGCTTCTTCATGGACCAGACGGATGTTACGAATGCCGAGTTCGCGGAGTTCGTCAAAGCGACCGGGTATGTAACCGTGGCCGAACGCAAGCCACGACAGGAAGACTATCCCGCAGCTCCTCCGGAGAATCTCGTGGCCGGCTCAGTTGTGTTTTCTCCACCGGATCACCCGGTTTCGCTGAATGATCACTTTCAGTGGTGGAGCTATGTGCCGGGAGCAGACTGGCGCCATCCCCTCGGGCCCGGCAGCGACATCAAAGGCAAGAAGAACTATCCCGTAGTTCAAATCGCCTATGCCGATGCGGAGGCGTATGCGAAGTGGGCGGGCAAGCGCTTGCCGACGGAAGCGGAGTGGGAGTTTGCCGCCCGCGGCGGTCTCACCGGCAAACCTTTTGTTTGGGGAGATTCGTTCCGCCCAAATGGCAAGTGGATGGCAAACACACACCAGGGACACTTTCCCGACCATGACACCGGCGATGATGGCCATGCAGGAATCGCACCGGTGGCAGAATATCCGCCGAACGGCTATGGACTTTACGACATGGCCGGGAATGTTTGGCAATGGACATCTGACTGGTACCGGCCGGACTACTATCAGCAGCTCGCATCAGGCGAGGGCGCTGCCCGCAACCCGAAAGGACCAGATTCGTCGTACGATCCCGCTGAACCGGACCAGCCGAAGAAAGTCCATCGCGGCGGGTCCTTCCTCTGCACCGATCAGTACTGCTCGCGATACATCGTGGGCACCCGCGGGAAAGGAGAAGTAACAACAGGTACCAATCACCTTGGTTTTCGGTGCGTCAAGGACAAAAGCTGATGAGATGGCGATGCAAGGAGTTCATTGATCCAACGAAGCGCAGATCGAGGGCAACGCCATCGTCTTTGAGGAAGACTCCGTGGCATAAGCCATACTCGAGTCCGCAACAACGGTCCTGAGCTGGCAACCCTGCTTCAACCGCTTCTCGGATCTCGTAAAATCGCTGAGTTCGCGATACATGGATGCGGCGGAGAAGCAGCTGGAGGCGACTCCGTCGTCGCAGGCTTTGTTGAACTCCTCGAGCGCGCGGGCGGTGTCAACCGGGGTACCTGCTCCGGCACGATAACACTCCGCCAGTCCAGCGCAGCCGCGCGACCATCCTAAAGAGCAGGAGTGCTGCAGCAGGGCGAAAGCTTTCGTTGGGTCCCTGGGAACTCCCGTTCCCGCGAAGTACAGAGATCCTAGTAGAAAACAACTTTCAGCATCGCCACCATCGCAGGCGCTTTGGAAAGCGCTGCCACCCGTCTGCGACGCGACCTGAAGAATTCCCGAGCAACCATTGCGCACACCCAGCTCGCAGGCGTGAGCGAAATTCTTGCCCGCCTGGGTAAGATCGCGAGGAGTGATGCGCCCCTCCACTTGCGCATTTGCCAATGCGAGGCATGCGGCCCCGGTTCCATGCGAACAGCCTATGTTCATGGACGAAGCCCAAACCCGGCACGCAGCCCCGCTCCCGGCAGAGCATTTGTTGCGCCAAAACTCCGTGTCCGCGCCAGGATGATGGCCGCCCAGGAAGCCAGTCGAATACATCACAGCAAAAAGGCAGATCCACACTCCCATAAAAGCGTAGTTGGTACGCTTGGGCGACCAGTCGAGCCCTCGAACTCGTGTGCTGAGGGCATCGCTTGCACGGTCCAGGGCGCGGATGGTCAGGTTGAGAGGCGGCACGCAGAGAAGCTTGTCATAGAAAGTCGGCACGCCCAGCAGGCCCAGCAGCCAATAGAGGCCGAAGACCATGGCTCCATACGCGCTGCCGAAGATTATCTTGCCTACGTTTCTTCGCGGTGAAGTGGCGGGATCGGTCACCAGAAGATGCATGCCCAGGAATACTGCCGCCGGGATATTGGTATCGACAAAGAAATAAAGTCCGGTCACGTGGGTGTAAACCAGGTTCATTGCATACAGCGTGGCAGCAGCCGACAACGTCACCAGAGTCACGGAAAACAGGGTTTGAACGATTAACCCGAGGCCAAAGATTTCCAGGTAAATGTAGGGTGGCAACTGCTGGCTGACCGCAATTTCCTCGCCCCAGCTTATGTGTGTGCTGTGAGTGACGATCAGACCAATGGAAAACAGGAAGAGCGCGATGGCTGACGGATTGAAGATATGCGCACGGCGTCCGTCCTTGTTCCAGGTGATGAACTCCTTGCAAAGTACGCCCACGGTGATCATCAGGAACTGGAGGAAGAACCAGTCTGGCTTGAACCAAAGAAAAAGGTTCGTGCTCAGCACGATGGGGAAGGGACCGAATCCCAATACCCACTTGTCCCGCCTCGACCAGCAGACCAGCATATCGAGGGCATAAACAAACACGATTTGTGCGACGATCAGCGGGACTTCCCGGTAAACCTCCCGCCAATACCATCCCCAGTACGCATAAATTGAGGAATGCATCAGGAACTGCACATAGTGCACCGGCCTGGGGAGGAATTCGTAATACAAGTGGCGTCCAGCCTTGGTGGTGAGCCGCCACTCAACCAGGCCGAAGATCAACAGAGCCCCTGCGGCGCCGAGAAAAGACCACGTCAGCCGCACATTGGCCTGCACCATGGGAAGGAAAACAAAACACGCGAGGAGCACGATGAGGCCCAACGCCAGCGCCAGCGGTGGTACTCGGTTGGTGGCAGGCTGTTTGCGGATAGCCGGTTGTACCGTTTGGGACGTGCTCATCTGGATCTGGGTTCCCAGTCCCTTGCCTGGATTTGTGGTGGTTTGCTTACACTTTTCGCTGAATCGTGACGAATTTTATCCCGAAACTCCCTCAAAAGGTGGTTTTTCTAAGCATTGATTGATGCTACATCCGCCCGCCACGGGTCGTCTCAGCCTGCTCGATAAACGCCGGGAACTTGCTGCTTCGCGAAATTGTGAGCCGGAGTTCCGGCGTTCATCCAGAAGAGGCTCTCGGCGCGTGGCCGTGGCCTGCGGACGCCTCCCCTGTGTAATCTTGTTCCGGGCCGTCGAGTGCTCTCGACACCCACGTAGGCGGCTTCGCAAATGTCTCCACTCCAGCGACTGCTGTTGCAGGTCATCGTCATCGTCACGACTGCCCGGCTGCTCGGCGCCGCATTCCGAAAAATCCACCAGCCGCCGGTGATCGGAGAGATTGTCGCAGGAATCCTGCTCGGGCCGTCGGTCCTGGGATGGCTGGCCCCAAGCTGGTCATCGACCCTGTTTCCACCGCAGAGCTTGGGAATCCTCTCGCTCCTGAGCGAGGTTGGAATCGTACTTTTCATGTTCATTGTTGGACTTGAACTTGACACCAGACATGTGCGGGATAGCGGCCGATTTGTCATCCTCACCAGCAACGTGAGCATTGCGGTGCCTTTCGCCCTCGGCGTGCTGGTTGCGTACGGCTTGCATCCCCTCCTTGCGAACGGCACCCCGACGGTCTACCTGGCGTTGTTCATGGGAGCTGCCATGAGCATTACCGCATTCCCTGTGCTGGCCCGAATCCTGTCCGAAGGGCAATTGCTGCACACGAGGGTCGGCAATTTGGCCCTGGCCTGCGCCGCTGTGGACGATATCAGCGCCTGGTGCATTCTTGCCGTGATCGTTTCGTTAGTGCATCACGGCGGCACGGGCGTGGGCCCATGGATACGCCTGACCGGCTTGCCGCTTTATGTATTGCTCATGCTCTTCGTCATTCGTCCGATGCTGCGGAAAGTACAACTACGATGGTTCTCAATGCGAACAATGACGGTGGGAGCCATAGGATTCATCGCCGTGTATGCTTTCGCGTCGAGTTTGATCACAGACTGGCTTGGATTCCATGCGCTGTTTGGCGCGTTTTTTGCAGGGGTGGTTTTTCCGCGCGAGCGGGGACTCGAGGTGGAGTTGGGCAAGCAACTGAAATTCATCACCACCGGAATGCTGCTGCCGCTCTTCTTCGCGATCAGCGGCCTGCGCACGAACGTAGGGCTCATTCATGGCTGGCCGATGTGGCTAACCTGCGCGCTTTTGATTACCGTGGCGATTATCGGCAAGATGCTGCCGTCCATGCTGTCGGCGCGCTTTGGAGGAATGAGTTGGCGGGAGTCTGCAACGCTTGGCGTCCTCATGAACACCCGTGGCCTGGTAGAGCTTGTGATCCTGAACGTCGGGTTTGATCTGGGTGTGCTGTCACAAACTCTTTTTTCGATGATGGTGCTGATGGCCTTGATCACCACGTTCATGGCCGCGCCTTTGCTGCACTGGATCAATGATCGTAAGCAGCATGAGGGAATCAACTATTCGAGCGCAGCCAGCTAGCGGGACACACAGCTTGAGAATCGGCGAGCGTGCGATAGATTGGCACTATCTCAGCTTTCACAAGAAACTCCGAAGCTTGTAAACTGAGGAGACCGCAGCTATTCGGCCCTGTAGCTCAGATGGATAGAGCAGCGGTTTCCTAAACCGTTGGTCGGCAGTTCGACTCTGCCCAGGGCCTCCATCCCATCC
>Ga0126381_100000014_pt1 | contig 238088 bp, 164 predicted proteins | sample PanSoiMetPlot_28_FD_96465 | JGI IMG/M metagenome (GOLD analysis project Ga0126381, IMG submission 96465) | Tropical forest soil microbial communities from Panama - MetaG Plot_28 | ecosystem: Environmental > Terrestrial > Soil > Tropical forest > Bulk soil | place: Panama | collected 2016-02-17
CGCTGATCCGGCAAATGCACAAGGAAGCGGCGAGGCCGGCTCGCGCGCCGAGCCGCCAGTTCCAGGAGCATGAAGATTCTTAGGCGACAAAGCTGCCAAGCGGTTTGGAGCGAAGCGACAGAATTAAATGAACATCTCTTCGTCTTCCGCTTCGCGGCCGTTGGTCCGGTGGCGCGATCGGGCGGATCTCAGGAAGCTCAGTCCTGCGTTGAGAGCAGACACGATGGCTCGGACGCGCCGCATGGGTGAGAAGACTTTGTCCTGGAGCAATTCGGAAGTTGCTTCAACGCGCTGCGCGGCGGTGACAACGAATTCATCGAGGCGCGCTGCCTGCATGCGCGCGCGTTCCGCGATCTCGCTGGTGGCCGCGCCTACCTGGGCGACATGAGCGCGGATGGTGGCGGAGCTTTCCGCCAGGTTCGTGGTGATTTCGGCCAGCTTGGGCTTGGCATCGTCGAGGATCTCGGCTGCAGTGATGAGGACCGGAGAAGCCTGCTGCTCCAGCCGCGTGGCTATGCCTTCCACTTTTTCGGAGCTTTGCCGCAACGCCTTGTACATAAGGAACAGGACGATGAGTTGCAGCACTATGGCGGCCGCGGCAACAACTACGAAAACCGTGATGATCAGGTTATTCACTCGTCGGGGCCCTTAAGAGCCTTTTTTGCCTTCGGCGGCGGCTTCGCGATAAGCTTGGCGGCTCGCATCGATGGCGGCGCTGATCTTTTCCTTCTGCTGGCCCATGGCCTCCTTGCTACGGTCAACCCACTGGTTCATGGTATCGCGGGCTTCGCGGCCGCGGGTCCGCAGATACTCGCCGCCTTCCTGCGCTGAATTCCTGATGGCTTCGCGAGTTTCACGCCCGGAGCGGGGTGCATAGAGCACGCCCAGCAGGGCGCCAAAGCCAAGACCAGCCAGAAACCACATGAAGCTGTTGCTACTGTCTCTATCCGACATCAGACGACCTCCACAATCCAGCGATCTTAACACTCGGAACTCAGGGGGAGCAAATTCACGAAAGAGCAACAAAACGCAAGCATTTGAACCATTGTGGCCAGCATGCCATTTACAAGCTCTTTACACCCGATTGCCAGCCATTTTACCCACCTGTGGTGGCAAACATGTTTCTATAAAACCATCAAGTTGATGGAGGCCTGATGGCAGCTGCGGCAGAGCCGGTTTTCAGTACGACGGAGACGCGGCCGGGAACTATCGAAACCGACAGAAAGAGAATCAGCACCGTCGTGGTAGATGATTCTGAAACCTTCCTGCAGGTGGTTTGTGAACTTCTGGAACTCGATCCCCTGGTTGACGTTGTAGCGCGAGCGGACAAGGGCGGCGAGGCAATTGAGACCGTCTTGAAATTGAAACCCGACATGATTTTGATGGACGTCCACATGCCCTATCTTGACGGCCTGACGCTGGCCTGGTTTTTTGGGCAGCGATTGCCTTCGGCCCGGGTGGTGCTCATGTCGACCGACAACACGCCTGAGCTGCGTGACGCGTGTGCGGATTCGGGCGCCTGGGATTTTGTCCACAAAGAGAATTTCCGGCAGGAGTTTCGCGCAACACTGGAGCGCGTCAGCCATGAGACCGAACGGCAGTAGACTGCAGCGTTTTTGAGTGCAATATCGCTCTGTAAGAAATGGAGAAAAACGAGCCGATGAGAACAACCCTATTGAAAGTAATTACCTTTGTTGTCCTGGCCGGGGCCCTCGCGGTGGCGCAGCGCGGGAATCCGCCTGATCCAGCCCAGATGGTCCAGCACCATGTGGACTTTCTTACTCAACATCTGTCGTTGACCCAGCAGCAGCAGCAACAGGCAACCAGCATTTATACCGAAGAGGCAAATAACTCGAAGTCATTGCGTAGCCAGTTGCGGACAGCACATCAGAACCTGCAGGAAGCAATCCAGAAGAACAACCTTGGAGCAATCGAGCAGGAGTCCAACACGATCGGCAACCTGATGGGACAGATGACGATGGCACATGCCAAGGCTGATGCAGCGCTCTTCCAGACGCTTTCACCAGAACAGCAAACCAAGCTCACCCAGATGCAGAGCCATCATGGGCGGGGTATGCGCGGACACGGATGGCCGGGGGGAGCCCCTCCAGGCGCTTCTTTCAAGTGACCTCCAGCCACCGTTAGAGGACGGGCAGGCCAATTCGTTCTCCTTGCGTTTTACCGGCCTGTCTGTCCTCGTTTTATCCAATCGTTGGGTTTCGCCGGACATGAGATTTACAGAAACTTTACAGTTTCTTGCTGGAGTGTTTACTCAGCTTCAAAGCGCTTCCGCTTAACCTTATATGGTTAGGTTTAAAGGATTTGTATGTCAGCTACGACGGTTCGACTCTATTCGAACGCACGCACCATGAGGCCCCTCCCACCGAAGAAGAAACGGACGCTCGTGGTCGACGATTCCACCACGATTCTGCATGCGATCTGTACGCTGCTGGAGCACCACAAGGTGGTGGAGGTGGTTGGCCGGGCAGAAAACGGGCCAGAGACGATCGACCGAATTGCTGAGCTGCAGCCGGAACTGGTTCTACTGGATGCAGACATGCCGGGGATGAGCGGACTGAGGGCCGCGCTGCTGATATCGCAGATGCATCCCCACATTGAGATCGTTCTGATGTCGATGGATACCAGCCCGCAATTTCGGGCGGCGTGTGCCGGTTGTGGCGCAACGGCAATGATTTACAAACCGAAGTTCCTGCGCGAGCTGCGCACGTTTCTTTCCGCTCCGCTGCAAAAGACCCGCAACGCGTTTGGCGTGGGAATGTAGCGTTCAGGCCGGCGGCGTGGAGTGAACACTTATAATTGATGATGTCACTGAATGCGCCAGGCACGATGGCGCTGGGTGACCTTCCGGCTTGACTTGATGGCAAAACCAGAGATCAAAGAACGGCTTTTTCGATGGATTGCGGTTCCGGCCCTGGCAGGAGTCCTGGTCCTGCTCGCGGTGCTTCAATACAAATGGAGCGGACAGGTAAGCGCCGCCGCCAAAGCCCAGATGCAATCCAACCTGCAGGTGTCATTGCTGGCTTTCCGCCAGGATTTCGCGCGCGAATTGGGTTCGGCCGCCCTGGAGATCAGATCAGCGCTTGATACTTCAGCCAACGTCAACCCCGCTCAATTCGCTGAGCAATTCCAGCATTGGCAGCAAACCGCCGCTCATCCCAATCTCGTGGAACACATTTATGTGTGGCGCGATCCCGACCATCAGCAACCGCTGCGATTCGATCCAGGAAAAGACCAGATGGAAAGCACAGCCTGGCCGCTGGAGTTTGACGCATTGCGCCAGCACATGCAGGAAATCAGCGCTTTTGCGGCGCTGCACGCCGCGGACCGTGCAACCAACGGCAGAGATGCACGGCCAAATCGTGAACGGCCCCACCGATCACATGACCACGTCTTTCAGGCCGGCGATCGCCCAAGCGGGCGGCGCGGCGGTCTTCCACGCGGGCGGCCAGATTTCGTTGCTCCCTGGATTGTTGACCAGTCGATTCCTGCGTTGGCTTATCCCGTGAGACATATGCAGGCGTCAGGGGATCGCACGGTCACGTGGCTGGTGATTCAGCTCAACCAGAATGTTCTGGCGAAGGAAATCTTTCCTGAACTGGCGCAGAAGTATTTCCGCGGGCAATCCGGCCTGGACTACCACGTAGCGGTACGCGAGAACACCAATAACGAAGAGCGGGTCATCTATGCCTCCGACGCGGGATTTGGCGGCGATGACAGCAAGCAGATGGATGCGTCGCTTACGCTGTTTGGCCCGCCGATCGGGCGAGCCGGCGGTCCGGATGTAGGTCCGGAGATGCTTTTTACGCCCTTCCGGCCTCCAGTGAATGATCGGACTGCGGCGATCGACGAAAGGCGCACTGCCGGACCTGAGCGCGCGCTACGCTTTGACGTTTTCCAACGCGGCGGTGGACAAGGCATCTGGCAAGTAGCAGCGAAACACAAGAGCGGATCGGTGGAAGCGGCTGTCAGCGGACTGCGGCGGCGCAACCTGCTGGCCAGCTTTGCCATTCTGGTGCTGCTGGCTGTGACGATGGCCCTGATTCTCATCGCCAGCCAGAGAGCACGGAGGCTGGCGCGCCTGCAGATGGATTTTGTGACCGGAGTTTCGCATGAACTGCGCACGCCGCTGGCGGTGATCTCGTCTGCCGCGGAAAATATAGCTCACGGGGTTGTGGGAGAGAAGCAGCAGCTGGTCCGCTATGGCAACTCGATTGTGAAACAAACGCGCCAGCTCACGCAGCTGGTGGAGCAGGTTTTGCAATTTGCGGCGACACAGCAAGCGCCGCGGAACAACAGCCTCGGTCCGGTGAACCTGTCCGGCGTGGTGGAAGCCGCGCTGGAAGCGACCGCAACCACGGTAGCCGCGGCAGGATGCACGGTTGAACGCAACATTGCGCCGGGATTGCCGGCAGTGAGCGCCGATTTCAACGGGCTGGTGCAATCGCTGCAGAACCTGATCACCAACGCGGTGAAATATGGCGGCGAAGAGCGCTGGTTACGCGTAAGTACCGCGGCCGTCCAAGAGAGAGGGCAGATCAGGGAGATTGCTCTTTCCGTGGAAGACAAAGGCATCGGTATCAGCAAAGATGAGATTGGTCATATCTTTGAACCTTTCTATCGTAGCCCGGCCATCGCAGAGTCGGGCATTCACGGCACAGGACTCGGACTGCCGCTGGCACGGAAGATCGTAGAAGCTATGGGCGGCCGCCTCACCGCCGAGAGCGAGCCAGGCAAGGGCAGCATTTTCACCATTCATCTGCAAGTAGCCGGCGAGCACGCAGCGGCAGAACAACGTGCAGCCGACCCGCGGGCAGGAGCGGCACCGGACTTTTCCTCATGACCGAGCGCATTCTGCTGGTGGAAGACGAAGAAGATTTGCGAATGACCTTAAGCGATCGCCTGAAGGCGGAGGGCTATTCCGCTGATACCGCCGCCGACGGCGATGAGGGCCTGCGCAAGGCGGTACAAAACTCCCACGACCTCATCATCCTGGACGTGATGCTGCCCAAAAAAAATGGCTTCGACGTCTGCCGGGATATTCGCAATGCGGGAATCGTTACTCCCATCATCATGCTGACGGCGCGGGGCCAGCTGGTGGATAAAGTGCTGGGACTGAAGATCGGCGCGGATGACTACCTGACCAAACCGTTCGAGCTTCTGGAATTGCTGGCGCGCATTGAGGCCCATATTCGCCGGGCCGCGGCGCCGGCCGCAAAGGAGGCGGATGTCCTGCAGTTTGGGCCGATTCGAATTGATCTGAGAGGCACCACGGTCCTGCGCCATGGTAAACCGGTGCCGCTTTCAGCGCGCGAATTCCGGCTGTTGCGCTATTTTGCCCAGAATCCAGGCACAACGCTCTCACGCGAAGTGCTGTTGAAAGAAGTGTGGGGTTATAGCGAAGACACATTCACCCGCACTGTCGACGTGCATGTAGGCAGCCTGAGGCAAAAGCTGGAAAAAGATCCGAAACAACCGGCCTTGATCGTGACCGTACCGGGCCTAGGCTATAAGTTTGTTGCCTAAACCGGTTCCCCGTGAATCACAAAGTAAATTTTGATTGTGGCGATGTAAAAACCCTGTAAAGCCTATGGACTTTTCAGGCGAAGAGACCAACAATCAACCATCCATAAGGGGTTGGGCAATGTCACCAAAGCTGTGTCCGCGGGGTGCTGAACTCTTTGCCGTCGCCAGCCACGCCGACGACGCGTTCAAAACCAAGCTCGTGCAATTCTTTTCCAATGCCTACAGAGACGATCAGGAGATGGTGCAGATTGAAGTGCTGGGCGCGCAGCATCGGGAGGCCGATGAACTGTTTCAGCGTCATAAGAGATTTTGCGAGGTTTGCGCCAATACTTCCCTGACGTTGCTGCGTTATGCAGCGGCCGAGTGAGCGCCCGGCAGACGTGCCTGTACTGCCACGTCTGACTCTGCCATACCGCAAATCCACTGTGAAAATCGGTAGTGGTACAGTTTCGTGCTAGATTCATCGCTAGCGCGATGAACGTCTGCCTGAAGGCCCGCGATTCGCCAACGAATCGCTAGACGCTGATACTGCTAGCGGTTCAGTTTTCAAACTGAACGACTACCTGAAAATCATTACATTCGTTATTTGAATGTTGCTTTCCTGTTAGCATATTCTTAACCTCACGACGCTGTGGAACTCACACTCAATCTCATTTGGGCCGGTATGGCTGCCACTCTTCTGGTGCTATGGCAGCGTTTCGGCCGCGCGGACGGGCGGCGCACCGTGGTTGCCCTGCTTGCGCTGGTGTGCGTGATCTGCATTCTGTTTCCGGTCATCTCGATGACCGACGACCTGAATGCCAGCCCTGCGGATCCGGAGACGGTCAAGCTGGCTATTCTGACGCCCTCCCTGGAAACGGATGGACCGTGGACTCTGGTCCACGATCCGAATGCCTCAGAGTTTCGTCACGAGGTTGAGACCCAGCCGGATTACAAACCTCCCGTACATTCCTTTCTTTCGTTCCTGCTCACGCGACGTCCTCCGCCACAGCTGGGATAGTCAATCTCTATCTCGCGTTTCCTGCATGGCTTGCGGCCGCTTTTTGGCTGCCTGATGAATGCAGGAGTGAATCGACTTGCACACGGAACAAGAAGCCAGACCGTACTGGCACGGAGGAAATATGTTTGAAGGACTGAATCCCATACACCTGCTGATGATTTTGATTGTCGCGTTGCTGCTTTTTGGGCCGTCGAAGCTGGGAGAACTGGGCAAGGGCCTGGGCGATGGAATCAGACATTTCAAAAAAGCGATGAAGGATGAGCCGACGTCTCCGCCACCAACGGAAAACCAGCCTGCCGCGGAAAGCAAAGCAGCGGAGCAAAAATAGGCGCAAAAGGGCGCCAACCGGCTACCGTAGAGCACAGTTCGAGTGGTGAGGACATGGACCATGTTCGGCAGTGGGCTGTAAAAGACATGTCCTCGCCGAGTGAACTTCTTCCTGCGTGATTTGATTGCCGGTTTTCGTCTAACATGAAGGCTGACGAGGCACAACGAACCAGGTTGTGCCCGTTTGCTTTTCTTGGGCCGCGGGTCTGGATCCCGGGGCCAGCCAGGCCGAAAAACAGATTTCAACCGTCCGGTCACCGTCTGGTCGAATGGCGCTTCATCCTTCATTTGCAACAAACGAACGACAGGGGGTAGGGCGGGCGATGAATTGAGACTTGGCAAAGACAGATGACAGGCAGATTAGCGCAGGAAATTGCCGGTCAGCAGCGGAATCACCACGATTAATGAGTGGGTTAGGGCCGGATGGATGGAGAGCCCTTACAATAAGAGAGTAGCGGGAACCTCACGTTATCTGGCGTAAATGAAGCTTCTCGCCCCGCAGGATCATCTTAGGTCTACGTCGTGTGGAACGCCGTTTTGCGGCGATGCCCATGTGGCGCCGAGCCGTTTGATTCAGGAGCGCGAGGGGTGATGAGGATCGCGAATCTGAGGCGGTGCGGAGCGAAAGCGACAGAATAGCTAGGTCTCGACTAAAAACTGATGAAATCCTTCCTTGAGACAGTTCGCGAACGTGTCGTCATCTATGACGGCGCGATGGGCACGCAGATACAAGAGCGGCATCCATCGCTCGATGACTTCTGGGGCAAAGAGAATTGTTCTGAAGTCCTGGTGCTGAGCCGGCCCGACATTATCAAAGACATCCACGCCACGTATTTCCAGGCCGGGGCCGATGTGGTGGAAACCAACACCTTCGGCGGCAGCCGCATTGTTCTGGGTGAATTTGATCTTACCGACAAAGTGCACGAGATCAATAGGCGCGCGGCGGAGCTGGCGCGCGAGGTGGCGCACGATTTCTCCGGCAACGGGAAGCAGCGCTTCGTAGCCGGCTCGATTGGCCCGGGGACCAAGCTGCCGTCGCTGGGACAGATCACGTACGATGACATGTTCAACGCGTACCTGGAGCAAACATTAGGCCTGCTGGATGGCGGCGTGGACATTCTGCTGATCGAGACCTGCCAGGACATTCTGCAGACGAAGATCGCTGTCGCGGCCGCGTTTGAAGCGATGAAGCAGACAGGCAAGCGCATCCCTATACAGGCTCAGGTGACGCTGCAAGAGTCGGGCGCCATGCTGCTGGGCACGGAAATAGGCGCAGCTGAAACGGCCCTGGAACCTTTTGACTGCGAGATTGTCGGCCTGAACTGCGCCACTGGTCCGAAAGAGATGAATGATGCGGTGCGCTATCTGGCGCACAACGCGCCGAAAGAAGTATCCGTTCTTCCCAATGCCGGGTTGCCGGAAAACGTGGGCGGCGTGGCGCATTATCGTTTGACGCCGCAGGATTTGGCGGAGTGGCACAAGAAGTTCATCACGGAATACGGCGTGCGAATTGTGGGTGGCTGTTGCGGCACCACGCCGTTGCATATCAAGACGGTGGCTGATCTCTGCGCCAATCTGGAGCCGGCCAGGCGCGAAGTGGAAATCACGCCCGCGGCGGCGAGCGCTTACAGCATGGTGCCGCTTGATCTCGATCCCAAGCCGCTGATTGTGGCGGAAGAGATGAACACCACCACGCGCGTCGAACACTTCAAGAACATGGTGCGGGGCGGCAAGCATGACGATATCCTGGCGCTCGCCAAAAAGCTGGTAGCGGAAGGTTCGCACATGTTGGACCTGTGCTGCGCCATTGTCGGTGAAGACGAGAAAGCCTACATCAGCTCAATCCTGGAGCGCGTGGCTACGCGAGTGCCGGCGCCGATCCTGGTGGATTCGACGGAAGCCGACGTGATTGAAGAAGCGCTGAAGCGCATTCCCGGCAAAGCGATCATCAATTCCATCAATTTGGAAGACGGCGAGAAGCGCACCGCCAAAGTTCTGCCCATGGCCAAGAAATACGGTGCAGCGGTGATCGCGCTGACGATTGATGAAGCCGGCATGGCGCTGACAGCGGAAAAGAAGATCGCGATCGCCAAACGGATCTTCACGCTGGCGACGGAGAAATACGGCATCCGTCCAGTGGATCTGATCTTTGATGCGCTCACTCTGCCGATTTCGACTGGCCAGGAAGAGTACCGCACAGCGGGCATAGAAACACTCAACGCCATCAAGGGGATCAAGCTCGAGCTGCCCGAGGTGAAGACCATTCTGGGCGTCAGCAACATCTCGTTCGGCCTGAATACTTACGCGCGTCGCGTGTTGAACAGCGTCTTCATGAAAGAGGCTGTGGACCATGGACTGGATATGGCGATCGTGAACTACGCCAAGATCTATCCTCTATATAAGATCCCGGAAATTGAGGTGGAACTGGCGCGCAAGCTGGTTTATTTCGACAAATCGGCGGGCGATCCGCTGCAGGTCTACATGCAGCACTTCAGCGGGTTGGACAAGCAGCCGCAAGCGGAAGTCGCACCGCTGGAATCGCTGTCGGTAGAAGACAAACTAAAGCGCTGCATCATCAATGGCGAGAAGTCGCTCGGCGACGGCTCACAGAAACAGTCGTTGGAGCAGATACTCGAAGACGCTCTGGTGAAATACTCGCCCCTGGAAGTCATCAACAGCGTATTGCTCGACGGCATGAAGACCGTCGGTGAGCTGTTTGGCGCGCGCAAGATGCAATTGCCGTCAGTGCTGGATTCCGCGGGCGTGATGAAGCAGGCGGTCGCTTATCTTGAGCCGAAGATGGAAAAAACCGAAGGCACGCAAAAAGGAACGCTGGTGCTGGCCACGGTGAAGGGCGATGTTCACGACATCGGGAAGAACCTGGTGGACATTATTCTCACCAACAACGGCTACAAAGTCGTAAATCTGGGCATCAAGCAGCCGTCGGATTCGATCATTGCGGCGGCCAAGCAGCACAATGCGCATGCCATCGGGCTGAGCGGGTTGCTGGTGAAGTCGACGCTGGAGATGAAATATGTCATCCAGGATTTGCAGGCTCAGTCGCTCGACTACCCGGTGATCTGCGGCGGAGCGGCGCTTACCCGCAAGTACGTGGAGGACGATCTGCGCCGTGAGTATTCCAACGGCGTTTTCTATGCCGACGATGCCTTTACCGGTCTTCACTTGATGGACGATTTGACCGCAAGCAACGGCGAGCGCGAAAAGAGGTTGCAGGAGGGACGAACCGTCAAGCAATTTGCCAGGGCGGCCGTGGCAGCGGGATCCGAAGTCTCGGTCAGCACGGAGAGATCGCCCGTGGTTCAGGGCGCTCCGAACATTCCTGTGCCGCCGTTTTATGGCGTTCGCGTGCGCAAAGACTTTGATCTGAATGAAGTTTTTCACTACATCAACCACACGGCTCTCTTCAAGAACCAGTGGCAGTTGAAGACGGCGTCGCAGGCTGATTATCTGCGCCTGGTGGATGAGAAATACATTCCCGTGCTCGGTGAACTGCAAAAAGAAGTGATCGCCAAGGGCTGGTTTGAACCAAAGGTCGTCTATGGCTACTTTGCCTGCCAAACGGAAGGAAATGACGTGGTGCTCTACGACGCGCCAGAATCGGGCCGCGAAGTGCAGCGGTTTACCTTCCCACGCCAGCGCGAAGGACGCAAGCTTTCCATCGCCGACTTCTTCGAGCCCAGGAGTGCAGGGCGCAAGGATGTGATTGGCTTGTCTGTAGTGACGATCGGCAGCCGCGCGTCAGAAGAAACAAAAAAGCTCTTTGACGCCGGCGAGTTCACCAAGTACCTGTATCTCCACGGTCTCAGCGTGGAGACGGCGGAAGCATTGGCTGAGTTGTTTCATAAGCAGATACGCGAAGAACTGGGAATCGCCGGTGACGATGCACCGCGGATTAGCGATTTGTTTCACCAGAAATATCGCGGGTCGCGCTATTCGTTTGGCTATCCCGCGTGCCCAAACCTGGAAGATCAGACAAAGATATTTGCCTTGCTCAAACCCGAAGAAACGATCGGCGTACGCCTGACCACCGGCTTTCATATGGAGCCGGAGCAGTCAACGTCAGCCCTTGTCGTGCATCATCCACAGGCAAAGTATTTTGTAGTTTGATTGTTTGTCCCTAATATCGCGCACTACATCACCTGCCAACGGAGAAATTGTGTAGTGACGAAGTGCAAAGACTATCTTCGAGCGAGTACGAGTTAGGGACGAGCTAAATCTCTGTCTACAGAAAGCTAAATCTTACTTCACTTAGTTCCTCCAAAAATGGAAGAGCGGTAATAGATTTTTCAGACAAATGCTGTGGCAACCAAACTGCAGATCAATCATGCATACAGGCACAATTGCGCCTTCGCTCATTTACGTTCGATACAGGAGAAGTACAGTATGCATAATAGAAGGGATCATTTCCTCACACTCATAGTCATTTTCATCATGACCTGCGCTGTGTCATTGTCTGGACAAGTGCTCAAGGGTTCCATTTCCGGCAACGCCGCCGATCCGAAGGGAGCAATGCTGGCGGGCGCCGAGGTTAAAGCAACCAACACCGCCACAGGAGCTGAATTAACCACCACTACTGATAACTCAGGGTTCTTTCGCTTTAGTCTGATACCGGCGGGAGAATACAAGGTAGAAATCTCCGCTCCGAGTTTCAGTTCGGCGGTGCAGAACAGTGTGTTGGTCTCTGCCGGCCGTGATACCGGCATCGGAACCATCAAGTTGGCCATCGGACAGACCAGCACAACCGTGGAAGTTACCGCGGCCGTGCCACTGATTGAGACCACGCAATCGCAAGTGACCAACACTTTTTCCAGCACGGAGCTGGCGACATTTTCTGGCATTCAGGAAAATCAGGGCCTGGACAATCTGGCGTTGTTTGTCCCTGGTGTTGTATCCAGCCGCGACAACAATTTTTCCAACACCAACGGAGGCCTGGGATTCGCTTCCAACGGCCTGCGGGGACGAAACAATGACCAGCAGATCGATGGTCAAAACAACAATGACAACAGTGTTACCGGCCCCGCACTCTTTGTCAGCAACCCGGAATTTGTCCAGCAGTATGTGCTCGTGACAAATCAGTTCGGGCCGGAATATGGACGCAACTCCGGTTCCGTAGTCAACGTGATTACAAAAGCCGGTGGCAACGAATGGCACGGAAGCCTTTTTGGCACTATCAACAATTCAGCGTTGAATGCCATGTCGAACTTTCAAAAGCAATTTCAAAACCTCACGAAACCGCCACGCCTCAACGATGAATTCGGCGGGTTCACAATCGGCGGGCCGGTGGTGAAGAACAGGCTGTTTTTGTTTGGCGGATTCGATCAGCAAATCATTTCTCAGAACACCGTATTTTCGTCTGACAATCTAACGCCGACTCCGGCGGGACTGGCCACACTGGCCGGTTGTTTCCCGGGGAGTGCAAGCCTGGCGGCGCTGTCTTCGTTTGGACCATATGGTGTCACCGGCGGTAATCCTCAGCCGCAGGGAACTCCGCAGACAGGCGTGGTAACCGGTTGTCCGGGTGCTGAGTTTGCCGGCGTGTCCCGCGTTCTGCCCGCTCCGGTTCACATCTATGACTGGATTGCGCGAACTGATCTGCAGTTGAGCAAGGACGCCATAACCGCACGCTACATTTTCAGTAGAAATAACTTTTTCAACACACAAGATAACGGCGCCGCAGGCTACGTAGTAAACGTTCCTGCCTTGAGCCAGTCCATGCTGGCGAACTGGACCCGTAACATCAATTCGCGCATGGTGAATGAGTTGCGCGTTTCATTCGGCCGAACCAATGTGCAGTTTGGTGGAAACGGTATCGGCAACACTGATCCCACCGTGCAAAATCTTGACCAGGCTGTAACCAACGTAAACTTTGTGGCTCCAGGGTTGCTAGGCTACGGCCCCAACCCTGCGTTACCGCAGGGGCGAATTGTGAACACCTGGCAGGGTCAGGACAACTGGAATTACGTGATAGGACAACATCAGTTTAAAGCCGGCGTGAACTTTACCTATCAACGTTCCCCGAATACTTTTCTGCCGAATATCAACGGCCAATTCCGCTTCCAGGATTGGAACGCCTACTTCGCTAACACACCCTCTCTGGTCAACGTTGCACAGGGACCTACCACACTCGACTTCCGCGAGTACGATACGTTCCTTTACGTAGGTGATGACTGGAAGGTCAAGCCTTCATTAACCTTGAACCTCGGACTGACGTGGTCATACTACGGGCAGCCGGCGAATCTGTTCAATAAGATTACAACTACCCGCGAGAGCAATCCTGCCACCGCTTTCTGGGATACGGCCTTGCCTCTCTCCGCCCGCACCTTCCCCGCGATCCCCGCGCGTAAGACCAGCTTTGGGCCAAGCATCGGGTTCGCGTACTCACCCCAGGGCGGCGGCAGGTTGACCGGCAACGGCAAAACAACCATCCGCGGCGGATACCGTTTGCTCTATGATCCGCCTTTCTACAATATCTATCTCGGGATGGCCACGTCGGCTCCGGAGGTCTTTCTCCAGAGCTTCACATCGCCTACCGGTGCTCCCCTGCCCACAGCGCAGTTCGGGTTGCCGGCTGTGCCCACAGGTCCAAATGTGCGCACTCTGCTTTCACCGTCTCTTACACCCGGCGTGCTGGACCCACGCAGTCAGGCGGAAACCACGGTCAGCCCCAATTTTGGCCCTGACATGGTCCACAGCTGGACTTTTGGCGTGGAACGAGAGCTGTCCAAGAATTCTGCCATTGAGGCTCGCTATGTCGGAAACGCGGCGCGGCACCAGTTCCAAAGCGTCAATGCCAACCCGTTTATTGCCGATCTGCAGTCCTCATTCCCGAGCCAGGTTCCATCCAACCTGACGCCCTGCGCCACGCCAGTCATTCCGCCCGCGCCTGGACAAACCGGTAATCCTGATCTGGGCCGCCTGAATTGCAACTCTGGCCTCCTGCTTCAGGTCAACAATGGCGGGTTTTCCAACTACAATGCCCTGCAACTGGAATATCGCGCCAACAACCTGTTCAACCAGTTGACCATACGTTCGTCATACACCTACAGCAAGACGCTCGACAACGTCAGCGAGATATTCAGCACGTTTGCCGCCGGCAACAGTATTGCTCTGGCACAAAATCCGCTGAATACCACCGGCGCGGAATATTCCTTCTCCGGTCTCGATTATCCCAATCAATGGTCTGTGCTGTTTACCGAACAGTTGCCGTTCTTTAAGGGACAGCACGGGGTTACCGGACATGTGCTGGGTGGCTGGTCGATCTCGGCCAATTACGTTCTGGCCTCCGGCCAGCGCTACACGCCATCGCAAATCTTCGCCGCGCAGTCCAACCCGGCAGGCAACTTCTTTGATAGCGCGTTTCTTGGTGCTTTCAATGGAGGAGTAGACTCAGCGCGTCCATTCCTTGGCAACCTGCAGGCGCCATCCAGCAGCGTTGGGATTTTTGCCGGCGATGCTTGTCTGCTCTTTAACGCTTGCACGACCAGCGCTACCAATCCCAAGGCGTTGCTCAGCCTGAACGCCATCAATCAAACACCGGCCACTGCATCAGCACCAACAGAAACGGTGGTGGATCCCAAGCAGGTCCGATTCATCGTAAATAGCCAGACTGCTGAGGCAATCTTCGGTACGCCTTTCGGTACTTCGGCCCGCAACCTCGGTCAGGATGCAATCAGCAATATCGCTAACTTTTCGGTCTACAAGCGGATCAAGTTCTCCGAGAAAGTTAACTTTGAGTTCCATGCGACTGCCGTCAACGTCTTCAACCATCCAAACTTCCTGAGTGTAGATCCATTCGTTGAAGATGCTGGCCTGCACTTGCAGGGCACCGGATTTGCCAACCCTTCACTTACTGACAGCCAGCCGCGCACGCTGTTCTTTGGAGGCAAGCTCACCTTCTGATTTTCTGTCTACTACGCCTCTATTCCCTTGCCAGCCCGTTGCTTTGCCGCAGCGGGCTTTTTCTTGAGCGCGCCGAGCAGATCTCAACAGAGATCCACCGCCAATTATCAACTAGAGAAAAATTGAGACTGAAGATGACGGCGTTACGCCCTGCTGCCCTCTTGTTATAATCAGTGGCCTTAAATTCAGCTCACAACCAAGGACTTCAAGGATGAATGCTCTGAAAAAGTTGGAACCATACGCCTATGCTGCGTTGCGTATTGTTTTTGGATTCATGTTTGCCTGCCATGGCGCCAGCAAGATTTTGGGATTTTTTGGCGGCCACAGGCCCAATGACGTGCTGGGGTGGACCGGTGCCGGAATTGAACTGGTCGGAGGCATTCTCATCCTGATCGGGTTGCTCACACCGCTGGCTGGGTTTATCGCCAGTGGCGAAATGGCAGTAGCTTATTTCATGGTTCATCAACCAAGGGGGCCTTTTCCCATACAGAACGGCGGCGAACTGGCGGTCATCTACTGCTTCGTTGCTCTGTACATTGCGTGCCGCGGAGCAGGGAAGTGGGGCATCGACAAAAGCTGATTCCAACGGAGCAAACTAGAGTCGAGCGGCTGCGTTGCTATGAATTGAATCCTTGTAGCGGTCGAGGCCACGACTGAACTGTTGCAGGGCGTCACGGACCTCGGTGGTCGGGCCTCCGACTCCAATTCGAAACCTGTCCGGGGTTTCGAAGAAACGGCCCGGAACAATGGACGTTTCGAAATCGTCTCGCAAAAGCCTGCACAGCTCATCGACGCGACCATTTTTCAAGCGCGGGAAAACGATGGTTCCATATTCCGGCCAGAAATAGTCCAGGTCGTCGCGTGAAAGCAGGAAGTCGCGCAACAGCCGGCGATTTGTATCAAGGAGTGACTTCATGCGGGCCGAGATTTGCCCCAGCTTGCCGAAAGCCACCACACTGAGCAGTTCGGCTGGATGCGCGAAGGTTGCGCCATGCAGGTCGTTAATGCGAAACATGCGCCCTGCTAAATCCGGCGCCGCCAGCACCCATCCGCAGCGCAAGCCGCTCAGGCCATAGGCTTTGGTAAGGCTGTTGGTGACAATAAATCGCTCGGGATCAATATGAAATGAGGTCTGCGGTTCCCGTTCAAACAGCATTTCCCGGTAAACCTCATCCACCATGACGTAAGCGCCAACTTTGCCTGCCAGGTCGCCAATTTCGCGCAGGGTAGAGTCCGGCGTGAATGCGCCGGTCGGATTGTGCAGGTTGCAGATGGCAATGACGCGAGTGCGCCGGGTGATACTGCGCTCGATTTCAGCCGGATCGATGGCAAAGTTGTTTTCCGCGCGGCGAGGAAAGCGTTTGAGCTCCAGTCCAAGATAGCGCGCTGTGCTGATGATCAGTTCATAGGTCGGTTCTTCTACCAGGATTTCGTCGCCGGGTTCGGTGGTTGCGGCCAGTGCCAAATAATTCGCCAGCGAAGTTCCGACTGCGCTGACAACCGATTCCTGCGGCACGCGATAACGGCGGGCGATCGCCTGCAAGAGCGGTTCATAGCCGTAGATCGACGGCCCATTGATCTCCAACTGATCGATTGTCACACCCAGGTCTGCGAGGGGAAAGCTCATCATGCCGCTGGTGGCAAGATTGAATCTGGCGGCGGAATGAAGCTTGGCCCATTCCATGTAAGGAGAGACTGCCGAACTGCGTGAATTGGTCATCGCTGAGAGATCAACTTCCAAATGTAATACACCGGAACGCCGGTGACCAGAATAGCCATGCCGATGAGCGTATTGCCGGGAAATCTATAAATGGTATTGGCTACGATTCCCAAGCAAGCCAGACAGAAGACTGCGGTGGTAAAGGGATGGCCCGGCATTCGGAACGACGGCGATGGGCCCGCCCGGTGGCGAAAGACAAAGAGACAGCCGGCGGTCAGCGCCCAGAAGATGGCATCCATGGAGGTTACATAATCGAGAATTTTTTCAAAGCTGCCTGAGATCAGAATCACCATGGTCCAGATGCTCTGCGTGATGATCGCCACCACCGGCACGCGCGTACGCGGATGCACCCAGGCCAGTTGTTGAAAGAAAACGCCGTCTTCGCCCATAGCGAAATAAACCCGCGGTGCGGTGAGGATGCTTTGGCTGAGAAATCCAAGGGTTGAGAAAGCAATTCCCAGCGCGATGATGGTCGCGCCACGAGCGCCCAGAGCTGCGCGCATCACGGAGGACGCGGGGGTGTGAGAGGCAGCTAAACCCGCCACGCCAAGTGTGCGCAGGTAGACGTAGTTCACCAGACCGTAAAGCAACGCGACTCCGGCAACGCCCAATACCAGGGAGCGCGGAAGATCACGGCGCGGCTGCTTCATCTCCCCGGCGACGAAGCTTGCGGTTTGCCAACCTCCATAGGCAAATACAACCGGGACCATGGCTGCGCCAAAAGCGGAAACAAGGTTTGGTGATACTGGCTGATCAGCCAAAGGCCTCCAGGGCAGATGCAATCCTTGAACAAGAAATGCGCCGGCGCCCACCAGCAAGGCACTCGCTAGAATCTTTATCAGCATCAGCGTGCTTTGCAGCGTTCCGCCGGCTCGCACCCCGAGGCAGTTGACGGTAGTAATCGCCAGCAATGTGATAAAAGCAATCTGCCAGTCAGCCGCGTGCAGTCCGGTCAGTTCGAGAAAGTAGTGAGAAAAAGTTACGGTGACCGCAGCCATTCCCCCGGTTTGAATCACCAGCAACAGCACCCAGCCGTAAAGAAACGCCACCAGCGGATGGTACGCCTCCCGTAGATAAGCGTACTGTCCACCCACGCTGGGCATGCGATCCGCCAGTTCTGCCCAGATAAACGCTGCGGTGAGCGCAATCAATCCGCCGGCGAGCCACGCTCCAAGAACCAGAGCCGGTGTGTGTACGCGCTGAGCCACCACGTATGGATTGATAAAGATACCTGCGCCCACAATCCCGCCCATCACGAGCATGGTGGCATCAAACAAGCCAAGCCGTCGGGCCAGAGGCTGCGGAGAATTAGGTTCGATCTGAGAAATAGGTGAGCTCAAATGGTTTAGCTTGTGATATTAAGCGAGCTGCGCGAGAAAGGGTAGCAAATCCGGCATCTAACTGCCTTAGAATCTGCAGTTCGCCCTGGAGGAAGAATGAGCCGCATTTTGATGACCCCAGCCTCGTGTGCGCTCGCCTTTTCATTACTGCTGTGTTCCTGCAGTGGTTCGCCTTCGAGCGGCGCGGGTACAAGCTCATCCACGCCAGCTGCTCCATCCAATTCATCCGCGCAGCCGCAATCTTCATTGGCTGGCATCGATCCGTGCTCAAAGTTCACCGCGGCGGATGCCCAGGCCATCATGGGCGTACCCATGAAGCTGTCTCGGGGACAAGGTTCGGCTGTCTGCATGTACGAAGAGACGTCTCCCAAGGCCCCTGCCACCAGCGCCAAGGTATCACTGTCCTTGAACGTACGAAGTTCAGCTGCCGAGGAGGACAGGGCCTGGAACAATATCAAGGTGATTCATCGCTTCATGCCCGGGGAGAAAAACGTTACGCAATTGAGCGGAAACGGCGATGAAGCATGGTTTGACGGTCACATCCAAGACGGAAAGGTTGACACCGGCGGTGTTCTGGGGCGCAAGGGCGCGCTCGACTTTGCGCTGATCTCGACAACAATCGGCTATCGCGCTTCCGCGGACGAAATCAAAAAAATAGCCAAGCGCATTGCGGACGAGCTGCCCTAAGCGGCGTGGACCCGCACCTTTTTCTTTTTGCGTGCCGTGGCGATATGTCCCAATAATCGCTGGCCAAGGCAACCGCAGAGAAAGGCAATGCCCAGGACAGCGCTGATATGGTGTTCTCCGGAATGGAACGTAAGATATGCCATGTACTCATAGACGGCGTATCCTGCCAGGCCGGCGAGAGCGCCAAAAAAGACCGGCGTCAGCGTGATGAACAGGTTCGGGATCCTGGATTCATTGCGGCCCATGATCAGCGAATGCGCGGAACAGAACGTGGCTCCCAGAAGTCCGAAGAAGAGCACAGCAGCAATGAGAGGGATTCGTCCCCCCAGGAACAAAAATGGCGCCGCCGCTATCGCCGCCAAGCCACAGACGATCACCAGAATGCGGAGCTGGTCGCCGGTAACGCGGGTCTTGTAGTACTGATTGGTGGAATCTTCATTGCGTAAGGCCATGGCGTCCGCCACGGACTCAGCCGTGAGCTGGCCTTGTCCGGCTAAGAGCAGATTCTCGATCGCTTCGCCGCGCCACGAGGAAATCTTTAGCGCTTCTTCCTGCAGCACATAAGCCCGGTTTGCCAACTCCGTCTGGTTCATGCCGAAGACCGCATAGCGTTGTGCGGCGTGCAGGCAGAACCATCCGCCTTCAATGTCATTGCTTTCCAGGCAGCGCTGCACGTTGTTGAGCTGCTCATAAGCTGCCGGCGCCCAGGAGTTGTCAGAGCCCAGATTGCGGCGCTCCAGAAATCCGAGTTCGACACGAAATGCCTCGGCTTCGCGCAGCAGTCGAGCATGCGCACGATTATCCTTAGAGGATGATCTTGGCTTAGGGGAGGCTGCTGGCTGAGGCACAGGTGCTTCGGCCTTTGGCGCGGCTTCCACCGCCGCCTGTCTTTGGAGGATGCCCATACGGGAAAGCAGAGCCTTCTCCTGCGGATGGGTCAGACGCTCGATTGCTGCCGGAATCTGCAGCCAGACAGCCTCGCCAATCTCTTCCTGGTTGCGGAGGCCTTTTTCGTCTACAACGGTCATTTTCCAGAACAGTACAACCTTGGGAACACCCTGATCTGAATAGCTGATCGTGCCAAGGTAATTGCCGATGCTGCAGGAACAGCCTGTTTCTTCCAGCACCTCCCGCACAGCGGCTTCCTGGAACGATTCTCCGTCCTTGACCTTGCCGCGAGGGAGCGTCCAATCCTGATGGCGTTTGCGGTAAACCACCATTACTTCGTCACCGCGAGGGGTTGTGCGCTGCAAAATCCCGCCGGCGGCCTTGATCACCGGAGGATCTGCCGGAACCATGGGAGCAATTGAGGTTGCCATATTTAATGAGGATTGTACCTGCGCCTGAGGAAAAACCGTCAAGACATTTTTGAATGGCGATGACCGGATTTTCCACCGTAGAACTACGCGCCAAAAGGACTGCGGAACACAATCGGGCAGCTTAAATCGCGCAGCCCGGTTTGGAGATTTCGTGTTCTATAGCGGAGTTTCGCGAGCGCTGAAGTGTAGAAGTGGGCACTTTGCAAAAGCACGCTTGTCCCTGCAATACGCCTTAGTTCAACAGGTGTAAGACGAAATGAGCTTCTCTGTTAAAAAACTATGAATCCCTGAGCCAACTAGGCAGCCCGGCCTTCTCTCAAAGATGGATGAGGTGCGAGAATCTTGAGACGAGACCTTTTGTTTTTTTTCGCTGTTCCCCTTCTGGCCCTAATCATCGGTTGTGGCGGCGTGAGTTCCTCCTCCTCGTCGGATCCTTCACCCACGCCAACACCCGTAACCAAACCGCAAGTCAAAAACGTAATCGTTGTGATCATGCAGAATCGGTCGTTTGATCACCTGTTTGGCACGTTTCCGGGCGCCAACGGAATCGCGCCGGGAGTTCCAGGGTTCAGTCAAGTGGATGCCAAAGGCGCGACGGTGACGCCGCAACTCCTGACCGTACTTTCAACTCCTGATCTGCCTCATCTGCGTAGCGATTTTCTGCGCGTGTGGGACTCAGGCGCCATGGACAAATACGCTTTCTACAACGGCGATGTTGCCATGGGGCATTATGACAACACCACCCAGGGCATGAGCGTGCTGTGGGGCTGGGCCCAGCAATTTGCGCTGGGAGACAACTTCTTCCCTTCGGTGATGGCCGATGCGCCGACCAACCAGCTCTATCTGGTGGCCGCCGACGACAACAACACGCCTACCTCAATCGATCCTTTTTTTCCTCCCTGCAACACTGCTGTCGCGGTAGCTAAGGCCGGTTATACGTTCCAGCACATAGGGGATCAATTGGCCACGAAAGGATTGACCTGGGCCTGGTATCAGGAGAATCTGGGTGTCTGCACTTCCTACGTTTCGCAGGAGAACCCGTTCCAGTTCTTTACTGACAGCCACGATTCGCCCAACGTCCGTGATTTATCAAAGTTTGCCGCAGACATCACTTCGGCAACTCCACCCACGGTTGCTTTTGTCCAACCGGGGCCCACTCACAGCATGCATCCGGGCGGCGGGGCAATCACAAACGGCATCAACTGGCTCAATAGTTTCGTTCAGGAGATCCAGGGGTCGCCCGTTTGGTCGAATGCCGCAATTATCGTCATCTGGGATTCGAGTGGTGGCTGGTGGGATCACGTGCCACCGCCGCAAGTCGACTCGCAGGGCTACGGTCCGCGTGTTCCCCTGCTGGTGATCTCTCCTTTGGCCAAGAAGAACTACATCTCCCACGTGCAAATGGATGACGTCTCCATCCTCAAATTCATCCAGAATACGTTTGGTTTGCCTGCTCTCAACGCAAGAAACCAGCTCGGTAACGACATCAGCGACATGTTTCAATGATTGAGATGAGGTTGGCTGGCACCAACCTCAAACTCTTCAAATCAACTACAGTTTGGAATTGACGATCCCAGGCGGGATTCACGCCTTGTTATTCGCCTTCGCTGACCCCGAGATAGGCACGGCGAACGAACTCGTTATTCATCAGCATCTGGGTGGTGCCTTCCAGGGTGATGCGGCCGGTTTCCAGGACGTATCCGTAGTGCGAGACCTGCAAGGTGTAGTTCACGTTCTGTCCCACCAGCAGAATGGTGACACCCTGGCGCGCGATATTGCCAACAAACTCAAAAATCTCATCCACCAGCTTGGGAGCCAAACCGAGAGAAGGTTCATCCAGCATGAGTAGCTGCGGCTCTGACATCAGGCCCCGGCCAATGGCGCACATCTGCTGTTCGCCGCCGGAGAGTGTACCCGCCAATTGGTGACGGCGTTCCTTAAGGCGAGGAAACATCTCATAGACTCGCGCCAGGCCTGAGTTTGCGCGGGCTCGGAGCGAGGGAAGAAAGCAACCCATCAGCAGGTTCTCTTCCACTGACATTCCCGGCCACAGCTGGCGGCCTTCGGGGACCAGGCTTAAATGATGCTTCACGCGTTCACGAGCTGGCAGCCGCGTAACATCAGCTCCGTTGAGAACGATGCTGCCTTTCCTGACCGGAAGCACGCCGGCAATCGTATTGAGCGTGGTAGTCTTGCCGGCGCCGTTGGATCCGATGATGCAGGTGACTTTCCCTCGGACAACGGCAAACGAAATGTCCCACAAGACCTGGGTAACGCCATAGCTCACCTCCAGGTGCTGGGCCAGGAGGACTATCTCGCCATTGGAATCGGGCGCTTGCGGTTCAGGCACGCGGGGTGCTCCTGAAGCTGCTCTTGCCCAGATAAGCCTCGATTACCGCTTCGTCGTTCTGGATCTCCTCCGGTTTACCTTCCGCCAGTTTTTGTCCGAAATTCAAAACCGTGATGCGGTCGCAAACGGACATGATGGCCTTCATTTCGTGTTCGACGTACATCAGCGTGGCGCCGCTTTCACGAATGCGATGCAGCAAGTCCATCATCGATCGGGTCTCTGCGCCGGTGAGGCCGCCGCAGATTTCATCGAGCAGCAGCAGTTCCGGCGCTGTGGCCAGCGCGCGCGCTACCTCCAGACGCTTCTGCTCGCCGAGTGAGAGCGCGGATGCAAGCAGGTTTGCTTTGTGGTCCAGGCCTACAAGTTGAAGCGTGTCCATTGCGTGTTCTCGTGCCGCTGCGGTGCGATTGACGGCTCGGCGCCCGTAGTGCACCGCCACCTGCACGTTCTCCAGCACCGTCATTCCTTTGAAGGGACGAACGATCTGGTGGGTGCGCGCCATGCCCCGCTTAACCAGCGCGGAGGGAGACATGCCGGTCACGTCTCGGCCGCGAAGCTTGACCCGCCCGCCGGATGGACGAAAGGTTCCTGTAATGACGTTGAAGAGCGTAGTCTTGCCGGCGCCATTGGGTCCAATGAACCCACAAATGTGCTTTTCCGGGATATCGAAGCTAACGTCCTTCAACGCCGCCACGCCGCCGAAGTATTTGCTCAGGGTCGTTACTTCCAGAATCTTCACGACTTCTCCGGGACTTCAACTTTTTGCTCAGCCTGCGCAACAGTCCCACCAGGCCGTCGGGCTCGAAAAGGATGATTAATATTAGCAATAATCCGTACAGCAACAGATGCGTATTCTGGAAGTGGACCGTCAACTCCTCTTCCACCATGCCGAAGATCACGCCGCCCAGAACCGGTCCCCAGACCGTGCCGATGCCGCCGATCACCGGCATCAGCAGGATGTAGATGCTGGTCTGAAAAGCGAAGACGTCGCCGGGATAGATGAAGGCGTGATAGCGGGCGTAGAGTCCGCCGGCCACTCCGGTGAGCCCTGCCGCTATCGCATGGACCCACAGCTTGGAAAGATAGGGGTTCACGCCCAGGTCGGCCGCTGCTTCCTGGTCCTGCTTGATGGCGCGCAACGCCAGGCCGAACTTGCTGTGAAAAACCAGCGCAGAAATGGCCAGGGCAATTGCCGCGATGATCACGGCCGAGTAGTAGTGTTCCAGCTGGCGAAACGGCGTGTGCTCAACGATGCGATATCCACTGGCGCCGCCGGTAATGTCCAGGTTGTTCATGATCACGCGCGTGGCTTCACCGACACCGATGGTGGCGATGGCAAAATACGGCCCGCGCAGTCGGAAGGTCGGCAGCCCAACCAGAAATGAGGCCAGCACAGCAACCGCTATGCCGCCAAGGAAGGCGAAATAAGGACTCCTGCCCGCGTTGATCATGAGCGCAGTCGCGTATGCGCCCAGCCCATAGAAGACGGCAAATCCAAAAGACACCTGTCCCGTGAGCCCACCAAGAAGATTCCACCCGATGCTGGTGATGATCCAGACTGCTGTGGTCAGAAGCAGGCGCACGGTGTTCGCGCTGGGATTGGTGAGGGGCAGCAGCAGCAACAGCCCGAAGAGGAGCACGGGCAATCCTTTCCTCAGCGATTGCCGGAGTGCCATGCTTAGGCCACCCGCCGTTTTCTCTGCAGCAGCCCGGCGAGGCCCCTGGGCATTACCAGCAGAACGAGCACCAGCAGGGCAAAGGAGATCACCGGCTGATAACTTGCGGGCAGGTAGAAGGCTCTCCACCCATGCCAGTACCAGGGAATAGGAATATTGATGCTGAAGACTTCTAACAGTGCCAGAATCAGTGCGCCGAGCGCAACGCCGGAGACTGATTCCAGGCCACCCAGAACAATGATCACGAAGGAGCGCAGAAGAAAGGGACGGCCAAAGTCGGGATTGAAGGAGTAGAGCATCGAGAGCAGGGCGCCGGCGAATCCCGCAAACGCTGTTCCCAATCCGAAAGAAAGCCGCGAAGTTTTGAGATCGTCCACTCCCACGATCTGGGCCGCGTAAGGGTTTTGAATGAGGGCGCGCATGGACCTGCCGAACCAGCTGCGATTGAAGGTGATCTGTAGCACGATGAGGGAAGCCACGGCGGCAGCGAAGACGATGAGAGAAACCTTGGGCACGGAGATATCTCCCACGTGAATGGCGGCGAAGGTGCGCGGCATCAGAATGGAGGATTCTTCGTTGCCCCAGATCAGGTAGCCGACGTTCTGCAGTACCAGCCAGAAACCGAACATCAGCAACAACGAGGAGAGCGTTGGTGTGTCCGATTTCGGCAGCCAGCGAATCAGCAGCCAGTGCACTCCCATGCCGAAGAGAAAGAAGGCAGGCAAGGCGAGCACCGCGCCCAGAACCGGATCAATGTTGAAGCGTTGAAACAGTTCGAAAGCGAAGTACGCGCCCAGCATGAGAAATCCGGCGTGAGCCAGGTTTACGATCTTCATTACGCCGTAAATCACGGTCATCCCGACCGCCATGGCGGCGTAGATGCCGGCCAGCAACAGCGCCTTGATAAGCAGGTCGAGGTAGTCCGATGCAGTCATGAACCCGTCAACCCGTTAAGGGATCGGCGCCACTGCTGGGCCCGTTGCTGCATCTTTCGGATAGACAATGTCCACCTTGTCGCCCGGTTTGTTCTGGGTGATAAGGAACGGATAATCCGCCTGGCCGTTGGGACCAAACTTCAGGACCTCGCCGGGGATCAACGCCTTCTTCAGTTCGGCTTTGGCCAGCGCGTCGCGGATCTTGCTGCCGTTGGTCGAGCCGGCTGCCTCAATGGCCTGGGCCAGAATTCGCATGGCGTCGTAGGCGGTAGCGGCATACCAGGAATCGGGGCCGCGTCCGTACATCTGTTTGTAGTCGGTGACGAATTTCTGCACCTGCGGGTAAGGCAGTTTGTCTGACCACCACAGCGCCGCCAGAATGTAATCGGTGCCTGCGCCAAGCGCCTTGCGGGCATCGGCCTCCGGTCCGCGAGCGCCGTAGCTGATCACCTGATGACGCAAGCCGGCCTGCAGATACTGCCGCTGCATCGTGATGTAGTCCTGCAGGTGCGCGTCAGAGAGGAAAATGTCCGCTTTGGCCGTCTTTACTTTCTGCAGAAGGCCGGAGAAATCCGTGCCGCCCAGTTCGAACTTTTCGTTCAGCACGACGGTGAAGTAGCCAGGATGTTTCCCGATCCACTCCTGGATGCCGTTGACATAATCGACGCCGTGGTCAGTATTTTCCACCACCAGAGCCACTTTCAATCCCTTCTTGAGCTTACCCTGGTCGACCAGGCTGCCCAGAAATTCTGCCGTGGTGGTGCCGAGCAACTTGATTGGACTAAGTGCGCCAAAGGTGTATTTATAGCCTTTGCTGAAGATGCTGGTTGCGGCTGCGCCGGCGGTGATCCAGGGCGTCTGATAGCGGTCCGGCATCACGGATTCGGCTTCACCCAGCGCGGTGGAGTACCCCCCGATTACCGCGGTTACGTGATCAGAAGACATGGCACGCTCAACCAGAGACGCTGCTTTGGCGGAGTCTGAGCCGTTGTCGTAAAAGACTTCCTTGACCGGCAGCTTCTTGCCTTTTTCCTTTACAAAGATCCCGCCCTGGTCATTGAGCTGTTTGATGGCAAGTTCAACGCCCTCTTTCTGATACTGGCCCGGCTTGGCTTCGCGTCCCGTGGTAGGCATGATGATGCCGATGGTGACGGCGTCATCCGCAAGGGCGACCGCGGGCGTGGACGCGCCAAGAACCGTAAGGAAGGCAACCAGCACTGCGACCGTCAATCCGCAATCGAGCTGCGTTTTGACAGCACGTAAGCCTTTCTTCTTCATATATCACTCCTCCAGGCAGTCTGCGGCCCCAGCTGACAAGGACCGGAGTTTTAAGAAAACTTAGTAGTCATGGCTGGTAAATACAGAAGGGTGCATCATATTCCTGCGCAGGCGCTGTTCACAAGTGTTGTTTCAGGCCGCTCAACCGCGAAGCTCCGCAGGCAACCGGGCTGCCACAGAGAGACCTGTGAGTGTTTATATTCGTGCCTCGCTTTCTCCTTGACATCTGCGGTAATCCGGCTACGCTAGGTGGCCAAATGGAGAGGTCCCCCTCCATGAGTAGGCGAAATACTGCCGTCGGGGCAACGTTAACCGCAGATCAGAGCACAAGATTTGACACCGAAATTTTCCCAGGTCATTTTTTAGCTTTGCTGCGTAGCATTGAGGAAAGACACCTAAACTCAACGGCGTGATGATTGGGACGAGCCAGCCACGCCCAGGAGATTTCGATATGTCTACGAAAGCGACCACATTGTCGAGCCAGCCAGGAAAAGAGTTCAGTCTCGCGACCGTGATATGGGCCTCGTCATCCGGCACCATGATTGAATGGTACGATTTTTATCTGTACGGTACCTTGGCGGTTTTCTTCTCTACGCTGTTCTTTCCCAGAGGCAATCCAACAGCTGCGTTTCTTGCCAGCCTGGCCACCTTTGGCGCAGGATTCGCGGTACGGCCGTTCGGCGCGATCGTATTTGGACGCGTTGGAGATTTGGTAGGCCGTAAATACGCCTTCCTGGTGACGCTTACGATCATGGGCTTTTCCACGACGTTGGTTGGATTGCTCCCCACCTATGAACAGGTTGGCCTGATTGCGCCGGTACTTCTTGTCGGACTGCGGCTGCTGCAAGGGTTGGCCTTGGGAGGAGAATACGGGGGTGCCGCCACTTATGTGGCAGAACATTCTCCGGACCACAAACGCGGCTACCTGACGAGTTACATTCAGACGACCGCCACCGTGGGCTTCTTCCTTGCCCTGGTGGTCATTGGTTTGACCAGATACTGGATGGGCGACGCGAAATTCCGAAGCTGGGGATGGCGTCTACCTTTTCTGATCTCCGCCATCCTGGTGATCATCTCCATCTATATCCGGCTTAAGCTCAAGGAGTCGCCTCTGTATGCCCGTTTGAAGGATCAGGGAAAGAGTTCAAAGGCTCCGCTCAAGGAGAGCTTTGGCAGCGGAAAGAACTGGAAACTGATTCTGCTTGCCTTGTTTGGCGCCACCGCCGGAGAAGCCGTGGTTTGGTACACGGGCCAGTTTTATGCGCTGTTTTTCCTGCAAACGATTTGCCATGTGCCCTGGCTGACCAGCTATCTGATCGTCGCTATTGCTCTTCTGCTGGGTACGCCGTTCTTCCTCGTCTTCGGCGCGCTGAGTGACAAGATTGGAAGACTAAAGATCATGTGCTGGGGCTGCATGTTGGCGGCGCTTACCTATTTCCCGCTTTATAAGGGCATGGTGAAGTTCTCCAACCCGGCCAATGTGCCCATGCTGGTGCTGCTTGTATTAGTACAAGTGATTTATGTCACCATGGTTTATGGCCCGATAGCCGCATTCCTGGTGGAGCTGTTCCCGGCCAAAATTCGCTATACCTCCATGTCACTGCCGTATCACATTGGCAACGGCTGGTTTGGCGGTTTCATGCCATTGATCGCAACTTCCATCGTGGCTGCAACCGCCACAAGCACCAATCCATGGATCAAGGAGCACTCGATATACATGGGCCTGGTTTATCCGATCGTTGTTGCCGTGATTACGTTCTTTATCGGCATGTTTATGATCCGTGAAACCAAAGATACCCAGATCTGGGCTGAGGTGGGCGTACAGGCTGTAAGCGGCGACTGAGTAAGCTGGTACGGCGAAATGTCTGAGTGACGTTGACCGCCCTTGCGCATGCAGGGCAGCAGAGGTGTAGGATTATCTGTTTCGGACTGGCGGGTGGCAGCCGTTGCCACCCGTACGTCATTGCGGCCCATACCCCATGCGGGCCAGGCGAGTTCGCGCGTTTCGATTTCTATGAGAGGTCGTTACCATGGCTGACGCTCGTGTCATGAATGAAAGAGAGCAGGAAACAGAATTAACCGAAGCCCAGATAGCCGTCCATTGGAAAGAAGAGCAATACTTTCACCCCAGTTCATCGTTTATCGGACAAGCTTTGCTGACCGATCCCGCAGTAGATGACCGCTTCAGCGAAAAGAATTTTCCTGAATGTTTTCGCGAATACGCCGACCTGCTGACCTGGGATCACTACTGGCACACCACGCTCGATACCAGCGACGCTCCGTTCTGGAAATGGTTTGTCGGCGGCAAGCTGAATGTTTCATACAACTGCGTCGATCGCCATCTGGATCAATACAAGAACAAAGCCGCATTCATCTTTGTAGGCGAGCCGGAAGAAGTGCCGCCGGTAGCTATTACTTATCAAGAGCTCTATCACCGCGTAAATGAGATGGCCGCATTGCTGCGCGATTTTGCCGGATTGAAGACCGGCGATCGCGTAACCATTCACATGCCGGTGGTGCCGGAACTGGCTGTCACCATGCTGGCCTGTGCACGGCTGGGGCTGATTCATTCCGTCGTCTTTGGCGGGTTTAGCGGAGAAGCGTGCGGCATGCGCGCAGCCGACTCCGGCAGCAAGGTCCTTGTCACTATTGACGGCTATTACCGCAGCGGCACGATGACTGACCACAAAGAGAAAGCCGACATCGCGGTAGCGACGGCTAAAAGCGAAGGCGCGCCGCTTGAAAAGGTGCTGGTCTGGCGGCGCGAACCAGGGAAATATCAATCGAAGAAGCCGATGGTCGAAGGCCGTGATTTCTTTGTCGACGACGTTCTCAAAAAGTATTCCGGCCAGCTGGTAGCGCCGGTTTCGATGCCATCAGAAGCGCCGTTGTTCCTGATGTATACCAGCGGCACCACGGGCCGGCCGAAGGGCTGCCAGCATGGCACCGGCGGATACCTCTCCTATGTTGCCGGCACCACCAAGTACATACAAGACGTTCATCCGACCGACGTCTACTGGTGCATGGCGGATATCGGGTGGATTACGGGGCATTCCTACATCGTTTATGGTCCGTTGGCGCTGGCAGCGACCAGCGTTTTGTATGAAGGCGTACCGAACTATCCTGATGCCGGGCGTCCGTGGCGCGTAGCCAAAAGGCTGGATGTAAATATCTTCCACACATCGCCTACAGCGATTCGCATGCTGCGCAAGGCGGGACCTGACGAGCCGGCAAAGTACGACTACCACTTCAAGCACATGACGACGGTCGGCGAGCCGATTGAGCCTGAAGTCTGGAAGTGGTACCACGAGGTTGTCGGCAAGGGCGAAGCTGTCATCGTCGACACCTGGTGGCAGACCGAAACCGGCGGCTTCCTCTGCAGCACCAAGCCTGGCATTGATCCCATGAAGCCAGGTAGCGCCGGTCCGGCAGTGCCCGGCATCTATCCCGTGATTTTCGATGAAGAAGGCAAAGTAGTGAAAGCCGGTTCCGGCAAGGCCGGTAATATCTGCATTCGCAACCCCTGGCCGGGAATCTTTCAGACCATTTGGGGCGACCGCGACCGTTTTGTCGCGCAGTACTACAAAAAGTACAACAAGAATCCCAAGAGCAAGGATTGGCACGACTGGCCGTACTTCGCCGGCGATGGCGCCGTGCAGGCGCCCGATGGCTACTTTCGCATTCTTGGTCGGGTAGATGACGTGATCAACGTCGCCGGACATCGCCTGGGCACAAAAGAACTGGAGTCAGCCTGTCTGACGTGCAATGAAGTGGCTGAAGCCGCCGTGGTTCCCGTGGTCGACGAAGTAAAAGGGCGGGTTCCGGAGGTTTATGTCTCTCTGAAGCCCGGGACGAATGCTGCCGCGGTGCAGGAAAGCGTGACCAAGGCAATTGAGCATCAGATCGGCAAAATCGCCCGCCCCAGGAAGGTACATGTTGTTCCCGATATGCCGAAGACGCGCTCAGGTAAAATCATGCGCCGGGTACTGGCCGCCATCTCCAATCAGATGGATACCGGCGACGTCACCACCCTCGCCAATCCTGACGTAGTAGAGCAGATTCGCGTGATGGTGCAGGGCGCGAAAAAAGTTGTGACCAAGGACGCCCCGGAAGATCTGAAGCGCTTCGGGGAAGAACGGTAAGGCTCGCGCGGAAGAATTTCAGTAAAGTTTTGCGATTGAAGATCGCTTAAAGAACTGAGGAGGGAGTATGAAGGACGAGAAGAACGGCAAGGGTGTATCTCGAAGAGATTTCATCAAGATTGCCGGCGCAGGCGGTATCGCTGCCGGAACACTGGGGCCTGCATTCCTGTTTCCTGAACGGGCCGCCGCGCAGCAGAAGACGCTCAAGATTCTGCAGTGGAGCCACTTTGTTCCCGCGTTCGATGAGTGGTTCAACAAGAAATTTGCCGTAGAGTGGGGACAGAAACACAACACCAACGTTGTCGTCGACAACATCAACCTGGTTGATCTGAATACGCGCGCCGCGTCAGAAGCGCAGGCGAAAAAGGGCCACGATCTGTTCATGTTCCTCTCCCCGCCGGCCGCGTATGAGAACCAGGTTCTCGATATGACCCACGTCTACCAGGAAGTGGAGAAAAAGCACGGCAAGAAGATTGATTTGGCACACAAATCCACTTTCAACCCCAAGACCAAGAAGTATTACGCTTTCTCTGATTCCTACGCGCCCGATCCGGGTAACTGGCGGCTCGATCTGTGGAAGGAAGTCGGCTTTCCCAATGGTCCTGACAGCTATGATGATCTGCTCAAGGGCGCCAAGGCGATCAAAGACAAATTCGGCAATCCGTGCGGATTGGGACTCTCGCAGGAACTCGATACCAGCATGGCCATGCGCGCGTTGCTGTGGTCTTTTGGCGGCGCAGAACAGGACGAAGCCGGCAATGTGACCATCAACTCCAAGAATACGGTTGACGCCCTGAAGTTCATGAAGGCTCTTTACGAAGGAGCGGAAACGCCCGAGGTCTTCACCTGGACGCCTCCTTCGAACAACCAGGCAATGCTGGCCGGCAAGGTTTCATTCGTTTCCAATGCCATCTCTATCACGCGTCAGTCAGAGCGCGAGCATCTGCCGATCGACAAGAACATCATGATCAGCCGCGCGCTGAAAGGGCCGGTGCGCCGCATCGCCGCGGAGCACGTCATGAACTGCTACGTGGTCTGGGACTTCGCGGAAAACAAGGAAGGCGCGCAACAGTTCCTGATCGACTACATTGACGCGTTCCATGACGGCTTTACCGCCGGTCAGTTCTACAATTTCCCGTGCTTCCCGTCGACTGTTCCCAACCTGGGAAAAGAGATCTCCAACGATCCACGCGCCACGCCGCCGAACAAGTACGCCGTGCTGAGCGATGTTCTCAGCTGGGCTACCAACGTCGGCTATCCAGGTTACTGCACTGCGGCCATCGATCAGGCATTCAAAAGCTGGGTAATACCCACGATGTTTGCCACGGTCGCGCAAGGCAAGGCCACTCCGGAAGACGCGGCCAAGACCGCAGAAGCCGAGTACAAGCGCATCTTTGAGAGATTTAAGTAAACTGGGATCAAATAGGTGGGTCTATAAACGCAGTGTGGAAGCGGTTCATCGCTAGCGCGATGACGTCTGCCTAAAGGCCCGCAATTGCACCCCGCCACGCCAAAAGCGGGCGCGTCGGGGACCCCGCGATTCGCTAGCGAACCGCTAGACGCTGATACTGCTAGTGGGCCAGTTTTCAAACTGACCCACTACCGAGGACCGAATGGCCGTCGTCGAAACCCGGAAACTGACCAAGGTATTTAAAGAAGGAGAGCTCGGAGCCGTAAACGAAGTAGATCTGGAAACGCGCGAAGGCGAGTTTCTGGTTTTCCTGGGACCTTCGGGTTCCGGGAAAACCACTCTCCTGCGCATGATCGCCGGCCTGGAAACACCCACGGCCGGCGAAATCCTGATTGGCGGCAAAGTAGTGAACGATCTCACGCCGCGTGAGCGCCGCATTGCCATGGTTTTCCAGAGCTATGCTCTCTACCCCCATCTCACCGTTTACAACAACATTGCTTTTCCTCTGAAAGCGCAAAAGGTTCCCAGGCACACGCATAAGGAAAAAGTGGAATGGGCCGCATCATTGCTGGGGATCGGCGGCCTGCTGCAGCGCAAACCCCGCGAACTCTCCGGCGGCGAGCGTCAGCGCGTCGCCCTTGCGCGCGCGATCGTTCGCGAGCCTTCGGTGTTCCTGCTGGATGAGCCGCTCTCTAATCTTGATGCCAAGCTGCGCCTCTCCGCCCGCGAGGAACTCGAAAGATTTCATCGCCGCGTCGGCACCACCACGATTTACGTCACCCATGACCAGGTGGAAGCCATGGCCATGGGCGACCGTGTGATGGTGCTGAACAAGGGAGTCGTGCGCCAGATCGGTACACCGAAAGAGGTGTATGACGACCCCGCCGATACCTTTGTGGCTACGTTCCTGGGATCGCCGCCCATGAACCTGATTGAAAATGACGGCATCATCGTGGGCTTTCGCCCGGAACATTTCCGCCTGGCAGAAGACATTCGGGAGAGCGCAAAAGTTATCTTCAAGTTCCGCGTAGAAAACGTGGAATACCTGGGCGCGGAGTTCATTCTGTCCGGCGTTTTGGTTGGCGGCAAAGCCGACGGCAAGAAAGTGATTGCCCGTCTCCTGTTGGGTCATGATTTTGAGATCGGTACGACGCACGACTTTGCTGTGGGCCAGCACCAGCTGAAATTCTTTGATCGGAGCACGGAAAAGAAAATCCCGCCGAGGTCGCTTACATGGCAGTAGCCGCCGCGAAGCTAAAGTCCGTGGGCGCAGCGCGGAGTCCTCTTTTAGGCTTCGCCATGTTCACTCCGGCTGTGCTGTACATCTTGCTGCTGATCGGAGCGCCATTCTGCCTGGCGATCTTCTACGCCTTTAGCGATGCGCGCATCGGAGCGCCCATCGACTGGGCGCACTTCTGGAGGCATTTTGTCGGGTTGGAAAACTTTCGCAGCATTCTCCAGAGCCCCAGCTTCAGGTCGGCGCTGAAGAATTCGATCATCTTTACGGTCGCCGCGCAGATCATCGTAATGGTTTGCGCAAACATTCTTTCCATTGCGCTGGAGAAGCCGTTCCGCGGACGCGGCCTTGTCCGCTTCCTGATTTTGCTGCCCTGGGTCGCGCCGGTTTCGCTGGGCACAATCGGCTGGAAATGGATTCTGGATTCCATCTACAGCGTGATTACCTGGGTTCTGGTTTGGCTGGGCTTCGTAAATAAGTTTTCTCCGCCTATGTGGCTGGGACAGGAGGGCCTGGCCATCACATCGGTCATTCTGGTGCATTGCTGGCGTCTGATTCCGTTTTCCACGGTCATTCTGCTGGCCGGCAGAAGCGCCATCCCTAAAGAGATTCCGGAGGCCGCCGCCATTGACGGTGCAGGGTTCTGGCGGACAACCTTCCAGATCAACCTACCTATCATGACCCCAATCCTGGGCGTTGCCGTGCTCTTCGGCACCATCTTTACCTTTACCGATCTGGCCGTGGTCAACCTCCTGACCAACGGCGGCCCGTACGACTCCACGCAGACATTGCCGAACCTGGCATTCACGCAAGGCATTCAAGGCAGTGACCTGGCCGCGGGCGCAGCGATCTCGGTCTTTCTCGTGCCCGTCCTGGTGGCGATTGCCTACCTGATGTTGCGCGTGGCGCATCGCGCGGAGGTGGTCTAGATGGCGACCGCAGCGCTAGCTCCGAGAGTGAAGAAGCCCGCGGGCCTCAAAGTGTTGAGTGCTCTGATTGGCCTGGCGGCGCTGTGGCTGCTGGCGCAGACCCTGCTGCATCATGTGGGCGGGCTGCCGGGCGTGTTCAGCCTGCTGGCGGTCCTGGTGATGGGGCTCCTTGCCTTCGGTCTGTGGAAGCTGCATAACGGCAGCCGCGTCTTCCTCTTTTTCCTTTTCGTATGTGACGTGATCGGCTGTCTGTTGGCGCTATTTCTCTACGCGCTGCGCACCTCGCACTACCGGCTTGCGGTGGCCCTAGTGATACAGATGGCAATCTCCGCAACCCTCGTCTGGTTTTTGCAATCGGCAGCGGTAAAGCGCGCGTTTGCAGGCAGAAACCCATGGCCCACCACGGTGAAGATGCTGGTGCTCACGGTCTTCACAGTGCTGCTGGCGTTTCCGTTCTACTGGATGGTGATTGCTACCTTCAAGCAAAACATCGATCTCTATGGAATGGATAACAATCCATTCATCTTCAACCTGCCGCCCACGTTGGACAATCTGCGCCTTTTGTTCAATCAGACCCGTTTTCTGACCTGGCTGGCCAACACCGCGATCGTGGGCGGGATAGTGGTGGCGATCACGCTCCTGCTGGCGGTTCCCGCTGCGTATGCGCTGGCTCGGCTTACCGGCAGATGGGGAGAGCGGCTAGGCATCGGAATCTTTCTCACCTACCTCGTACCGCCGACCCTGTTGTTTATTCCGCTCTCTCGGGTCGTTGCGACACTGGGCCTGCAAGATACCATTTGGTCGCTGGTGCTGGTCTATCCCAGCATCACCGTCCCGTTTTCCATCTGGCTGCTCATGGGCTTCTTCAAGTCGATACCACGGGAACTCGAAGACGCCGCGATGGTGGATGGGCTTACGCGATTTGGCGCTTTCATCTAGATGGTGGTGCCGATCTCCCTGTCAGGCATTCTTACTGTGGTGATCTTCACCTTCACGCTGGTGACGCAGGAATACGTCTACGCTCTTACATTCATTTCTCCCGAATCGCAGCAGATGGTCGGCGTTGGTATTCCGATCTTCCTGGTGCGCGGCGACGTCTACTTCTGGGGATCGCTGATGGCCGCGTGCCTGATCGCCAGCGTGCCAATCGCGTTTATCTATAACCTCTTCCTTGACCGCTTTATCGCCGGGTTCACCGTCGGAGCCGTGAAGGGATAGCTTTCTTGCTGAGGGTTGAGAGTGGTTTTCCGGCGAAAATCGCCGTGCCTTTCAAGGTGTGCTGAATCGCACAAAACACTTGACAGAACCGCTGCCGAAGCGGAAAGTAATCCGCGCAATTCATTTGTTCCGAATCTGTTGCATTCGCTGAAGAAGCTGGCCGGGCTGCTACAGCAGGCATTCTGCCCTTGATCCAGCATTGAAGACTGTTTCAAAAACAACAACTGATGCATTTTGGAGGTGCAAGCACATGAATGTGTTTCATCAAATTTTGGCACCCACAGGAAGCATGTGGTCAACAATTTTGCTCGCGCTGGTTCCACTTGCTGCCCTGTTGTTCATGCTTGCCGTGCTTCGCATGACGGCCTGGTTGGCCACCATCATCGCCGGCGTTATCACTGTCGCCATTGCCGTTTGGGGATGGCACGCACCTCTGTCGGACAGCTTGCGCTCCTATCTTTACGGTGGATTGCAGGGAGCCTGGACCATTAACTGGATCACATTCTGGGGCCTGATCATATTCAACACTCTTGTGCTCACGGGTGATTTTGATCGTTTCAAGACCTGGATGGTCAATCAGGCAACAGTTGACGTGCGCATCCAGACGCTCATGCTGGCCTGGGCCTTTGGAGCGTTACTGGAAGGATTGGTCGGTTTCGGATATCCCTGGGCAGTCGTGGTGCCGATCCTGGTCGGCTTGGGGATTGCGGATTTGGAAGCGATCCGTGTCGCTGCTCTTGCTAACAATGCACCTGTTTCTTACGGCGCCCTGGGTTCTCCCGTACTGGCCCTCGCGGCGGTAACGGGGTTGCCGCTGCTGGCGCTATCTGCATCCATCGGGGACATGGTTGCCATATTGGCGCTTCTGCCGCCCTTTGTGCTCATCTACCTGGTGAGCGGATGGGACGGACTCAAAGAAGCTTGGCCTCTCGCCATTGTAGGCTCTCTTTCCTATATCGCAGGACAGTGGCCGGCTGCGCACTTCCTGGGACCGTACCTGCCAGACCTGAGCGGCGCTATGGTCTGCTTCTGGGTGTTGTTCCTATTTGTCAAGGTTTGGAAGCCCAAGAACATCCGCGCTTTTGGAGGCAAGATCATAGGTACTGCGGAAGCGAAGGCGCTGGAGGCAGCACACAGCTCCGGCGGAACTTCCAGCGTTGTTGGATCGAGCCCAACCGCGGGCGGAGTCGTTAGCGGCGGCGGCGCTTTCCGCGCCTGGATGCCCTACATTATTCTGATCGTCGTGGTCGTGCTGTGGACGGGTCCGTGGTCTCATCTGCCGGCCAAGTACGCGCACAAATGGAGCATCTCCGCCATCTCGTCTGTGGCGGACAAGACGGGCGCCTTCAAACCACTTTCGTCGACCTTTAACTTCAACCCACTGAGCGGCGGAACTGCCATCCTGGCCTCGTGGATCTTGATCGTGTTGTTCCTGCGTCCCAGTCTCGATACTTTAAAGAAGGTGTTCGCTCGGACATTTAAGCAAATGTGGGGCGCGCTGCTGGTGGCTTTCTTCATTTTTGCCATCGCCTACATCTTCGTATTTGCGGGCATGGCAAACTCGCTGGCTTTTGGGTTCTCCAAGGTGGGATGGCCCTTTGTGATCCTTGCCCCGATCCTGGGCTGGATTGGCGTGGCTCTCTCGGGCAGCAACACTTCCACGAACGCCATGTTTGGTCCTATCCAGGCCGTAACGGGCAAGCTGCTGAATCTGCCCGTACTGCTTACGCCAACCTTGAACTCCTTGGGCGCGGAAGTAGGCAAACCGATTGCTCCGCAGACCGCCAGCGTAGGCGTCTCCACCAGCAAGTTTGTGCGCAGTGAAGGCGCCGTGATTCGCCACAATATGGCATGGACACTCATCGTGTTGGCCTACCTCATCCTGATCGGACTACTGTTTTACTTTGTATTTCCAAAGGAGATGAGTTTGTAACGTTTTTTCGGCCCTATTTTCGTCAGCAAAGCACCGCCCGAAACGGCGGTGCTTTTTTGTCTGCGAACCAGCCCGACCCTCTGGATGACAAACAAGGACCGGTTTTCTTGGCTGTTGTGCGATGGAACGGCAAACAAAGACTTGGGCTCTCACCACGTCCCGAGCTCTCCGAAAAAGACCCGCCCGGCCTGCCCTTAACGGCCGCCAAGCCCTTGCTTGCGTTGTTTTGTGTGTGATGAATGTCTAAGTGGCTTATTTTCAATTGCATATATTGGTTTTTCGGCATGGTGAATTATTATGTTGAACATGTTCAAAATCTATGATATCTATTACATCGTTGCGTTGCGAAGACGATTTTTGCGGACGAGCTCACAAAGTGCGTGCAAGTGATTCAGGCAAGGATGGAGGGTTAATGACGCAGGCAAACCAAGAAGTTTTTTCCGGGCGTTCCCACCTGGATATGGCCTCTGTACCCCACGGCTCCCCAGCCGAAAGATTCGCAGGCCTGTTCTGGCGTACCGACCCCCTGGCCGACGCGGTGATAGATGAGTTTTCTCATATGCCTGAAGGCACCTGGAGAGCCATGCTGGAAAAGGCTCTAGCGGACGGAATCGAAGCGGTACCCGATGCCCCTAAGTCGCTGCGGGAGCTTTTTGCCCAGCTTGACCATATTCCTTTTTGGGTGGATCGCGAGCGATGCGATCTAGGCGGAGCCACCTTCCTGCGCTGTCGTATGAGCTTTGTCGCGCTGGCGATGTTCTCTTTGCCGATCATTTATAGCTGGCCCGCGGGCAGCAAACCGCTGGCATTGTCCGGCCGGCTGGTGCATCGCGCCTCGCAACGCCTGAAAGATACAGTTCGCTACGTGTATGCCGTTTGCCAGCCTGGGGGCCTGACGCGCTTTTCTGAAGGCTTTGCCATGACGGTGCGCGTCCGGCTGATCCATGCTCAAGTGCGGAAATTGCTTCTCCAGTCCGGCCATTGGCGCCCGGACGTATGGGGTGCGCCGATTAACCAGTGCCACATGGCAGGAACCAATCTGCAGTTCTCCCTCGGTGCGCTTGATGCGTTACAGCGTATCGGCTACCGCTTCAACGCCGGCGAGCGCGAAGCGCTGATTCACTTGTGGCGTTACGCAGGCTACTTGATGGGCGTGGAAAGCGAACTGTCGGTGGGCGGCGAATCGGAAGGCCATCGCCTGCTCGACATGATCTTTGCCTTCGAGCCGGAACCAGACGACGACTCACGCGCTCTGGTTACGGCTCTGATGCACACCGCGTACGACTGCATCCGCCGCTTTCGCCTGGGACAGCTTTGCAGCGTAAATATCTGTTTCGGCGTTTCGCGCGCACTCATCGGAGACAAACGTGCCGATCTGCTCGGATACCCCAAGACCGCCTGGCGATGGCTTGTCCCGGCGGTTCGGCCGTTCACACAGATGATCGAAATTGCCCGGCTTTTCAGCACGCGTGTACAGGAGCTGGCGAAGCTCGCCGGCCCCAAAGCGTTTCGCGGTCTTATGGGCGAACGCGGACTGCGCGGAGCTACGGGACAATTTGCCATCCCTCGCAGCATTGCAGTCCGCTCTGACGCAAAGGAAACATTCGGACGGGCCCCATTCCCGCCTGTTTTTGGCGCGAATGGGCAGAGGCCCACGGAGAAACTCAACCCTTCAAACGGATGTATGACCGGAGGAACAAAATGAAGACACAAACAGCAACTCGCGTGGTTTGTCTGGGCGGTGGTTGGGTGGCCATCTATCTCGCGCGCACCTTGGCGCCTGCGATCCGGAAGGGAAGAGTTCAACTCACCGTGGTCAGCCGGGACAACTACTCGACCGTCCACGGACTGATTGCAGAAATGCTGACTTGCAAGATACAGCCGCAGCAAATCAACACATCTGTCCGCGAGCTCATTGCCCCGGCCCACCTTCACAACGCCGAAATCGAATCCATCGACCTCGACCAGCAGCGTGTGCTTACGCGCCGGTCCATCGATGGCCGCGCCTACACCCTTGAATATGACCATCTCGTCGTGGGAGTTGGTTCGGTCGAAGACTTCTCCCGCTATCCGGGTATTCAAGAGCACGCCTTTCCGCTCAAGACGTTCTCGGATTGCTATCGGCTCCGCAACCACATGTTGAGCGTGCTGGAGATGGCTTCCATCGAGACCGATCCGGAAGAACGCCGCCGATTACTGACGTTTGTGGTGGCCGGGGGCAACTACGCCGGCGTTGAGGTCGCCTGCGATCTGGTGGATTACTTTCGTCTGCTCACGCGGAAGAAATATCCGGAGTTGAAGTTCGAGGACTTTCGCGTTGTGCTCCTGGAAATCGGTCCGCGGATTTTGCCCGAGTTAGGCAGCAGGCATCCGCGCCTGGTGAGCTATGCCGAGAAGCGCGTCGCCCAGCTAGGACTTGAGGCGCATCTCAACAGCGGCCTGGCCTCGGCGACCTCGGACGAGGCCATATTGGCTTCAGGCGAGCGCATCCCCACGCGCACGATCATCACCTGCACCGGCATGAAAGCCTCGCCGCTGCTTGATCAATTCCCGGTTCAGCGCGATCCGCGCGGACGAGTCATCACCGACGAATATTGTCGCGTGCCCGCCGCTACGAATCTCTGGGCTGGCGGCGACTGCGCCGCAACCCCTCATCCGGACGGAGGCAATTGTCCCCCTTTGGCACACTACGCGCAGAAAGCAGGCTCCAGGATCGGCGAAAACATTTTGCTGACGGTCGCCGGCAAAGCTCTCAAGCCGTACTCTTTCAATGGTCTTGGCGAGGCTTGCACCCTGGGTCACCGCTGTGCGATCGCGCACATGAAAGGCATTCCGGCGTACGGCTGGCCCGCATGGATAGGCTGGCGCTTCATCGTGCTCACCATGTTTGTGCCCAGCTGGACGAGGCGTGTACGGTTGATCTTCGATTGGCTACTGACTCTGTTCATGGGGCGCGACATCGTGAATCCGAAAATGAACGAGCGTGGAGATATTTTCCACGCGCTGTACGAGCCCGGACAGGTCATCCTCTCAGCCCAGGGCAGCCGCCGTTACAACTATCTGGTGGAGCGTGGGGAAGCAGATGTTGTCGCCAGCGATGAAGACCGTGAGGTGGTGGTATCCACGCTCAAAACGGGAGATTATTTTAGCGATCTCGCCAATCCGGGCACCGCTTGCCGCATTCGTGCGCGCACGCGGGTGCGCTTGCTGGCTGTTGATCGTTACGCGGCTGATGCGTTAAGCGCAGTCCGGCCGGGCATCGCAGCGCCGCTGAAGCAAGACACGAAGATTACTCCAGTGAGGTCTGCCTGATATGTTTCCAGATCCTCTCAAAGTAACCTTGTTCGAGGCATTGCTCAACCGCCGTTCACGACGGATGGGCATGGGTATGAGTATTCCTGACGGGCCGTTCCACTACGCGAGCTCCCATAAGCCCGTGCCGCTCACCGAGGACGAAGAGGCGGCGCTCGCATTCGCGGCGTGCGGCGTGACCGGTTACGCATTGGCCGATCTTTCGTATGGCAAAGACGAAGGCGGCAGCATGCTGGCAGGAAGACTCGGCCGCACCGTCGCCAGCCCGGATGCGGTCCACGCTGTTGCCGTGGTCGTCACCAACGATCGCGGAACGTGGTTGCTCAAGCGCCCGCAGGATTTTGCCGCGAGCGAATTTACAGAGTTGACCGGCCTCGCGCGCGAGGGCCGTCTGGCGGAATTGTATCGCCGCAGCCGGATACAGCTCTCCGATCGGCGAACCGCACCGCCGCTGGCCCCCGGATACAATTTCTCGATCAATCGTTGGTCGTTGTACGCTCCCGGAACAACCTACTTCCTTCCCATCATCGAAACCACCGCGCTGACCGTCAACGCCATACTTGAGCTATGCAGCGAGAGCATGGGCGTTTTCTTTCGCGATGAACGGAGATGGTTTCGGGCGGCCGGTGTGCAGCGATTCGGGCAAAGTAAAGGCGGTCATCTCCATGACAACCCGCATGAACTCCGCACGACAACGGTTCAGATTTTGGAGACGTCGCTGCTGGAATCCATGGCGACCGAACACGGAATGGTGCTGCAGAATCTCGCGCTGATGGCCGAAGCCCTTGGGTTGGGTGGATTCCCGAATTTTGCGCGGCATGAAAACAGCTGGTTTCAGGCATTGGGCTTTCGGATGAATACGCTGCCGGCCAGCCGCTATGCCGGTGCTCCACCGTTGTCTTCGGCGTTGGCGCGTTTGCTGAGGAGGGATCCCGCCATCGCTTATCCGATCGGATTGGAAAAAGACAGCCACGCCTTGATGAAGCCATTCTGCCCTCCCTACTACAAGTCCATGAGGGAAGCGGTCCTTGCGTTTGTGGAAACCAAGTTCGGGACCAATGGAGCATATCGTGGCGGCGTGCGGCAAAGCTCCTGGCGCGAAGCCGAATCATGCGCCGCCAAAATACCGGCGCCAAGCGCAGAAGCTGTGGAAGCGACGATCGCGTACTGCGATTACATCTACCGCTGTTATAAACGCTTTCCGGCGTATACCGCACCGTTCCGCACCATAATCGGGTTCCAGGTGTGCCACCTGGATGCCGATTTTTATCGCCGATTTTACAAACCCGAGGCGCTACCCTTGGCTATGCGCGGTGCGATCGACAGCAACAGTTTGTTTTCTGCCAGCGAGATCTGACTCATGAGTGGCGCGCAGACTCGATCCAAAAAAGACCGGCCTCCTGCGAATGTGATTGGCCTCAAAAAAACGAAATCTCACGTTGCAGAGGGCCGGCGGTGATTTCAGTAAATTCCAATCTGTGAATCAGACCCTACGGACACACGCACTTTCCACCGGAGCAGTGAGCGTGTTGCCCATTCCCACAGGTCAAATGGAAACAAAATGACGGGCATGTTTCGGGGACCGTTGCCTGTCCATAGAGAGACACGGCCGCCGCAACGACGAACATAAGTTTGAGCAACGTAAGTTTCTTCATGGATTGATCTCCTTTGCTGTTGAATGAAAAAAGGCAACTCTTCTAATGTTGGCCCGGTAGAGCCCGGGGTTCGTAGCATGAAAGAGACCCCGGAACTATGCGTCGACCATCGTCCGGAAGACCTCAGCGTTGAAAAATTGTACGGGATATTAGGAAGAGATCTACGACAACAGCATCATGATTTCTGAAGCTCGGACCATTTTGGGAGATTCAAATCGGTGCGTTCCAAATGGGGACGAGCATGGCGTAGAGAGGGGAGCAGCTAATCGCAGACAGATGAGCAGCTAGTGGCGGAGAGGGAGGGATTTGAACCCCCGATACCCGTTAAGGTATGTCCGCTTTCGAGGCGGATCGTTTCAACCACTCACGCACCTCTCCGCGCCGTGACAAATCGTGGTCTGGTGACATTTTATCAGGAAGAGCGAACGCAGCGATTGTGGCGGATTGCCTCAGAGCAAGAATTCGTAAAATGACGGCGCGAGAGGGACCCGTTCAGATATATAACCTCGCCGGGCACCTCGCTTTGAAGGTGCCCTGGCGAGTTGGTTTAAGATGATCCGAGTTTAGATTCAGGTTTTATCCAACCTTGAGTTCGGTGGTCTGGCCAACAGTTACGGCCACTCGCTCTTGGAACAATTTGCGGCCGTCGGAGTCGCGCAACTCGATGTTATGTGTGCCGGGTCGAAGCGCGAATTTCTTGGCTTTAGCGGTTTTATCGGCAAAGCCGCCATCAATGTAAACTGACGCGTCCTTGAGCTCGGTCTTGATCTTAACGTATCCGAAAGTGCTTGCCATGTAATCAGGCGCATAAGTGTAAGGATACGGGTAATCGAAGAATGGATCGAAAACTCGGACAGGCTCAACCACCACAATGCGTTGATTCGGGGCTTGCGCCATGGCCGGCGGCGCTGGCGCCTGTTGTGGCGGAGGCATTGCGGGAGCTGGCTTCTTTTGCGCAAATGCTGGGGTTAGCAGCAATCCCGCTATCGCTACAGGTATCAATCTTTTCCAAAATACTCGCATAGTTCCCCCTTTCACGAGAGTTTGGGTGACTAAGCTTAGTCTTTTGTTCTTATCTATGTTGGATGCCTGGGCGACGTCGCTTGCTGCTTGTGCAAGCCATTGCATGGAAACGGCTTTGGCCAATTTCTTGGATATTAGATCGGGGCTACTCGTGCCGGAGCGCTTCTATCGGATCGACCTTCATGGCTCGTTGTGCGGGAACATAACATGCCAGGAGAGCGATGGCCGACAGCAATGCCGCGACCGAGACAAAGGTAATTGGGTCTGCGGGCCTTACGCCAAAGAGCAAGTTCGCCATCAGGCGCGTCAGGAGAAGCGCAGCGATCACTCCTGTGAGAACTCCCGCAAGGATCATGCGCGCGCCGTCGCGCAGCACCATCTGCAGAACATGGGCTCGCTGTGCGCCCAACGCCATGCGCACGCCGATCTCCTTGGTGCGCTGGCCTACCGTATATGAAAGCACGCCATAGATTCCGATTCCGGCCAGCACCAGGGCAAACGCGGCAAAAATGCCAAGCAGAATCATGGCGAAGCGTTTGCTGGAGATTGAGTCGGCGACCGATTTTTCCATCGTCTCAGGATTATGGAGAATCAGGGCGGAGTTAAACTCAAGCGCACGCTGGCGCAGGGCAGGCAGACTTGTGCTTCCCGGACGCTGCTGGCGAACGAATACGTCTGACCCCATGCCGCCGCGCTGCAAGTCTTGATCAGGAATCTGCGCGAACGGCAGGTACATTTGGGCATGCAACGGGCTGGCTGCATCGCGGTCGAGACCCCACTGATTTACGTGCCCGACCACGCCAACGATTTGCGGATTCGGGACCTTATCCGGATCGCTCGGATTGGTGTTCAAATCCAGGTACTGGCCGATGGGATCCTTGTCAGGAAAGTATTTTGCTGCCAGGCTTTCGTCGATGACGGCGACCGCAGGGGCATGCTCATTGTCGGCCGCGGTGAAAAATCGTCCGCGCTTCAACGGAATCTCCATGACCTTGAGGTAGTCCGGCTCTACGACATATTCCAGCGCCATGGGCAGTTCGCTCTGGTGTGCCGGCATCGGCTTGCCCACGAACCAGAAAAACTCATCATCGTCGCTTCCCATCGGGTGAGCGCCCCAGTTGAAAGACACCCCGTCGACCCCTGCTGCCGAAGCCAGCTTGTCATGAATCTGGCGGTACGCCGCGCGAATAGCATCCGGAGATTGCTTCTTATATGCAGAAGGCCCGGAAAGTTCAAATGTCATTACGTTCTTAGGGTTGAAGCCGGGATCAAGGCCCCACAATTGGAAGAGCGTCCGAATCATCAAGCCGGCGCAGATCAAGAGCACCAGGGCCATCGCAATTTCACCGACAACAAACACCGTTTGAGCTCCGCCACGGGCGCCGGCGACGGCGCGACCGGTTTCGGTCAGGGCGCCGCTCAGGTCTCCGCGAACTGCCTTCCACGCTGGCGCCAGCCCGAAAACGATGCCGGAAAGAATGGATACGCCAAGAGTAAAAAGCAATACGTGCGGGTCAAGGCCAATGTTTTCCGCGCGCGGCAGAGTTCTCGGCACCGCTGTCAAAGCAGCTGCGGTTCCGAATTTGGCCAGTAATAGTCCAAGCGCGCCGCCAGCAAGGGCAAGAAGAATACTTTCCGTCAGGAGCTGGCGGATGACCCGCTGTTGTCCTGCGCCCAGGGCGATACGTATGGCGAACTCATGCTGCCGGGCTGTGGAGCGAGCCAGAAGAAGGTTGGCCACGTTGACACAGGCGATCAGCAACACCAATACAACTGCGCCGAGCAACACCAGCAAAATGGGGCGGACATCCCCTACCATCTCCTCCTTAAGAGAGAGGATGGCTGCTTTCCGGGCGGTATCAATCGCAGGATAGGCAGCGGCGAGCTCACGAGAGACGCGCTCCATGTCTTCACGTGCCTGTTGCAGCGTGACCCCGGGCTTCAGCCTGCCGATGCCGTCCAGCCCCCAACCTGAACCGCGAGCATCGTAGAATTTGGGCTCGTTGTATTCACCTACTGGAACATAAACGTCAATCAGGGACTCGCCCCGCTGGAAATTCTGTATGCGAAGATGGAAGCTGGAAGGGACAACGCCGATCACAGTGCGTCCTTCGTCGTTCAGCACCATGCGCTGGCCGATAATATCCGGGCGAGCACCGAACTTCCTCTTCCACAGACCTTCGGTGATCATCACGGTGGGATTTGCGCCCAGGCGATCCTCGTCCGGACTGAAAGTCCGCCCCATGAGCGGGTTAACGCCCAGGATTTCGAAAAAGCCGGCGGAGACCATTTCGCCATGCAGGCGTTCGGGTTCGCCATTGCCGGAGAGGCTGAATCCGGTACTGCGGTAAACCGCCATGCTCGCGAAGGTTCGATTCATGCGGCGCCAATCGATGAAATTGGGATAGGAGATAGAACCGTTGTCAAAATTCGGAATCGCCTCAAACATGGAAACAATCTGCTCCGGATGGGGGAAGGGCAGAGGGTTGAGCAGTACGCCATTTACAACGGAGAAGATCGCCGTATTGGCGCCAATCCCGAGTGCCAGCGTGAGAATGGCGATGATAGAAAATGCCCGAGACTTTACCAGAACGCGAAAAGCGAATCGAAGATCCTGCGGCAGGTGGGAGAGCATTCTCATAAATGATTTTGACTAGAAAATCACACGGTCGGTTAGCCGGGAAGACGGCTGTAAATTTTTATGATACGCGGAACCGGATGGTGCTACCGGCAGTATTCATTCATTCTCCGTTCGCGACAGCCTCTCGTTTACTCCGAAAGAAGTCCTGCAAAATCTCGGAGCATTGTTGCGCCAGCACTCCAGCAGTGACTTCCATCTTGTGGTTGAGCCCCGGATAGTTGATCACCTGCAACACTGATCCGGATGCGCCTGCCTTAGGATCGCTGGCTCCATAGACCAGCCGCGAAATGCGGGCGTGGACGAGAGCACCGGCGCACATTGAGCAAGGTTCAATGGTGGCATAAACGATGCACCCTCCCAGGCGATGGTTTCCCAAACGTTTCGCCGCCTGCCGCAGGGCGACGATTTCAGCATGGGCGGTGGGATCCTGGTCCAGCAGATTGCGATTGTGGCCCCGGCCGACGATTTCGCCATCTCTGATAACTAGAGCGCCAACAGGCACTTCACCTGCGCCGGCCGCCAGACGCGCCTGTTCCAGTGCCTGCTCCATCCAGGCCACATCATCTTGGGGCCGCATATTTACTGTGTTTGTGTGCATCTCTGCCATCGCGGGCTAACGTGCTTTTGTTAAGAATTCTACACGAGCCGCAGCTTGGCTTATGTTTTGATTTCCAGTCAACCCCGCGCTATTTACTTGTCTCTAAACACTCATCGGCGTCCTACCTCAGCGGACGTTGGCGAGAAACTCGAAAAGCCCCGAGGGGCGAAACTTCGAAGGAGCAACGACATGAACAAGAAACTTATTCTGGCGCTGATGCTGGCCTCCGGTATGGCATTCGCGCAGACAAGTGGGAGCGGCTCGCAAACCACGCCGGATCAGTCACAGCCGAGCCAACAGACGAGCCCCTCCACCAGTCCGTCTACGACAACTCCGTCGACGGATCAGAGCACGCAGCCGTCTCAGAGCACGCAACCCTCTACGGATCAGAGCAACCAAAGCGCAACCTCCACGAGCAGTGATCAATCAGGTTCGCTGAAAGGCTGCCTGAAACAGTCAGGCGGAAATTGGGTGCTGACCGCAGACAACGGCCAAACCGTAAATCTGCAGGGCGACAGCTCCATGCTGAAACCCCATGATGGACATCAGGTGCAAGTGCAGGGAACGCGCTCCAGCGATGGCTCACTGCAGGTGACCTCGGTCAATATGATCTCGGATTCCTGCACCAGCAATCAGGCGAGCAGCACCGACAATAGCGTTTCCGGAGCGGCCGGAGCAGCGGCAGGAGCAGCTGCGGGCGCCGCTACTGGCGCTGCCACGAGCGCTGCAAACGCCGGCCAGCAGGCTGCGGACCAGACTGCTGATGCTGCCAAGGGCGCTGCGACCGATACGGCGAACGCAGCCACCGGCAACACCCAGCCTTCAAGCACTGACGCAAACAATGCTAACGCGCCTGCTGCCACAACTTCGAATCCGGCTGGATCCGCTGGAGAAAGCGCCAGCGCTCCGGTAAATCCGCCGGCCAGCGGGCAGAGCTCCGCGGCTCAGAGCACGACTCCGAGCAGCACTGACCAGAGCACGACGCCAAGCAGCACTACGCCGAGCACCAGCTCTGACCAGAATGCAGCTCAGACCAGCCCGAGCACGCAAAATCCTTCAGCCACGACGCCATCCTCTACTGAGCAGAATGCGCCGGCCGCCAGCTCGACTGACCAAAACGCAGCGGCGCCTTCCGCGAGCACTCAAGAGAAGGGTGCCAATGCAGCTGAGCAAGGCCAGGGCGCCGAAGCAAACAAGAAACTGCCCCAAACCGCTTCTCCGCTGCCTCTGCTCGGACTCCTGGGCTTAGGCTCGCTGTTTACCGGCTTGATTAGCCGCCGGAAGAAGAAGTAAAGCAACTCAACCAGGAACACGGGAAACTGCCCGAAGAAGCTATAGCTCTTCGGGCAGTTTTGCTTTTTTGTTTTAAAAAGGTGCGGTAACGAACTGTGTCATACCGAAAAGAGCAGCCCGATTAGCAGAGCTGGTTCAGCAGCAGGCGTTACCATCAGGCTGGCTGCTGTTGCGTCATGCAGTGAATAGCGCCAAGGCCCCAGATGAAATCGCCGCAGTGAATACCAACAATTTCACGCTTCGGGAAAACGTCTGCCAGGATGTTGAGCGCACGGCGATCGTTGGGGTCATTGAAGGTCGGAACCAGAACAAGATCATTGGCGATGTAAAAATTGGCGTAGCTGGCCGGCAACCGCTGTCCGCGAAAAATAACTGGGCGCGGAAGGGGCAGTTCCACCGTCTGCAGTTTGTGCCCCCGCAGGTCAGTGGCAGCGCGCAGACGGCGGAAGTTTTCCTGCAGCGGTTCATAGTTGGCGTCTGCACGGCTGGGCTCTACCACTGTTACAACAGTATCGGCGGCGACAAACCGAGAAATATCATCCACGTGGCCATGGGTGTCATCACCCTGAATGCCCTGTCCGAGCCAGATCACTTTTTCTACTCCCAGATACTCTGAAAATATTTGTTCCAACTCGCGCTGGGTGAGTCCGGGATTTCTCTGCTGGACCTTGCTAAGCAGGCACTCCTCGGTTGTCAGCATCAGCCCCTGCCCGTTCACATCGATGCTGCCGCCCTCCAGGACGACATGGTATGGCTTGCCTTTAGGTTCGATCACCGGAGTGAATTGCTCGAGCTTAAGCTTTTTCGCGATCCGGTCTGGCAATTGATTGTCGTGCTTCCAGTCCGGATACTTGGCCCATGCATTGAACCGCCAATTCGTAACCGCAAGAGCTTGCCGGCTCTTGACAAAAATGGGGCCGGAATCGCGGGTCCAGATGCGGTTGGTAGGCCAAGTGTGGAATTTGACGCGCTTCGTATCAACGTGGCTGCGCTTAAGAATTTCCTTCGCTTTGCTCTTTTCCTGCGGCGAAGCCACGATCAGATTTACATCTTCCACCCGTGCAAGGTGGCGGATGATATCGGCAAAAACCCAGGGGATCGCGTCGAACTTGCCGGGCCAGTCAGAACGATTATGCGGCCACGCCAGCCAGGTAGCTGCGTGCTGTTCCCACTCGGCAGGCATACGATGGCCGAGAGCGTGAGGCGTGGGCAAGACATGCGACAGCTTTTCGCGCGCCATCAGTCGAGAAACCTGCGTGTGATGCCGGCATAGCTGTCAATACGGCGGTCGCGGAGGAATGGCCAGTTTCGGCGAACGTCTTCAAGGTGTTGCAGGTCGCATTGGCCGATCAGGATTTCTTCCTTATCGTGCGAAGCCTCAACAATGATCCTTCCAAAGGGATCGGCAAGGAATGATCCGCCCCAGAATTCCAGGCCTTTGCCGGCAGCGCGATTGCCGCGAATGTCGCCGAATTCATGTCCCACGCGGTTGACCACGCCGACGAAGACGCCGTTCGCGATGGCATGCGCGCGCTGGATCGTCCGCCAGGCATCGTGCTGCGCCACGCCGAATTCGGCTTTCTCATCAGGATGCCAGCCGATCGCTGTCGGATAGAAAAGGATGTTGGCGCCCTGCAGCGCGGTCAGACGCGCGCCTTCGGGATACCACTGATCCCAGCAAACCAGCGTGCCCATGCGGCCATAGTCGGTATCAAACGCTTTGAAACCAAGATCACCGGGCGTGAAGTAAAACTTTTCGTAATAAAGCGGATCGTCAGGGATATGCATCTTGCGATAGAGCCCGTTCGCGCTCCCATCGGCATTCAAGACCACAGCCGTGTTGTGGTAAAGCCCGCGCGCCCGTCGTTCAAAGACTGAAACCACCACCACAACTTTGCATTCGCGGGCGACCGCGGCCAGCGCATCCGTGGTCGGTCCCGGTACCGGCTCAGCCAGGTCAAACAGGGCTGCATCCTCCCGCTGGCAGAAGTATTGGGTACGAAAAAGTTCAGGCAGGCAGACCATCTGCGCCCCCTGTTTGGCGGCGGAACGCACCTTCTCCGCGGCCCGGCGAAGATTGTCGTCGGGGTCGGGAGAGCAGGCCATCTGGATCAGGCCAACAGTGAAAGCGTCTGGTGCCAAGGAAATCCTTTCATGATTCACGCTTGATTGATAAGCATAGCAAAACGGGCTTTCGGCTCACTGCTGGACGAGCACAATATTGTGTCCTTCAGGATCGTGTATTACCGCCCATTTCGGCTGCCGTTCCACGAATAAAGCTTCACCAACCCGGTCGATTACCGCATCGAGATCCGGAACCTCGAAAAACAGCACCGCCTTATCCCGCGATGGATACGATTCGGAGCCTTTACGTTCCAGACAGATAAAGCCGGCATCCGCGCCAAATTTTACGTATCTTTGCGCATCTTCATCGGCCACGGCCAAGCCCAGCGTGCCGGAATAGAATGCCTTGGCGCCCTTAAGGTCGCTAAAGTAAAGCTCAACGCCGACAAAACGTGCCGAGATTCCTTTTAAAAGATCGTTCATTTCTGTGCTCCTGATTTCTGCGTTTTCCAGAGCGGTTTGACTATGAACGGCTCTTCCCTGTACTTTTCAGAGTTTATCAATTTCATTCCGATCCCGATCGCAGAGGTGAAGATTTGGTTAAGAAACATCAGGAAGGTTCAGGCATTGATCGCAAGCTGCACGATCCGGTAACAGATAAGCTTTCGCCGGTTTTTCCGCTGGACCTCTCCAAGGTCAAAGGCATCGACGATCTGGTGCGCGGCATGGCGGACACTGCGTTCACCGGCCGCCAGCTTGGCGAATCGGTCGACGTGCTGGAAGCCATGGCGCGCGATAACGATTGCTTCGTGGTGATGACCCTGGCCGGAGCCATGACGGTCGCAAAGCAAGGGTTGATCATCTGTGACCTGATCGAAAAGGGGCTGGTCAACGCCGTCGTCTCGACCGGCGCGCTCATGGCGCACGGATTGGTTGAAGCCACCGGATGCGACCACTATCGCTACGACCCAAAAATGAGTGACGTGGAACTGTATGAGGCCGGTTACAACCGCGTTTATGACACACTGGAGCCGGAGCAGAACCTCGACCACGTGGAGCTGGTGATGGAAGAAGTTTTGGGGAAATGGGATCCGCAGCAGACCATGTGTTCATGGAAGTTGAACCGCGCCATCGGAGAGCACCTCAAGAACCACGCCAAGGGACGGGGCATCCTGAAATCAGCCTTTGTGAAGAATGTACCGGTTTTTGTGCCGGCGTTTACCGATTCTGAGCTGGGCCTGGACGTGGCGCTCAACAATCGCATGCGCGCCCGCGAGAGCAAGCCGCAGCTTCGTTATGATCCGTTCCTCGATCTGAACCATTTTGCTGAAACCCTGCTACAGCAGAAACGGCTGGGTATTCTGACGATCGGCGGCGGCGTCCCGCGAAACTGGGCGCAGCAGTTTGGTCCTTATTGCGAGCTGCGCGTGCGCCGTGCTGGAGAAGATGTGCCGCTCAAACGCTATCACTATGGCGTGCGCGTGTGTCCGGAGCCCGTCTATTGGGGCGGGCTTTCTGGTTCTCCTTATTCAGAGGCGATCTCCTGGGGCAAGTTCGTTCCTCCGGCGGAAGGCGGCCGTTTTGGCGAGGTCTTTGTGGACGCGACTGTCGGCCTGCCGATCATGTGTGCGGCTCTGTTTGAACGGCTGGGAAAAACCTACAAGAAGCCGCCCCACAAGACGAAGGGTTGAAGTCGATTATCCAGCGACGTCGACTGGATCGCGGCTATTCGAAAATCAAAATCGCCGATGCAATCACCGTGGTCCACAGGCCGCGCTTATCGCCTACGCCGCTCTGGGTAATGTTGGTGGTGCGGACGATCTTGTTGGAGATGCGGTAAATCTCCTTTTTTTCATCCCAGGACTTGTCCGGGTCGAATTCCACGTTGAGCGTGGTGGCAAGCATCTCTGCAGCCAGTTCTTCCGCGTATTCGCCGGCGACGTCATCGGCTTCGCCAAAGGAGTGGTGCTCGCTCAGGTAGCCATAAGTGCTGTGGTCGGCAGGCATGGCCAGACCGATGCTGGCAGCGGTAAGCCGGTGGGGTTCACGGGTGGAGTTCTCCGCCACCACGGCGAACGTAACTTCACCGGGATGGAGGTACTTTACGCCTTCCTTGCGCGAGATCAGCTTGCAATGAGGTGGAAAAATCGAAGAGACGCGCACCAGGTTCTGTGCCGCAATGCCGGCATCCCTCAAGGCCAGCTCAAAAGAAGTGAGTCGCTCCCTGTGCTTGCCCACTCCGTTGGTCAGGAAGATGCGCTTGGGCACCATGTTTAATCCCAATTTAGTTCGCCTCCAAAAGCCGTTTTTTCGTGAATGAAAAAAAATAACACACGCAGGGAGTTGAGCGGGGAGAATTTTCCGCGAAATTTGTTGTCCAGAAAAACACTGAGCCAGACTTTGGGCGCTCTTTTTCGAATTGCACCGGGATTGGTGCAGAGGAGCAGTCAGCATTCGGGCTCAACCTTCAGCCCTTCTCGCTCAAGGTAGGGCAGCACTGCTTGTACTCGGCAGGTCAAGTGGCTGAGTGCTGACTGCTGAATGCCGAGGGTTGGACCTGCTTGATCTTCACGGCGATGTCGATAAAGGCCAGAGCAGCGCGGCTGAGGGCCTTGTCTTTGCGGAAAACCAGGGCCAGGTCGCGCCGGATGGAGGCATCGGCCATCGGCACCGCCGCCAAGACTCCGGCTTTCACATCTTCGCTCACATTGGAGCGGGCGATAAAGCCAATGCCCACGTCGGCGGCCACAAAACGCTTGAGCAATTCACTGGAATCCAGTTCCATGGAGATTCTGGGTTTCAGATTGCGGTCATGGAAGAGATTCTCCAGAGCGTCGCGGGTGCGACCGACTTTGGGCAGCAGAAGAGGGAAGCGCACCACGTCAGCGATGGTGGCTTGCTGCATGTGACTCAGCGGGTGGCCCGGCGGAGCAATCATTACGAGCTCATCACGATGAATGGTCACGACGGTGAGGCGTTTGTCGTCCACCGGCGCCGAGACCACTCCGAAATCGACCGAATTGTCGATAATGGACTCCATGATCTTGGCCCGCTCCAGCCGGCTGATCTGCACGCCTACGTTGGGATAGAGCTTTTTGAATTCGGCAAAGACCTCAGGCAGAATGTGCAGGCAGGTGCCTTCATTGGCTCCAACCACAATTTCGCCCCGCGGGACCCGTTCCATTTCTGCGACCGTAACCATCATGGTCTTGCGCGACTCCAGGGTCTGCTCCGCATACTGCTGGAACACCTTCCCGGCTGCGGTGAGCGCCACCTTGCCGCCGCTGCGATCAAAAAGCCGCGCACCCACTTCCTCTTCCAGAGCGCGAATCTGAGAGGAGATGGCCGGCTGCGTGCGAAAGCGCTTCTCCGCTGCTCGGGAGAAGCTGGTGTGCCGGGCGACTTCGAGAAATGTCTCGAGTTGGTCAAAGTCCATGGGAGCAGGATACCGCTTAGCCGCGCCGAAAAATAGACGCCATTATACTTGGCAGAGGTTTGCCCTCCATACGCTGAGCTGCCCGGTCACCTCCGAGGACAGAACCGGCAATCAGGAAGAAAGTGAAGGGATTCCAGACGCCCACCAACACAAGAAAGAGTCCCAATCCGGATGCGAGCGAGACGAGCAACAAAAGGAAGATTGGCAGCAAGACGCCCAAGATTCGTGCAAAACGCCTTCGGGAAAGAAGCTCCCTGGGTCTGGCATTCGTTAAAATCCCTGCACCGCACAGCCCTATGACCACTCCAACGAGGCTACACACGATCAGAGCGGAAGCCATGGAGTAAAAAGATCCCACTGGAGAGAGTAAGGCAGTACCCAGCAGGATGATCATTGTGGTGACGCGGCACCACTCAAGGAACACTTGTGAAAACGGCACAGCGGCCGGCTGGGTCTGTTCCTGCTGATTCTCCATGAAAACGAACTGTACCAAATAACGCTTAGACGCTGTATTGTTACGGCGGTGTCGAGACCAGTGCCTGGAGCCCGCGATGAAGGCCATGTTATGCGAATCCTACGGGGGCCCGGAAGTTCTCCAGCTTGAGCCTGATGTGCCGATGCCGCATCTCGGACCGAATGGCGTGCTGGTGCAGGTACATGCGTCCAGCGTGAATCCATTGGACTGGAAACTTCGCCGCGGACTGCTTGACTCCGTGAGGCCGGTGGTTTTTCCGGTGATCTGGGGCTGTGACTTTTCCGGGGTGGTGACCGAGGTCGGGTTGGCAGTGACGCTGTTCAAGCCGGGCGACGAAGTTTATGGCTTCAAAGATGGTTACGTCGCCAAGACCTATCGTGGGACATATGCGGAATATGCCGTGGTTCCCGAAAAAGCGCTGGCTAAAAAACCGTCCAACTTGAGCCATGAAGAAGCTGCGGCCATACCGCTGGCTGCGCTCACTGCATGGCAGGCGCTGCTCAACCAGGGCAAACTCAAGACCGGTCAGCGCCTACTGATTCATGGAGGTTCGGGTGGCGTAGGCGTGATGGCAATCCAGATCGCCAAGGCCTTCGGCGCCTTCGTTGCCGCTACAGCGAGCACCCGCAATCAGGACCTGCTGCGCGAACTGGGCGCGGACCAACCGATCGACTACACGAAAGAGCGGTTCAGTGACGTCAAACCGAAGTTCGACCTGGTGCTCGATGGCGTGGGCTACAACGTTTGGGAAGCGTCGTTTCGCGCTCTGAAATTCGGCGGACGGCTGGTTACGCTTACCGTCCCGATCCCTGACAAGCCTGCAAGCAAGCTCAAATTCTTTTCTACAGCTCTTGCCGGTGTTGCCGGAGGCTTTAGCCGCGGGCTGCTGGGCGGCAAGCGGCTGCTGCTCACCCAAGTAAAACCACGCGGCGGCGAGCAGGACAAGATCAGCGCGTTGATCGAAGCGGGCAAGATCAAGCCCGTGATTGAAAACGTATTTCCCCTTGAGCAGATCGCCGAAGCGCATCGGTTGAGTGAAGCAGGACATGTGAGGGGAAAACTCGTGGTGAGAATCAGCAATTAGCAACTGGCAAGCAGCTTTTTCTATAACCCCGAAGCGAAGCGAGGGGTCCCTATCATCACAATGAATCCGCAAGGAAGATCAGCTCGCCGACGGGTGGTCTTGGTATTTGATTGCATTAAGTCTTTCGTTGCTATAGGGATCTCTCGCTTCGCTCGAGACTTCGGAAAAAATCTTCCACCAGCATAAACTCTGCTTATCTCACGCATAAAAACAATCAATTTCGTTTGCCACTGCCGCGGGTTTATCGTCAATCTGTGAAGGAGTCTCTTTATGTCGTCTGCCAAAGCTGATCCAAAATCCGTACTGGAGTTCGCGCAGGGGAACGGCGCCAAACTGCTGGACCTGCGTTTTACCGATCTTCCGGGACTGTGGCACCACGTTTCATTCCCCATCGAACAGTTTTCCGAGGCGTCATTTGAAGATGGTTTTGGCATGGACGGATCGTCGATCCGCGGCTGGGCAGCCATCCACGAAAGCGACATGCTGCTCATTCCCGACGCCAATTTCTATCTCATGGACCCGTTCACCGAAGCGCCAACCCTGGTGATGGTGGCCGACGTGATCGATCCCGTGACGAAGCAGCGCTATGACCGCGATCCGCGTTATATCGCCAAGAAGGCGGAGATGTATCTGATGTCGACCGGCCTGGCTGATACGGCATACTTCGGCGCCGAAGCGGAGTTCTTCATCTTTGACAACGTGCGTTTCGACCAGAAAGAAAACCAGGGCTTCTACTTCATCGATGCTGAAGAAGGCCGCTGGAATTCCGGCCGGCAGGAGAACAATCTGGGCTATCGTCCGCGTTACAAGGAAGGTTATTTCCCGGTCCCGCCCACCGATCACTACCAGGACTTGCGTACCGAGATGGCGATGACCATGCAAGCCTGCGGGCTTGAAGTAGAGTGCCACCACCATGAGGTCGCCACGGGCGGGCAGACGGAGATTGATCTGCGCTTCAACAAGATGGTGCGCTCGGCCGACAACATGATGCTGTACAAGTACATCGTGAAAAATGTGGCCAACCAGTATGGGAAGACCGTCACCTTCATGCCCAAGCCGCTCTTCAATGACAATGGCAGCGGCATGCACACGCATCAATCGCTATGGAAAGACGGCAAGCCGCTTTTTGCCGGTGACGGTTACGCCGGCCTTTCGCAGATGGCGCTCTGGTATATCGGGGGGCTGATCAAACATGGGCCGGCGCTTTCGGCGATGATCGCGCCGACCACGAATTCTTACAAACGCCTGGTGCCGGGCTTTGAAGCGCCGGTGAACCTGGCTTATTCGCGGCGCAATCGCTCGGCGGCGTGCCGCATACCGATGTATTCGGCCTCGCCCAAGGCCAAGCGCGTTGAGTTCCGTCCGCCTGATCCAAGTTGCAATCCGTACATCGCCTTTGCGGCGATGATGATGGCCGGTCTCGACGGAATCGAGAACAAGATTGACCCAGGCCAGCCGCTGGATAAGGACATTTACGATCTCGGTCCCGAAGAGCTCAGGAAAGTGCCATCGATGCCTGGTGCGCTCGATGAAGCCCTGGACGCCCTGGAGCACGACCACCAGTTCCTGCTCAAAGGCGATGTCTTCACGGAAGACCTGTTGACGACCTATATCGACTACAAGCGTGCGAAAGAGGTGGATGCGATGCGGTTGAGGCCTCATCCGTATGAGTTTGCGTTGTATTACGACATCTAGAGGTGGTCTTCAACGGAAAAGGTTCAAGCGCAGCAGGCAGAACAACCACTCTCTTTTTGCGACGCAATCTACGATTGCATATTTCGCCACGCCATCTGAGAGTATGATGAGGCTGGCAATCCGCGATGGCCTCCAGTCCTTGGAATCGATCATGGCACCCAACGACCCATTTAACTTGCAGCGCTTTGTTGAGCCGCAGGATCGTTGGTATGAGCGGGTCTGCGCTGAACTGAGCGACGGCCATAAACAAAGCCACTGGATGTGGTTCATTTTCCCTCAGTTCAAAGGTCTTGGCGGCAGCGCCATGGCGAACCTTTACGCAATTTCCTCTCTTCAGGAGGCCGAGGCATATCTGGCGCATCCGCTGCTTGGGCCGCGCCTGAGACACTGCACGCAGCTTGTGCTGCTGATCGAGGGCCGTTCTATTGAGCAAATCTTCGCGGATCCGGATGACCTGAAGTTTCGGTCATCCATGACCTTGTTTGCACATGCCACGTCCGACAACGGCCTTTTCAAAGACGCACTGAAGAAATATTTTGGAGGAAAACCCGACCCGCTGACGCTTAAACTTGCTCATCTGTGAGCGATCGATCGCGCAACCTTCGCGATTTCTTCAGGCTCGCGAGTGTTTCGCCATGAGGCCAAGTCAATAAATCCACAAAATTTGCATCCCTGCCGCTTACGATTGAGTCTGCCGTTAGGTCGAACCATATTCACCGGGAGACACAATGAGACCTCTTCGCGCGCTGGGAGCGGCTGTACTGCTGATCGCAACGGCTCTCGCCCAGACTTCCACACCTTCACCCACACCGCCGCTGTTGCAGCCCGATGAACGACTGAAAGTTGACTTGCTCCTCGTCGTCGCACATCCCGATGACGAAACCGGAGCCGTTCCATATCTGTTGCAGCTCATCGATCAGCACAAGCGGGTGGCGGTGGTGTACACCACGCACGGCGAGGCCGGCCACAACAACATGGGGCCGGAGCGGGCGCGGTCGCTGGGAGCGGTACGCGAGATGGAGTTGCGGCATGCTCTCGAAAGCGTGGGCATCAACAACATCTGGTTTATGAGCGGGAAGGATACGCCAACGCAAAACGTACTGGAGTCACTGGCAAACTGGGGCAATGGGCAGGTGCTGGAGGAGATGGTCAGGATGGTGCGGCTGACGCGCCCCGAGGTGATACTCACCTGGCAGCCCGGATTTTTTGTCGGCGAAAATCACGGCGATCACCAGGCCGCAGGTGTATTGGCAACCGAAGCCTTCGACACAGCGGGGGATCCTACGGTTTTTCCAGCGCAGCTGGCCGGGCCCGTGAAGGTGAATGAAACGCTGTTCGACGGCCTGCAGCCGTGGCAGCCCAAAAAGCTCTATTACTTTCCAGACTCTGCCGATAGTGAGATTTTCAAGAATACGGGGCCGAGCTATCCCACGAATGGAATATCGCCCAAGTTCAAAAAACCTTACTGGCGTCTGGCCATGGAGACCTTTGAATATCACCTGACGCAATACCGCACCTTTATCGAACGCATGAAGAAGATGGACGAGAAGCAGATTGCGGAGCAGGAAAAGAATTGGGGCGGATCGATCGATTTTGTGCTCGGCAAGTCGCATGTGCCGGGCAGCGTGACCGGAGATGTCTTTGAGGGAATCACGCCGGGACGGATGACGTTTGCGCCGGCCAGCAGAGAGCCGGAAACGCAGACTGCCGCGCTGAGCGTGCAGTTGAGCGGGCCGTGGGGGTTTTACGAGAGCTTTCGCCGCGCCCATGGACTAACAAAGCTGCCCCAGGCCCCCGTGCCGGAGGTCTCCATCAAGCGTGGGGCAACGTTGCTGATCCCGCTGGAATTGCGCAACCATACGGATGCGGCAAAGCCAATTTCCATTTCTCTGAAGCTGCCCGATGGCTGGACAAATCAAAGCGGAGCAGGGCACCTTACTCTTGAGCCGGAATCAGACTTCTATTGGCAGGTGACGGTAGATGCGCCCAAGGCTGAGGTCAAAGACCGGCAGGAGATCGAGTGCAGGATTGAAGCCGATGGTAAGACGCTAAACACGATCAAGCTGTCGGTGCGGCTGGCGAATGGGGGACTTCCGCAGAACTGAGCCATCGCCGCAGAAGGGGCAGCGGCAAGCCATGGCCAGCTTTGAACCAGGCGAGTACACTTAGAGTCCTTCAGGGACGACGTATGGCCAAGAGCTCACGCTGGGCGAACTCGGCAAAATACTGGAAGACTGTTCCACGCGGAGCCCACGCCATGCTGCTGCTCGGGATTTTTTGCCTTTTTACCTCATTTGGCCTGGTTCTGAATTTTGTGAATCAGACCTGGATTTACGTTCCCTGGGCGATCTCGTTCGCGCTTATGACCGGGGCTTTTTCTATGGTCTGGGCGTATGCAGGGTTTCGCCGACTTGTGTGGGTCATGGTGATACTGTTTCCCATCCAGTTCGCGGTCAGCATGCTGATCGGGAACATGATGCGAAGGAACGTGCCCGCATATGATCAGATGGACTTCAGCCGCAAGGCTGTCACTGACAAGCTGGTCATTGAGGGCGTTTTCGCCATGTTCTCGATCATAGCGGGTTACGCGCTGGTGGTTGGATTTATCCGCAAAGAAGGAGCGCGCATATTTGCGACGACCGCCGAGGTGAAGCTGGCTGCTGAAGTCCACCACGCGCTTGTACCCGCGATCTCAGAGAAGCTGAGCGGATATGAAATCTATGGGATTTCGATTCCCAGCGGCCAGATCGGCGGCGACCTGGTGGATGTGGCGGAGCAAGGCAGGCAATGGACGGCTTATGTGGCCGATGTTGCAGGACATGGCGTGCCGGCAGGAATGATCATGGCTATGGTGAAGAGTGCGACGCGGATGAGACCGCCGAATGGGGCGGGGCTGCCGGTCTTGCTGGCAGAGCTTAACAGGGTGTTGCTCTCGACGTCAGCACCGAACGTGTTTGTGACTTTCGCCTGCATTACCGGCGCCGAAGGCAGCAACCTCCGATTTGCTCTTGCCGGACACCTGCCTGTGCTTCATTACCGCAACCGCCTGCAAATCGTCGAGGAAAAACTGGTGCGAAACCTGCCGCTGGCGATTGTTGCGGATGCCCAATTTGAAGATGGTTACATTGAATGTGAGCAGGGTGATGTGCTGGCCATTTTGACCGATGGCCTCACTGAATCGGCAGACTCCAAGGGCCATGAGCTTGGCTTGGAGCCGCTCAAGGAAGTTTTGCTGAAATCGGCGAAGAACCCCTTACAGCAAATCTCGACTGCGCTGCGCCAACGGTCGCTGCAACAGGGAAAGCAAGTGGATGACCAGACAGTGTTGCTTGTGCGTCGCGGCCTTCCTGTTTAGCGTGACGATCCAGAGTTTCGGCGTTCAATCAAGGAGCTTGCATGCGTGCTGTCTTATGTAAGGCGTGGGGAGGACCGGAGAAGCTATCGGTTGAAAATGTACCGTCGCCCGCAACCCGGGACGGCGCTGTGCGAATTGCCGTACAGGCTGCAGGCATCAACTTTGCCGATCTCCTGCTGGTGTCAGGACAGTATCAGGAAAAACCTGCCTTTCCTTTCACTCCGGGCATGGAAGCCGCGGGTACTGTAGCCGAAGTCGCAGCAGGGGTGACTGGATTGAAGGCCGGCGATCGTGTGATGGCGTTGACCGGTACCGGAGCATACGCGGAAGAAGTAGTGGTTGATGCCGCCCGCGTTCTCAAAATCCCCGACAGCATGGACTTTGTGACCGCCGCCAGTTTCCCCGTAACCTACGGAACATCATACGGAGCGTTTGATTGGCGTGCCCATCTGCAGGCGGGCGAGTGGCTGCTCGTACATGGCGCGGCCGGCGGCGTGGGGCTCACGGCAGTCGAAATCGGCAAGGTGATGGGAGCGCGCGTGATTGCCTGCGCCGGTGGAGCGGAGAAACTGGAAATTGCACGACAGCACGGCGCGGACCACCTCATCGATTATTCGCGCGAGGACATTCGCGAACGTGTGAAGGCCATCACCGGCGGGAGAGGTGCGGACGTCATTTACGATCCGGTTGGCGGCGATGCTTTCGACGCCAGCTTGCGTTCAATTGCCTGGGGCGGACGACTCGTGATCATCGGATTCGCTTCGGGTCGCATCCCGCAGGCGCCGGCGAATATCCTGTTGGTCAAGAACATTGATGTGATCGGGTTCTATTGGGGGTCGTACCAGGCCCGCAAACCGGAGCTGCTGCGAGACTCGTATGCCAAACTGCTTGGCTGGTTTGAACAAGGCAAGCTTAAGCCGCATATCTCCGCGCAATTGGACCTGAGCGAGGTTGCACGGGCCATGGATCTGTTGCGCCAACGGAGGTCCACAGGAAAAGTGGTGCTCACGACGACCTGCTGACTCCTGCATTCGATGCCTACTGCCGTGGCGCGATGCGATGACCTGAATGCATGCCGAATTGTCGCCGCCAAGCGTAAATCAGCTCGATGTAATATCCTTCCATCAGGCTCAGAGCAGAATCATGAAATTTTTCTCATTTGCAGTCTTCTTATCCCTGGCCATATCAGCTTGTCTCTCGGCTCAGGCTGCTCCGCCTCGCATTTTCTTTTCTGACCTTGAGAGCGGCCCGAACTATGGGGGGCAAAGCAACAACGGCGTCTTCGTCACCATATGGGGCCGTGGATTCGGCGCCATACGTGGACGTTCGATTGTGACGGTCGGTGGGGTCGCCGTTGCCTCTTACCCTGTTTGGTCTGACGGCAGAATCACTTTTCAGCTTGGCCGAGCGGCTCGAACGGGCGACATCCTGGTGAAGGTTGTGCCCGCGGGAAGAATTGCGGACAGAAATTCGTCCGCAATCAGCAATGGGGTTCCTTTTAGCGTGCGACGCGGAAGGATCTTCTTTGTCGCTGTGCGCGGCAATGATCGCCACAACGGCAGCTATAACGCGCCGTGGCGAACGATTGTCCATGCCAAGGACAACATGTTGGCCGGCGACGTGAGCTACATTGAGAATGGAGTCGTACAGAACCGTGAAGACGACTATACCGCGTACCTGAGCATGGACCTTGATGGCGGCAACAACTCAGGCAAGCCCCAGGCGCCCAAAGCGTTGGTGGGATATCCAGGTGCGCGGGCGACAATCGGCATGCCGCACGGCCTGGACTATGCCATACGTACGCCGAATATCCGTGCTCGCGAAGATTACTGGCTTATTTCCCAGCTTCACATCGTCGGAGGCAGGCAGGCGATGGACATTGGCGGGGTAGGCTGGAAGATCGTCGGGAACGATATCGAATGTCCAGGGGCGGACGGGCAGGTGGGATGCGTGGAAGCCAGCGGGGCGAACCGCCTGCGTTTCTACGGCAACGAGGTACATAATTCCGGTATTAACCCAACCTCATCGAAGTTTTATCACGCCGTTTATTTCAGTACTGACTCCAACCACATTGACGTAGGCTGGAACCATATCCACGACAATTTCACCTGCCGGGCCATTCAGTTCCACTCCTCGCCGCTATGCAATCCGGGATGCGGTTCGAGCGATGAAACGGGGAACAATCAGTATGACCTGCACGTCCATGACAACCTGATTCACGTCGACAACTGCAACGCCATCAACTTTGCCACCGTCGATCCATCGAAGGGGCCGGTCGAGGCGTATAACAACGTGATTTATCACGTCGGCCTGCGCGATCCGCTGCAAAATGGAGGCGCGTTCTCCTGTATATATGTTGCCGGCATCACCAACCGGGGGCGTCCGGGGACGGGAACAGTCGAAGTTTTCAACAACACGCTTTTTGACTGCGCGGCCAATAATACGCGCAATACTGATGGCTCACGCGGCGCGTTCAGCGTTGGCGGAGGACCATCCTCGTTGACGATGCATTTGCGCAATAACGTGGTCTACCAGCTTGGGGGCGAACTCTACCTTGACGGCCAGAAATCTCAGATCACCGGCGACAATAATCTGTGGTTCGGAGCGGGTGCTCCGCCGCAGCAGACGGGCGGCAACCTGAGCGTTGATCCACAGTTTTTCGACCTTGCTGGATTTGATTTTCATCTGCGGGAGGGAAGTCCGGCGCGCGAGGCCGGCAATGCAGTCTTCCCCAGCAATCCTTTTTTGGCCGGACAGATCACTGACAAGGATGGCCTGGGGCGTCCGCAAGGCAGAGCATTTTCGTTGGGCGCATATGAGGTTCCGCGAGGAAGCGCCGGAGTAGAGCAGAGCAGCCGGCATTAATGACCGATCAACCGTGGTGACAACCACGGTATTCCGGTCGACCTAACGGCGAGAGAAGAAGGCTACTCTGTGGCGTTGCCTGCAGCCAGGCGCAGCAAACCGCGGAATTTCTCGGTCTGCTCACGATCCGTTTCGCATTCCTGCAGGAACTCGATGCCGTAGTTATATCCACGACGGTGGCGCACTATGCCTTTGGCGCGGACCGGTCCCGCCGAGAACGGCGGTGTGAATTCAATTGCGACTTCGTCGCCGGCCTTCAGCTCCATTCCTGCAAAGACCAGCACACCGCCTTCGCTCACATCATTGCCCCGGCCGCTCATGATTTTTGTGTTTCCCTCGTGGGAATAGATGAGCCGGATAGGGATGTTGAGTCGATAGCGCTGCCAACGCCGGAAAACCGCTTTTTCCTGGGACGACTTTCCACCTGGTTGGGGAGCAGAACGCACACGAGCCTGTGTTGCCATGGGACTGATCATACCTCGCGTTAATTCGCCTGGTGAACGTTACAGAAGTATCAAGCGTTTCAGATTGGTCCCGCCGGATGCTCTTTGGGGGAACACGCAAGCGATCAGAATGGATGCCATGCCTTTGTACCCGGATGGCTGGCCTGATCAATGAAACAAGAATCCATGGATTATCACGCAGTTAGCACTCGAGGGAGAAGCCGGCTTCACCACTGGCACTTCCCGATATGGAAACTGATTAAAGGAATTTTACTTCGCATGATCCAAGGGCAAGAAAGAAGGCTGGCCTGAACGGCCAGCCAATGAAGGAGCGAGAGGGACCCGAAAATCTAACAACGAACAATTTTGGAGCTTTGAATGCCTTTGGTCGCGTTACGCGTATCGATCACCAGATTGGATTGCGCGACGATTGCTTCATAGTCGTATGCAGAATGGTCGGTCACAATCACCACGCACTCGTATTCCCGGAGGTTATCCAACGACGAATTCTTCATCTCCAGGTTGTACTTGCGGCCGCGGCCCACGTATTCAAAGAAAGGATCGTTGTAGCTGACCTGCGCGCCTTCCTTCTGCAGCAGTTCGATGATGGTGAGTGCCGGCGATTCCCGCAGATCGTCGATGTCTTTCTTGTAGGCCACGCCCAGGATCAACACCTTTGCTCCATTCAGCGTTTTGCGCTGACGATTGAGCGCTGCCGCAGTTGAAGCCACCACCTGGTACGGCATGTTGAGGTTGATCTCGCCCGCCAGTTCAATGAAGCGGGTATGGAAGTCATACTCTTTTGCCTTCCACGAGAGATAGAACGGGTCAATGGGAATGCAGTGCCCGCCCAGGCCCGGTCCGGGATAAAACGGCTGGAATCCGAATGGCTTGGTTGATGCTGCAGCAATCACTTCCCAGATGTCGATTCCCATCCGCAGCGATAGCAGTTTGAGCTCATTGACCAGGGCGATATTCACGCAGCGGTAAATGTTCTCGAGCAGCTTGGTCATCTCCGCTGCAGCCGGCGTTGAAACCGGCACCGTGCGGTGGAAGATGGTTCCATAAAGCTTGCGGCCCAACTCGGTCGCGTCCGGATTCAACCCGCCCACAACCTTGGGAATATCGCATCGGGCTACTGTGTCATTGCCCGGATCTTCGCGCTCCGGAGAGAACGCGACAAAGAAGGTTTTTGCCGGATCGGCATCGAGTCCGCGTGCGGCTTTCAGACCGCGCGGGTTCTTCTCCAGAATCGGGATCAACAGTTCTTCCGTCGTTCCGGGATAGGTCGTGCTCTCCAGGATCACCAGTTGGCTGGGCCGCAGGTGCGGCGCAATAGACTCCGCCGTTGCGGCGATGAAGCTCAAATCGGGCTCATGATGATCGTTGAGCGGTGTAGGAACGCAGATGATGATCGCGTCCATGGTGGAGATGTTCGAGTAATCCGAGGTCGCGGAAAAGCCGTTGCGCTGCGCGGCCTGGATCTCGGTTTCCGGTATGCGCACAATATAAGAGCCGCCCTGTGAAAGAATGCTGACTTTTTTACTGTCGATATCAAAGCCGGTCACACAGAACTTTTGCTCGCTGAAAAGGAGAACCAGAGGAAGACCAACGTATCCGAGCCCGATCACGCCAATGCGAGCGGTCCGGTCTTCCAGTTTAGCCGCCAGACAAGCCGTCGGCGAAGAAGCTAGATATTCCAAGGAACTCATATGCCTCCTGTTACGGGCACTTGACATGCCAAATTCGAGGCATGCTGCGGCAGGAATCGGAATGAGGAAGCCTTTTCGTATGTTGGGGATAGTGAAATCTGAAGTGGAGCGGTCCGGCCGGGATGTTCCCGGTGGTGCAATTGTTTGCACAGTGTTTTGACCGAAGTACTTTCGGCTCGTCCTGGTCATTGCCCGGCTGGTGAAAAAGACGGTGGTTCCCCGTAAGTTGCTTTCCTGATGGGCTTGGTGGTATGGGAAGAGTGTGTCTTACACCACGCTGCAATTAAATTCCCGTGCCCGGCCGGTTCCAACCAGGAGACGGTGGATTACAAAACCGCGGATTGCGATCGCTGTGGTGGTGTTACTCGCAGTGCTCTCTTTGTTTGCGGGAAGATTGCTGGTGCGCGATCGTCCTGAGCGCTCTGACGCGATCGTCGTACTTGCCGGGGACAGTGAGAACGAACGATACCGCCGCGGCATGGAGTTGCTGCGTGCCGGCTACGGCAATCATCTTTTTCTCGATGCCCCATCCGATTCCACCTACTTCGGCCACACACCGGTGGAATATGCACAGGCGTTTCTCAAGCAGGATACCGGCGATATGTCAGACAAGGTGAGCGTCTGTCCGTTTGAACAGGACTCAACGCTTACCGAGACGGGCTTTGTCGCCAAGTGCCTGGAGTCGGTTCATGCCCGGAGCGTGCTGCTGGTCACCAGCGACTTTCATACCGCGCGGGCCCAATCCGTGTTTACGCATCGTTTGCCACAGTATCAATGGTCGATTGCGGCAGCCCACGATCCAAGGGTCTTTGGCACCCGTTGGTGGCAGCGGAGGGAGTGGGCCAAAACCACGTTTGAAGAGTGGCTCAAAGTCGTGTGGTGGAATGTTGTCGACCGCTGGCGCCAATGAAACGTAGTCCAAAATAAGAATATTAGTATTATTTAATCTTTCCGCCCCAGAGCTCACCTTCCGGTGGGAAAGCGATCTTCCCACTGTGAAAACATTTTCCCATTCCGGTTGGCATGCGCGATAAGGTCTCTGTCCTCCAGGTCCTACCCGCTGCGCGTCGCAAAGACGAATACCCGTTTATTTTCATACAGATAGTCAAGATTAGCGCTTCTCCCAGATTACCTAAGTACATGCTCTTTATCCAGGTACTTTGGCGTTGTACATGCACATATGGGGTAGCACCTCAGCGTGTGAACTTCCTCGTTTTGTGGGCAGACGGAGCCTCGAATGAAACAAACGGTAGAGCAGAATTTTGAACTCCCCCCGGAGTCAGTAATTTTTGGCGCGTCGGATGCGATGAAGAAGGTCCAGCGCGATCTGGCTATGATCGCCTCGGCCGACGTCCCAGTGCTGATTCAAGGACCTAGCGGAACAGGCAAAGAAATCATTGCCAAGCTGATCCACCGCAACTCACCTCTATCCAAGGGCCCCTATGTGAAGGTGAATTGCCCTGCGATTCCAGATGCGCTCCTGGAAAGCGAACTCTTTGGCTACGAAAAAGGCGCATTTACCGGCGCATACACCTCCAAACCCGGGCTGATCACCCTCGCCGACCGCGGCACCTTGTTCCTCGATGAGATTGGTGAGTTGAGCCTCGGCTTGCAGTCCAAACTCCTGCAGGTACTGCAGGATGGAAAATTCAGCCGCATCGGAGCACAGGAAGACACCCGGTCTGAAGCGCGCGTGATCTGCGCCACCAACCGCGATCTGCGCCGCGAGATTGCCGCCGGGAACTTCCGCGAAGATCTGTTCTATCGCGTCAACGTGGTCAACGTCACGCTGCCTTCGTTACGCGAAAGAAGCGCCGACATCCCCGAACTGGTGGAGTACTTCCGCGGCCATTTCAACATGGTCTACAACCGCAAGACGCCGGCTTTATCCGCGTCGCTGATGCGGCTGCTGCAGGCGTATCACTGGCCCGGCAACATTCGCCAGCTCGAGAACCTGGTCAAGCGGTACGCAATTCTAGGAACGGAAACCTGCATCAGCAGTGATCTATCTGAACCCGCAGCGGGTGCATTCGAACTGGACATTCCCCAGGAAGGTCCGGTTCCCCTGAAGAAAATCACCAACCAGGCGGTTCGCCGGCTGGAGCGCGAGATCATCCTCAAGGTCCTGCAGGCCAATCACTGGAATCGCCGTCGCGCCGCGGAAGCGCTCAAGATCAGCTACCGCGCCCTGCTGTACAAGATCCGCGACGCCGGTCTTTCACCCAATCGCGGTGCTGTGAGAAGCATGCAGCAGCCGGAAACCAGTGTCGCAGCTTCGACGCAAAGCAATCTAGATGCAGACGACGGCGGAGACGCGGTTGGGAACCTTATGCCCGTCGCCAAGGTGAGCAATGCTTAAAATCGGTGGACAAAGAATCCCGACCAAGACGCTGGTCCTGGTTGCCAGTGAAGGCCTGTTGATTATCCTCGGCCTAGCCCTGGCTACCGTTCTGCGTTTCATGTCCATGCATTGGGAGTACGCGGGCGGACATCCGGTCGCGCGTTTTCTTGTCGTTGTGCTGATGTGCGAATTTGCTCTGTACTACAACGATCTTTATGACATGGAGGTCATGAAGTCGCGCGGCAGCTTGCTGATTGGTCTATTGCAGGCGCTGGGCGTGGCCTCAATTGGTTTGGCGTTGATCTATTACCTGGCTCCGGGCGTAAGCCTGGGGCGCGGGATCGCTGCGCTGGCTGTGCCCACGATCATGACTCTGATCTTTGCCTGGCGCGTGCTGCTTGATTCCAAGGGATTTTTCTTTCTCGGGCGCCCGGAGCGTCTCTTGATTGTCGGCACCGGACCTGCCGGGATTTCGCTGACGCGTGAAATCTGTTCACGGCCCGATCTCAACCTGAAGGTCCTGGGCTTCCTCGATGAAAAGGGAGAGAACATTGGCAAGTCTCTGGTAAACCCGGGGATTATCGGCGGTCTCAGCGAACTCGAAACTTTGGTTCGAGAGAAGCAGATCGAACGCGTAGTGCTCTCGCTGGCGGAGCAGCGCGGGCGCATGCCTTATCGCGAACTGCTGCGGCTCAAGTTCGCCGGCGTCAGAGTGGAAAATGCGCACACGGTTTTCGAGAGGATCAGCGGCCGCATCGCTCTGGAAAAGCTCTCGCCCAGTTGGCTGATCTTCTCCGATGGTTTCCGCAAGAACAAATTTCTGCTGGCGGCCAAACGCACCACAGATATTGTGGCCGCTCTGGTTGCAATCCTGCTCACCCTGCCGGTCATGGCGCTGGTCGCGCTGGCGATCGTTATCGAAAGCGGAACTCCTGTTTTCTTCCGCCAGAAGCGGGTCGGCCTGAACAGCGAGCAGTTTGAAATCCTCAAGTTTCGTTCCATGCGCCAGGACGCCGAAAAAGGCGGTCCCAGCTGGGCGACCGACGGCGATAGCCGGATTACCCGCGTCGGAGCATTCATTCGCAAATATCGCCTGGACGAACTGCCGCAGTTTTTCAACATTCTGGGCGGCACCATGAGCCTGGTCGGTCCCCGGCCCGAGCAGCCGTATTTTTGCGAGCTGTTGGACTCGAGCCTGGATTTCTTTTCCCAGCGGCACACCGTTCGTCCCGGCGTTACCGGATGGGCGCAGATCAAGTATCAGTACGGTTCCACAGTTGAAGACGCGAAGAGGAAGCTGGAGCTCGACCTCTTCTATATCAAACATCTTTCTATCTCGCTCGACGTGGCCATCATTTTTGAGACGGTCAAGGTCATTTTGCTGGGTAAAGGAGCGAAATAGCCAGTTACGACTATTTTTCCCGGCCATGCCGGAGGGGTGAAAAAGCAGGAGTGAAAATGTCTTCTCTAAAAAAAGTGATTGCCAAAGTCGTGATGGTCTGCTGGGTCTTGGGCGCAACTGGATTGGTAGCGCAGACGCAGAGCGCGAACCTGAAGGCTCCCGAGGGCGCCGCAACCGCGAAGCCAGCCGATCCGGCCAAGCCGGCCGATACGGCCAAAGCGGCCGATACGGACAAGCCTGCGGACACCAAGCTTGCGGAAGTTTTGCCTTCCAGTTACATCGTGGGCGAGGCTGACGTGCTGCACGTTACGGTCTGGAAAGAACCGGATATTTCGCAAACCGTGGTCGTGCGGACTGACGGCAACATCTCGCTGCCGCTGGTCAATGACGTCAAGGTCGCCGGCTTGACCCCCGTGCAGATTCAGAACGTGATCGCGGAAAAATTAAAGAACTTTCTCAATAATCCGCAAGTCACGGTCACGGTGACTGACATCCGCAGCAAGCGGGCATTCATTACCGGCGAAGTGATTCGCCCGGGAGGTTATGCGCTCAATTCTGAGACAAGCGTGTTGCAATTGATAGCACAGGCCGGCGGATTTACGCCCTTCGCCAAGCGCGACAGCATCGTCGTGCTTCGTGTTGAGGACGGCAAGCCGGTGAAACTCAAGTTCAAGTACAAGCAAGTGGTTCAGGGTAAAAACACGGAGCAAAACATTGCTCTACATCCAGGAGATACGGTGGTGGTCCCATGAAAAATGAACGCATGATTAACCGGGCCCTGATTTTTCTGGCGGTGGTGTGCTTGCTGGCTGGTCCCGCGGCATTGGCGCAGAACTCGTCAGATAGCAATAACCAGGCTGCCCCAGCAAGCAACAACGGCCAGGCAACTCCGGCAGACAGCAATGCCCAGGCGGTTCCTGCGAGCACCAGCAACCAGGCGCCTCCAGACAACCCGTGGTACGCCAACAGTGATGGCGCTTACACGGTGTCTCTGGGCACAGGGCAGCTGATCAGCCTGTATCCGCAGGTGCGCACTGACCAGCCGATCTCCAATGGCGAGTACGCCGAGGGAGCGCAGCCTCCTTCCGCCCGCCGCGACTACCAGTATCAGTTCTTCTATGGCGGGGCCATCGAGTCTACCTATACCAACAACATTGGCAATACCATACCCGGTGTCACCAATAACCTGTACTCGACTGCGGTCGAGCCGTATGTCGCGCTCTTTATGCCGACCCGGACGGGACGTTTTCTGGCGCAGTACTCGGGTGTAATCACGCCGACCGACACCAACGGTGGCGATCCGCAGGCGTATAACACCGTTACCTTGAGCGGAATGGGATCGTTCAGCCCGCGCTGGTTCTGGGGCGTCACGAGCAGCGGGAGCTATGGATCAGAATCCGCCCGCCTCCAGGGGCCGTTGAGCTTCCTGGTGGTCTCGGCAACGCCGATCGCCGATACCACGTCGAACGCGGTGTTGTTGCGCGCCGGCAACGTGGTCTTCCTGGAAAACAGTCTTGCGCTTGGCTGGCTCAGGAGCCGTCGTGATCGCGTTACGCTCACGGGGTTCCATACCTACACCGGGATTCAAGGTGATACGGCCAACCCCATCGGATCGCATGCGAATTCCGTTGGCGCAAAACTCGAATACACGCGCTCTCTCACGCAGCGCATTGACCTGCGCAGCTATGGCGAAGCCGATACCGTCCTGACCGGCCCGACTTGCAATACTTATGGCGCTGGTCTCGGCCTGGGCATCAGGATGAGCCACTCGGTTGTGTTCGATATCGCCGGCGGTCCGCAATGGGCGAATGCCAACTGCGGTTCGCCGCAGGCCGCCAACTTCGCCGCCAGCCTGGTGAAGAACTTTGGCAGCCGTGACCGCATCTATGCCTCAGCGAATCGTCAGTTCACGACCGTGGGGCAGTTGGATAGCCGCTGGGAAGACAATGCTACTGTCGGCTTCTCCAAGGGCATCAGCCGTCTGACCCTGACGACTGACGCTGGTTATCTGCGTGGCACCTCGGTCACCACGGTTATACCTGCTTACCACGGATACTTTATTGCTCCGCGTGCGCGCTTCAAGATCACGAATGCCTTCGGTCTCACCGGCGGCTACCGTGTCTTCAAAGGCAGCGGTGGGAATGTGGTGACCGGCAGCCTAAGCTACGCCACGGTGGGAATAGAGTTCTACCCGGCGCCGCTGCACTTCTGGTAGACACACGGGATGAATCAGGGAGGAACGATGAATCAGGCAATCAACAATGGCGCTACAGACCAGCTGCTGGTCATTTGGAATACCGTGCGGCACTATCGCGGCTGGATCTTTCTCGGAACAGTGTTGTTCTCGCTGGCGGGGTTCACCTTTGTCCTGCTGATGCCGGATCACTACAAGGCCACCACCACCATCCTTGTGGATCCGCAGAAAGTGCCGGAAAAGTACGTGAGCCCGACCGTGAGTTCTGATCCGGGGCAGCGCCTCAACACCATTACGCAACAGGTGTTAAGCTCAACGCGTCTGCAGCAGATCATTGACGACATGCAGCTCTATCCTGAGCTGCGCGGCAAGATCTCGCGCGAAGAGCTGATTGACCTGATGCGCAAGGACATCACCATCACGGTGAAGCAGGGTTCTTCTGCAGGTCTGAGCGCCTTCACCATTGAATATGAAGGCCGCCGTCGCGAGACCGTGGCCCAGGTTGCCAACCAGTTGGCTGCCAGCTTCATTCAGTGGGAAGTCAAGAGCCGCGAGCAACAGGCCCAGGACACAACGGAATTCCTGGACTCGCAGCTCACTGATGCTAAACACAATCTGGAAGAGCAGGAAGCCAAGGTCAGCGCATTCAAGATGCGCCACCTTGGTGAAATGCCGGAACAACAGACAGGCAATTTGCAGGCTCTCTCCCAGTTGCAGACGCAGTTCCAGGCCAATGTTGAGTCCCTGAACCGCCTGGAAGTCGAGCGTACGCTTCTTTCTCGCGGCCTGGAAAACTCCAACAGCGGCGTGGCCCCGGTAAAAACTGCGCCTGTAACCGAGCGCGTTAAGCTCGAAGCCGAACGCCAGCAGATCAAGGCGCAGCTTCAGGATCTGCAGAGCCGTTATACCGACGCACATCCGGAAGTCGTGGACATGGCAGGCCGCTTGCAGCATGTGGAAGACAGGCTGAAGGCGCTTCCGCCCGATCCACCGGTTGTGACCTCGGCGCCGGACAACACCGCCGTCACCGTTCGCCTGCAGCTGATTGATCGCGAATCCAAGCGGCTTCAGGCCGACCAGGATCGCCTTACGGCGCAAATGGGCTCTTATCGCTCCAAAGTTGATGCGGTGCCGGTGGTCGAACAACAGATGGCCGAGTTGAACCGCAACTACGGCGTCTCCAAGGACCACTATCAGTCACTGCTGGACAAGACATTTTCCGCCAGCATGGCTGCCGATCTTGAACGCAAACAGCAGTCGGAGCACTTCACCATTCTCGATCTGGCCCAGGTGCCGGAGAAGCCTTTCAAACCCAAGCGCAGCCTGATGCTGCTGGCGGCTTTGGTGGGCTCTCTCGCGCTTTCTCTCGGTCTGGCTTATCTGAAAGACATGCTGAACGGAACGCTCAAGATCGAGCGCGAACTGAAAGCAATTCTGCCGGGCAATGTACCCTTGCTGGCGGCAGTGCCCAGGCTGCAAGGCGGAGGTGATCGCCGGCGCGCGATTCGCTTTGCCGTGGTTGCGGTCCTGATTACCCTAGTGGGCTGTGCTCTGGAGGCAGGCTTATACATTAAGCTTCACCCGATTTTGTAAACGAAGGAAAAATGCGGCAGCCATATGGCAACGCGAAAACCCGGCTCCCCCGGACGAACACGGAAAACTCGAGGTTCTTATTCCCATGAGCGCGCTCAAGACACTCTATCGGCACTCGTCTCACTATCTGGGTGGGCGAGTCGCCGTCATGCTCCTGGGATTTGTTTCTTTTCCGCTGTTCACCCGGGTTTTTTCCGTTGCTGACTATGGCACCATCAACCTGATCGTAAATACAGTTCTGCTGCTCACGGTGGTCTCCAAGTTTGGTTTTCAGCACGCCGTACAGCGTTACTATCCCGAGAGTGCTTCTTCGCCTGATCCCAACACCTTGCGGCGCTATTACGCCACACTGTTTTACGGAACCGCATTGATCGCAGTGGTGCTGTCCCTCCTTTTCATCACATCTGTTTTTTGGGGATTCGGCCATTTTCTGGGCATCACCGCCACCGGCACGCTGTTGGTGGCCTGCGCGCTGGTCATGTTCCGCTCGCTGCGCTCCATGCAGATGAACCTGATGCAGATGGAAAACAAGACCAAGCTGTACAACGGCATGGACATTCTGCAGAAGGCGGCCGCTACCGCTCTGATCTGCTTGCTGCTCTTCTTCTGGAAGAAGACGATCTTTGCGTTCTTTCTTGGCATGGTGGTTGTGGAAGGAACAATTTTTTTGCAGTACATGCCGATGCTGGCGCGGCGCAAACTGGTTTCGCCGCGGATGTTTGATTCTGCATTCCTACGCAGTGCGCTGGCCTTTTCTTTCCCTCTGATGATCGCTGAGATCTCCTGGGTCGTGTTGGATTCCGGCGATCGCTTCTTCATCCAGCACTATCTGGGCGCACAGTCGCTGGGCTTTTACGCCGCGGCTTACGGGATCGCTATCTATCTGCAGGACGTCCTCATGGTGCCCTTGCAGCTTTCGCTTTTCCCCATCTGCATGAAGCTCTGGAACAGCGAAGGCAAGCAGGCCACGCAGGCCTTCCTGAGCCGCAGCCTGGATCAGTTCATGCTGGTGGCGGTTCCGGTTGTATGTGTGGCGATGGTGACTTCGCGCGACGTGATCGTTGTGCTGGCTTCAAAGAAGTTTCAGCAGGCGCATACGCTGTTGCCGTTTCTGGTGATCGGTCTGGTTTTATCCGCCGTGACCATCTATTTCCGTCCCGGCCTGTTGATTCACAAGCGTGCCTCCAAGATTGCTACGGCAACGTTCTACGCAAGTATTCTGAACATTGCTCTCAACGTCGTGTTGCTGCCGCGCGTTGGTCTGATCGGCGCTGCTATTGCGACCGCCGTCAGCTACGCCGGTATTGTCGTATTTCTCGCCTTTGAATCGCTGCGTGTTCTGTCTTTCAAGCTGGAGTTTGCGGCATACCTGCGTTATGCCGTTGTTGGAGCGGCCGTAGCCTGGCTGGCGGCGCAACTGCCGGTGGAAAATCCGCTGCTCGCCGCCGCGGCAAAAGGAAGCCTGGTGGTAGTGCTTTATGCCGGAATTCTTTGCCTGATCGATACGCGTGTGCGAGCTCTGTTCGGCAAAGTCTGGGCTGCGGGTATGAATCGTTTGCATCAACCGGGCGAGACGGCCATCAAGCCGTTGCCTGCGGTTTCGGAGAGGACGTAACCCGTGCATTTTGGACTCGAATCATACGTACCTCTGACGCTTTATTTCTGCGCGATTGTCGTTTTCCTGCTGTCTATGTTCTGGCGTCCGCAGGTGGGTTTGTATTTTCTGATTCCGCTCCTGCCGCTGCAGACCATCCGTTATCGCATCATGGACCTGCCGCTCGGTAACAAGTTGATTGATCTCCTCTTGCTGGGCGTCATTCTGGGCGCGCTATTCAAAGCCGGCTTCCGCTTCGAGAAGACGCCGATGAACAAGATCCTTCTTCTCTTTGGCATCTTCTGTTACGTGCAGCTCTGGCGCGGCGCGTTTTACATGAACACTGATCCGCCGCTTGCTCTCAGCGATCCTCGTTTTTCCAACTGGAAAAACTACATGGTCATGTTCATTATCTTTGTCGTGGTCGTGAACGTGATCAAGGAGGTCAAGCAGATCCAGATCCTGATCGTGCTGATGTGCCTTTCGGTTCTGGCGGTAGACAAGGGCTATTACGGCACGATGAGCGATCGCGACACCAGCCACTTCTCCTATGAAGTCCGCGACGGCGGCCCGCTGGGCTATGCAGGAGTAAACGGAGTGGCAACTTTCGAAGCCGAGTTCATGATCTTCCTGCTCGGCATAGCGGCATACCAGAAACGCAAATCGCTCAAGATGGCGATGTGGGCGCTTGTCGCTTTCACCGGCTATTGCGTGATGATTACTTTCTCACGCGAGGCCTATGCCGGAGTCCTGATCGGCCTCTTGTTCCTGGGCCTGCTGAAGCAACGATGGATGCTGATTGCGCTGGCTGTTTTTCTATTCAGCTGGCAATCGTTTGTTCCCGTCGCCGTGCAGGAACGCGTCAACATGACCTATGACAAAGAGGACCAGCAGCTTGATTCCTCAGCCCAGGATCGCGTTGACATCTGGAACGACGCGATGTACATGTTCCACCAGAATCCCTTGTTGGGCGAGGGATTTGATACCTACCGCTTGCAGCACCGCGTGAGCATCTATACGGATACTCACAACTACTTCCTGAAAGTACTGGTGGAAATGGGCATTGCCGGCCTCTTGTTCTTCTTGTTTTTGCTGGCCAAAGCCACTCGGCTGGGGCTGAAGCTGTGGAGGAGCGCACAGGATCCGTTCCTGAAGTCGCTGGGCCTGGGCTTTGCCCTGATGATGGCATGTGTATTTGTGGTCAATTTCTTCGGCGATCGCTGGCTTTACGTCGAGGTTAACGGCTTCATGTGGGTGTTGCTGGCATGCGTCGTGCGCGGGCAGTTGATCGAAAACCAGCGCCTCGCGGCGGCCGAGGCCGTGGCTGACGTTCCATCTCAGCCAGAGGCAATTGGGGGAGAAGAACCTGCGCTGGCATAGGCAGGATGTTGTAGCAAGGCTATTTTCAAGGGGAATCAGTACTCGCTTCTATGTGTGGAATTTTCGGACAAATCGGTAGTTCACCCGCGGGTGAAAAATGCGGAATGGAACTTCACCATCGCGGCCCGGATGATGGCGGGCTCAAGTATTTTGCGCTGTTGCAAAGCACGGTCTGGGTGAGCCTTCAGCACCGCCGCCTCTCGATCATTGATCTTTCCTCTGCCGGGCACCAGCCCATGTGCAATGAGGACGAATCCGTCTGGATTACCTTCAACGGGGAGATCTACAACTTTCAGGAATTGCGGGCAGAACTTGTAGCCGCCGGACATCAGTTCCGCTCCAACACCGATACCGAGGTCATTGTTCACGGCTACGAACAGTGGGGCAATGACGTGGTGCGCAAACTGCGCGGCATGTTTGCCTTCGCCTTGTGGGACCAGCGTTTGCGTAAGATGCTCCTGGCGACCGATCACCTGGGCAAAAAGCCGTTGTTTTATTCGTTTGCCAGTCGCAAGCTCGTCTTTGCCTCGGAAATCAAAGCCATCCTCAAAGCCGGCATTCCGGCGGAACTCGACCCTCTCGCCCTGCACGATTACCTGACGTATCTCTACTTCCCATATCCATCCACCGCCTACAAGCATGTGCGCAAGATGGCGCCGGGATCGGCCATGGAAATCCAGGTTGGGGCCGATGGCGAGCTCCGCCAGCTGGTTTGGAAATACTGGGATGCGGCGCAGGCTGCCGGCTCTTCGCTGAAACTCTCCGAGCGAGACACAATCGAACGTGCGCGCGAGCTCATGGAAGAAGCGGTGAAGCTGCGCCTGGTGAGCGATGTGCCTCTAGGGCTTTTTCTGAGCGGCGGCCTTGACTCCAGCGCAATCACAGCCTTTGCGTCAAAGCACAGCCCGGAGCGGGTGAAGACCTTCACCATCGGCTTTGCCAACAGCAAGTTTTACGATGAGCTGCCTGTGGCCAACCTAGTGGCCCATAAATTCCAGACCGATCATCACGTTCTGCAAGCCGACGAAGCCTGCGCCGACTACATGACCACCGTGGTTCGCCATTTTGACGAACCCTTCGGCAATCCCACTGCGATTCTGGAATACATCATCACCAGACTCATGCGCAAACACGTGACCGTGGCCATATCAGGCGATGGCGGTGACGAGCTTTTTGGCGGATACGTCCGCTATTCAGGCGCGGCGCTGGCGCGGCATTACCGCCGCTTGCCGCAATTTATAACCAAGGGACTGGTCTCCCGCCTTTCCGGATTCATGAATGATGCCACCGATGGCCGCCACGGCTTTCGTCGGGTACGCGAGTTTGCTCAATCGGCGTGGCAGGCTGAAGAGGACATGTACATCGATTGGATCGGTTATTTCTCTGAAGCGGAAAAGCGCGAGCTGTATGCGCCGGACTTGGCCGCATCGGTTCGAGGCCACGACTCCGGCGATTTTCTGCGCCAGTTTTTCCGTCGCGGAGCTCAGTTAGACCCCATCAGCCGGCTTGGCTATGTAGATTCGGCTTCATTCCTGTGCTGCAACTGCCTGGAATATGCCGATCGCATGTCTATGGCTAATTCACTGGAAGTACGCGCTCCATTCACGGACTACCGGCTGCTTGAGTTTGCCATGCAGGTGCCCGGTCATATGAAGGTTCGTCGCAACACTACCAAGTGGATCACCCGGCAGGCTCTCCGGGACATACTTCCGAGAGAGGTTCTGGATAAGAAGAAGATGGGCTTCAATCCGCCGCTGCCGCAGTGGATCAACGGTGAGTTGCGGCCTGTGATTGCCCAGTTTCTCTCCCCCGGTGCCATTGAACGCAGGGGCCTCTTCCGCCCTGACGCGGTACAGAAGCTCCTGCGCGACCATGCCGAGAATCGCCGCGACAATGCACTGAAAATCTGGGCCCTGCTTATGATTGAGGTCTGGCAGCGCATGTATTTTGACATGCAGTCGGAAGAATCGGTCCTTGAAGCCGCCGTGGGAGCGACGAAGCGGAAGCCCGTGATCCCCGTCGACTCGACGGCCAGAGCTAAAGCGGACGTGATTTCGATTCGCTAGGAGAAGAAGTGACAGCAGCTTTTTTCATACAGGATGCCGGTAACATTGCCGCAGCGGCCAGGATCATTTTCTGGCTGGCTGGATTCCTGTTGTTTTATGTTTACGCCGGGTACCCGCTCGTGTTGGCGATCAGCGGCCTCTTTGTGCGCCGGCAGCGCCCGGAGCCCGGCTACTCCCCCTCAATTTCCATCTTGATCGCAGCTTACAACGAAGAGGCGGCGATCGAGCGCAAGCTGCAACAGACGCTTGCGCTCGAATATCCCAGGGACAAAGTAGAAGTTCTTGTGCTTTCGGATTGCTCCACCGACCGGACTGATGAAATCGTAAAAGCATTTCCCGATACGCGGGTGCGCCTGGTAAGGATGCCGGAGCGTCGCGGCAAGACGCATGCCCAGAATCACGGCATCAAGCAAGCCGGTGGCGAGGTTGTTATTTTCTCCGATGCGACAGCGATCTATCACTCCAAGGCATTGCTCTACCTGGCTTGCAATTACCAGGACAGTTCGGTTGGCGCGGTAAGCGGGCGCTACCAGTACTTTGATCCTGGCGATCAGTCACCCACGGGCCTGGGCAGCGTGGCTTTCTGGAACTATGAAAACCTGATCAAGAAGATGCAATCCAGGATCAAGACGATCACCGGATGCTGCGGTTGTATCTACTCCGTGCGCAAAGCGGCGTACACCGATCTGGCCGACGACGTGATCAGCGATCTGGTGCAGCCGCTGCAGGCGATCAGGAAAGGCTATCGCGTGCTGTTTGAAGATCGCGCGCTGGCCTATGAGGAAACGACACAATCCACCGCCGAAGAATTTGCCATGCGCGTGCGTGTGGTCACGCGCGCCATGCGCGGGTTGTTGAGCGTCTCAGATCTGCTCAAGCCCTGGAAATTTTTCTGGCCGGCATTCCAGCTGTGGTCGCACAAAGTACTCCGCTGGATGGTGCCGCTCTTCCTGATCGTGATGTTCGCCGCGAACCTGCTGCTTCTCGATTCCCCAGGCTACCGGCTCACGCTGGCCGTGCAGCTATTGCTGTATGGAGCGGCCATCGTGAACACGCTGGTCCCCCTCCACCGCAAATGGAAGCCCCTTGGCATCCCGCTGTTCTTTTGCACGCTGAATGCCGCGGCGCTGGTCAGCATGATTGAGATCTGCCGCGGGCGCAAATACGTAACCTGGCAAACCGTGAGGGCCCGGCGATGAAAATCGAATTCCTGACGCAAGAAGACTCGCTTTACATTCTGCCTTTTTTTGAAGAATTTCTGCGCCACTATGCCGGCGAATTTGAGATCACGCGGATCTCCTGCTGCCGCGCCATGGGCAAGCGTTCCCGTGTTCAGCTGTTGCAGGAGCTCAAATGGCTCTACGGGATGACAGGGCTCAGCAAGCTGCTGGTCCAGGCCGCTACGGCAAGAGCGCTGGCAATGCTGCCGCGCGACCGTAATGCTTCGCGTCATTATTCGATTGCGCAGCTGGCGAAAGCCTATGGGATTCCTTATGAGCCGGTTGCAAATCCAAACCAGCCTGAGTTCACCGAGGCTTTGCAGCAGCGCGCTCCGGAACTACTGATCTCCGTGGCCTGCCCATACATCCTGAAAGAAAAACTTCTTGGCATTCCCGTGCGTGGTTGCATCAACATCCACCACGCCCCACTGCCTCGATATAAAGGCATGATGCCGACGTTCTGGCAGCTGTATCATGGCGAGCAGCAGCTGGGCGTGACCGTCCATTACATGGCCGCCAAGGTCGATGAAGGCGATGCGCTGCTGCAGGAGGCGCTGCCGGTTACTCCGGGAGAGTCGCTCCACGAGTCGATTCGCCGTTCCAAGCGCCATGGCGCGCATTGCATGGCGAAGGTGGTCCGCAGCATCCAGACGAATGAAGCAGTTGCGATACAGATGGACCACGCGCAGGGCAGCTATTTCACTTTTCCAAAACGAGAAGAAGCATTAGAATTCCGCCGCCGCGGCTTACGCGCTATTTAGAGCAATTTGAATGCAGACAGGATTGTTCACAAGATCGGCACCAAGAGCTCACAGCAAGTCGATCTGGGCTGCTCTGTTGCGCGTATCCGGAATTCTTCCCCTGGCGAAGAGTTGGGTGCGCCGGAAGGGTACGCTCGTATTGACGTTCCATCGTGTGCTCGCGGACGCCGATCTGCAGCAAACGGCTTCGCTGTCGGGAATGGTGGTCCGGCAGAAAACCTTCGATGCCTTTCTGGATTACGCGTCGCGGAAATACGAATTCATCGATTTGAGCCAGGATTTGGATTGGCAGCGCGGTTCAAAGATCAAGCTGGCCATTACCTTCGATGATGGCTGGTGCGATAACGCCACCATTGCCTACCCGATTGCCTGCAAACATCAGGCGCCCATGGTGATTTTCATTGTGGCGGAAAAGATTGGAACCACGTTGCCCTTCTGGCCGGAGCGCACAGCTGCGGTGCTCGACCGTCGCCGTACCTCGCCCGGCATGGTGCAAAGCCGCGACTACATTGAGCGGACAATTGAGGATCTCAAGGGATTACCGGCCCAGGAGCGCAATCAGCGTATCGGTGAGTTGATCTCAGAGCATCTGACTGCGCAGTCATTTCCGGAAGTCGACCAGACCATGAGTTGGGAGGAAGTTGCGCAACTGCACCGCGGCGGCGTAACTTTTGGCTCGCACACCAGCACGCATGAGATCCTTACCTCCGTTCCACTCGCGCAGGCGGAAGAGGAGATTGCCGGTTCGCGTGACCGCATCGAAAAGAGTCTTGGTTCGTCATGCCGGCTGTTTTCCTACCCCAACGGAGATTGCTCGCAAGGCGTGCGCGATCTCGCACAGCAGGCCGGCTACCATCTGGCTTTTCTGAACCAGGATCCCGGCGTCTGGACAGAGAAGTGCGATCCTTACCTGATCCCTCGAGTGAACGTCTGCGAGTTTCACCTGGTGGACAGCACGGGGAATTTTTCACCCCTGATTTTTGACTATGCGGTTGTGTGGAATGCTGCAAAGGGCATGTTCAAAGAGATCTGCACGAACTACCTGCTCAAACTGCGCCGGCAATGCCAGGGTTGGTTTGCCAGGCTGGGCCCTTCATCCGACAAGAAACATCTCGAAAAATCATCCTGAGCGACCCAGGTAGTTCCGTTCAGCTGCGCGGCTTCCTTTGTGCCATCAGTTCACGATAGACCTCGAGCAGCTGAGAGATCATGGTTTGCGCGCTGAATCGCGTTTGCACGGTAGCCCGTGCGGCTTCGCCCATCAGAGCCGCTTGGCCCGGATTACGCAGCAGGAATAACAGACGTTCAGCGGCAGCCTGATCATCTTCCGTGGAGACCAGAAACCCATTTTCGCCATCCCGAATCGCCTCTGGATTGCCGCCCACGCTGGTGACGACAGAAGGAACACCGCACGCCATTGCCTCCAACAGGGCATTGCTGAATCCTTCGCTGCGCGAAAGCATGCAAAATGCGTTGCTCATCCTGAGCAGCGGCGTTGGGTCTTCGACGAAGCCGAGCAGCTTGATATTATTCTCCAATCCATGGGAGCGGATCAGATCCTGTATCTCCTGGCTATAGTCGCGCTCCCAGAGGCTCCCTGCGATCACAAATACCGTACCCGGTATCTCCCGGCAGACGCGTTCCGCGCAGCGGACGAGTACGTCGACGCCTTTGATCTTTCTGATGTTTGCGACACAGGTAATCACATGGGACGCTTTGGCCCACTCAGCTCCAGCGAATGGGTTGCTGGTGGAGCCCGCGGCCAATTGCTCAAGGTCAACTCCGTTATAGACTACAGAGACTTTTGCGGGGTCGATACGCTCCTGGTCTATGCAGAGCCGCTTTACTTCTTCGGAGACGGCAAGCACGCGATCGGAAATCCTGTTGACCAGGCGATAGGCAAACTCGTGCTTGGCTTTGCGCAGAATTCCCATGTCGCGTCGCGAGGAGAGAAGCGATGCGCCGCTTAGTTTGGCAACGAGACCACCCCAAAGATTGGAGGTTTCAAAATAGGTTTGTACGATGTCAACGCGTTCATCGCGAATCAATTTGCGTAAGGCGCAGGCGGCTTTGAACGAGCTCAGGTGATAGACGCGGCGCATGGAAAAGACGTGCACCGGCACAGTGATGCTTGCCCGAATTTCCGGGTTAATGCGAAACGTGGCCACGGAGCAGCGGACCAGGTCGGGAGGCAGAAGTTGGACGAGCTTAAGCAGATTTCCTTCTCCACCGCCACGAGCCAGGAGGTGGTCGATCAGAAACAACACGTGCGGACGCGGCTGCGCCGGCGGCGGTGCAAGCGTCATCAGCGGAGTTCCAGAGCTGGAAGCTGGAGGCTCCTCAACTGAATTAGATCCCACGGAAACCTGTTGCATACCCTTAATGTCGACTGCCAGACCAGGGGGTCTTATCTGCTTCAGATTAACAGAAAAGCTGCAATTAGCTCGCCAGCCAAAGGTGCTGGTCAAGGCGAAACAGGGGTGCGGCTTTCGTCGGTTATTGAGCCGTATTTTGAACGACTTAAGCGCACGTCCGAAGCTTTTTGCGTTCAAGCTTCCCCAGGGAAGTATCCAGAATGTCAGCCCTTTCGTGCAAGCCTTTGCATATTCGAACCCGAGTTTATGTGATAACTCCTTGTATTCCTGTGGTTTTCTTTGGCACTCGTCGTGCACGTACTCTGGATGTAACAGGGCCAGCAGTGTGGACCGCTTTGATCCCCCTTCCGGGTATACACGGGTTGGCGACTTTGAAGTAAATCGGGCAGTAACCGACTTGACGGGTGGGTTCATAGTGAAAAAAATTACCTATTTCTTCGCTGGCATTCCTCTATTGCTCATTTGCGGCAGTTTGTCTTCCGGGGCAACTGAGCTGCACGAGGCGGTCGCCAGCCATATTCAGCGTTTTAATTCTTTCCCCGAGTCCGGAGGACTCATTGTTCTCGGTTCAGTGCTAATTTTCGGGGCAAGTATCCTGCGCCGTCGTCGGGCAGCGCGCAGTCGTTAGCTTCTCTCCTTTTTGAACAGCAAACGGTTCCTGCTGTTCTTCAGCCAAAAGCCCTCCGCGAGGAGGGCTTTCTTGTTGTTTATGCTGTCCTTTTCTATTTTGCGGCTTTGCTGGCCATCTTGTAGCGATAGTAGTCTTGGCTGGCCAGCTCTTCAGCGGCGTTGAACACAACTCCGGCTATCTTTCGCGGATCGATCTGGGATAGAACCTTGTTGAGAGACTCACGGGCCGTCTTCCGCGCGCGAATCACGATCATTACACTTTCCGCTGCGGCCGTGATCAACTCAAAGTCGGCCAGATTCAGTACCGGAGGAGAGTCAATCAACACCAGGCGGAAGGATTCAGACGCCCAGCCCATGAATTCTTTCCAGTGCGAGCCGGAGAACAATTCCGAAGGCGAAGCCGAGGTCTCGCCTGCCGGCAAAACATACAGGCTGGGCACGTCAGTGCTCAGCACCGCTGACTGGTACTGACAATTTTCTTCCAGGATCTTGGCCAAACCGGGCGATTCAGGATCGCCCATCAAGCGGGAAAGGCCGCGGGTACGCAGATCGGCATCCACCAGCAGAACCGGCCAGTTTTGTATGTTGGCATAACACAGCGCCAGATTGAAGGCCGTGAGGGTCTTTCCCTCACCCTGCACGCCGCTGCTGACCACCAGAGAGCGCGCGCCGTTCCTTGTCTGCTGCGTGACCAAGCGGGTGCGCAGCGTGCGATAAGCTTCCACTGCGGCCTGCATCGCCGGGTTGTACTGTGTCACGAGGAAGGATTTCTCCTCCGTCCGGGCCAGGCGAATGCTGCGGCACTTCTCCAGACGTCCAGCGGCAACCTGCGTGGCGACAGCCGTCGACTCCTTCAACGGCTTCAGCAGGTGCGCCAGATCCGTCTCGCCGTTGTGCGCCGCAGAAGCGCCGTTGCTCTCCAGGCCTTGCTTGAGTGAACCCACCAGCTCCTGGATGTCCACGTTTGCCGTTGCCGGAACCGGATTGATCTTTTGTACGCTACGCGTTTCGTTAAAGAATTTGCTCATGCCGTCACTATTCCCTGTTTCTTGAGTTGAACTGCTTGTGTTCCCGATGATGCTAAGACCCTGTTGCTGCCAACCCTTCCGCCGGAAGAGAAGGACTCATGTTCCCGGAAGCGATCTGCACCAGGCCCATCTCTTCAGCGGCTTCATGTACAAGGTCGGCGCCCACCCTCTTCATCTGGCGGCGATATCCAATTGCCAGCGTGTGATCACAAATGGAATTGATCAGACGCGGTACGCCGCCGCTCAGGCGGTAGATTTCCTCCAGCGCGGCGGTAGCGAAGGGACCGTCTCCCTTCAACCCTGCCACGTGCAAACGCTCGGCGATGTAGGCCCGGCATTCCGGCAGCGTCAATTCGCGAAGTTTGGTCACAACAGAAACCCGCTGCCTCAGAGCCGTCAGCTCCGGCTTAGCCAAGACTGGCAAAAGCTCAGGCTGTCCGCAAAGGATAATTTGCAGGACGTTGACCGGATAGTTATCCAGGTTCATCAGCAGCCGGACTTCCTCAATCAGCGACGCCGGCATTAAATGAGCTTCGTCAATGATGATTACGACCGCGCCGTTGCTCTTGTATGACGCCAGCAGCAGCTCATGCAGAGCCCGGAGACGCGCAGGCTTGGTCGGCGCCGATGCGTGAATTTCAAGCTCGTCAAAAAGCGCTTCAAAAAGTTCCTCGGAAGTAAGCGTGGGATTCACGACAAATGCCGACCGCACCGGCCGTTCTTTGCTCGCTTCGTGCAACAAGATGTGCTGGAGGCAATAAAGCAAAGTCGTTTTGCCCGTGCCGATCGGCCCAATCGATACCTGCAACCCCTTGCGCCCGGCAACGCCTTCCACCATGGCGCGAAGCGTATTGCGATGCGGCTCCGCCAGATGAAGGAATTTTGGGTCAGGGGTGAGCCTGAATGGGTCCTGTTTTAAGCCGTAAAAAGAAGAATACATTTCAGTTGACCTGTCGCCTGCGGTAAAGCCGCTACGGCGTCACTGAATATATGGCAACTGGTGGGCCAAATTTAGATAACTAATAGTATTTAAAATCAATAGTTTACGAGGAGGCAATGAAGCCAGAATCCCCTTTTTCATGATGCTATGCAACAGATTTCACATTTTGCACGCCGAATTTCTCTTTTTTCCAGCTCTAAGGGAATCTAACGGGCACTTCGAGCGGCAGTTGGCACCGCGGGTCCTACGGCAACCGCTTCCGGTCGGTCGAGGAAGTGGGCTAAGCCCTCAACGCCAAGTCGGACCTGCTCACATATCTTGCCGGTGGTAGCCTCGTCCGCGAGATAAGGATCGGCGATGGAAACGCTGATCGGATCGCCGAAAAGGCCCAGCAGCGTGGTTCGCGGCAAGGCCGCCGGACACTCGCTTTGGAGGAGTTCCATATTCTCGAGATCCATCGCCACCACCAGGTCGGCGGTGAGCAATTGCCGGGAGGTCAAACGCATCGAGTGATGTTGCGCCAGATCGGCGCCCATGGTGGCGGCAATCCGAACCATCTTTTCCGGGCTCGTTCTGCCTATGCGTTGATGAAAGCCCGCCGACTCAATGGAGGTCCCGGAGATTTTTTGTTCCGCAAGTTTGGCCGCCAGAGGACTGCGGCAGATGTTTCCGTAACAAACGAAAATAATCTTTTTGGGCTTGCCGGAGCTGTTTAGGCGATGCAAGACCGAGCGATGGTGCCGCTGCCAAAGGCGATGGATTCGCCAGTTCTTGATCTTGCGTGCCAGAGGACGCAGCTGGTCAGAGAAAGCCAAAGCTAACATCCTTCGGGTAAGTCCAAGGTCGCGCCAGTCAAAGTGGTCCCAGCTTTCGCGTCCGATCAATGGGCGGAGCAGCTCGAGAATCGAAGCGACCTGCGGCCGGGTGAGCAGCAGCGGGTCCTCCGGATCAGCCTTCAGGTTGGCTTTGAACCACTCCAGGTCAGTCCGTAGATCGCGGGTGTACACCAGCTTGTAATCGGGTTGTGGCGCCGGGTGCTCGCCGCGCGCTACTTGTAAAAGCCCCAGCGGAAAGTCAACGCCCGCATCGATCGAAACGGCAAGGGATCCCCAGAAACGTGGGTTGATTTCCATCAGCCAATATTGGCCGTCGCTATCCACTTTGAATTCGACCATGGCGACGCCGTGCCAATTCAGCGCCGACAGAAGTTTCTCTGCGTCGCGCAACAACGCGGGCGGGGGCTGAATGGAGCGCCGGTATGAGCTGGCGCCTCCGGAAAGCGGATATTCGTGAACCCGCTCGTGAACAAAATGCCAGATTTTCTGGCCATTGCGGTAAAGGAATTCTGCTCCTACGCCGCGGCCATGAACGTATTGTTGCTGCAAAACCGATGTGTAAGGCAGCCAGCGTCGAAGTTGTTCCTGGCGCTGGCCTTCACTTCTCACCACGGCTACGGCCAGCGTGCGCAGTTCTCCGGCAATCATGACCTTGCTGCGCGCGGGCTTGAGCACCACGGGAAACTGCGTGCACTGGTCGATCTCGACGATCGACGAGATCAAGTGGCTCTGTGGCACAGGCACCCCGAGATCCTGGGCCAGCAATCGGGTTTTCTCTTTGTCGAGCGCAATGTCGAGCGGATGGTTCGCGGGAAGAATCGCCTTGCGGCGCAAGGGATCATCTTCCGCCAAAGCGCGCAGTCCCAAAAGTGACGCTTCGGTTGCCGTGACAATCAGTTCGTAGCCGCGTTTTTGATCCTGCTCGCGCAGCCAGGCATGGAAATCTGTAAGCCGGTCCTGGATAGGCTGCTGCAACTTGTTCGCAACGTATCGCGAATGGAACGCCAGGCAATCAGCACTTTCAGCGGCGATGTCCACCTGCACCCCGGCCCGGCCCAGGCTTTGCAAGGTCTCAAGAGCTGCGCGGCTATGTCCGTCCAGAATTAATACAGTCATGCGGTTCACGCTTCCGGCCTATGCAACCGCCACGCAGTCAGCGCCGGATTTTCCGCGCTGGGAATGCGAGGCAGACGATGCAGATCAAGCGGGTCTTTACCATTCAGCACGCCAGTTTCAGTGGTAACTGCGGCACGATAATGATTCTTCACCGCATCGTAAACGCGCGCGTCGTAGGATCCGTTGGGATAACAAAAGAAATCCGCGCCGCGATCCAATTCCTTCTCCAGGAGAATACGGCTGTCACGTAACTCGGAGCTGATTTCGCCGGTGCTCAGGGTAGTTAGAATCGGATGGGTCATGGTGTGCGACCCGATCATGATAAGCCCGGGATCCAGTGATCTGAGCTCATTCCAATCCATGATGTCATAGGCCTGGCGTTGAGCAGCCGTAGGATTGAAGACAGGAGTCGCCAGCCGGATACACTCTTCGGCTCGCCTGCGCTGCGGCAGTCTGAGCGTTTTCATCCACTCGACAATGCCATTTGCCGAAGGATCAGGCGCCAGCAGAGTGGTGCGTATGTCGACCAGGGCGTCATTGCTCAATGTCTTCAGACGGCACCGCATTTCATGGTTCCAGAGCCATTGACCTGAACCAATCAAAGCTGGGCATACAAAGAACGTGGCCGGAAGCTGCAATTCTTTCAAGATCGGATAGACAACGGTGAGATTGTTGCGAAGCCCGTCATCGAAGGTCAGTGCGATCTCGTTGGCGGCGATGGCTCGATTGGCAGCCAGGCGATCGACCATCACTGCGAATGAAACAATTTTGAAATTGCGGGCCAGATAGCGTACCTGGTTTGCCAGCGCCGGAGCAGCTTCCACGCCGACCCCGTGATACATGAGAATGCGTGCGCAGCTTTGCCGGCGGGCCATGGCGGCAGAGATCCCGGAGCGGAAAGAGATTGAATGCCCGAGAGACTTAAGTTCCGCTGATACCGGCAAGCAGCACTCCAAAATGTGGTTTGACTCTGGCTGTTCAGCCAGAGAATGCACCTTCGGTAAGAGCAGCTTAGGTACCTTTCTCTTGACGTGATACGAGCGCTTGGGATGATGGCATGAGGAGGTGTTTTGCTCTGTGTTTACATTCACTTAGCAGCCAAAGGCGAGTTCTGATCGGTTCTTTCTTGCAATGGCGAAGACAAAGGCATTTCCAAATATATGCAATGATTTTCACTCTTCCGGCGATTCTTCTGCTGTGATCCTTTCAACCCGCTGTAGACAAACAGCTTAGCCGGGAAATGTAACGGCATGCTTGTTGCAACGGTAAATGCGGATACCCCTGTTTTGCGGTAAAAACCGCTGAAATTGAGGAACATTGCGACCACAGGACCGCGTCACCAAGATCGAGACGCACGCTGACATCGCCGGAATGTCTCCGCTCACCCACATCCTTAGCGTGGACGTGGAGGATTATTTCCAGGTCGAAGCGTTCGCTGGCCAGGTACCGCGTGAAAGCTGGGACAACCGGCCATCTCGGGTGGTGGCCAACACGCAGCGCGTGCTCGACCTTTTCGACCAATATCAGGCCAAGGGTACCTTCTTTTTTGTGGGTTGGGTCGCCGCTCGCTTTCCTCACCTGGTGCGCGAAGTGCAAGCGCGCGGACATGAACTGGCATGCCATAGCTACTGGCATCGCACGGTCTACAGCCTGAGTCCGGAAGAGTTCCGCGAGGATACCCGGCGGGCCAAGCGTGTGATTGAGGATGAATCGGGCGAGGCCGTACGTGGATACCGGGCGCCAAGCTGGTCCATCACCAAAAATTGTCTGTGGGCGTTGGATATACTGGCGGAACAAGGATTCACCTACGATTCAAGCATCTATCCCATACACCATGATCTCTATGGCGTGCCGGGAGCGAAGAGGTTTCCCTACACGCACAAATGCGCGAATGGCCTCGAACTCATCGAGTTTCCGCCGGCTACACTGCGTTTTCTGGCGACAAACTTTCCCGTCGCCGGCGGCGGATATCTACGCATCTTTCCCACGGCCTACACAGAGATGGCGTTTCGAAAGTTCGAACGAAGTTACCGTGAGCGGGTTGTGGTCTATCTGCATCCGTGGGAGCTGGATCCGGAGCAGCCGCGCATTCAGGGGCCAATTAAATCGCGTTTACGGCACTACACCAATCTTCGGCATATGGAAGCGAAGGTAGGCGCGGTTTTGAAACGCCACAAGTTCGCCCGGTTCAGCGATGTTATGTCGGAAAAAGAATCGGAGGCGGCGCAGGCAGGTTTCGTGCAGCAGGGTCCCCAGACGGTCGTTGCTTCTCCGGCTGGGCTGGCTATGCCGCAGAGCAAAGGAAGCCGTTGATGCGCGACGAAAGAGCAATGACGGAGATGGTTCTTGCGTATCACGAGATAATGCCGGAATCGAGCTACGCCTACTGCGTTCCCAGCGACCATTTTGCTGAACACCTGAGCTTGTTGAGTTCGCTGGATGATCCGGCTGGGCCCGCGATTCGTACGCGAATCACCTTTGATGACGGCGAACAATCACAATCGCGCAATGCGCTGCCGCTTTTGCGCAGGCATGGATTTTCAGCCACCTATTTTGTGAATCCAGGATTGGCCGGCACGGAGCCGAAGTTCCTGAGTTGGGCGCAGCTCCAGGAATTGCAATCGGCAGGGCATTCGATCCAGTCGCATGGCTGGTCACACAAGTTTCTTACGTTTTGCTCAGACGCGGAGTTGAAGCAGGAACTCGGGGGATCGAGAGAAGCGCTCGAAGACAAACTGAGCGCCGCAGTGGAGGAGATTTCGGTCCCTGGCGGCCGGTGGAATCGGCGCGTGATTCAGGCATGCGCGAATGCCGGCTACAAACGCGTTTATGTATCTGATCCGTGGATCGCAACAGAGATCAGCGGCGTGAAGGTGATCGGCCGCTTCATGGTCCGGCGCACAACGAGATTGGCGGAGCTGAAGAAGATGGCGCAGCGTGACCGCGGAGCTCTGTGGGCGCTGAAGATGCGCGCACAACTCAAACGGCGCGTGGTGGGCTTGATGGGTGACGGTTTGTATCATCGCCTGTGGTGCAGGCTCACCGGCTACAACGAATTTGAGGCAGCGCGGCAGCAAGATCATTACTCCTGAGGCACAGCATGAGAAGCGATAAATTGCGGGTCTTACAACTCATCAGCAGCGGCGGCTACTACGGCGCGGAGAATATGCTGTTGAACCTTTGTCTAGGGCAGGAAAAATCAGGATGCCGCAACAGCCTGGTTCTTTTTTATAACGTGCACGTACCCAGCGTGGAATTCTACGAGCGAGCCCGGCGCCGCGGCATCAGCGTTCGTATGGTGCACTGCCAGGGCAGGGCTGACTGGCGTGCCGTTCGCCAGATCAGAGAGTATATCCACGAAGATGGCGCGGATCTCATTCACACTCACGGATACAAAGCTGATATTTACGGCTATTTCGCCGCGCGGAGTGAACACAAGCCGGTGGTGGCAACGTGCCATAACTGGGTTGGCGGAACCAAAGCTCTGGATATCTACAACCGGCTGGATCGCTGGGTGCTCAAAAAATTCAGTGCCATTGCCGCGGTTTCCGCGGGGGTCAAAGAACGGTTGATAGGTTCAGGTATCCCTGCGAACCGAATCAAGCTGATCGATAACGGGATTGACGTCGAAGGTTTTGCCCGCCCGCATGTGGAATCACCCAATACAAATAGTAAAGTGATTGGGGTGGTGGCGCGCCTCGATCTGCAAAAAGGATTCGAGTACCTGCTCGCGGCCATGAGCAGACTCTGCCAGGATTTCCCAGGCCTCAGCATGGTGGTCAGCGGCGAAGGTCCCGATCGCAAGGCCATCGAACAAATGATTGTGAAGTACGGTCTGGAGAAGAATGTGCTCCTTGCCGGACAGCAATCAGATATGCCCAGTGTTTACGCGGCCATGGACATTTTTGTCTTGCCGTCACTGAATGAAGGGCTGCCGATGACGGTGCTTGAGGCCATGGCGGCGGCAAAGCCTATCGTCGCGACGCGCGTAGGCGCAATTCCAAACGTGATCCGCGACGGCGAGACAGGGCTGCTGGTCGATCCCAGGGATGAGGCTGGTTTGAGACATGCAATCACCCGGCTGCTAACTGACCCCGATCTTTGCCGCCGGATAGGAACTGAGGCGCAGGGTTGGGTGGGCCGGGAATACACCTCGGATGCCATGGCTTTGCAATACCGGGCGTTGTACGAAGAAGCGCTGGGAAGAACGAATTCGCTCGTCGCATCGCCAGGCCTGCCGGTGGAAAACTCACACCCCGAGGTGAGGGAAGCATGACCCCAGAGCACAGTGTAGTGGAGGTGAACGGTACGCCAGGCTCACCACAGACGCGTACCGTCGCGGTCTCGATCATTATTCCTGCACTGAATGAGGAAAAGATGATCGGGCGCTGTCTGACCTCGCTCACCACTTTGGACTTTGCGCGCAATCACTTCGAAGTGATCCTCGTCGATAACGGCTCGAGGGATAGGACCATCGAAATTGCCCAGTCATTTCAGGACCGGCTCGATCTCCGAATCCTCGAAAAGACCGGCGTCCGCATTTCCGGCTTGCGAAATCTTGGCGCGCAGTCAGCTCGCGGCGAGATCGTAGCTTTTCTCGACGCCGATTGCCTGGCGCCGAAAGAGTGGCTGCATTGCATTCTTGAACTTGGCCCCGGCGGCAACGTAGGCGTTATTGGCGCACATTACCTGTTGCCGGACGATTCGTCATGGGTGGGGCGCACGTGGCATCGCTATCAGGAAGCAGAAAAGTCAGGCGAGGTTTCGCATGTGCCTGCGGGCGACCTGATCATGCGGCGAGATGATTTTCTCCGGCTCCGAGGTTTCGACGAGACCATCCAGACGAATGAGGACTACGAACTATGCGAGCGCGTACGCAAGGCCGGAATGACGGTGCGTGCGTATCCGCAAATAGGCGTCGTGCACCTGGGTACAGCGCAGAGTTTGCGCGTGTTTTTCCGCAAACAGGCCTGGCATGGTACTCACGTGGTCAAGGTCTTTCTCCGCAATGTATTCGGATCCCACAATCTCAAAGCAGTGGGCTTTGCCGCGTACACCTTGCTTTGCCTGGTGGGCATTCCGGCAGGGCTGGCCTGGGCTCTTATCGCGCATGGAAGCTGGCTGGTCGCGCCAGCCGCGCTCACGGCCCTGCTATTGCCGCCGGCTGCGCTTTCAATGCGGCAGGTAGCCGGTAGCCGAAGATGGCGTGACTTCTTTCCACTGCTGGCGCTCTACACCACCTACGGCATTGCGCGAGCCAGAGCCCTGCTAAATATCAAAAACTTCTTCTAAGCTCAGACACAGTCTAGTGAACTGTGGCGTGAACGTTGGTCGGCGGATTCGGCCGGTTCGAACTGCCCGCAAAAAATTCATACGCGCCAATATCAAAAGCCGTGCCTTGTGGGCGCAGCACGCCATCTTTGTCGTTGCCAATGGTCGGGCCGGGATTCGGCGCAAACGGATTGTTCGGCAGAATCGTTAAACCGGCATCCACCGCCGGGCTGGTGCTGATGAGGTGGAAGTCGCCCAGGCCGCGATTCGCAAACTGTGGATCAACATTGAGGTTACCGGTCGTCTGCGCAGGGCCTGTGCCGATACCGAACCACATGTTGTGGTCACCGGTGATCTGGCTGGTGACGCCATCGATGTAAATCTCACCGGCGTTTTGATAGGCCACGTTGTTCTGCAGGTTCAAGATAAGTGTTGAGGATGCTCCGCCGGCCACACCGAATGCCCCGCGCGAGCCCTGAGCGTTGGCCGAGTTGTTGGCCGCGCAATCAGAGAGGGTGTTGTTGAAAACCTGCACGGTTCCCCCGCCAGCCGCGCCGTTATTCGTAATGTTCGCAAGGTAGATGCAGGAGAAAGAAGCGCCCAGCTGCAAGGGATCCATGCGACCGACGTTATAGACCACGTTGTTGTAAGCCTCAACTGTGCCTTTGGAGGGATCGACGGTGGCAAAGTTGATGCCGTTGCAGTTGTCGCCGTGAATCAGGTTGTCATGCACATGCAGATCGAACTGGTTGAAGCCCGTGGTATCGGTGGCGCCGCAGGCCGGTGTGCAAAGGGGTGAAGAGTGGAACTGCAGCGCGCGACAGGTGAAATTGTCGTGAATATGATTCCAGCCTACGTCGATGTGGTTTGAATCGGTGCTGAAATACACCGCGTGATAGAACTTTGACGATGTTGGATTAATACCGGCGTTGTGGACTTCATTGCCGTAGAACTTGATTTGGTTTCCTCCACTCATCTCAAAGCAGCCAACCTGATCGTCGGCGCCCGGGCACTGCATTTCATTGCCGATGATTCGCCAGCCCTGGCCGCCGAGATCCATCGCCTGCGTTCCACCGATGATGTGCAACTGGGAGATCACCCAGAAGTCTTCGTTCGTGCCGATATTGGGCGTACGAATACCGTAGTGCAGGCCGCCGGCCACACCTACGGTAGCCGTCGCATTGGGATAGGCGATCAGAGCTTTGGGCGCCGCGGCTGTGCCGGAGTTGTCGGCGCCGTTGTTATCCATGCTCAGGTACGCGGTGAAATTGTCTTCCGAAGTCTGGGCAACGCCGTCTTCGATGTAAGCCGTATCGCCGGCGGCGATGGTGTTCTTGGCTTTGGGAATCGTCAGCCACGGCGCGGCGAAGCTGCCGGTATTGGCGTCATTGCCGGTGGTGGCGACAAAAAAGATATTGCCGGCCCGGACCGTGAACGCCAATCCGTTGCTGGTGCCGACGCCTGGTACGTTCACTTGAATGCTGCCTGTCGTCGCGGCTGCACCCAGCTGAAAGATGATTTCGGTATCCGACCAAAGGGGGTAATTGTCCGCCGCGCCTCCACCGATCGTCACCGCGGAGGTCCCCTGCGTAGCCCCAAAGCCCTTGCCCCAGATGGTGACCCAGACGCCCTTGTTGTTCTGACCTCCCGTATTGGGCCCACTCTCCAGGTCAGAAAAGAAAATGCGCGGAGGCGCGACCTGCGCGAACGCCAGCGCCGAGAAGAATACGAACACGCCGAAAATGGAAAGCTTCCGCATTGGAACTCCAATTCAAGAAAAATTCGTTGTTATTTCGGCCAACAGAACCTAGGGCGTCGGTATGGTTACAGCCACTTCTGCTGATGCTGTACTTTCCAGGCCGCTGACATCCACGGCCGTTACTACGTAAAAATATTTCTGTCCTGATTTAGGCGTAGTGTCGGTGAACAGCAAAGTAGTTGGGGAGAGTGAGGATGAGATCTTGGTGTAAGGGCCACCGCTGGTTCCGCTGCGGTACACGTTGTATCCCGATAACGTGGATGTCGTGCTCGCGCTCCAGGCGACGTCCACCGTGTGAGGCAAAGGAGTCAGGCCCGTGCCGGTAAGCGGAACTGAAAGAAGCGTTGTTCCGTTGCTCGATAGCGTCAGTGAGCCGGCCACGGATCCCGAAGCCGCGGGCGTAAACACCACGGGGATGCTTACACTTTTTGCCGGATTGAGCGTGATCGGGACAGTGATGCCTGTGGTGAAGCCGGTTCCGCTAACACTGTCCTTGGTGATGGTAGCCGCGGCGGAGCCAACGTTGGTGACCACGACTGTTAATGTCACTGGACTGTTGATCACCTGCGACCCGAAACCCAGGCTTGCCGGATTGGCATTCAGGCTGGCTGAGCCGGGAGCCGACGGAGTCGGCGTCGGCGTCGGACTTGGTCCCGGAGGTGGGCCACCGTTTGACCTGGTTGCCCCACCACCACCACCGCAACCGACCGCACACATCATGGAAAGAACGAGAAGAAGAACGCCGCAATGCCTGCTCGAAATTCTTGTGTTCTGCAAGGGGAACTCCTCAATACCGAAACATTCAGGTTGAACGGCTGGTGGTACCGAATGCTTCTCTTGGTTACTTCATCAATTCGGCAAACGTGTCGCAACACTTAACTGCTTTGCATGCGTATCGTTCGACCATGCACTCGAGCGCGCAGGGTCCATTGACTTTCAGCAACGCACGTGAGCTGAGAAATTTTCCGCGTCGTGCGTCAGCAGCCGGCCAGTGAATAACCAAAGATCCCGGAGAGAAAAGCTCGTGAAGACAACTGCAGGGTTGCTGAAGTGAGCTGCACGAATGTGGCCAAAACGTTGCAGCTTGCAAACACAGGGGCTTGCGTATACCGGGGGGAATCAAAAATGTAAATTCTTCCAAAAAACGGCGTAGGGGATGTAATTTCGAGATCGGAGATTTATCTGACGCAAAACAATGCGCAGTGTGCAAAAGTTTGCACACTGCGCGGTTGCTGGTAATAGGTTAGCTAGGAGACCCGCGTCAACTCAAGTCGAAAGACGCTTTGGCCGAAGTAGGAAAGCGCTTTCGGCAGTCGGTTGAGCCGGGCGTAACGCAGAAGTTTGCCCGCGTTCCAGCGGATTTGAGGCTGGCCAAGACCGCAACCCGCCAGGAGTTTTGCCCAGTAGGCGGGCTGCTGGTGTTTGAACCATTCGATATTCGGTGACATCGGATTGCGCAGGCCAAGATCGCCGAAGAAATTGCGCCGCGCGGCGTCGATGACGATGAGCTTTCCACCCGGCTTCATCATCCGGGCGATATTACGGAAAATCTGCTGATATTCCTTTTCCGCTTCCGCCGACCGTCCCAGGGCAATGCAGCTTTTTTCATCCAGGTGGTTGATGGAGGCGACGGAGAGCACAACGTCAAAATAGTTGGCCGGACAATCAAATTCCTGGACTGTTTGCGGCAGTATTTTTGCCTGCGGCAAGTCAAGCTGTTCTGCCATCGAGCGAAAGGCGTCGTGGCATTCGCTGGAATCATAGGCGCCTTCCGCCAGCGGTTCCAGGCCAACCACATGGCGCGCGCCGTGTAAGGCTGCCCATAGGCACAGCATTCCCTTGCCGCAGCCGATCTCCAGCATGGTCTTGTCGTGAAAATTAATGTCTCCGAAGAGCTGCCGCGAGAACCGTGGGAAATCAAAGCCGTGGTTCCAGAGACCCATCTTCTGGCCCATAAGCCGGATGCGCTCAGCGTGAGTGATTGCCTGATCTGCGGGAAGACTCTGATAGGTGGTTGACATGAAGTTACTCCGTAGCTTGTTTGTTGCGGCTGTTGGCCGCGGGTTGCGATTTTTCGTGCTGTAGCAAGGTAAGAATCGAGGCGGGCAGATGATTCTTGAGCCATTGCCTGATCTTCAGTTTGCGGTCGTGGATCGCCAGGTACATTCGCCCGCGCCAGGAGCGGCCGAAGCGCAAAGTGAGATACATACCCTGGCTCGACGCGTATTTCATCTTGTAGGCATCAGCGCCGCCGAGAAAATCGTAGCGTGTGGCGCCTGTTCTGATCATCTCTTCCAGAACATGCGCACGCAGCGCGTAGCCGGTTTTTTCCGCAGCATATTTGGGGTGAAAACCTTCCTGCAGAAGATAGACCGTGTTGCCAAAGCGAAAACAGAATTGCGCAGCCACAGTTTCATCATCCAGGGTAAGTAGCCAGAATTCCAGCCAGCCACGCTCGAGAAAAGACCGCGCCATCCGGCAGTAAAAATCCTGCCGTTCAGAGCTGGAAAACGCCCCCGGCTCGCCCTGGCCCGTCCAACGCATCTGGTGCAAAGCGAAGAGCGCTTGCAGATTGGAATCGAGGTCTTGTTCACGCTCGCAGCGGACGATGCGAATGCGGTAACGTGACTGTAAACGCTTGGGATAGCGAGTGAGCAGGGGCCGGAAACTGGATTCCAGCCGGTCAAGATATTCGCGCCATGTAGGCGGCAGATCTATGAAGAAGTTGGGCGTTGTCTCCGGGTAGAGTTTCCCCCCGGCTCGGTAAAGTGCGTCAGCCACGGAGTGCGCCACCAGCGATGCCTGGGGCAAGGTTTCCAGGGCGCAAATATCGCATCCGGATTCCTTCATGATCCAGGCTAGAAAGCTTTCGGCACAAATCTGCTCATATCCCTGAGCAGTAATAAAGTCGAGGTCGTCAGAGTCGCCTGATCCTGCGCCCACCATCCGCAAGCTCCTGATGGGTGCACCCAGAAAATGTTTTTGTTCCTGGTACAGTGGCGCGATTCCGACGGTTTTGCCTTGTGCGTTGATAAAAACCAGCGCCTGCAGAGATTTTCCCGCGCCGTAGGCCTGCCACCAGGTGCCAAGCCACTCCGGCGTTTGAAAGATGGAAGCTCCGGAACGTCCTTGCAGCAGCGTGTTCCAATCCTGTCCGAACTGTTCCAATTCGGTCCAGGTGCGGCACAAATGGACACGCACCGGGGTCGCGGCAGCCGGCACATTCACGAGGAAATCAATTTCGCTCTGCAGGGCAGACATAGGTATCCCGGATCAGAGCATGCAAATGGATGGCCTCTGGCAAGATCGAGGGAAACTTTCTAATTTATTGATAAATATGGTTGTTACTTGAAATCAGAGATTTTAAACATGGAATACGGATCTCCACGACACTGCAATTGTTTGCCTATTATGGGCAACAAAACTTAATCAGGAAGGCAAATTTTAACTTGCAAATTCTTTGCATAGCACCTATAGTGCATTGTACTAACGGACAGTACAAGTAAGAGCCCAAGTGGACGACTCGTACAGCGGGTCTCAAGTGTGCCCCCCCAGGCTGCGATCCCCAGAAAATGAGGGCGCTCCTTACCTTTGAGAACTGCTGGCGTATCGACGGAAGCGGACACATGGAAGGGGTATTCGACAGTTCAGGCACCGCCTGCCTCGGGTGGTGTCAGGCAAATATTGTTGCAATTTTTTGCCAAAGATGAGGACTTCCAATCCATCCGTCTAACCCGCTCTGCAGCAATTCCGTGCTGCATGAAACGGGAACGCCGATTCATTCACTTTATTGTTAAAGCCTGTCCCAGGTTAATTTTTGCGTTGCATGAAAGCTTTGTGATAGCCGGGCAGAGATGCTGGCAAATTGGGCCCGAAAGAACTACGTCCTAGCGTGAGTAAGGTCAGCAGAATAAGTACCGGGGCAAATTTACCATTGCCCGGGTGGCCGCCCTCACTTCGCAGCTTTCACGTGGTTCAGCGTTCTGGATAGATGACCCCGAAGGCGCAGCTTTCGGGCAGCATAAGGTGAGTGTCGATAATCGTGGAAAATGAAATCAGCAACGCCGCGTTGGAGTGCCCTGTGTGCCACAGTTCACTTGTTTCCGACCAGCACGTTTCGCAATGCGGCTTAACTGAGACGCGGCACATGGTGCAAGTTGTACCCCCGGAGCGGCGCCGGCGGCAGTTGCTGTGCGGTCATGAGGAAGTGGATCCCACAGCGTTTCCGCTGGTTTCCGCCGCACATGAGTTCAAGACGCCGCTGGTCGTCATGCTGGGTTATACAGACCTGCTGCGCAGCGGGCACCTTGGTCCGGTCAACGGTAAACAGAAGCAGGTTTTGGAAGAAATCCAGGAGAGCGCGCAGCGCTTGCAGAAGCTGATCCAGGATCTCCTGTTGTTACAGGAATTGAAAGCAGGGCGCGGACCAGTCGAAAGCACCGGTGTCGCCGACGTTAACGAGCATGTTGGACAGATCTTCAATTACTGGTCGGGTACGGCGAAACAGAAGCCGGTGCGCTATCAATTCCGTCCCGCCCACGGCATGCCGAAAGTGCGGATCGAACCGCAAAAACTGCAGCACATTGTTTCCAGCCTGATTGAGAACGCCTTGAAGCATACGCCCGCTCAAGGGTTGATCACCGTCACTGCGACGCCATGCTTCTGGGAGAGACGGAAGGCGCAGAGCGAATTCTTATTTAACGTAGAACGGAAAGTACAACGCAGGAAGGAAAACGCAGTTCGCATTGATGTGGGTGATACGGGGCCAGGCATCGCGCCTGAGCACCATGAAGAGATCTTCGGGGACTTCGTTCAGTTGCCCGGAGGCTCTGCACGCGGGACCGGGTTAGGACTGGCCATCGCCCGGCGCCTGGTAGAAGCACATAGTGGAGTGATCTGGGTAGAAAGTGAATTAGGTAAAGGAAGCAAGTTCTCGTTTTTGTTGTCGCAGTCAAGGTAGGGGAGATGCAACAGATGAGCGCGCCTAATATTCTTCTGGTCGATGATGAGCCGAGTGTGCTTAGGTACACCAAGACTCTGCTCGAGATTGAAAATTATAACGTGGAGACCGCTACCAGCGGAGAAGAAGCCCTGCAGCGGATGAATCGTGGCCCTGCGCCAAGCCTGATCGTGCTGGACCTGGTAATGCCCGGCATGGATGGCCTGCAGACGCTCGAGAGCTGCAAAAGGCTTCGGCCTGAGCAAAAGGTCGTGATGATTTCCTGTGTCAGCGATACCACCAAAGTGGTGCAAGCCATGAAGCTGGGAGCTTCAGACTACGTAACCAAACCTTTCCTGGCGCCGCAACTGCAAGGAGCAGTGCGCCGGGCCCTGACTCCTGCGGCTCAACCTGCACAGCAACCCGAATACGCTGTGAAGGGCACAGAGCTGGTGGACGATCTGGATGACGATCTTTTCTTTCTGGCTGCCAGCCCGGCGATGAAGCAGATTCGCGCCCAGGCAGCGTTGATCGCCAAAGTTGATGTGCCGGTCCTGCTGCTGGGTGAAAGCGGCGTCGGCAAAGAGATTCTGGCGCGATTGATTCATAAAATGTCGGTTCGCGCACATCGCTCGATGGTGAAGGTGAACTGCGCAGCGCTTCCCGCTGATCTGCTGGAGAGCGAACTTTTCGGCTACGAAGCCGGCGCCTTTACCGGGGCCAGCAAATCCAAGCCCGGCAAGTTCGAATTGGCCCACAAAGGCACCATTCTTCTGGATGAGATCGGCGAGATGAGCGCTGGACTGCAGGCAAAGCTGCTCCATGTTCTACAGGATGGCTCGTTCTCGCGACTGGGCGGTCGCGCCAACATCACGGCGGATGCCCGCGTGCTCGCGGCAACCAACATCGACGTGCAGAGGGCCATGGCGGACCGCAAACTGCGCGAAGACCTTTACTATCGGTTGAATGCGTTTACCCTGACCGTGCCGCCGTTGCGCGAGCGCCGCGAAGAGATCCCGGTCCTCTTGCGCTACTACATGAACAGCCTGGCACGGCAGTTTGAAAAGAATCCGCTTCCGGTTTCTGACCGGCTGGTGCAGGAATGCCTGCGCTATCACTGGCCCGGCAACCTGCGCGAACTCTGCAACGTTGTGAAACGGTTCCTGGTGTTGGAAGACGAGAACCTGTTGATCGAAGAGATGCAGATGAGATCCAAGGAAGGCGAGGAAGCAGGCACACCCGCTGCAACACGCGGCGGCCTGAAAGCCCTGGTTCGCAGCCTGAAGGATGATGCCGAGGCCCGGGAAATCCAGCGCGCCCTGGAAGACTCAAACTGGAATCGCAAACTAGCCGCAGCGCAGCTCAACATCAGCTATAAAGCGTTGCTCTACAAAATCAAGCAACACGGTCTATCCCCCGCCGGCAGCCGAGAGTTTGCCATGCGTGCAGCCGTCAACTAGACAAATCGGTTCATCGGTAAGTTGCAGTTGGTAGGTAACCGTACAGCGCGGACACCCAAGGGTGTCCCGCGCTCGTCGGTTGTATTTGAGGACACATTCATATGGCGAAGTATCTTGTAACGGGTATTGCCGGTTTTATTGGATCGTCGATTGCGCGGGAGTTGGTGAATCGTGGGGAGACCGTCCGCGGACTGGATGATTTTTCTACCGGCAAATGGGAGAACATTGCGGAGATTGCATCCGAGATTGATTTTCGCGGCGTGAGCCTGCTCGACCAGGCGGGCGTTGCTTCTGCGGTCGAAGGCATTGATTACGTTATTCATCAGGCAGCTCTGCCGTCGGTGCCGAAGTCGGTCGCGGAGCCGGAACTGACACATGCGGTGAACGTGAATGGCACATTGAATCTGCTGCTGGCGGCGCGCGATGCCCGCGTAAGCCGCGTGGTCTATGCCGCTTCTTCTTCTGCCTACGGCAATAGCGAAGTTTTACCCAAACATGAGGGCATGGTGCCGCGACCGATCTCGCCCTATGCCGTGCAGAAGCTCACCGGCGAATACTACATGCAGACTTTCTCTGAGGTGTACCAGTTGGAAACCGTCTGCCTGCGTTATTTCAATATCTTTGGTCCGCGGCAGGATGCGAATTCACAGTACTCGGCCGTGCTGGCCAAGTTCATCACGCAGATGCAGCAGGGAGAATCGCCCACGATCTTCGGCGACGGCGAGCAGAGCCGCGACTTCACCTTCGTAGCCAATGCGGTTCAGGCAAATCTGAAAGCTTGTGTGGCCCCGGCGTCAGAAGTTTCCGGCGGTGTGTTCAATATAGCGACGGGGACCCGCTTTTCGTTGAACCAGACCTACGAGATGCTGTCGAAGATCATCGGTTTCTCCGGTCCGGCAAAGTATGCCGAGCCTCGCACCGGTGACGTGAAACACTCGTTGGCGGACATCAGCCTGGCGCAGAAGCGCCTGGGTTACTCGGCCGATGTGAGCTTTGAAGAAGGCCTCAAGCGGACGGTGGAGTGGTATCGGCAGCAGGCGGCAGCGCCCGCGGAAGCAGCCATGGCTGGTCGCTAAAGCGGATTGAACTTTTCACTGAGGAAGCGCCGCGGGTTACCGGCTCGTGGCGGCCTACCGATCGCTGGCAAAAGCCGCTTGCGTTGGGTTTTCGGAGGTGACCGCCTCGTTCATATAACGCAAAAAGTGTGGGTGCCCGCGTCTCTTCCAATACTTCGACGTATAAGACGAGGTCTTAACTCCTGATCGCAGCGCGCTCAGAAAAGTCTCTTCTGCCGGATCAACGACAATGCCGACATGCCCCGGCCAGACCACTAAATCACCTGGTTCCGGATCGAAGACACGCTCAAATCCTTCCATCCCGGCGTAGAGAATGCGTGACGGCGCGTAATCGTAATAAAGGCCCGCGCGTTCGAAAAGCCACTGTACAAAGTGCGAACAATCGAGGTCGGTGTCATGAATCTGCTCGCCCATGAGCAACACAATTTCCTTGGGGTCGAGCGGACGCGCGTGCTGATGCAGTCCGGTTGGCTCGTCAATATCGGTGATGAATTTTGTGGGCGCGGGGCCGGGTTCGTCCTGGGCCCAGAGGTTTCCGGCGCCGGTGGTGCCGACAAGGATAGCCAAGCACAGAATATTTCGTCCCCTACGCATAACTGCTAACTTCGATGCGAGCTGTTCAAGATCCAGAGCTGGATTTTTGCAATAAAATTGCGGTCGCGGCGATGCGGTAGGGAATTTAGGGGATGGCTGATGGTCAGCTGAAAAACAATGTCCTGTGTCGGTGATTACACGAATGCGCTTAAGCCCGCCGCTGTGCAGCGACAATTTTTGCTGTCGTAATGGCCTGGCCCACATGCCGCTGCGTGTGATCGGCTACATGGACAAGAAGTCCGCCGACTGAAGCGGGCAACTGTTTCTTGCCGACTCTGCGCTCGTCTTCCAGTTGCTGCAGTGAAAAACTGCGAATCCTTTTGCCGCTCTTGGCGAAAGCTACGACCAGCTCCGCGGTCAGCTCGTTGCGTGTCGCACCCGGGTCCATCTCCTGTTTCATCACGCTGACCTGCTCTGGCGTCAGCTGCTTTCCTTCCGCGTAGGTCAGCAGGCGGTCCATGCTGCGAGCGATGTGGCGCAGATGAAATGCCACGGGAGCGAGGCCATCCGGACGCTCGTTGAGTTCATCGTCGCTCAGGCCGTCGCACCAGCGCTCCAGGTCTTCGCGGGCGAGCTCCAGCGCGTGCAACACCGCGCGTTGCAACGCTGGAACGTCAGTCAAAGTGCCGCGAAGCCAGGGCTCGGGTAAATCGCTTTGCGCCATTCGTTTGTTGTCTCCGTCAATCTATACGTTACAACAAAGTTCGCGATATGTGTTTTGCGGATGCGCAACCGGCCGAAGATTGACTTGCAGAAATTCGGCGGATAGGCTGGCTGGAGCGTGGGCACTGATCGCGAAGAAATGGGCGCAGCAAAGAAGAATTCGGGAGTCGTGGCGGTTGTACTTGCCGCCGGCATGTCTCGCCGCATGGGAACGCCGAAGCAACTGCTGCGCATTGCGGGTAAGACAGTCCTGGAACACACCCTGGGCACTTTGCGCAAATCAGCCGTGGATGAGATCGTGCTCGTGCTGGGCTTTGCCTCCGACGCGGTTCAAAAAGAAATCTCAACGGAGGACATCAAGATTGTATGCAACGAAGACTATCAGCAGGGCATGGGAACGTCATTGCGGGCCGGCGTGGCAGCGGTTGATCCCGACGCGAAGGCCGCGCTGATCGTTCTGGGTGACCAGCCCTTTGTTCTGACGGCCACGCTGAACCAATTGATCGACTGCCACCGCACAACCAAGGCGCACGTTGTGATTCCAATGTACCGGGGATTCCGCGGGAATCCGGTATTGCTGGATTGCTCGATCTTTCCGGAGCTGCGCGAGTTGAGCGGCGACGTGGGCTGTCGCGCGATCTTTGGCAGCCATACGGAGAACATCCACAAGCTAGAAGTGAACGACGCAGGAATTTTGCTGGACATCGACAGCCGCGATGATTTTGAAAAGTTGGCAAAGTCAGCTGCGGGCAGTGGCAATGCAATGGTCGCGCGCGAGGCCGAATTGCCTCTGCTCGAGAGCAGGGAAGGACTGACTGCTGCAGCGCCGGAGCTGGTCGTGGTTGGACGGGATCCCGTCGCACAGGCCCTGGTGAAGCTGGGAAGCCTTATGAAGTTCAGGGTGACGATTGTCGACCCGTTCTTGCGCCTTGCTGAATTCGCTGATGCCACGAGAGCCTTGCATGCGCTGGATTTGTCACTGTTACCGCCGGCGGAAGAACGCTCTGTGGTGGTCGCCAGCCGGGGACAGTTTGATGAAGAAGCGCTGGAACAAGCCTTGCACGCGAATGCAGGCTACGTCGCACTATTGGCCAACAAGAAGCGAGCTCAGGAGCTGACGGCGAGCCTTCGCGTCCAGGGCAGGACGCCGGAGAAACTGGCAGGCATTCGCGCCCCGGCTGGCCTGGAAATTGGCGCGGAGAGTCCGGAGGAGATTGCGCTGAGCATTATGGCGGAGATCATTGCCGAGCGAAGACGACGAAGCAATCCCGCCTGAGAGCAGCTACTCGGTCTTACCGACGTCGCACTGACGGATCACTTTGTCGGACGTCGCAGAGCGAGTGTGTTGACCTTCGGCTGCATGCACGGTTTCTTTTCGCGGTGCAGCGGTGCCGCCCCGGCGAAGCGCGACGATCTGGCTCATGATGCTCAATGCAATTTCTTCAGGAGTGGCCGGCGCCAGGTCAAGGCCGGCAGGCGCCCAAACACGTTCGACTTTTTCCGGGGGCATGCCTTCAGCCAGGAGATAGTCGAGCACCAGTCGCGAGCGATGCGCGCTGGCCACCAGCGCGACGTAAGCCGCCTCGCCTTCGAGAGCGCGCTGCAACCAGAGATGATCGTTTTTGTGCAGCGTTGCGATCACGACGTAGGTGCGCGGGCCGAACGCAATCTGCGTTACATCGAAGTCTTTGTCGATCATGCGCTCGGCATGGGGAAAGCTCACGCGATCGGCCTGAGGATCATGCACGGTGACCGAGAAGTTCATCAGGTGTCCGAGGCCGGCCAGCGTTTCTGCGATGCGCCCGTGCCCGGCGATCACGAGTTCCGGCTGCGGCAGCACCGGTTCAATGTAAACGTCCATGATGCCTCCACAGGGCATGCCGACGCCCAGAACCTCATCCTGCATGTCGAGCGTGATCAGAGTAGGCTGGCCGGAGCGGATGCAATTGAGCGCCTCGCTGCGGACAGCGCTCTCGGCGCAGCCTCCACCGACCCAACCCAAGACGATCTTGCCTGCGAAATCAATAAGCGCCTTGGAACCCCGCCGCGCAGAAGATGAACCTTCCACCCGTACCACTGTAGCGGTGGCAAAAGGCTGGCGCAAGCTCGCGAATTCTGCGGCTTTGGAGTAGAAGTCCATCACGTTAATGATATGCCGCGGGGACCGGGGGTTCAACGCGATTCCCGAGCTTCCGCGAGCCCGTCGGTTGTGTATGATTTCGATCAATGAATGACACGGTGCCAGTTAGGTTGTTGCAAGGGGATGTGGTCCGGCTGCTTCTCGGTGTCCTTGTAGCGGCAGCAGGTATGGCAGCGTGCCTGTTGTGGCTGCTGCGTTCCAAACGCCGTGAACTGGCTCTTTTCTACTTTGGCATCGCTTCGGTTATGTATGGAATCCGGCTGATCGTTAATTCAAATACCATTGCGTATTTGGCGCCGGATCACACGTTGCTCTGGCAGAGAATCAATTGGATCATCACCAGCCTGATTGTTTTCCCGTTCATTCTGTTTTTTGTTGAGACGGTCGCGCCGCAATGGCGCGCGGCTGCTCGGTGGATCGTGGGCCTGGGTGGGGTGGTGCAGGCACTGGTTCTGGCAGGACATTGGTTCAACGTCAACCCGAGCCTGGCCGACCAGTTGAACAGCACAGTCGTCCTAGTGTTGATGCCGCTGCTGCTTTTTATGCTTTTTGTACCGCCCCGAAAAGCGGACCGGCAGTTGTGGATTGTGCGAACGGGTGCGGTGGTGTTTGCCCTGTTCGCGCTCTACACCAATGCCGTGGATCTGAGGTTAATCCGCGGGAACGCCAACATCGAGTACATCGGGTTTGTGTTTTTCCTTTGCTGCCTGGGCTACGTTGCCGCGAGCCAGATGTTCCGCAACGAAGAGCGGCTGGTATCGATCAACAAAGAGCTGGAAATTGCGCGGCGCATCCAATCCGGACTGCTGCCGGAGGGTGATGTGCGGGTTCCGGGATTGGAGATCGCGGCAAAGTATGTGCCGGCATCGTCGGTGGCCGGGGATTTTTATGATTTTCTGATCTGCGATGGCCGGGGATTAGGAGCACTGGTTGCGGATGTCTCCGGGCATGGAGTGCCGGCAGCGCTTTCGGCTTCGATGGTGAAGATCGCGATACGCTCGCAGACGGATCGAGCCGAAAGCCCCGCGGAGGTGTTGAGCGGGCTGAATTCAGCGCTTTTCGGCAACATGCAAGGCCAGTTCGTTACAGCAGGGTACCTGTTCCTGAATGCCGCCAACCGGGAGTTAACTTATGCGGGAGCGGGACATCCTCCGCTCCTGGTGTGGCGGGCGCAAGAAAGGCGGGTAGAGACGATTGAGGAGAACGGACTTTTCCTGGGCACCTTTCCCGAGTGCCAGTACGCGAATATCAAGACTGGGTTCGGGCCGGGCGATCGCTGCCTGATGTACACGGATGGGGTTCTTGAAGCTCCGAACCAGGCCGAAGAAGAGTTCGGCATGGATCGTTTGCGGATCTTTCTGGCAGAAAACTTCAATCTCCCGGCGGGCCACTTTTGCGAGGCTTTGAGCAAGCGAATTGAAACCTGGTGCAATCGTGGTGAAAAAGAGGCGCATGACGATTTGACCATTGTGACAATCGATTACAAGACCTGACAGATCGTCAGCCGGGCTCCGCTGTTTCCCTCGCTCATAGGCGATATGATATAAGGGTGGCCTTCCGGTGATAGCGTCGAGCCCTTCGTCGCTATTGATATTTCGATGTTGAAAGAGGTGGTTATGATCCCGCCAGCTTTCGAATATCTCCGACCCAAAACTATTCCTGAAGCCGTAGCGATGTTGCAACAGCATGGTGATGACGCCAAGATCCTGAGCGGCGGCCAGAGCCTGATCCCCATGATGAAGTTGCGGCTGGCGCGGCCCAGCCACTTGATCGACATCAACCGCATCTCCGGTTTGTCTTACATAAAAGAGGATGGCGGGTTTTTGACGATCGGCGGGCTGACGCGTGAAGCTGAAGTTGAGGCGTCGGCTGTGGTGCGGCAGAAGTATCCAATCGTGCTGGATACGGCAACGGTGATTGCCGATCCACAGGTGCGCAACCTGGCGACGGTCGGCGGAAACCTGGCGCATGGCGATCCGGCCAACGATCATCCGGCGACCATGATTGCCCTGGCAGCGCAGATTGTTGCCACGGGCGCAAAGGGCGAACGGGTGATCCCGATCGACAACTTCTTCAAGTCATTGTTTGAGACCGATCTCAAGCATGACGAGATACTCACGGAGATACGCATTCCCGTGCCTCCGCCCAAGAGTGGCGGCGCATATTTCAAGCTGGAGCGGAAGGTCGGCGACTTTGCCACCGCCGCGGTCGCGGTGCAGTTGACGCTGGATGGCGGGGGAGCAGTGCAGAAGGTTGGAATCGGAATGACGAATGTGGGGCCGACACCGCTGCGGGCAAAAAAAGCCGAAGGTGCTCTGCAAGGCAAGAAGCCCGATCCGGCAGCGATCGAACAGGCAGCCAAGCTGGCGGCAGAGGAGTCGCAGCCCAGTTCCGACTTGCGCGGGCCCGTCGAGTACAAAAGAGGATTGATCAAGGAACTCACCAAACGCGCGATCGCGAAGGCGCTGGAACGCGCGGGCAAGTAGCATTTTGGCATAGAGAGCTGGTGACGGAGGGTTGGCGATGACAAAGAAAGAAGTGGTCAAACTCAAGATCAACGGCAAAGATCGCGAAGCGCTGGCAGAGCCGAGGCTGCTGCTGGTCCATTTTATTCGCGAGGCGCTCGGCCTGACGGGAACTCACGTCGGCTGCGATACCAGCAACTGCGGCGCGTGTACGGTGATTGTGAACGGCAAGCCGGTGAAATCGTGCACCATGTTTGCCGTGCAGGCGGATGGCGCCGAGGTGATGACCGTCGAGGGACTGATCAAAGATGGCGCCCTGCATCCGCTGCAGGAAGGTTTCAAAGAAGAGCATGGGTTGCAATGCGGGTTCTGCACGCCGGGGATGCTGATGTCGACATACGCGCTGCTGCAGAAAAATGCTGCGCCAAAGGAAGAGGAGATTCGCTGGGGAATATCCGGGAATCTCTGTCGCTGCACCGGGTATCAAAATATTGTTAAGGCCGTTCAATACGCCTCCAAAAAGATGGCGCAGGGAGGAAAGTGATGGAACTGCACAAGACATCTCCTGAGATCAGCGGCATGGGCCACCGGATGAAGCGGAAGGAAGACTCCAGGTTCATCCAGGGAAGAGGCAACTACGTTGACGATGTGAACCTTCCCGGTATGGTTTATGGGCACATGGTGCGCAGTCCGTATGCCCACGCGCGGCTCAAGAGCATCAACACTGACGCCGCAAAGAAGCTGCCTGGCGTGCTGGCCATCATAACCGGCGAGGACCTGGCCAAGGCCAATCTGGCGTGGATGCCGACATTGTTTTTCGACAAGCAAATGGTGCTGGCGACGGGCAAAGTCCTTTTCCAGGCGCAGGAAGTTGCGTTTGTGGTGGCGGAGGACCGGTACACGGCGGCTGATGCGGCTGAGTTGGTGGAGGTCGAGTATGAAGAGCTGCCGGTGCTGGTGGATCCGCACAAGGCAACGGACCCGAGTTCGCCGATTCTGCGCGAAGATCGCGAGCAGAAGAGCAATCACATCTTTCACTGGGAGGTCGGCAACAGGGAAGCGACAGACAAGGCGTTTGCGAATGCCGCGGTGAAGTCGAAGGTGCATGCGGTGTCGCAGCGCTGCCATCCTGCGCCGCTTGAGACCTGCGGCTGCGTGGCCGATTTCAACAAGGCGACGGAGAGGCTGACGGTCTATCTGACGTCCCAGGCTCCCCATGCGCATCGAACGTTATTTGCGCTGGTCGGCGGCATTCCGGAGCAGAACATTCGTGTGGTGTCGCCGGACATCGGCGGCGGATTTGGCAACAAGGTGCCGATTTATCCTGGATATGTGTGCGCGGTCGTGGCGTCGCTGACGCTGGGCGTACCGGTGAAGTGGATTGAGACGCGCTCGGAGAATCTGCAGTCGACAGGTTTTGCGCGTGATTATCACATGACCGCCGAACTCGCGGCAGACAAAGACGGCAAGATCAAAGCCATGCGGGTGAAGACGCTGGCCGATCACGGTGCGTTCAACGCTGCCGCACAGCCGACAAAGTTTCCAGCGGGACTCTTTAGTGTTTGTACCGGATCGTATGACTATCCGGACGCGTTCTGCGAGGTGGACGGGGTTTACACGAACAAAGCGCCGGGCGGAATTGCCTATCGCTGTTCATTCCGCATCACGGAGGCGGCCTACCTGATTGAGCGCGCGGTCGATGTGCTGGCACGCGATTTGAAGATGGATCCGGCGGATCTGCGGCGCAAGAACTATATCCAGCCGAAGCAGTTTCCGTACAAAACGCCGCTGGGCTGGACCTATGACAGCGGCAACTATGAGGGCGCGCTCGACAAAGCCATGCAAATGATCGGCTACAAGGAACTGCGCAAGGAGCAGGAGGAGAAGCGCAAGAAGGGCGAGCTGATGGGGATCGGGATCTCGAGTTTTACGGAAGCTGTTGGCGCAGGACCGGCGCATACCTTCGATATCGCCGGGATCAAGATGTTTGACAGCGCCGAGATTCGCGTTCATCCCACGGGCAAAGCCATCTGCCGCATGGGTACCAAGAGTCAGGGCCAGGGACACGAAACGACCTATGCGCAGATCGTAGCGCAGGAGCTTGGCATTCCTGCAAAAGACGTGATCGTAGAAGAGGGCGACACCGACACCGCGCCTTACGGTCTGGGAACGTACGCCAGCCGCAGCACACCGACGTCCGGCGCCGCGACGGCGGTGGCAGCGCGCAAGATTCGCGACAAGGCAAAGAAGATCGCGGCATTCCTGCTGGAGGCCAGCGAAGCGGACCTGGAATGGGAGCCGGGCAAATTCTTTGTGAAGGGTGCGCCGGGCAAAGCGAAATCGATCCAGGAGATTGCTTTCGCCGCTTACACAAACGTTCCTCCCGGACTGGAAGCCGGCCTGGAAGCGGTGGACTACTATGATCCGCCGAATCTTACGTTCCCGTTTGGAACTTACATATGCGTGGTCGATATCGATAAAGGCACGGGCGAAATCAAAGTTCGCCGCTTTGTTGCGGTGGATGATTGCGGAAACATGATCAACCCAATGGTCGTGGAAGGACAGATTCACGGCGGGCTGACCGAGGGACTGGGAATCGCCTTCATGCAGTTGATCGACTATGACGAGAACGGCAACGTCTCCGGCGGCAGCTTCATGGATTACCTGATCCCAACGGCGGTGGAGACACCGAAGTGGGAGACCGGCAGCACGGTGACGCCTTCGCCCCATCATCCGTTTGGAGCGAAGGGGGTGGGCGAATCGCCGAACGTGGGTTCGCCGGCGGCGTTTGTCAATGCTGTGGTGGATGCGCTTTCGCACCTCGGCGTGAAGCACATCGATATGCCGATCACGCCGTGGAAGGTGTGGAACATTTTGAAGGAGAAGGGAGTCACGGGGTAGCGTCACGTGGTGGAATGTGATGACAGACATTTCTTGACAAGCGCAAGGTCCCTCCGGCCTACTCGCGCGCTGATCTGCCCATTCGCGCCAAAAGCGGGCGCTAACGGGGCCCTGACGTCGCGCGCTCGCTTTGCGGCCGTCGGGATGACGATAATTTTTATTGGGGCAGTGTTTAGATATGGCAGTCAAGATTGAAAAGACATTTCAGGTCAGCGAACCGATCGACAAGGTTTGGGTGTTTCTGAGCGATCCGCGCAAGGTGGTTACGTGCGTGCCAGGAGCGCAGATCACCGAGCAGGTGAACGATACGACCTACAAGGGCGCGATCAAGGTGAAGGTCGGGCCGAGCGTGACCGATTTCAAAGGCGAGGTGCAGGTCGTGCGGTTGGAGGCCTCGGCGCACGAGATCGAAATCCTGGGCAAAGGCCAGGACACGAAGGGCAAAGGCAGCGCGTCGATGAAGATGACCGGCAAGCTGCGCGAGACCGGCGGCGGGACTGAGGTTTCAAGCGTGGCCGAGCTCAACATCGTCGGCATTCTGGCGCAGATGGGCTCCAGGGTTATCAATCAGGTCAACGACATCATGTTTGAGCAGTTTGTGAATAATTTCCGCCAGCAGTTGCAGAGCGCCGGCACGGGCAGTGCCGATCTGCCGGCGGCCAAGCCGATCAGCGCTGTGGGTGTGGCATTTTCCGCGCTGAAATCGGCCATCAGCGGGCATGGCGGCGAAGCAAAGTCCGACCCCGAGAAGGCCAAGAGCGACTCCGGCACAAAATAAATGGCAGCTCCCACACTCCGCAAAGACAAGGCAATTCGCGACATCAATCAGGTAATCCAGGGCTTTGAAAGTCTGGGCTACATCACTGACCCTGCTCTGGCGACAGTCGTGTATCTCGCCATCAGGCTTGGCAAACCTCTGCTGCTGGAAGGCCACGCCGGGCTGGGCAAAACCGAGGTGGCGAAGACGCTGGCTGCATTCCTGGGCACACGGCTGCTCCGCTTGCAATGTTACGAAGGCCTGGACGTGAGCTCGGCGGTGTATGAATGGAACTATCAGAAGCAGCTGCTGGCGATCAAAATCGAAGAGAAGAGCGGAGAATCAATCGCCGAGAAGGAGAAGCATATCTTCAGCCGCGAGTTCCTGATGGAGCGGCCGTTGTTGCAGGCGATCCAGGAACCAGACGCGTCGCCGGTACTGCTGGTGGATGAAGTGGACCGCGCAGATGAGGCGTTTGAGGCTTTTCTGCTTGAGCTATTGTCGGATTTCCAGATCAGCATTCCGGAGCTGGGAACGGTGCGAGCGAAACACGCGCCGCTGGTGGTGCTGACTTCCAACCGCAGCCGCGAATTGAGCGACGCGCTCAAACGGCGCTGCCTGTATCACTGGATCGAATATCCCAGCCGTGAAAAAGAGATGAGGATTGTAGAGGCGCGGCTGCCCGGCATTGCCGCGGAACTCGAGCGGCAGGTGGTCGGCTTTGTGCACTCCGTGCGCCGGCTAAAACTCATCAAATCCCCGGGCGTGGCAGAGACCCTGGATTGGGCGCAGGCGTTGATGACGCTGGAAAAGAACGGACTCGATGCAGAGCTGGTGGAAGAGACGCTGGGGTGTCTTTCGAAATCGATGGACGACACAGCCAAGATCAAGGGCGCAGGCATTGAAAAGCTGATCGTGGAAGCTCGATGAGTTGCTGTTCACCACGGAGACACGGAGAAAAGCAGGGTAACGGTTGATGCAATTTCCAAGCTGTCTTCGGATCTCAAAAATTACCGCAGTGGCTGAAGCCGGGTAAATTCCATTGGCTTAACGCAGGCCTAAAAGGCCTGCTCCATAGTGTGGGCCTCAGCGCCGCAGGCGCGAAATAATGGTAGCCCAGCGCGGAAGCGCTGGGTATCGGAGTGAGCATCATGAGCCCCGGAGGGGCGGCACTGGAACACGCCATTGTCGATTTTTGCCGGTTTGCCCAGGCCCAGGGATTGCCTGCGGGCGTGAAAGAAAGCATGGCTGCTCTTGAAGCCGTTGGAGCCGTCGGCGTATCTGAGCGGGAGACATTCAAAGCCGCTTTGCGCGCGGTGTTGTGCTCGTCAAAGGGTGATTGGGATTTGTTTGACGAGCTATTCGACACATTTTGGAGCTCTGACGAACGCAGTGCGGAGCGCCTGAAGCAGCGGGAGAAGCACGGAGCCCCGGCCAAGGCGCGGGAAGCCCGCCAGGAACAGGATGCTTTTGCGGTGCCAATTCCGGGAAAGATTGAAACTGCCGAAGGACAGGAAGGGGAGTCAGTGCTGGGCGCGACAGTGCAAGAGCGGCTCCGGCAGGCGGATTTTTCACAGATTGCAAGCGCCGATCTGGCTGATCTTGAACAGATTGCCCTGCGATTGTTGCGGCAGATGAGCCTGCGTCTTTCGCGGCGGCTCAGAGCTGCAAGACTGCGCGGAAAAGTTGATCTCAGGCGAACAATTCGTCTGAGCATCGGCCGCGGCGGCGATCCCATCGATTTGAGCTTCCGCAATCGTCGCCTGCAGCAGCTGAGGCTGGTGATCCTGCTGGATGTAAGCGGGTCGATGAATCCCTACAGTGTGTTTCTGGCGCGGTTTGCCTATGCGCTGCAAAAGTATTTCAAGCGAGTGGATACGTTTTTGTTCAGCACGCGACTCACCGATATTACTTCCGCGCTGCGCACGCGTCATCTCAGCGATGCGCTGCAGGCGGTTGCGCAACAGGCAACAGATTGGTCGGGCGGGACGAGGATTGGCGAGTCGCTGCGGGAGTTTACAGCAAGGCACGGCAGCTTGCTTTCGCGGAATACCCTTTTTATGGTCCTGAGCGATGGATGGGACACCGGTGAGCCAGAGACATTGGCAGCCGAGCTGAGCGCGATCAAGCAGCGCGTACGCAAGCTGATCTGGTTGAACCCTCTTCTGGGCATGGAAGGATATGAGCCGGTGACACGCGGCATGAGCGCAGCGTTACCCCATATCGATGTGTTTGCGCCGGCGCACAATTTGCAGAGTTTGCTGGAGCTGGAAGGACACTTGAGGTGATCGCCGGTATCGCCGGAATTGCCAAAATCGCCGGAATCGGCGGAACTGAGCGAGCTTGGTGCAACATAAGGTGTTTTAAGTTTTAAGAGTGGCGGTTGTCATGCTGTTATCCAAAACACGAACACTCCTCATGCGATGGTTGGCTCTGGGATTAGCCATGGCGTTCCCGCTGTGCATGGCTGCTCAATTGCTAGATCGCGGTCAGTCAGAACATTCACACCCAAAAACTCAAAGAGAATGGACCCTAACAGGCATGGGTGAAATGGACGCGCACGATGGCACCGAACTTGGCTTTGTTACCTATACGAATCGGGGCGGGATCGGTGTGACGACTATTAGCGGCACTTTCGATTCAGATGAGCAAGCTGTAGCAGAAGTCAATCATCGCATCAAGGATGCAAAAAAGGGTATAGAACACAGTTTCCTTCAAGATGAGTCCGGCAAGACAGTCGGAGAGAGAGTAGTGGTGGTGTTCTTGGGCAAAAGTCCTGAACCGGATGTCCACGCGGTGCTTTGGACGAATGGTCGAGACTTTTACGAGGTCGCATCACGCTCGTTATCACTCGCCCTAGAACGGGAAAAAAAGCTTACGAAACCTAAGCAGTAAAACGGTGACGACAGTTTGTTCTGGGCAACCTTGGCGGAGACTCTAAAATAAAAGCACGATATGCTAGAGCAGTTCCTCAAGAAAACGTCAGAGTTGATCGCCCAAGGCAAGACATTTGCCGTGGCGACGGTGGTGCGTTGTCTGCCGCCGACGTCGGGCAAGCCGGGCGATAAGGCGATCATTTTTGCTGATGGGAAATTGTGGGGATGGATCGGCGGAGGCTGCGCACAGCCGGTGGTCGCCAAGGAAGCTCTCAAAGCTCTGGCGGAGGGAAAACCGAAGCTGGTACGGATCAGTCCGAAGCCGGATGCGCCGGAGGAAGGAATCGTGGACTACACCATGACTTGCCACAGCGGTGGCTCTTTGGACATATATATAGAGCCGGTACTGCCGAAGCCGCACCTGGTGATCCTCGGCCGCTCGCCGGTTGCACAAACGCTGGCGAGGCTAGGCGCAGTGGTTGGTTACAAGGTGTCTATGGTTGTAGAAGAAGCAAGCGGTGATCAGCAACTGGGGGGAGCACTCAACGCTCAGCATTCAGCATTCAGCCCTGAAACAGTTGCGGGGACGGAAGCAGGAAGAGCAACGACAGCCCTAACAACAGATACCGGAGAAGGTTTCGAAGATCTCAAAGTGATTCGAGCGCGCGGCTACAGCCTTGAAGCAGCGAAGGTGACGGAACGGGCATTTATTGTGGTCTCGACGCAAGGCGAAGGCGATGAAGAGGCCCTGGAGCAGGCATTGAAGATGAATGGCGCGTACGTTGCGTTTGTCGCCAGCAAGAGCAAGACGGAAAAGGTATTGGAATATCTGGCGAGTTGCGGCGTCGCGGAAGAGCAGATCAAGCGGGTGCAAGCACCGGCGGGACTGGACATAGGCGCGAAGTCGCCAGAGGAGATCGCTGTGAGCATCCTGGCGCAGATCATTCAAGTGCGCAGGCAAGCAGGGATACTCCGCGCGGGCAATAGCACATCATCACCGCTTTCAGTGCTTGATGCAGCCACTACCGAGGCAGTCGATCCTGTCTGTGGCATGAGTGTGAATCCTGGCAAGGCGAGGCACCGTTCCGATTATGAAGGCGTGTCGTTCTATTTCTGCTGTGCCGGATGCAAACAGGCGTTTGACCGCGAGCCCCAGCGATACCTGGCAAACGCTGGGAAGTAGAGCCGGGCGAGGGTTTGTAATTCGATGCCTATGCAATGGATTGTCCTACGGCGTCGATAGTATTTTGCTGCAACGGGAAGGTTGCCCGCCAAGATGGGACGAGAGAATCCCTTGAAGTAACGAAGGTAATCATTCTTCAGTGTCTCCAGTATATTTTTTGATATACCCGGCGGTACGGCCTGGGCTACTGTAGTTTGTAACGAGGTAAGCAAGAGTATGGCCGAGGTTCCTTCCGGTGCTTTTTCCGACCGTTTGCGTCGACTTTCTACCGAATTACGATCGGTTGAGCTTGAACTTAAATCCGGTGAAGCTCCGCAGACATTGCAGCTGCAGGAGTTCCGCTACGTATTGGATAACGCGCGTATGACCGCCTGGACGGTCAGCGAGCTGCTGAACGCGCGTGAACGCCAGCAGGATCCAGCTAAGGTTGTATCGTTTGTGGTCGCAGAGAGACTGCGCCGTTCCAATCAGATGCTGAAGGATCTGTGTGCCGATATGGAAGAGGAAGGCGTTACCTGGCAGACTGCGGGAATCCAAAGCCTTTTCGAGACAGTGAAGCTGTTACAAGTACAATTGATTAAACTCATCGACGAGCACAGGTCCCGATTTGAAAGGCTGAGCGAGGTCGGTAGATAAGCTGTCAGAAATCAGCCCATCAATATCAGCCGAACGGCGCCTCTTTACGGCTGAGTAAGGCTTCTAAAAAACACGTATAAGCCATTGAAAATAAGATTCTTAATAAGTCTTATCGCTTCTTGCGGCCAGGATTATTGAAAAATAACTAAATAATTAGTTACTATTGGTTGAATTCTGCGTCTAATAGATAAAGAGAAATCTCTCAGGGAGCGAGGAGCAGAGGCTTGCCGCCGAAGAAATCGTCAACCTTAACCGAAGCCGAGCTGCGGCTGATGGAAGTGTTGTGGGTGAAAGGTCCAGCAACCGTGCATTCCATCCTGGAGGAGCTCCCGCCCAAGCCTGCTCTGGCTTACAACTCCGTGCTCACGACGATCAGAATTCTGGAAAAAAAAGGATATGTGCAGCATGTGAAGGAAGGCCGAGCCCACCTCTATATGCCGCTGGTAGGCAGGCAGGAAGCTACACGATTCGAAATCAGGAACCTGGTCGGAAGATTCTTCAAGAATTCACATGAGCTCTTACTGCTGAACATCCTGGAAGACAAGAGCATCAACGCTGAAGAACTTTTGCGTTTGCGGCAGCTGATCGGGGAAGGGAAGGAATCATGAACCTTCCTGAGATTCTTCGCGCGATGGCTCCGCTGACGGCCGAACGGTTACTCTTCAGCTTAGGCATAGGCAGTTTGCTGGCCGTACTTGTATGGCTTCTGCTTTACCTGTTGCCAAAGCGCGATTCAAGGACAAGTTTTGTGGTGTGGTTTTCAACGCTGTTGATCACCGCACTGCTGCCTTTGGTGGGCCTGCATTCGATTCACGGGGCTGGCAGCGCTGGAGGATCGCGCGCTGTGATTACCGTTTCCTCGTCCTGGGCGACAATGATCTTTTTTGTCTGGGCGAGCACAGCAATAGTTGGGCTGGTGCGTGTAGTACTGGCGCTGTTGCAGGTACAAAAGCTGCGATCGAAATCGTTTGCGTTGGATGAGCGCGTGCTGCCTCCGGAGTTGGGTGCGCTGGTCGACGAATTCAGGCGTTCACGGCCGGTGGAGTTGCTGGTTTCAAAGCAATTGGAAGTTCCCACGGCAGTGGGATTCTTTAAGCCTGCTATCGTGTTGCCGGAATGGCTGCTTGAAGGTAGTCCGGCAGAAGAGCTGAAATTCATCCTGTTGCATGAAATGGAGCATCTGCGGCGGCGCGACGACTGGACCAACCTGGCGCAGCAGGTAGTAAAGGCATTTTTGTTCTTTCTGCCCAGTATCTGGTGGATCGAACGGCGGCTCTCGCTGGATCGCGAGATGGCCTGCGATGATGCGGTGCTGGCCCATTCGGGTACGCCGCACGCTTACGCTGAGTGTCTGGCCCACGTTGCGGAAAGAAGTTTTCTGCGCCGGCAGCTTGCCCTGGCTCAAGCCGCGGTGGCTCGTCTACGTCAGTTGACCTTGCGGGTGGCAAAAATAATGGATCCTAGCCGTCCGCAGCCGGGCCGGCTTTGGAAGCCCGCGGTTCCGGCGGTCGTGGTGGTAGCAGGTTTGTGCGTGTTTTCAGGGTCCCAAGGGCCCAGGTTGATCGGCTTCTCGGATGGAACGCCGGTTTCTCGAGTGGCCGCAGCGCAGCCGGCCGGCAGTAACGAGAAACATGCGACGCAGATGCCCGCGGTTCAAGTGGCTGCAGCAGCCAAATCAACGCCAACATCGGCGGCGCTGAAGCCAAAAGTGGTGGCGGCGAAGCTCAGTGATTTGGCTGCGGCGTCTGAACCCAACGTTCGCGCCTGGGATGCGGCGTTGAGATCCAGCGAAACACAGCGAATCGCGCTGAAGAAGCGCGTACCACCGTCTCGCCAGAGCGCGGACAGGAATCCCAAATTGGATGAAGACCGCAGCCTGCGAGCAACGTTGCTTTCTGAGACAATGTTGCCGGCGACATCGCCAGCTGCCCAACGGGCGCCTCAGTACGTTACGGTCCGCGAAGAGTTTTACATGGTTGTCAATCGGCAGACGCCTTCATCCAGGCCGACAACCTTGCAGGTGCATATTGTCCAGATCAGCATAGTGCAAGCGCAGCCGCCGCAAAAACAAGTTCCAAAAAAAATCTAAAAGCTTAGCCGGTCCAGAGAGGATTTTCCTGGCCCGCAAAAACTAAATAACTAGTTACAACGAAAAAGATAGGCATTGAAGTACGAAACTCATACGGCAATGAATCTTTAGGAGATGAAGCGAGCAATGAAGAGACTTATAGAACAGTGGAAACCTTTCCTGAAACGGAGAACGCTGACAGCAGCGTTGGCACTGGTGCTGGCGGGATCGTTTGGGGGCTACGAAATCTTTAAACCTGCGGCGGCAAACGCAGCAAGCACTGTGCCCGCAGCGGCAGCTGCAGCACTTGATGACAGCAGCGTGAGCGCTATCAGCGCGCTTGACCAAGCCATGGAGACCCTGGCCGCGCACGTGACGCCAGCCGTGGTGAACGTGACAGTGACTTCGCGCATGAAGCAGCAACAGATGTCCGATGATCAGCAGGACGAAATCCAGCGGTTCTTTGGACCGTTTTTTGGTCCACAGAGTCCGCAAGGCCCGCAATTCCGCGGACAGCGGCAAGGACCGAGCGTGGAACACGGCTTGGGTAGTGGAATCATTATCTCGCCGGATGGCTACTTCGTCACGAACAACCATGTGGTTGAGGGCGCGACCGACATAAGGGTCACCTTAAATGATCGCCGTGTTCTTCCCGCAAAGCTGATTGGCACCGATCCGATGACCGACGTCGCCGTCATTAAGATCAACGGCAACAATTTTCCCAGCCTGCCCTGGGGCGACTCCACCACCCTTAAGCCCGGACAAACGGTTCTGGCTTTCGGCAATCCATTTAATTTCCGATTCACGGTAACGCGCGGCATCGTGAGCGCGCTGAACCGTCCTAACCCGTACAGTGACGACGCGCGCAAGCCGGGCGAATTCATCCAGACTGACGCCGCCATCAATCCTGGCAACTCCGGCGGACCGCTGGTCAACGCGCACGGCGAAGTCATCGGGATCAACACATTTCTCATTTCACAGACCGGCAGTTTCTCCGGCATGGGTTTTGCGATCCCCACGCAGATCGCGCGCCCGGTTGTAGAAACGCTGCTCAAGGACGGCAAGATCGAGCACGCGCGCATGGGCATCGGCATCAATGATGTCACTCCGGAAAACGCGAGCTTCTTTCATTTGACCAATGCCAGCGGAGCCCTGGTAAGCCAAGTTGAGCCCGATTCACCCGCCGCCAAAGCGGGCCTGAAAGTCGGCGACGTAATTACCGGATTGAACGGCAAGAAGATGGAGAGCTCCGGCCAGCTTCAGGCTGCGATCAGCTCTCGCCGTCCCGGCGACAAGATCACGCTCGACATCTTCCGCGACGGCAAGACCACGAGCATTCCAGTCACGCTGGAATCCATCAACAACAAGTCCGAGGAAGCCAGCAACACTCCCGGTGAGCCTCATGGCAAAGCGCGCTGGGGCGTCGGACTGCAGAACCTTACGCCTGATCTGCGGCAACAGCTGCAACTGCCTTCGAACGTGAAGGGTGGCGTAGTGGTGGGCGACGTTGTCCCCGGCAGCCCTGCTGACAACGCTGGAATCTCCCGCGGTGACGTGATCCTGGAAGTCAATCGCCAGCCGGTTCAGAACTCTGACGATGCCAAGCGCGAACTGGGCAACGTACCTGCCGGCAAAGACGCAATGGTCCTCGTCTGGTCGAATGGCGGCAGCTCGTTCCGCGTGATGCACGCAGCCGAGCCCGGCTCTGACCAGAACGGCGACTAACAATTTCCTGATGTGAACTGCATCCCATCCTCTCCGCAATCGACCGCGGGGAGGACGGGGCGTTCCTGGCTTGGCGCACCTCGAAAAGGGGTGCGCCATTTTTTTGCAGACTGAAAGGAACAGCGACGTCTAACCATCACCTCTTCGTAGGTACCAGCTCTCGCGCATTGCCTGCCGGTACGGCAAAGCTGGCGCCCGCGAATCCGTTGAGAACCGCGAAATTAACGCCAACAACCTTACCGTCCAAATCAATCACAGGACCGCCCGAACCGCCAGAGGTGGTTTGGGCGTCATACACCAGCCGGTCAGGACGAACATCGCCAATGTGCCCCTGCGTGCTGAGCGGTCGAATGAGCTTGCGTTTTGCCAGTTCGCGCAAAAGGCTATCGGAGTCTCCCACGCTGCTCATGAGCTCGGTGGCAGTTTTCTCGTCCACGCGCGCCATGATTGCTGCCAAAGCCGTGGGATAACCGATCAGAATGATGGCATCTCCGCCATCCACTTTTTCCATTTTGCCGGCCAGGGGCAGCGTGCGCAGGGATGCCGGCAGGTTCGGAACCTTGATCGTAGAGAGATCAGCTTCCTGAGACACCTGCGCAGTGGAAGCGCTGAGCGGAGTTGTGAGTCCCGGGAAATACGCTTCCATGGTTTTGATGACAGGTTTCACGCCGCGATCGAGCAACGGCTTGATCTGTTCATCCTGCCACCATGGCTCCGCGACGTGATGATTGGTGAGAAGAAGGCCGTTGCCGGCGACAAACGCCGTTCCAAAAGAATCCAGCCGGAACTCTGGTCCACCGCCATCCAGTTCGAGGGTTACGCTTTTATCGTCGTCCCCGGAATCGTTTTTTCCGATGGTGACCATCTTGCCGGACTCTACGTGCTGAAAAGCGACCACCACGTGAAGCAAAGCAACAGAGGGCGCATATTGTTCAACAATCCGCCTGCCTGCATTTCTTTCAGCTTCAAGTTTCTGCAGCCGCTTGTCGGCATCCTGCAATTGCTGGATGAGCGCGCTGCTGCCTCCGGAGCTGTTCAGTTGTTTTGTCAGCTGGTCTCGCTCGGCAGTGAGGCGCGTTTGTTCCTCTAACGCCTTGTCGTACGACGTTTGTAATCGCGCGCGCTCATTCTGCACCTGTGACAGGGATTGCTGCTCTTCGAGAACGGAGCGTTGCAGCGTCGCCAGTGTATTGCTCACCTGCTTCGCCTGGCGTCGACTTGAAATGGTGACCACGGAAAACACCACGACCGCCACGACCAGCAGCACGCCGGTAACCGGCAGCAGCCAGCGTTTCAGCGGACCCGTTTGCCGGATCTGGTCCTGTAGTTCATGCTCATGCGCCACCACGCGCTCCAGTTCGCGCTCCACACGCCCCAATTGTTCCGCTTCGCGCAATTGCGAACGGACTTGCGCCAGAAGCTCCGCGGGATGCACGGATTCCGGAACAGCAACGTTGGCACCCAGATCCAGTGCTCGGGCGCGCGCCTCGGCCTCACCCTTTACCAGCGCGATCACACGAATTTCCTTCGTCGCCTCATTCGCCCGAAGCGAGGACAGGACATCACAGCAGAGAAGCGAGGCCGGGGCCAGATTCATCAACACTACGCGCGGAGCAAATGACCGTAATTGCTCAAAATTAGCGTTCGCAGTCATCACCTGAAACCCGGCATCCGTTAGCAGCGTGGCGGTACCTGCCTGCAGGGAAGCCGGCATGTCGATCAGCATGATGCGATTTGTAGAGGTTGCAGGGGAGGACGTAGCGGTGGAAGACAAAGACGATCTCCTGGTCAATTGCCTTCCCAATTATAGTCGTGGCTCTGGAGAAAAGCGTGCTTGGCGCATCTGTGTGGGCTCATCCGCCATGGACGGGCCGAGATCCGTCTTCATCCGTGCTGTTTTTCCGTTGTCCCCATGACCCGATCTCCCGATGTCCCGATCACCTCACGCAGCTCCAGCACCTCCAGCGGGCAATCCTCCCAATTGTGCCTCCAGCACACGATCATGTCGCAGCCCTTCACGTCGTGCAGATGCACCAGGAAATTCCTGCTTTCGTATTCAAATTCAATCCGCACCATCTGGCTCCGTTCATGGTCCACCGTGCGCAGCGCGATGCAGTCCGGAAATTCCATCCGCACCTTCAGCGCGGCATAGCCGAGTTCCCGCGCCATGGAGGCAAACAGGAACATTACCTCCGCTTCGTTGGTCGGAGCGTTCAGTAGCGCCGCCCGCAGCAAAGGCGTTCCATAGATCGGCGCGTTGGGCAATATTCTCGATCTGGTTGGCGTTCCCGAAGGCGTTCCCAAAGGGATTCCCGACCTCCGCCGGCGTTCCGTGTGTCCGGCAATGATCTCCAGTACGTCGCTCCACTCCTCTTGCAGTCCTTCCTTCCGGGCATATTCCAGGAGGCACTGCGGAACGCTATTCCAGGTCTTAAAGCGGGTCATCAGCGGCCTGGCGCTGAATCGGCCACGCAACTCGAACTCAGCGATCGTCGGAATCTTTGCCAGCCTTCGCACTGCGCCCGCCCATTCTTTGAACAGCGTTTCCATGCTCACGTAATAGCCGCAACCGGTCCGTTCCAGCCCGCACGCCTGCAGCGCCAGTACATAGGTGCAGAAATGCTTCCGGATGCTCCGTTTGCTGACCTCCGTCATGCTCTGCAACTCCGTCAGGCTCGGCGCATGCCCCAGCTTCTCCGCGCATTCTTTGATCGCCGCCATTACCGCTTCTTTCGTCATCGTCTTCCTCGTTCCGATCTTGTTTTGACCAATTTCTGGTTGTGTCTTGACCAAATTTTTCTGATTGTGTTCTGACCAATAAAAAAAGCCACCCGCAGGTGGCTGTTAGATTCTTGAACTCTTTGGGTTTGGTCTTCCGATCACGTGCGATGGCGGCGATCAATCGGGGCCCCCCGGAAAGCCCGCTTTTGGCTTTCTGGGGCTGGATTCCGCGCGATGGCGGCGATTCCGGCGATCCATCCGGGCACACTTCAACTGTAGGGAAATTTGATCATGGCAGGCAGGTCGTTCTCATCGCGGACCATGATCTGGTTGCTGGCCTTTTAGAGTTATGGACCGCAGGCGCCCTCGCCTGCGATTACCGGATCTCTCCGACGCCGCTCTCGGTTTAACTCATCTGTATTATAGGCGAAGGTTTATTCGCTGTCAATGAAAAAGCGAAAGAACCTAGTCCCGCTCAGCGGGACGCATGGTAATAGCCCGCCGTTTCAACGGCGGGAAAGTGTTGGGACAACAACCCGAGTCCCCTTCAGGGGACGACTGAACTTCTTGGCACGCAAGCATGTTGCTTACTTTCCCGCCGCCAGCGCTTCTCTCAAAAACGCAGCTACTGACTCCGTGAGAGCCCGCGGCCGCGCCACAATCGAGGTTGCCAGGGCCTGGCTTCTTACCAGACGATGTCCACTCACGCGCATGATCTGCAGCGAACGTCTTGAGCCTTTCAACGCGTATTCCGGCAAAATCGAGTATCCGAATCCGGACTCAACCAGGCCCTTGATCGCCTCCGTATCGGACGCCTCCATGATCACGCGGCGTTTCAATCCCAGATTGTCCAAAAAGCGATCGATCACCGTGCGCATGTTGCTGTGTTTGGGATAGAGCAAAAAAGGAGCGCCGTCGAGTTCCTCGGGCCGTATGGTTCCAATGTGCGAACCGCGAACGCGATGTGTGGCCGGACGCACCACCAGCAATTCCTCGTCGAAAAGAGGAATGATGCGCAGGTTGTCATTGCGCACCGGCAGTGAAATCAGCCCCAGATCGAACTGGCGATCCACCAGGCCGGCCACAATTTCTTCCGTGGCCAGAACGGTTACATGCAGGTCGAGACGGGGATAGCGCTTGCGCAGCATTTTGAAGGGGCGTCCCAGGCGGTAGATCAGCGTTGTGGCGCCGGTGGCAAAGTGAAAGGGACGGGAATCGAGAACGGTATCGTCGGCGAACTCCTGTTTTACCTGCTTGAGCCGCATGCTGACGACGCGCGCATGTTCCGCCAGCCGCAACGCTGCCGGCGTCGGTGTAAGTTTGCGACCTGAGCGCACGAAGAGCTCCGCCCCCAATTCAGTGGAGAGGGATTGCAGTTGCAGGCTCACGGCTGCCGGGGATAAATGGAGAATCTCCGCGGCGCGCGTCATCGTCGGCGACTCCAGGACGGCAAGCAATGACTCGAGCTGGCGTATTTCCATGGATCAGACCTCAGCGCAGCAGGTGTGAATTTTGGCGCGTTTTTCATCATACGGCAATATTTAGTTTTATTAAAAGAAAACTTTAAATCTTTAAAATTGACGAAACGTTAACAAAGGGCGTAGTTTCGCGGACGGCCTTGTCTCGCACAAAAATTGCGTGCACGAGCAGCGGAGATCACCTTAATATATGTCCTGCCGGAATGACCGGTGGTGCTACTCTCAAGCGCGGCGCTGGATCGGAACCGCAAATCTCAAATAGCGAGCCAGGCTCTCAACGAGGAGGGAGTCATGCGAGTTAGGCAAATTCGCGCGATCCTGGTCATGCTTTGCCTTGTAGCATTCATGACCGTGCAAGCCCTGGCCCAGGCCGTCAACAACGCCCAGATTCACGGAGCCATTACCGATCCCACGGGAGCCGCGATCGTCGGCGCACAGGTAACGGCGACCCAAACCGATACCGGAATGGTGCGCAGAACCGTCACCAACTCTGACGGCGCGTTCGTGCTGCCGAATTTGCCGGTAGGCCCGTATAACCTCGAGGTGGCCGCGTCAGGTTTTCAAAATTATGTCCAGACCGGCATTACCCTGCAGGTGAGCCAGAATCCCAAGATTGACATTCGCATGCGCATCGGGACCGTGGCCCAGGTGGAAGAGGTCCGCAGTGACGCTGTCATGGTCAACACCAACGAGACATCGGTCTCGACCGTCATTGATCAGCAAAGGGTGGTTGATCTGCCATTGGATGGCCGACAGGCGACCGACCTTATCCTGCTTTCCGGCGGCGCCTCCAACACGGCGATTCCCGGCAACGATCTTCTCAGCAGCAAGAATTATGGTAACGGTAACGTGACCAGCTCGGTCACAGCCACCATATCCGTGGCCGGAGGCCAGCAGAATTCCAACAACTACCTGTTGGATGGCGGCGACCACGTCGACAAATTTTCCAACCTGAACATGCCCTTCCCCTTCCCGGACGCGATCCAGGAGTTCAGCGTGCAGACGAGCACGCTTTCCGCGCGTTACGGCGAGCACTCCGGCTCAGTGGTGAACGTCGTGACCAAGTCCGGCAGCAATCATTTTCATGGCGACATTTTCGACTTCCTTCGCAATGACGCGGTCAATGCGCATCATTGGATTGCTCCCGGTCTGACGGCCAATCCCAATGACAATGCTCTTCGGCGCAATCAATTTGGTGGCACGCTGGGCGGTCCGATCGTTCGCGACAAGCTGCAGTTCTTTGTCGGCTATCAGGGCACACGCAACTTCCAGATGGCCGCTCCCACCCAGGTGATCGTACCCACAGCCGCGGCGCTGAGCGGCAATTTCAGCACCATGTTCTCCGCCGCCTGCCAGTCCAACAACAAAGTCAAGACCATCAAAAACCCGACCAACGGCACCACTTTCGCCGGCTCACTGGTTCCCACAGGCCTTTTCAATCAGCAGGCGCTGAACGTCCTGAAATTGATCCCGGTCTCCAACAATCCTTGCGGCACGCTGACGCTCTCCATTCCCAATACCGGCGATGAAAATCAGGGTGTTTCGCGCATCGATTGGATGCAGAGCCAGAAGAACACGATATTTGGCCGCTACTTCATCAGCGACTTCTCCGATCCGCCGATCTTTGACGGCGCCAACCTCCTCACCACCACCAAAGCCGGACAACTGGCCCGCAACCAATCGGCCGTGATCGGCGACACGTACACCCTGAGTCCCTCGCTCGTCAATTCGATTCACCTCACGGCAAACCGCATGGCCATCTTCCGTGGTCCGGCCGGAAACGTTCCCAACCCGGGCGCGCTCGGTATCAATGTGCCCAGTCCGGTGGCCAACGACCTGGTCATCAGCATCAGCAACTACTTTAATGTCGAGAGCGGCACCGCGACGGCAGGCCACTTCAACAACAACTCGGTGCATTTTGCCGATGACGTTGACTGGTCAAAGGGAAAACACCAGCTTGCCTTCGGATTCGACTTCATTCACAGCCAGCTGAACGAACTTTCCACCTTCCAGAGCGACGGACAGTTCACCTTTAGCGGCGCTTCCGGCGCCGGCTCGAGCGGTGATGCGCTGGTCGACTTCATGCTGGGCGCAATGTCAAGCTACGCCCAGGGAAACAACGAACAAGAGAACTGGCGCCAGAGTTATTACGGCGTCTACGCGCAGGACAACTACCGATTCCGCCCGAACCTTACGCTGAATTTCGGCCTTCGCTGGGAGCCCTATTTCCCGGCTGCTGATAATTTCAACCGCGGCAGCCACTTTGATCCTGGCGCCTTTGCCGCCGGGACTGTCAGCCAGGTCTTCCCCAATGCGCCTCCGGGACTGTTTTTCTGCGGTGACTCGCAAACGCCGTGTTCCTATGTGAAGGGCCACTGGGCCAACTTCTCTCCCCGCGCGGGCTTCAACTGGGATCCTCGCGGCAAAGGACAGGAAACCATTCGCGCCGGTTACGGTCTGTTTTACGACAACCCGGAAGAGTTTTACTTCGACCGTTTTGCCGACAACAGCCCGTTTGGCAGCGGCATTTCGCTATCGCGCCCGGTGGGAGGATTGACCAATCCGTATCAGAACCAGACCGTGCCGCCGTTCCCGCTGAGTTTCCCGAGCGCCGGCAACGCGTTCTTCCCCAAGAACGGCGTATACATCAACCTGCCCACCACTCTGCGGCCCACCTACGTGCAAACGTGGAACCTCTCCATCGATAAGCAATTCGGCGCCAATTGGCTGGTTACCGCCACGTACTTTGGCAATCGCACCAACCACATCTGGCTGGGCTACGACGCGAACGCGCCGGTGTTCATCGCCGGAAACGATTGCGCCGCTTCCAGCACCGCAATACCGACTCATGGAGCCGGCACCTCGGCGTGCTCGACCACTGCCAATGAGCAGGTACGCCGCGTCCTGAACCTGGCGAATCCTGCGGCTGGCGCCTTCTTCTCCAGCATCTCGACCGCTTCGGATGAGGGCAACGCTTCCTACAACGGCATGCTGGTGAGCGTGAACCATCGTTTCAACCATAACTTCACCTTGCTGGCGAACTACACGTACTCGCACTGCATGAGTCTGGGCGACTTTGGCGGCGAACTTTCCAGCAGCAGGCTGATCACCAATCCCAACAATTTTGCCGCTGACCGTGGCGATTGCTCGTTTGACATCCGCCACATCGTCAATACTTCTCTGGTTGCCAACAGCCCCAGGTTCTCCAATAACCTGATGCGGACCCTGTTCAGCGATTGGCAGCTCTCCAACATTCTCGGCTACCGGACGGGCAATCATTTCTCCGCGCTGGGCGGCACTGATTCATCCCTCACCGGAATCAAACAGGATCGCGCCGACCTGATTGGCGACCCGACCAGCGGCACCTGCCCCAACGGCGCATCCGTGGGAAGCGTGAACTGCTGGTTCAATACCAGTGCATTTACCAACGCTGTTCCGGGGCAATTTGGCGACTCCAGCCGCAACATGCTGGTGGGACCTGGTTTCCTGACGTTCAACACCGGTATTTCACGCCAATTCAAGATTCGTGAAAACCAGAGCCTGATGTTGCGCGGCGAGGCGTTCAACCTCCTCAATCATCCCAACTTCGCCAACCCGGGATCGACCAATGCCGGAACCAACTTCACCACTCCGGCGGTTGCTCCGGCCAAAGCGTTTGGCGCGATCACCACGACTCTGGGCAGCCCGCGAGTATTGCAGGTGGCGATGAAGTACATCTTCTGAAACCAAAGGAAAAGTGATTGAGCGTAGCGGCGATGAACAGCAGATGCTAGCGGACAGCAAGCTAACGGGGGCTTGCTGTCCGCGAGGCGAAGTTCCCCAGGGGTCGGCGATGAACCACGGGCCAGGGCACAACAAAATTCGGATGCACGTGCTCATTGCGTTGTGGATCGGCCTTCCCGGGTTGCTGCAAGCGCAAGACACACGTACTGTTACTGAACCGAAGCTCCCGCGCGTCTGTGCTTCGCTTACCGCTCGCTTGACCGCCGAAAACAACAAACTGCCCGAAGCTGCCGAAGAGAATCGCGACACTGCGCGGATTCAAGAGGCAATCGATCACTGCGTAGCCGGCCGGGCAGTTGAACTTCGCGGTGATGGCACACACAATGCGTTTTTGGCCGGCCCGCTCGAGTTGAAGCCCTCAGTCACTCTGCTGGTCGACGAAAATGTGGTTCTCTTTGCTTCACGTGATCCTCGCGCATACGACGTTCAACCTGCCTCCTGCGGTCTGGTCAATCGCGATGGACGTGGCTGCAAGCCCCTGATCAGCGCCCATAACGCTCCCCACAGTGGCGTGATGGGCCTGGGCGCCATTGACGGCCAGGGCGGGGAGCACCTGCTGCATCAGTCGAAAAGCTGGTGGGATTTGGCCCATCAGGCCAAAGTAGAAGACGCGCGGCAGAACTGTTTTCGCGTGTTGGTGGTGGATTCGTCCAATGACTTTACCCTCTACGGCGTTGCATTGCGCAACTCGCCCAACTTCCATGTGATGGTGAGCAAAACCGATGGTTTTACCGCCTGGGGCGTGCGGATCGATGCCCCGGCCAACGCGCGCAACACCGATGGAATTGACCCGTCGTCTTCCACGAACGTCAGCATTGTTCACTCGTTCATTCGTGCCGGGGACGACAACGTCGCCATCAAGGCAGGCAGCGCCGGCCCGGCAACGCATATCACCGTAGCGCACAACCATTTTTATTCCGGCCACGGCATGTCGATCGGAAGCGAAACCAACGGTGGAGTGAGCGGCGTGCTGGTGTCAGATTTAACGATCGATGGCGCCGACAATGGGCTTCGCATCAAATCCGACCTGAGCCGTGGCGGCCTGGTGCATGACATCGCCTACAAAGATGTTTGCATGCGCGATGTAAAAAATCCCATCACCATTTCTCCTTTTTATACTCACGCCTCTGGCTCGCTCGTGCCGGTGTATCAGGGCATATCGCTCGAAAATGTGCGCTCTGTCTCGCCGGGAAAAGTTGAACTGATAGGAATTGATTCTCAACATCCGCTGGATGTGAGCCTGGATGGGGTCGCCGTACCGCATGTGCACGACGACGATGTGCGCATCGCGCACGCGCATTTCTCTGTAGGTCCCAGGCCGGTTACCTTCATGCTTCACGGAGACGACCTCACGATCGCCAAGAGCGGCGAGCCAAAGGAGCCGTGGGCAGACTCCGGCTGCAAGGATGCTTTTGTTCCGTTTCCATCCGCAGCCACGATCCATGCGGTCGAAAAATCCATGAACGACGAAGAACCAAACGCATTCGTTCCCCGTTCAGGCACGAAGCATCGGGTTACGGTAGCTGCGGACGGCTCGGGCGATTTCAAGACGGTGCAGGAAGGAATTGACGCGCTCAGCGAAGACGGTGGAACCGTCGCGATCAAGCCGGGCGTTTATCGGCAAGTGGTGCACGTCGCCAAGCCGCATGTATGGATGCAAGGTCAGTCGGACGATCCGAGAAACGTTGTGATCGTTTACTCCAACAGCGCTTACAGCGCAGGCGGCACTTTCTATTCCGCCACCGCGTTTGTCACCGGCGATGATTTCCATGCGGAAAACCTGACCTTCCAGAACGACTACAGCAGGATCCATGGATTGCAGCAGCAGGGCTCGCAGGCCGTTGCTCTCTCCGTGCGCGGTGATCGCGCTGTCTTCCGCAACGTGCGTTTTCTCGGCGCGCAGGATACGCTCTTTGCCGCCAGCCGCTCATGCCAGAGTGACGCCGGTCCATGCATTCCCGCGCGCCAGTACTTCCACAATTGCTACATCGAAGGCAACGTCGACTTTATTTTTGGCGACTCGGAAGCAGTATTCGATCACTGCCATATCCACGCCATTGCTCATTCGCAGGTTTACATAACCGCCCAGAGCAAACGCTATCCCCAGCAGCAGAGTGGCTACGTGTTTGATCACTGCACGATCACCGCTGATGGTCTGGCTGGGAAGGTTTTTCTGGGGCGTCCGTGGCGAGCTTACGCGACGGTCGTTTTTCTTGACAGCCAGCTGGACGCTAAAGTCGATCCCGCAGGCTGGGCAGAGTGGCACGCCGGTGAAACCTCGAGGCTGGAGACTGCGTTCTACGCTGAACACGACTCCGTCGGCCCCGGTAGCGGTTCAACAACGCGTGAAGTCCACGCACATCAACTCAGCGACGCCGAAGCCGGCAAGTACGCGGCCGCAAAATTCTTAGCCGGTTCTGATGGATGGAACCCGGCAGCGAGCGAACCACGAATGAACCAGGAGCCGCGAGAGGAATGACTGAACAGAACAAAAATCGCATAGGCCGGCGTCGATTTATCAAAGGTATGGGCGCCACAGCAGCGGTAGTCACCGGCGGAATGCTGGCGGGATCTCCTCTGCTGTCGGCGCTCACAGCCCCTCTTCATCCGAGTTTGTCCGGATACGTTCCCAACCCGGACCCGTGGTCGGAGCTTCCGGCAATACTGGCAAGAATCAAGCCGCCTTCGTTCCCGAATCGCGACTTTGATGTAACGAAATTTGGCGCTATCGGCGACAACAAAACGGATTGTACTGCCGCGTTCGAAAGAGCAATCGCAGCCTGCCATGCGGCGAAGGGCGGCCGGGTGGTGCTGCCCGCCGGAGAGTTTGTCACCGGGGCAATCCGTTTGAAGAGCAACGTCAATTTGTACATCGGCTCGGACGCGACGATCCGCTTCACGCGTGACACCCGCAAATATCCCCTGGTATTCACTCGCTGGGAAGGGATTGAGCTGATGAACTACTCGCCCTTCATCTATGCCTTTGAAGAAGAGAATATTGCGGTCACGGGCGAGGGAGTCATCGACGGTAATGCCGACTGCGAGCACTGGTGGCCGTGGAAAGGCCGCACCAGGTGCGGATGGAAAGAAGGCGAGCCGAACCAGTTCGCCGATCGCGCAGCTCTCTTTGCCATGGCCGAAAAGCGCACGCCGGTCAGCGAGAGAGTTTTCGGCGAAGGGCATTACCTGCGTCCGCAGTTCATCCAGCCTTATCGCTGCAAGAATGTGTTGCTGGAAGGCGTGACGCTCAAAAATTCGCCCATGTGGCAGGTCCATCCCGTGCTGTGCAGCAACGTTACCGTGCGAAGGATGACCATCACCGGCGCTGATCTCAACCGCGACTCCGCACCGAACACCGACGGCTGCGATCCGGAGTCATGCACCGATGTGCTGATCGAGGGATGCAATTTCAACACCGGGGACGATTGCATCGCCATTAAAGCCGGACGGAACGAAGACGGGCGCCGCGTGAACGCGCGTTCGGAAAACATAGTGATCCGCGGCTGCCACATGAGGGATGGGCATGGCGGCGTGACCGTCGGCAGCGAGATCTCCGGCGGCGTGAGAAATGTCTTCGCTGAGAACTGCCGCATGGACAGTCCTCGTCTGGACAACGCCGTACGAATCAAGAACAACGCCATGCGCGGCGGGCTTCTGGAAAACATACATGTCCGCAACATCGAAGTAGGTGAGGTGGGGCAGGCGGCGCTGTCCATCGATTTCTTCTATGAAGAAGGAGAAGCCGGCAAGTTTACGCCGGTGGTCCGCAATGTCGATATTCGCAACGTCAACGTGAAGAAGGCGCAGTACGCGCTCTATCTTCGTGGATTCAAGAATGCGCCCATTGGCGACGTTCAGTTGATCGATTGCAACCTGGATGGCGTGGAAAAACCCAATGTGGTTGAAAACGTAAATGGCCTGCAGTTGAGCAACGTTCACATCAACGGCAAGCTGGTCAATGATCGCGCTGCGGGGCAGTTGGAGAGACCTGATCCGCTGCCGCTTCGTGGCTGAACGCCGGAACGGTTTGTGGAAGAGCGGGTAAGAATGGAAAGCGGCACATGGGATTTATAACGGAACATTTTCTTTTACAGAGTGAGACTGCGCGCTACCTCTACAAGAAGTATGCGGCAGCGCAGCCGATACTCGACTATCACTGCCATCTTTCCCCCAAAGATCTGGCCGAAAACCGCCGGTTCGGCAATCTGTTCGAAATCTGGCTGGAGGGCGACCACTACAAATGGCGCGCCATGCGGGCAAACGGTGTTCCCGAACGCTTCTGCACGGGCGACGTCGAGCCGTATCAGAAGTTTTTGGCCTGGGCTGAGACGGTTCCCCACACGTTGCGAAACCCTCTGTATCACTGGGTTCATCTGGAGTTAAAGCGTTACTTCGGTATTGAGAGGCTTCTGGATCGGGACTCGGCTGCGGCTATCTGGCAGGCGGCGAACGCGCGGCTGATGGATGATGATCTTTCAGCGCGGGGAATTCTCGAACGATTCCACGTGACCGCGCTCTGTACCACCGACGATCCGACGGATTCGTTGGAATACCACCAGCAGCTCAGCGAATCCGGTTGCGGCACCCGGGTGTTCCCGGCCTTCCGGCCAGATCGGGCTCTCCGTACCCGGGACCCGATCAGCTTCAACCGGTGGCTCGACAAGCTCAGCGCCGGTGCGAACATTGAGATTGCGCGGCTGGCTGATTTCCTCGCTGCGCTCGAAAACCGGCATGACTGCTTTCATCAGCATGGTTGCCGGCTCTCCGATCATGGCCTGGATTACTGCCATACCGAGAGCTGTTCCGAAGCCGAGGCATCCGCCGCGTTTGTTAAGGTGCGCAGCGGATATGCCCTCAGCAGCGAAGAAGCGGACAGGTTTTCCAGCTACCTGATGATCTTCTTTGGCCACCTCGATGCCGCAAAAGGGTGGACCAAGCAATTGCATCTGGGCGCCTATCGCAACGCCAATGGCAGAATGCTGAACGGTTACGGCAGGGATGCAGGCTTCGATTCCATCGGCGATTGGCCCCAGGTTGCGTTGTTGGGAAAATATCTTGATTCGCTGGATCGTGCCGGCGCTCTGCCCCGAACGATCATTTACAATGCAAACCCCGGGGATAACTATGCGTTTGCCACCATGATCGGTAACTTTCAGGACGGGAACATCGCCGGCAAAATTCAGCTGGGCAGCGCCTGGTGGTTCCTCGATCAGAAGGATGCCATGGAGCAGCAGTTGAATGCTCTTTCCAATTGTGGTTTGTTGTCACGCTTTGTGGGGATGGTGACGGATTCGCGTTCCTTTATGTCGTATCCGCGGCATGAATACTTCCGCCGCGTGTTGTGCAACCTGATTGGGAGCGACGTGGAGCGGGGAGAGCTGCCCGACGATGAGGAACTGGTGGGAGGCATGATCAAAAGAATCTGCTACCACAATGCCGCCGATTACCTCTGCCTGCCCATGGCGCATAAAGCCGCAGAAGTATCCGCTGCGGTTGCCGCCAACGGACATGGGTTGCCGGCCCGTGGCGTGGAAGCTCCTCGGATCGAACAGATGGAAAAGGGGTCCTAGAGTGGCCGTGATGGCAAAACCGGTTCCCCTGCAGACAGTGGCAATTGTTGTCAACTCTCGCGACAACGTTGCTGTGGTGCGGGAGCGGGTCTCCGCGGGAACGTTCATCCGACTGGATCAGGGAGAAATCATCGAGATCGCTGCCGCGGTCGAGCCGGGACATCGTTTTGCCCTGCGTGACATTGCTGTGGGCGCTTATGTGCTCCAATACGGCCAGCTGATCGGCACCTCATTGGGCATCAAGGGCGGTGAGCCCGTAAATCATGAAAACATGAACGATCAGGTCCCGGTGATTCGCGACGTGCCTGCCGATCTTGCCACGCCTGCGCCCGACTACATTCCTGAAAATCAACGCAAAACGTTTATGGGCTTTCGCCGCGCGGATGGCCGGAGCGGCACGCGCAACTTCATCCTGATCGTACCCACCAGCATGTGCGCCAGCCATGAGGCGATGCAGGTGGCTACATTGGCGGAGTTCACGCTCTTCAGCCGCGAGAAGTTTCCCAACGTCGATGGCGTGAGCGCCATCCCGCACAGCAAGGGCTGCGGCTGCCAGGAGGGATCTCCGGTTGAGCTGCTGCTGCGCGTGCTCTCCAACTATGCCGATCATCCGAACGTGGGCGGCGTGGTGCTGCTGGAACTGGGTTGCGAGAAAACAAACCTCTCCGTGCTTGAGACCTACCTGCAGCGGCTGGGCCGCAAGCTGGAGAAACCTCTGGTAAGAATCGGCATCCAGCAAGTCGGCGGCACCCAGGAAGCGATTCAGGCCGGACTGCGGGCAGTCGAAGAGATGTTGCCTGCGGTGAACCAGGCCGTCCGGGAGCCTATCCCAGTGAGCGAATTGATTCTGGGCGTCAAGTGCGGCGGGTCAGACGCGTTCTCCGGTATTTCCGCGAATCCAAGCCTTGGCTACGCTTCCGATCTGCTGGTGCGCTCGGGCGGGACAGTTTTGATCACCGAGGTCCCGGAGTTTTGCGGCGCGGAGCATATCCTGGCGCAGCGCGCGAAAGACGCCGCCACCGCGCGCGCCGTTTACGAAATGGTTGACTGGTACAAGGACTATGCGGGCAAATGGGGCGCGGTGCTCAACGAGAATCCAAGCCCGGGCAACATCAAAGGCGGTCTGCTTAACATCACGGTCAAGTCTCTGGGCGCCATCGCCAAGGCCGGCACGACGCGCGTGGAAGGTGTGACTGACTATGGCGTGCCTCCAGAAGGCAAGGGGCTGTTTCTGATGCAAGGGCCCGGCTACGATCAGGAGTCGACGCCCGGCCTGGTCGCTGCCGGGGCCAACGTGGTTGTTTTCACGACAGGCCGCGGATCGACGATCGGCAATGCAATCGCTCCGGTGATCAAGCTGGCTTCGAACAATGAGGTTTTCCGACGCATGGCCGGCGATCTGGATCTTTCCGCAGGCGACGTTCTGGATGGAAAGGCGACGATCGCTGGGATCGGTACGAACGTGTTTGATCACATCTGCCGCGTTGCCGGCGGAGAAGTTCAAGCCAAGGCGGAGGTCCACAAGCATCGCGAGTTTCAGGTGTGGACGCAATCGCCGATTTCTTTGTGAAGAAATTGACTCATAAAGTGAGCTAAGGCATAAACTCAAAGGACTGTAGCATCGACTTATGGGATATCCAGCACTGGATCTGAATGACAAAACAGCTGTGGTAATCGGAGGGACGTCCGGCATCGGCCTCACTCTGGCACGCGGCCTGGCCGAGGCCGGAGCCAATGTAGTTCCCACCGGAAGACGTACTGACCTGGTTGAGTCCGCGGCCGAACAGGTGCGCGCCGCGGACCGCAGATCGCTGGCGATGCCGGCAGATGTGACTGACAAGTCCAGCCTGGAAGCACTGCTGGCAGCAACCGTCAAAGAGTTCGGCTCCGTCCAGATCCTGGTGAATTGCGCCGGGCGAACCAAGCGGACGCCGACGCTTGATGTCTCTGAGGACGAGTGGGACTGCATTCTCAAGACGAACCTGAACGGAACCCTTTATGCCTGCCAGGTTTTCGGCCGGCACATGATTGAGCAGAAGTATGGCCGCATCATTAATATTGCGTCGCTCTCTTCTTTTGCAGCGCTGTATGAGGTGGCAGCCTACGGGGCCAGCAAGTCGGCTGTGGCTTCGCTGACGAAGTCGCTGGCCATCGAATGGGCAAAACATGGTGTCTGCGTCAACGCCCTGGTGCCTGGGCTTTTTCGCACCGACATGAATGCGCATCTTCTTGAGGGCACGCCGAGGGGGAAAGAGTTTCTGATGCGCACGCCGATGGGACGCTTCGGGAAACTTGAAGAGCTGATGGGAGCCGCAGTCTTCTTGGCATCTGATGCGGCGAGCTTCGTTACCGGACACCTGCTCGTGGTTGACGGCGGAATTCTCGCCAGCGGAGTCAACCAGTAAGTGATTACATCGCCAAAACACGTTTGGCACATTGATCCAGGAGTATCTATGAGTACGGCTCAACCAGCCTTGCCGTTCGAGCGGATGGTCTTTCGCAACACGAATCGTTACAAGGGACGTCACGTCTCGGTGACGCCCGGTAACAGCACGAACAAGCATCTCTCGTACGGACGAATCATACTGGATGCGGGCACTCGCACCGTAGCCTTCGACAACGGCAATCAGGAGACCGGATTGATCTGTCTTTCCGGGCAGGCGACAGTGAGAGTCAGCCAGAACAGCTTTGATCTCGGCCAGTATGATTCAATTTACATTCCGCGCGACAGCCACATCCAGATCAGCACCGATCTGCAGGTGGACTTCGCCGAGTTCTCCAGCGACGTGGAAAATCAGTATCCTCTGCAATTCATCCGCTACGCAGAGATCGCCAAAGATCCCTCGCTCAAGTTCAGCACCGGAACCCCCGGGCAGTCGCGGCACCTGAATATCTGTCTGGGCAAAAATGTTAAGGCGGGAAGGCTCCTGGTTGGATTTACCTTCTCCGAGCCAGGCAATTGGACCAGCTGGCCGCCGCACGAGCACGCTGCCATGCTGGAAGAGATGTATGTCTATTTCAATATGCCGGCGCCCGCGTTTGGGCTCCAGATGGTCTACAACAACACGGAGTATCCCGAACTCGTGGTGCCGGTGCGTGATGGTGACGCCGTTTTGATGCCCGCGGGTTACCATCCTAACGTTTCTGTTCCCGGACACAGCATCGGTTTTCTCTGGGCCATGGCCGCTCATCGTGAAGAACAAGATCGCCAGTTTGGCGTCGTGAACGTCCAGCCTGCCTTCAGCACGAATGGCTCGGGACTGGAAGCAAGCCGCAAGTAAATCATTTCGCAAGGTGCCGCAGATTTCGAAATGAAGGTTGAAAACAGCATCGCGACCCCGTCCGCCAATGTTGCATCCAACGTTGCGCCGAACGCTGCTGCCGGTCGAGAAACACTAACCCAAGCTGTTGGGCGCTATCGCTGGACCATCTGTGCGCTGCTCTTTTTCGGCACCACCATGAACTACGTTGACCGCCAGGTCCTGGGCCTGCTGGCGCCGGAGCTGCAAACCAAGATCGGATGGAATGAGGTTCAGTACGGATACATCGTTACGGCTTTCCAGGCCGCGTATGCCCTGGGCCTGTTGCTGATGGGGCGTTTGATTGACGTGATCGGAACACGCATCGGTTATGCGCTTTCCATCGGCATCTGGAGTATCTCCGCCGCGGCGCATGCACTGGCGCGAACCCCGCTGGGCTTTGGCGCAGCCCGTTTTGCTCTGGGGTTGGGCGAGGCGGGAAATTTTCCCGCAGCCATCAAGACGGTAGCGGAATGGTTTCCCAAGAAAGAGCGCGCGCTCGCGACCGGAATTTTCAATTCCGGCACCAACGTCGGCGCGACCATCGGTCCGCTGCTGGTGCTTTGGGTCGCCAGCCGCTTCGGATGGCAGTCCGCGTTTGTTTCCACCGGACTGCTGAGTTTTATTCCAATCATTTTTTGGGTGCGCTCCTATCGACGGCCACAGGAACACCCACGCCTCTCGCCCGCTGAACTCGCCTATATACAAAACGACCCGGATGAACCGGTCACGCAGATCCCATGGGCGCGTCTTTTGCCGCATCGCCAGACGTGGGCATTCCTGGCTGGGAAATTTCTGACCGACCCGATCTGGTGGTTCTTTCTCTTCTGGCTGCCCAAGTTCCTCAACACGAGCCACGGTCTCGAACTCACCGCGTTAGGTCCTCCACTGGTAGTGATCTACAACGCGGCCTGCGTAGGCAGTATTGGCGGAGGATGGCTGGCTGCGCGTTTTCTGAAAGCGGGCTGGACCGTGAATCGTTCGCGCAAGACGGCCATGCTGCTTTGCGCGCTGACCGTTGTGCCGATCGTTGCCGCCGCCAACGTGCACAGCCTGTGGGCCGCCGTCGCCCTGGTAAGCCTGGCTACCGCCGGGCATCAGGGGTGGTCGGCCAACTTATTTACCTTCGCGTCGGATCTCTTTCCGCGCAGAGCTGTGGCCTCGGTTGTCGGCATCGGTGGCTTCGGCGGCGCGGTAGGAGGCATGCTTATCGCCACGTTCACCGGATGGATACTGCAGGTTACCCACAGCTACGTGCCGATCTTTGTCATTGCCGGCTCGATGTACATGGTAGCGCTCCTGGTCATCCACGTCATTACGCCGCGCATGGAGCCGGCGCAACTTGAGACGTAGTTGAAACCGACGCAGTTGAAATCGACGCAGTTGAAATCGACGCAGTTGAAATCAAAGATCAATCAATGCCGCTGAATATCAAGCCGAGAAAAGGGAATTGCTGGGATTTTGTGAGCCTGGGCGAAGTGATGCTGCGCTTTGATCCCGGTGATTATCGCGTGGCCACGGCGCGCACCTTCACCGTGTCTGAAGGCGGGGGCGAATACAACGTGGCTCGCGGATTGAAGCGCTGCTTCGGCCTGGAGACCGCCATCGTCACGGCTATCGCCGACAATGCCGTGGGACGGTTGCTGCAGGATCTGCTCTACCAGGGCGGCGTAGACCAGTCGCTGGTGCAATGGGTGGAATATGACGGGGTTGGTCGCACCGTCAGAAACGGCCTCAACTTTACCGAACGCGGATTCGGTATACGTGCCGCTCAAGGCTGTTCCGACCGTGGGCGCACGGCGATTTCACAACTCAGGACCGGTGAGGTCGATTGGGAGGAGATCTTCGGCGAGCGTGGCGTGCGCTGGTTTCACACCGGCGGGATCTTCTGCGCGCTCTCTGAGACAACGCCTGAGGTCGCGATAGAAGCGATCGAGTGTGCGCGCAAGCATGGGACCATCATTTCCTACGATCTCAACTATCGCGAATCCCTTTGGAAGGCTGTTGGCGGCAAAAAGCGTGCCCAGGAAGTGAACCGCCAGCTTGCGCCATTGGTCGACGTGATGATCGGGAATGAAGAAGACTTTTCGGCTGCGCTGGGCTTCGACGTACAGGGCATGAACGAGCACATTTCCAATGTGGAAGCCGAGGCCTTCAAGAAAATGATCTGCTCCGTGTGCACCAAATTTCCGTTTCAAGTGGTGGCCACTACTTTGCGCAGGGCCAAGACTGCAACCAGGAATGACTGGGGAGCAATCTGCTGGGCTGACGGCGCGTTCTATGAAGCGGCCTGGCGCAACGACCTCGAGATTTTTGATCGCGTCGGCGGCGGTGATTCGTTTGCTTCGGGGCTGATTTACGGATTTCTCTCCGGGCAATCACCGCAATGGGCAGTGGAGTGCGGCGCCGCGCACGGAGCCCTGGCTATGACCACTCCCGGCGACACGACGATGGTCACGCTTAAGGAAGTAACCCAGGTGATGAAGGGAGTCGGCGCGCGGATCGCGCGCTAAATCTGCAGACCATGACAAGCGCGCAAGTTCAGCAGCGAATTCTGGATGTCGGCATTATCCCCGTGGTGCGCGCCTCCTCGGCCAGGGAAGCCATTCTGGCCGTGGAGGCCGTGGCTGCAGGCGGCATTCCTATTGCCGAATTGACGATGACGGTTCCCGGTGCAATCGATCTGATCGCCGATCTGGGGCGAACCATGGCAGCAGACGTGGTTATAGGCGCGGGAACGGTGCTTGACGCACAGACGGCGCAACGGTGCGTCAATGCCGGCGCACAATTTATCGTCAGCCCAGGGTTTGATCTCGAAACCGTCAAGCTGGCAAAGCGGCTGGACAAATTGGTGATGGCCGGAGCGCTTACGCCGACAGAGGTGATCACCGCCTGGAAGGCCGGCTGCGATTTTGTGAAGATTTTTCCCTGCGGCAATGTCGGCGGCGCCACATACATCAAGGCCCTCAAGGGCCCGTTGCCGCAGGTCCGCATGATTCCCACCGGCGGAGTCAATCTGGAGACAGCCGCAGAATTTCTTCGCGCCGGCGCCGAGGCGCTGGGTGTCGGCGGAGAACTGGTTGTCCCCGCTGCGCTCAAGTCCGGTAACGGCGCTGAGATCACGCGAATCGCGCGGCGTTTTGTTGAGGCGATCGCCGAAGTCAGAAGGCCGCCGGCCACAATCGCTCAGACAAAATAAAACGTTTTCTGACAAGGATGAAGTATGGATGCAAAGAACCTGGCTGGTGCTGATTTTTACGTTGTCCCTTCAACCTCCGGAGCTGCCACGTTGCCTGAGCCCGGCCTGGTCCGGCGCATCGGAGCATTCAATGACAAGCTTCTGCTGGCTGAGCATCGCATGGAAAAAGGCTGGGTCGGGACCAGGCACCAGCACCCGCACGATCAAATCGTTTATGTGGTGAGCGGAAGGCTCTCGGTCACCATAGGTAATGAGACCTTTGACGCGAGCGCCGGTGACAGCTTTGTGGTGCGTGGCGGCGTCGATCACCAGGCAGCGGCTTTGGAGGACTCGCTCGTGGTGGACGTATTTACTCCTTGCCGCAGCGACTACCTGTAGCGACCACAAGGTGATCGGAGATTGAACCGCTTTGGCTCGCACGATTCGAAAGTCTAAGGCAGCGTCCTTCCCGATGCCGCATCCCAAAACGCGCATTTGTGATCGATCGCGAACGTTGTCTCATTCACGGGTGTTGGCACAAGCGATTGTATTTCTTCTCCCACAACGCTGAACGCAGGCCAGTTTGGAGTGCCCAGGTGATTGGGATTGCCGTTGGCAGCAAATGCCGTCCAGTATTCCACCATATTGCCGGCTAGCTGTTGCTGATCAGCACTGAGGGGCGCGGTGGGAACGGTAGGACGCACGCCAAACAGGTACTGAAGTTCTGACGCGTGCGCAGCGCCATAGGGAAAGCCGGCAAAGGGCAGGAAATCTTCCGGCGCATTTTCGTCGTTGAACTCATAGGCGAAGGTGGGCACAAACTGCGAAGTAAGTGCGCTGGCAAAATGTGCCGGGCAGGCGAAGATTGCATCCGTGCCCAGCGCGCCGAGCGCCAATTCCGTGCTCTCCGTCGTGGTTCCAGGCGGATACAAGGCAACGATCGGTCCAGTAGCCGCGACAGGGATTCCAAGGGTCCCGGCAATCACCTGCGGATAGTTGGTGGGCGTGGGGATGATACCGGCAAAAACATCGTTGAGGGCGACGAACAGCCGCCACTCGTCATGGTTGCTGCCGTTGATCACCGGTACGCGGTTGAACTCACCTGCGGCAAGCGCCGTGTCAATGGACTGCGGGAGCACTCGGCCGTCAATGTTGGTTACGTAGCCGGCGGGATTCTCCTTGGCCAAAACTTGGGCGACCGTGAGAGCGCGCAGACAGGCGGCGCTCTGATCGGTGCAGCCTTCAGCGGTGGCGAATGCGGTTCCCTGTGCTTCCGCCGTAGCCAGGCTCGGCAGATTCAGACGGTAGGCGCCGCTTTCTACGATCGCTCTCTCGAATAAGCCTCTGGCTCGCGGTGAAACCAGATTGCTGAAAGTGCTGAGCCCGCCGGCCGACTCGCCGAAGATCGTCACATTGTGCGGGTCACCGCCAAACGCCTCAATGTTTCGTTTCACCCACCTAAGCGCCAGCTGCTGGTCCATGATGCCGTAGTTGCCCGAAGCGGGCGCGTGGTCCACGTCGTTGTCATTGTCGGGATCGGCGGCTTCAGCGCTCAATGCAGGATGAGCGAGGAAGCCCAAGGCGCCGAGCCTGTAATTGATGGTGACGACAACCACTCCCTGCTCAACCAAATGCTCCGGATTGTAGTCATCGCTTTCGCCGACTACGAGCGCACCGCCGTGCATCCAGAACATCACAGGTAAGCCACGGCCGTGGCCGCGGTTTGCGTCATGATCGTCAGCGTCTTGTCGCGCAGGCGTAAACACATTTAGGAAAAGGCAATCCTCACTGATGCTGGCAAGCCCAAATGGCGACGCCGGCTGAGGACAGTGGTTGGCAAACTGGGATGCATCCTGAATGCCGCGTACAGGCTGCGGCCGGCGGGGCGGGCGCCAGCGAAGGTCTCCTACCGGAGCTTGCGCATAACGGATTCCCAGGAATTCGTTCATCGTGGGTGTCGATACACCGCGGAAAGTACCATCGTCGGCGATGGCCAATGGTCGCGACTGCGCCGTCGCGCTTGCCGCGAGAAGACAAGCTGCTGCAACGGTCCATATCAGCCGTGATGACAGATTCTGTACGGTTTGTTTTCCTGGGAAGGTCATGAGGGGCTCCTTTCAACAATCAGTCGCTTTCGCGCTGCAGGGAGCCGGTGGTCGCTTGTTCCGGCTGGCGAAAGCGCCGCTAATTATAGTTCTGCTCAGGTTGCTGCGGAATCTTCTAAATCCGAATTGAACATCATTACTTTTATTTATGCGGATTGGCAGTGCGCGTCTGCTAGAAACCGAATTGGGAAGAGATACTGTTCCGGGAATCGACGCCGTGGACATTTTTACTCGTAGCGAAGACCCTCAATGGGATCCAATTGCGCGGCTTTGCGAGCGGGATAGTAGCCGAAGAAGATTCCCACACCGGCGGAGAACAAGCCGGCGATGATCATGATCTGGGCTGAGATCTGCATCTCCCAGTGGAGAGTGTTCTTCAGCACAAATGATCCAAGAACACCGGCGAGCACGCCGAGCGCGCCTCCAATCAGGCTCATGACCATGGCTTCGCTGAGGAATTGCAGCTGAATGTCCTGCTCTGTGGCTCCGATGGCAAGCCGAATGCCGATTTCACGGGTTCGTTCTGTGACTGAAACCAGCATGATATTCATAATCCCGATCCCGCCTACCAGCAGTGAGAGAGAGGCCGCGCTGCCCAGCAGGAGAGTGAAGACGTTGGCCGCAGCAAGCTGCGCGCGAATCAGCTCCTCCGGCGTGCGAATGTTGAAATCATCGTCGTCGCTGGCGCGAAGATGGTGGCGTTCACGCATCACGCCGATGATTTGCCGCGTCACCTCCGGGATCGCCTCTCTTGACGCGGCAGAGAAGAAAATATCATCCAGCCATTCCTGTCCGGTGATACGTTTCTGAGCAGTGGTCAGCGGCATGACCACAAAATCATCCTGGTCCTGTCCGGTGGCTGAAAAGCCTCTTCCCTGAAGCACGCCGATCACCTTGAAGGGCACCGCCTGAATATTGATTGTCTGGCCGAGCGGATCGTCGTCGCCAAAAAGGCTTGTTGCTACCGTCTGACCCAGAACGCACACGGGAGCGTTGTGGTCCACGTCGTCCTGGGTGAAGGTGCCGCCCAGCCGGAACTCCCACTTGCGGATCTCAAAGAATTCCGGGCTTACGCCGCGGTATTGCGTACCCCAGTTCAAGTTGCCGTAAACCGCCTGGATGTGCCCATCAACATTCGGCGTAGCGCTTTTCACGCCCGGCACTTGATTGAGGACAGCCTGGACGTCGCCTTCGGTCAGCGTCTTGGTTCCGCGACTGCCGATGCGAACACCGTTGCGGGCGCGGCTGCCGGCTTCCACCCAGATCAGGTTGTCGCCCACTTTGCTGAGTTGGTCTTCCACGCGGCTGGAGCCGGCATGACCGACGGCCACCACACAAATGAACGACCCGACGCCCATGATGATTCCGAGCATGGTCAGCAAGCTGCGAATCCGGTTGCGAACCAGAGCCTGCAATGCCTCGCGAATGATGGTACTCAAATACATGGATAAAAATTCTTATTCGTAGCGCAACGCCTCGATTGGATCCAGCCGCGCCGCTTTCTGCGCCGGATAGTAGCCAAAGAAAATTCCAATCGCCATGGCGACCAGTGCCGCCCCGGCGATCGCACCGCCGGAAATCAAAATCGGCCAGCCCGCGCTGGAGGCAATGACCAGCGACGCGGTCACGCCAAGCACAATCCCCACAGCTCCTCCGATCATGCTCATCACCACCGCTTCGAACAGGAATTGCCGCTGCACGTCGCCTTCGGTCGCCCCAATCGCCATCCGCAGCCCGATTTCCCGGGTGCGCTCGGTAACCGACACCAGCAGGATATTCATGATTCCGATTCCGCCGACCAGCAGTGACACGCCGGCGATCGACGCCAGCAACGCGGTCATAACGCTGCTGGCTTCAGAGGCCAGATCGGCCATGTCGGCCAGGTTTCTGACCGTAAAATCGTTATCCTGTTCGGGGCGGATGCGATGGCGGTCACGCAGCAGAGATTCGATCTGCTGTTTCGCTTCGTAGCTTCCGGCGCGGGTCTTGGCGGAGACCATCACGAAGCGCAGCCATGGCTGGCCGGTGATCTTCTTTTGCAGAGTTGTCAGCGGCACGATGATCGTGTCGTCCTGGTCTTCACTCATCGCCGGCGATTGCCCTTTTGCCTGCAAAACGCCCACCACGATAAAAGGCAGGTTCCCGATACGGACGGTCTTGCCTACTGGGTCAGTGGCAGCAAAAAGATTTTTGCGCACGGTATCGCCGATGACAGCAACGTTGGCCGCGGTGGTCACGTCGTCGTCAGTAAAGCTTGCCCCGCTTTGGAACGGCCAGGTGCGGATCTCAAAATATTCCGGCGTGCTGCCGGTGATGCGCGTGCCCCAATTATCGTTCTCGTACACCACCTGGGCTGAAGTCTGTGTGCCCGGCGCCGCCGTGGCGACCGCAGGACATTCCTTCAGGATGGCCGCAACATCCTCCCGCACCAGCGTCTTGGTGTTGCCCCATCCCAGTCTCAGGCCGCCGAAGTTTCTTGAACCGGAGCTGACGAACAGCATGTTCGAACCCAGGTTGGCGATCTGCTTTTGCACGGTCTGGTCAGCACCCTGCCCGATGCCGACCAAAGCGATCACGGCTCCCACGCCGATGATGATGCCCAGCATGGTCAGAGTTGAACGCATCTTGTTTCGCGCCAGGGCGCGAAGAGCGATGCGCAATGTGGAGAGCAAATCCATAAATGCTTTTAGTCTTCCAGCACCGGCATGGTTTTCAGGACTTCCGCTGCCCGAGCCCGGTTGGTGACGCCTTCATCGCGCCGGACCTTGCCGTCACGGAAGACGATGGTTCGCTTGGCGAACTGAGAAATGTCATGCTCGTGCGTCACCAGGATGATCGTCAGGCCGCTGTCATTGAGCGACTGAAAAATCTCCATCACCTCGACCGAGGTGCGGCTATCGAGATTCCCAGTGGGTTCGTCCGCCAGCAGGATGGAGGGCCGATTGACCAATGCCCGCGCAATCGCGACGCGTTGCTGCTGGCCGCCGGAGAGTTGCGAAGGAAAGTGATCCATCCGGTCGGCCAGGCCAACCATCTTCAGAGCTGCCATTGCACGCTGCTCACGCTCTACCTTGTTCACGCGGCTGTAGAGCGTGGGAAGCTCGGTATTTTCAAGAGCCGTCGTTCGCGCAAGCAGGTTGAACCCCTGGAAGACGAACCCTATCTTGCGATTGCGAATTTCTGCCAGTTGCTTTTTCTCCAGTTGGGAGACGTCGGTGCCTTCCAGCAGATATTGCCCGGAGCTGGGCTTATCGAGGCATCCCAGGATATTCATGAAGGTGGACTTGCCGCTGCCGCTGGCGCCCATAATGGCGACGAACTCCCCGCGCCTGATCTCCAAGCTTACGCCGCGCAGGGCGTGTACCTGCGTTTCACCCAGCTGGTAGATCTTGTGGACATCCCGGGTCTGCAGGACGGTTCCGTCCCTGGTCTCCGGCGCGGCGATGTCGGCTACAGAAAGCGACTTGGTTGGTTGTGGGGCCATGGGTGGCTACCGTCCGCGCGGAACTCCTGGTCCGCCCGGCGGACCGGAGGCACGGCCCTGAGTGACGCCGGTGACCAGATCATCTCCGGTCTTCAGATCGCCGTTCAGCTCCTGAATCATCTCGGTAAACGTATGATCGGTGATTCCGGTCTTGATCCGCACCGGCGCAATCGATTTGTCAGGAAGCAGCTTCCACACCACCTGCGTATCGAATCTTGGGCCCTGGCCCTCATCAACTCTTGCAGCTGCGCCGTTCGCCGTGCCCCCCTTGTTGCCTGCGCTCTGCGGACGACCGCCGCCGGCAGGTGCTCCCTCTGGCCGCGCACTCTGGGGCCGGGTTCCCGCGCCTTCCGGGATGCCATTTTTCTGGTACAGTGCGCGAATCTCATCAGCGGGCAAATCGGGCTTGTAACGCAGTGCGCCGTTGGGAACCTTGACCACGTTGGCTGCCGTGGCTACCGGGATACTCACGTAAGCGGTCATGCCGGGGAAGAGCTTCAGCTCCGGGTTATCAAAATCAATGATGGTGTCGTAGGTCACCACGTTTTGTACCACGGTCGAGTTCATTCGCACCTGTGAGACCGTGCCGGTAAAGGTTTCGCGAGGATAGGCGTCCACTTTGAACGAGACTTTCTGTCCGGAGCGAATCTGGCCGACGTCAGATTCGTCAGTCTTGGCATAAACCTGCATCTTGGTAAGATCCTGGGCGATCGTGAACAGCGTTGGAGCCTGCAATGAAGCGGCGACTGTCTGGCCGACATCCACATTGCGGGCCACCACGGTTCCGTCGATGGGAGCGTGGATGGTGGTGTAGTCCAGGTTGGTCTGTGCGACTTCTACCGCCGCTTCTTTTTGCTGAACCTGCGCCCGGGCCTGGGTTTCCTGGGCCAACGCGGCAGAAACCTGGGCCGTAGCGCTCTCCGCGTTCGCCTTCGCCACGTCCAGCGTCTGCTGGCTGATCACACCCTGCTTGCTTAACCCCAGATTGCGTTCATAGTCGGCCCGGTTTTGAACGTCCGCGGCCTTGGCTTTGGCCGTATTGGCGACGGCGACCGCCAGATTCGCCCGGGCATTTTCCAGATCAGCCTTGGCTTGTGACAGAGCGCCTTGAAACAAAGGGGGATCGATCTGCGCGATGAGCTGGCCTTTTTTCACCCGGGAATTAAAATCGACATACAGGTGCGAGATGGTGCCTGAGACCTGCGAACCTACCTGAACGGTGATGACCGCATTGATGGTGCCGGTGGCTTCCACCACCTGTTTGATCTCGCCGGTTTCAACTTTGGCTGTGTAGTACTCGGCCGGGCCTCTTCCCTTGATATTGAAGGCAGCGAACACCGCAACCGCGGCCACCAGCAGCAGGACGATGAATACGTTTCTCTTGGTCAGCTTCACTTTGGAATTATCAATGATGGCAGAATTGTCTTGAATATACAGTAACTTCCGCGCCAGAGCAGAATCAATCTAGGATATTCAATCCGGACGCCAGGATCAATAGCATTCAAGTCCTAAAATCGAAGAAGCCATCCTCGGCGCCGGGCACCCTGCGCCCAAATACAGAAGAATTTTATTTTCCTGTAACGAACTTCAGACCCTTCTCACTACTAAAATAAGGCGCTGCAGCACGCAGGTGGTCGGCTGGTACCGTGCATCGTCCTCGTATTTTTTTAGACACTTCAGAGAGCAACCTATGGATTTCATCGAGCGCATTTTTGGTATTTGTCCCGACGGCGGTGACGGCCTGCTGGAGCAGGCGGTCATCCTTATTCCTCTCGCTGTGATCTTGATCATGCGGTGGCGATCCGGTTGGAGCGCTGCCCGCAGATTATGTTCTCCATGGACTTCCACCTTAACCAGGCGCTGAAAGGCGCATCCAATGCGGAGCTAAAAAGCGCAATTTCCAAAATGGCAGGGTGTTAATGCCCGACCTCTGCCACGGTTAACCTGGGCCAAACCGATTCCTGATCCTGAGCGAGAGTAGAGGAGGTTTGGGTGTTCTGGTTTATCGTTGCTCTGTTGTTCGGCATCCTGATCGGATTGCTGCTGGCCTGGTGGCTTTTTCGCCATCGAAAAGGGCCTCCAACACCACCGCCGCCACCACCCGGCCCATTCAAGATTCCAGATCAGTTCAACCCGACCACTCTCACGTCGACACTTCAGGTGCGTCTTCCCGGAAGCCCTGCGAACGGCGCCGCACTCGCCTCTGCCGGCAATCCCACGAAAGTGGTGTGGGTGGATGCGGGCGATGAGGTGGTTGCGCATCTGGACAGCATTCAGGTAAAGATTCTCGATCGTCTGGTTCTGATCTCTATCGACCTCGAATCCGACCAGACTGGGCGAACGCCGCTGATCGCCAGCTTTGCTCTTGGCAATGATACTGATCCGGCCGGGTTGGTCGCGGTCACTGACGAATTTCCCCGTGGGGATGGCCGGCTTGCCTCGCGTTGGGGCGAGGCAGTGCAGGCCGCATTGTGGTCCACTCTGCTCGGCCTCGCGCAGGATCACGCTACCGAACGTGGTAAAGCGCCCGCAGGGATCAGCTCCACTGCCGGAACCCTCACTCTCCACGCTGGCGATCCTATCGGGGTGTCGGCATGATCTCAACGCAGGATATCGGCGCGGAGCTCTCCGATCTTGGTCAGGCGATTGGCCTCATTGATGGCGGGGGCGATCTCAACATTCACTGGTTTGAGCATCCGCTTCACGAGCTGGAGAGCGTCTTCAGCGACTCGACCCAACGCGCCGGGCTGATGAAATTTCTGGACGCCTTGCTGCCGCCAGCCAGCGTGGCAGGCCTGCCTCAGGGCGAAAAATGGCATCCGCTGCTGGGCAGCGATCCATCGTTGCGCGGAAACCTGTACCTCACCGTCAAAGACAACGGCTCCAACGTGGTGTTCGGCGTGGCCGGAGACTATTCCACCTCTTCCGGCACAACCCCCGCAGCTACGTTCAGGGCGCGTCTGCCGCTCTTCAGCGCGAACTCCGGCGTTCACGTGGTGGCCGGCACGTCGGACGGTCCGCTCTCGGTGGAGTTGCGGCTCACGCTCGGATGGGTCCGGCCGGCCAAGCCGATTTCGCTGAACTCGATAGTGATCTCCGCTTCGCTTGCGCCGCTCGCGTCCGGAGGTCCTCAGGAGAACCTGGTCGTCACGCTGACCGGACTTGACCTCGACGGCAGCGGAGCCAAAGATACCGTTCTTGATCCGAACCAGCTCGGCTCGGAAGCGACTCATCTGATTCTTGGCCTCATTCAATATGAGCTGGGTCAGCTGAGCGGTGGACTCTCCGCCGAACAGCAGGCGATTGTCAATCACTTGTTGCCCCTGCTTGGGTTGGGTGGCGGAATTCCGCCATTTCCATTCCTGGAAATCGTCAGTGATCCCCTGGCAATCCAGAAATGGCTTGCCTCTCTGCCGTTCCAATCCTGGCTCGGGCAGCTCACCGGGCTGCTGGGATCGGCAACGGCTGTAACTGGGTCGGGTACCGCGGTCGATCCGTGGACTGCGAGTATCTTCACGCTTAATCCAACCTCGACCTTCAACGTTACGCTGGCGCACACAGATAAAGGACTGGATTTCGGCGTGATGGTGCGAGTCGCACCCAGCGGGGCAACGCCGGTTGCGCGCATTGAAGCCCAGGCCATCATTGCGTCAGTACCGTTGCAGGGAACAGGATCGGCTGCGGTGCTGCCTTCGGCATCGGTAGTGGTTCACGCGCCGGGAGCAGGCGGTGCACCAGCCTTGGTGGACAACAAGCCGACCATTGCGGTCGATAGCCTTCGCGGCGGCTTCGTATGGAATGGAACAAGCCTCGCGCCCATACTTGAGCTCGATACCGTAACGTTGGGCGGGGTCGGCTACGACAAGATTGATCTTACGAATGCTGACAGCGTCGTCCAGGCGGCCGAAGCCGCCGTGCTCAACAACATCACTTTGGCTCTCGGTGGCGGCGCAGGACAGCATATTGCGGCGCTGGCTGGAATCGTCAAGCCAACAGGCGATCCCGTCGGTTCGCCCCACCTCATTAATGCAAGCCTGCTGGTAACCAGTCCCGCTCGCGCCATCGGAGCAGTACACCGCGCCGTGCTGGTCGATCCGCTCGATAGCTGGTCATTCATGTTTAGCGATCTGACCGGCCTGCTGGGGCTTGCCGGACCGGTTTCCGGAACAGGGACTGAAGCAGATCCGTGGAGGGTGCAACTCGGAACGGCGGGACCGCTGGCGCTCGAATTTGCCGGGTGGAACGCAGCAACCGCACATGGCGACGGAGATGTACAAAAGCTTCGCCTCGGCCTGCGGGCATCCGCGACCACGGTGCCCTTTCAGTTCTGGTGGCTGGCGGAATTGCTGGCAGTTGATCTCCCGCTGAATGCTGAAGGTTCGATCGCGTTGATGGCGTCGCAGCACGCGATGTTCACGATCAACCCGCTGCCGGCTCTGCCGCCGAATCCCAACTTTACTTTGGCTGCAGATCTTCTTCAGGCACGTATGGATTGGACCCCGGGCGGCAGCATGACATGGTCTGCCGGGATCCAGAATGTCCAGATCACCGTGGGATCCGCGCCTGCGATTGTGATCCCCGCGATCAACTTTCCCGTGCCGGCTCTCGATGTTTCCAATCCGGCCACCGCTGCAGCTGCGCTCGGTGTTTCAGTACCGCAACTTGAGCAGGTGTTGCGAGTGGTGCTGGCCAAGGCCGCTCTATCCTGGGGCGGGATGCCCGCTTATGTCACGGCGGCGTTGCTAGGTGTTCACGCTGATCTTCCCGGATTCCCGGCAAACTGGCCTTTGCTCGCTGATCCGGGAGCTGCCGGCAGTCTGCTTGGCGATCCCTTTACTGCCTTGCGCAATTGGGTAGCCCAACTTGCCACCGCTCCCACGCCGCTTTTGTTTGCCGGACTCAACTGGCTCCAGTCTTTGCTGAGCAACGGTCTGCCTGCGAACCTGCCGTCGCAGCCTCCATCGTTTGATGTCTCTGTGAACGGATCAGGAACCTACGCCGACCCTTGGGCACTTCCTCTGGCTGCGTCCGATGTGGACTCGGTGCAGGCTCTGGTTTGGCTGGAGCCATCCGGACCTCCGGCAGCGTGGGCGCAACCGCTGATTGCCGCGGCTGCCGGGGCGACGGATTTTGGTACGGCTATCGCGATCGCTTCGCAATTGGCTGGATTTATTCCTGCGCTGAGATCCGCGTTTTCAGACAGCGATGTCAGTGCTCACGCCGCGGCGCTCACTACATTGGCAAATCATTTTTCTGGCAGCGACGGCGTCGTGCCGGTTTCCTCGCAGATTCCCACCCAAGGCGCCTGGAGCGCCGGCACACCGATCACTGCTTCGCACGATCAGCAGCCTGCGGATGCGTCGGCGATAGCGCAGATTCAGGCGCAGCTGAACACATGGGCAGGCGCGGGCGCTCGCGCTGTGCTTTTGCTCGGTCCGGGATTCAGCGATCACACGATCTGGACGACCCTGCTTACGGGCCACCCCAGCGCCAACTTCAACTTCCGCACCACCGATCCTGACCCGTTGAGCATCAATCTCAATGCCGTAACCGACGCGGTCGATTACTACACCGCAGACCTGCGCGAGGATGGAACGAGCAATCCGGCATCACTGGTGGCGCAACTAGGCCATGTTGTCGCACGCATCAACCAGCTTCGTCCTGGTGTTCCGGTAACGTTGGTGGCGCACTCCACCATGGGTGTTCCGGCGCGAATCTTTACCGCTGCGAATGCTACGCAAATCAAGGGCCTGATCACCCTGGGAACGCCGCACTCTGGGACCAGCCTGCCCTTCTTCGACCCCGCTGTGGCGAGCGCGGTCAGGGTTCTGCAACAGGTTCTTCCCGCGATGCCCGCCTCCGGTGTGACCTCTGCTCTTGCCCACATTGTTCGGGCCCTCGATGGCTACACTTCGCCGCCAGTTGCCAACGCGGTTGCAGCGGTGGCTCCTTATCCGGTCGCCGCATTCAATTTTACCGGCGCGGGCAACACAGATACCGCGGGTATTCCAGCTCTTGCGCTTGGCGGCGCCGTTTCCGGAACCTTGCTCGATCTGGTGAAGCAAGCACTGGGAGCGATGGCGACAACAACCTCGGGCGCCGTGACTCCGGCGCCGACGCACATGAGCTTCGGCATTCGCGCTGCAGTCGGTCTCGGCTCCATTCCAGCCGGCGGCGTTCAGGCTTCCGCAACGGTCCGGGTCGATGCGTTTCGAGTGGCGTTGACCAAACCCGCTGCAGCCATCACGCGGCCGGCGCAGGCTGCTTCCGTTCGCATTCAGCTCAGCCGTCCCGGCGACTGGCTGATTGGCGGCCCGGCCTCGTACAACGCCCAGGGCGATTTTGTTGATGTGCGGCTTCGCGCTGCTGAACTCGGGGTGGATATTGGGTCGACCGTGACACCGTATGCCGCGCTGCATCAGGGATCGTTCCATGGCCCCATGACCACGGGCGTGATCTCCTTTACTGATGCGGTCGCTCAGCCGCTCATCGGCGCTCTCTTCCAGGGAATTACCTCGACCGCTCCCGCTGCCGGCACTTCACTCGCCGCGCTGATCAAAGCGCTCCAGGCTCTTGGCGTCATGGTGCCTGATTCGCACACAGCCGGCGCATTCGGTCTTTCTGCGGATGCCTGGTCGGCAATTGCAGTCGATGCCGCGGGTTATCTGGGACCTCGCTTTGCGGCTGCGCTGAGTACGGGATTTGCCGGGTTTACGGGCGCCGGTCCGTGGGTGCTCGGAACGTCCGGATTGCCCGCGGAGATGTACGTTACCGCGGCGCCGGCCGTGGTCGGAGTGCGGAGTACGGCGATTCCGCTTTCCTCCAATGCTTCGCTCGCATTTGATTTGAACACCAAATCTCTCGGCGCGACATTGCAGATTGGCGCTTTCAAACTCGTCTGGGGTACCTCCGGCGCGGGGATGAGCCTTACGGCCGCCGCGCAACCATGGCTTGATCCCATCACATTGATTCCCGCGCCGAGTGCCGCGACGCTGCAGGCGGCTCTGAGCCATGCTCTCCCTCGCCTGCTGCTCTCGGGCGCTTTCTCGGCGGTGCTCGAAGGCATTCTAGGACCTGGTTTCCAGATTCCGCCCATCGATTCCTTCTTCTCTGCGCCCGGCCAGACTCTTGGCGGCTCGTCAGGTCTGGGAGGCGATTCAGGCCTTTCTGCGGACAAGATCAACCAGCTCCTACAGATCATCGCGCATGTCCTGCGACTGCCGCTGGGACCCGGGCTCAACCTTCCCGGAAATCTCCGGCTGATTGCGGAAGGGACTGGCACTCCGGCCGATCCAACGTCTCTGCATCTGCTCACGACGGCGAATATCGCTGGGGTTCTTGGTATCGATCTTGCGGCAAAGTTCGATTCAACTTTGCACGTCACGCCGGCCGGGCAGGTCACCATCACAGTGCCACTGCCGGGAAACTGGACTGGCCTGACGATCACCTTCGGAGCCAGTGCGTCTGCGGTTTCACTCTCTCTGGCCCCGCAGCTCGCGGGCGTTCCTCCAATTCAAATTCTTCCGACGTTCAGCGGCCTGGGAGACGCGCTGAGAGGAGCACTGACCGCGCTGCTGCCGAAGGCTCTCGATGATCTGGTGACCGCCCTCGGACCTCCAAATCCCGGAACTGTGCTGAAAGGCGCTCTCGATATCGCGACCGCCTTTGGCATCTATGACGCGGTCAATGGATTCAGCACACATGGGCCGGAGCTTCGTGCTCTCACTCAAGGCGATTTTCTGGCAGCCTTCGGCGGCTCGCGCGCAGGAGTTGCAACCGCAATTGCCAATCTCTTCACGATACCTGCTCTCAGTGGCGGGCTACCCGGCGCCGTATCAGCCAGCGGCGGAACGGTCACATGGAGCGAGACGTTCGCCGGATCGATCAGTGGATCCGCTGCCGTTTCGCTGGGCTGGGATGGAACAGGCCCCACGGCCGCACTCGGCCTCCAGAATGTCAAGCTCGCTTCGGGCGGACTCACGGCATCGGTCAGCGCCGGCTATGCTGCGGGAGCATTGCAGTGTTCGGCGAGTCTTGCCGTAGAGCTGGCATCAACGCTGGGACTGAATGTCTCCCCGAAGCTGCAGGTCAGCTTAACCGGAGGCAAATTCAGCGTGTCTTTGCTGCCGCTTGCAAGCGGCAGCGCCAAGGGGCCGTTGACGGTCAACATTGCGCCTTCGCCCGGAGTATCGCTCGACACAGGCGCAGCCACGCACCTGGTTACCGATGTTCTGCTTCCGTTGGCGGGTAGCCTGGCGCTCGATGCGGTTCGACCCAACCTCACGCACGCGCTCTGGAATGGCGGGCCGACGATTGAAGCCGTCCTCAAAGATGCTCACCTCATCACCAATACTGACGCTCTGGCAGCGCCGCTGCCTGATTTGACGACGATGGTTAGCGGGCTACTGCAGGCTCTTGCCGGCAGCCTGCATATTCCTGTCTCGTCGAATCTCAAGATTTCGCTCATCAGTGACGGTGGCGCAGGCGGCAACCGGTTGGGCATTGCACTGAGTGGAACGCAGGGGTTCGACGTTGGCTCGTACTCGTTGAAAGTTCATTTCGGCGCACCTCAGGAGTGGGGTGCAGGCATGGACGAAGGATTCGGGCTGTATTTGTTTCAGAGCGGAGGCGCGAGCCTTACCTTCAAGCCGGGTTTGCATTGCGTGGGACTTGGCATCGGCATCACCGGCCAGGATGATGCTCCTCTCATCAACACCGACCAGTTCCGGCTCGGCGGAGTTGATTTTTATTCGTTCTTCGACGTTGATTTTCATAGCGGCGTCAGCTTTTCCAATTTCGGCGCCGGCCTGGAGTTAGATGCTTTCGGCATTCCGCTCGGGCAAGCCACGGGCGGAGGCGTGGGAGGAAATCCCGTTGCGGCAGGTCTGCTGCAATCGGGCGGAGCTCCCGGTGACAACCATCCGGCCAACCCCGCGGTCGACGTTGGCGTCTGGATGGTACCGACAGGCATTGTTCCCGGACCAGCCAACGACGGGAATTTTCACATCCGTTTTGGCGACAAGCAGGACCAACCGCTGTGGATCCCCGTTCATGCCGGGTTCGGCCCGATCTATATCGACCAGCTTGGCGTGGGAATTACCAGCGATCCGGGCGTCGAGCTGCTTATCGACGGCAGCGTGAAGGTGGATGGCCTTACGGCGCAGGCAAACGCGCTCGGAGTGACGATTCCTTTCCGCTCGCTGGCGAATCCCGCGGGCTGGTCGCTCGATCTTGGCGGCCTGGCCATCGCGTTCAGTTCTCCGGGAGTGACCATTGCCGGCGGATTGCTCAAGAATCCCGGGCCGCCCATCGAATATGACGGCATGCTGCTGATTCAGATCACGCAGTTTGGCTTCGTCGCGGTCGGCGCTTATTCCCAGCCGACAGATGCGCAGGGCAAATACACTTCGCTCTTTATCTTTGCCGGGGTGTTCATTGTGATAGGTCTGCCGCCGATCATCGAGATCGATGGTTTGGGCCTGGGAGTCGGGTACAATCGCGAGCTGATCGTGCCGGACGACATGAACCAGATTCCCAGCTTCATTCTGGTGGCGGCGCTCGATGATGCCGGCAAATTCGCCAACGATCCCATGGGCGAACTCATGTCGATTCGCGAGTCCATTCCTGCCCGTCGCGGGAGCTTCTGGCTGGCTGTGGGATTGCATGGCACGTCGTTCGTGATTGTGCATGTGACGGCCGTTGTCTATGTGGCGCTCGATCGCGGCGTTGAAGTAGGCGTGCTTGGCGTCGCACGCATGGCTCTGCCTTCTGACGACACCGCGCTGGTTTCAATCGAACTCGCATTGAAAGCCCGCTTCTCCAGCGCTGAAGGAGTGCTCTCCATCCAGGCGCAGCTGACCAACAACTCCTGGCTGCTGAGCCACGATTGCCAGCTCACCGGCGGTTACGCCTACTTCATGTGGTTCCCGCAATCGCAGTTCGTGCTCTCCATGGGCGGCTACAACCCCAACTTCCATAAGCCCACCCAATTTCCGGATGTACCCCGCCTCGGCTACCACTGGTCGCTATTTGGCGCCATCAATATCAAGGGTGAATCCTACTTTGCCCTGACGAACACGTGCGTGATGGCCGGCGCGCGCATGGAAGCCACCTATGGACCGGATTGCATCCACATCTGGTTCACGGCGTACACAGATTTTCTGCTCTCATGGGATCCGTTCTACTACGACATTCAGCTCGGTATCGGCGTAGGGGCTGAGTTCCACATGGAGATCTGCTTCATCGGCTGCGTGGACATCGACATCAGCGTTTCGTTGAGCGCTTCGCTGCATGTTGCCGGTCCGCCGCTGCACGGTGAAGTCACGGTGGATCTGGCCATCTGCTCGGTGACGGTCGCCTTTGGCCCCAATCCCAATCCGAAGCCGCCGTTCATCACCGATTTTGGCGCTTTCACGCTGAAGTACCTTTACGGCAACGATCCACAGGGATACGCCGTAGCCACGCATGTACTGACCGGTTTGCTGCCGCCGGAGCCGGCGGGCGGGCAGCCTGCGCCCGGCACTTCCGATCAGCCCTGGAGAATGGGAGCCGAGTGGAGCTTCCAGACTGAGTCGCGGATGCCGGCGACCACCACGGTCGATTTCGTTCAGGGGGCTTCAGGTGATCTGGGCACGCAGGTTGCCGATGTCGACTTCGCGCCGATGGGTCTCGCCCACCCTGATGTCGAGACGGTTCATCAGGTGGGAATCGAGAAACAGCAGAACGACCAGAGCTGGGGTCCCGTACCAGTGAGCGCGAACCATTTCACCATCACGCGTGTGATCAACCAGTTCTCTGAAGCTACCTGGCACTACATTGATCACGACAATATCCCTGCCGCTGCGCGCACGCTGCCCGCGGTCGGCGGATTGCAGATCGTGGGCTTTGCGCTCCCGGTCAACCAGAGCGCGCTGATTCCTATATCCACGTTGGTCGATGCGGATCACTCCCGTCCGCTTCCGTTCGCGACGCTCACCATCAGCGTGATTGACCAGTTGCTCGTCTTCGGCGCGGCAGCCGATCAACTTGGCCTGCTCAGCGCTTCCAGCGGAAGCAGCGCTACGATCGCAGCCGCCGGGACAATCCTCTCGGGCAGCGCGTTTTTCAGCAGCGCGCGCACGGCGTCGGGAATTCCCGCGCAGGGGCTGCAGCCGGTTGCGTTGAATGCGCTGCAGACACGGCGATCGGCGCCTCCGCTGATCACTCCGATCACCACCGGATTGACCATGCGCGATGTCGGGCTTGCGCCTCCGCCGGCGATTCGCAAGATTCCGCCCGCAAATTCCCTTCCTCTCGAGCAGCCGCGGCTGCGGGCGGTGATGCAGGCGCGCCCGCAACCTGTTTCTGATGCGCCCGCGGCATTCCGCACTACGGTTACAAAAGTGGCGACCGCCAACATGCCTCGCATGACGCCTCCATCTCTCAACGCGGTCGCCGGTGCGCGTCTGCAGCGTGTGGCGGCGGCCAACGCCGTCCGGCCGACAGCGATTGTTCGCGCAGCCAAGACCGTGCGCAACGCTGAAGTGGGATGGGCCGCCTCGCTCGCCCATTCAACGGCCATCAAACAGGCAACTGCCGATTTTGCGGGTAACGGAGTGACGCTGGTTGCAGGCGCGGTCCACGTCTGGGATCTCTCGCCCGGTGTCGCTGCGCTATCACTGAACGGCCTTGCCGGCGTGCGCCTTACCTTCCTTTCCCGCAGCGGCGGAGTGCTCGACGATCGCGAATTCGTGCCCGGACGCGAAAATACCCAGGTGCAGATTCCGGCGAAGTCGGAAAGGGTCATTGCGCAATGCCTCGGCATTCCACCCACGGGTGCACCCCAAGGCTTTGCCGCGATCAGCGCTTCTGCAGCGCCGCCGCAACAGTTTGCTGCCACCGGCTGGCAGAATGCCAGCATGCTCATGCAGGCAGGCTCCTCTACTTTCATCGCCCGAGGCGCGATCGTGCGGCTCCCACGACCCTTTACCGTGACCCGCTCGGGATCCAAAACCAATCAAACCGTGATTCGCGCCTCCGAGGTGATGCGGACGGAGGCGGCGGTTGAGACTTCGTTTGCCATCGAGACCGGAGTGGTGATGCTGCTGCTCGATCGTCAGGATGCGAACGCCTCCGCTGCGGGCGACTTCAGCTTTGCCTGCGACGGAGCAACCCTGGCTACGCCGCTGCGGGTGGAGGGGGGCAACCGGCTCGCTCTTCTATACCAGGTCACCGGGATCGATCAGGGAGCCACAAAGATTGTTGTCTCTTCGGCCAGCGCGTCGGGCTGGCGCGTTTCCGGAGTTATTGGGCTGCCGGGGCAGGCCCAGGAGTGGGCCGTGCGCATGAACGGCGGCGTTCCTGAACATCTTGTGCCGGAAGGGCCTCTGACGCCGGATGGCCAGGTGATCATTCGCGTTGTTTCCACAGCTACAGGAGGTGTTGCTTGAGTGACGATGGACCGCCGCCGGGAAATATGTATCTGTATGACAATTGCACACCGCCTCTGCTGGATGGGTCGTACCGTTTCGACGTATCGACAGCGACCACCATTGATGCCAGGGATCAGAACCTGCCAAGCGCCGTGAACTACTTCAACGTCGAGGGGCCGCGTTTCACCTTGTCGCCCGCGCTGGTAGCCGGTGTTTTTCCCCCGCGCAACGGCCATGGCAGCTTTCAGGACAACCTTCCTCATATTGCGCTGGGCCGTCGCACTCTGCCCTGGGAGCGCGCTCTCGATCCCTCGAACTTGATAGGCACTCCGAAACACCGGCAAGGTGATCCGCCTTCGCCGGTAGGTCCGCCGCCGTGGATGGCGCTGCTTCTGTTCGAAGAGGGCGAGTATACAATCCTGCAAAACCAGAAGCTCCAGGACGTGGTTCCTCCGGATGTCTTCCAGCGGCTTGGCAGGCCGGCAAACATCACCTGTGACGCGGTTCAGTCCACCTTGCCGCTTGTGACCTCGATCATGCCCTCGGTGGAAGAGTTGACGGTGCTGGCGAACGTTCGCCAGGTCAATAAAGAGGATCGTGAATTGGCGGCAGGATCAGGCGACGGCTGGTTTTCCGTGGTGATGTCAAACCGCGTACCTGCTCCAAACGCAAAATTCTGCGCTTGCCTGGTCTCGCTGGAGGAGCGCTCTGATATTGTTCCTGCGGATCCACCCCCGGACGCGAGTATTTTCGGCCTGCCGCCACACGACGTTGCACCCGTTGTCGCGGCCGGCAATCCGCAACCTTTCCAACTCGCCGCGTCGGGGCCGCAGATCACCGCCGGCCATCTGGTCAGCCACACTGGAACGTCCATCGGCACGGCGCGCACGCCCGTGCTGGTGGGAATAGACAAGTTCCCGTTTCATCGAGTCGTCACGCTGGTGCTGCTGTACAGCTGGAAATTTGAATGCATCGGCCCCGGTTCGTTCCGCGATTTGATGCAGGGCCTGAACGTAGCCATGTTCGGCACCGTCGCTGATCCAGGACATCCGCCCGTGGCTGATACGGGGCACATCAAGATCTCACTCGGAGACCGCGCAGGAGTCGAGGAGACTGTTCTGTACCGCAGCCCGCTGGCGCCGTTTCAGTTGACGCGCGATGACAAAGGGCCCTACCACAGCGCCGATCAGTGCCGCCGTGTGACACCGGAAACCGGAGCGGAAGACGTGACCTATGCCTGTGCTTTTGAAGTCGGCCGGCTTCTTGCCGCCGCTGATCCGCGCCTGGCGCAGGAGTTGATGCGATGGCGGCGTGAAGCTTTCCGTCAATCAGCTCGCGGCGACACATTCAAGGCGGTCTCTGCAGCCATTCCTCTTCCCCAGCCGATTGATGTTCATACTCCTGCCGTGCCGGTGGTTGCTGCCGGCGCGACCGAGCGCATGCTGACCGGGCGCAGCCCGTCGGCTGATCCGTACAGCTTTAATCCGATTCAGCAGGTGATCGGCTTGAACGCCGCAGCTGTGAAAGACACCTGGGGACTCAGCTCGAACGAAGAGGCCGTCGCGATTCTGGGTGGCAATGCCGGCACGATCGGTGCTTCCGTCACGGCGCCCCCGGCGACTTCGCGCCCGGCAACAACCATCGATGCGGTTGCCGCGGACACAGCCTCGCTCAAAAACCTGAGCAGCGCTCGCGATCGCTTGATCGCTAATGCCGCGCAGAAACTGGGAGGGAAGCCGTGAGGTTGGCGTGGGTCAAGTCCAAAGACGCGCTGCGATTGCGCATGACGCAGCCACAGCAGGTGGCGCAGGGCGAACCTGAAGCGGAGATGCCGCCCTACATGGAGTCATTTCTGGCATCCCTTCGGCTGCTGATCGGAGTGCCGTTTGAATATCTGGTGCCTGATCCCCGGTTGTTGCCGGACGAATCCATCCGCTTTTTCTACCTCGACCGCTCCTGGGCTGATCGCGTCGTGGATGGAGCGGTGGCGGTCGGCAAGATTGGTACGCGCGAGCAGGCGCATCATCAGGCGCATGCGCCGGCGGTACAGCAACAACTGGATGTGACAGAACGGATCGTGCGCCAGATCCAGATGCGAAAAGGCCCGTTTGGCGATCTGAAATCCGCGAACGATTCGGACCCCGCCACCAATGGCACGGCGCAGGTGATCACCGGATTCCTGCTGCGTTCCGCCGCGGTCAGTGGATGGCCGGCCATGGACGTGCGCGCTTACAGCGTGGATATCCCTGAGATACTGCAACCCTGGACGGCCGACGCGCAGAAGGCTCAGCTCAAGACATTGCGACTGGAGCGGCTTTCACCATCGGTAATGATCGCGTTGTTCCAGGGAATTCCCCAGCTGGTGACCATCGAAGAGCCCCACCATGGCGTGCAGTTCGGCGTGGAACCGGTATTCGGAGGCTTCCAGATTGATGAGCGCGGCCCCGATGGCAACAAGGTAAAGGTCGGGACGCCACCCAATCAGAAAACCAAGCCCGTTCCCGTACACGTGCGCCAGTCGAACTCGCGTGTGCTTTCGATTGCCTCGTTGCGGCGAGCCCTCTTTCAGGTGCCGGCGGCTGATCACTTGCCGCCGCAGACGGGTGGCGCTTCATTCGCGGTGGAAGTCCTGAATCCTCCCTGGCGACAGCGGTTCGAAGGAACCCAGGACAACGCCGGACCGGCCGGCCAGCAGTCGTCCGGGTTCTTATCTTCAATATCAATCGCTGTGCGCGTGACGAACGATGCAACCAAGGTCGCGCTCCAAAGCGCGCTTCAGTCGGGGGTGCCCAAATGAGTTCGGCTAAATTTGCGCTCGCGGCAGCCCACAACATCACGCCAAGAATGATTGCGACATGGGATCCGTATCAGCATCGCACGCCGCGCGTGATGGTTCCGGTTCATCTTGACGTGATGATGGTGCGCGATGACGGAGAGAAGTGGGCCAACTGCAAGATGACCGATCCGGATCCAAACGCAGGGCTCCAGCAGCGGCGCGATCTGCTGCCACCGCCCTTCAGCGAACTGGATAAGCCGCGGCCGCGAGGCGCCTATCTGCACTGGGCGCTTCCGGATGCGCTCACGCACGGAACCAGCGACGGCAAGACCGGCAATTTTCCTGTGGTTCCGGATCGCTGGCTGGTGCTGCGCCTGTATCCGGGAAGCAATGGCGCTCGCCGCGCCGTCGCCGGGTGGGTCATCCGCGCAGGAGATAAAGTTCCATCAGCCACTACGCTGGACCAGTGGAAGGAGACTGGTCCATCCGGCGACGTGGTCAAGAATGCGCTTACCGCGCTCGGACACGGTGATCCGGCATGGGCGGCGTACTATGACAACGTAGTTACGGCTGACGCGCAGGGCAATCAGCTTCCACGCCTGGGTTTTTATGACAGCCTTGCCGGCGTCAAAACCGGCCCGCTCGCTTACATTGTCTGCGGATGGTATTCCGACCCGGCATCGGACGATCCTCTTGGCGATGCCAACGTAAAGTCGCTTTCGGATTTCGATGCGGCGATGAACAAGCTGCTCTGGCACATCGATGACGGTGAATTCAGTGAAGCGCTGTTGAATATCCACCAGAGACTGCAGGTGGCGAACATGGCCGGGCTCTCCACCCTCGAATACACCGGCATCAACGTTTCCACGGCTGCGATTGGGAGAGCCGGCGTGGCCCCGGGCGCAGCGGCAATCTTCAAGCGCGATGAGTTGCGCACTTCAATCGGCGCCACACCTGCACCGCTCGATGGCGACGGCAAGCCCGTCGGCGGTTCTTACGTCACGAATGGAGCGTGGTGGCCGAAGCTGAGCTTCTACCACGGCGCCGTCGTGGGCATTGGCTGGCCGGGGGTTGGATGGCCTGGCGTTCCGGATGGAGTTCTGGGCAAGCCGCCACAAGCGTTGGGTACGGCCGGCGGCGAGTTTGGTGGTGCGCCGCAAGCTTCGTCAATCCATGTAGCGGTAGGGAATACCCTCACAGAAGCGCTGGGTGCTCTGGTGGCTCAGGCTAACAAGTCACCCCAGGAAGCGCAGATGCTGGAAGCATTTTTGCTCGGCGGAGTGGCCGAAGTCGATAAAGCCGATGGTCAGGCGCAAGTGGATGCACTGTTGCACGCGGCATCTTTTGCAACCCGCGACGACGGTTTTACCAGTGAAGATATTCAGCAGCCACCGATGCCGGACCTGGCTCCTCCCAAGCCCGCTCCGGTGACTCCCGATCCAGGCATCTTCGCCAACAATCAAACTGTGCAGGTGAACACCAACTTCAAGGCGGTGAGCACACTCTCCAATGCCGTCGGCATTGGCGAGCCGATTCACAATTCATCTATCGAATTTGTGCGTGAATCGACGATCATCCGGGGCGGTCTTTCCGCTGTGATGGGAACAGTATTCCCGACTCCGGCGGCGCCCACCACGCAGCCCGGAAAAACCGTGACCGTCAATCGCTCCAAGCCCAGATTCTTTCAACCCGCCGATCCGGTGTTACTGGTAGAAGGCGCAGCTCGGTCCTTCAAACACGGCGGCGACGGTCGTTTTACCCAGGATGGAAAGCTCATATGCCGGTTGACCGGCTTCTGCGTGACGGAGTTGACCACCAACACCGGCCAAACGGTTCGTCCATCGGTTTCCGGCGACGACATTCTGGAACGCGGCGTGGAAAACGGCAGCGTTCCTTATGAGTGTGAAGATATCCTTCGCGAAGTTGCGCTCGCTGATCCCGGCTCTGCCGCTGTGGCTGCGCGGGCTTCCGGAGTCGGAACAACTCAGATCCCGCTGGCGACCACCCGGTTCATGGTGGAGCAGACGGCGATCTGGGCTGCCCGCGATCCGCGCTTTGATGCGGCGCCATTGCTGGCGCGCAGCGGTTTCCGGGGAACATTGCCGTCACCCATCTCCATCAATCTTCCCGTGCGGCCCTGGAATCCAATCCATCTCGACTGGGAGCTCGAATATGTCGCCTCGGCCGGCGGCGCCGCTGATTGGACGCTGGATGAGACCGACTACGTGACTGACAAATTTCCTGACACGCCGGGGATTGTCCTCAGCGGACGCGCCCACCTGACCGCAGGCGCGGCCAGTACGGCGGCGCAGTCCGTGCGCACGGCTCTGCAGCAGGCCGCAGCAAGCGCTGGAACAGAACAGTTGGCGGTTCACGGACCGGAACGATCCTTTTCGCCGCTTTCGCTATCCCTGCTTCTGCATCTCGATAGCCTGGCCACCCAGGTGGCGACGAATACTTCAGGATCGACCGGAACCTCAGATGGTCCACCAGCCATTGATCGCTCAGCGCTCAATGACATTGTCTCCGCGCTGGACAATATGGACGTCTTAACCGGAGCGCTCGACAATTTTCATACCCGCCTGCGCGGTGGTTTGAAGGGCGATGGCGTGAGCGTTCCCAACGGGCCGGTGCCTTCACCATTTATACCGATACGTGCCGGCTTCCTGAAAATCCGGCGTCTTCGGCTGGTTGACGGGTTCGGACAATTCGTCGACCTGGCGGGATCGAGCGATGCAGCGAATGTCGATCTCACGCAAATCCTTACGACAGGTCCGGCTGCGGTGCCCAATGAGCCGGGCATAGCAGCCTTGCCGCCGCGCTTTACTTCCCCGGCGCGCATCTGGCTGCGTTATCTCAATGCCACCGATGATACGCAGGACGCAACTACCAGTGCTCCTCCGGTATGCGGCTATCTGGTTCCCAATCACATCGACGGTGCGTTGGAATTTTTTGACAATCAGGGAGCAAACCTGGGAATCGTCCGCCCGGACGCACAGGCGGGAATCGTATGGGAAGACGCTCCGGGAACTCCATCCACCGTCGGCACCGATCCTGCTCACGCGGTTTCAGATGCCAGGCTCGCCGGCATTGCCCAGGGGCTGATTCAGTGGGGGCTCTCCGATGCGATGGTCGAAGGCAAGAGGGAAGACGCGCTGAGCGCTCTGCTGCGCGTGATCGATTCAACGCTCTGGGCGGTGGATCCATTCGGCCATTTCGGTGACGAGCACATGTCTCTGCTGATCGGACATCCGGTTGCCGTCATGCGCGCTCGCGTACGGCTGGAAGTCCAGGAACCGGTCACGCCGGATGTGATCCGCACCACGCGCGTGCCGCTGCGGCTGGGTGCGTTGATTCACTGGCAGGATGGGCTTCTCGGCTACTTTGTCAATGATGACTACACCTCGCTCTATTGTGCTGACGCCGCTGCCGCCGGTTTTGCGCGCGAGGTCGGTCCGAACCGGGGGTTCCTGCAACAGATCAACCTGGTTCCGGATTTTTACCAGCAGTTTTCGAACGATCTTGGCGCGGATGTGACCGAAGGAACTTCTCCTGTCAACCATCCATTCGTTGATACGTCAGGGATCCTCTGGATTGCTCCCAACCAGGACTACTTCCTCACGCTGCTGGTAGAGCCGCACTGTGTGGTCCACGCGACCACTGGGCTGCTTCCGCGAAAGGACATCGGCATGCGCCGGGAATGGGTTGCCGACGCGCTGGCGAAAATCAGTCCTACGTTTCGCTTTGGCCCATTGCTGGTTGATCCCAAGCGAGTGCGCATGCCGGTGGCAAATGAGATCAAGGGCACATGGAGCTGGGACCATCGCGCTGACGTTGCTCATTGGGAGGAAGATCCGGTCATCAATTCCACCGGCGATGCGATCATCCCTCCGGACCCGGTGAATGGCACAGAAGGCTGGTTGAAGCTGGGGCCGCCACCGCCATCGACCACGGGAACAACTTGAGGCTGAAGCCAAGATGATTTTTTTGGGGTCCATTGACATGAGAGTTGGAGACTGATCTATGCCGGACTTTACCGAGCGCAAAAAACTGCGTGAACCCGGTGACAGCGGCGACGATGCCATTGGCCGTCGAGAGTGGCTTTTAGAACAGCGCCGGCTTCCTGACGGCACTGTGCCCACGGGTTTGATTGCGCGGGCTTCGCGCCAGAAGCGCCTCATGCAGAGACAGATCGCGGCGAGAATGGTTGCTGAAGTGAGGTTGTCCGCTGCTCCTCCTCCCATTCCACCGTACTGGACGCCGCTCGGGCCATCGGTCATTGCGCACGGACAGGCTTCCGGGCACCCGATCGTCAGCGGTCGAATCACCGGGCTTGCAGTCGGTCCGGGCGGAAATCGGGTGTATGCAGCGACGGCCAACGGCGGTGTCTGGTATTCCGAAGATGCGGGCGCCCATTGGACGCCTATCGATGACCCTCTCTCGGGGCACGCAGGTACTCTGCATCTGGAAGCCGATTCTCTTTCCACCGGGTGCATTGCTGTTCGGTTCGGAGCCAATGCCGCCGCGGACCAGATCTTTGTTGGAACGGGAGAGACGCAGGCCGGCTATTCCGGAGTAGGGATCAAAGTTTTCACTCCGGGGAATACGCCTGCTTGGACGCTGGAAGCGCCTGGTCTGGCCACAGATGCGAACCCTGGTCTGGCAGGGGCAGGCATTTATAAGATCATCATCGATCCTGCTCATCCTGAAATCGTATTTGCCGCGACTACACGCGGTCTCTTCGTGCGTCCCCAGGCCGCCCCATTTGATACCTGGACGTTGGTTGCGGGAGGAATCCCGGCTTCAACCATCACTGATGTCGTGATCGGTGTTGCAGGGATTTACTTTGCTGCTGCCCAGGGCGGCAATATTTACAGGTGCGCAAACCCGACTGACGTTGGGGGCGGCACCTGGGCAGTGGTGCCGGGATTTGCTGCCGCAGGACGCGTGATCTTGGCAGCCAGCGAAGGCGGCGGATCACACATTGTTTATGCGCTCGATCAAAACGGTCAGTTAGGAAGGCTGGATGACCCAGGTGCAGGAAGCTTTGTTCTGGTCAGTGGCGTACCCAAGGCATTGTTTTTCAGCGGAAATTCAAATCAGGGAAGCTACGACATTACCCTGGCAGTAGATCCATCCAATCGTGACACCGTGTACGTGGCCGGCGCCGCCCTTCTTGCGGACAATGAGTGGACCCTTCCTCTCTTCAAAGGAACGATAGCCATTTCCGCGGGGAAGTACGTCTTTCCCTTCAACCCGTCCAATGACATGTTCCCTGACTCCAATGGAAATAATGACTCCAGCCATGTGCAGCGCGATCCAACCTGGATTGGCACAGGCGTGCATCCCGATGGCCACGCCATCGTCTTTGCCACCAACGCAGACGGTACGCATGACGCCACCAATGTGTGGGTGGGATGTGATGGCGGTGTGTTTCAATCGACCCAGAGCGGCGCCAAAGGGAGTTTCCAGGCACGCAATCTCGGACTTGCCGTTACTCAGATCAACTACGTGGCGCAGCACCCCGCCGCGGATGCAATCATGGTTGCCGGTACGCAGGATCAAGGACTGGTTCGTTTTCGCGGTGATCAGGTTGGATTTGAGGACCCGGAAGGAGACGGTGGTGGATGTACATACGATCCCAACAACGGCTACCGGATCATGCGCCAGTACACCCATGCTGCGCTCTACACGGCAAGCGATGGCGGCAACAATGGAGATTCGAGCTGGACTGATCTCAAGGCGGCAAATAAGTTCCCGCCGATCGGTTCGAGTGCCACGGCTGCGCAAAAGACCGCTGCTACAACCGAAGACGGGGTGACCGGGTTTTATGCGCCGATCGCTGCCGTTGCAGTGGATGACACGCACACCCTGGCCGCTTTCGGCACCAATCGCCTCTGGATCACACCGGATTGGGGTGATAGCTGGGTTACGTTACCGTCCAACAACAACCCCTATGCCGGCGGTGGCGTCAACGCCGCGCAGGACGTGCTCGCAGGAGGAGCCGTTACCGCGATTTCATGGGCTTCACCGACGCGAGTTTATGCTGCCACGGCAACCTCTATATACCGTTTCGATCAGAGCGGAGGCAATTGGACGCGCACTCTCTTGCCGGGCACCAATCTTCCCGGCGGCCGCATCATGTCCATCGCCGTCGAGGACGCGACTGCCGGCAAGATCTACGTCTCGCTCGGCGGCGGCAACATTGATCATGTCTGGTATTTCGATCCGGGCGTCGGCAACTGGGTGAGTGCTGGACTGGCGCAAGCGACCCTCGATGTTCCTTGCCACTCCATCGTCGTTGACCCAGCGCATACCGATCACATTTATCTCGGCTGCGATGTAGGGGTCTATCAAGGCGTGAAAACTGGTGCGGCGGCCTGGAGCCCTTGGACGCCTTTCAGCACCAATCTGCCGGAATGCGCGGTCTATCATGTCTCAATCCATCCGCAAACGCGCATGTTGCGAGCGGCCACCTTCGGGCGCGGTGTGTGGGAGATTCCTCTGGATGCCGCCAATGTAGCCGACCCGGATGTGTACCTGCGCGCCAATTCCGCCGATTCCGGCCGCGTGCCGCGCCCGTCATTTCTTCATGGGCTTCCTGATCCCACGCATCAGGGGACAACGCTTGACCTGCTGTCCAGCCCGGACATAAAAGTGTTGCGCAGCTCTCGCAGCCAGCCCGATGCCACGCCAGATTTCTTTGGGTTCGCGTCCCTGCGCGACTTCCAGACGGACCTGAATACGTTCGATACGCTCGGCACCAACCAGGTTCTCATTGAGGTGCATAATCGCGGCAAGACCGCCGTTCCCGGCGCACAGGTACGCGTGCTCCTGCTGCTGGCGGACGGATCCGCCTCGCTGCCGGCTTTGCCGGCGGATTTTGCCACCCGCTTCCAGAACGGCGATACCACATCCTGGCTCAGCGCCGGATGGCACTTCGCAGATCCCACAAACCCATATCGCACCTTGCCGGGCAGCCTCGATGCCCGCACTCCGCAGGTTGTGCAATACAACGTCGATTTTGTCTCCCTCAATTTCACGCCGGACAAGATTGCTGCCGTGGCTTTTGTGACTACGGATGGCGATCCTTACACGTCGACAGAAACTAACGCGAACAACCTGGTCGTCTCAGACAAACATTTTGCAGTGCGCGTGCTCGAGGTCGGTGTGGATTGGCGCGTGGTGCTTGGCATCGTACTTGTGGCTGTGGGCATTGCCGCTGCCATTATCGTCGCCAAGGAAGTGTAGCGTGGAGGGCAGGGACTTCGAACCGTATAGGCTTTATGCTTCTTCGCTCACGGCGAGGTTGAATGCTTCACGCAGGTACGGCATGATCGTACGCAACTCTCCCGCGGTCCGGACGAGTGCGACATGTGAGACACGCTTGCCGCTGGGCCCGCTTTTGATGAAGCACGGAGCGCTCGCCCTGCGATCAAGGTGAATCACCACACGAAGTGCATCCCGCATTACCGTAAGATCGGTGAAGATGCGTGTCGTCCGGAACAGCGCGTACCGGTCACGTGTAACGATCTCTACTTTGCCAAAGCGCCTGACCGCGGTCTCGAGTTTCCGGTAGAGATCCGTGAGTTCCGGCGACCTGCCTTTGAGCAAGCTCGCTGCGCTGCCAATCCCGCACGCGTGACGCTGGTTTACCTGGCGAAAAGCCCGATCGCACTGCGGACATGTCCAACTCATAAAGTTTTCAACGCAGTCACCCGCGACAGTCTACATTAACTTGCCATTTCACACCTCCGTTGAGGATTTCTGTTAGCTTGGATTTGGATGATCTCTTTTTCCAATATCAGCAAGCAATACGGTAAGCAGCTGGTGTTTGTCGACGCGTCGTTTCAGCTTAACCCGGGCGAGAAGGTTGGCCTGGTGGGGCCGAACGGAGCAGGCAAGACAACTCTCTTTCGCATGGTGGTGGGCGAGGAAGTCCCAGACGATGGCGAGGTCTCTGTACCCAAGCGGCTGACCATCGGGTATTTCCGTCAGGATGTTGAGGAGATGGCTGGACGATCCGTATTGGATGAAGCTATTGCCGGCAGCGGGCGCATGGGCGATCTGCACCATGAACTGGAAGCCCTGCAGCAGGCGATGTCCGATCCAGACAGGGCGGACGAGATGGATCGGGTACTTCAGCGCTTCGGCGAAGTCCAGGAAGAGTATGAGCATCTTGGCGGGTATGCGCTTGAGGCGCGGGCACGGGAAGTCCTCCACGGGCTGGGTTTTGAAGATGACCAGATTGACGGCGATGTTGGAGCGCTCTCCGGCGGTTGGAAGATGCGTGTTGCGCTGGGCCGTGTTCTCTTAGGACTGCCGGATGTATTGCTGATGGACGAACCCACCAATCACCTTGATCTGGAGTCGATTATCTGGCTGGAACAGTTTCTCAAGTCTTTTCCAGGCGCGCTGCTGATGACATCGCACGATCGCGAGTTTATGAACCGGCTGGTATCCCGGGTGGCGGAAATCGATGGCGGTGAGATCATCACGTACTCCGGCAACTACGATTTCTACGAACGTGAACGCAACATCCGCGCCGCGAATCAGCAAGCAGCCTTCGCCCGGCAGCAGTCGATGCTGGCCAAAGAGCAGCGCTTCATTGACCGCTTCAGAACGCACGCCGCCAAGGCTGCTCAGGTGCAGAGCCGGATTAAAGCGCTGGATAAGATCGAGAAGATCGAGCTACCCAGGAGACGCCAGATCGTAAAATTTGAATTTCGGGTTCCACCGCGCTCCGGCGAGCAGGTGGCCGTGCTGGAAGATTTACACAAGAGCTACGGCCCCCGCGTAATCTATGAAGGGTTCAATCTCACCATACGGCGCGGTGAACGATGGGCGGTGATGGGCAGAAATGGCGCCGGTAAAACCACGCTCCTCAAAATGATTGCCGGCGCAATCCGGCCTGACGCGGGAAAGGTCATTCTCGGAGCAAGCCTGATCATGGGCTATTTCGCGCAGCAGTCGCTCGACGTACTCGATCCGGACCTGACCATCATCGAACAACTGCAGAGAGATTTTCCCCATGACAGTCTTGGAGCCTTGCGGACGCTCGCGGGCGCTTTCCAGTTTTCCGGAGACGATGTTGACAAGAAGATTCGCGCTCTTTCCGGCGGGGAAAAGTCGCGGTTGGCGATGGCGCGGATGTTGTATAACCCGCCCAACTTTCTTGTGCTGGATGAGCCGACCAACCATCTTGACCTGGCAACCAAAGAAATGTTGGTGGAGGCGTTGAAGGATTTTGAAGGCACGATGGTCTTCGTGTCGCACGATCGCATGTTCTTGCGCGGGCTGGGTTCACGGGTCCTGGAACTGGGCGGGGAAAGCGGAAGAGATCGCAATCCCCATGTGTATCCGGGTTCGTATGTTGAGTATGTGCAAAAAATCGGCCATGAAGCGCCGGGAATCTACGTTTAAGTTGACCAAGAGTCGACCAAAATCTTCCTGACGCCAAAGCATGTCCGTCAGCCAGTTCCCGTATCAAAATCCCGGCGGGCGTTCGTCCACCACGCCGAAGCTGTGCTCCAGAGCCAGGCCAACGCGCCCCAGCGTGCCCTCGTCGAACAACCGCCCGATCAATGTCACGCCGTGCGGGACGCGCCGTGGCGGTGAAAATCGGGGAAGCGGGTGGGCTGGATCCGGCGCCCAGTCGCTGCGGGCTTGCGAGACCTCGATAAAACCTGCGCGCAGCGTGAGTGAAGGGTGCCCGGTAAAGTTGGTGATGGTCAGCATCTCGTCACGGAGAGATGGCACCAGGAGCACGTCCACCTCTTGGAAAACTCGCATCATCTCCTGGGCCACTTTGCGCCGCAAGCGGTCACACTGCACGAAATCGACGGCGGAAAGGAAGCGGGACTGGCGGAAAACGTTGGGCCAGGCATCCGGCACCTGGACTTTCAGTTGGTCGACCTGATGGCTGAGCGTCAATTCTTCGAAAGCGGCAGCCGCTTCGGCGAACAGGATGACATCGAGTGAGTCATAAGGCCAGTCGGGAATCGACACCTCCACCGGAACCATACCGATGCTTTTGACTTTCTGCAGGGCCATGCGATCCACTTCCGTAGCGGGGTTGGTCTTCATCCACTCCGGAAAATAACCTACCACCAAGCCGTTTACCCCTAAATTTGCGTCGTAATCCAGTTTGCTGGAAACGCTTGAAAGATCGCCCGGATCGGGGCCGGTAATGCTGTGCAAAACCAGCATTGTGTCTTCCACGCTGCGGGTCATGGGGCCGAGCTTGTCAAGCGACCAACAGAGCGTCATTGCGCCGGTTCGCGGAACGCGCCCGAAGGTGGGCCGCAGGCCGTTCACGCCGCAGCGCATGCTGGGACCTACGATACTGCCTCCGGTTTCACTGCCGATGGCAAAGCCGACCAGGCCGGCGGCGGTTGCCGCGCCGGGGCCTGCGCTTGAGCCCGATGATCCCTCTTCCAGCAGCCATGGGTTCATGGTCTGGCCGCCAAACCAGATGTCGTTGAGCGCCAGAGCGCCGAGGCTTAGTTTCGCCACCAGCACCGCGCCGGCGGCGTGGAGCCGTTGCACCACGGATGCGTCGGTCGTGGGGATGCGGTCCCGAAAAGGCTCGGCGCCCCAGGTGGTGCGTATGTTGGCGGTATCGAGCAGATCTTTGGCGCCCCACGGTATGCCGTGCAAAGGGCCGCGATAGTTGCCGGCCGCGATCTCCTGATCGGCCTGCTTCGCCTGGGCCAGAGCCAGATCGCTAGTCAGAGTAATGACGCAACGCAGTTTGGGATCGAAGCGTTTCAGTCGCTCGAGATAGATCTGCGTGAGCCTCGTGGACGTCAACTGGCGCGTCTCAATCCAGCGTGCCAACCGGGTCACAGGGGCAAACGCAATGTCTTCATCGCGTGAAGGCAGCGGACCGGGAGCGGTCTTGCTCCAAATGAATCGATCGCGGGCCGGTCCGGCGATCTCGCCGCGCAATACCGGGTTCCATTGCGAATAGGGAGCAATCGTCTCCTCAATTGCGACTTTGTGCGGCCCGGTGCGACGCTCGTAGAGCGGTGCCATGGCGCTCCGCCAGTTGCCGGCGGCTTCGGCGCGCTCGGCAGGCGTGAATTCAACGCGCATCAGTTTTTCGGCTTCCGCAAAAGTGGCAGACGACACCATCGGGCCCACCGGCGGAGCCGTTCCAAACGCAGGCGGTGTGCCTGGTGCAGGCTCAGGTGTCTGCGCCGGAGTTGCCGGCGTCTGCTGCATCTTGCCGCGAGAAGCGACGGCTGCTCCCAAAAGACCCATGGACGTACTGGTCAAGAATTGTCTGCGCGATTGCGACATTATTCCTCCGCCGCAAGATTATAGCGGGTTGCTGGTCGTCGGCGTGGTTCCGGACTAGCGAGTGTTTCAACTCATCGCGCACCTGCCGGAAGATGGTCGGTCAAATAACGCGCCAGCAAGTGATACAGGTGTACGGTGGTGCCCGGACCTTCAAAGATTCCGTGCGTGCGATCGGGATAGGTCATGAAGTCGAAAGGCTTCCCGAGCTCGATGAGCCTGTTCACCAGCAACTCCGTTCCCTGGTAGTGAACGTTGTCGTCGCCCGAGCCGTGCACAATCAGCAAATGGCCCTTTAACCCTGCGGCGAAATTGATCGCCGAACCCTGCTTATACCCTTCGACGTTGTCCTGGGGCAGGCCCATGTAACGTTCCTGGTAGATCGAGTCGTAGAGACGCTGGTCGGGCACGGGCGCGACTGCCATGCCGACCTTATAAAGGTCGGGTGAGCGAAACACCAGGTTAAGAGTGTTGGTGCCGCCTCCGCTCCAGCCCCAGACGGCGACGCGATCCAGATCGACGAAGGCGTCCATTTTGCCGAGCGATCGAAGAGCCTGTGTTTGCTGTTTCGACGAGAGAACGCCGACAGCGCCATAAACGGCCTTGCGCCACGCGCGGCCGCGTGGCGCCGGGGTGCCCGAATTGTCGAAGCTGACCACCAGGTATCCGAGCGAAGCGATGTAACGGTGGAACAGCGCTCCGCTACCGCCCCAGCGGTCGAGCACCGTCTGCGCCGCGGGTTCGCCATAGATATTCACCAGGACCGGATATTTCTTCGCAGGATCAAAGTTGGGCGGCTTAATGATCCAGCCATCCACCATTACACCATCGCCGGCATCCGCCTTGAAGAATTCCGCCGGCGGTGTGAGGAACTCTGCGATCTTTTTCTTGTATTCGGTGCTGTCGCTGCTCATGCGCACAAGCTTGTGATCCGGCAGAGACACCAGTTCGCGCAGCCCGGGATCATTGATACTCGAGAAAGTGTGAAAAGCGTACTTCCCGTCGGGCGAAATATTGTAATTATTGGCGCCGGTGAAGTTGTCCGGAGTGATACGCACCGGATCGGCCGAGCCGTCGAGAGGTGAGCGGTAAAGATAACGCTGGGTTGCGTTATCGGGAGACGCGATGAAATAGAGCCACCCGCCTTTTTCATCGACGCCCTCAATCCCGGCGGTATCCACGTTCCCGCGGGTAATCAGCGTTTCATGGCCGCTGCGATCAATAGCCCACACGTGCATCCAGCCGTCCTTCTCGCTGACGACGAGAAACTGATGGCCTTCATGAATCGGCTGCGCTTCCGGCAGTCCGCCAAAGCCGATGGTGATGAAGGCACCGTCGTGATCACGCCACATCTGGTGAACGGCACCAGAGCCGGCGTCAGCGAGGAGATAATTGTCCGTGTTCTGCAGCCGATTGAGTTGCTGGATGAGAAGCGTGTTCGCATCAATCCACTGCAGGCGCGCGATGTAGTTTTGGCGCGGGTCGCCGGGGATGTCCATCCATTTCACGCTTCCTTTGCCATCGGCGTTGGCTACGCCGGCGCGTACGGCTGAATTGGTGGTACCTGCCAGGGGATAGGGAACCTGCATCTCCACCGGATACGGGCCGGTCTTCGGATATGGAACGTCGGTGACCACTTCGCGTTCTTTGCCGAGGTAATACATGAGCGCGAAATCTCCGACGCCGTGCAAGTCAAATTGCCAGAACGCGATTCGCTTTCCATCCGGGCTCCAGCTGAAACAGTCGTGCAGATCCAATTCTTCTTCGTTTACCCAGTCAGAGCCGCCATTGATGACAAGGTCGGACCCGTCATGCGTAATGCGTTGCATTTTCCCACTCGCCAGGTCCTCGACGTAAATGTCATTGTTCTTAACGTACGCGACCTTGGTGGAGTCTGGATTGAATTTGGCATACATCAGGCTGGCCTCGGGCGCATCTCCGCCCAGTTTCTTGAGCTTGCCGGTCGTACGATCAAGAAACCAGTAGTCTCCGCGAGAATTGGTGCGCCATACACGGCGAGTATTCGTGAAAATCAGGACGCGTTGATTGTCCTTCGACCAACCAAGCCCCGCTATCTGTAGCGGCTCTTTCGCACCTTCCGGAGTGAGTTGCGCGGCTGTGATCAGGAGCTCGCGGTTCTTGCCCGTCGCCGTATCGTACTTTACGAGATCACGCCCATGTCCGCCCGCTACCGGCTCCGTTGTAATGTAGGATTGCCCGCCGTCGAACCAGCGGGGTGGGGGCGAAGGCCGCTCGCTGAACTCACCAGTGAAGATGCGGGTGATCGTATCCTTCGGTTCCGGGGTCGGTGCAGGTTGCTGCGCGAACGACACGGCCGGCAACACCAGGATTGAAATAAGGACAAAGCGACGCAGGGCATGGTGGTTCATGGGGTTCTCCGAATGACTGTGGAAAAGTGATGGTACGGGAGACGGCGGGAGAATGCAATTTCTTCAGCTCGGGGATGGGCACTGTGAGGGGTTGGACAGATCGGCCTTCTTCTCCAGATCAAGGATGCCAGCTCGGCTGCGCAGAATCGATATTGAGATGTGCAACCTTGGTGACAGGCTTTTGTGCTGAGCCATCGGCATTCATCACCCAGATGTTCACAACGGAATTGGTGTTAGGAGTATCGCTGCCGTCCAGAGGGCGTGCCGAGGTATTTCTAAGCTGCAAAGTCCAACAAGTCCGGCCGTGGCTTGCGGCCCAGTTCGGCGGTGGCGAGGTATACGGCGCGCAAAAGAACTCCGGTATAGGTTGGAAACGCTAGAGGAATGCGCGTAACTTCGTCAACCTTCACCCCGCCAATCATAGCGATAGAGGCCATCTGGATGATCTCCACCGCTCGTTCGCCAACGATATGACAGCCAAGAATCGTATGGGTCTTGCGATCGACGATCAGCTTGCAGAATCCGGTTGTGCGCCCATCGATCAGCGGACGGCTCGCATCCTCATACGGGACTTTCGAGACAAGTATGTCGTGTGTTTCGCGGGCTTTTGCCTCCGTGAGGCCGACTTGCGCGTATTCCGGATCGGTGAAGCTGCCAATCGGATTCACCGCGTTCTCGTCCACCGCGTGCTCGCGGTGCACGGCATTCGTTGCAGCGACAAAGCCATCTCGCGCAGCTTGAGGAACCAGCATCAGGCGTCCGGTGATGTCGCCTGCGGCAAAGATGTGTGGGGCCGAGGTTCGAAGACGGGAATCGACAGATACATATCCCCGCGAGTCCAAATTCACGCCTGCGGCCTGGAGATGGAGTCCCGCGGTGTCGGCGGCCCAGCCGATGGCTACGATGATGACGCTGGCTTCATCGTTCACACGTGTTCCATTCTTCGCATACGTCATGCGCACGCCCGTGGGACTCTTCTGGAATCCCTCGATCGTCCCAAAGTTCTCATGAACGGTAATGCCCGAATCACGAAATGCCTGGGCAACGACTGTGGAAACGTCTTCGTCCTCGGTGGGCAGTATGCGCGGGCCGGCTTCGTAGAGATGGACCTTCGATCCAAATGCATTGAAGATCGATGCGACCTGTGCGCCGGTTGCACCCGCACCGATTACGAGCACCGATGGCGGAATCGAAGTGAGGTGCCACGCATCGCTATGAGTCGCGGTCAGTTCGCTGCCCGGCACCCTGAGCTTGCGGCTGCAGCCGCCGGCGCAGAGAATTATTTTTTCTCCGGTAAGTCGCAAGCCGTTGTCGCCCTCGACCGTGTGCGAATCGACGAAATGCGCGTTGCCGGTGTGCTCATAGAGGGTGACGCCGAGCCGATCCAGATCAGCTCGAAAAGCCGAGTGAGAACGCACCTGGTTCACGACCTCGCGCACACGATCGAGCAGCCGTGGATATTCGAGGTGCAGGTCGGAGACGGCAACGCCGTAGCGCCCCAGCTGCCGTGATTCACGCATGAGTCGAGCTGCGTGGGCCAGGGTTCGCACGGGAATAGGCCCGTCATTTGCGGCCATGCCGCCAAACTCGTCGCGAGTGATAAGGGCGGTTGCGGCTCCTAACTCGGCGGCCCGCATCGCCGCCATCACTCCCGCCGGACCAGCACCGATGACGATGACATCGGTCAAGAGGACCTCACTTGGGTGAGACAAGAAGACAGTGTCGCAAAGTTCGATGCAGTTGGGCGGGGAATTGGATTGCCGACACGTTGTGGATCCGCTGTCAAAGCTCACATTCCGCGACCCGCCGCAAGAGTCGAAGAAGCGTCTCGCGCTCCTCTGGAGTCATTTGTTGCCGGACCGCCTCGTCCGCGTCCACCCTGGCCCTGATCAGCCGTTCTCTGTACTTGTTTCCTTTGGCCGTCAGCTGCACGTGAATAGCTCTGCCCGATTTCGCTTTGTGCTCCGATACGAGTCCCTCTCGAGTCATTGACTTGATGGCTCGATGCACGACCGTTCGGTCGAGGCTCAGGAGCGTGGCGATCTGATTCCCGTTCAGCATCACACCGCCGCGCAGCGTGGACAGGATAAACCCCCGAGTCGCCGAGCACTCCGTCTTCCGTTCCAGCTTCTTTCCCACAGAAAAATACGCTGCTGCGATATGGGCAAGGACTGAATCTTTCAGAATGTTCTCAGGAATCTCTTTCTTGGGAATGCTCATAGGACCGTGACCGTTGTTTCGAGAGGTCTCCGCCACTGCGGCGGCTGAACATAAGCAGGCGATTTTTTCCCGATCGCAATTACCATCACAATCTCATGATACCGGTGGGACAGCCCGAGATATCGAGACAGCCTGCGGCCATCAAAGCCTTCCATTGGACAGGTGTTAACTCCCAGCGCCTCGGCAGCGGTCATCAGGTTCTGGCAGGCCAAAGATGTACTCTTGGTAGCCCATTTGAACAAGTCGTGGCGGGAGAGCGGCGGCATTCCAATCGTCATCCACAAGTTCAGCAACCAGAAAACCGCCCGTTTGATGGCTGCAAAAATACCGAATGGCCCTGGCATGAACAGGATTCGGCCGATTTTTGCTGTCCGTTCATAATCGCGAATCTTCTCTTCGCTGAAGTTGCTCGCGCGCATCCACTCCAATTGGCCTTGTGTTGTCGCTGACATCGATCCAATGTCCGCAACGACGACGACCAGTGCTGAAGCGGTTTCTGCAGGGCTCTGTCCCATGCAAAGCTTCGCCACTGCGGCTTTCTTTGCCGCAGTTCCCACCCAATAAAGCCTGTACGGCTGGGAGTTGAAGCTGGAAGGGGCATGGCGAGCTGCCTCGAGCATTTGCTCGCGTAACCCTTGGGAAATTTCTACCGGTTCAAAGACCTTAACCGCTCGCCTTTGCAAGATCGCGTCCAGGATGTCGTTCATGGCGTTCCCTCCATGTTGCAATTACAATATACTTATGTTGTCATTGCAACATAAAAATTTTGACGCGATAAAGCTGGGACCGGGAACGTTCTTCAGGCTGCTGCCGTCCCAAAACGCTGGGAAACTACGTTAAGGTGGTGCAGCGGATTCCAGTCAACAGGCGTTTCGTCGATCGGGGTTGCGGCGAGAAGACATTTTCAGAGCTTGCTGACAGATATATCATTCAACGCCTCCCGTATCTGCCAGTGAGGCAAGACGCAACTGCAAAGTAGAGGCCCAGGAACGCTAGCGCCTGGGCCTATGCCACTAACCGAGTGGAGCATGTGATTTGAATCTACGGGTGAAACTCAATCAGGGTCGAGTAGTTGCTCTTTGACGTTGCGGTTACGCCCACAGCCCACATTCCTCCACCGGGAATAGTCGTGATGGCGGCGAAGCCACTATCGCCTCCACTTGCAGGGTTGGGGACCGGCACCAAAGAAAACGTACCGTTGACTCCCTGCAGTACGAGCGGGTCATGAAGGTCGCTTGCGGGATTGATGGCCCAGCCGACTATCCACGTTGTACCATCGTTGGCGATGGTAACGGCGAAGGGATCGTTTTCACCTGTACCGAGTGTTGGTGTCGATTGAATTGAGAGAGCAGTTGGCGCTCCGTTTACAACGTAGCTGGTGTAGGGCGCGTTGTCAGTCTCCTGCTCGCCGACCAAGGTCAGCGACGCGCCGGTTGCCGTGAGGCCGAGCGGTAGAGCCGTGGCTGAATCGGCTGGGCTGTTCACTATGCTCCAAGCCGTCCCATTCCAGTGCTCGATAAGGGCCTGGCTGGGGAATCCGGTGTTTGCCAACTGTCCAACCGCATAGACATTATTCGTAGCGAGCGCTTTGACCGCATAGAACTGATTGCCGTTTGTGCCCGTGTCGATGGCGTTGACGACCGACCATGCGGAGCCGTCCCAGTGTTCAGTGAGGGTGTGCCAGACTTCGTTGGCGTCTTCGGACGCACCCACAGCCCAGACGTCGGTGTCGGTAATAGCCGCAACGCCATACAGAATGTTCTGCAGGGCGCCAGGGCTTGGGCTTGGAACCACCGCCCAGCTCGTACCGTCAAAGTGCTCAATCAGGGTCTGCTGCTGGAATTTGCCGTTGATAAAGTCGCCCACGGCCCAAGCCTTCCCCGGAGAAGGCATCGAGACCGATTGCAGAATATTCTGTTGTGCGCCCACGTTCGGCAAGGGGAAAGCGGTCCAGCGAGTGCCGTCAAAGTGGTGCGCCAAAGTGTTCAACACGCCGTTGAGGCTCGGAATATAGGCGCCCACAGCCCAAACGTCTGTCGCTGTCGCGGCGGAGACTCCTGTCAGGACGTTGTCTTGATTGCCAAAGTTGATGGTCGGGACCTGGGTCCAACCGGTAACGCCGTTCAGCGACACGGGTGTGGCCGCCTTGCCTGAACCCTGGGCGGAGGTTGTGTCAGTGCTGGTGGGGAAGACGAAGGGTGGAGGAAGGGTAGGAACGGTAGCCGAACCGGTGATCGCAAAGAGCGGCGTCATCAGGTTGGCGGTGCAGGCGTTGGCGAGGCACCCGAGCCCGAACGTCTGCTCGAGCGAAGCCAGCAGGGAAAAATGGTTCAGGCTTATCTTGTCGGTCACTCCGCGCGGGCCGTGACTGGTGGCGACGATTGTGGCAATGGTACTGGTGGCAGTGTTGCCCTCATCGAAGGTGATGACGATGGCGTTGTTGCCGGACAGCCAAAGGGTGGAAGAAGTAATTTCATTTACCACGCTGCCCACAAAGGCGTCGCCTTGCGCGATCAAGAAGCTCTGCTGCAGAGACGATGTGGCACCGGAATCCACACACCACGGCGGAGCGCCGTGCATGTCGTGGCATTCGTCCGGGATAATGTAGCTAAAGTTCGGGACAGTTCCTGCCTTAAGGTCGGTTGATAACTGGACGAAGGGAAACATCTTTCCGAGCTCGGTCGGGTTCTGCATGTTGGAAAAATTCACGATGCCATTGTGCTTAGCCACGTACTGCGTATCGGCGTCAGGTATGCCGTTGCACTTGTCGGGAAAACAATAGCCGCGATAACCGGCGTACGGCATATTTTGGAAGTAGCCTCTCCATGTCTTGCCCGCCGCTTCGAGCTGAGTCATCAGGTTGGAGGCGTTGACGGTCTGTCCCGGAAACCAGTACGGATCATCGCTGCTGATTCCAAAGGTGTCGCCACCGAGCATGGCAACATAATTTGGCTCGCTGGGATCGCCGACTCCGGAATAGTTGGTCGCCAGCCCGTAATCCTGCGCCAGAGCGTTGAGGATGGGAGCGTTCGGATTGCCGATGACTCCTTTGAATCCTTCGTTCTCCAGGATCAAAACGAAAACGTGATCATACTGCGGGAAGGTTTGCGCTTTGAGTGGAGACGCAAATGAGGCAAAGGTCAAAAGGAACGCAACTGCTGCCCAGAGCAGCCGCGAAGAGGAACCGCGCTTCCTGCTGTTCATAAAACTCCTTTCAGAAAGTGACTTTGTCATTGACCGCTTGTGCTGGCTGATACCAGCGTCATGCGACGGTGTGAAGAAGAGGGGTATCGACCGGAACCGGCAGCATGTTCCGAGGTTGGCTAGGTTGGCACCCTTTTTGGCAGGGTCTTTCGGTCTCCATCACTGTGCAGCAATTGATTCAATGTGGAGTCTGTGTTGATGGCTGCGTGGGTTCATGTATGCGACAGAAGACAGCATGGACCGAACCTGAGGTGAAAACGATACTGCCATCCAACATCTCACCCACGCGAATATCTCTGGTGGCATTTCCAGATCCGAAATGGCGCGACCGCAGGACTTCCCGGCTTCAGAGAATAGGCGAGGAGGCTGCGTTACAGGTTATGCACACGTGAAGATCCAATGAATTTCACGTGGACTAGCTCAAGGGCTTTCCCAAAGAGGAAAAGGTTGTTCCGAAAAGGAGCTGGGCAGTTCCAATCGATCGCACTGCATTCAGGAGGAGAGCTTCGGCACGGCATTTAGGAAAAAGGAAACTGACTATGGTTGGGTTTCGAGCGAGGCATGACGCCCGGCGAGTGACTCAGCGACGAAAGGGACGGCATATCCGGAATCTCGGTTCATCTATTTGTAAAGATGTTTTAACTATTCCTTAACCAGGTATTCACTGAACTCTCTTAGATTCTTCGGTCGAGTCCAACTTACAAAGGAGAGGCCTTTCCTGGTTCAAGACGGGCGTTCCTCGTCTGTGGAACCGACGTTTTGAACCTGCTGGGGAGATCCCATGGGGTCACGCCGTTTGCGACGAGCAGGGTAGGCCTCGTCGTTCCTCAGAAAGAACGATCGGGTTTCCTTTGGAAGATTGCTGGGTTCGCTTGACCATCAACCGCGGGGGCAGTGGTGTAGTTTGTGGTGGATTCATCGCTAGCGCGATGAACGTCTGCCTGAAGGCCCGCGATTCGCAAGCGAAGCGCTAGACGCTGATACTGCTAGTGGTTCAGTTTTTCAAACCGAACCACTACCACCACGGACTGCGATTTCCGGCCGTAAGGGTTCACTCGACAAATCGATTGGAGAAGGAGAAAAGAAGACATGAAAGGTCTTGTCGCAGGAATTGTGCTGCTGACAGCATTAGCAACCGTCGCCTGGTCCGTGGAGGATCATGATCGCGACGACCAGCCCGTACGTTGGACAAAAAACGGAGTACCCACTGATACTTCGATCACCGGCGGTCCCTGGACGTTGGAACAATCGGGCGCTGCCAATGGCCTGAAATCTGTGGGCTACTGCGACAGCAACCTGAAGCAGATTGGCAATCCTGGCACCGAGCGCATGGAACCATATTATTTCCCCAGCATCGTCGGCCATGGCAGGCACCTGCAAGGCTACTTTGATTGGCGTCCTAAAGATACGGATGAAGGCGTAGCCGCAGCTTTCTCTGACGATGCCGGGCAATCGTGGACTTTTCAGGATCTGGTACTTGAGCTTCGCACTCATTGTCCCGACCAGGCCAACAAGGAGCCCGACGGCGAGAAAGACGGCGTAAACGGAAACAACGACGACAACGGCGACGATGACGGCCAAGGCCACCAGTTTGTCATCAAGATCAACGGTCACGTCTACCTCTATACTCTTGTGCGCTCCACCGGCCACATCGATAATGATGATCTCGCGATTCACGACCTATCACCCGTGCCCGGGCATCCGCTGAACGGGGCCCCGGCGCTCAGCGAAGCTCCCACCGACGCGTCGCCTGCCGGTACGCCGGAACTCTCACCGCACACCTTCGGGCTAAGGAACCCGGATGGCATTCTGGGTATCGTGCCGGGCAGCAACCCGTTGACGATCATCTACGAGCAGAAAATCCTGAACGGCGACAACACCGGCCAGACGGCTTTCCCCGCATCGCAGCAGTGCAATACGTTCTGGGCCAATTTCTATGCGGCCAACGGCGGACTCGCTCCCAACGACGACATCACCTTTCTGCGTCTGGCTTCTACTACGGATGGGATTCACTTCACCGATCTGGGTGCGCTCCAGGGTCTCAACGATCCAACGACGGTCTCAATCAACGGCACGCGCTGGCTGGCCACGGCGGGCACCATCATCAAGCTGCACGATGGCCGCTTTGGGCTGCTTTACTCCGGGGGCAATTGCATTGATGCCGACTCGGATGCGTTCCACTTCATCGGCTACGCTGAGTCCACCGACCTCATCCACTGGACGGTGATCAACGGGCTCAACAACCCCATTGCTTCAGTATTCCCGGCGAACCTCTCGGTCAACGCCCAGGGCGTTCCCGCCACTGGCGCCGGCACTTCGCTCGTGACCATACCCGCGCACACTCCAGTAGTCGGAGATGCTCAGGGATTCATGGCTGGCCGGGTCTATGCACCCAGCGCCACCAAATTTGACGATCGCAACATCACTGTCATTTTTGCGGGCTATCACACGCAGAAGCCAAAGAACGGGTTGGGCGACTATCGCACGATCGGCCGCTTCAGCTTGCATTCGTCGCAGCATTTGATTGCGGTCGGGCAAGACGATGACAGCAACAGCGACCATAGTGGCGGCGACAAATAGAACCGCCTCGTTGTAAGAAAACACGAAAGGGCCGGCAACACACCCGGCCCTTTCCATTTGTTGTCTGCCGGCTTCAGCATCGCATGCGAGGTACTAAAAGCTGAAGCGCGCCCCGAGCTGAATTTCCCGCTTGGGAAACGCTGACGTGAAGCCCAGCGGCTCGCTCGGCAAAAGCTTTGCGCTCCCATGCGGATTGAAAGGAGGAGCGAAGGAGGCTCCAACTTCATCGTTGATGGTGGCATAGTTCGTCCGATTCGCGACATTGAATGCCTCCGCGGTGAGCTGCAGGTCGGCTTTCTCGCTCAGCCGGATGCGGCGGCTCAAGCGTAAATCCAAATCAGCATAGTTCGGACCAATGCCGGTATTGCGTCCGACTCCTGGCGGACGGTCTGCGAAATCCGTGCGGTCACCGTTGACATCGGCTCCGGCATAAAGGTTAAACGGATGCGAACTGCCATACTCCAGAACCGGCGCCAGTTCGAATCCGGCCAGCCCCCAGGACTTGAAAGGGCTTTCGATGATACTTGCGATGACCAGTCTGTGCCGCTGATCGAAGGACGACAGGGCACGCTCCGCTCCCGGCTGAACCTGGTTACTGGCCCAATAGAGGACGTCTTCCACATCGTCCATGGCTTTGCTGAAGGTATAGTTGGCCATGACGGTGACATGGTGGCTGTATCTTTTCTTTACTTCCAGAGTCGCTCCCTGATAAAGGGCCGCCGCGGAGGAGAAGAACACATTGTCCGCCGCCCGTAAGGGATCAGCGAAGCATGGATTGTTGACTGTGACCTGGCACTGCGGGGCGCTCCAACTCTGGAATGGCAGTCCATTGGTACCGGGGATGCCGGAAACTATCGGTGCGCCGGAAAGAATGTTCGCATCGATCGTGCGGCCCAGGTGAAGCGTATGCACGTACACATAATTCGCGGAAACGGACAGGTTGGGCGCGAGCTCCCGCTCAATGCCCAACGACGCCTGCTGAGAATAGGGATTTTGAAAGTCGGGCGCAGCCCGGAACGTGAGTGCGTCAACGGGCAAGGCACCTGACGAGCTGATGTTGATACCAAATGGAGCCAGATCAGCCGGCGTGATGCAGCCAACTGCCCCCGGCGCCGGCTGACCACAGTTGATCTTTCCCTGCGCAAACAGAGTCTGGAAAATTGCGGCGGAGTTGACCGATGGATTGCCGGGAAGGCCGGTCAAGGGAACCGCGAACACGGTTGCCAACCGGCTGTTCGTGCCGTTATAAGTGGCCGTCGCCGTATCCGTCTGAAGAATGATGGGGGCATAGTAGATACCAAAGGCGGCACGCACTGCGGTCTTGTGGTCGCCGAACGGGTCCCAGGCAACAGACACTCGCGGGGCTACGTCGTGATACGTGGTGTTGATGTAGGAGCGCTGGTCGATTTCGTAGCGGATGCCCATCTGGAGTTGCAAGTTGCGGCGAACACTCCAGCCATCCTGTAAATACAAGCTGGTCCAGGGCATGAATGTCGACACGACGGGGTCGCCAAAGCCCTGTATGTACAGCCGCGGCAGCCCCAACGCCAGTGACTGTACCGCATTAACGGTCGCGGGCGCCATGGAGAGTCCGCATGCGGCCGGAACTTGCAAGCACGGGCTCAAGACCCCGCCCGGCAGATCGCCGAAGCGAAATCCCCCGCCCATGAAGCCGAATGCGCTGGTCCTCTTGCCGCGCAGAATTTCATCTCCTCCGATCTGGATGAAGTGGTCTTTGTGTGTATCGATAAAGTTGTCGGCGAACTCGTAGTTTCGTTCCCGCGAAATATTGGGAAGCGTGAAAGCCTCGCCAAAAGTGCCGAAACCGGCGAGAGCAAGATTCGTCATGCCCGTATTGTTGGGAGTAATGCTGTATTGGTTTATATTCCACTGGGCTCGCGCGTCGTTCAGTCTTTCAGCGCTGAACGTATGCAGCCACGAGGCTTGCAGAGAACTGGTCCATTGCAGTTCAGAAAAGTTATTGCTGGAACCGGCCACCGTCTTCGAATTCGGATCGCTTTGCGACGAATGGGCTGCAATGTAGCGCAGCGACGACTGATTCAAGTCATTGAATTGGTGATCCAGCCGCAGCGATCCCTGATGGGTCGTCATGGGAAACGGCAGAAGGCCACCGCTGGTCTCGAACTGGTTCACCAAAAACCGGCTCAAAGAACTGGACGCCGGGTTCACTGTCAGCACGTTCTGCAGAATGGATGCGCAGGTAGCAGCAGGTAGCGCGGGTTGGCCGGTCAGGCAGGGCACCGCTGTGCCTCCCATCGCGGCCAGCCCGTTGATGATCGCTTGTTGGCTGCTTTGTGGAGCGAAGATATTGCTGTTCGTCAGCAGTGGGACTGAGGCTTCCTTGCTCTGGAGCAACCCTTCATATGCCGCGAACATGAACGTCTTGTCTTTACGGATCGCAAAGCCCTCCGTTCCCCCGAATTGCTGTCGGCTGAGTGAATCCTTGACCGGCTGGCCCTGGGCGTTGAGGGAAAAGGGCTCGCCCGGCGTCAGCGCCTGGCTGTAGGCGAATGGATCGCGGGCGTCGAGCACGCTGTTGCGGAAAAACCCGTAGAGGGAGCCATGCGCAGTATTGGTTCCTGATTTAGTCACGATGTTGATGGACGCCCCGCTGGCCCCGCCCAAAACCGCGGAATAATCGGCACGATTGATCTGAAATTCCTGAACCGCATCCTGGCTTACATTGGCCATTACAAACTGCGATGATCCATTGAAGCTGCCGCCATCTACAGTAATGTTGTTGCCGCGGCCGTTGCTGCCGTAGAACGAAAGACCCGACTGCGGTATCTGCAAAGGACGCAAGTCGCGGCTGTCACCAATCGTCACGGTCTGAGTGACCCCGGGCATCAACAGGGCAAAGCTGAGATAGTCGCGCCGGTCGATGGGTAATCCATTGATATACTGCTGGTCCAGCGTGGCGGACTGAGCAGTTCTTTCAACATCCACCACCGGGGTTCTGTCACTCGTCTCAACCCGAACTTCATCCGTAACCAACGAGAGTTTCAGGTTGAAATCCACGGTCGTGGTTTCACCCAGAATTACGGTGATGCGGTGCGCTTGCGGAGCGAATCCCGGGACCTTGACCGACACGATATAAGTGGCAGGAGCCAGGCCGCCGAACCGGTAGCGGCCTCGTTCGTCCGTCTCTGCGGTGGCCTGAATTCCCCGTTGGTCTTCAATTGCCACCAGTGGTATGTTTGCCAAAACTGCTCCGGTCTGATCAATTACCGTACCTGAAATGCTGCCTGAGGTGCCTACTCCCTGCGCGTGCACCTGATTTGCGCTCAGGAACAGGCAAAGGAATGCTCCAGCCAATACGAACTTCAACCGCATGGGTCTTCTCCTGCTGCCATAAATTGTGGGCTTTCTCTGTCGCTTGCGATGGTGGGCCTATTTGCGGTGCGCCACGTTTCACTCGAATGCACTGTCCGCAGAAACGCAACGAGTAGGCTTCGCAAAACTGGACCTGGACAACTTTGCGCGGAGTATGTCTTGTGGCGCGCAGGGAATCAAGTTCCTTTAGTACCATGGCTGCAACCAAGGATGCGTGCAGGCATTCGTCGACGAGGAGCTTCATTGTCGACCCGCAGGGGCTGCGAGGCTCGCGAGTCACACCCACAGTTCTTCTCTTGGCTCAGGGGCGGCTTGCCGACGGCCACCCTCCGCCAACCTGATTTTTCTCAACCGAGTGCAAGCTTGCTATTCTCTTGGCCGGCACTTGATGATAAATTCTTCGCTCAGTCAACAGATGTTGCAGCCGTATTCACGTGTGCGGGCAAGCCATGAACTCCGGAACGATCACAACGATCACACCACGTATCATTATTGAAGAGTGCGTGCGGCTCGGCATAAAGGAAGAACACTTGCTTATCGAGGCCGCCTTATCACATGACTGCCTGGACAATACATCCCGCCGCATCCCCGTAAAAAGCATGTATCTCCTCTGGGAAGCGGTCATGCGCTGCCAAAGAGATCGGATGTTCGGGGTTCATGCGGCCGTGAAAGTGCCTTTTGGCGCGTACGGCGTGCTTGACTACATGCTTGCAGCAAGTTCTTCGCCGAAAGATGGTTTGGACCGCAGCAGCCGTTCCTTCGGTTTAATGAATACCGCATTCCATTTATCGCTGGGGCACTATCGTGATGTGTCTTATCTCGAACTGTCCAGTCTCGACGATCCTCACTGTCTCTCACGTCCTTATATTGAATATATTTTCATGAATTATCTCGTCCGCCTCCGGCATATCACTCGGGTGGCATGTAATCCGTCTGAAGTTCAATTTACGTATGGGGATCCGGGCGGCGCACCAGCATATGACCGGTGGTTCAATGCGCCAGTTCGCTTTAAGCAGAAGACCAATCGAATGATCTTTTCACGCCACACCATGGAACTGAGGCATCCGTCCGCAGACCCAGAACTATGCGAGGTGCTCGAATCCTACGCGTGTCAAAAGAAGAACCATTCACCCGACGCAAAGCAACCACTGGCTCATCTTTATGAAGTTTTGAATTATCAGCTTGCGAACGGGATTCATTCACTACCTGACCTTGCGCGCTATCTCGGCAAGAGCCAACGCAGCCTCCAGCGTGAGTTATCGTCACATGGGATGACTTTCCGCGATTTGCTGGATCATGTCCGGCTAAAACGAGCCAGTATCCTTTTAAGCCATCCCGGCCTGCCGGTCGCAGAGATTGCCGCCAGATTGCACTACTCTGATATTTCTTCCTTTTATCATGCGTTTAAGAGATGGACCGGCGTTTCCCCACAGCAATACAGGAAGAGAAACGGATACAACTAGCATTCGATCCCCAGGGGATATGGAGCCCGGCAACCTGCACCGATTGGTTGAAGCTCATCGGTTTTCAGGAGCGATGAAAAGATTGCATTCTTGAAGGATAGTGCGCCAATCGGCTTGCGATCCACATCAATCTCTCGCTCAAAGAGCGCCGGCCAGAATCGCGGTGCCATGACGCACTTCCCACACAGCTGCGTCGCAGCACTCACTGCAGTTCAGAATCACAGTTCTTATCGTCCACAAAATAGTAACCGTTGACAGGATCAGCAAGGCATCGTTGTCCCTGGCTGCATTGGAAATACCGCACCACTACACCATTTCTGCAGCATCCCCGAGTGTCAGTGCAGCCGTCCAGGTCAGTGATCGAGAGATCGTTTTGTCGGGCCAAAGGGAGCGTTCCGTCGATCGCTGCCGCATGGAGCAGCTGACTGATATCCCTCTCTATACCGCGATCCAGTAGATTGATCGCAGCGGGATTTTCATTCGCTGCAGGTTGAGAAAAAGAGCCTGTCGCAAGCGTCAGGGCAACCGCAATCGAGAGCAATAGTTTCACGTATTTTCCTTTCCGCGGGCAATGCCCGCAAGAGAAATGGCGCTCAAGATAGCACGGGGTGTGGTTGGATCAATTGATCTCGTGCGCCAGTTTATTGCCAGAACACGCCAATCAGCGTGTTTGCTTTTCTGTCCCGGCAAAAATTACAGAGCGGTCCGCAACCTGGACAGCCATGGGTGACCGTAACCAGCGAGATTACCTTTGTAATGCTTACAGCGTTGCCCGCTGCTCCTAGAATGGGAATACATCTGTATGCGTCCAGTTAAAAAAACTTATTGCTTCATGATGTGTGTACTTGTCTTCATGGGTCTCGCCGAAGGCTCATCAGCGGCAAAACAGATGGCGGTCATCGTCAACAAAGAGAACGCGACCCAGGGCCTCACAGCAGCAGAACTCACCAAGATATTCAAATGTGATACGGCAAAGTGGGCCTCCGGAGGAGCGATCACCATTGTTTTGCGTGATCCTACCAGTCCCGAAATGGAGCTGTTGCTTTCGAACGTCTACAAAATCTCTCCCGACGAGCTGCGTATCTTTATTGCCGTCCATCATGCCAACGTTCTCGTTGTTGATTCCAATGAGGCGATGCTGAAAGCCGTGGCAACCATCCCAGGCGCAATAGGGTTGATTGATGTCTTTCGCATTACTCAGGAAGTTAAGGTCTTGAAAATTGACGGGAAACTGCCTGTCGAATACGGCTACCTCCTGCGTGGGAATTGATAAAAATGAAAAAGCTCTTTCCTGTTCTTCACCGTGTTGTTCCGGCTCTGGTTCTGGCCGCAGCCTCGCACGCTCTTGTGGCACAGTCGCCGGCAACGGCAGCGCCAGACCGAATGCCCATCACCACCAGCTCGCCTGAAGCGCGGGCGCTTTTTGATCAGGGCATAGTTGCCTGGGAAAATCTTCGCATCCCTCAGGCCCTGCAGTGCTGGCAGAAGGCAATCGAAAAAGACCCCAATTTCCTGCTGGCACATCTCTACATCTCTGAGCGGATTCCGGATCCCGACCAACAAGCCCAGGAACTGAAAAAGGTTACGGCCCTGATGGATTCAGTCACTCCTGACGAGCGGCTCATGGCCGAGTGGATTCTCGAGCGCAACCGTGATAACACGATCGGGGCTCTGGCCGCCATGAACGAGCTGCTGAACCGATATCCCCGCGACAAGCATCTTTACTGGTTTGCTGCTCTTTTTGTCGGAACCAACTACCACCAATGGGACCGCGCGGGAGAATTGGCGGCGCAGGCGGTACATGTAGACCCGGATTTTGCGGGAGCGCTGAACAACCTTGGCTACGACTACGCCTTTCAGGGCAAATTCGACCAGGCCTTTCCGGTAATGCAGCACTATATTGAGGTCCTTCCGAATGAGCCCAACCCCCAGGATTCTTATGCGGAAATCCTGAGGATGGCCGGACGCTTCGACGAAGCCGTGGACCATTATCACGCTGCACTCAAACTGGACCCAAATTTCGGCGAATCGCTGCTCGGGCTGGCAGACACCTTCGCGCTCATGGGGCAGGAGGACAAGGCCAGAGCACAGTACGACATTGCCATTCAGCACGCCTACACCAAGGCATACGCCGTCGAGTGGAAGCTGAAATGGGCTGCAACTTACCTGCGTGAGAAACGCTTCAGTGACGCCGATGCCGCATTCCAGGCGGCTGCAACAATGGCTCATGAAAATTCGGTTGGCGTCCTTGAAGCCGAAGCGTATCGGGTGATGGCCCTTTACCATAAGGATGAGGCATCGTCGAGACGGTGGATGCAGAAAGCAAAAGAATCACTTGAACATCCTCACGACACTTCACGGGGCGCCCGGCAGGAGGCGCTGGGTTCCATCGATCGCGTCATCATTTATAACGCGATACGATACGGACATCTTGCCGAGGCCGAGACTACATTGTCACAACTCAGCAAAATAGCGCAGGATTCCAACAACCCCAATCTTGATATCACGTTCCACGCTTCCGCCGGAATGATCCTGGCTGCGAAGCAGAAATGGCTGGAAGCGATTCCCCATCTGGAAGAGGACGCGAATGATCCCTTTTCCATGGAACTGCTGGTGAAGGCTTACCAGAAAGCAGGGCTGCCAGCCAAAGCGGAACGGACTGCGCGCGAGTTGGCGGCGATGAACGCTCCTTCGGTGGAACAGGCGCTCATCGTTCCTGAGTTCCGGGCCGCGAGGAACACCGCGGCTAATAAGCTCCCGGAACGCTGCTGCCGCTAGAGATAGGCTACGCTCGACAAATTGAAGCACAGCTCCAACGCCCGCATCGTTGAGAAGATCCTGCGGCGGGCTAGATGCTGTCTCCGGGGAGAGCAACATGCTTTTTCGCCGAAATGTGGTTTTGATTTTATGCCTTGTGGGCGCCACCGTTGGCCCGAACCTGGTGCTGGGTCAAGACACAACTCGCCGCCAGGCCGATGATTCCACAATCATTCAGCCCAAAATGTTTGATGTGACGGCGATGGATACCACGGCCGATCCCTGTGAAGACTTCGACCAATATGCGTGCGGCACATGGCGCAAGAACAATCCGGTGCCCTCTGATCAGGTGTTCTGGGCTCGTTACAATCAAACGGGCGAGTACAACCGCATGGTGCTGCGCAAGATTCTGGAACAGGCAGCGTCCCCCGGACCGGGAAAAAGCAAGACGGCAAAGATCGCCGGCGATTTCTATGCGTCATGCATGGACGAGACATCCGTGAATCGTGCCAGCGTCTCTCCGCTGGAACCGGAATTGAAGCGGATCGCGGCAATTTCCAACCGTGAGTCATTGATTGATGCCCTGGCACGCCTGCATTCCATGGGCGTACCCGCGTTGTTCGAATTCAGCGCCCATCCTGATCTGCACGACGCCACCAGGGAGGTTGCCGTAATGGTCCAGGGAGGTCTCGGCCTGCCGGATCGCGAATACTACCTCAGTCAGAGCGAGGAATCTAAACGCGTCCAGAGCAAGTATGTGACGCATGTTGCGGCTATGCTCGGACTTGTGGGAGATACTCCTGAGTTAGCGGAAAAAGAAGCTGGCGCAGTTCTGGAAATCGAGAAAGCCCTGGCTGCGGCGTCTTTGGATCGCGTGAGCATGCGCGATCCTAAGAATCACGATCACAAAATAGCGCTGACGCGCCTGGATACGCTGGCTCCGAACCTCCTCCTGACACGTTATTTCAAGGCCATGGGCGCGCCTTCGTTCCAGGAGGCTTATGTTACGCCACCTGATTTCTTTGAAAAACTCAGCGCGTCGATCGCCTCCATGCCGTTGGATAAATGGAAGGCGTATTTGAAATGGCATCTCGTCCAGGCGAATGCCCCGTTTCTCTCCGATCCATTGGTCAAGGAAGATTTCGAATTTGAACGGCGTTTTCTGAACGGCCAGAAGGAAATTGAGCCGCGCTGGAAACGGTGCGTTTCCGCTACCGACCGCCTGCTGGGGGAAGCTCTGGGCCGTCTCTACGTTGAGCAAAACTTTACTCCAGAAACCAAACAGCGCACGCTGGAGATGGTAAAGCTGGAAGAGCAAGCACTGGCCGAGGACATCGGGCAGTTGCCCTGGATGACCGCGGAAACCCGTCGCCAGGCGTTGGCCAAGCTGAATGCCATCATGAACAAGATCGGCTATCCGGAAAAGTGGCTCGACTATAGCTCGGTGCGAATCGAACGCAATGAGCTTGCGGCCAACGTCCGCAATGCGCGCTCCTTCCAGGTGCACTACAATCTCCAGAAAATCGGGCAGACGCGGGACCGGAATGAATGGATCGTTACCACTCCCACGGTCAATGCGTATTATTATTCGCCGGAAAACAGCATCAATTTTCCCGCCGGAGTTTTTCAGCCCCCGCTCTTTGACCCGACGATGGACGATCCAGTCAACTTTGGGGCGATTGGATGGCTGATCGGACATGAGTTAACCCACGGCTTCGATGATCAGGGAAGCAAGTTTGACAGCCAGGGCAATCTGGTGAACTGGTGGACCCAGAACGACCGGGAGGAATTCGACAACAGGACGAGCTGTCTGGCGGATCAATACCAGCAATTTGTTGTGGTGGATGACATTCACCTGAACGGCCGCCTCACGCTCGGTGAAAACACCGCAGACAACGGTGGTATCCGGATCGCTTTCGCTGCGATGCACAAGGCTGCCGAAAAAACCGGCAATCCACAATCCATTGACGGCTTCACTCCCGAGCAGAGATTCTTCATCAGCTTCGCCCAGCAATGGTGCGCGAACGTGACGCCGGAGCGGCTGCGCGTCATCGCTAAGATCGACCCCCACGCACCGACACGTTTCCGCACTCTGGGCACTCTTGGAAACTATTCTGAGTTTGGCAAGGCCTTTGGCTGCAAATCGGGCCAGAAGATGTCTAGTGTCAATGCCTGCCGAGTTTGGTAGATCCTTCTACGGGCAAGTTCAAAAACGTAGACATCGCGCCTGCTCTTGAGGCAGCTGGGTATGTCAGTTCCGCCACGGAACGATCCAGGCGCTGGAGAATTGGCTCCCACGTATCGCTGACAGAGCAGGGCATGACCAGCGGCTGCACGCGGGTCAAGGATAACCGGTATCCTGGTTCCAGCAAAACGGCCGCTCTGCTGCTTCGAGTGAGCATCCAATGCCGCATCAGCAACCGGCGAACTCCCTGTTCCTCTTCGGCAGTACACGGCTGTAACTGGACTGAAGCTGGGTTACAACAGCCACTGAGTGAGACATCCTCAGTCAACAGATAAGTCAAACCACCGGTCATCCCCGACCCCAGGTTCACGCCGGCCGGCCCGAGAATCACAACGACTCCTCCGGTCATGTATTCGCAAGCGTGGTCGCCCACGCCCTCGATCACCGCCAGAGCGCCGCTATTGCGGACCGCGAAGCGTTCTCCCGCGCGTCCGGCAATGTACAACTCACCCGACGTTGCTCCATAGAGAACAGTATTACCGGCCAGGACATCGCCGCGCCGCGATGCTTCGCCGCCGCAGGCAATCACAATCGTTCCGCCGCTCAATCCTTTGGCTACATAATCATTGGCGGCGCCATTGAGATGAAACTGAACGTCTGGGGTGAGAAAGGCTCCAAAGCTTTGGCCCGCTGTGCCCCGGAAATGAACATCGAGCGGTGGATTGGCCTGTTTCGATTTCTCCCGGCGCACCCGTTCGCCCGCCAATTCGGCGCCGATGCTGCGATCAGCGTTGACGATGGTTAAGATCGGGAGTCTGGTTCGTCCAGCCGACTTGGTGATTTCAAGCAGGCGCTGCGAAAGCTCCCGTCTTGGCTTGCGGCGCTGAGGAGCTTGCGTAACGCGGGTTGTCGACTGCAGCAAACCTCTTGTCCATGGATAACTTTCTTTCGTCCGCGGCGATAACAGCTCAGCGCGTCCAACGATCTCTGCGATCGAATGCGCGCCCAGACCGGCAAGCAACACGCGCGTCTCAGCGGCTACGGCCCGAAAATACTCCTTCACCATATCCGGGCGTCCGGCAAAGCGGGTTCGCAACGATTCCACCTGAGTAGCAATTCCAACCGGACAAGTATTGAGGTGGCACTGACGCGCCATGACGCAACCCATCGCCAGCAGCGCGGCTGTCCCGAACCCGAACTCGTCGGCCCCGAGCAGCGCGGCAATGACTACATCGCGCGCGAATTTCAGGCCGCCGTCGACGCGAAGGCGCACGTACGGTCTCAATCCCGCCTGTGTGAGCGTGCAGTGCGCTTCGCGAAGGCCATATTCCCAGGGCACACCGGTGTTCTTGATCGAGCTCAGCGGCGAAGCTCCCGTCCCGCCGTCGTGGCCGCTGATGGTGATTACGTCTGCTCCCGCCTTGGCTACTCCGGCCGCAATGATTCCGACTCCGGCGCCCGCCACCAGTTTCACTCCGACCCGCGCCGTGGGATTGATCTGGTGAAGATCGTGGATCAGTTGCTCCAGGTCTTCAATGCTATAGATGTCGTGATGCGGCGGTGGTGAGATCAGCGCCATCCCCGGAATGGCATGACGCAGCCGGGCAATATATGGAGTTACTTTAGAGGCGGGAAGCTGTCCGCCTTCTCCGGGCTTTGAACCCTGGGCCATCTTGATTTCGATTTCTTTGCCGTTGACCAGATACTCCGCCGTTACGCCAAAGCGGCCGGACGCCACCTGCTTGACGTGGCACGCAGCTTCCGGAGTTGTCCTGTAGACGTCAGGATCTTCACCGCCTTCGCCGGTATTGCTGCGGGCTCCCAATTCGTTCATCGCAAGCGCAAGGGTGCGATGCGCCTCCGGGCTGATGGCGCCGAGGCTCATAGCCTGAGTGCTGAAACGGGAAAGGATGCTTGTCTCCGGTTCGACCGACTCAACAGACGCGGGGTTTGCAGCCGTGATTTCCAGCAGGTCGCGAATCGCCACGGCCTCCCGCTCCAGGGCAAGCGATTCGAATTCGCGGTAATGTTGCGGATCAGGATGCCTGACGTGAGCGTGCAGCTTCCGCAGCAGATTGGCGGACGTGGCGTGTTGCTCGCCCCCTTTGCGGAACCTGTACATCCCTGCGTCCGCGGGCGACTTGAATTCAGACCGGAAGGCCCGTTCGTGGTTGGCTAGGTAATCTCCAAGAATCTGTTCAAGGGACCTGGCTTCAGCCCAATGGGGTGCACCTTCAAAAAAATCTCTACACACATCCTCGTCAAGTCCAATCACCTCGAACAACTGAGCGTTGCGGTAGCTGGCCAGAACCGATATTCCCATGCGAGAGAGCACTTTTTTCAATCCGGCATTGACAGCGTTGCAGTAGTTGAGTGCGCCGCCCGGGGTATGGTCTTCGGCAAGCTGCAGCGCCAGATACGGCAGAACAGCGGTTGCCCCGGCTGCCAGCAACAAAGCTACATGGTGAGTTTCAATGACCTGCGCCGTTTCAACGATGAGAGGAATGCGAAAATGGCCGCCCAGCACCATCTCGTTCCATATGGCAGCCGCGGCGAGCAGAATGGGTAAAGGCGCCCGCCGATCACTCACTTCCCGGTCAGTGATGACTACCATCGAAGGCGCAGTGCCAGGGCTCCATCGCACTTGCCTACGAATGAGCTCAATGGTTTCGAAAGCCCCGGCCACTCCGAGAGCAGAGTTGAAGGTCGCGTCAACGCAATGAAAACCGGGGAGACGCAGCTGCAACGTTTCCATCTGATATTCATCGATGACCGGTGACTCGGCGACCAAGGAAGATCCGATGCGGGTGTCGAGAGACATCACGTGCGCTTCGCGGAGCGGATCTATGGGAGGGTTTGTTACCTGAGCGAAACGCTGCTTGCAATAATCCCACAAGGTCCGGCGCATCCTGGAGAGGAAGGCAGGCGGCGTATCATCGCCCATGCTATAGAGCGGTTCTTTTCCTTCAGCAAGCGGATGCAGGAGGAAGCCGATCTGGTCTTCGCTCCAGCCTGATGCAGCCGCCAGCCTTCGTGGCTCTGCCACACTCGGACACTTGAGATCCGCGGCGGGCTGGGCACGGAATAAACGCGCCGGTTTCCGTTTTTGCTTTGATGCTGATGTTGTGGGCGGAGCTGCGCAAGGCGGGAACACGCTGCCCGATTCGAGATCAACCAGCAGGCCTGCACCTGGACCCAACCTTCCCCGCTCGATGATTTCTTTCTCGTGAAAGTCCGCAAGACCTGTTTCTGAACCTGCTACGAGCCAGCCGGTCGAAGTTCGAATATAGCGCATCGGCCGCAGGCCATTGCGGTCGAGTTTGGCCCCCAATAATCGGCCATCCGAGAACGCCAGTGCGGCTGGGCCGTCCCACGGTTCATATTCACAAGCCGCGGACTCGGGCACTTCGGTGGAACTCAAGTCCGGCCGGGACGCAGGCACAGCCACCGGGGGAACGAGACTGAAAATGGCATCATCAATGCCCTGACCTTCCCGTATCAGCACCTCAAGCGCATTATCCAGACTGGCGGAGTCGCTGGCGTTGTTCTCCAGAACGCTGAACCAGCTGCCTGCATTCAGGCGGCCGCGGATTTCATGTTGCCGTGCTCGCATCCATCGCCGATTTCCAGTGATGGTGTTGATTTCGCCGTTATGTGCCAGCAGGCGAAACGGCTGCGCCAACCGCCAGGCCGGCTGTGTATTGGTCGAAAACCTTTGATGAAAGATGGCAAATGAAGCCTCAAAATCCGGCCTGCTCAGATCGGGGTAAAAGTCCGGTAGTTGCCACGGCGGGAGCAGACCCTTATAGACAACGGTCCGAGATGACAACGAGCAGAAATAAACGGCATCGGCCAAATCGGCTTCTGCGCGTTTGCGAAGCAGGAACAGACTGCGGTCCAATTCATCACTCTGGTTGATGGCTGCAATGAAGCATTGCCAGATCGAGGGCGCTGAATTCCCGGCACTGGACACGAGAATGGAGTGCTTGACGGGTACTTCTCTCCAGCCGAGAAGACATAGGGCCATGCTGGAGGCAAGCGCCTTGATTTCTGCCTGGACGCGAAGCTCTTCCCCTGGCTGAATGAACAGCATTCCCAGGCCAAATTCTTCAGGTAAGACAACACCGTGGTCGAGTGCTGCCAGAGCGAGCATCTTCCGGGGTAGGGCCGTGAGCAGGCCGGCGCCATCGCTGGTGAGGCCGTCCGCATCGACGCCACCGCGATGAGAAAGCCGTTGCAGCGCAACCAGCGCACGCTCCACTACCTCGTGGGTCGCGCCACCACCGAGCTTTACAATGAAACCGGTACCGCAAGCGTCATGATCAGGGTGGTCCCGTAAGAACGTTGGTTCCATGGTCCTTGATAAACGCGGAGAGGGAAAAAGGGAAATCGAGAATTTGAATTCTTGCTATTTGAGTTTGTTATGCCAAATTGGAAAATGTGAACGCTCGCATCCCGGCGCAATTTGTGAATGCAGCGGCCTGGCAGGGATTTACTTCGCCGATTGCACCGCGAGTTCGCGGCGCGCCAGCTCAACAAATGAGGACGCAATCCGAGGAAGGCTCCGGTCCTTGCGGTAGACGAGCGCCAGTTCGCGCCATAAGGTGAGCCCTTCCAGTGCCAGGAGCTTTACTTCGTTTCGCTGCACATCCCTTTCGGCAAAGCTGCGGCAGATCAAGGAGACGCCAAAATCCGCGTGCACGAATCGCTTGATCATCTCGACACTGGTCAGTTCCATGGTGATATTCAGCTCGTCACGGAACGGCCGCAGATGCTTTTCAAACAGTCTTCGGATCGACCCTGTCCTGGGCAGAATGATGCGCTGGGCCGCGACTTCCTCGAGCGTGGCCGATGCTTTTCTGAACAGCGGGCTGGCGGGGCCAACCATCAGCAGAATTCGATCACGAAAAACAGGCACCACTTCCAGGCTCTGGGACTTCACCGGCATTGTCACTACCGCAAGATCGATTGAGCCGTCCTCAACTTTTTCCGTCACTTTGTGGGTAAAGCTGCGGTAAACGCTGATTTTTACCTTGGGAAATTGCTTATGGTACTTTGCCAGCGTCGCCGGAAGCACATAGAGAAACGTGCCTTCATTGGCGCCGATGGAAAGCGTCCCATTGGAATTACCGGACTGCTCGGAAACCGCATACAGAGACTTCGTCTGCAATGCAAGAAGCTGGCGGGCATATTCCAGCACCACTTCGCCGGCGCGGGTGAGCCGGACTGACTTGGCATTGCGATCAAACAATCGCTGACCGTACTCCTGTTCCAACTGCCTGATCTGCGCGCTGACCGCTGGTTGCGAGCGGAGGACTTTCTCCGCGGCCCGGGAAAAGTTTCCCAGCTTCGCGACCTCCATGAACGTTCTGAGATTGTCCAGATCCATATGTTATGCGAGCGTACCGGCCTCGCCGATTTCGTCAACTCAATCCGTAATTGCTCCCAGACTGCTGCTGGAAACTACTCTGGCATATTTTGCCAGCACACCGTGTTGAACCCTGCACACAGGTGGTGTCCAATGCGCTCTTCTGTGCTCCAGTTCTGTCTCGGAAACGTGCAAATGCAGAAGTCCGTCATCGGCGTCGATGGTGATCTGATCATCATTGCTGACCAAGGCGAGGGCGCCGCCGCTCGCCGCTTCAGGCGCCACATGGCCGACTACCATTCCATAGGTCCCGCCGGAAAAACGGCCATCGGTAATCAGGCCAACGGAATCGCCCAGCCCCGCTCCGATCAAGGCCGCAGTGGGTGAGAGCATCTCCCGCATCCCTGGACCACCCCTGGGACCTTCGTAGCGAATCACAACGATGTCGCCGGATTTAATTTCTCCGCTCAAGATCGTGCGCAGGCATTCCTCTTCCGAATCGAAGACACGCGCCGGTCCGGTGATATGTTTGGCCTGGATTCCGCTGGTCTTCGCGATCGCGCCTTCCGTAGCCAGGTTGCCGCGCAAGACCGTGAGATGCCCGCGTTCGTATACCGGCTGGTCAAAGGGCCGGATCACATCCTGGTCCGTCGCAGGTGATCGGGGTAGGTGAGCCAGAGTCTGCATGACGGTATCGCCAGAGATGGTAAGCGCATCACCGTGAATGAAGCCGCGAGCCTGGAGGATCGCCATTACCTGGGGAATGCCGCCCGCTTTGTGCAGGTCTGTAGTCACGTGCTTGCCCGAAGGTTTGAGATCGCAGAGCACCGGAACGCGCGACCCAATCCGGGCAAAGTCGTCGAGTGAGAGTGGGACCTGGGCCGCATGGGCGATTGCCAGCAGGTGAAGCACGGCGTTGGTGGAGCCACCCACCGCCATCACTACCGCAATGGCGTTTTCGAAACTCTTGCGGGTGAGCAACTGCCGGGGCAGGATCTGCCGGCGAATCGCCCTTACAAGCGCATGAGCGGATTGAACCGTGCTGTGTTTCTTCTCCTCGTCCTCGGCCGCCATGGTGGAGGATCCGGGCAGGCTCAGGCCTAACGCCTCAATCGCCGATGACATGGTATTGGCGGTATACATGCCTCCGCAGGAGCCGGCGCCTGGACAGGCGCGCCGCTCGATTTCCAGAAGCTGTTTGGCATTGAGCTTTTTGGCGCTGTACTCTCCCACAGCTTCAAAGGCGCTGACCACGGTAAGTTTCCTGCCATCGTAATCGCCTGCCTTGATAGTGCCGCCGTAGACAAAAATCGCCGGGATGTTCATGCGGGCGATAGCGATCATGGCTCCCGGCATGTTCTTGTCGCATCCGCCAATGGCCACCAGGCCATCCATGCATTGTGCCTGGCAGACGGTCTCAATGGAATCGGCGATCACTTCGCGCGAAACCAGGCTATAACGCATCCCCTCGGTGCCCATGGAGATTCCGTCACTCACGGTGATGGTGCCAAAAGTTTGCGGCATGGTTCCGGCCTCACGCAATGCAGCATCGGCGTGCAAGGCCAGATCGTTCAGGCCCGCGTTGCATGGCGTGAGATTGCTGAAAGCGTTGGCAATCCCAACAATGGATTTGTCAAAATCACCATCGGTGAATCCCACGGCCCGCAGCATCGCCCGGTTGGGAGAGCGCTCCACGCCCTGGGTGATTTTTCGGCTGCGACAATTGCTCGTGGCGTTTGCCGGCGACGCCGGGGCGTCAGTTTGAGTCTGCGGCTTTCGACCCTCAGGCATAAGTCCTCCTGGACGCCGCGACCGGGTGCAGCCAGGCGCGATAACGCGAATCGCGTCCCGCGGTAACGTCACTGAAGATTCTCTGGATCGTGCGGGTGCAGGGTCCCGGCTGCCCGTCACCGATGCGCTGACCATCCACCTCGGTAATGGGCACGACCTCCGCTGCTGTCCCCGTAAAAAATGCCTCGTCGCTGTCCATCAGGTCTTTCAGCGATAGGGATGAGGTTTCGACTTTCCAGCCGAGGTCAGAGGCGATGCGAATCACACAATCGCGGGTAATCCCCAGCAGAATGGAATCAGAATGGCCATTGGTCAGCAATTTGCCATCCCGCACCAGAAAGATGTTCTCTCCTGATCCTTCGGCAAGCTCGCCGTCGATGTTCAAAAGCAGCGCCTCATCAAATCCCCGGTCACTTGCCTCCTGAGCGGCAAGAATGGAGTTGAGATACTGTCCACAGGCTTTGGCAGTGGTGGGCATCATCTGTGAACTGAATTTTTGCCACCGGGAGATGGTGATGCGCGCGCCTCGTTCCGTTGCCTCGCCGAGATACTTGCCCCACGGCCAGACCAGAATGGACACCTCCACCGGGCAGCTGCGCGGGTGCAGATTGAGAGAGGAACTCCCGCGATAGCTTATGGGCCGTACATAGCAATCGGTGAATCCATTTTGAGCGATGGTTTCACAAATGGCCTGCGCCAAATCGCTTTTCGAATAAGGAATGACCATCTGGTACGCATGGGCGCTGGCATCGAAGCGCTCCAGGTGAGCGTCCAGGCGGAAGACCGCGGGTCCCTCCGACGTCTGATAGCAGCGGATGCCCTCAAACACACCGCTGCCATAGTGCAGGGCGTGAGCGGAGACGTGTACAGTAGCCTCGGCCCAGGGAACGCATTTTCCGTTCATCCAGACCCATCGGGTATGTTCAAACGCCATGGTTTACAGATCCTCACAAATGTGAAACGCCAACATGAGCTCTTAGTTCGCTGCCCGATCGACCAGCAGCCGTTGTTTGAGCCAGGGCATCATGGCGCGCAAGCGCGCACCCACGGTTTCAATCGGATGTTCCAATCCCTGGCCCTCCAGCGCCTTGAAGCGGGGCTTGCCCGATTCGCATTCCGCCATCCACTCGTCGGCGAAGCGGCCTGACTGAATGTCCTTGAGCAACTTTTTCATCTCGTCGCGCACACACTGGTTAATCACGCGAGGTCCACGTGTCAGGTCACCGTACTCCGCCGTGTTGGAGACGGAATACCGCATGTTGCCGATCCCGCCTTCATAGACCAGATCGACAATGAGCTTCATCTCATGGAGGCATTCAAAATAGGCCATCTCCGCCGAGTATCCGGCGTCCACCAGAGTTTCGAAGCCGGCCTGGATGAGTGCGGTCAGCCCGCCGCAGAGCACAGCCTGTTCGCCAAACAGGTCAGTCTCGGTCTCTTCTTTGAACGTGGTTTCCAGGACTCCGGCCCGCCCGCCTCCGAGAGCTGAAGCATAGGCGAGAGCCACGTCGTGAGTGTCTCCTGCCGGATCCTGGTGGACGGCAAGCAAACAGGGAACTCCCCGCCCCTGGGTATATTCGAAGCGCAAAAGGTGGCCGGGAGATTTGGGCGCCACCATGAAAACGTTCACATCTCTTGGAGGAACGACTTTTGCGAAATGAATGGAAAATCCATGGGCAAAAGCCAGATATTTGCCGGGCACCAACGCGGGCGCAATCTCATCCCGGTAGATCGAGGGGGCGATCTCATCCGGCACCAGCATCATTATTATGTCTGCCCAGGCCGCGGCCCAGGAGGTGCTTTGCACCCTCAGACCGGCCTTTTCCGCCTTGCTCCACGACTGGCTCCCGGGATACAGGCCTACGGTTACATCGTGACCTGAATCCCGCAGGTTGTTGGCATGAGCGTGTCCCTGGCTGCCATAGCCAATGATGGCGAATCTCTTGCCTGCCAGAGCTCCAGGCTGTGAATCCTTGTCGTAATAGATTTTCATAAATGAATCTCTTTCTCTCCGTCTTCCGTTTTGGGAACCGCCGGGTTGGGCGGCGTGCGATGCTGCTGGAGGTGCGCTACCGAGAGTTTCACAACTTTGTCATCCGGGCTCTTGGAAACGGCAACTGTACCAGTGCGAACAATGTGGCGAATGCCCAATGGCCTGAGTGCCTCCACCAGCGTATTGATGTGCTTCCACTCGCCGGTGGCTTCGATGATCAGGCCATCATTCATGACTTCGGCAACCCGGAGGTGGTCCTGGGCCACCAGCGAGAGGACAGTCTGAAGCGCTGCGCTGCTGCCCGTGGTTACATTAATGAGCACCAACTCGCGTTCCAGGTGTGCGCTGCCGGTAAGATCGGCGACGTGGAGAACCCGCACCAGCTTGTCGACTTGCTTGACGATCTGCTCAATCGTACGGTCGTCCCCTGCGGTGACCAGGGTGACGCATGAGATGGAAGGATCGAGAGTTTCCGCCACAGTGAGGCTTTCAATGTTGTAACCGCGCGCGCTGAACAAACCGACGATGCGGGCCAACTCGCCGTAATGGTTCTCCACGATGATAGAAAGCGTATGTCTCATCCCAGCACCATGTCGGCGATGCCGCCACCCGGGGGAACCATGGGAAAGACGTTCTCTTCGACTTCCACGATGATGTCCATCACCACAACCCCTGGTGTCGAGAGGCCCTGCTCAAGGACCGTGCTCAACTCCGCGGGATGCCGGGCACGCAGACCGGTTGCGCCATAGGCTTGCGCAAGCTTTACGAAGTCAGGCTGCCACTCCATGTCCACATGTGAATAGTTGCGGTCATAAAAGATCTGCTGCCATTGGCGAACCATGCCCAGCGAATTATTGTTCATGACAATCACTTTGATATTCGTTCCATATTGAACGGCGGTAGCGAGTTCCTGGGCGGTCATCTGGAATCCTCCATCGCCGACGAACGCGATGACCTGGCGGTCGGGATAAGCAAGCTGCGCTCCCAGCGCGGCCGGAAAGCCGTATCCCATCGTTCCCAATCCTCCCGACGTCAGCGATTGGCGCGGACGGCGAAAGCCGTAGTACTGGGCAAGCCACATCTGGTGCTGGCCCACATCGGTGGCGATGATGGCTTCGCCGGCGGTAAGGCGGTCCAATTCTTTGCACAGGTGCTGCGGCTTGATCGCATCGATCGATTCGCCGTAGGAGAGCGGCGCCTGGGTTTTCCAGGTTTCAATCTGACGCCACCATGGATCGAGACGGTCTGCAGGCAATTTCCTGGCTTCAGCGTTCAGAAGGTCCAGCATCTGATTGATGACCGTCCGGGCGTCACCTAATATCGCGTTGTGCGCAAAGACATTTTTGCTGAGAGAGGAGTTATCGACATCGATGTGGATAATTTCGGCATCACGAGCAAACTTATCCAGCGCTCCGGTCACGCGGTCGTCAAAACGCACGCCAATGGATAACAACAGGTCCGCTTGCGCCACCGCCATATTGGCCCAATAGGCTCCGTGCATGCCCAGCATCCCCAGGCAGAGAGGGTGCGCCGCGGGAAAGCATCCCAGGCCCATCAGGGTGGGCGTTACGGGAAAATGAAGGATCTCGGCGAGACGAACCAGCTCTTCCGAAGCGGCCGAGTGGATGATGCCGCCACCCACGTAGAGCACGGGTCGTTTGGCGGCGCGGATCTTTTCCAGGGCGCGCTCCAGTTGACGCTCGTCGGCGCGATGCGAGGGACGATATCCTGGGAGACGCAATTCATCACACGGCATGAAAGGGGCTGTTTCGGCCGTCACATCTTTGGGAATGTCGATCAACACTGGACCAGGACGGCCGGTTCGCGCCAGATGAAATGCCTCATGCACGATTGCGGCCAGTTCCCGCACGTCGCGCACCATATAGTTGTATTTGGTGCAGGGGCGCGTGATGCCAATCGTGTCCACTTCTTGAAAAGCATCGGTGCCAATCATTTTTCGCGGTACTTGCCCGGTGATCAGCACCAGCGGCGTGGAATCCATGTAGGCGTTGGCGATTCCAGTGACCGTGTTGGTCGCTCCAGGTCCGGAAGTTACCAGCACAACGCCGACCTTCCCGGTCGCCTTGCTGTACCCCTCCGCCATGTGAACCGCGCCTTGCTCATGGCGAACGAGGATGTGCCGCAGGCGAGACCGCATCCTGGCCAACTCGTCATAAATGTGCAGTACCGCGCCGCCGGGATAGCCAAAGATCGTGTCGGTGCCTTCCCGTATGAGCCCTTCCAGCAGAATTCGGGCTCCCCGCAGCTCTTCCGGTATGGGCTCCCGGCCCATTGCAGCGGGGCTTGAATCCTGTCTTACCATCAATGGCATAAAGTTCTCCTGAAAACGTGAAGGCCGCCATTTTGTTGGCGGCCTTTGAAAGTTCTTCTGGTTCTTCAGGCCGTCATGTGATGCCCCTAATAACAAGCAGGAGTACAGTGACAGCCGTGGATCCGCACATGGCGACGCTTGAGTGGTCGGCTCGTGTCGTTTCGGAATGGAATGTGCAACAGTGGTTCATGCTTCGATTCCGCTTGTGTGCGCCGGCGTACAGCAGCCGGCAAACTCACCAGGCTCATACATAATCCGAAAGGATCCTTGGATAGTCAAATTAATAATTCGTATAAATGGATTAGACATTGCTATACAGAGCGCGAAAGTGATGGCTGGTCAAAGCGCCGATTCTTGTATGCATTTCCCGGAGGAAAGTACTTTCGACGAGGTTGGTTGCAATGAAAATGTGCTTACCGCAGGTGCGATCCGACGTCCAACTATATTTATAAACGTATTTGGTGGAGCAAGACTCATGAACAGACTGTTTGCAAATGCTCTTGCTAGCGGGTTGGTTGGACTGCTGTCCGTGTTGGCGATGGCGCAGAGTCCTGGCGGCAAACGGTGGATCGGAACGTGGGGCACGGCGCCGCAACCGCCTATGCCAGGGCATGTTCAAAGCTTTCAGCGCCAGACACTACGGCTGATCGTTCACACCAGCGCTGGCGGGACAAGGGTAAGGATTAAGATCTCAAACACGTTTGGTGACCGTCCATTGGTAATCGGGAGCGCACACATTGCCCGCCGAACGGAGGCTGCGGACATCGATCCGACGTCCGACCGAACCCTGAAGTTTCACGGAAAGTCCTCTACAACAATCGCGGCAGGATCGATGATTGTGAGCGATCCGGTGGTGTTACAGGTGCCGGCTCTGTCGGACCTGGCGGTGAGCCTGTTCCTGCCCGCGAGCACCGAGGCGAAGACCACGCACGTCCTGGCGATGCAGACAAGCTATGTGTCCCCTGAGACCGGAGACTCTACGGCCGCAGCGAACTTTCCAGTGGCAAAGAAGATTCGCACTTGGCCGTTTCTAACCGGGGTTGATGTCGAGGCCTCGTCTCGCGGAGCAGCCATCGTCGCATTTGGCTCTTCGCTCACGGACGGCGATGGAACCGATTCAGACAGCAATGGACGTTGGCCTGACGTCCTGGCACAGCGCCTGCAGAAAAGTTCCGGCGGGAAGTTGGAATTGGGAATCTTGAATGAAGGCATCATCGGCAATCGGCTTTTGAACGACAGTCCTGTGCAAGCGGTAGGCGGCAGCTTTGGGTCAGTCCTGGGGCAAGCGGGCCTGACCCGTTTCGATCGCGATGTGCTGGCGCAATCCAGTGTTCAGTATGTGGTTGTTGGTCTAGGAATCAATGACATCGCGTTTCCCGGCTCGTTAACACCGGCCACGGAGGGTGTCACAGCGGAGAGTATCATCGCTGCCTATCGGCAGCTGATTGCACGGGCGCATCAGAAGGGAATTCGAATCATTGGCACGACTAACCCTCCGTTCGAGAACGGGTTCTTGGATTTGGGGCCCCCGGGTAGAATCGCTTTCTACACTCCTGAAAAAGAGAGCGTGCGACAGAAGGTCAACGTTTGGATCCTCAGCAGCGGGGAATTCGACAGCGTGGTGGATCTCGATAAGGTTCTACGGGATCCGAGTCATCCTTCGCGACTGCTCCCAAGTTATGACAGCGGAGACCACCTCCATCCCAACAATGCCGGGTGCCGCGCCGAGGCAGATGCAATTCCCTTGACGTTGTTCGAACGCCACCAAGCGACGTCTCTCAGTAACGCGGTTAGTCATAAACAATAAATTAAGATAGGAAGAAGCCAATGAAGGAAGCGCCCTCCGCGGATGGCCTTCGCGTTCTCAAGAGAGTCGCAGTTCCCGGTTCTAAAGATCAAGCATGATCCACACTGGAGCATGGTCGCTCGCGTTTATCTCGCCACGCACCCACCGGTCCACACCTCCGTCTACGAGCCGGTCCGATATTTTCGGTGAAAGCAGAAAGTGGTCGAGCCGCATGCCTTTGTCCTTCGCCCACCGTTCAAATTTGTAGTCCCAAAATGTCCACAGGGGCCCGTCCGGGTGCAGCTTCCGCATTGCGTCGGTCCAGCCTTGAGCCCGCAAACGCGCGAAAGCCCGGCGGCTTTCGGGTTGGATCAAGGCGTTGTCGTCCAAGGATCGAGTTGGATAGATGTCCTGTGGTGTCGGGACGACGTTGTAATCGCCGGCCAAGACCACGGGTGCGCCACTCGCCATGAGTTCGGCGGCATGGGAAATGAGGCGTTCGAACCAAGCCAACTTGTACTGGAATTTTGGTCCGGGTTGCGGATTCCCGTTGGGAAGGTAGATGGAAGTGATCAGGAATCCATGAACGGCGGCCTCGATGTAGCGGGCCTGGCGATCTTCAGGACTGCCCGGCAAATTTGTACGGGTCAGCACCGGAGTGTGATCTCGAGCGAGAATAGCAACCCCATTCCACGAACGCTCACCCTGCCAGACGGCTTCGTACCCGAGATTGCGAAGGGCATCGACGGGAAATGCTCCCGCTTCGGCCTTGAGCTCCTGGAGGCTAACCACGTCCGGCTCAGCCCTGGCTAACCAGGTCAAGAGGTTATCGAGCCGCTTGTTGATGTTGTTAATGTTGAAGGTGGCGACTTTCAACAAGTCCCTCGCAGGTGCTGTAGCCCCGGCGGCTTTCCTCAGCTTGTCCCGGGTGGAATTATGTTACCTCGTGAAGCTTCCTTTCCAATGTTGTGGATAAGAGCAGCCGATAGTAAACAGCGGAAACGTTATCTCCTGATCTTCTGGTCACAGCCGTCTCTGATGATGGCATCATCATGGCTCGCGAACACCGTTTTCTTCCGCTTGCTGCAGTGCAGTTTCATCCGTATCGATTATGTCGCTCAATGAAAGCGTGGGGCTGCGCATCATCGAAAATGCCCTCAAATCCCTTAAAGCCAATTTCTCCACCTCAGCAGCATGATGTCTGGAAGGGAGCACCCTTGGCCGCTGGAGGGCCGGTTGCAAAGATGAAAAGCTTGACGGCCAGCCTGAGCTTCCCGATCCCCGGTCCCATTTGCCGGTGCAACGCCAAGAACGAATCGATTTAATATTTTTATTGAAACGTTTCGCCAAGTCGTGTATTTTTGTAGCCGCGCGAGAAGTTACGGCGCTGTGCTGGTAAACAATTGATGTTGCTCCTGCCAAACCTGGGTGACATAGCCTCACCTCTTTGGTTGTCGAGCTGAAACTTGAGAACCTGGCAAAAGAGCTATGGCGCGACTCCCGTACGTTGAAAGTCAGCTCCTCTTTTCCGAATACCGTCATTAGGGCTCCGAAAGCCGAAGCGATACCGGAAGAATCACCGATAGTTCGTCTTCGCCCGCCCCGTAATACGGTGATCAAAAGGGAGCTGCTCATGAAATGGATGTCTCTGCTCTTGGGCCTTGGTTTTCTTTCGGCCGCGCTATTCTCAGCACCATCTGCCGCTGCGCAAACGGCTTGTGCTCCGCCCTGGCAAGTCGGCATGTCGGTCACTACGGGCCAGATTGTCTCCTTCAACAACGACAACTGGAGCGCGATTCAACCGGAGGTGTCGGCTGCTCCCAACTGGCAACCGCCGAATGTGCCCGCTCTCTGGTCTCTCGTAGGACCGTGCCAGGGGAGCGGAGGCGGCAGCTGTACGGCAGCGCCAGGTGCGCCTATGGGGCTGGCATCGGCCAATGTTACGCAGACCGGCGCGACGCTGAATTGGACGGCGGTTACGCCACCGGCGAATTGCACCATCACCACGTATACCGTCTTTCAAAATGGCGCGTCGATTGGCACTGCTGCAAACCCCACCTTCTCGGTAAGCGGGTTGTCTCCGGGGAGCACGTTCACGTTTAGTGTTGCCGCCACAGATTCCGCGGGCACAGGAAGCCAGAGCGCATCTCTCCAGGTGACAACGCCGGCCAATACCTGCACAGCTGTGCCGGGCGCGCCCTCCGGCCTCGCGGCATCTTCAACCACGGCTACCAGTACGACATTGAATTGGAAAGCGCCGACTGTGAGCTCAGGTTGCACCGTAACTGGTTACACGGTTTTTCAGAACGGATCATCGGTCGGCACTGCTACCAATACAAGCTTTGTTGTTACCGGCTTGGCCCCGGCGACCGGCTTTACCTTCACGGTTGCAGCTAATGACACCGCAGGTTCATCCGCGCAAAGCGCGCCTCTCACGGTCACTACGGGAAATCAGACGGGAGGAGGAAATGGAAATGGGCGCCTGCTGGTTGGTTACTTCCACGATTTCGACAACGGCTCAGTGGATCTTCCTCTGGCCAAGGTTTCGTCCAATTTTGATGTGGTGATTGTCGCCTTTGGCGGAACAACCACGGATTCCAGCACCATCTCGTTCGACGTGGACCCGGCGATCGAGACCCAGGCGCAGTTCATTGCCGACGTACAGACGCTGCATGGTCAAAACAGGAAAGTATTGCTTTCACTGGGTGGGCAAAACGGTCATGTCGCAATCAATACCGCGCAAGACGTGACGAACTTTGTTCAGTCGGTTTCCAGTCTGATTCAGCAGTATGGATTTGACGGAATCGATATGGATATTGAAAGCAACGCTTTTGTGCTGGCTTCCGGCGACAACGACTTCATGAATCCCAAGACACCCGCGATCGTAAATACGATCAACGCCTTGCATCAGCTGGCAGCTAAGTTTCCCGGGTTCATGCTTACCTTTGCGCCACAAATTGAGGATGTGCAGGAAGCAAATGTTGCTTTCGTCTCATCTTTCGGCGACCAGTTGCCGCTCTTGTGGGGTTGCCGGGACATCATGTCCTGGGTCCATGTACAGGACTACAACTCGGGCGGCACAAACGCGCTGGACGGCAAAAACTATAACCAGGGCACAGCGGATTTCCTGGTTGCCATGACAGAAATGCTGGTGCACGGATTCACGCTGGCCAACGGTCAATCATTCCCTGGGTTCCCGCCAGGCCAGGTTGCCCTTGGCGTTCCCGCAGGCCCAGGAGCAGCAAACGCAGGTGTTGCGTCTCCAACCGCCGTTCGCCAGGCTCTGGATTACCTCATCAACGGCAAGTCGTTTGGAGGACAGTACGTGCTCCAGAACGCCAGCGGCTATCCGGGGCTGCGCGGCCTGATGACGTGGTCAGTCAATTGGGACCAGGTGAATGGATTTGCAATGTCGAATACGGTGGCTCCGTTCCTGCACGGACTACCGGCCATTCCACCGCCGAAATAGAAAAAGCGCTCCCGGCTGTTCCTGCGGGTTGATCCGCAGGAACGGCAGGACGCCCACTGAGGCCGTCTTCCGATAGGCAAAGAACTAAGTCTCAACTTAAGGAGATCCCCATGAAGTCGACTTTCGCGATGGTATTTTTTTTGACGCTCGCCATTTGCCTGCTCAGCACAGTGACCTCGGCTCAGGCCGTTCCCGCCTGGCAAAACAATACGGCCTACAAAGTCGGGGACCTTGTGACATTCAATGGACAGGAATACAAGTGTCAGATCGCGCATACGTCGCAGGCAGACTGGACCCCGGATGTCGCCCACTCGCTGTGGCTATTGATTCAGGCCGGCACTCCCGATTTCAGCGTGGCAGCTACTCCGGCGCAGCAATCGGTTACAGCCGGTGGTGCAGCCAGCTATACGGTCAGCATGGCGGCGCAGAGTGGATTCACGGGAACAATCACACTGAGCGTTACCGGCTTGCCCACGGGAGCTACTGCCAGATTTAGCCCATCGACCATCAGCACATCCGGGTCATCGACTCTGACTATCTCGACGGCCAGTTCGACCGGCGCCGGGAATTCCAGCCTTACCATCACGGCCCAGAGCGGCAATCTTAGCCATAGCGTCACGGTGACTCTCAGTGTCAATACTCCGACTCCGGACTTTACCATGGCGGTATCTCCGGCCTCGCAAACTGTGTCCGTTGGGGCTAGCACAACGTATGCGGTTTCTGTGACGGCGGTGAATGGATTCAGCGGCACTGTGTCGCTTAGCGTGACAGGCTTGCCGGCTGGCGTTGCGGCCTCATTTAGCCCGGCGTCTGTTGCTGCTTCCGGATCGTCGACGCTCACTGTTTCCAGCTCGGCCACGACTCCTGCCGGCGCTGCCACACTCGTGGTTGCAGGAGCCGGCGGAGGCATAAATCACAGCACCGCCGTCACTCTGAATGTGGGTGGCGTCCAGCCGTCCGGATCGACCGGCACAATTCATTTCCATCTTCTGCTGGGTGTGAGCACCGGTCCGCAGGACAGTCTGACGCTGGATGGCGATAACTACACCGACCTCATCATGTCGAACATGATTGGCGGCGTGATGTACGGACATATGATCCAGGAATATGCGCCGATTCCAGGCGTACAGTTCAACAAGGATTACCTCTACGGATCGTTGATGGGACAGCTGCTGCAGGAGAACATCAGCACGCAGGAATACCAGGCCGGAACGAACCTGATCGATCCTGGAACCGATCAGCAGGCAGTGATGGCAACGGGCCAGGGTGGACCGTATCAGATCAACAACTACGCGGTTGATTTGGTCGCGGGAGGCACGGCGCCCGCGGGTCATTCTCTGATCAACTATATCGCCATACAAAAGAACATCGGATTTACCATCGCGAACGCGGCAAACCAGTTTAACCAGCCGACTCCGCAATCCTTCAACAACAAGTTCTACGGCCCCATGCTGACTGCTTATTTCCACTACAACGACTTCGTATCACTCAACGTCATCGGTAAGGCAGTCGATGGTGCCTTCACCCCGCCCTGGCAGCCGCAATACGACCAAGCTGTGAACAACTTCGTAAACCTGCCGAACAGCTTCCTCGACATCATTTTGAACGAAGCCTACAACCAGGGTTTCTACGGAGGCCTGGTGGCGCAGAGCAGCAAACAGGGCGCCACGGCAAACGCCGCGACGGTAGCGGCAGTGAACTCGTACAGTACCGTGTTCGGAAACACAAGCACATTTGTCCAGTATCCCTACCAGGTGCATTATTACCTGGACCAGATGTATGACAATCCTATTCCGACCACGAGCGCGACCACGCTGGTCACGCCAACCAATCACATACTCTTCAGCATGAATACGCTGGCTAACGTATTCTCGAACGTCTTCCAGACGCTCGCCCATTCCGACGGCACGAGCCCATCTCAATTTTTCACGGCAACCCAGGCGCAAAATGCATTCAATTCCGCGCTGGCTGCAAACGGCGTTTCAACAACGGCCACGCTCGATCTCAGCAACGCTGCTGATCGCGCAAAGATCTTCGCTGTGATCGATACGGCCATCAGCAACCTTGAGACGGCTGGCGGTATGAAATTCAATGCCACCACGACTTCACAACTCTAACCCTGCGCATCAGCTGCGTTTCTTGATAAGCTCAAGATTGCTGGGGGACCGCAGCCGTTGCCTCCGATCATCAATGGGCAAAACATCTCGAAGGCATTCGGAGCGAAGGCGCTTTTCGAAGACGTTTCTTTTACAGTCTCCGAAACCGATCGCATTGGACTGATTGGACCGAACGGCTCGGGAAAATCCACATTGCTGCGGATTCTGGCGGGGCTGGAAGAGCCTGATGGCGGCGATCTCGCAGTGCGCAAAAGACTGCGGCTCAGTTACGTGGAACAGGAGTCCAGGTTCGTCGCGGGAGCCAGCGTGCGGTCTGTCCTCGAGAGGGCGCTGGAACTTTCCGCGCCACCTCAGGCCGAGCGTGGCACCCACTTTGCTGAGACGGTGGGCCGCGCAGGTTTCGAGGATCTCAATGTGGACGCGGCCGCGTTATCCGGGGGCTGGCAGAAGCGACTGGCCATCGTGCAGGCGCTGGTTCAGTCGCCCGACGTCTTGTTGCTCGATGAGCCTACAAATCATCTGGATCTGGCCGGAATCGAATGGCTCGAAGATTTACTGGTGCAGGCAGCCTTTGCCTGCGTCGTCGTAAGCCATGACCGCTACTTTCTGGAGAATGTGACCAGCGAAGTGGCGGAACTCAACCGCATTTATCCCGATGGGTTGCTGCGCGTGCACGGAAATTACAGCGCGTTCCTGGAGAAGAAGGAAGAATTCCTCCATGCGCAATCGAAGCGCCATGCAACCCTGGAAAACCTGGTTCACTCCGAAATCGAGTGGCTTCGGCGAGGAGCGAAAGCTCGTACTCGAAAATCCAAGGCACGCATCGATAAGGCCGGCGAACTGATGAGCGAACTTGCCGATCTGAACTCCCGAACCCGCAGCGCCACCGCGCAAATTGATTTCTCAGGGACCGAGCGGAAGACCAAGCGCCTGATCGAACTCAAGGATGTCACCTGCGAAATTGGGGAGCGTACGCTGTTCGAGCGGCTAAGCTTCGTCGTCACCGCGGGAATGCGGGTCGGGCTGGTGGGACCGAATGGTAGCGGTAAGACCACGCTGCTGCGAATGCTCCGTGGCGAAGTCGTTCCCGTGCGTGGAGAAATCCGGCGCGCCGATTGGTTGCGCGTTGTGTATTTCGACCAGACTCGCCAGCTGGATATGAACATGACTTTGCGCAGGGCACTGGCTCCGGAAGGAGACTCAGTCGTTTACCAGGAGCGCGTCATTCACGTTGCATCCTGGGCCGCGAAATTCCTGTTCACGAATGAACAACTCAGCCAGCCTGTTGAGCGGCTTTCCGGAGGGGAACGGGCTCGTGTGCTGATCGCGCAGCTCATGCTGCAGCCCGCCGACATCCTCCTGCTGGACGAGCCCACGAACGACCTCGACATCCCCACACTGGAAATTCTCGAAGAGAGTCTGCTCGAATTTCGCGGCTCCATCGTATTGGTCACGCATGACCGCTATCTCCTGGATCGCGTTTCAACCGTGGTGCTGGGCTTGGATGGTCAAGGATCCGTCGAAAGCTTCGCGGACTATGCGCAATGGGAATCCTGGCAGGAGGAGCGCAGGCGGACTACGAACGAGACTGGTCCCTCGAGGCAAGTTGTTCCGGGTTTCTCCGAACCTCAGGCGCGGGCTCAAAAGAAACTCTCGTACCTGGAAGCGCGGGAATATGCCGGCATTGAGCAACGCATTAGCGAGGCTGAGCGGGTGCTCGAAAGCAAGCGGGCTGAGTTTGAAGACCCGGCGATTTCGAGCGATGCGTCCAGGCTCGTTGCCGCCCAAGCGGCCATGGACGCGGCGCAACGAGATCTGGACGCACTCTACGCACGTTGGGCGGAACTCGAAGAGAAAGCTCGCGGTTTTCTACCCCAGTAGAGTGACTGAAAGCCAGGTGTGATTCGGTTTTCGAGCTCCGTGAGCTCCCGATGCCATGCGTGGAAAGATCGCTTGCGACGTCGCGTTGTGTTCATTCCGAGGATCATTGCTGGCGTAACATCGTCATTACACCACCAAAAGCTGCCACTCTCCAAAGTTGTTAATATTTCATAAAGATCGTGCTTACTTTGGATCACATCCGGTAAAATCACTTTCTAGTCAGCCCCTTCGTCGTACCCGAAAGCAACTCCGCGTGCATCATGAGCGAATTAGAGTAACTCATCCCGGAGTTCGCGACACTTCACCGATCAAGCCATAAAGTGAGGGAAGCAGATGAAAATCCGACGAACCGCCAACATTGTTAATACATTCGTTCAGGATTCAATGAATTGGCTAGCTTTGGCCATACTGTGCTGGATTGAAAAAACACCGAGTAACAGCGAATTTCCTCATAGGGGGTAGTGCTGGACTACAGCGCCGCCCCTTTTGTGACGATGTAACAGTCATAACATCGCGATTACACCAGTTATCCGGTTTCCGCGTAGAGCCTCTCATCGATTCTGCGCTGATGCATCGGATCTCGCCCGCTGTTTCTGCCGCGCAATTCGCGAACGATAGGTTCGTGCGAGAAAGTCGTACAAAACCATCTCTTGCGCGTTGGCAGCCGAGCGAAAAAGACGATTCAAATGCATGTGAACGTAGCTTCCGGCGAGCTCGGCAACGGATTTATTCAACTCCCCCGCCTGCTGGGCGCGTTCAAGGTCGACCCGAGCAGCTTCCAACCCTTGGGCAAACCGCGATAGGGCCAAGCGCGCGCGCGAAGGAACCTCGCCCTGGCTGGGATCGTTGAGCAGGGCTTCGAGCTGCTCCCGCTCGCTGCGGAACTTTTCCGCAAGTTGGTCTTTGTAACGTTGGTCGAGCGAGAACTTCTGTTCATGCGCCTTTCCCAGGTTATTGACCAGACTGAGCCTGGCGCCCGGGTCGAGCCCCAGACTGCTCAGCAAGGTATCAACCGTTAAGAACCCCAGCCGCCAACGGAGGCTGGTGTTCAAGCGGTCAGCGATTGCAGACAGGAGTGCGAGCACGAGTTCACTGTCAAGCTGGAACAGGCGCTCAGCGATGCAAACTCCGGTTAGTCCGCCATAGCGCTCCACCTCGCGCTCGTAGGTATCCAGTTGAACGCGCCATACCCTGGCATGCTGTTGCCGGTCGAGGCGCTCCCATAATTGAGGAAGCAGCCGTGCGCCCAAAGTTTTGGGATTTCCGCGAAAACGCAGGCGCAAGTGCCATTGCGGATCCGCGTAGCGGATGAAGAACCAGCCGTCAGCATCCCCTGATGCGAGCACTTCCTGGATTAACGGCTGAACGTCCTCGATAAGCAGTCTGTCCACTTGTGCTGGGCTGGCGTAAATCTTGGCAAATAGCCATTCCGAACCCGGAATAAAACTCCGTTGCCGATCGATTACGGTGGCAGATCGCGAAGCAATGGCATGGCGGGCAGATGCATTCGATAGCCCCGCTGCGACTGGCTGCTCCTTGGCGCGCACGAGGGGAATCACGACTTCATGGGTAAAGCTGCCCTCAGGCCCGTACGCGCACAGCGAATCGGGGCCGGGCAACATTTCCAGCAGCAGCGCTCTCTCGCGTCTCTTAATAAACTCGATGAGTGTTTCCACGCTCAGCACGTTGTCGAAATCGATCAGGAGCCGGTTATCTGCATCCGCCAACAGGACAAAACGCGGCACGCGGGCATCGATGCGCCATTCGTGAAGAGCCCGGAGGCGGTCCGGCCCGCGGCGGCCGGCAAGCTTCTCGATAAGATCTTTATCCATCCGCCAGCGAGCAGCGGCAAGAATGATGTTGCCCTTGACGACGCGAGGCAGAAACGAAGCTTGCTCAAGAATGCCCCAGTTCCAGCCGAGGGAGCCGGCAACGCCCTGATGTTGCAGCAGGCAAAGAAATTTGTAGAGCTTGAGATTCCCGCCGCGTGTATAGGCGTGGGCCGAGGTCAGTCGTGGAAGCACCTCGCGCCCGAGCCGTTGTGAACGCAGGACAATACGATCGTCTACAACCGAAATCATCAAGTCGCTCATGTCGATTTGGCGGTCCTGATGGGCACGAGAGGTGGCGAGAAAAGGGATCTCGTACTCACGGAGCCAGGGCCGGCAGAGGATGTTTCCGACACGCCCTTCGGGGAAATGCGCGATCTCTGCAAAGACAGCTTTGCCGCCTGCCCTCGCCTCTTCAGCCCGCAAATGGTTCCTAACGCATGCGGTAAGCTGATGATCGGCGTGGCAGAACCTCCCTAGCAGGTTGGCTCCGGATGGTCCTGAAGCGCTCTGGAGATAAAAACCCCATTTCGCTTGCGCACCGGAGCCAGGCGATCTAACGAGAGTTCCCATGACTGCAAATGCATCGGGTAAAGGCAGAGACGGTTCGGTATGCAGAGACTCCTGAAATTTTGCCTCCAGTTCCAGGACTGTATCTTTCCGGCGAGCCAATTCCTCCAATTTCCGCATGAGGATGAACTCGCGCTCGGTCGCTTTGATTTCGATTTTCGACTCTCGTCCGCGAACGTTCAGGTCCTGAATCAGGGCTTCGGGCATTCCGGTCGGATTGTGGTTCCGGTCAAAGCCGATTCCGACCTCATCGTCCAGCGCCATCATCAATGGAACTTCCTGGTCCTGGTATCGGTCTCGAAAATCATCTTTGAATTCCCGCAGAGGGTCAGGTGCTGAGGAAGAGAGCGTGTGGAGCGCCTCAACCGCATGGAGGATCTCCTCAACCAGCTGTTGGCTCAGGTATGCGTTCTCAGCGGGCTTCACCATGTCCACCTGGACGAGGTGTTCGCTCTTAAACTCGGCGGGAAGGCGGGAAATTTGATTGACGATTTCCTCATACCGGAAGGGATCGTTCCCCACGCCTTGGCGGTCCAACTCGTAAAGGTCCTCGATGACGGCGCATAGCTTCGTCCTGAGTGGAGAAAACTCCTCCCCCTCAAGGCGCGCGAGCATGTCATCCATCGGCTCCGCGCCCGTGATAGGAGGGACCAGGTCAGAAATCAGGAGTTGCGACTGAATGAGCTGTTGGATAAACTCTCGCGCCTCGTCCGTCGTTATCGCCGGGCTGTCCTTTGTCAGCGCAGACGCGAGCGTTTCCACGCTCGCGCCAGCGGAAGCCTGCTTCAAGGTATCTGTCAAATACGAGGTCTCGTCAGTCCCAATCAAGCGATACGAGCGGACGTTGTCCGTGAGATAACTCTGCGCGTGGTGATATCTGCCGGCGGCGAGATAGAGGCTGGAGTTCGGCCGGAATGAAAGCTGCAATTGGAGCACAGGATCGAAGCTGATCTTTTGGGCCAGGTTGCAGAGGTATTCCATGTCCAGCCGGCTGCGGCGCCGGTACTCAGTGCGAGGGCCAATTTCTAATCGCGTGGTTGTCCCGATCGCTCCAACGGAACATCCTGCAAACAGGCCAAACGGGGTTGCGCGGCTCGTCATTCGGGCCATATAGCGGTAGAGCGCCCGCTCGAGCCTTTGACCCTTTTCGCTTTCCGGATCCCGTCTCCAGGTGGCCAGCAGGGCAAAAAAGTCCGGAGACGCCAGCCACAGGGCCTCCTTTACCTCTGCACGCTCGGCGAACTCACGCAGCCGCGTACGCAGCAGTTTACGATCAGAAGCACCGGCAGCAGCCAGGTCGCCGCCATTGCACAAAGTTTTCGAGACAGATAGGCCGTCGGAAAAGGCCAGGAAATCCTCTATCGGCAGCAGCGGTGTCCGTAAGACGAAAAAACCTGATGTCGTGAATTCCTTCATGAGGCGGGTAGTGGCGGAATGTCCAGAAGGAAAATTCGGTCCCAGTTGGGTTCGACAGCCGAAGTTGCTGCGATTAGACTCAGTCCGATTCCTGCAATTCCCATAAGAACGCCGTACTTCTCCTGGAGTTCTCTCCCCCCGGCGTGGTTGGGAGTGATGATCCGATATCCGGCCGGCCCGTTTCCTGGGCTGCTGAACTGAAGCGTGCGTTCGGTCCAATGGCGCGACGCAAGGGCGAAAACTTCATCATGTGTTGCTTGAAACAACCGGTTGAAAATATGTGCGAGCCCGGAGGAACCGTGACAGAAGCAAGCATCCACTACGCCGCAGGTCTCCTGGTTGCGCGATGCGGCTCTTCTGCCGATCGCGAGGGCTTCCCGCTCCCAAGATGGTTCGCCCACGCAGCGGGCAGCTAGAAGTAGAGTTGCCGCTACTCCGGCATCTCCGTAACACCAGGCCAAACGGCAGCTTTCCGGCGAACGACCTGGAACGTTCAATGCCGCAAAACTTGATGGGGCTGTGGCGGGTAGTCGCTGCCGCAGGAGCCATCTCACAGCGCCTTCCAGAAGCCATCGGGTTTCTTTCTGGGATATTCCGCTGGCATAGATTTTGCCGAGCAGCGCAATGACTCCAGGCACACCGTGAGCCGGGCCTAGATTGTAATAGCCTTGAGGATAGGCTTGCCGTCGTTGCGGGGACAAGAGATGAGTGTGAGTGTGCCAGCACAGGCCGTCACTCGAAGATTCCACCAACTCGGAAAGGCGGGCAACAATCAGTTCCAGACATCGCCTCGCGGTCGGTACTTCGGCGCGCTCTAAGCAGTAAACGCCTATACCAACCAGGCCATGCATGAGATCGAAATGATGGTTCCAGGGAGAATGCTTCAGATAGGCTTCCAGTGCAAGATCAATCTCGCTGCCGAGGTCGTTCGTGGAATCGCCGAGCAATCTATTCAGGTGCTCGACAGTCCAGGTGATTCCGGTCAAACCAGCAGCGAAGGAAGCGGTCATAGAACGGGCGGCCAACGCGTCGACTGAGGGGGCTAGGCAATCGAGAGCAAGGTCTCTCGCCTGCACCAAAGCCGCCGCGTGCAGATACGCAAAAAAGAGAGAGATTCCCGCTGATCCTTCTGAAAGGTAGAAATTGCCGGTAGCCTCACAGCATTTGAGATGCGACACAAGAGCGCCTTCTATCGCTTCGATAGAAGCACGCGCGACCTCCCGATGATCCTCATCCAGCAGTACCCGCCATGGGCGCTCGGCGGTAGAAGGTATGACCATTTTTCCGGACCTTGAGACCCTCGTGAGCCTCAGTTTTCTTGCAAGTGCGGCTTTGTAAAAGCATTCTACATTCTGAAAGGCCAGTAACTATCAGCATTCTCCAGGTTAGGGTATGGATACAGGTTCGTAGTTTTGTCTAGCTAAAAAGCGCTGTACTTCAGTCACAGGACAGGTGCAGATGGCTAGCTTAGTGAGGCGTACCCAGAAACTGCCCCCGCCTTTTCCCAATCTGGAATTAATGTTGACCAATTTATCCTGGTGGCCTATGATACCCGGCAACAATAAGAACTCTTTAAGAATATTTCTGTTTTAGAGAAGGGGAGGGTTGGATTATGCGCAAAGAGAACCAGAAATTGGTGCTGAATCAAGAAACGTTGTGGCAGCTCACAAGCGATTTGCCTGCTAACTGCTCTTGCTCTACGCAAATCCCGACAATGTCGGATCCGGGCGAGTGCACGGAGGGTGTTTGTCCCACTTGGATGTGAAGAAGGGCTTTTTGGGCGATTTGATGATGCAGGTCGGCAGGATTTTTGAGCGAGAGCTCCGTGCCACTTTGCTCGCGGATTTTTCCGGCAGTATTGAGCTATCTCTGAGACGGATTGGCGGGTTCTCCGCATAAAGTTTTCAGAGTCGGAAATTGCGATGGTGTTCCAGTGAAACCCCCAAGTGCGCTAGTTTCCCTTGTTCTATTATTGGCCTTGCAGACTTTTGGCCAAGCGGGATCCAGCGTTTCCATACCTATTCGTCAGGAAGATGAAACGTTAGCGGTGGCCGCATCTCTTCACGGCCTGGGGAAAGCTGCCCTCCAGCGCGACGACCTCGATGGCGCAGAGAGATATTTCCAGGAATCACTGCGCATCTCCGAAAAGCTTGTCCCGAACGGTCTGGCCGTATCCCGGGACCTGAACAGCCTGGGCGACGTGGCGCAAAAACGGGGAATACCGCCGGTCGCTGAAACCTACTATCAAAAAGGGTTTGCCATTCTGGAGAACCTTGATCCGTCGGGCGCAGACGCCGCGAACAGTCTCGACGGGCTTGCACGCATAGCCTGCGACTTAGGCGACACAGCTAAATGTGAAGGATTCGCACAACAGGCTTTTTCGATTCGACAAAAACTGGATTCCAGCGGTCTGGACTTTGCCCGGAGCCTCGTCACCAGTGCAGAGATCCACGTAAACCACGAAGAATGGGACAAAGCAGAGGAATCGTACAAGAAGGCCCTTAGTATTCAGGAAAAGTTGGCCCCGGAGAGCCTGGAGCTCGCCGAAACCTTGCGAAACTTTGGCCGTTTCCTCTTCATGCGGCGGCGTTATGACGATGCCATCGCAAACCATCAACGAGCATTGACGATTCGCGAAAGGATAGCTCCTGATAGTTTGGCGGTAGCTGACAGTCTGCGCTGGTTGGCCCAATGTACACAAGGGAAACCGAATGAGCGAGAACACTATCTCCGCGATGCACTGACGATTCAGGAGAAACTGGCCCCAGGTAGCCTTCATGTTGCCAGAACATTAGCGCAGCTTTCCGTACGTTCGCAGGGTCGAGGCGATCTGAAAGCCGCTGAAGTTTATGACCGGCAAGCGCTAGCGATATGGCAAAAACTGGCGCCTGGTTGCCGCGAAGCAAGTGGAATCGCGGTTGGCCTTGGCTATCTTCTTCTCCAGCGAGGTGACTTGGACCAAGCGGGGGAGGTGGCCCACAGGGCTTTGGATGAAAACCGTAAGGAAAATCTCTGGGGGGAAGCCTGGCTCCGGTGGTTGCTGGGCAATATCGCTGTTGACCGAGGCGATCTAGGGGCCGCGGATGTGTACTACCAACGGGCGCTGGAGATCAGCCAAAAGATCAATCCCGATGGCACCTTGTCGGCTGTCATGATGCGAGCACTTGGACTGACCGCGGAAGATCGAGGTGACCTGGCAAAAGCAGAGGACTATTACCGCCATGCCTTGGCGATTTGGGAAAAAACCGATCCCGGCAGCCACACCTATGCGGAAGGCATGTTTACGGTTGGTATGGTGGTCCATGATCGAGGAGATCTGGCACAGGCCGAGCAGTATTACCGTCGCGCTTTGGCAATCTGGGAAAAAACTGTTCCCGACACTCTTTACGTTGCACAAGCCCTGGGAAGACTAGGAGAGCTGCTACGCGAACGGGGAGACCTGGCGCAAGCAGAAGAGCACGAGCGCCGGGCCATCACGATCGCAGAGAAATCTGTCCCGGGAAGCCCTGACCTGGCCCAACTATTGAGCGATCTGGGGGACATTTTCCTGGATCGGGGCGACTTGTCTGAGGCGCTGAAATACCATCAGCAGGCGCTCGTAATCCGCGAGAAAGTTGTTCCCAGTACTGCCGACCATGCAGCCAGTCTGGCTGCTGTGGCCGGTATACTGCGTCGTCAGGGTCAATCGGATGCTGCAGCGCAAGACTATGGACGGGCGATTGAGGCACTCGAGAACCAGGCGACTCGACTCGGCAGTGGAGATGAACTGCGTGCGGACTTCCGCGCCAGGCATGCCGGCTACTATAAGGACTACATAGATTTGTTGGCGGAGCAAAAGCGATTCGATCTTGCTTTTCAGGTGCTGGAGCGACTCCGGGCCAGGACCCTGTTGGAGACCCTGACCGTGGCTCGCGCCGAGATTCGCAAAGGCGCAGATCCGGCGTTGCTGCAGCAACAACACGGGTTGCAGCAGTCGCTCGCAGCCAAAACTCAGCGTCGAATCCAGCTACTGGGAACAAAAAACCACGATGCGGAACTGGCCGTTCTGGACAAGGAACTCGGGAGTCTACATTCGCAGTACGAGGAAGTAGAAGACCGGATTCGTGCGAGCAGTCCCAGCTATGCCGCCCTGATGCACCCGCACTCTATCAGCGCACAAGAGGTTCAGCAAAAGTTGCTGGACGAAGACACTGTGCTTCTCGAGTATTCCCTGGGAGAGCAAAGAAGTTACGTGTGGGTAGTGGCACGCGATTCATTGTCAGCCCACGAGTTACCGAAGCGGTCGGATATCGAACAGGCTGCGCGTGAAGTTTACGTTCACTTGACGACCCGAAGTGAAGTTCGCCCTCAGGAATCTCCGGCGCAAAGACAAGCTCGCTTGCAGAGCGCGCAACGAGCGTATGCAGAGAGTGCAGCGGTTTTGAGCCACATGGTGCTGGCACCGGTTGCAAGACAGATCGAGGGAAAGAAGAAACTGTTGATCGTCAGTGACGGCGCTTTGCAATATATCCCGTTTGCAGCGCTGCCAATTCCGGAACGGACAAGAGCCAATAAGAAAGAGACCCTACCCCTGCTGGCCAGTTATGCAGTCGTGAATCTGCCTTCCGCGTCCGTTTTGGCGTTACTGCAGGACCGGCCTGATGAACGCAAGAAACCAACGAAAGAAGTTGCTGTTCTGGCGGATCCGGTATTTGCCAAAGACGACGCGCGAGTTGAAACAGGACAGTCAAGGCCCGCAGCGGCAGATCACGGCGGAAGCGGTACTTCGCGGTCAATAGCGGCGGAACAACTATCTCGCGTGTTAGCGGACGTCCCTTCGGCAACTCGAGGAGAAGGCTACCTGAGGCGGCTTCCTTTCTCGCGTCAGGAAGCGCGAGCAATTCTGGCGCTCGTTCCTTCCGGAGAAGCCATGGAGGCCGTGGACTTCGAGGCCAGCCGCGCGACTGCGCTCGGCCCGGAGTTGGCAAAATACCGTATCGTGCACTTTGCCACCCATGGACTGCTGGACAGCGGCCATCCGGAGTCATCTGGTCTGGTATTCTCGCTGGTCAATTCGCGCGGCGAACCCGAAGACGGTTTTCTCGGCCTGGAAGACATATACAACATGACACTCAGCGCCGATTTGGTCGTGCTGAGCGCCTGTAATACCGGGCTGGGCAGAGAAATCCAGGGTGAAGGACTGGTTGGACTCACTCAGGGATTCATGTACGCAGGGGCTCCGCAAGTGGTTGCCAGTTTGTGGAGTGTAGACGATGCGGCTACCGCGGAGCTGATGGGCAGGTTCTACCAGGCGATGGAAAAGAAAAAGCTGTCGCCGGTGGCCGCCTTGCGTCAGGCACAAGTCGAAATCCTGAAGCAAAAACGCTGGAATGATCCATACTATTGGGCTGGATTCGTCATTTATGGCGATCAGCGATAAGGTTGGACATGTCCAGCTCATTTGACAGACAAGAGCCTAAACCCGGTTCGCGCGGAAGGCGCGAAATCCAGGCAGAGGACTTTCGGCGGCTGCTGGCGCGTCTTGATTCCGATCCGTCCCGCGCCTCAGAAGCTTACGAAAAGCTGCGAGAACAGCTGGTGCGGTTTTTCAACCGGAACCAAAATCATCTCGAAGCGGAAGAGCTTGCGGACAGGGCCTTGGATGAAGTAGCCAAGAAGCCCGAGTCATATGAGATCGCGAACGTCTACCAATTTGCAATCGGCGTTGCACGCTATCTGCAAATGGAGAAATCGCGAACCAATGCCGCGAGACTTCACATTGTTGACGATGACAACCTTCCCGATCCGGAGAGAGATCCGGAAAACGCCGCACTTCAGCGGATTGACCATGATCGTAAGATCCAATGCTTCCTGAAGTGTATGGAGGGCTTAAGCCCGGAAGAGCGTTGGCTGGTCCTCAGCTACTATCCTGCCGAAGGCGGAGATTTGGAGGGCAGGAGACGCCGGCTTGCCGCGCGTCTTGGCATTCACGCGGGTGCGCTGACCAGCAGGATGAACCGGCTCAGGGCAAAGTTGTTGAAGTGCTGTGGCACCTGCTACCAGCGGTAGGGTAGGTACCCCTGACAGTGGGCGGGGTGTTTGGAGTTACGGAAATACTGAATAATTCGAAAAAATGGTGAGATTTGCCGCGCAGATGACACTCTTTATAGGTTCGAATGCTGGAAACCAGAGATGAGTTCGAATGCTGAAAACGATAGTTCGGGCCAGAAGCCGGCGCTTTTTGATTAAGTACTTTCAATCATTCTAGTTAGGGAGTGGAATTGGGAACTACGGACAAACAAACGCTTACGCGGTATCTGCTGGGAGAGCTTTCGCCGCAGGAGCGTGAACAGCTGGAACGGGAACAGCTTGCGCAGCCCGAGTTCCGTGAAGATCTGATCGCGGTCGAGAACGACCTAATCGATTCCTATGTGCGCGGCGACCTTCCGGACGAGCAGCGCAGGCAGTTCGAGAACCACTTCCTGGATTCACTCGAGAAGCAGGAGCGCGTGGAACTTGCGAAACTCCTCATGGACTCCAACCTACGCCAAATGATTGAGGTGAGACCTATCCATGAACAACCGGAAGCGGGTTCGTGGCTTGCCTGGATCGGGGAATCCCGACCGCGGCGTTTCGCAATGCTGAAGATGGCGCTCGGTGCTATAGCTGCCTGTGGGCTGGCCGTTCTCGCAGGATTCCTGCTCCTGGAAACTCAACGTTTGCATAGAGAGCTCGCGCAGCTTCAATCTCAACAAACTGCCTCTCAAGAGCACATCCGCCAGCTAGAACAGCAGATCGTCAACTCCAGGGCGGGAGAGAACAATCCTGTGGACCACTCGGGACCTTCGGCCCGGCGCGAACTGACAGTTTCCGCGCTCCTAATCCCCGGTCTTTCACGGGGAGCCGGCGAGCACAACACGAGCGGCCGGTTAGAGATACCCGCTGCAGCGTCCTGGGTGCGGCTCATGCTGGAACTGGAGCGCGATGACTATCCGAGATATGAGGCCGTAATCGAGACGCCGGAAGGCAAGCGCGTAAGCCTCGTTGAAGGGCTGGCCAGCGAGCCTGGCGAAAAAGGCGGCAGAATAGTCTCGATGCGTCTGCCGTCACGGGCGCTGAAAAATGGAGATTATGTGATTACCCTCTCTGGTCAGAAGTCACGTGGCAACGTGGAAGCAGTTGACTCCTACAGCTTTACCGTCCGCCGCTAATCCCAACCTTTTTTCCAACGAATTGTGAAGATTCTTGCGTGAGGTTTGGCCTGCTCAGATCAGTAAAGGTACAGCAGCCAGAAGGCGCTCAAGGCGCGCGCTGGACGCGGGTGTGCCGATCCGCATCCATCCGCGTGCCTTACAAAACACAGGGCCAGGCCAAATGGACACACAACAGATCATCGCAGAACTGGAAGCCCAGAGAGATCGTTTGCAGGAAGCTATCGCCGCGTTGCGCGGGTCAAGCCGGAGCAGGCGCAACGATAGAAGTCGGAGTCAACAGAGTCTCAGGCCGAAGGACGCAGCGCCCAGCGTTCGTATGTCGGATTTGATGCAGCCAACTCAACAGCACAAGAAGCAGGAGACGCGCATCCCTGATCCCAATCGCAAAATGATTCATCTGGTCTACAGCAGTTCACGCGCATCCGGCACAGAACGGAATGGAGCGCTTCTGAGAACGCCCGTCACCCATTCGGGCACCTAGGAATTAGATCGGCCGCCTCGTGCCACCGTGGAATGCCCGTGGGTAAATGTGGATACCATCATTTATTGTGAACGTGATATGGAGTCAACTCCCGCGCTTCATCCACGTGCTGACGCACAAAATCGATATTCAATCCATAATTGTTGGGATCGTCACGGTGTTGAGAGTAGAGTTGGGCGTTGATTCGGGCCTCCGAGTCGTTCCTGAGGTAAGCGTAGACAATGGAGAGGTAGTAACAGGCGGTTACGTCATCTGGATTGAGGCGTTTAGCAGCCTCAAATTCATCACGGGCTTGTGAATAATCTTTCTGCAGATAAAAGACGTACCCTAATTCCTGATGTCCCTGCCGCATTTGAGGATATTGCCGGACCACCTCCTTCAGTTGTTCCGCTGCCGGGCCAAGGTTATTCTGAAGCCGTTGGATTACTCCTTTATAAAACATGGCGCGAGCATAACCGGGCCTCAATGCAAGCGCCTGATCCAGTAACCTGAGTGCAGTAGCAAACTTTTCCGGGGAAGCGTTGGCGTTATTCAGAGAGAATATACCAGGGCCATCGGGGCCTTCCTTCTTCGATTCGATCCATCGAGAATATTCCGCTATGGCCTGATTCACATAACCATCAACATACTTCGGGTCGATTTTTGCAGTCTCCGCGAAGGCATTAGCAGCTTCAATCCACTGTTGCTGCCCCAGTAGGGCAACACCATAGTTGTTCCAGCGCAGAAGCAGTTTGTGCGGATCGAGTTCAGGGCGCGAAGCGTTTTTCCCGATCGCCAGGGAAAGCGAAGCAGAGCCAAGATCAAAGACCGGATAAAACGAAGATGTTTCCAAAATGAAATCGCTGTATTGTTTGCGGAACCGGCGATAGCGAACGGCTGCAGTCATCTCAATAGAGCCGTGTGCTCCGGCAGGCACCTGAAAGCGATAGCGAACAAGGTCAGATCTTCCAGAACCAATGGTGTTGTCATAGCTTTTAAGCCGGGTATTCCAGACCTGGTGCAGGTTCAGGAGCTTTCCGGTGCTATCAATCAGACGATTCATATAACTGTGCGCACTGGGATCCAGCATGCCATTGCTATCCAGTGCGCCACTATGCAGTAAGTTGGTATTGCTATTAGTAGCTTTAAACTCCACCCAGCTTTCATAAAAATCACGTTGTTCTGGTACTAAACTATGCCCTATATTCCTGTTTTGTATAACTAAATCTATAGTAATCCAGTCGCCAGGTCTGACTCTAAATGCATTTGATCCCAGAGGGCTTATTTCACTGCTGCAGCCCTGATGTTCAATAGTAGCGCGAAAAAAATCAACCGCGAGTGAGTCGCGCAGCCGGTCACGAACAGCTTGTAACTGATCCGGATACGAGTAGTATGCAGGAATAGCGGTATTGGCGCTGGCAAAGCGATGTGAAGGTATAGTTCCATTATGGGAAGTATGGTCACTATTCGCCGCGCTAGGCTGCATGTGGCAATCCTGGCAGGTTGAGACTTTGTCCTTCTGATAAAAGGGAAGGGCCGACTGCCGTGACCATGAGGACTGTTGCCATTCATCATAGACAGAGAAAGCGCGCAGCCACTTATAACCATTCAGCTCAGCAGGAATCGCCGCCTTGTGGCATGCCGAACAGAACTCAGGAGTTTTCAACAGTTCGCGCATCACCGCTTTTTTGTGCCTTTCCGGGTTGCTCAGAATTTCACTGAACGTGGGGAGACCCTGAAGAGGCGTCCCGTCAGGATTCAGCATAACCGCCGGATAACCCATCACGTAGCTTCCCGTACCACTTGTGCCTTCAAGGCGGGTGATGGAATGACAAACCGAACAAGTAACCCCCTCTTCATCAAAAGGCCGAGCAGCCTTTGAACCTGTGGTAAGAACACCGGAAAACAGGGCAACCGGATTGTGACAGCCTTCGCAATGACGCGAGTACGCAATACCTTTTTGATCGATCAGGAGCTGCACATTTTTCAGGTAAAAAGGCTCCCGGAAGGAATTGGCGTGCGCGGACTCTCTCCACTCCCGGTGTACCTCGCGATGGCATGAGGCGCAATAACTGGCGGGAGGAAACTCGGCTTGATCCAGGAAACCGGGAAAGTCTGAGGTCGCCCGGCTCGGGGCAAATGGATTCGGGCCAAACGGCAAGTCATATTCAGACACGGAACGACTAGCCGTTCTCGATTGCAGCGCAGCCGGTGACTTCACAAATAGCGGGCACAAAATAAGAATCACGGATAGAGTGAAGTATAGGAAGCGCCGCATCATTCAAGCCTCACACTCGGATTCATATAGTACGGTCTCCAGCCTGTCAAGGATAACTTGCTACAGATCCTAAGCTATATGCCTTCTGATGAAGCGGAGGATAGTTAGAACTATAGCGTCGGGTGCAGTGAGTTCCAAAACAGATTCATGCTTGGTGCGAAATACATTGTGGATAACTATTTTTCAAATTAACAAACTTTTCTGTTGCGCGGGCTATGGCTGAGTGCTATACCAGCAAGTCAACCTAGCAGAGCAAATGGACTCATGGTTTGAAACTACACCGAGTGCACTATAAGTCCGAAGTGTTGGTTATCAGCTGTTGTAGTGGAGAAAGAGTGAGCAACAACGGATGTCTGACAGTTAGATAAGGAAGGATGGATAGAGTGTACAAGGTGCTTTCTGCGTCGCTAATTGCCTTTTTGCTGCTTATGGGCGCTAGCTATAGCGCGCTGGGTCAGGGCGGCACCACTCAGTACCTTTATGATGCGAATGGCCGCTTATCCGCGGTAGTCGCGCCAAGCGGCGCGGCTGTTATCTATCGTTACGATGCCGCCGGCAATCTGACGGAAATTGACCAAATCGCTGCCGGCGGGCTGGCAGTACTTTCATTTTCTCCTCAGGTCGGTACGGTGGGCGATCAGGTGACCCTGACCGGGACCGGACTGGATACAGTGAGCACGGTCTCATTCAATGGAGTTCCAGCTCAAATAGCTTCAGCAACAGTTAGTTCATTAACGACGAGCGTGCCGACTGGCGCGAGCAGCGGCCCGATCACCGTTACCGGAACACGGGGCGCGTTTACCACCACAGATTCCTTTACCGTGGTTGCGCGTGTTGACGTGTCGCCGGCGACAGCCCAGATTCTTCCCAATGAAGCGGTGCAGTTTCAGGCCGTGGTCGTTGGCACAGCCAATCAACAGGTCACATGGGCAGTGAATGGAATTGCTGGGGGAAATTCAGCAGTTGGCACGGTCAGCGCGAATGGCCTTTACATTGCGCCAAACATCAACACCGGATTGACGGTAACCGTGTCGGCTGCCAGCGGAGCAGACGGAGCAGTTTCCGGCCAGGGCACAGTCAGAATTCTTAACCCCAATACGACATCTGAAGTCAGGTCTTCCAGCCTGATCGTTTCGCGAGGACTTGCGGCCAACAGCCAGGCGTTCGCAACTTCGGTCAGTGTCGCGAGAAGCAATTTCGCCAATGACTTTCTGGCGGCAGTGAGTGTGACGGTAGAGAAGGGAAATGCCGTTGCGACGCTTGCACGCCTGGTTTCCGTGGAATTGGGGCCGGTAGTGCCACTCAGTTCGCCGCCGGTGTCCACCACAACCGGGCCGGTAATCGGCTCGATTGCGCCGGCAGCCTTCACTCACGGAACGGCTGTGTCCGTCACCATCACCGGGCAGAATCTGGTTGGAGTGAGTGGAATTTTGTTTCTTACGGCCTCCACTGGCGCCCCGGACAGGAATATCACCGTTACCGGAATTTCATCTTCGCCTGACGGGGGCACTTTGACCTTTACGGCGACGTCGGCTGCGGGAACTGTGCTGGGGACTGACGTGATTCAGGTAGTTGCGCAAAACGGTTCAACACCGATTACGAATCTTGGGAACAACGTGATGCAAATCCAGTAAAGCGGAATTTTGAAACAAGGAGAACAGGGCGCATGAAGCTACGAATGATTTGGATGTGGGCAGCGATGAGTGTCGCGGTTGTTTCTGTTCCACTGGCGGCGCAGGGCAATTTCAGCAGCGGATCAACCGGGGCCGATGGAGCCTTCGCGCCGACGGCGAGCCAGACCATCGTGGTGCCGGCGTCCGGCGTTTTTAACTACACGACGGTTACGATTCCGACTGGCGTAACCATTACTTACCTTGCGAACTCAGGGAACACAACGCTCACCATACTGGCCACGAGCGATGTTCAGATCGTAGGCTCCATCGTGTTAACCGGCCAGAATGGAAGCTCAACAGGATTTGGCGGTCTTGGCGGCCCTGGTGGTGGACGAGGGGGAAATGCGGGCGTAAATGCTACCGCGGGAACCACTGGTGATGGACCAGGTGGAGGCAAGGGCGGTCCCGTGACCCTCGGTCCGCCAGTAAGCTGCGGCAACGGCGGCGGCGGGGGAGGCGGTTTTCAGGTTCCCGGCGCCGGTTCTCTGGGTGGAGCTGCATATGGCACCAGGAGTCTGATTCCTCTCATCGGCGGTTCTGGGGGTGGTGGCGGTTGTGGTTTTACGAATGATTCGGGCACAGGCGCGGGTGGCGGAGGCGGGGCCTTACTTTTGGCAAGCTCGACGAGCATCTCGATTACCGGCAGCATTGTCTCTCGCGGCGGTGTTGGCGGTGGAAAAGCAGGTTCGTCCGCCGCAGGCGGCGGCGGTTCAGGCGGCGCAATCCGACTGGTGGCAAACACCATTACGGGAAGTTGCTCTTTGGATGTAAGCGGGGGATCCGGTGGCTCAACTAGTACCGCGGCGGGTTCTAACGGCGGATTTGGCTTCATCAGAGCCGAGGCATTCAACCTGACTGGATTCTCACCCAGCACCAACAATCCTGTAAGCTCAGGGCTTCCCACTTCCGCCGTACCCGCGAATCTCCCTACGCTGCAGATCGTTTCTGTAGGCGGAGTGGCGGCTCCGGCAAACCCGGTAGGATCATTCCAGGGTTTGCCAGACGTTGTTCTTCCCGCCAGCCAGCCTAATCCAGTCGCAGTCGTGGTCAATGCCACGAATGTTCCCAGTGGCACGACCGTAAATCTGACGGCAACGCCGGCGTCAGGATCTTCCAACACCGGTTCATCCACTCTTTCAGGGACCACAGCAGCTTCCAGCACCACTGTAAGTGTCTCGCTGCCAACCGGTCTCAGCGTGCTTACGGCAACAACATTGATCGACTTAGCCCAAACAAGCGATCTGCGTCCAATTTTTATCAATGGGGAAAAAGTGGAAAAGATCGAAGTGGCAGCGCAATACGGCGGCGGAAGTGAATTGACGTACATTACCGAATCCGGAAGAAGGATCGGCTCACGTTCCTTGCGGTAAGAGGCGGGTAAGGCAGTTAATTCCGGCTGAACTGGAAAGGATCGAGGGAAATGCTGGCTTCTTTGCGTCGGTTGAATGTCGTTGTCCAGGCTTTGAGGGTGTGTGCTTTCACCATTCGTCGTTCAGCCCGGTCGGTTGCGCGTAAGGCTCTGGCGCTGGCGTTGGTGGAGGTGATGATCGTCAGCAGCTCATGGTCATTGATGGCCGGCCCAGGCTTTCGTTCGACAGGCAGGGTGCGGGCATTGCTCAATGACGAACTGCTCTCCATCCTTGGCAAAGGGGCAGCTCCGGGGCGCGGCACTCTGCCATTCATTCCGGACTCGACAATTGCGGGGCTTGCTTCGCTCATGCCCAGCCCTTTCGATCCGTCATCCGTGGGCAAGCGCTTCAATCCCACAGGCGCAAACCCGCTGGTGAAAGGTCTGATGCAAAGTGGAGCGTTACCGGGGATCAATGGCATGCAGCCAGGCTCGGGCTCGCCGGGCACGGCCGTTACCATTACCGGAACAAACTTTGGCGCTTCCCAGGGAATCGGTACCGTGGCCTTCAATGGCGCTGCGGCCACAGTTTCCAGTTGGAGTGACACGGCCATTGTAGTAACCGTACCAACCGGGGCAACGACCGGAAACGTTCAGGTAACCACCGCTGCCGGCAGCAGTGGAGGCGGCCTGTTTACAGTTCTCAGCCCTGGATTGTCCATCGACCAGACGGTCTCGACTCAGGTAACTTCAAGCGTCGGCACCTTCACGCTTCCCGGATTCTCAACCAACAGCAGCAATGAAGTGCTGGTGGCTTTCATTTCCGCAGCGCAGACCCAGAACGGCGCTACGACTTCCATCAGCAGCGTTACAGGTGGAGGGCTGACCTGGGTCCTGGTGCAGAGATCGAACGCATCGGGAGGCAGCGCCGAAATATGGCGGGCGTTTGCTCCTTCGGTTCTCAATAATGCTGGCATTACCGTAACCGCTAATAATGCAGGAGGCCTGGGCGTCAATTTCGCTTTGACGGTCGTAAGCTTTATCGGAGCGGACACGACGGGAACGAATGGTTCGGGAGCGATCGGGGCGACCGCCACAGCCAGCGCTCCTTCAGTCGCCCTTACTACTACTCGAAATAATTCCATTGTCTTTGCTGTCGGTGCGGACGCCCTGAGCGATATGACACCCCTGACCGCGGGCCAGAATCAGGCAATGCTCAACCTGTTCAATGTGCCGGGAAGTTCCGGCAGGGTGTTGTGGGTGCAGCAGGTAAGCACTGCGGTTCCCGGCAGCGGAACCACTGTTACTCTGAGCGATACAACCCCGGCCACTGATGTCGTGGATTTTAATGCGGTGGAGATCCTGCCCGCTACGACACCGGTTTCAACGCCTCTTGTCACCAGCCTGTCTGCCGTTTCAGGTACAGCTGGGAATCCAATTACCATCACGGGTGCAAATTTCGGCGCGACCCAGGGAACGAGCACGGTTACGTTCAACGGCAGCACGGCCACGCCTACTTCATGGTCCGCAAACAGTATTGTGGTGCCTGTTCCCAGCAGCGCAACCAGCGGGAACATAGTGATTACCGTTGGTGGCCAGGCCAGCAATGGACTTCATTTCGTTGTTACCAATGCCGGCGGGCTGGGAGTTGATCAAGTCGCTTCAATTGATGCAGATATTGGAACAGACGCCCTCGTTAGCCCGCCGTTTTCTACTGCATCAGGCAATCAATCCCTTCTAGCGTTCATATCTGTGGCGTCGCCTAATCAGTTCACCTCCAGCGTTTCCGGTGGACAGCTGACCTGGACGCTGGTCAAGCGGACTAATACGCAGCAGGGGACGGCAGAAATCTGGAAAGCATTTTCGCCCTTCATGCTGAGCAATGTCTCAGTTAGTGCCGGCGTGTCCGGCAATGTCAACGTCTCCATGACCGTCGTCAGCTTTTTTGGAGTTGACTCTTCGGGAACGAACGGCGCAAATGCGATTGGCGCAACGGGGACGGGCAATTCAGCTGGGGGTACTCCTTCTGCAACACTTACTTCGACACGAAAGAACTCTTTAGTATTTGGTGTTGGCGATGATCCAACGCATGGCGTAGCCCGGACCCCGGGTTCAAACCAGTCACTGGTACACCAGTTTGTTAATGTATGTACGCCTCAACCGGGGACGCTATGCCTCCAAAATGCCTCCAATACCCTTTGGACGCAAAGGCTGAATACCTCCGTTTCGAACAGCGGCGTTAATGTCACCATCAACGACACCGCGCCCACGAACGTTGTATACAACCTGAGTACGGTTGAAATCCGTCCTCCCACAGTCACAGCCCCCACAATCACAGACCTCACGCCAAATGCAGGCGGGGTCGGGACGGTGGTAACAATTGCCGGGTCAAATTTTGGCACGACGATGGGCACCAGCACGGTTAAGTTCGGCAACGTACAAGCCACGCCGACGTCATGGACAGCAAGTGCAATTGTGGTGCCTGTGCCCTCCGGAGTTCCGAGCGGCCCGGTTTCGGTTGTGGTGAATGTTGCCGGAGTAGGCCCCAGCAACCCGGCAACGTTTACCGTAAATACGCCCCTGGCGATCACATCTTCCATTGCTCCCCCGGCGAACGCCGCTGGTTGGAACAGCACGAATGTAACGATCTCGTACACATGCACCGGAGGGGTTGCGCCATTGCAATGCCCAAATCCACAGACAGTGACGACGGAAGGAGCAAACCAGTCCTTTACGGCGACGGCCACCGATGCGGCTGGCGGGAACGCGAGCGTTACGACGACCCTCAAGATCGACAAGACACCGCCGTTGATCAGTATTACTTCGCCGGCGAATAATTCATCGGCAAATGCCGGCAACCTGACCGTGAGCGGAACTGTTTCTGACGGCTTGTCAGGAGTGACTGGGGTTACTTGCAACGGTGTTGCGGCAACCGTGACGAGTGGAACATTTTCCTGCTCCGTCCCGGTGGTTGCGGGATCGAATACGATTACGGCGACAGCATCTGACGTGGCCGGGAATACCGCATTCCAGACGATCACCGTAACCGTTGGGCCGATGATCGCCGACTTTACGCCCAAAACCGGTCCGGTCGGAACCGCGGTATCCATTACCGGAACCGGGCTTGCTATTCCTCCAACGGCAAGCACGGTAACTTTTGCCGGACCCAATAGTACGCAGCTTTCAGCGAGGATTAATTTTTCCAGCAGCACGCAACTAGCTGTAGTTGTGCCCAGCGGCGCGGTTACCGGCCCTATCACCGTGAACACTCCGGCCGGTTCGGCGGTCACGGCCACTCCATTTACGATCGGTCCTGCGCAGGATTTCGCTGTGAGCGTTGCTCCCGGAACAGGAACGCTGCAACAGGGATCCAACGTTGCTTTTGCAGTTTCACTGACCAGCCAGCAAACCGACTTTACCCAGCTTGCTGCCCTTTCCGTTACGGGACTGCCTCAAGGTGTGCTGGCCGTATTTAATCCCGCCCAGATTACGGCAGGCGCCAGTTCAAGCCTTGGGGTTGATTTAAGCGCAACCAATCTGGCAGTTGGCACTTATCCATTTGTTGTTCACGCGGTGGCAAACGTGGCTGGCGCGTCTGTGGAGAAAACCGCATCCGGTACGCTCAACGTAATTGCGGCAGGCCAGACCACGCTCGCAGGACAGGTGCTGAGCACCTCAAATCAGCCGATCGTTGGCGCATCCGTTTCGATTGACGGCCAAAGTGTTCTCACCGATCCTTCCGGCCACTTCTTCCTTGCTGGTGTGCAGCCGGGAACCAATCGCTCTCTGAGTGTCGATGGCCATTCTGCTACATCGCCGAATGCAACTTTCCCGCTGATCTTTGAACCGGTCAACATCATCACCGGCAGAGCCAATGTCGTCTCCACACCGTTCCACCTTCCGCCGATCGATACGTCGCAGGAAGTAACCATCAATCCAAACGGAGACACGGTCGCGGGCAACGCATCAGTGACGAACCTGCAAATGACGATCCCCCAGGGCGCTCACCTGCGCATGCTGGATGGCACGCTCGTCACCAGGACTTCCATCACGCCGCTGGCTCCAGACCGTACTCCCGCGCCTTTGCCGAGTGATGTGGGCACAAACATCGTCTACACCAGCCAGCCTGGCGGCGCGATTACCGATATTCCGATTCCTGTCGTGTATCCCAATCTGGCCGGCCTCAATCCAGGGACGGAAGTCGAGCTTTACGCTTTTGATCACGCGCACGTGAACTGGTTTGTTTACGGCAAGGGGATGGTTTCAGCCGACGGCCGGACCATCAATCCGGAAATCGATCCCACAACAGGAAAACCTTATGGGTTGCCGGACTTCTCCTGGCATTTCCCGAACACCGGGCCGAATGGAAACCCCAGCGATCCGAATAGCTGCCCCAGCGCGCGCGGGGCGCACCCGGTCGATTACTCGACTGGCACCAAAATTGAAAATGTCCAACAAGCTTCCTGGGGTGGTGCACGCGGCGGGCTGACGTTCAGCCTGGTATATACAACGGATAAAGCTCAGAACTGTGATAACTGCCCATTCGGACGCGGGTGGACGCACAACTGGGATATTCGCATCAGCGGATCGTTTGCTCCTGGCGGAGCAGGCCGCCTGATCATGCCCCAGGAAGTGACGGGCAGGCTCTACAACTCTTCGGGGACAGATTCATCCGGGGCGGCGCGATTTACCAGCACAGCAACCGTTTCAGGCCTGGGCGGCAGCATGCGGGTGATCGGCGGTGCAGCGCCGACTCAATACCGCGATACCGACGGCACGCTGCTGAACTTTAATTCCGCGGGCAGACTCATTTCTAAAGTCGACCGTAACGGCAATACCACGACACTCACCTATTCCAACGGTAATCTCACGCAGATCACAGATCCCGTGGGCCGCTCGCTGACGTTTACTTACGACAGCAGCAATCGCGTAAGCAGTATGACGGATCCTCTTAACCGGACCTGGCATTACACCTATGAAGGCACCCCAGGTGTCGCCGGAGTACCGGGGCTTACGACGATCACGGACCCGGTTGGAAACGTAACGAAATACACATATGTTACGGGAGGCCGCATCGCCGCGGTGACAGACCCGCGCGGCAATGTAGTCAAGCAGATTACTTATGATGCCAACGGCCGCGTAGCCACACAAACACTGGCAGATGGCGGAACAGAGACGTACACCTACTCTCTTGCTGGAACGGTTGTTTCGCAAACCACGATTACAAGTTCAGTTGGAAGAAAGGAAAGCCGGCGCTTTGATTCCAACGGCTACACGCTTTCCGTCACTGACAATCAGGGCCAGACTTCAACCATTACGCGTGATCTGAATAGCGGTCTGCCGATTGCCAGCACGGGACCATGCGGATGCGGCACAGCAAGTCGTACGTTTAACAGCGCGGGCAGTGTTACTTCCACGACTGACGCCGGCGGGGGACAAGTATTACTCAATCGCGAGCCGGTATTTAACGACCCAGTCCAGATCACCGATGCACTTGGGCATGTTACAAACCTGGTCTACGATCCGAACGGCAATCTGCTCACCGTCACCAACGCGCTCCATCAGACAACAACTTATACTTACGATGGGTTCGGAGAGCTGACTAGCAGCTCAGATCCATTGGGAAATACCCGCCACATTGAATATGACACGCACGGAAACGCTTCCGCCGTTGTCGACGCGTTGGGAAATCGCGCCACCTTTACCCATGACATTCTTGGCCGGACACTTACCAGCGTTGATCCCCTGGGGCATGGAACGAGTTTTACCTATGATCCACGCGGACGCCCCGCCACTTACACAGACGCCGCCGGTGGTGTCACAACATTTGGATATGACGCAAACGGAAATCTTACGTCCACCAAGAATGCCTTGGGAAAAACAGTCTCCAGTCAGTATGACTCCAGGAACCGATTGGTATCGATAACGGATGCGATCGGACGAATCACTAAGCTGAATTTCAGTACCGATAACGAACTGAAGGCCATCACTGCTCCATCAGGCCGAACGCTCACGTTCTCCACCGACTCCGGCGGCCTGCTTTCTGGTATTTTGGATCCCACAGCTGCTTCTGTCTCGTTCGGGCACGACAGCTCAGGAAGAATGACTTCCCTGAGCGACGAGCGCGGGAACACGGCTACCGTTAGCTATGACGTTGTTGGTCGTCCCATTTCCCGAACCGACGCGCGCGGCAATACCTCGACTACGGCGTACGATCTTGGTGGACACGTAACACACACCACCGATCGCTTCGGAAGACGCACCTCATTTACCCGTGACGTTCTCAATCGGATGTCCAGCGTCAACTATCCTGATGCGCTTGTTACGTATACCTATGACGCTGCCGGCCGCACAACTCGTGTGGATGACAGCGAGTCAGGATTCATTGCATTCGGCTATGACGCCAACGGCCAGGTGCTTAGCGAGACTACTCCGGCAGGCACCGTTCAATATGTTTACGACGCCAGCGGCAGAGTCACCTCGATCACCCCCGGTAATCGGCAGGTAATTACCTACGGCTACGACTTGGCCGGCCGGCTCTCGACGATCACGCAGGGCGCAAATACTTTTACCTACACCTATGATGCTCTGTCTCGCCGGACCAGCCTGCAGAGGCCCAACGGCGTGACGACAACCTATACGTATGACGATGCCGGGCGACTGAGCCGTCTTACCCACACGAATGCCAACGGGCAAGTGCTGGAAGACCTTGGTTATACCTTCGACCAGGACGACAGGATCATCTCTATCTCTTCACTCGCGTCGGCCACTTTGTTGCCGGTTGCAGCCACTGCTGGCAATGCCGATGCGGATAATCGCATCACGCAGTTTGGAAATCTGAATCTGACATTCGACGATCTGGGGCAAACTCTGTCGCGGACAACCCCGGCTGGGCCTACGCAATATGTTTGGGATGCGCGCGGCCGCATGACCCAGGCGACGCTCCCGAACGGTCAAACAGTCACGTATTCCTACGACCCGTTGGGAAGACTGGCTGCGCGAACATTCAATGGAATCACCACGCAGTTTCTCTACACCGGCGCCGATGTTGTTCTGGACACAGGAAGTGACGGCAGCGTCGTCGACTACATCAATGGCCCAGGCGTCGATAACAAGCTTTCCCAGACCACTGCGCAAGCAGGCCCTCTCTATTTCCTGAACGATCATCTTGGCAGCACCATTGCCCTGACCGGAGCGAACGGCTCTGTTCTGGAACGCGAGCAGTATGAACCGTACGGATTCAGCCCCGGCAGCGCCTTTACCCGCTATGGATACACAGGTCGCGAGTTAGATTCAGCCACAGGCTTGATGTTTTACCGTGCGCGCTGGTATGACCCGCAACAAGCCCGGTTCCTGGTTCAAGATCCGGCAGGATTCGCTGGCGGCAGTACCAATCTTTATTCGTACACGGATGGCGACCCGCTCAACGGAAATGATCCTTCGGGAGAGTTCCTGCATATCCTGGTCGCTGCGTTGATAGGCGCCGGCGTGGGCGCATTGGCTACGACGGCCTCGACGCTGATTTTTGCTGGAAGGCTTCCCACCGGAGCCGAATTGGCAAACGGAGCGATTTCAGGGGCAGTTACAGGTGCGCTTATTGGACTGGCCGGCCCCCTCGCGGCGCCTCTCGCGGGAGCCTTGGGTGGGGGCGTTTTGGGAGCTATCGGCTCAGGAGCCATCATCGGAGGGGTAGCGGGTGCTATTGGTGGAGCGGCCGGGCAAGGGGCAGCCAATCTCATTGATCCTTGTCATCGAGGCAGCATAGGCAGGGCAGCTCTGTTTGGTGGAATAGGAGGCGCCGTCGTGGGCGGGGCCACTTCGGGCATAGCCGCTGGCTTGTCCTCGGGTGCGGCCCCCGCACTCGAAGATGCAGCGAATACCCTGCGAGGTGCTGGTGAAGCAAGCGATGCAGCCGGAGAAGGTGCGACCTCTGGTGCGAACCCGGCCCAAACGGATCCCAATGTGCTCAGCGGTCACGGCACATGGGATCCAGCAGATGGTACTATTATTGTTCCTGAAGGAACCTCTATTACCTTGCCGACAGAAATGGGCAATGTAATCAGTGATGCCTACGGGCAGGCCATTGAGACCGGCGCCGATTTAACACCCTTTGATGCTGTGACAGGTAACGGTGAAATGGCAGGTGCCACAACGTTTTTACCAGGCAGTGAGATTCCTAATTTGACACTTATACCGCCCGATTATCCCGGGTACAGTCCCATAAACATAATGGGGAACCCAACAACCGTTCAGACGCCTACAACGCTCGATCAGCTTTTGCGATCAGGAATGGGCAATGTAAAGTGGGCGGCATGCTGCGAGATCGGGCCGGTAGTGCACTAGTATGCTCTCATGGCATATTTCGCGGATCTGACGCTGTACTCTTACATTCGAGGGAATGCTAAGGGTGAATTGAACATTGGTTGGCTGGACCGCCAATATCCTTTCCAGACCGGACCTGTTTCCGATGGCGTGCTGGACGTCATTTTTGAATTGTGTAAGACACCAGTCAACCTGACTCGTGGTGTACATATCTGCAATTTGTGCACAGAAATCAAGGCTAACATTCACGAAAGAAACGGAACTAAAATCACTCTCGGCGGGGCAGAAATTCGAGTTAAGTCTAAGTCTGGTCGTGAATATGCAAGCCCCAACATGATCTACCACTACATCAAGGATCACGGATATCAGCCTCCGCAGGAGTTCATGGATGCTGTGCTGGACATGGTGCCCTCAAATTACTTGAGAGATGATAATTTGAGATAGTGAAAGCCTTTTTAGCTGCACTTTTTTAATTCGGCCCAAAAGCCCGGGATCCAACTCAGCAATCTACGATTCAATCAGACCAGAACATACCGCCCTGCCCAAACTGTTTGGTTATGTTTCCTGGCAAATTCTAAAACCAATGTCAAATGCAGGATGATGAAGACTACCTGCAAGAAACGGCACTGGTTTGCCGTGGATGAAGCCGGCCATATCGTCATTTTGCAGACGGAGGATTGACTTCGACAACCTTCCCCAAATCCGTCATGACAGCTGACGCGGATTGCCCGATTCATCCACCGATGTAAGGCATGGGCCGTTCACGCTGCCAGTACCAAGAGCGGCATACAAGTAAACAGCTCTACTACCGCGCTGTTTCATGGTTTGGTGGACGCGCGCGAGGGCATCGTAGAAATATGCCGTAAGTCGGATCGGAGATGCTTTGGCGGACCCTGATCATGCGCACGCGTAAGCTTGGACACTCATGATTTGACCATTGTTGTGGAATGTTGTGGGAATTACGGCCAGGACGCTGCAAACTTCTTGATTTTCTGGCGTCCCCGACGGAAGAATTTTGAACCAGATTGCCAGGGCCAGAACGACACTGTTGAGGTGTAGATGCACCGCCGGATCATGAGTGTGATGGCGGTGCTACGCCAGCTACTTAACGATCTGGTTCCGCAGTAGCGTACAGATTGTGGCGAATGCGGCTATTAATGCAGCATCTGCAACGAGTCCAGTCCACACAAATCCTCCACCTCCGGCGAAGCCGCCTTCTAACAGTGTGAATGGTCGTCCGTACGGGAAGAATCTTTGCTGTTGCCATACGGCTTGATTTAGTGGAACGCAAGAGTGCCATCGGACCAATACGGCACTTCGATTGGGACGGTCCGCAGCGGCGGCAGCTCTTTGTTCAGTGGACTATCCGGTTTGTCAGGGTCCGGGAACCACATAGAC